>QFCS01005111.1_pt1 | contig 506720 bp, 473 predicted proteins | sample 3576561 | NCBI WGS metagenome assembly QFCS01 | reverse complement strand
CCCGGCCCCTTGCTGGTTAAAGGGACCGAAAATAAACGTCCTGCCTGATCGGCTACCGCTGTTCAGCGGCGCTGACCGCGATTATCGAGTGGGGGAGTTTCAAGTGACCATACCCGGGGGATTTTGACCGACCCACGGGGCTCACGGTCTATGTCGCCAGCGATTTCGCCGAGGGCACCGGACGGTTGTGGTGGGTGGCGCTGGAGCGCGTCATCGCCCGGACAAACGCAATCGAGATCACGCGCGACGGCGCGGCTCAAAAGATTGAGGCCGCAGACGCTGCCGCCAAGCAGCGCGCCTTCGCCGAGATTCATGACTGGCTGCGCACCCTGCGCAATGACGGCGAGGTTCAGCGCGCGGTGAGCGACCTTTGCGTTCGCCATGGCGTCGACGACGCGGCGATTGCGCGCGAGCTTTGCATGTCATGGAGCGAACTGCGATCATTCGCCGGCGATCCGCTGGTCACCATCGGCGCGCATACCATCAGCCATTGCAACCTTTCGCGGGAAAGCGACATCAATGCCGCCTGCGAAATGCGCATCAGCCGCGAGCGGATCGAAAGCCACCTGCAGAAAAGCGCGCGCCATTTCGCATACCCCTACGGCGACAGGACCGCCGCCGCCGCGCGCGAATTCGCGATGGCGCGCGAACTCGGATTCTCGACGGCGGTGACCACGCGCCCTGGGATGGTTTTCACCGAGAACGCCGAACACCTCACAGCGCTGCCGCGCATTTCACTGAACGGCAACTACCAGAACACGCGCTTTCTCTCGGTGCTGACCTCCGGCGCCGCCACCGCGATGTGGAACGGTTTCCGCCGGGTGGATGCGGCGTAGGTGCAACACGTCCACAATCGTTATCCTGAGCTGCGAGCGCTTGCGAGCCTCGAAGGATGACCGCTCAGAAGAACGCCGCCGCCCTTCGAGGCCCCATGCTGCGCATGGAGCACCTCAGGGTGACGGCAATTGCGTTTCAAACACGTCCTGCAATCCCGCCATTCCTTGACTCGCCGCGTGTTGCTGGCGCTATATCGCCGCCAACACAACGGGAGGCACCATGTTCAAGGATATGTTTTCACTCAAGGGCCGCGTCGCCCTCGTCACCGGCGGTTCGCGCGGCATCGGCAAGATGATCGCGGGCGGCTTTCTCGCTTACGGCGCATCGAAGGTCTACATCACCGCGCGCAAGGCCGGTCCCTGCGAGGAAACCGCCAAGGAACTGACCGCGGCCTATGACGGCGAGTGCATCGCGCTGCCCATCGACATGTCCACCGTCGAGGGCTGCAACAAACTCGCCGAGGAAATCATCAAGCGCGAGCCGAAGCTCGACATTCTCGTCAACAACGCCGGCGCGGCGTGGGGCGCGAACTTCGACGAATTCCCGGAAGCAGGCTGGGACAAGGTGATGAACCTGAACGTCAAATCGCTGTTCTTCCTGACCAAGGCGCTGGCCAAGCCGCTGCGCGCCGCGGCCACCAAGGACAAGCCCGGCAAGGTGATCAACATCGCCTCGATCGACGGCCTCTCGGTCAATCCGCTCGAGACCTATTCCTATCAGGCCAGCAAGGCGGCGGTGATCCACCTCACCCGCCGCATGGCCGCGAAGCTGATCCACGACAACATCAATGTCACCGCGATCTGCCCCGGCGCATTCGAATCCGACATGAACACCGCCGCGCGCGATCACGGAGACAGCGTCGCCAAGCGCATTCCATCGAAGCGGATCGGCCGCCCGGAAGACATGGCGGGCATCGCGATCTATCTCGCCTCGCGTGCGGGCGACTATGTGGTCGGCAATTCCATCGCGGTCGATGGCGGCATCGTCTACGCCAATCTCAGCCTGCCGGTGGCGGGAGAGTGAGGGCGATCTTTCACCTCTCCCCGTTTACGGGGAGAGGTCGCGAGCCATTAGGCGAGCGGGTGAGGGGCTGAGACGCGAAAGTAAAATGCCCCTCACCCCGACCCTCTCCCCGCAAGCGGGGCGAGGGAGAAGATTCTAATACGTCTCGACGTGATACCGCCCGCTCTCGCGCATTCGCGGCTTGAGGGACCACCAGTCGATCGAAGCCGCGCGGCAGGCATCGGCAAAGGCTTCATCGACGCCGGTCTCCATGCCTTTCAGGCCGCAGATATAGACATGGGTCTTGTCGTCGCGCAGCAAGGCGGCGATCTGCGCCATCTCGCTGCGAATCCGATCCTGCACATAGACGCGCGGCTGATCCGGCACCCGGGAATAGCAGAAGTATTTTCCGAGCAGCTTTTCCGGCACCTTCTGCAGCGGGCCGAAGTACGGCAGTTCTTCCGGACGCCGCGCGCCGAAGAACAGCAGCAACCGTCCCGGCGCATCGGGCATGGCGCGGCGGCGGCGCTCGGTGAAGCCGCGGAACGGCGCGGAACCGGTGCCGGTGCAGATCATGATGATGTTCGCGGCGGGATCGTCCGGCATCAGGAAGGTCGCGCCGAACGGACCCGTCACCTCGACCTTCGCACCGCGCGGAAGATCGCACAGGTAATTCGAGCAGACGCCCTTGTCCTCGCGCTTCACCGTGAGTGCGAGATTGTTGGAGTTCGGCTTCTCGCCGCCGCGCGGGCTTGCGACAGAATAAAGCCGCGCCACATGCGGCTTGCCATTCTCATCGGTCCCCGGCGCGACAATGCCGATGCTCTGGCCTTCCAGCACCGGAAACGGCTGATCGCCGAAATCCAGGATGATGTGACGAACATCGGAATCCGCATCCGAGTCAGTGAGCCGGAAATTTCCGGTGACGGTGGCGACGGCCAGCTTGCCGCGATTGTAGAGATTGACCGTCGGCTTGCTGGCGGAATGCGGCGCGACCGGCTTGCCACCAAGGCCCTTGCGGGCCTCTTCCAGCAGCTTTGAAACTTCATCCTCAAGCGCTTCGACGGCTCCGCCCTCGCCCGGGCTTGCGGCCACCTCTTCCTGTTTCGGCAGTTCCTCCCACGAATACTGCTCCTCAAGGGAATAGGCTTTCGTCACCACGCGCCAGTTGTCGATCGAGCCCGTGGGACACGGCGAAATGCAATCCATGCAATGATTGCAGATGCTGGCATCGACGACATAGTTGTTGCCGTCATGGGTCACGGCGTCCACCGGGCACGTCTCTTCGCAGGTGTTGCAGCGAATGCAGATTTCCGGGTCGATCAGATGCTGTTTGAACAACTCTCGTGTCGGCGCGTTCATTTCCTAGCTCGCTAACGGAGTTTTGGACCAGTCAAAACAGAAACACCTCTCTTGCTCCGCTTTGATGGCGTCACTTCCACTAACGCCCAAGTCCTCATAAAGGAGCGCGTCCGGCGATGGTTCATCAGTTGCGGCATTGACGACTAGAACTGATAGAAGGGGTAGTTTTGCTTCGTAACAACGAATCGCAATACCGCCGAGCGCATCTCCCCACCCACGCGGAACGCCGCCGAACCTTTTTGCGAGTTCGCCATAGGTGATTGTCGCACGATTCTGAGCGAGCGAAGCAAGATGCTGCGCAACATCACGCCGGAACTTGTCCTTCATTCTTTGTCTGTCTGCTGGTCGTATGTGCGCCACGTTCAATTCCAGAAATACTACGCCGCGATCTTCACATATTCGAAATCGCCGGGCTTGTTGTCGATGCCGACCTTCGGCGCGGCGATCCAGTTGGCGAACTTGCCCGGCTCCGACACCGGCACCATCAGCGACGAGATGAAGTCGCCGTCCGCGGTCGACGGAAGGTAGTCGTCACGCACCTTCGCCCATTCGGCTTCGGAGACGATGATGCCCTTCGGCGTCGCCTGCACATTGGCGAATTCACCGATCTGGCGATGGAACGCAGTGTGCGGCAGTTCCAGACGAAAGTTTACGCCCGCCTTCTCGATCACCTTGTTCCAGCGCTCAACGCCCTTGGCGCAGTCTTCAGTGTAGTCGTCACGCAGGCGCATGTTGAGTGCTGTGAGCGCGGGTTCATCCACCAGCGTGATCTTGCCATCGACCATCTTGAGCACCTTGTAGATGTCATTGGTCAGGCGATGATCGTCGTCGATCTTGGTTTCCTGGAATCGGCCCTTGAGGCCGGCATTGTAGAAGTTTGCCGCATTGGTCGACACTTCCGATCCGAACAGATCGAGTGACAAGGAATAGTGCAGGTTCATCTTCTTCTGCATGGTCGGCAGGTCGATGACGCCCAGCGCGCGGACGCGCTCGATCTCGTTCGGATCCCCGATGCCGGCGGCTTTCATCGCCTCGCAGGTCCGCTGAAGCACGCGGCTGACGCCGGTCTCACCCACGAACATGTGATGAGCTTCTTCGGTCAGCATGAAGCGGCAGGTGCGCGACAGCGGATCGAAGCCGGACTGCGCCAGACTCTCGAGTTGCATCTTGCCGTCACGGTCGGTGAAGAAGGTGAACATGAAGAACGAGAGCCAGTCCGGCGTCGCCTCGTTGAAGGCGCCGAGCATGCGCGGAGCATCCTCGTCACCCGAGCGGCGGCGGAGCAGATCGTCGGCTTCCTCGCGGCCATCGCGGCCGAAATATTTCTGCAGCAGATAGACCATCGCCCAGAGATGGCGCCCCTCTTCCACGTTGACCTGGAACAGATTACGCATGTCGTAAAGCGACGGCGCGGTTTTGCCCAGGTGACGCTGCTGCTCGACGGATGCAGGCTCGGTGTCGCCCTGGATCACGACCAGACGGCGCAGCATCGCGCGATACTCGCCGGGCACTTCCTGCCACGCCTTCTCGCCCTTGTGCTGGCCGAAATTGACAAGGCGCTGATCATCCTGCGGCGCAAGCAGCACGCCCCAGCGATATTCCGGCATGCGCACGTAATCGAACTTGGCCCAGCCCTTCGGATCGACGCTGATTGCCGTGCGCAGATAGACCAGCGATTCCTGAAAGCCATCCGGCCCCATGTCATTCCACCAGTCGAGATAACCTGGATGCCAGCCCTCCAGCGCTTTCAGCACCTGACGGTCTTCGGCGAGGTTGACGTTGTTCGGAATCTTGGTGGTGTAGTCGACATTCATGATGTTCATGGTCGGTCTCCGTCAGATTGGCTCGTCATTGCGAGGAGCGAAGCGACGAAGCAATCCAGCTTGCTATTGTAGAATGGATTGCTTCGCTTCGCTCGCAATGACGTCGACTCAAATTCTTCAAACCCGTGTCATGTCGTATTGCGCACGCTCGCCGGTACCGTAGCGCTGCAGCGCGCCGTTCTCGCCGACGGCATTCGGACGTTGGAAAATCCAGTTCTGCCACGCAGTGAGCCGCGAAAAGATTTTCGATTCCATGGTCTCGGGTCCGACGAACCGCAGGTTGGCTTCCATGCCTGTGAGACTGTCCGGCGAGAAGCTGCTGCGTTCTTCGAAGAACACGCGCACTTCGTCATCCCAGTCGATGTCGTCGAGGGCGAAGGTGACGAGACCCAATTCTTCTGCGGTCTCGGCGTCCAGCGCCTCACCGATCCTCGCTTTTGCAGTTTCGACGTCTGAGGGATCGGCCTGAAAACGCGACTCCAGCCGCGTCAGGCCGTGGCTCATCGGATAGGGACCGAAATTCGCAGACGAGAGAATGATCTCGGCAGGCGCACGGTTGTCGCCCTGTTTTTCGCCGATCAGCATGTAGGACCGATCAGCCGCGAACACGAGCTCGGCCAGCGTGCCTGCAAAGCATGAGCCGGGCTCGACCAGCGTCACCAGCGTGCGCGAGGTGACGTCGATGCGCTTGAGCACGCGCTTCCAGTAGTGGCGAATCTCGTTGACCAGCCAGTTCGCCTTGTTGGCCTCGACAAACTCGTCATAGGCCAGCACCCTCGAACGCTCGCCCACCGACTTGAACACCAGCATCGCGATTTCAAGCTCATTGATGCGCAGATGCAGAATCGCGTCGTCGAGTTCGCGCGCCACCTGCAGTGGCCAGAACGCCGCGCCCTGCGCGGTCATGGCCGCGACATCGGCGGGCGGATCGTTTTCGGGGGCCTTGATGGTGAGGGTGGCGATGCGCCCGGCGCGGTTGGGATCGACACTGACAAAGCCGTAACGGATGCCGTCCTCGGTGATGCTGCGCTTCAGCGGCGTCAGGGCGATGCCCGGCCCTTCGCCGTTGCGCCTGGATTTGCTGGCGAATTCCTTCGCGCGATCCGCGACTTTCGCTTCGAGTTTGGAGTTGGACACGATTTCATCCACCAGCCGCCATTGCACGGCGCGCTTGCCCTTGATGCCCTCTTCGATAGTGCAGAAGAAATCCGCATGGTCGCGGCGCACCTTGCGCTTGTCGACAACGCGGGTGAGACCGCCGGTGCCGGGTAGCACAGCCAGCAGCGGCACTTCGGGCAATGCGACGGCTGCCGACCCGTCGTCCGCCATAATGATGTGATCGGCAGCAAGCGCGAGTTCGTAACCGCCGCCTGCGGCGGTCCCATTGACCACGCAGATGAAGCGCTGGCCGGAATTCTCGCTGGAATCTTCCAGACCGTTGCGGGTCTCGTTGGTGAACTTGCAGAAGTTGACCTTATGCGCGTGGGTCGAGCCCGCGAGCATCCGGATGTTGGCGCCGGCGCAGAACACACGGTTCTTGCCCGAGCGCAGCAGCACCACCTTCACCTGCGGATGCTCGAAGCGCAGCCGCTGCACAGCATCGGCCAGTTCGATATCGACGCCGAGATCGTAGGAATTCAGCTTGAGTAGGTAGCCCTCGAACAGACCGCCGTTCTCGTCGACGTCCATGGTCAGGGTGGCGACATCTCCCGTCACATCAAGCTTCCAGTGCCGGTATCTCGACGGCTCGGTCTGGAAGTCGATAAAGGTCGCGTTGTTGGCGAGTTTTCTGTCCGCCTGGGCCATTGGGCACCCTCTGATGAGCTGAAACCTGAATTATAATGCACAATATTGCAGACCTCGGCGCATGTCTAGCGCTATAATCCGACAAATATGCACTTTTTTGCACATTCCTACGTCGTCATGGCCGGGCCTGTCCCGGCCATCCACGTCTTTTAGCGGCGGGAAGAAAGACGTGGATGCCCGGCCTAAAGCCGGGCATGACGGCTGAGAGATCGGACGTCACGCCGCGCTCTCTAATGAACCCTCCCCGTGAACGGACAGCAGCCGGTTGGCGAAATCCGCCACGGCTTTCAGGGTGATGTCCGCCGCCTCCCGTTGCGGGGAGTGACCCGCGCCCGGGACCAGCGTGACATCCACGGGGCAGTAGCACTCCTCCTGCGCGATCTCGATGTGGCGCAGCGTGCCGTATTGATCCTCGGTGCCTTGGACGATCTGGACGGGCACGCGCACATAGGCGAGAGATTCCGAAATGTCCCAGGCGCGGAAACTGAGATCGAGCCAGACATCCGCCCAGCCGTTAAACGCATTGTCGACATCGTCGTGCCAACGCGCGAGCTTGGGCTTGAGATCACCGGTGTCGTAGTTCTGTTTGGTCTTGTTGATCGACACGAGGCCGAAATCCTCGACCATGAAATGCGGCGCAATCAGAATGACGCCGCGCACGCGATGGTCCTGCACGCCGCCGGCATAGATCGTTGCAATGGATGCGCCATCGGAATGGCCGAGCAAAAGCCCGCGGCGGAAACCGATGGCATCGAGCACTTTCGGCAGCACGTCGAGCGCCTCGATCTCCATGAAGTTGAGCGGGCGTGGCAACATCGCGCGCGAGGAGCGGCCATAACCTGCGCGCGAATAGACGAACACGCCCGCGCCGGTCGCCGCCTGCAACTTGTCGGGGAAATCGCCCCATAACCCCACAGAGCCGAGCCCTTCATGCAGCATGACAATGGTCGGCGCTTTATCCGGCGCCGGCCCGATCATGCGGTATTCGAGTTGCGCGTCGCCGATGGTGAGTGTGCCGGAGGGTTGGAGCGTCATTGTGGGCCTCAACATTCACTGTGTCGTCCCCGCGAAGGCGGGGCGCCATAATATCCCTGTGTCATCCACGAGAAGCGCAATCTCTCCCATCACACCACGAACAGCATCCGGTGGTTATGGGTCCCCGCCTTGGCGAGGACGACGAGCGGCGGCTGATCGTGACTCGCAGCATCTCAAGCCTTTGCTGCCCCATCCCTTAACTTGAAGCGCTGGATCTTTCCGGTCGCGGTTTTCGGCAGACTTTCCACCACCTCGATCCAGCGCGGATATTTCCACGGCCCGATCTTCTGCTTGACGTGCTCCTTCAACGCGCCATTGAGATCGCTTGCCACGACGCCCTGCTTCAGCACCACAAATGCTTTCGGCTTGAGCAGCCCTTCGGAATCCTCCGCAGGCACGACGGCGGCCTCTGCCACGGAGGGATGCGTAATGAGCGCGCTTTCCACTTCGAACGGAGAGACCCAGATGCCCGAGACCTTGAACATGTCGTCGGAACGGCCGCAGTAGGTGTATCGGCCATCGGCATCGCGCGTGTATTTGTCGCCGGTGCGGGTCCAGCCGCCCTCAAAGGTCTGGCGGCTTTTGCTGCGCTGATTCCAATATCCTTCACCGGCTGACGGCGCATTGACAATCATCTCGCCGACCTCGCCATCGGCAACATCCGCGCCGGCATCATTTACGAGACGCACAGTGTAACCCGGCACCGGCTTGCCGGAGGTGCCATACTTGATGTCACCCGGCGCGTTGGAGAGGAAGATATGCAGCAACTCCGTTGAGCCGACACCATCGAGAATGTCGACGCCGAAACGCTGCTGCCAGCTCTGGCCGACGAGTTCGGGAAGCGCCTCGCCCGCCGACGTGCAGACGCGCAGGCGTTTGGTGCGCGGCTCGTTCTTGAAGGCTTCATCGTTCAGCATCGCTGCGAACAGCGTCGGCACGCCAAAGAAAATGCTGGGATCGTGCTTGCGGATCAGTTCGAACATCACCTGCGGTGTCGGACGCTCCGGATTGAGGATCGTCGTCGCGCCCACCGACATCGGGAAGGTCAGCGCATTGCCAAGACCATAGGCGAAGAACAGTTTCGCTGCCGAGAGGCCGACATCGTCCTCGCGGATGCCGAGCACTTTCTTCGCATAGGTCTCCGCCGTCGCTTCGAGATTGGAATGCAGATGGCGAACGCCCTTCGGCATACCTGTCGAGCCCGATGAATAGAGCCAGAATGCCGGTTCATCCTGATGAGTGACGGCGGTTTCAAACCGGTCGCTCTCTTTCGCGATTTCATCCTTGAGCAGCAGGTATCCGTGTCCATTGATACCAGACACAACGACATGCTCCAGGTTTGAAAGACGGCCGAGCACGTCCTTCACCACCGGCAGCAACGCTTCCGAAATAAGGAGCACCCGCGCGCGGCAGTCCGCCAGTACGTAGGCATACTGTTCGGCGGTCAGCAGGGTGTTGAGCGGCACCGGCACGATGCCGGCGCGGATGCTGCCAAGAAACACGATCGGGAAATCGATGGTGTCGAGCATCATCATCGCGACACGCTCTTCCCGCCGCACGCCGAGCCGCTTCAGCAGGTTGGCAAGCCGACGCGTCTGCGCCTGCAAGTCGCCGTAGGTGATCTCGGACACCGGATCCCGGAACACGACCTTGCCCCCGCGACCAGCATCGACATTGCGGTCGAGCAGATAGGTCACGGCATTGTATCCGCCGCCTGAATCGCTCATGACTTCGACCATGATTTCGACGCTGGGCTGGTGCCCAGTTCACCCTCAACCCGCACAACGCTTCTCCCGTTAATCAACGTTTTTAGAATTATAATTCATATAAAGTCACCGCCTGAGCTTGCTGTCAACCTTTTCCGGCATTATGTTTCAGGTTCACGAGTTGGATAGCATGACCCCGCAGGCAGAACCGGAAAGCCAGTTTCTTGAACAGCTTGGGCAGCGCGTCCGCACCATGCGGGCGATGCGCGGCATGTCGCGGAAGGTGCTGGCGAAGGCATCGGGGATTTCGGAGCGCTACATCGCCCAGCTCGAAAGCGGCAAAGGCAACGTCTCCATCGTGCTGCTACGGCGGGTGTCCGCGGCCATGGACAAGCAGGTCGAGGACCTGATCCCGAGCGCTGAGACGTCGCCGGACTGGCCGGTGATCCGCGATCTGATCCGTAGCGCAACGCCGGCGCAAATTGCGCAAGCCAAGGAGATTCTCGCAGGCAGCGGCCCCGCGCGACATGGCCGCGAGTTCGCAGGCATCGCACTGATCGGCCTGCGCGGTGCCGGAAAATCCACCCTCGGCAAGCTGCTGGCGAAGAGCATCGGCTGGCCCTTCGTCGAGCTGAACAAGGAGATCGAGCGGATCAACGGCCTCTCCGTCGCCGAGATCATGGCGCTCTACGGCCAGGAAGGTTTCCGCCGCATGGAGCAGACCGCGCTGACGCAGGTGCTGACCGGCACCGAGCCTGTGGTGCTGGCCACCGGCGGCAGCATCGTCTCCGAGCCGGTGACTTTCGATCTCTTGCTGTCGTCGTTCTACACGGTGTGGCTGCGCGCCAAGCCGGAAGAACACATGGGGCGCGTGCGCAAGCAGGGCGACATGCGGCCGATGGAAAGCGATCGCTCGGACATGCAGGAATTGCGCACCATCCTGCTCAGCCGCGAACCGCTTTATGCGCGCGCCTCCGCGCAGGTGGACACCGCGGACCTCACCATCCAGGAAGCGGCGGCGCGTCTCTATGACACGGTGGCGCCCGTGATCGCGAAACAGGCGAAGACGGCTGCGCCGCGCGCTGTCGCCGCGCAATGAGCGTCGCTTCCGGCGCATTTGCTGACGCAGATTCAACAGCAGGATCGCTGGGAGATTTGCTCACGGCACGCGGGCTCGATGCAGACAACATCGTCGCGATCCGCAACACGCTGCATCCCGACGACGTCTCCGGCGATTTCCGCACCCTCGCCGATGTCATCGCCGCCAACGCCCTGCCGATGCTGGACAGGATGCAGGACGGGCCGCGTATCGCGCATGGCGCGCTGGTGCTGTCATTCGCCGCGCTCGACGACGCGCGCGCGCGGCTGACCGGCTTCCGCCGCTTCCTGATGCGGCGCGAGGGCATCGTTCCGACAGATATTGTCTACGACTACGACGCCGCGCATCTGCTGCACGCCTTCATCGCCCGGGCGCACGCGCCAGTGTTTTACGACGCCTTCGATGAAGATGGCCTGGATGACCTGACCGGCAAGCTCGTCGTGCAATGGCCGCTGGCGCGGGATATTGTCGAAGCGAACGATGCGGGACTGGTGATCGTCCATCCATGAACAATGTCATCACCGGGCTTGTCCCGGTGATCCCGATTCATGAAACACTGTGCCTAAGTCATCGGGATGGCCGGAACAAGTCCGGCCATGACGAGCGAGGGACCGTCGCTCCTCCCTCTCCCCGCCCGCGGGGAGAGGGTTGGGGTGAGGGGCAAACCTCCACAACGAGACAAAGTGAAGACGCCCCTCACCCGGATTGCTTCGCAATCCGACCTCTCCCCGTAAACGGGGAGAGGCGGGGAAACTCACACCCCCAGATGCTGCTCCAGCAGATCCTGCTTCCGCGCCAACTCCCCCGGTGTGCCGTCGAACACCACGGTGCCCTTCGACAGCATCACCATCCGGTCGGCGATCCGCGACAGCGCGCGGAAATCCTTGTCCACCACCACGGTGGCAACCCCCTCGCCGCGAATGATGCCGAGCGTTTTCCAGATGTCCTTCGCCACCAGAGGCGCGAGGCCCTCGGTCGCCTCATCAATCAGGATCAGATCGGGATTGGTCATCAGCGCGCGGCCGATGGTCAGCATCTGCTGTTCGCCGCCGGACAATTGATGCCCGCCGTTGCTCCGGCGCGCATGCAGGCGCGGAAACAGCTCGTAGATTTTTTCCAGCGTCCAGACCCTGCGCCCGTCGATGCCAGGCCGCGCCGCCATGACGAGATTTTCCACCACCGAGAGCGAGCCGAACACGCCGCGCCCTTCCGGCACCAGCGCCACACCGGCGCGCGCGATCGTTTCCGGCGCGGCGCGCATGATGTCGCGGCCATTGAGCACGATCTGCCCGCGCCGCTCAGTGACCAGACCCATCAGCGAGCGCAGCAGCGTCGTCTTACCCATGCCGTTGCGGCCGAGCAGCGCAACCTGTTCGCCCTTGCGGATCGAAAATCCGACGCCGTGCAGAACCTGCCCCGCGCCGTAAAACGCTTCCAGCTTCTGCACATCGAGAAGCACGCTCATACCGCGTCCTCCTCGACGCCGAGATAGGCAAGGCGCACCGCGGGATCGGCCCGCACATCCTGCGGCAGGCCGCTGGCGATGACATGACCGTCCGCCATCACGGTGAGACGATCGGCGAGTTCAAACACCGCATCCATGTCGTGTTCGACCACCAGCACGGCGCGGCCGTTCTTCAGCGATGCGATCAGGTCCACCACCTTGCGCGCCTCGGCCTGCCCCATGCCGGCCAGCGGTTCATCCAGCAGGATGATGCGCGGCTGCGTCGCCAGCACCATCGCGATCTCGAGCTGCCGCTGCTCTCCGTGAGACAGATGCGTCGCAATCATTTGTGCGCGCGATGTCAGTCCCGCCTGCTCCAGCGCCTCACGAGTCCGGCGGTTGACATCAGCATCCGAAAACACGTCGCCGAACATCTTCAGCGGTGAGGCTGCATGCGCCTGCGCCGCCAGCCGCACATTTTCCTGCGCGGTAAATTGCGGAAAGATCGTGGTCTTCTGATAGGAGCGGCCAAGCCCCGCGCGGGCGCGCCGGTCAGGCCCCAGACCCGTCACATCGCCATGCCCCAGCATAATCTCGCCGGCGCTCACCGAGAGATCACCCGACAGCAGATTGATCAGCGTGGACTTGCCCGCGCCGTTCGGTCCGATCACGGCATGGATTTCACCGAGACGAACATCGAGCGACACGTCGGAGACGGCAGCGAGGCCGCCGAAGTGCTTCTTCAGGCCGATGGCGCGGAGCACGATATCCGGGTCAGCCATGGTTGGCCTCCGTCACGGCTTTCTGGCTGGAGGGGATTTCGCGCGGCGCGCCCCGCACCATGGAGAGCAGATCGCGCACACCATTGGGCAGCGCCAGCACGATCAGGATGACGATCAGGCCCTCGGCAAGTTTCCAGTGCTCGGTCGTGGCTTTCAGCACTTCCTCGAGCCCGATCAGCACCAGCGCGCCGATCAAGGGCCCCGTCACCGAACGCTGACCGCCGATCAGCACCATCACCAGCACCGTGGCCGACAGATGCCAGCCGAGCATCTGCGGCGCGACAAAGCCGAATTGGGCGGCGGCGAAGTAGCCTGCAATACCGGCTATCGCGCCGGAGATGACAAAGGCTGTCAGCCGCACACGAAAGACCGGAAAGCCAAGCGCGCGGGCGCGGCGCTCATTGTCCCGCGCCGCCGCCAGCGCATGACCGAACGGCGAGCGCACGATCATGTTCAGACACGCGATGACCGCGATCAATACCGCAAGAATGACAAAATAGTAGGTCAGCGGCTTTTCGAGATCGAGCAGCGCGATGTTGCCCAGCATCATCGAGGGCTTGTTGTAGATGAAGGCGCCGTCGGAGCCGCCGGCGAACTTGCTGTCGTGAAACAGAAAGAACAGCATTTCGCCGAACGCCAGCGTCACCATGATGAAGTAAACCCCGCGCGTGCGCAGCGCCAGCGATCCGATCACCGCGGCGGCGGCGGCCGATGCGGCGACCGCAAGCGGCAACGTCCACCACAGTGAGGCGGGATCGTATTTCGGCGAGGCCAGCGCCAGCACATAGCCCGCGACGCCAAAGAACGCCGCATGGCACAGGCTCACCAGTCCGCCATAGCCGACAACCAGATTGAGCGACAATGCCAGCACGCCCATGATCAGCGCCTTGCTGGCGAACTGCACATAATAAGTCGGCGCCACAAAGGGCAGCGCGACGGCGAGCGCAAGGAGGGCTGCAACGACAAGATATGAGCGCCTGGCACTTTGCATCATCGTCGTGCCCGCGCTTGTAGCAGGCATCCACACCTTGCAGATGCTGCGGAAAAAAAGACGTGGATGGCCGGGACAAGCCCGGCCATGACGGGCTGGGAGATATGCGTCATGTTATACCTCCCGCCGTCCGAGAATGCCGTTCGGACGCCAGAGCAGAACCGCCGCCATCAGCACATAGATCAGAACGCTCGACACGCTCGGGAAGAACACCTTGCCGAAAGTGTCGGTGAGGCCGATCAGCAGCGCGCCGATCGCCGCGCCGCCGATGGAGCCGATGCCGCCGAGCACGACGACGACAAAGGACAAGATGAGCATGCTGTCGCCCATGCCGGGATAGACGGTCGAGACCGGCGCGACGATGATGCCTGCGAGGGCGGCGAGCGCGATACCGACCGCGAACACGTAACGATTGACGGCGTCGAAGCTGATGCCGAGGGTGCGCGTCATTTCGCGGTTCTCGGCGCCCGCACGCACGATCATGCCGATCCTGGTGCGGGTGATGACGAGATAGATAATCGCCGCCGCGACCAGACAGAACGCGCAGATCGCGAGGCGATAGACCGGATAGGACAGGTTATCCGTGAGCTGGATCGTGCCGCGCAGGCCCTCCGGCGGCAACACCGAATGGACATCCTTGCCGAACAGCAATTGCCGGACTTCGTCGATCACCAGAATAAGCCCGAATGACAGCAGCACCTGCACCAGATGATCGCGGCCATAGAGCCTGCGGATAAAAACATTCTCCAGCAGCAGGCCGACGATAAAGGCAATGGCGACGCCGCCGACAACCGCGATCCAGAAGCTGCCGGTATAGGCGGCGATCCAGTAAGCCAGATACGCGCCCAGCATATAGAAGGCGCCATGGGCGAGATTGATGACGCCGAGAATGCCGAACACCAGCGTCAGCCCGCTGGCGACCAGAAACAGGACCATCCCGTACTGAATGGCATTCAGAAGCTGAACGCCGAAGGTCACGAGGTCCATTCAATATATCCCGTCAGAAAAAGCGGCATGAACTACACATACGAGTCGTCCCCGCGAAAGCGGGGACCCATACTCCCTGAATCCAAGCCTTCCGCAAACATGCTGATGCAGATTCTGTGCGAAATATCAAACATAGTGGTTATGGGTCCCCGCCGGAGCCTGTCATCGGACGGCGCTTCGCGCCGATCCGTGGGCGGGGACGACATCGGGAGAGGAGCCGGTGACTCTTTTATGTGCGCCGATCCGCTCGCGCCTCACGCCATCTTGCAGCCGCGGGCCGGATCGTCGACCGCGCTCTGCGCGATCGACACCAGTTCGTTGCGGCCGTTGCGCACCTCCCGCAGATAGATGTTCTGGATCGGGTTGTGCGCCTTGTTGAAACTCAGCGGCCCGCGCGGGGAATCGATCTTCGCAGCGCCCATCGCCGCGATCATCTTGTCCTGCGCCTTGGTGTCGCCGCCCGCCGCCTTGAGGCCGATGTCGAACAGCGCCGCGGCATCATATCCCTGCACCGCATAGATATCGCCGTCATTGCCGGTCTTGGCCTTGAACGCCTTGAGGAAGGCGAGATTCGCCGGATTGTCGAGATTATCGGCATAATGCAGCGTGGTCTTGATGCCGTTGGCCGCCTCGCCCTGCGCCTGAATGGTGCCGTCGGTGAGGAAACCCGCTCCATACAGCGGAATGGTCTTGTTGAGACCCGCCGCCGCGTAATCCTTGACGAACTTCACAGCACCACCGCCGGCAAAGAACGAGAACACGGCATCCGGCTTCAGGGTCGCGATGCGGGTGATCAGCGCCTGGAATTCCACCTCGGGGAACGGCAGCGTCAGGTCCTCGACGATCTTGCCGCCGGACTTGGTGAAGTTTTCCGAGAACGCGCTGATCATCTCGGCGCCCGCGGTGTAGCGCCAGGTGATGGTGACGACATTCTTGATGCCGGCATCGACCAGCACCTTGCCGGCGGGATAGGTGGTCTGCCAGTTCGAGAACGAGGTGCGGAAGATGTTCGGCGCGCAGAGCGGCCCCGTGGCGTCGTTGGCGCCCGCATTCGGAATGATGAGCATGGTCTTGGTGTCGCGCGCGACCTTCACCATCGCCATGGCGACGCCGGAATGCACGGTGCCGACCACGACATCGACTTTCTCGCGCCCGACGAGGCGATTCATGTTGTCGGTCGCGGCCTCCGGCTTGGATTCGTCGTCCACCTTGATGAATTGCACCTCGCGGCCGCCGAGCTTGAGGCCCTTCTGCTGGTAATAAAGCTCGAAGCCGTTGTCGATGAACTGGCCGAGCTTCGCGAAGGTGCCGGTATAGGGCAGCATCAGACCGACCTTCAGCGGTGCGTTCTGCGCAATCGCGGGGCTGAAAATACGCGGCGTCACCGCCAGCGTTGCGGCCCCCGCCGCGCCGGACAACAGCGTTCTGCGGCTTACCTTGATGATCTTCGACATCAGCGTTTCCCTCCGGTTCTTGTGTTTCCGTTCGCATCCGGCTTTTCAAGCCGGTTCTGCAGTTCAGACGTTTGCGGACCTGTTCACGCTCTGCGTTTTGGCCGCCGCGCGCAAGGCACATCCACCACAGCGCGTGCATGGACCCGTCTGCACCGCGCATGGCCACGTGGTTTCCACGCTCATGTCCTGCGGCCGGTCAGGCCGGGCATCCGATCCAGTCACCGCATCCATCGTCATCCAGCCTTTCGATATCCGGCGCACGGCGCGACAGCACCGCGCGCTGATTGATGTAGCCCTTGTCCGTGATCTCGCCGCCATCCACCGACGGCAGTTCAACAAGCAGCAGCGCGCGGGTGGCGAAGCTCGATGAGCCGCCGCCATTGCCTTTCAGGCGCGCCAGGCCCTGCGCCACCGCTTCGCGCACCGCGGGCGCGCGCAGGACATCGGCCACATCAGCGTCGGGCAGTTTCGCCAGCGCGCGGCAGGCCGCAATGTTCGGGAACACCAGAAAGCGAACGTCGTCCCTGTCATGGCCGGTGACCACGATGTCCTGCGCGATTGGCGCAAGCGCGGCGATGCCTGCGATGCGCAGCGTGCCGACGCTGACCCATGTTCCCGATGTGAGTTTGAAGTCCTCGGCCACGCGGCCATCGAAGAACAGGCCAAGCTCGGGGCGCGCGCTGTCCGCAAGGACCATCGCGTCACCCATCATGTAGAAGCCGTCGGCATCGAACGCTTTCGCGGTCTGCTCCGGCGCTTTCCAATAACCGGGTGTGACGTTTGGCCCGCGCACCCGCGCCTCAAGCTTGTCGCCGGTCGGCACCAGCTTGATCTCGGTGCCCGGAACCGGCACGCCGATATTGCCGGAGCGTTGCGCCTGAAAATGACAATCGGTGGCCAGCGGCGCGGTTTCGGTCGATCCCCACGCCGAGACCATCGGCACCGCGTGGCCGACGGTCGCGATCGACAACGCCTCCAGCGCATCCCAGAGATTCTGCGGCAGAGCCGCCGCCGCGTAGAACAGCAGTTTCACCTGCGAGAAGAAGCGCCGCCGCAGGTCGTCATCCTCGCGCAGCGACGCGATGAGCATGTCGTAACCGCGCGGCACATTGAAATACACTGTCGGAATCACATCGCGCAGGTTGGCGAGCGAGAGCGCGAACAGCCCGGGCGCGGGCTTGCCGCTATCGATGTAGAGCGTGCCGCCGTTGCGCAGCACGCAGTTGAAATTGTGATTAGCGCCGAAGGTGTGGCTCCACGGCAGCCAGTCCAGCGTGGTGAACCCTGCTTCACTGAGGAACGGCCAGGTCTGCCCCTTGGCGGCCTGATTGGACGTCAGCATGCGCTGGGTGTTGATCACCGCCTTCGGCGCACCGGTCGAACCTGACGTGAACAGGAATTTTGCGATGGTGTCATGACCCACAGCGGCAAACGCGCGCGCCACATCCGGCGTTTCCGCCGCAGCAGTCAGCGAGGAGAATGCAATCGCGTCCTCGAAACCATCCGGATCCCCCGCAACCACGATCGCGGTATGCGAGGGCGCAATCGCATTCAGCGCGGGGGCGAACATCTTCGCGCTGGAAACATAGATCGCTCCCGGATCGAGCAGCGCGATCATGCTCTTCAGCTTGTCGAAATCCTTCGACATCAGCGAATAGGCCGGCGACACCGGCGCAGCCGGCACGCCCACATGCATCGCCGCCAGCATGAAGATCGCATGGTCGATGGAATTGTCGGAGAGAATGACAAGCGGCCGCTCGGCGCTCATGCCCTGCGCCAGAACCCACGACGCCACGGCGCGCACCCGCCGCAGCGCCTCGCGATAGGTCAGCTTGCTCCACGGCAGATCGGCGCTGGCGCGTTCGGCGAGAAACACCGTGTCAGGCGTCTCGCACGCCCATTGCTCCAGCCAGTCTCCGACGCAGCGCGCGAACGGCTGCAGCGGCGTGGCGGATTTCAGCCAGATGCTGCCATCCGCCTTGCGGTCGGCGATGATATTCGGAGTCGCGAACAGCGCCTGCGCGCTCGCCTGACGATGGGCCGCCGCAGTCGTCACGGCTGCGCACCCGAAAAGCGTCTCAGCGCCGCAACTCCCGCAAGCGCAGGCATCGGCATCCCTCCCCAGATGGCTACACTATCAGAATAATAATGCAGATATCGTGCCGCTCTCCGGCGGTTAATGCAATATAATGCAGATTGATGAGAGCGTGTCAATCATCGGGAACGACGCATGCCCGCTGAAGCACGCCGCCTAAAATTTAGCCGGCGCGCCAGACCATCCCGCCAATCCGGTTTCGCCGCGAGGCGGTTTTCACGGCCACAAACCATTGTTTCACTTCCGCATTCGGGCTGAACGGGGGCACCCCTTCGTTTTGTACACAATGGCACACCGCTTGCTTCGTTAACGCCGGTTAACGAAGGCGATGCCGATGCCACCGACCAAAAATTTGCTCGCAGCCGAACCGGCGCCGCTCGAACTGGTCTGGGCGAAGACCGCGCTGGTGATCATCGACATGCAGCGCGATTTTCTCGAACCCGGCGGCTTCGGCGAAACACTCGGCAACGATGTCTCGCAACTGACCCGCGCGGTGAAGCCGTGCGGCGATGTGCTCGCGGCATGTCGCGAGACCGGGCTGCTGGTGATTCACACCCGCGAAGGCCATCTGCCCGATCTGTCCGATGCGCCGCCGGCAAAGATCGAACGCGGCGCGCCGTCGTTGCGGATCGGCGATCCCGGCCCGATGGGACGCATTCTCATTCGCGGCGAAGCAGGCCATGACATCGTGCCCTCGCTCTATCCACTCAAGGGCGAGATCGTGATCGACAAGCCGGGCAAAGGCGCGTTCTACGCCACCGGGCTTGGCGATGTTCTGACAACACACGGCATCGAGAATCTTCTGGTCTGCGGCGTCACCACCGAGGTCTGCGTCAACACCACCGTGCGCGAAGCCAACGACCGCGGCTATCGCTGCATCGTGCTTGCGGATTGCTGCGCGTCCTACTTCCCCGAATTTCACGAGATGGGCCTGCGCATGATCAAGGCGCAAGGCGGCATCTTCGGCTGGGTCAGTTCGTCTTCCGAAGTTTTGAAAGCACTCAATTCCGAACCATCGAAAATGATTGCATAGGGGCGCGCGATGAACACATCCGATACGGCGGCTTCCGGCAAACCGATCCTCTGGGCGCCGGGCGACTGGAACGCCTTCTTCGGCTTCGGCACCAACATCCTCGTCAACATGCTGACGCTGACCGCGCTGCTGCGCTTCGTGCTCAAGATGCCGGACTCGCTGGTGTTCGGCCGTATCCTGCCGGCGCTCGGGCTGATGATGTGTCTCTCGACCATGTATTACGCCTGGCTGGCGTACCGCCTCGCGCAAAGAACCGGACGCAACGATGTCTGCGCGCTGCCATCCGGCGTCAGCGTGCCGCACATGTTCATCGTCACCTTCGTGATCATGCTGCCGATCCTGCTCAAGACCGGCGATCCGATCAAGGCGTGGGAAGCAGGTCTCACCTGGGTTTTCATCCAGAGTTTCATCCTGATGCTTGGCGGCTTCATCGCGCCGTGGATCCAGCGCATCACGCCCCGCGCCGCGCTGCTCGGCACGCTGGCCGGCGTCTCCGTCGCCTTCATCTCGATGCGTCCGGCTTTCGAGATGTTCATGACGCCGGTGATCGGCCTTACATGTTTCGCCGTGATCCTCGCGAGCTGGTTCGGCGGCGTGAAATATCCGAAGAACATTCCGGCGGGCCTTGTCGCGATTTTTGTCGGCACCGCGATCGCATGGGGCTCCAATCTGTTCGGCCTCAACATCGGCGGCATGAGTCTGGCAAAACTCGGCGCGGCGTTCAGCAATATCGGCTTCTCGCTGCCGATCCCCGCTATCGGCCACGTGTTCTCCGGCTTCGAGTTCATCGGCATCATTCTGGTCACCGCGATCCCGTTCGGCGTCTATGACCTTGTTGAGGCGATGGACAATGTGGAGAGCGCGGAAGCCGCCGGCGATCACTATCCGACTACACGCGTGCTGACCGCCGACGGCGTCGTCAGCCTGATCGGCGCGCTGATGGGCAATCCCTTCATCAACGCGGTCTATATCGGCCATCCCGGCTGGAAAGCGATGGGCGGACGCATCGGCTATTCCGCCGCGACCGGCGCGATGGTGATCGTGCTGTCATGGCTCGGCGTAATCTCGCTGCTGCTCAATCTCGTGCCCGTGGTCGCGATCCTGCCGATCCTGCTCTACATCGGCATGCTGGTCGGCGCGCAGGCGTTTCAGGCGACGCCCGCGTCTCACGCCCCGGCCATCGTGCTGGCGCTGACGCCGCATCTGGCCGCCTGGGGCAAGACACTGGTGGACGGCGCGCTGACCGCCGCAGGGACCAGCGCCGCCGCTGTCGGCATCGACAAGCTGGGCGCCACCGGTGTGCTCTACCACGGCCTCGAAATTCTGGGCGAAGGCTCGATTCTTTCCGGCCTCGTGCTGGCGGCAATGGCGGTGTTCGTGATCGAGCGCGATTTCATCAAGGCCTCCGCCTTCGCCGCCGCGGGCGCGGTGCTCACGTTCTTCGGCTTCATGCACGGCCCTGCCGTCGGCATCGCCGTGACACCCGGCGTCGCACTGGCCTATGCTCTGGTGGCCGCGGGTTTCCTCGCCTATGCCCGCTCGGGCGCGGCGATGGCCGCCATGTCAAAACCGGCTGCCGTGCCTGCTGAATGAACCTCTCAAGGACAAAGACGGGAAGCGATTTGTGACCGAGACTGTTGCCGAGATCGTGGCCGCGCATCGCGCAGGCATGACAACACCTGCGAAGACCGTTGCGCGCAGCTTCCAGCGCATCCGCGACCACGGCGATCCCGCCATCTTCATCAGCCTGCGCGATGAGGCCGAGGCCATCGCGGAAGCCGAAGCGCTTGCCGCGAAAGGCGATACCTCGCTGCCGCTCTATGGCGTTCCTGTTGCCGTGAAGGACAATATCGACGTCGCGGGTCTTGCGACCACCGCGGCATGTCCTGCCTTCTCTTACATGCCGGCGCGGGACGCCAACACAGTTGCGCGGCTGCGCGCGGCGGGCGCCATCGTGATCGGCAAGACCAATCTCGATCAGTTCGCCACCGGCCTTGTCGGTGTCCGCTCGCCTTACGGCATCCCGAGGAACGCCGTGCGCAGCGACCTCGTGCCGGGCGGATCGAGTTCGGGGTCGGCGGTTGCGGTGTCGGCGGGCCTCGTGCCGCTGTCGCTCGGCACCGATACCGCAGGCTCGGGCCGTGTCCCGGCAATGCTCAACAACATTGTCGGGCTGAAGCCTTCCCTGGGGCTGATGTCGACCTCAGGCGTATTGCCCGCCTGCCGCACGCTGGATTGCGTCTCGATCTTCTCGCTCAATGTCGACGACGCCATGATCGCGCTCGATGTCATGGCCGGATACGACGAGACCGATCCGTATTCCCGCGATCGTTTCGTCGGCCCCGTCACCGCGTTCCCTTCCGGCATCCGGATCGGCATCCCGCGCAAGGGACAGTTGAAATTCTTCGGCGACGCCGTCTCGGAGCGGAATTACGACGCCGCCGTTGCGCGGCTGATCGCACTCGGCGCGGTGGCGGTCGAGTTCGACCTGGCGCCGTTCTACGAGACCGCGCAACTTCTCTATGACGGACCATGGGTGGCGGAACGCTACCTTGTGATCCGCGATCTGCTGGCGACAAATCCCGATGCGGTGCATCCTGTCACGCGCGAGATCACCCTGAAGGGCGCGAACATCACCGCCGCCGACACCTTCGCGGCGCTCTACAAGCTGGAAGCGATGCGGCAGATCAGCCGCAAGACCTTCGAGTCCATTGACCTCATGGTGCTGCCGACGGCACCCACCGCCTATACGGTCGATGAGGTTCTGGCGAATCCCATCGAACTCAACAGCCGTAACGGCACCTACACCAACTTCGTCAACCTGCTCGACATGTGCGGCCTCGCCATCCCCGCCGCGATGCGCGCGGACGGCATTCCATTCGGCATCACGCTGCTGGCGCCTGCCGGACAGGATGCGAAGCTCGCCAGTATCGGCGGTGTGTTCCACGCCGATACCGGACTCAAAACCGGCGCCAGGGGCGTGGCGCAGCCGGCGCTGGCGCCGGCCTCAAAGCAGCCGGGCAAAGATGAAGTGGCCATCGTCGCTGTCGGCGCACATCTGTCGGGCATGGCGCTCAATCACGAGTTGCTGTCTCTCGGAGGGCGGCTGCTTGAGGCGACCTCGACCGCGCCGGACTACAAGCTCTATGCGTTGAAAGGCACTGTGCCTCCCAAGCCCGGCATGCTGCGCGTCGCGCCCGGCACCGGCTCGGCCATCGCTGTCGAAGTCTGGGCGCTGCCGACCAAGGCATTTGGCGCGTTCGTCGCGGCGATCCCCTCGCCGCTGGCGATCGGCACGGTGAACCTCGCGGACGGATCAGGTGCGAAAGGTTTTCTGGTGGAAGCCAGCGCGACCGAAGGCGCGCGCGACATCACGTCGTTCGGCGGCTGGCGCGCTTTCATCGCCGCACAGATCAAGTCGGCTTAAGGCACGTCCTCATCCTGAGGAGCACGCACTAGCGTGCGTCTCGAAGGATGAGGCAAATATTTACTGCTGAACTTTCATGGTTCGAGACGCGCCGCAAAAGCGGCGCTCCTCACCATGAGGATTTCCGTTTCCGCCGGGATGAACGGAAACGGACCATGCCGCCTGGACACCGCTGCTCACATCTCCGCCCACTGGCGGAGCATGTTGTGATAGAAGCCGGTCAGCGACACCAGCGACGGATGATCCGGAACGTCCTGGTTGAGGCGGATGATCGCCATGTCGAGATCGAACAGCATGGCGCGATGGGTGACATCGCGGATCATGCTCTGGGTCCAGAAGAACGAGGCGATGCGCGAACCGCGCGTGATCGGCGTCACATGATGCACGCTGGTGGCGGGATAGATGATCGCGTCACCGGCGGGCAGCTTGACGCTGTGGCTGCCGTAAGTGTCCTCGACCACAAGCTCTCCGCCGTCATAGTCCTCGGGTGAGGAAATAAACAGCGTGGTCGAGACGTCGGTGCGGATGCGCACAGGCTGCTGCGAATGGGTGCGGATCGCGTTGTCGATATGCGATCCGAAGGTCATGCCGGCGTCGTAGCGGTTGAACAGCGGCGGGAAAATCTGCAGCGGCAGCACCGCCGACATGAACAGCGGATTGCGCAGCAGCGCGGTGCGCACCATGTCGCCGAGATCGCGCGCCTCGGCGGACTGCTCCGGCAGTTGCAGATTGAACTTCACCTTGCCGGACTGGTGACCGGCGGTGATGTTGCCATCGACCCAGGCGGCTTTGGTCATGACATCCTTGCAGCGCGTGACCTGCTCGGAGGTCAGGACGTTCGGGATGTGCAGCATCATGGCGTCGGCTCCATCGTTGCTCCAGCGTTAGCGCCGAAACGCCGTCGCTCCAAGCCCCATCGCAGGGACCTGCCGTTCAAGACAACGGCCGCCCGTCGGGGCGGCCGTGGTGCGGGTACAGTCAGATCGCCGTTACTTGACGATCTTCGCCGGAATGACCGCCGCGTCCGGCTCGAACCGGATACGATAGCTCAACGCCGCATAGCGGCCGGAAGCCGGAACCGCGTGACCGGCGTAGTACTGGGCATAGTACATCGCATCGCCGATATTGTAGACGTTCAACTGCAGGGTGGAGTTCCTGGTGACCTTGTAAGCCGCCATCGCGTCGAACTTCCAGAACGCCGGCACGTAGGTGGTGTTGGTGGTGTTGGCGAACGCATCGTCCTGGAACTGCACACCGCCGCCGACGGTCAGGTCCGGCGTGACCGCGTAGCTCGTCCACAGGTTGAAGTTGTTGTGCGGCGTGCTGGGGAGCGCTCGGCCAAGCTCGGCGAGATTGCTGGTCCTGACAATCTCCGACTGCAGGTAGCTGTAGCCGGCGAAAATCTGCCATTTGTCCGTCAGCGCGCCCGCGATACCAAGCTCGATACCATCAACGCGGGCGAGGCCATCCAGCACCAGTGCCGCCGTCGTATTCGCCGGATCGGACGGAATGCGCAGGTTGGTTTTCTCGATCCGGAAGATCGCGCCGCTCACACTGAGCTTGTTGTTGAGGAAGTCAGCCTTGGCGCCGACTTCGATGGTTCTGTTCTTTTCTGGATCGAGCAACGGGCTGGCCGCGTTGTTGACCGAACTCGACAACACGCCGAATTCAGCCGACGGGTTGAACGACACACCGTAGGCCGCATACACACTGGAGTTCTTTGTCGGATGGAAGACGCCGCCGACGCGCCAGCTCGTCATGTCGTCAGTGCGGGACAGATTGCGGTTGGCCGGCGTGGCGTTGCCGGGATCGCCGTACTCCGCGACATAGTGATCCTGACGGATCGAGCCGAGCACCTCGAAATACTCATTGAGTTTGATCTGGTCGAACGCATAGGCAGCGATCGTCGTTGTCTCGGTCGACAGCGAGGTGTTCCAGCCCCCGAAATAGCCGCCGAACGATGTATCGACGGGATAGTAAGCGCTGGTCCGGCAAGCCAACTGGGCGGGATCGCACAGATTGGACGCGTTGCCCGATAGCCCGACGCCGCGCGCGCGCTGCTGATAGCGCGTTTCGCGTGTTGCCTCGAAGCCCGCGGAGAATGTGTGCAGCAGCGATCCGGTATAGAACTTGCCGCCGATATCGGTCTGATTTGTCAGCAGCGTGTTGTTGGTTTCAATCTGGAAATGCTGCCGCCCAATCGTCATCTGATCGACTGGATAATTATAAGATGCAGGCGGAAGCGTCGCAGGGAACGGCACATTCGCGGCATTACCAAGCGATCTTGGCGCCGTGTTGATCGCGAAGCGATTGTTGCTGACGTAACGGGTCGCGTTGCTGATCTTGAGATCCGGCGCGAGGTCGCGCTCGATCCTGATCGTTCCGATATGGGTGTCGGTCTTCACGACATCCGCCAGAGGTCCGCCCGCAACGCCGTACCAGTTGCTGCGCGGAACCGGGATCGGCGTGGTCGCCTGACCGTTGCCGTAGTAACCCTGACTCGTCAGCGCGCCCGTCGTCGGACTGCGCACCGGAGCCGGCAGATACGGTACGCCGTAGTCCGGAACGCTTTCCTCGCCCTGATAGATGTAACTGACGATCGCACGTGTCTGTGTGTCGATATCAACCTTGATCGACGGCGCGACGCCCCAGCGCTTGACGCCGACATTGTCGCGATCGGGTGTCGGCATGTCCTGATACATCGCGGCAATGCGGCCGGTGACATTGTCCTTCTTGCCCTGCGCATCGACCTCGGTGCGATATCCGCCGGCCGTGGTGCCGGAGACAAAACCTTCGATGTAGGGAATCGGCGAATTCGTCGGCAGCTTGGTGACAAGGTTGATCGCACCGCCGGTCGAACCGCGCCCAAATGCGAATGCCGACGGTCCCTTGTAAACCTCGACGCGATCGACGTTGAACAGATCGCGCGTGTACCAACCCGGATCGCGGATGCCGTCACGGAAGATGTCACCGCGCGCGGCGAAGCCGCGGATGATGGGCGTATCGCCCTGATTGCCGCCTTCACCGGCGGAGAATGTGATGCCGGGCACCGTGCGCAGCGCGTCTTCCATGCTGGTGAGACGCTGTTCCTGCAGCACCTGCTGGGTGACGACGTTGACCGTCTGCGGCGTATTGAGCAGCGGTGTCGGAATGCGCGAGACCTGCGGCGCAGAAGCCTGATAGCCGCCGCCACCATTCCCTGCGGTTTCCTGCACGTCGATGGTGGGCAGCGATTCCTGCGCCATGGCGTTCGTCGCCAGCATCACCGATGCAAGACCGAGCATCGCCGTGCCGGGCTTGCGCACCGAGGCGCGGATGAAGGGCGACGACGACAGCGGCGCGGCTTCTGCCTGAAGCGCCGGAGCGGCACTGACGCCCGGCTTCCGCGCCTTCTTCTTGATGACCCTGTTGAACCTGTTGCGCATCGCTTGCCCCCGCAATCACTCTGCCGCGCGCTCATCAAGAACGGCGATTTCAGGGCAGCTTTTGAAAAATGGAGACGCGCAGGGCAACCCTTTGAATTTAGAACTTCTGCAAACTGCGCCAACAGACGCGTTCCGCAATTGCGGCGATATACGCTGTGTGACTAGAAGAAGTGGAGCGCTCGCGCTGCCGATACCGGTCTTTAGAATTTCTCCAGTCAACGCTTAGAACGAATCTAAATGTCCCAACCAAATTCATCGCATCGACGTGGCGCACTGAAGCGGCTCTGGCGCAACATTCATCTGTGGCTCGGCATCGCCCTTTTCGTTCTGCTTGTGCCTGTTGCGCTGTCCGGCGCGATCCTCGTCTATCACGATGACATCGGCGAATATCTGAGCACACCGAAAGGCGCGACCGCGCCCGCGACGCCGACCGATCTCACGGCGGCCATCGCGAATGCGCGCAAGGCGGCGGGCGATGGCTTCATGCCGATGTTCATCGGCTTTCCGGAAGATGACCGCGTTCCGCTGACCATCGCATTGCGCGGCCCCGCGGCGAAAGGCGAGCGCCCGGTGCGCCTCACCGCGACCATCGACCGCCATGACGCGCGCGTTCTCTCGGTCGTCAACTTCCGCAACACGTTCTTCGGCTTCATGCATGTCTTCCACGAGAACCTGACGATTCCGGACTACGGGCGCAGCATTGTCGGATGGACCGGTGTCGCGATGCTGACGCTGTCGCTGACCGGCCTTTATCTGTGGTGGCCGCGGCGCGGCCAGTGGTCGCGTGCGTTTGCGTGGCGGCGCAGCCCGGCGACATCGTCCAACCTGCACTACATGACAGGTTTCTGGATCTGCTTTCCGCTGGCGCTGATTTCGCTCACCGGGATTTATCTGGCCTGGCCGCAGCAGGGACGCAGCCTCCTGTCGTCGGTCGCGCCGATGACGGAACAACAGCGCGGCGGCCCGCGCGCACCGATCATGGCGAACACCGCGCGCTCACCGGCCGAGATTTTCGCGGCCGCATCCGCGCGGCCGAACTCCGCAGTCGAAGCGATCTTCTATCCGAACCCGCAGACCGGCGCGTGGCGCGTGCGCCTGCGCGAAACAGGCAAGACCGAGCCGGTGACGATCCTGATCAACGATCGCAGCGGAGACGTCAGCGTTGTCCAGCCGCTGTCCGGCGACCGCACCGCTTTATGGATTCGCTGGCTGCATGAAGGCAGCCACTCCGGCGGACTCTGGCGCTTCATCGTGTTCCTGAGCGGCATCATGCCGGCGGTGCTGGGCGTCACCGGCATCCTGATCTGGCTGCGCCAGCGCCGCCAGCGCGCGCTCGTCAAGACCAGCGCGCCGGTAGTATCGAAGCAGTCTCCGGCGGCCGTGAGCGGCGCACCCGCCGAATAACACTTCTATTCTTGCTGTTCATTCTCACTGTTGACCGCCGGGGCGGACCATCGTTCGCCCCGGCACCAGATCTTGCCTGCATCAATCAGGCCTGACAGCCATTGTTGAGAACCACTCGCAAATTCTTGTTGCGAATAGTTCGCACTTGCATTATTAACCTCTCCGCAAGCGTGGCGTTCGGGGGTGAAATGCGTGTGAAATCATTGATTTCGGCGGTGGCGGCGATCTGCGTTCCGGCCGTGGCTGCCAGCCAGTCCCTCGCACAAGAGGTCCTTCCGGAGATTGCGGTTTCGGCACCGGCGCCCTCCGCCGACGGACTGCAGCGCGGCCCGGTCAATGTCATCGACAACACATATCAATCCTCCAGCGCGATCACCGGACGCGAGATCCAGCGCAGCAACGCGGCCTCCCTCGCCGATCTGCTGTCGGGATTGCCCGGCGTCTCCGCTTCGACCTTCGCGCCAGGCGCGAGCCGCCCCAACATCCGCGGTCTCGATGACTATCGCGTACGGATTCAGGAGAACGGAATCGGCACGCAGGACGCTTCCGACTTCAGTCAGGACCATGTGGTGCCGATCGATCCGCTCGCGGCCGACAAGGTGGAGGTGATCCGCGGGCCTGCGACGCTGCGTTATGGATCGCAGGCGATCGGCGGCGTGGTCAGCGCCACCAACAACCGCATTCCCGAGAAACTGGTCGAGGACGGTTTCAGCGCGCGCTTCAAGGGCGGCGCGTCGTCGGTCGATAACGGGCTTGATGGCGCGGTGAGCCTTGATGCCAGCGGCAACAATGTCGGGATCCACGCCGACGCCTATGGACGGCGCGCGGGCGATTACCGGATTCCCGGCGGCGTTCAGGCCAACACACGGCTCAACACCGAAGGGCAAGCGGTCGGCGGCTCGTATATTTTCGACGGCGGCTTCATCGGCACAGCGATCCAGCACATCACGAGTCTTTATCACATCCCCGGGGTCGCCGATGCGCAGCAGAATTCGCGAATCGACATGGAGCAGACCAAATGGACCAGCAAGGGCGAGTGGCGCGCGCCGACCGACGGCATCGACGCCGTACGCTTCACGCTCGGCATGAGCAATTACAAGCACAACGAGCTTGGCCTCGATGCCAACGGCGTCGATGCGGTGAAGAACATCATCAAGAACCGCGAGATCGAGGGCCGCTTCGAGCTTGACCACGCCGCGGTCGCCACCGGCTTCGGTGCGCTGACCGGCACATGGGGCGCGCAGTTCGGTCACCGCGAACTCGGCACCGACGGCAGCCTCGGCGGCCTGCTGGCCCAGACCAACACCAACACCGCCGCGGTCTTCGCGTTCGAGCAGATCCAGTTCACCGATACGCTGCGCATGCAGGCCGCGGGGCGCATCGAGAACCATATCGTCAAGGGTCTCGCGCCGACATTCCCGGCCGATTTCCTGCCGCCGCCGAATACGTTTTCCGAGGAGCCCGCGCGCCGCACCTTCGCGCCGAAAAGCGCGAGCCTCGGCCTGCTCAAGAATTTGCCGTGGGAGATGGTGGCGACGCTCAACGCGCAATATGTGCAGCGCGCACCCGCCGCGCCCGAACTGTTCTCGCGCGGCTCCGATGGCGCGTCCGGCACCTTCGTGATCGGCAATCCGAATCTGAAGATCGAGACCGCGCAGACGGCGGAGATCGGACTCAAGCGCGCGAAGGGACAATTGCGGTTCGAGACCAGTCTCTATTACACGCGCTACCAGGATTTCATCTTCAAGCAGGTGACCGGAAATTTCTGCACCGACACGTTCGCTTCATGCGGCGCGGCCGGCCCGCTGACGCAGGTCGCCTATGGCCAGCGCGATGCGATTTTCCGGGGCGCGGAAGTTCTTGCCCAGCTCGACATCACCCCGCTCGGCGACGGCATGTTCGGCGTCGACGGGCAATATGACATCGTGCGTGCGACCTTCACCGACGGAACCAATGTGCCGCGCATCGCGCCGATGCGCGCGGGCGGCGGCGTGTGGTGGCGCAGCGCCGAATGGTATGCGCGCGTCGGCCTGCTCCATGCCTTCACGCAGAACGACGTCGCCATCAACGAGACACCGACCGACGGATACAATCTGCTCAAGGCAGAGGTGAGCTATACGCATACATTCAGCCGGACCGATTTCGGGCCGCGCGAGATGACCATCGGCCTTGCCGGCGACAATCTGCTCAACGAGCAAATCCGCAATCACATTTCATTCAAAAAAGCCGAGGTTCTTCAGCCGGGTCTCGGTGTGCGCCTGTTCACGAATGTGAGGTTCTAGTGACCGGCTCGGTGTTTCATGCCGTTTTTCAGTGTGTTCCGGAGCGTCGGCTGCGCTGAACGGAGAGGAGCCGATCAATCTGGAATCGTTCCAGTTTTGGCCAAATCCAGTCTGCCGATGGCGACAAGGACTTCGCAGTGCATTATTCTCACGATCAATCCTGCCTCCCGGCAATGGCCATGACTGGTAACGATGGCTGCGGTGCCTCGCCGCGAACTTGCCGGCGAGCGCTTCAGGTTAAATCTCGGGCCAACCTCGGGCGAACTGCACGACGACCACATTGCCAAACCTGCAAGCCTTCCGGCGTTGATCCAATGTCGGCTGCACATGCGATTTGAAGAAGCGGAGAGCACATGACCAATTCCAACAAGGCTGCCGGATCACTGGTCTTGCTTGCCGCTGCAACATCCCTGATGGTCGCGCAGACATTCGCGCAGACCGCCGCGCCTGCTCCGTCCGCCGCACCGGCGCCCGCCATCACCGCACCGGCGTCGCCGTCGCCAGTTCCGTCGACGCCAACTCCGTCAGCGCCGACTGCTACCGCGGCGCCGGCAGCGACCACGCCATCGGCAGCAACACCTGCAAACCCGGCGCCCGTCCCACAACAGCCGGCGCCTCAAACACCCGCTGCCCAACCGCCCGCCGCCCAGCCCTCGGTGATCGGACAGACTGCGAAGAACCCCGCCCTGCCGCACAACCTGTCGCCGTGGGGCATGTTCATGGGCGCGGACATCGTCGTCAAACTCGTGATGATCGGCCTCGCCTTCGCTTCGCTCGTCACCTGGACGATCTGCGTCGCCAAGCTGCTGGAGCTGCGTCACGAAACCAAACGCGCCAAGAAGCGCATCAAGGTGCTCGGCAACGATATCTCGCTGATGGAAGCCGAGCGCGATGCGCGCAGCGGCAAGGACGCCGTCTCGAAGCTGGTGCAATCCGCGGCGGCAGAGGCCGCGCTGTCGGACACGGTCAACGACGAGGGGTTCAAGGAGCGCGTTGAATTGCGCCTCAGCCGCGTCGAAGCGGCCATGTCACGCCGGATTTCGCGCGGCACCGGAATGCTCGCCACCATCGGCGCGACCGCGCCGTTCGTCGGCCTGTTCGGCACGGTGTGGGGCATCATGAATTCGTTCATCGGCATTTCCGAAGCCCACACCACCAATCTCGCCGTGGTCGCGCCCGGCATCGCCGAAGCGCTGCTCGCCACCGCGATGGGCCTGATCGCGGCCATTCCCGCCGTGGTGATCTACAATCATCTCGTGCGCATGATCACCGCCTATCGCGCGCTGCTCGGCGACGCGACCGCGCAGGTGATGCTGCTGATCAGCCGCGACCAGGGCCGCCGCTCACTGCGCATCGCGCGCGCCGCGGAGTAAGTCATGGGCGCGCGTCTGGGCGGAAATATCGGCACGGATAACGATCTGGCCGAGACACACGAAATCAATGTCACGCCGTTCATCGACGTGATGCTGGTTCTTCTCATCATCTTCATGGTTGCAGCGCCGCTCGCCACCGTCGATATCGGCGTTGAGCTTCCGGCCTCGACCGCGACACCGCCGCCGCGGCCCGACAAGCCGGTGTTCATCACCGTGAAGCCGGACCTCTCGGTCGCTGTCGGCGAGAACATCGTTCCGCGCACCGGCCTCGCCGGCGCGCTCGACGCCGCCACCAGCGGCAAGAAATCCGACCCGGTGTTTCTGCGCGCCGACAAGACCGTGCCTTACGGCGAACTGATGGACGTGATGAACCTGCTGCGCAACGCGGGCTATCTCAAGGTCGCGCTGGTCGGGCTCGACGCAAGAAACTGACGAAGAAACTGACGCAAGAATCGACGGAATTCGCGTGAACACTCTCGTCCTGCACGGACCGCCCGACAAAGCCGACATCCGCCGCTGGGGTCTCGCGGCGGCGATCGTCGTTGCGACGCATGTGGCGCTGATCGCGGGCTTCATGCTGTACACACCCCCGCCGCCGGACGCGATCGGCACCGCGTCCGAGCCGATCATGCTGGACCTCGAATCCGCGCCGGAGACACCCGAGCCGGTTCAGCAGGACATCGCGCCCGGCCCCACGATGCAGGAGGCCGAGCCGCCCGCGCCCGAACCTGAAAAACAGCCCGAGGTGGTCGAGGAGCAGATCGCGCCGACGCCGGTGCAGGAAAAGGCGGAAGTCGTCGCGCCTCCGGAGAAGCCGAAGCCCAAGCCGGAGCCGGTGAAGAAGAAACCGAAGCCTGTTGTCGAGAAGCCGAAGAAGCCGACCGAAAATCCGGCGCCGCACACCACCGCGACGCCACGCGCCGCGCAGGCCGCACGCGCCAGCTACAACGGCATCCTCTCGGCGCATCTGCAGCGCTTCAAGCAGTATCCATCCGGCGCGAAGGCCGCCGGCGAGCAGGGCGTCGCAATGTTGAGCTTCACGGTGAGCCGGTCCGGCAGCGTGTTGAGCGCGCGGCTGTCCAAATCATCCGGCTCGGCCGCGCTGGACGGCGAGACCATGGCGATGATCCGCCGGGCGCAGCCGTTGCCGTCGTTCCCGCCGGAAATGGCCCAAAGCTCGGCCAGCTTCACCGTGCCGGTGCGGTTCTTCATTCGTTAGCAACCGACCTGACGGGGTCAGAGCGGCGTCACGGATTCGTGACGCCGTCATCCGTAACAACACCGCAGCCGATTCCGAACAGTTCCCGAACCCACGGATGGCGGGCGCGTCCGCGCGCGCCGCTTGAGGATTTCGGCGGACGGATATCGTGTTCAATCTTGTTCTTGCGGCGCTGGCCGGCGTCGTCACCATCGCGGCGCCCTGCACCCTGCCGGTGCTGCCGATCCTGCTCGGCGCATCCATCGGACAGACCAGCCGTCTCCGTCCTGCCTTTATCGCGGCTGGTTTCGTGATCGCATTCTCCGCGGTCGCGCTGGCGCTGAGCGCGCTCACGCGCCTGTTCGATTTCGATCCGAGCGTGCTGCGCGATGCCGCCGCTGTCCTGCTCGCGGTGTTCGGCCTGCTGATGATCTGGCCCGCACCCTTCGAGTGGCTGTCGGTCCGGCTTTCCGGTTTGACATCGCAGAATACCACGCCGCGCGATCGCCAGGGCCTGCTCGGCGGATTCATCCTCGGCACCACGCTCGGCCTCGTGTGGACGCCGTGCGCGGGGCCGGTGCTGGGCTCGATCCTCACCGTGATCGCGACATCGAAGGACACCGCATGGGCCTCGCTGCTGCTGGTGACCTATGCCGTCGGCGCCGCGATTCCGATGCTGCTCATCGCCTGTGGCGGACAAGCCGTCACCGCGCGTGTGCGCAGTCTCGCAAGAATCGCGCCACGCCTGCAGCAGGGCTTCGGCGTGATCGTGATCGCCTTCGCCGCCGCGACCTACTTTCAGTACGACACGCTCGCGGTGGCGTGGCTCACCCAGTTCTATCCCAATGGCCAGACCGGCCTGTAACGCATAAGGAGATTTCCATGCGACGGTTCCTCACAACGCTTCCGGTTGCCGCGCTGGCGCTGGCCGCGTCCACCCTGCCCGGCCGCAGCGATGACACATCGCCGACAGCTCAATCCATCCAGGTTGCGGATGCCAGGCCCGCGGCGCCGGAATTCACCGGCCTCACCAACTGGCAGAACTCGGGACCACTGACCATCGCTGGCCTGCGCGGCAAGGTCGTGCTGGTGAATTTCTGGACCTACGGCTGCGTCAACTGCGTCAACACGCTGCCGCATGTCACGAAGCTCTACGCCAAATACAAGGACAAAGGGCTTGTGATCGTCGGCGTGCACACGCCGGAATTTCCCTTCGAGCGCTCTACCAGCAATGTGCAGGCCGCGCTGAAGCGTCACGGCATCACCTATCCGGTGGCGCAGGACAACAGCTCGGCGACGTGGAATGCCTGGCGCAACCAGTACTGGCCGGCGCAGTACATCGTCGATCAGTCCGGCCGCGTGGTTTACAGCCATGCGGGCGAAGGCGCGTATGACGAGATCGACCGCACCGTCGGCAAGCTGCTGAACGCACAGAGCTGACAGATATCGGCCGGCACGATCCGTCAGGTGCAGGATCGTGCCGCGTTCATTCGGGCAGGCGCTTGAACGCAGCGCCTTCGTGCGCGAGCAGCCACTGCTTGCGCCGAAGGCCGCCGCCATAGCCGGTCAGCGATCCGTCGGCGCCGATCAGGCGATGGCACGGCACCACAACGCTGACCGGATTGGCGCCGTTGGCGAGGCCGACCGCGCGCGCCGCCTTCGGCACATTCAGCCGCCGCGCGAACGCACCATAGCTCGACGTCTTGCCGGCGCGGATGTTCTGCAATCCACTCCACACCTTGCGCTGGAAGGCCGATCCGTTGGTCCGCCACTTGATGCTTTTCAGTTGATCAAGATCGCCGGCGAAATAGCCCCTGAGCGCAGCCGTGACGGTTTTCGGCGCGGCGGCCTTATTCAGCACATAGTCGCCGTAGTGCCGCCGCAGCAAATGATGCAGCCGCGCCTCGTAGTCGCTCCAGTCGAGCGCGCGCAGAAAACCCTCACCGTCCATCACCAGCAATGCCGTGCCGATGGGCGTTTCCAGCCGATCGAGTTGAAATCGCTGGGTCTGTTTGTCGGCCATTGCCGCCTCCCGTGAATCTCTGTTTGACCCATGATGGCCGCGAGCGGGCGCGAAGTCTTTCCGTTTTCCGACAACATCAGGGCCTCGGCAATCGCTGCGCTTGCTGCTAGGTTCCTCATCGATACTGGGGAGATTTTCAATGAGCCTGATTGCCAATGTCTTGGTCGCGCTGGTGGCGGCGCTGCATGTCTATTTTCTGGTGCTGGAGATGTTTCTCTGGACCAAGCCCAAGGGCCTCGCGACCTTCGGCAACACCATTGAAAAGGCGCAGGCATCGGCGGTGCTCGCCGCCAATCAGGGCCTATACAATGGCTTTCTCGCCGCCGGGCTGATCTGGGGCCTGCTTCATCCAAATCCGGTCTTCGGCTTCCAGATCAAAGTGTTCTTCCTGCTCTGCGTGATCGTGGCCGGATTGTATGGCGGCTATTCGGTCAGCAGGAAGATCGTCATGGTTCAGGCGCTTCCCGCCGCCGTCGCGCTGATCCTGCTCTGGCTCGCAACTGGCACGGCCTAAGGCCGTTGCCAGCTTTACGATAGAGGCATGATCTCATCCGAAAACCGGTGTCCACTTTTCGGGATCATGCCTAGGCAGGGATTTCCCCGAACGTGGTGCCGACCTGCATCGGGGCGGTACGAATCAGCCGCGAGTCCTCGACAGCGGCCTGACGGTGCTTGACCGCTTCCCGGTACACCGGATCGCGGATCATCTCCACGAACGCCGCGACGCTCGGATATTCAGCGATAAAGCAGTGATCCCACCGCTCCGATGACGGGCCGATCAGCATCAGCTCGAACTTGCCCTGCCAGACGATCCGCCCACCGAGCCGGGTGAACACCGGCCCGCTTTCGCGGCCGTAAGCGGCATAGGCTTCCGCGCCGGTCGCCTTGCGTCCGTCTGGATAGCGCGCCTGTTCATGCAGCCGCACCAGATTGAGCATGTGGATCGGGCCGGGACGGTCGTTGTCGCGGAAAGCGGCGAAAACCTCCTTGGTTGGATCAATATGACCGGTCATTGCGTCTCCCCATGCATGATGCCGGACGCAGATTCTGTGGATCGGATCGGCGGGTCAAGACGGCGGGAGACACGCATTTCTGGCATGCCGCGGCGGAACATCTAAACGCACATTAACCTTTGTGTAACGCGCCTTTAAACCGCCATCGCTAGCCTGCACGCCTTATACAACCCGCATTTCGGCACAGGTTTGGATGGCGTCAGGACGTAAAAAGCAGAGCGGTCGCAAGGAGCCGAAATTCGACGGCGCCGCTTCGCTCGATAGCGTCCGCCTCAATCCGCGCGACCGCATCGGCGGACGCGAGGACAATGCTCCGCCGAAACGCCGCGCCGCCAAAACCCGCCCCGTCGAGGACGACGAGGAGGACGACATGCCGCGCGAGCGCCCGCGCAAATCCCGCTCAGTCGAACGCAAGGACAGCAAATCGAAAGCGCGCGGCCGTTCGCTGTCCGGCCTTGGCCGTCTCATCTATTGGGGCGCGGTGCTTGGCCTGTGGGCCGTGATCGCCGCCGCCGGTGTCGTGGTCTGGGTCGGCGCGCATCTGCCCGCGATCCAGTCGCTCGAAATTCCAAAGCGCCCGCCGACCATCCAGATCACCGGCATGGACGGCAGCGTGATCGCCACGCGCGGCGAAATGCCCGGCGCCAATGTCGCGCTGAAGGACTTGCCGCCCTATCTGCCGAAGGCCTTCATCGCCATCGAGGACCGCCGCTTCTATTCGCATTTCGGCATTGATCCGACCGGCATCCTGCGCGCCGCCGTCGCCAACCTGATGCATCGCGGCGTCTCGCAGGGCGGCTCGACACTCAGCCAGCAGCTTGCCAAGAACCTGTTCCTGACCCAGGAGCGCACCATGCAGCGCAAGCTGCAGGAGGTCGAACTGGCGCTCTGGCTGGAGCGCAAGTACTCGAAGAACGAGATTCTCGAACTCTATCTCAACCGGGTCTACTTCGGCTCCGGCGCCTACGGCGTCGAGGCCGCCGCGCAGAAGTATTTCGGCAAGTCCGCGAAGAATGTCTCGCTGTCAGAAGCGGCGATGCTCGCCGGCCTTGTCAAGTCGCCGTCACGCCTTGCGCCGAACCGCAATCCGGAAGGCGCGGAGAAGCGCGCACAGGTCGTGCTCAACGCCATGGCGGACACCAATTTCATCACCGAGGCGCAGGCCAAGGCGGCCATCGAAAAGCCGTCCTACGCGGTCAGGCCGGTGGGCGCAGGCACCATCAACTATGTCGCCGACTGGATCGGCGAAGTGCTGGACGATCTGGTCGGCCAGATCGACCAGAACATCGTGGTGGAAACGTCGATCGACCCGAAGCTGCAGAGCGTGGCGGAAGCCGCGATCATCGACGAACTCGCCACCAAGAGCGTGAAGTTCAATGTCTCGCAGGGCGCACTGGTGGCGATGACGCCCGACGGGGCGGTGCGCGCCATGGTCGGCGGGCGCAACTATGCGGAAAGCCAGTTCAACCGCGCGGTGACCGCCAAGCGTCAGCCCGGCTCGGCGTTCAAGCCGTTCGTCTATCTCACCGCCATCGAGGCGGGATTGACGCCCGACACCGTGCGGCAGGACGCACCGCTCGATGTGAAAGGCTGGCGTCCTGAGAACTACAGCCGCGAGTATTTCGGCCCGGTCTCGCTGACGCAGGCGCTGTCGATGTCGCTCAATACAGTCGCCGTGCGTCTCGGCCTTGAAGTCGGCCCGGCCAATGTGGTGCGCACCGCCCATCGCCTCGGCATCGCCTCGAAGCTCGAGCCCAACGCGACGATCTCGCTGGGCACATCGGAAGTTTCGCTCAATGAACTGGTGGGCGCCTATGCGCCGTTCGCCAATGGCGGATTTGCGATCTCGCCGCATGTGGTCAACAAAATCCGCACACCCGAGGGCAAGGTGCTGTACATGCGGCGCAACGATCCGCCGGCCCGTGTGATCGCGTCGAACGCCGTTGGCATGATGAATGTGATGATGCGAGAGACGCTGGTCAGCGGTACCGCGCGCAAGGCGGATATTCCCGGCTGGCAGGCCGCGGGGAAGACCGGCACCAGTCAGGATTTCCGTGACGCCTGGTTCATCGGCTACACGTCAAACCTCGTGACCGGTGTCTGGCTCGGTAACGACGACAACTCACCGACCAAGAAGGCCACCGGCGGTGGGTTGCCGGTTGAAGTCTGGACCCGCTTCATGAAGGCCGCGCACCAGAATGTCGCGCCGGCGCCGCTGCCAATGTCCATTTCATCGCCGGGCGGTTTCCTGTCGAACCTGCTTCCCGGCAATCCGCGCGCAGGCGCCCAGCAGCCGAACTATCCGCAGACATCGAACACACAGGACTATCCGAATGCGCCTGCGCCGTACCCGCAGCAACAACAGACGCGGCAGTCCGTCACGCAAACCTCGACGCGCCCTGAGGCGGCGGCAGGTCTTGATGGCTGGCTGATCGACCGGGTGTTCGGCGGACGGCGCTGATCGCGCGCAAACTGAAGTCTGATTCAGCTTTACTGAATCAGACTCGACGCTGTTCCTTGAACGAGGTGATTATTCTTCGATGCCGTAGCGATGCAGATCGTTACCATGGGTATCGAGCCATCGCTTCGCGCGTTCGGTCGCCGGACAAATCCGGGCCACGACCTTCCAGAAACGCGGCGAGTGGTTCATCTCCACAAGATGCGCAACCTCATGTGCGGCAAGATAATCAAGCACATAGGGAGGCGCGAGGATCAATCGCCACGAGAATGACAGCACCCCCGCCGACGTGCACGATCCCCACCGGCTCGACTGATCGCGGATGGTGATGCGCTTCACCTTCACACCGAGCACCTCGGCATAGCGATGCGACGCATCGGTCAGCGCACGGCGCGCTTCACGCTTGAGAAAATCGTGAACACGTCGGCCGATGAATTCGGAATCACCCGCGACGCAGAGAATCCTGTCGCCGCTGTCGCGCATGTCCACCCACACGGTTCCGCGTTCACCTGCGCGATGCACGATCTTGTGCGGAACACCGCGCAACGGCACCGATGTCCCGTGCGAAAACGGCGCGGCCTTCGGCAAACCGCCGAGACGCGCAGCGATCCAGGCGCCATGACGTTGCGCGAAGTCCTTGGCTTCGTACAGATTTCCGCGCGGAGGCATGGTGAGAACGGCTTCGCGCCGGCTCGGATGAATGCGCAGCGTGTAGCGGCGCGCGCGGCGATGCCGTCTGAGTTGAATCGTGTAGGTCGATGAGCCAATTTTCACCGCAAGCGTGCGCGGCTCGGTCGGGCGGCGGTAAAGAAGTGCGCGAAAGGCCATTTCAGCAGGTCCGGACAGCAGGAATTCGCCGGGATTCTGCCATATCCGCCGCCAGTGAAATTCATCGGCGCAAAAACAAATCATTTGCCCAATATATCGTAGTTTTAGGGACTTAGCCTCCTACATCCGGGGCCTGGAAACATGAAATCCGGATTCATTTCAAGGCGGAATCCGCCGCGAAAATCAGGCGCGTGAATTCACTCGCCCGCCGCAATTCCTAACAGTGGAATTTGCCATGATTTCAATGGCTTGGGCGCGACGACCGCGGACTCGGGCTGTCAGGCCCGAAATCCCCGCAAAATCAGGCTTTTCCGCTCCGGAAGGCCAAAACGGCCCTATTCGGCGGCTGCCAGGGTCCGCTTGGTGTGGGCGGCCGACTTCATGAAATCGGAGATGCGCGGCACGATCTCCGATTTGAAGCGCGAGCCGTTGAACACACCGTAATGGCCGACGCCTTTCTGCACATAATGCACCCGGCGATCGTCCGGAATCGAAGTGCACAGGCCGTGGGTCGCTTCGGTCTGGCCGAGACCGGAAATATCGTCGTTCTCGCCCTCCACCGTCATCAGCGCGACGCGCTTGATCTTCGACGGATCGACCGGCTTGCCACGGTGCTTCATCTCCCCCTTCGGCAGAGCGTGCTTCACGAACACCAGATCGACGGTCTGCAGATAGAACTCGGCGGTGAGATCCATCACGGCGAGATATTCGTCGTAGAATTCGACATGCTTGTCGACGAGGTCGCCGTCGCCCTTCACCAGATTGCTGAACAGATTCTTGTGCGCATCGACATGGCGGTCGAGGTTCATGCTGACAAAGCCGGTGAGCTGCAGGAAGCCCGGATAGACATCGCGCATGAACCCCGGATGCGGAAACGGCACCTTGGTGATGACGTTGTTGCGAAACCAGTCGATGCCTTTCTGTTCGGCGAGATCGTTCACCCCGGTCGGATTACGCCGGGTGTCGATCGGTCCGCCCATCAGGGTCATCGAGGTCGGGAAATAAGGATCGTTCTCGGCTTCCATGACGGAAACCGCTGCCAGAACAGGCACGGAGGGCTGGCACACCGCGACGACATGCACATTGCCGCCAAGCGCGTGCAGCATCTCGATGACGTAATCGACATAGTCCTCGAGATCGAAACGGCCCTGCGCCACAGGCACCATGCGGGCGTCGGCCCAGTCGGTGATGTAGACTTCATGGCCGGGCAGGAATGCTTCCACGGTGCCGCGAAGCAGCGTCGCATAGTGGCCGGACATCGGCGCGACGATCAGCACGCGCGGCTGCGGCGCGCGCAGCGGCTGGGTGAGCTTGCGTTCAAAGTAGAGCAGCCGGCAGAATGGCTTTTCCCACACCGTCTTGATCTCGACGGGAACGCGCACGCCATTGACTTCGGTGTCGTCCAGACGCCATTCCGGCTTGCCGTAGCGGCGCGTGGTGCGCTCGAACAGTTCGCAGAAGGCAGCAATCGACTTGCCGAACTGGGTGCCGGACCAGGGATTGAAGGGATTCTCGAACATGAGCTTGGTCATGTCCATCGCGGCCCGCGCCGGATTAAGAGAGGCCTGACCCATCTCGTACATCCAGTACATGGGTGTGGTCAGTGCTGGGCTGACCTCTGACGGCAGCTCTGGCGGCCTGCCAAATTCACCAATCGGCATAATAGTCCTCGCTTCCCGGATCGCGACTTTCGCGGCGCAGCATAGTGTCGGGACTGCGACAAAGCGTCAATCCGCCCAATTTACCAGCGGCCCGGTTAATTAACGGGCATCCCCCGGTTTTCTGACTATTCGCCGCTCTGAACCAACGATCCGTGCTTTCGGGCGCTCTTCAACAGCAGCAAAAATGCAACAGTCGATGCGATAAACAGGATCGCATTGATCACCAATGCCGCGAGCATCAGGTCGGCCCGGAATACCTTGTCGATCAGCAGGGCCCGCATGCCCTCAAAAACGTAGGTTGGCGGCAACATCCAGGCCACCACCTGAAGCCACTCCGGCAGCACCGACACCGGATAGTAGACACAGGTCAGCGGCAACAGCGCGAACATCAGCGTCCAGGCCAGCCCTTCCGCACCCATGCCATTGCGCAGCACGAGGCCTGACGAGATCAACCCGAACGACCAGCTCGTGAAGATCAGGTTGCAGAAGAACGCCACCAGCGCGAGGCCGAAGCCGAACAGGTTGAACCCGAAGAAGGCGATGGCAAGCACCGCCATCGGAATCACACCCACGGCCAGCCGCACCACGCTCATCACCATCAGCGAGATCAGATATTCGCTCACCTTGAGCGGGCTCATCAGCAGGTTGCCGAGATTCTTCGACCACATCTCTTCCAGGAACGACATCGAGAAGCCGAGCTGGCCGCGGAACAGGATGTCCCACAGGATCACCGCGCCGATGAAGGTGCCGCCCGCCTTGGCGAAGAAGCCTGCATTCTGGGAGATATAGGCCTGCGAAAATCCCCATGTGATCAGTTGCAGCACCGGCCAGTAGATCAATTCAAGCAGCCGTGGCCACGATGATGTGAGCAGGTACCAGTGCCGCAGGATCATTGCGCCGATGCGATGCGGAGCAATCCCCTGCGCGCCGCGATGGAGTTGGATGCCGCTCATGACGCCGCCTGCTGCACGCGGCCGCGCGCGACATCGAGAAACACATCTTCCAGCGTGGTGCGATTGTAGCGGGCGAGAATTCCGGCAGGACTGTCGTCATCCTCGATACGTCCGCGCTTCATGATGATGACACGGTCGCAGAGCCGTTCGACCTCCAGCATGTTGTGCGAGGCAAGCAGGATCGTGGCGCCGCGCTCCTTGCGGTAGGTTTCGAGATGGCCACGAATCCAGTCGGCCGTGTCGGGGTCGAGCGAGGCGGTCGGCTCGTCCAGCAACAACAGTTCCGGCTCGTTGATCAGGGCCTTCGCCAGAGCCACGCGCGTTTTCTGGCCCGCAGACAGCTTGCCGCTGGGGCGGTCGAGAAATTCATTCAGATCGAGATCGGATGCAAGCGAGGCGATCCGATCCTTGAGGTTCGCAACACCATAGAGCCGGCCAAACACGTTGAGATTCTGCCGCACGGTGAGGCGGCCCGGCATGTCCACATAAGGACTCTCGAAATTCATCCGGCCCAGCACCTGCGCGCTTTCGTCCGGCATCGCATGGCCAAGCACCTTGACGCCGCCGGAGGTCGGCAGCACCAGCCCCATGATCATGGAAATGGTGGTGGTCTTGCCCGCGCCGTTGCCGCCCAGCAGCCCGGTGACCGAACCGCGCTCGATAGCAAAGGAGATGCCGTCCACGGCGCGCGTCGTCTTGTAGACCTTCACCAGCCGGTCGAGCTCGATCGCGGCGGCCGAGCCGGCCTGCGGCCTGTCGTGGACTTGAAGCGGAGCGGTCATGACCGGTTCATTGGGCCAACCGCGCCCGCTTCGCAAGCACTGTCTCTGCAAGGCTCGAATGTGCAAGGCTGTCATATAACCACGTTTGTGATCGGCGTGGCCGGACGTTAGAAGGACTCATGACCGAGCTTGCACCCGATTTCCGCCATCCGCGCCGCTATGTGCGGCTCGATACCATCCTGCGCCTGCGCTGGCTGGCCGTGCTCGGACAACTGGCGACGATCTTCATCGTGTCCGAAGGGCTCGATTTCGAGGTCCCGGTCATTCCTTGCGTGGTCATCATCGGTCTGTCGTCGCTGCTCAACCTGGTGCTGCAGATCAGATTCAATCCGGTTCATCGGCTGGCGCCGCGCTATGCGGCGGCGCTTCTGACCCTGAACATCACCGAACTTGCCGCCCTGCTGTTTTTGACCGGCGGTTTGCAGAATCCGTTTTCATTTCTTTTCCTGGCTCCAGTCCTGATCTCCGCCACGGCATTGCCGACACGGATCACCCTGGCGCTCGGCATCTTCGCCGCCGGATGCGCCTCGGTGCTCGGCTTCTATCATCTGCCGCTGCCGTGGAACGGCGACGAGCCTCTGGTCCTGCCGGCGACCTACATGATCGCGGTCTGGCTCTCGATCGTGCTGGCGATCGGCGTGACCAGCCTCTATGCGTTTCAGGTCACAGAGGAAGCCCGCAAGCTGGCCGATGCGCTGGCGGCAACCGAGCTTGTGCTGACTCGCGAACAGCATCTGACGCAGATCGACGGCCTCGCAGCCGCGGCGGCGCATGAACTCGGAACGCCGCTCGCCACCATCTTCCTGATTTCGCGCGAACTGGAACAGGCAATAGAAGCGAAGGGCCTCGACGAGCATGCGCGCGCCGATCTGCGCACCTTGCGCGAACAGGCGCAGCGCTGCCGCGAAATTCTCGCCAAGATCACGCAACTGTCGTCGCAGGGCGCGCCGTTCGACCAGATGCCGCTCTCGACACTGATCGAGGAGACGGTCGCGCCGCACCGCGATTTCGGCATCGCCATCAAGGTGCGCATCGCGCTGTCACAGGAGGCCGAGCCGGTCGGCATGCGCAATCCGGCGATCCTGTACGGCGTCGGCAACATTCTGGAAAATGCCGTCGACTTCGCGCGCGAGCGCGTCGAGGTCAATGCATGGTGGAATGCGAGCACCGTCGAGATCGTCATCTCCGACGACGGGCCGGGGATCGCACCGGACATCCTCAAACGGATCGGCGAACCTTATCTGACGCGCCGCCGCTCCGGGGACAGCGGAGGCGGCCTCGGCCTTGGCGTTTTCATCGCCCGCACCCTGCTGGAGCGGACCGGGGCACGGGTGTCGTTCACCAACCGCACCTTCCCGGATCACGGCGCCGTCGTGACCATCGTCTGGCCCAGGGCCAGCTTTGAAAGCTCCGAAGTTCCGTCAGCAGTGCTGCCTTAGGTCGCAGCAGCCCAAATGCCGAAACAGAAGGGTTGAGAACCCGCCGAAACCTCCGGCCTTGGCTTTGCCCGAATGACACGCCATATCTGTGGCAGCACATCAGGAGGTGAAAAGCCGTGACCGCAACTGCCGAATTGACCGAGATTGCCGACCGTTCTCTGCTGATTGTCGAGGACGACAAGGCTTTTCTCGACCGTCTGGCGCGCGCCATGGAAACCCGCGGCTTTACCGTGAGCACCTGCGACAATGTGTCCGACGGATTGCAGCACATCAATCAGACGCCGCCGGCTTTCGCGGTGGTCGATCTGCGGCTCGGCGACGGCAACGGTCTGGATGTTGTCTCGGCGTTGAAACGTCAGCGGCCGGACGCCCGCGCCATCGTGCTGACGGGCTACGGCAACATCGCCACCGCCGTGACCGCGGTGAAGATGGGTGCAGTCGATTATCTCTCGAAGCCGGCCGATGCCGATGATGTGGTCGCGGCCCTGCTTGCAAGCAGCAACGACAAATCGCAGCTTCCGCAAAACCCGATGTCGGCGGACCGGGTACGTTGGGAACACATCCAGCGCATCTATGAAATGTGCAACCGCAACGTCTCGGAGACGGCACGCCGCCTGAACATGCATCGCCGGACGCTGCAGCGGATTCTGGCCAAGCGCGCACCCCGCTAACCCGGCGGGGACATTGGCGGAACTTTCTTGAGTGGCCCTGCGTTGATCCCGCAGGACCATCAGAAAGGGAGCGGCACCTGCCGCAATCAGCCGATGCGAAAAGCACGACATCTCGAAATCTCGTCCCGCCTCGAAGTCACCAAGCAGTTCGGTCTGGTTGAGGACTACCGCATCGACTGGCCGCAGGGCACGAGCCTGCGCGCGCCACGCGTTACCGTCCGCCGCCGGGAAGCGTATCCCGTTCAGGTGACCCGCAACTATGTCACCACCTTGCTCGAGCCGTTCGTTCCCTCGCGCGAAATCGTGGTGACGTAGGATCGCGCAGCATTGAAGGCGAAACCGTCATGGCTACCGCCATCCAGGACATGATCCGCGAAGCGACATGCAGTTCGCACCGCCGGCTCGATGCTGCGCTGGCAAAGCTCGATCTCACCTTTCCTGTCTACTATGCAGGTTTTCTGCGCAGTCAGGCGGAAGCTCTGTTTCCACTTGAGGCGGCGCTGGAAGCGGGCGGAATCGAAACCATCCTGCCGGACTGGCTTCAACGGATCCGCACGCCCGCCCTTCAGAACGATCTCGACGCGCTGAACCTCACCTCCGATCCGCAAGCTGTGCCCGCATTTGAAACGGCGGCAGAGATGCTGGGCGCGGTCTATGTGCTCGAAGCCTCGCGCATGAGTTCGCGGGTGATGCTCGCGCGCCTCGCGGAAAACCCCGATTCAGACGCGATGAATGCGACGGCCTATCTGCGCCATGGATTCGGAAAGCGATTCTGGCCGAGCTTCCTGAATGTGCTGGAAACGCACCCATCCGCACAGACCGACATCGCAGGCGTGGTGCGCGGCGCACAGATCGCGTTCGCCATGTTTGAAAGCGCGCTGATGCCGATGGACAGTCTGGTCGTGAATGTTTCGCGACCGGGCCGGAACGGCGATCACTCGCCAATGCCGGGATAGCCCTGCGGGTCGGCAAGGCGCCCGATGCGCTGCGCGGCCAGCAATCCAAAACCGATGATCATTGATTTGCGCGTCGCCGCCGGCAGCCGGTGCTCCGGCGCCTCGCAATGCAGGTACGCGCCATAAGCGTCGGCCACGATCAGTCCTGTGTCCGGCGGGAACAGTTCGCACGGCATGTCCTGTGTGAAAGCGAAGAACAGCCGGTCGCAATGCATCCGGTAATCCTGCCATTTTTGATCGGCGCGCAGGTCTTCCACCGATGACTTGATCTCGACGATCCAGATGTCGCCGCGCGCGTTCATCGCCACCAGGTCGGCGCGGCGGCCGGACGGCAGCGTCAGTTCGCTGACACAGGAAAAATCCAGCGATCTCAGAAACCTCGTCGTGCCGCGCGCGATCGCAAGCGCGGTGCCGGACTGACGGCGATCCGGCGGCAAGGCCAGTTCGGATGGGCGGACAGGTGAGTGCATGATTCCGGTGACGGTAGCAGAAAAGCAAAGACCCCTCAGCCCCAAAAGCGTACGCCCCAGGACACAATTCGGACCCCGAGACGCCGTGACGCGAGGGAACCATCGGTTCCGCCGGGAGCAACAACAATTGCCCTTAACGTTACCCTTGGAGGGGACATGCCATCACGCATCACCAGCCGTTTCAGATCCGGAAGCCGCGCGTTTGCGCTCGCCATTCTCGCATTGCCCGTCACCGCCGCGCTTTCGCAGGCCGTGGCCAGGCCGGCCGTCGAGGTCGCCTTCGTGCTCGACACCACAGGCTCGATGGGCGGACTGCTCGAAGGCGCCAAGCGGAAGATCTGGTCCATTGCGACCAGCGTGGTGGATACCAATCCTGACGCGGACATTCGCATCGGCCTCGTCGCCTATCGCGATATCGGTGACGAATACGTCACCAGGACGTTCGATCTCACCACCGACATTCAGGACATCTACGCCAACCTGCTCGACCTGAAGGCGCGCGGCGGCGGCGACTGGCCGGAAAGCGTCAACGAAGCGCTGGATATTGCGGTCAACAAGCTGCAGTGGAGCAAGGGCGATGATGTCCGCCGGATCGTGTTTCTGGTCGGCGACGCGCCGCCGCACATGGATTATGCGCAGGACACCAAATATCCGAAGACCCTTGCGGTTGCGAAGCAACGCAACATCGTGGTCAACGCCGTGCTCGCCGGCAACGCGCGCGACACCGAGCGCGTCTGGCAGGACATCGCTCAACTCGGCGACGGCCGCTTCATTCCGATTCCGCAGGATGGCGGCGAACTTGTGGTGATCGAGACGCCCTACGATGACGACATCATCATCCTGCAGAAGGACATCAACGGCACCGTCATTCCCTACGGCCCAAAGAAGCTGCAGAAGCGCGTCGAGGAAAAAACCCGGCAACTGTCTCAGGTCGCGGCAGCAGCACCGGCGTCCGCCTCCGATATGGCGAGCTATCTCAACAAGCGCGCAAAAGTGTCGTCGGAAGCGGTGACGGGCGACGGCGATCTGGTCAGCGCGGTCGCTTCGGGGCGCACCACCCTCGGAAGCGTCAAGGACGAGGAACTGCCGGATGAATTACGCAAGCTCACGCCCGAACAGCGCGAGGCCGAACTCGACCGGCAGACGCAAACCCGCAAGACCCTGAACGAGAAGCTCGCCGTCCTGGTGCAGAAACGTGATGCGTTCGTCGCGGACAAGCGGCGCGCCGCCGCGCCCGCCAGGACGTCATCGTTCGACCGCGCCGTTGAGGACACCCTGAAAGCGCAGCTTAAGCGCTAGGACGCGGCCTGCCGTGAACATGGCGTCCTTTGGCCCAAGACGCTGATACTTCTATCGAATACCTGGAATCGAAAGCCCTGCCCAGCGCCGCCGGGCAGGGCAGCTTTCTCTAAAGCACCCCGAAATGTTTACCCGCGATTCACGCAAACTTCCGGTTATGCAACCGCAAGGCGCGCTATTCGCCGCTCCTTAATCAGATGCCGTCAGTGTGGAACCTGCGCATCAAGGTGGCCCAGAACCATCGGTTGCGACTGGTAATGGAAACGCAACAGGGAATTCACGTCGAGCAGGCCGGGGGGCGTATAGCGTCCGATGAAGTTCAGATTTCACTCTGCCAGAATGCGCCTGCTGCGGCTGGTCTCGCCGTTCGTCGCCATTGTCCTGCTGCAAGCCTTCCTCGCCGGTCTCAGCCTGAGTGTCCTGTCCTCGGTTCGCGCCTATGTCGGCGGCGAAAGCCTGTGGTCGAAAGGCCAGAAGGACGCCATTCACTATCTTTCGCTCTACGGCGAAACCGGCGACGACCGGTATTTCGAGCAGTACGAGAAATCCATCGCCGCTCCGCTCGGCGACCGCGCCGCGCGCATCGCGCTCGACAAGAAACCCGTGGATATCGAAGCGGCCCGCGCAGGCTTCCTGCAAGGCGGCAACCATCCCGAGGATATCGACGGCCTGATCTGGCTCTACCGTTATTTCCGCCAACTGCCGCCCTTCAAGCAGGCGATCAGGCACTGGATGAATACCGATCCGATGCTCGACGACCTTATGGAGCTGGCGAAACAGATCCAGCTTGAGCAGAACGGGACTGTCGCCTCGCAACAGCAACTGAGTTCGTTGCGCGAGCGGATTGATAGTTTCAACGCCCGCTTCGCACCGGAAGCGATGAGCTTCGCCAAAAGCCTGGGCAACGGCTCGCGGCAGGTGAAACTTGTCCTGACCATCGTCAACCTGTTCACAGCCGGCCTGCTGGTTGCCTTCCTGCTCGTAGTGACCCGCCGCTTCCTGGCGCAGCGGCGCCGGTTCGTGCATGCTCTCCGCAGCGAGAAGGAGCGGGCGCAGATTACCCTGGCCGCCATCGGCGATGCCGTCATCAGCACCGACGCGGACGGCTGTGTCGACTACATGAATCCGGCGGCCGAGCGGCTGGTGGCCAGCCGCGCGCTGTCGGCAAGGGGATTACCGATCGACTCGCTGTTCCGGATTCTCGACGAAGAAACCGGCCAGCAGCGCGAGAACCAATTCCAGCGGATCCTGCAGGGCAACAACCTTCCAGCGACAACACGCCCGCAACTGCTGCAACGGCCGGATTCCACATCCGTCGCGATCTCCATGACCGGCACCCCACTTTACAAGGACGGCACGGTGGCCGGCGCGGTGCTTGTCCTGCACGACATGACAAGCGAGAAGAAATTCATCGCACGCTTGTCGTGGCAGGCCTCGCACGACAGCCTGACCAAGCTCGCCAACCGCCGCGAGTTTGAGCACCGCCTTGAGAAGGTACTGCAGGCCCAGGATCACGGCGACACCAGCCCGCGCGCGCTGATGTTCCTCGACCTCGACCAGTTCAAGATCATCAACGATACCTGCGGTCATGCCGCCGGCGACAAGCTGCTGTGCGAGGTCGCCGAGGTGCTCCAGTTGCATTTGCGCGTGGACGATTTGCTGGCGCGCCTGGGCGGCGACGAATTCGCCATCCTGCTGGAAAACGGCGATCTGGAACGCGCGGCCATCGTCGCCGAAAAGCTCCGGCAAGCCGTGCAGGACCTTAACTTCATCTGGAACGGGCGCTCGTTCACGGTCACGGCCAGCATCGGCCTTGTGCAGATTCACGGCCGCGCCACCAAGGACGAAACCCTGCGCACCGCCGACCTCGCCTGCTATCTCGCCAAGGAAAAGGGCCGCAACCGGATTCAGATCCACAATCCGAGCGATACCGAACTTCTGCATCGCTTCGGCGAAATGGCGTGGGTCCAGCGCATTCATGACGCGCTGGAAGAACAGCGTTTCTGCCTCTATGCGCAGAACATCGCGGCCCTGCATGAGACATCATGCGAAGGCACACATATCGAACTGTTGCTGCGTCTGCGCGACAAGGACGGCAACCTCGTGCCTCCGGGGGATTTCATTCCCGCCGCGGAGCGTTACGGGCTGATGCCGCTGATCGACCGCTGGGTCGTGAAGCACGCTTTCGAGACCATCGCCAGCCGGATCCGGCATGGCGCCCCGTCCATCGCAACCTGCGCCATCAATCTGTCAGGCGCGACCTTCAGCGACGAGGGATTTGTCGACTATGTCCGCGAGCAGCTCGCGCGATACGGCATTCCACCGTCGATGATCTGTTTTGAGATCACCGAGACCAGCGCCATCGCCAATCTCGACAACGCCAACCGCTTCATTGGCGTGCTGCAGCAACTGGGATGCCGTTTCTCTCTGGACGACTTCGGCAGCGGCATGTCGTCATTCGGCTATCTGAAGCATTTGCCGGTGAACTACCTCAAGATCGACGGCAGCTTCGTCAAGGACATGCTGGACGATCCGATCGACCGCGCCATGGTCGAGATGATCTGCCGCATCGACAAGGTCATGGGCAAGCAGACCGTCGCTGAATTCGTGGAGAACGACGCCACCATCGCGGCGTTGCGCGAGATCGGCGTCGATTACGCGCAAGGCTATGGCATCGGCCGGCCGGAACCGTTTGAAAAGATGGGGCCCAAGACGCTGCGCAGCCTGCGCGTCGCCTGATCCGATCGGCGGGCCGGCCTGTCCGACAGCGAAATCCACTTGGCGCGGCGCGAAAAATCAGCATTGTGGCCGCATGACAGATAACTCACAGCAAGCCCCCAAGGCTGGCGCCCTGATCGTGCCGGTCTCCCCGTTTCAGCAGAACTGCACCCTGCTGTGGAACGCTGCCACCATGCACGGGGTCGTGATTGATCCCGGCGGAGACGTTCCGGATATCCTGGCCGCGATCAAGCAGACCGGCATCACCGTCGACGAGATATGGATCACCCATGGCCACATCGACCATGTCGGCGGCGCGGCGGAACTGCGCGACGAACTGAAAGTGCCGATTGTCGGCCCGCACGCCGCCGACAAGTATCTGCTCGACAACGTGGTTGCGAGCGGCGCCAATTTCGGCATGACCGGCGTGCGCAATTTCGCGCCGGACCGCTGGCTCAACGAAGGCGATCAGCTCGGGATCGGCGACCTTGTGTTCGACGTCTATCATACGCCGGGCCACTCGCCGGGCAGCGTGACGTTTTTCAACAAGGACATGCGCTTTGCCATTGTCGGCGACGTGCTGTTCAACGGTTCGGTCGGACGCACCGATCTGCCCGGCGGCGATCACGCCACCCTGATCCGCTCGATCAACGAGAAGCTGTTGCCACTCGGCGACGACGTGGGCTTCATTTGCGGCCACGGCCCCGGCTCCAACTTCGGACACGAACGCGCCACCAATCCGTTTCTCAACGGCGGACTCGGCTAGCCGAAATCCTCCGCCGTCAGTTCGATCGGCTGGCCGTGCGGCGTGCGGTCGGCGGCGTGATCCCATGCATCGCGGTAACGATGAAGCTCGCCTTCGGGCGCGACTTTCTTTGCCGCCACCAGATGCTCGAGCGTGGCAAGCCAGTGCCGGTAATAGGTCTCGCCGGTGTCGGCATCGCCCGCGGCTTGCGCACGCTTGATCTCGTTTGCCAGCGCGTCCGCCCATTCCAGCCAGGTGAACAGGCCGCGCGCATGGAGCGCCAGCGCCATGGCGAAGGCGCGCGCCTCCCATGGCTCGCGGAACACCGGCCCTTCGTCGTCGCGCGGAATGCCGGGAAGACTCGCGGTTGCCTGCAAGGCAGCCTGCCGGTCGATGGTCATTCGGCGCGCTCCAGATAGGATTCCCAGGCATCCACCGAAACCGAACTCGTTGGATCGGCCCGCTCGCCCCATAGCTCGTGCGCACTGAACCGCACCGTGTAAAGGTGCTGCGGATTTTCGCCCTCGCCCCGCGCGTTGCTGTCGGCGAAGACATGCGCGCCATGGAGCAGCTCAACGACGCCGACATGGCCGCGCACATAACGCGGCAGGCGGATATGACCTTGCGGGTTAAGGTTCCTGGCGCGCACGCGCTCGCCGATGGCGAACAAAGGCCTCGATGCCGCCGCGCGTTCGGTCGGCGCGCCCCTGCGCAACATCGCCTCGACATCGCCGGATGCCAGAACCGGCAGGCCCGCTTTCGGCGGATGCAACATATGCCCTACCTCGATTTCATCGGGCATCACCAGACCGCGCTCCTGCATCAGGCGCTCAAGGCCCGCGAGCCAGATCTGGTAGTAGCTCTTGCCGAGATAATCGGCAGGCGAGCGGTCTTCGCGCGCGAAGCGCGACATGTCGATATTCCAGCCTCCGGGCCGCGCCATCGCCAGCGTGACCGCAAGCACGCGCCGCTCCCATTCGCCGTGAAACACCGGCTCGTTCGGCTCCGGAATCACCGGACCGAATCCATCGACGCCGCCCATGTCGTGTGCGCCGTTCATGCGCCGTTGCCTGCCGGCGATTTGGGAAAGCCGGTGCCGATCATGCTGTCGCGCGTGACAAGATCGGCGAGTTGTTCCTCGCTCCAGCCCTCGGTACCTTTGGGGCGCTGCGGCACCACCAGATAGCGGATCTCCGCGGTGGAATCCCACACCCGGATTTCCGTTTCCGCGGGAAGCTCGAAACCGAAATCGCGCAGCACCCCGCGCGGGTCGATCACCGCGCGCGACCGATACGGCGCCGCCTTGTACCAGACCGGCGGCAACCCGAGCACCGACCATGGATAGCAGGAGCACAGCGTGCATACGACCATGTTGTGCCGTTGCGCGGTGTTCTCGACCGCGACGATGTGCTCGCCCTGCCGTCCGGCATAGCCGAGTTCGGCGATGGCGGGCGTCGCATCCTCGAGCAGACGGGCACGGTAGGCCGGGTCGGACCACGCCCTTGCGATCACCCGCGCGCCGTTGCGCGGGCCGACCTTGGTCTCATAGGTCTCGATCAGGACATCGAGCGCGGCGGGATCGACATAGCCTTTCTCGGTCAGGACCGATTCAAGCGCGCGAACCCGCAGCTCGGTTTCCGACAGCTCGGAATGATCGTGATCGTGGTGATGATGGTGACCGGGGGAATGTCCGCCATGGTCTTGATGATGGTCGTCGTGATCGTGTCCGCTCATGACGCCAGACTACGCCCGGCGGCCTTGATCTGTCGAGACGCTGCGGGCGCATCGCAGGCGCCTTGATACTATGGCCTAGTTCCGCACCGCATAGAGCGGCGTCCGCAGTGTGAACTGAACCAGCGGCTGCGGCGTCCAGCCCACCTCAAGCGATGCGCCGAACAGCCGGTTGTCGTTGTCATCCATCCGGTCGAGATCGAGCCTGATGGTCGGCTGGGTGAACGCCTTTGCCCTGATGAGGCTGCCAGCGAGTTCCGCGCCGCCGAAGGTCTGGATTCCGAAGCGGCCGGACAGTTTCCAGTTGTTGTCCCACTGATAATAGCCGCCGAGATAAGCGACGAAGACCGGTTCGACTTTCACAAGCGCCGAATCCACCCACACCGCCGTCAGCCGCGTTCCCGCGAGCAGGCCGCGCGTCTGGTCTTCATTGAGCCCGTAATCGAGTTCAACAACGGTCTGGTTCGAGGTCGACGCCAGTCCCGGCGCGCTGTTGATCGAGCGTGTCAGGGTCGAGATCACCGTAACCGTGGTGCTGTTCTGCTGGATCACATCGGCATTGAAGCCGACATTCCAGCTATCGACCAAGAGAGACGACCAGGACGAAAGCTCGGTGCGCGTGGTGCTGGCGCCGATGCCGCCGTACAGCGAAAAACGCTCGGTGATATCCACGGTCAGCGGCGCATTCAAAAGAATGCTCTGCGCCGCGACAGGGACCGGCGAGACAAAGCTCCTGACGCCGACCGCGAGCGTGTTCGGCGGCACGGACAGATAAGCCGTAGAATAATCGAGATAGATATTCGGCTGCTTCGGCTTCGCCGGCTCGTCATCATCGTCATCGCCGCCGCTTGCGGAATCGAAGCACACCAATGCCGCGAGCATGCCAACAACAAGCGGCATCGCATACCGCAACTGCCCGTCCCTGATACTTATCCGGCGCATCGCGATCTGCTCAGTTCAATGTGGCTTTCAAAGCCGTGGCGGCAGAAGCATAACCGCCGCGCGCGCCATCGACAAAATGGAAATGATCCGGCCGTGATGCCGAGAGGGTAAAGCAGGTCATCATGGCTGCATCCTGCCGATGCAGACCGTAACGCGCGATGCCCGCGGCAGCCGCAGCCGCCAGACGGCTTTCCAGCGCGTCGGCGAGTGCCGGGCTGCAGTCGAGCACCATGCGCAGGCCGTCGTCGTACTTCCGGAAATCCGAATTCTCCACCACCTGCTGCATATAGGCTTGAGGCACGAAGCCGCCTGCGGAAATGTTGAGACGGAACAGCAGATAAGCAAACAGGGTGAAGGCATGCACACTGAGACGGCGGACGAACAGCGGTTTGCCGCGCTGCGCCAGCGCCTCGAAATCCGCGCCCGGCGTGGGCCAGCGCATGCGCGGCCCGGATGACGGCACCGGCCGTCCCGCACCGGGACTTCGCTCGACCAGCGAAACGATCTCCTCGATCAGGCGGCGAAAACCTGCGTTGTCCGCCGACGCGCCGGGAACGATCAGCAGCGACAGGATCAGCCCGCGCTCCGCCGGCATTTCGGAAAACCGGCATGACAGGCCGCTGAGATCGGGATGCGCGCCCGGCGCGGCCATCGGCACGGTGAACTCGCCGCGCTTCATCGCAGCCTCCGCCCAGGCCAGCCCGCCGCCGGAAAACATCGCGTAAGACACATGCGGCGAGGCCGCATAGCGCGCCACCTTCACATCGAGACCCTGCGCGCGGATCGTCTCGATCGGCACCAGCGCCACACGCAGCGACAGATCGAGATCCTCCTTCACCCATGTCGCGGTCGCTGCTAACGCGTCACGTGCAAGCTCCGCGTCCTGCGGCGACACGGCAAAACTTGCGCCGTCGCCTCCAAAAGCGAACGGAAAGTCGCGATTCTCCAGCGCATTGGTGACAGACGCGATCACCGCCGCGCCCGCCATGTTCACCGCCTTGTAGCGGTTGTTGGCGATCGCTTCGGTGGACTTGACGATATCGGCGACGCCGATCAGCCAGCCCTCCGGCACCGGCCGGTACAACAAGGGGTCCATCAGATTGGCGAAGCCGCGAAACACCGGCATGGCGCTGTAAAACGCCGCGCGCTCCCGCTCCGCTGTCACCTGATGTCCCAACGAGTCCATGAGCAGTACTCCGCCGCGCTCGGAAAAGACGCGCGCAATCCGTCCAGCGTTCCAAAAATACGGGCCGTCAGCAAGACGGGTTCAGTTCCGCCGCAAACAAAATCGGCGCGGAGAGCCCGCGCCAATCATATGCAGCCATCCACCCGACCGGTCTCAGCGATGATGCCGATGCCTGCGATGACGGCGCGGTGCGGGGTCATAATACGCACGGGGCTGATACCACGCATTCGCGCTGCATGAGCCGCCGACCCCGCTGGTGGCGATCCGGCACTGTTCATAGGTGTAATAGGCGCAGACCCGGCCCAGACCCGTGCGGCTGTAATTTTCCGAACAGAACGGCGCGTCGGCCCGGGCGGGAGCGGAGCCGAGGGCACCCGCCAGCGCAGCGATGGCGATTGTGGCGAGGCCGGCCGCGAAATCCAGTTTCAGCATGTCGAATCTCCTTGATGCCCCTCTATATGGGCACCGTAAGCCGATTGGCTATTGCAAATATATCGGAAAGCGGTTTCACCGCTGTGTCGCCGCAAATGTGCTATAATTTCCGAAACCGGTTTCGGCACAGGAGTTCTGATGTCTCCCGTCTCCTTCATGCTCAATGTTCTGTGGGTGGTGCTTGGCGGTTTCTGGATGGCGGTGGGCTGGGCGGTCGCCGCCGTCATCATGGCGATCACCATCATCGGCATTCCATGGGCGCGCGGCGCCTGGAATATCGCCGTCTACACCCTGTTTCCGTTCGGTCAGAAAGCCGTCTCTCGCGAAATCTATATTGGGAAGAGTGACTTCGGAACCGGCATTTTCGGATTCATCGGCAATGTGATCTGGCTGATCCTCGCCGGATGGTGGCTGGCGATCGGCCATCTGATCACCGCCCTCCTGCTCGCCATTACAATTATCGGCATTCCGTTCGCATGGGCCCATCTGAAACTCGGAGCCATCGCGCTGTGGCCGATCGGCAAGACCATCGTTCCCGCGTAGGGGAGCGCATCCGCCGCGGCGGAGAAGACACGAACATGCGCGTATGCATTGCGGACAGACGCCGATGATGCATGGCCCTCAGACGCCGCCGGCCGCACACGCGCTGCGCCAGATCGCTGATGACACCCTGGCTTTGGCCCGCGCGGCGCAAGACAAGCTGAAGAGCGAGAATCCGAGCACGGCAATCCACGAATTGCGCGTCGCGCTCAAGCGCTGGCGCGCCCTGTTGCGGCTGCTGGAAGATTCGATTGGTGAGGAGACCGTGACCTTGCGCCACGAAGCCCGCCTCCTCGCCCGCGAATTCGGCCATAGCCGCGATGCGCAGACGGCCCTCGATGCCCTGGCCGACATCGCCAAGCCGGGGCATGCCGAGATGCCGCCGTTGTCGGCCCGCACCAAGGCCACCCTCACGCAGCGGCTTGAGGACGCGCGCAGGGCATCGGAAGCCGAGCGGCTGCATGCGCAAGCCATTCAGCATGTGCGCGGGAGCCTAGAGCGGGCGTCCGCCTGCGCGATGAACTGGCGCCTCGAGCAGATTCCGTTTGACGAAATCATTGGCGCACTGGCGCGGTCATATCGCCGTGCCCGACGCCGCCTCCCGCGCGACTGGAACAGCGCCGATCCGGAAGACATTCATGACCTCCGCAAAGCCGTGGTCGCCTTCCGCTATCAACTGGACCTGATCGCGCCGCTGTGGCCCAAGGTGTGGAACAGCTTCATCGGTGAAGTGCAGAAACTTCGCACCCAGCTTGGCAGGAGCAACGATCTCACCGCTTTCAGCCTGCTGATACAGCCGAACCAGCCGCTGGCCCGCTGGCGCTCACGCCTGACACCGCATATCGAGGCCCGGCAGCAGTTTCATCGCGGCCGCGCGAAGGCGCTCGCCGCACGGGTATTCGCGGAAACGCCGCGATCGTTCCGTACCCGTGTCAGAGCCATGGCGAAAGCCGCAGCGAATTCCGGGTGATGGCGCAAGCGAAGCCTGCGGACGCTCGGCAGAACCATCGTCCCGCCTGAGCGGCCGCGCACGATGGTTCAGTCTGACACCTTGCTGGCCGACAGTTCAGGCGCTGGAGCCAACGTCCGGCTTCGCGCGTAGCGCTGGGTCAGCATCACCAGGGCCGCAAGGGCTGCCCCGATGGAATCGGTGACAAGACCCGGCTCGATCAGCAAGAGGCCTCCCACCGCCAGCGCCGCGCTTTGCCAGTGCTTTGAATGCGTCAGAAAATAGCCGTGCAGTCCGGCTGCGAACAGCAGAACGCCGATGCCCGCGGTGATGCTGCTCCAGATGATCGTCGGCCAGTCGCCGATCATCAGCAACGCGGGCTCATAGACAAACATGAACGGCACGATGAAGCTGGTGGCCGCAATGCGCACCGCCGCGAGACCGGTCTTCCAGAGATCGGATCGCGCGATCCCGGCGGCAGCGAACACCGCCAGCGCCACCGGCGGAGTGATCGCCGACAGCACCGCAAAGTAGAACGCGAACATATGCGCGGCGGGGACCGGAATGCCGAACTTGACGATGGCCGGCACCAGCAGCGCTGTCATGATGATGTAGGCCGGCGTGGTGGGCATGCCCATGCCCAGCACAATGCCAGCGATCATCGTAAAGACCAGCGCGAGCAACAGATAGTTCTGCGACAAATGCACGACGAACTGGGTGAACACGATTCCCAGACCGGACAACGTCACCACCGCAATCACAATACCGGCCGCGGCGCAGGCCAGCGCCACCGGTAATGCGTTGCGCGCGCCATCGACGCACGCGCCGATCAGGTTCTCGAATGTCACATAATGGCGGGTCGACTTGCGCAATGCTGCGACCGGAAAGCAGGCCAGCGTGCCGGCCAGCGCGGCGAGCGGCGAACTGAAACCGGAATACATAACGACGAGAATAGCCAGAACCGGCAGGAACAGATGCCCGCGCTCGCGCATGACGTCGCCGAGCTTCGGCAACTCGCTGCGCGGCACGCCAACGAGGCCGCGCCGCTTGGCTTCAAAATGCACTGCCGAGAAGCACGCAACATAATAAAGCACGGCCGGGATGATCGCCCAGAGTACCACCTGTCCATAGGAAACGCCGAGAAACTCCGCCATCACGAACGCGGCGGCGCCCATGATCGGCGGCATGATCTGCCCGCCGGTCGAGGCGACGGCCTCGACGCCCGCCGCGAAATGCGGCGGGAAGCCCGAACGCTTCATCAACGGAATGGTGATCGGGCCGTCGACCATGACATTGGCAACCGCGCTGCCGGAGATCGTGCCGAACAGCGCCGAGCTGACGCAGGACACCTTGCCCGGCCCGCCCGCCGTGTGGCCGGTCAGGCTCATGGCAAAATCCATGAACAACTGGCCGGTACCGGTGCGCTCCATGAAACTGCCGAACAACACGAAGATCAGCACGTAGGACGCCGAGACCGAGAGCGGAATGCCAAAGATGCCTTCGGTCGTCATGTAAAGCTGGTCGAGCAGCCGCATCGGATCGAGCTTGGCGACGAACAACCCATAGACAATGAACACCACGGCGGTGATCGGCAGCGCCAGCCCGATAACGCGGCGCGCCGCCTCCAGCACCATCACCGTCAAGATCGTCCCCATCACCATGTCGGCGGTGGTCAGATCGTCGACATAGAAGATGCGGTTGATGACATAGTCGTAATTGACGAACAGATAGATGATCGGCGCGATCGCCAGCACCAGCAAAAGCAGATCGAGTACGCTCGGCGTCCCGTCGGCACTTCCGGAACTGCGGTAAATCAGAAACAGCAATGTCAGCGCGAACAGCAGGTGCGTGCCGCGGAAAACAATCGCCTCCGGCGCGCCGTTGACGATCGCCCAGACATGGAAGATCACCATGGCGACAGAGATGAGAGTCGTGGCCATGCGCACGACGCCGCCGTAACTGAAGTCCAGCTTCATGTCCTGTCCGTCCTGTCCGGAAATGTCTTGCCGCGAACCGCCGGCAGCGCCCGCGCCGCCGGCGGCAGTCCGGTCAGTTCGTCTTCACCGTGATGCCGGCTTCCTTGTAGAATTTGGCCGCGCCGGGATGGAACGGAATACCGATATCGGCGGCCATTCCGGCCGGCGTCAGTGTGGCCATATCCTTGGCCACGGTCGCCATGGTCTTGGTGTTGGCAGCCAGCGTCTTGACCATGGTGTAGACTTCATCCGCCGGCAGCTTGCACGACACCACCAGATGCGTCGCATAGCCGATCACCTTCACATCGGCATCCTGCTTCGGATAGGTCGCCTTTGGAATCGTCATCAAAGTATAGCCCGGATTGAGCTTCTTCATTTTCTCGTAGCTATCGGACTGATCGACTATCTTGATATCGCGCGCGGCAGCAAGATCCATGATCGAGCCGGCCGGAATCTGAGTGCCAAGGCCGAACGCCGTGGCGTTTCCGTCCTTCATCTGGTTCACCGAATCGGTGTAGCCGACGAACGACACTTTCACATCGTTGTAGGTGATGCCGTTGACCTCAAGCAGTTGCCGGGTGATCAGCTCGCCGGTGTTGCCGCGCTGCTGGGTGGTGACCGCCTTGCCCTTGAGGTCCGCGATCTTGGAGACGCCCGCGTCGGCATTCACCACGAGCTGATAATATTGCGGATAAAGCGTCGCGAGGTTGCAGACATTGGTGGTCGCTTTCGGGAACGGAGCGCGGCCCGCGAGGCCATCGACTGTGGAGATCGAATTGCCAAAGCCGACATCGGCCTTGCCTTCATCGACACCGCGAACATTGGCGATACCCGCACCCGGCAACGCCTGGACATTCAGGCCGGGAATGGCCTTCTCCCACATGTCCTTGAGCTGGCCGCCGAGTGGAATCCAGGAACCGCCTTGCGGACCGGTCATCATTTTCATGTCAGCCGCAGATGCGGGGCCTGCGACCGCGCACAGTCCGACCGCGAATCCAAGTAGCGTTGCCTTGGTGTTCATCGTCACTCTCCCTGGTGGATGCCGTTTGCCGGCTTTCTTGGTGGCGACAGTAAAACTTTGAAATCGCGCGAACGCTAGCGTTTTCAAACATGGCACGCGGGATTGGCGCGTCCGGACCGGACAACCGCGTCTGGCCGCACTGCACAATCGGCGCGGCGCGAGACAGGAGGTATTCGAGGGTTGTCGGCCTTCGCCATCTCGACGATAATTCTCAAAACAGCGGTTCATCCGACCATTGATGATGCCGCCGGTTTGCCCAGGTCCTCCGACAAGTCCGGGGAGCACTTCATGTCACTTCAGAGCCTGACATCACCGGCTGCGGTCAAGGCGCCTCTCATGGTAGATCGCGCAAAGCTCGCGCATATTCCCGGCGATGAGGGCTGGCCGCTGATCGGGCGCACGCTCAGTGTACTGGCCGATCCGAAGGGCGAAGTCGATTCGATGGCCCGGAAATACGGGCTGATCTATCGTTCGCGCGTGCTCGGTGAGACAAGCGTTTCGCTGCTCGGGCCTGAAGCCAATGAGTTCATGCTGATGGACCAGACCAAGCTGTTCTCATCGACCAATGGGTGGGAAACTATTCTGGGACGTCTGTTTCCACGCGGGCTGATGCTGCTCGATTTCGAGGAGCACAGGTTGCATCGCCGCGCTATGTCGGTCGCGTTCAAAGCCGGGCCGATGAAGAATTATCTCGCGCAACTCGACACCGGCATCGCCGCGCGTGTGGATCAGTGGCGCGAAAACCCGGGTCCGATGCTGTTCTACCCGGCCATGAAGCAACTGACGCTGGACCTCGCAGCGACATCGTTCCTCGGCACCGGAATCGGCCCGGAAGTTGAAGACGTCACGCGCTCCTTCGTCGACATGATCGCGGCCTCGGTCGCCGTGATCCGTCAGCCCTGGCCCGGCACGCAGATGGCGCGCGGCGTCAAGGGACGTCAGCGCATCGTCGCCTATTTCTCGCAGCAGATTCCGCTTCGCCGCGAGAACAGCGGCGACGATCTGTTCTCGCAACTGTGCCACGCCACCCATGAGGACGGCGCCCTGCTCTCGACGCAGGACATCGTCGATCACATGAGCTTCCTGATCATGGCCGCGCACGACACGCTGACGTCATCGCTGACATCGTTCGTGTCAATGCTCGCGGCGCATCCGGAATGGCAGGTGCGGCTGCGCGATGAAGTGATTTCACTCGGGATCGCGCCGGGCGCGCCGCTGCCGTTTGAAAAACTCGACGCCATGCCGCTCACCGAAATGGCCTTCAAGGAAGCGATGCGGATGAAGCCGCCGGTGCCGTCGATCCCGCGCCGGGCGACGCGCGACTTCACGTTCAAGGGCTATGACATTCCCGCCGGTACGATGGTCGGCATGAATCCGCTGTTCACGCACCATATGAGCGAACACTGGCCCGATCCGGAAACCTTCGATCCGCTGCGCTTCACCGATGAAGCCCAGCGCGCACGCCACCGCTTCGCATTCATTCCGTTCAGCGGCGGCGCGCATATGTGCATCGGACTTCACTTCGCCTACATGCAGGCCAAGTGCTTCACATTTCATTTCCTGCAAAATCTCAAGGTCAGCCTCGCGCCGGGTTATGTACCCGCATGGCAGATGTGGCCGATTCCCAAGCCGAAGGACGGCTTGCGCGTGACGCTATCGCCTGCATAAGGCCATGACCGGGCTGCCCCGTTGACTCAGCGCCTTCCGTCAGACAAGCAATTGGCAACCCGCAGCGGACAAGCGGGACGGGAGCAACCATGCCCAGAACCAGCAGCGCACACGGCTCATTTTTACCGGACCATGTCGGTCCCTTCGCCGGCCTCGATGTGCCGTGGCTGCTGCGGCTGCGCGCCGAGACACGGCGCGATCACCCGTTCCTGATCTGGGCGCCCTTCGATGCACCGGCCCGGCCATGGACCTATGGCGAATTTCATGAGCGCGTCGGCGCGTTGGCCGCAGGCTTTCAGGCGCGCGGGATCAGGCCCGGCGAATGCGTGCTGCTGCATCTCGACAATTGCATCGAGATGCTGCTGGCGTGGTTCGCCTGCGTCGAACTCGGCGCCATCGCCGTCACCACCAACACCCGCTCCGCGCCTGCCGAGATGGAGTATTTCGCCGGTCATTGCGGCGCGGTGGCCGCCATCACCCAGCCCGCTTATGCCGAACTGGTCGCAAACAACTGCCGTAACCTGCGCTGGCGGGCCGTGATATCGCACGATGCAGGCGCCGCGCCCGCGCGAGGCACCAAACCGCCGAAATCCGAATCCTTCGACGCGCTGTTCGCCGACAGCGCAGACCGCCCGCGCCGCGCCGCCGATCCTTATGCGTCGTGCAGCGTGCAATACACCTCCGGCACCACATCGCGGCCGAAGGCAGTGCTGTGGACCCATGCCAATGCGCTGTGGGGCGCGAAGATCAACGCGGTGCATCAGGACTTGCGGCCCGAAGATATTCATCAGGTCTATCTGCCGCTGTTCCACACCAATGCGCTGGCCTATTCCATGCTGGCTTCGCTCTGGGCCGGCTGTACCGCCGTGATCCAGCCGCGCTTCTCTGCGAGCCGGTTCTGGTCCACAGCGCTGGAACATTCCTGCACCTGGACCTCGCTGGTGCCTTTCTGCGTCAAGGCGCTGATGGAGCGCGAAGCGCCGAAGCAGCATCATTTCCGCCTGTGGGGCAGCGCGGTCTGCGAGCCGCCCACCGACAAGCTCTTCGGCGTGAAGACCATCGGCTGGTGGGGCATGACCGAAACCATCACCCACGGCATTGTCGGCGAACCGAACCAGCCGAATATTCCGCTGGCTATCGGCCGCCCTGCGCCGGAATACGATATCCGCGTGGTCGGCGAGAACGGCGCGCCGGTAACTGTCGGCGAAACCGGCGATCTTCTGATCCGCGGCACGCCCGGCCTCACGCTGTTCAAGGAATACCTGCACAACGAGCAGGCGACGCGCGACAGCTTCGACGAGCACGGTTATTTCATCACCGGCGACCGGGTGAAGATTCTGGAGAACGGATTCATCCGCTTCGGCGACCGTGCCAAGGACATGCTCAAGGTCGGCGGCGAGAATGTCGCCGCCTCCGAGATCGAGCAGGTTGTGATGACGGTGGCGGGCGTGCGCGAGGCCGCTGTGGTCGCGAAGAAGCATCCGATGCTGGATGAAGTGCCGGTGGTGTTCGTCATTCCGGCCGCCGGCCTCGCCGGTGCGCCGCCGACGCTGCATGACGATATCCTGCACGCCTGCAAAAATGCGCTGGCCGATTTCAAGGTGCCGCGCGAAGTGCGGCTGGTAGACGACATGCCGCGCTCGACGCTTGAAAAGGTGGCGAAGGCGGAACTACGGAAATTGCTGGCGTGAGCGAGACACGCGCGAAAGACGAGAGGACGTTGCGATGACCCAACCAAAATTCGATATCGTTGTTTATGGCGCCAGCGGCTTCACCGGCAAACTCGTCGCCGAATATCTCGCAGCCGAATACGGCCCCGGTAGCGGCCTGACATGGGCGATGGCAGGCCGCAGCCGCGACAAGCTCGCCGCCGTGCGCGACGAGGTCGGCGCGCCGAAGGACACGCCGCTGATCGAGGCCGATGCCAGCGATCCTGCGTCGCTGAAAGCGATGGTCGATCAGGCTAAGGCTGTCCTCACCACCGTCGGCCCCTATCAGCTTTATGGCTCCGAACTTGTCGCAGCCTGCGCCGCGTCCGGCACCGATTATCTCGATCTGTGCGGCGAACCCGCCTGGATGCGCCAGATGATCGACGCGCATCATGCTGCCGCGCAGGCGAGCGGCGCGCGCATCCTGTTTTCCTGCGGCTTCGATTCCATTCCCTTCGAGCTCGGCGTGTTCTTCCTGCAGAACGCTGCGAAGACGCAGTTCGGCGCGGCCTGCCCGCTGGTGAAGGGCCGTGTGCGCAAGATGAAGGGCACGTTCTCCGGCGGCACCGCCGCGAGCCTGAAAGCGACTTACGCCGCGGCGGCGAAGGATCTCAGCATCGTGCCGCTGCTGAAGAACCCGTTCGCGCTCACGCCGGGTTTTGAAGGCCCGAAACAGCCGCCGGGCAACAAGCCGCTGCACGATGACGATCTCGGCATGTGGGTCGCGCCATTCGTGATGGCGACCATCAACACCCGCAATGTGCATCGCTCCAACATGCTGATGGGATTCCCCTACGGCAAGGAGTTCGTCTACGATGAGATGATGCTGGCAGGCCCGGGCGAGAAGGGCGAAGCGATGGCCAAGGCCATTGTCGGCGCCAATTCCGCGATGGGCGGGCCGGGCGGACCCAAGCCGGGCGAAGGTCCTTCAAAGGAAGAGCGCGAAACCGGCATGTACGACATCCTGTTTGTCGGTCTCACACCCGATGGCAAGCAGATCCGCGCATCGGTCAAGGGCGACCGCGATCCAGGCTACGGCTCGACCTCCAAGATGATCGGCGAAAGCGCCGTATGCCTGGTGCGCGAAGCGAAGGATGTCGCGGGCGGCATCTGGACGCCGGGTGCGGCATTGGGTGACCGCCTGATCAAGCGGCTGACCGATCACGCCGGGCTGCGGTTCGAGATTGAGAACTGAGGCGCAGCACCTCAGTTCCTTCATTTATTGCCTGATGCGTGCGCCCCGCGCTGCGAGCCGGGCCTATAAAACCCGCACCAGCCGTTGCCCGCTTCAAGCCAATCGGCTAAATGGAGGGCGTTGCACCCGTAGCTCAGCTGGATAGAGCGTTGCCCTCCGAAGCTGGACCGGATGAGAGGTCAAACCACAAGAATTGCGAGTAAGTTCAAGGGACATCGAGCGTATGAGCTCATAGGATATCGTTGTTGGCACAATTGGGCCACGCTATCACGAAATCGGCTGACGCACCGCGTTAAGTCTCATCTGGCTCTTGGCAAGCGTCGCTTTGTCAATTTCGCCTCGCTTCAGTCCCGACAATGCGCATTCAAAGATGCGGAAGTATTGCGCGCTATCGAACGCAACCAGCAATTGATCAACGCCTGCATTCAAGGCCTCGATGACCGCCGTGCAGATACCGTGTTGATAGACAGCGCTCATCACCATGTCATCGGTGACGATGATCCCTTGATAACCCCAACCCTTCCGGATCACGCCATCGATTATGCGCTTCGAATGTGAGGCTGGCCGCTCTCCATCAATCGCCGTGACAGCAACGTGGCCCACCATAAGCCTCGCGTTCGGCTGGGCCAAAAGCTGACGAAAGGGTTGCCAGTCTGTGGCTTCCAACTCATCAACGGATGCATCGAGACTTGCACGGAAATGATGGGTGTCTTCCCGCACACGCCCCAAGCCCGGAAAATGCTTAACCGTGGCGCCGATACCGAATTTCGCGAGGCCGCGAATGTAGGCTGATGCGACGTCCTTAACGGAAGCTGGATCGTCAGAGATAGCGCGGCGGCCAATGAGGCTGTTGAAGTCGAATTTGATACGAGGCTCCGCAGGACGCAGATCGGCGACCGGGGCGAAATTCAACGTGACACCAGTTTCCGCCAATTCCCGGCCATGAACCTCTCCGAACTCCTCAGCTTTCTTGCTTCTGGTGTCGGGCGGCAGCTCCGCCAGCGTTGCGAGCGCGGGAAGCGAAGTCAGTTGGGGCGATAGATGCGAGACAATGCCACCCTCCTGATCTGCGGCCACAGTCAGCGGCGGCAGCCCGGCATCCCGTCGCATTCTTTGAAGGCCTGATATCTCCAGCTTCAATGACTCCGCCGTTCGGCCTTTGATATTGTGCCGAGAGACGTAGATGCCTCCAATGAGCCCCTTCGCGACCAAGGGAGCAACCTGCGCCAAACTCGAATATCCAACGATGAAATGGTCGCCGAGTTCTCTCGTGTATTTAGCGTCGGCGCTCAGGACCGCCTGCTTTCGGGCTTCAAAATTCCATTGAACGCCCAGGAGAGCTATTGGGGGTGCACACCAGAGCAGGGCGAGAAGTCGGCCGACGATCCCCTTCCTTGTCCAGCTTCCTCGTATCAGCAAGGTCAAAACCGCGACACAGCAAAGCGCCGGTATGAAGCGAAATGCCTGATAACGAACCGGTGCCAGATACGGGTCGTAAATGAGAGCGCTGGCGCCAAGAACGGCGAATGCTCCAATCCAAGGCAGCGAAACAACTAACCAACTGAAAATCTGACGTGTTCTCATCGTCGATCCTGCGCGAATTCAAAGTCGAACTATCTGGCCGTATCAGGGCTTCTGCCCGAAAGCGAGCCGATATAACCGACTGCGCAAAAACTGCACGATATTCCTGAGAACCTGCTCAAGGCCGCCTGAACGTCTGCAAACGACAGGCGCACAACATCCTACGTTAGATGGTTTGGATCATTTCAATGCCTATGCCAACTCGACTCGCCAACGACGGCTGGTGGCTTTGCGCCGCGGAAGCTTCTTCCGCCCCCGCGCATTCCCCCGCTCATTTCAACGTGAGGCTCTCCAAGATGATCGATTCGCTTGCTTCAACACGAACCGTTGCCAGTTCATTTAAGAACATTTCCAGAAGACTTCTGGTCGCCGGTGCGCTGACCGGTCTCGCCGATTGGCTTTTCTACGGACACGCTGTGGGATTGTCCTTAGCAGTGTTTTTACTGTGCCTAGCTGCATGCGCGGTCATTACTGGCCCGTTGCACATCGGCTGGGGGCGATGCAGCATTGCTTTTGGCATACTGTGTCTGGGTCTCGCTCCCCTGATCGAGGAAGCCAATCCTTTATCGATTTCGATTGGTATTCTGAGCGCTGCGGTAACAGCTGCAATCTTGACGAATCCGTTCTTTGAGACATTCGCGGACGCACTAACAGCGGTGAAGGCTTACCTCATTAAGGGGCCGTTTCGCATTGTGCCCGAACTCGTGAACGCGGACCGAAGCGGGCAGCAATTTCACGCCTTGGCCATCTGGGTCGTGCCCGTTCTCGTAAGCGGCATATTTATCGCGCTGTTCGCTTCAGCCAATCCGATCATCGAAATCTGGGTTTCCGCGATCGATCTGAAAAGTTGGCTCAATCGGGTTAGCTTCGCCCGGCTGCTGTTTTGGGCCATCGCCATTTCACTGATATGGCCGTTTGTTTATACGCGATGGCTGCGGAGGGAGAACGGCCCGGCTGACGAAAGTTACAAAGAAATTGCTCCCCTCGATGCCAGCTTCAGCTCCACGCCAAGCAACCTGTTTGGACCAGCGGCGATTTTACGATCGCTGATCCTTTTCAACGCCTTGTTCGCGGTCGAAACATTGCTGGATGGGATTTATCTCTGGGGAGGCGTGTCCCTGCCGGACGGGCTAACTTATGCCGCCTATGCTCATCGCGGGGCATATCCGCTAATCTTAACCGCGCTCCTCGCTGCGGGCTTCATTCTGTTGGCGACGAGGCCGGGAGCACCAACCCAACACGCGCGAGCTATCCGCATCCTCGTATTTCTATGGACTGCGCAGAATGTCCTGCTCGTCCTGTCCTCGATAATGCGACTTGATCTTTACGTCGAAACCTATTCCCTGACCTACTGGCGCATCGCGGCGTTCATTTGGATGGCCCTGGTCGCCGTCGGACTCATTCTTATTGTCGCTCGCATCGTTCTTGATCGATCGAATACCTGGCTCATTTCCGCCAATCTGACGGCTACCACCCTCATAATCTACCTCTGTTCTTTCGTGAATTTCCCTGCCTTCATCGCGAACTACAATGTGGCCCATTGCAAGGAGATTTCGGGCAAAGGCGTTGTTCTTGATGGAGCCTATCTTGTGAGCCTCGGACCGCAGGCCATTCCGGCGCTAGATAAGTATATCCGACCTCGCACGCTGGGTTATTGGCCCGTCATGCTCGAACGCCGCGATGCTCTTGCCGCAACGCATGCCAAGACGCTAGATTCCTGGCGAGGCTGGAGCCTTCGCGGTGCACGTTTGCAAGAGTATCTTGATAAAAATCCGCGCGATTCGCTGATAGGTAATCCTGCAAGTTCTAAAGCCTCCTAGGGAGGAACTCGTTGGCCCATTCGATCCTTGTGGTTGATGACGATCCTCACATCCGCGAGGTCATATGCGTCGCGCTCAAAAAGGCCGGCATGCTGCCGGCCGTCGCGCGCGACGGCGCAGAGGCCATCAGGCAATTCTCCGAAATAGCGCCTCAATTGGTGATACTCGACGTCGGCATGCCGGAGATTGACGGCCTCGAAGTATGCCGGAGAATAAGACGGACGTCGGATGTTCCCATCCTCTTTCTCTCTGCACGTGACGAAGAGATCGACCGGGTCCTCGGGCTCGAAATCGGGGGTGACGATTACGTCACCAAGCCATTTAGCCCTCGCGAACTCATCGCCCGCGTGAATGTCATTCTAAGACGCGCAACAAAACAGCCAGCGGCTCAGGAGAGCTCAGATGGTCTATTATTAAGGGGCGATCTCGTGATCGACTCATCCAGTCATTCGGCTCAGTTGTCCGGCATAGCCATCTCCCTGACATCAATCGAATTCGGCATTCTGAAAACTCTCACTGCGCGGCCGACCACTGTTTTCACGCGAGAGCAGATCATGATTGCAGCGTATAGTTTGAACATCCAGGTTTCGGACCGCACGATAGACAGCCACATCCGCAACATTCGCGCCAAGCTAGCGTCCGCCGGATGCGACAATTCGATCGAGACCGTGCACGGAGTTGGGTTCAGGATTGGACGATGCGAGTCTCGTTCATGAGATTTGCGCTGAACGGGAAGTGGCGTCCGACGCTGCGTCAGATCGTTTTCGCAGTTCTGACCATGGTCATGACGCTTCCGCTTATGGGGCTTTTCATTTTTCGGCTCTACGACAATCAGCTTATCCGTCAAACCCAGGCAGAGTTAATCGCACAGAGCACCGCCCTGTCCGCTATTTTTGCACGCGAGGTGGAGGAGAAGCTCCCCCTAGGGATCAAACTTGGCTTCGAGCTGGGCCCGCAGGACCTGTCGGCGCAAGCCCCGCAGTTCTCGCCCATCGAACCGCGCCTCGATCTCGCCAGCAACGATCTGCGCGAACGTCGACCCGATGGCCGCCCTTCGTCCACCCCGGCGGACGCAGCCTATCTGGAGATCGGCGAGAAAATGCTGCCGCTCATTCGCGAGACGCAACGGACCACTTTGGCTGGCTTTCGCGTCCTCGATCCGAACGGAGTCGTTATCGCAGGGCGCGATGAGAACGGCTTATCCCTTGCCCACATTCGTGAAGTCAACGATGCCTTGCATGGACGCTATCGTGGTGCGTTGCGAATTCGCGCCTCGGATAAGCCCCCACCTCCGATTTATTCGCTCAGCAGGGGGACCGGCGTTCGCGTATTCTCTGCGATGCCAATTATCGTCCAAAACCACGTCGTAGGTGTCATCTATGCCTCCCGGACGCCAAGCAACATCCTAAAGCACCTCTATGAGGAACGAGGAAAGTTCATACTTGCCAGCGCCGCCGTCCTCCTGGCCGTTATCATTATAGGGCTCGTCTTCTCCCGGACGATTACCCGCCCGATGCAAGAGCTTGTCCATCGAATTTCGGATATCAGGCGAGGGGATCGTGACGCTTTTCGACCGTTGAAGCATTACGGCACACGTGAGTTTGCTCTTCTGTCGCAGAGTTTTATTGAGACAGCAAAGCAACTCGCGGATAGATCTGAATATATCTCAACGTTCGCCGCGCATCTGACACACGAACTAAAATCTCCGCTAACTTCGATCAAGGGCGCCGCTGAGCTTCTACAGGATTCATCGGAGACAAGTGCTCAAGCCCTAACAAAGCAAGAGCAGAAGAAGTTTCTTGCAAACATATTGGCTGACACCGAGCGCCTCGAAGCGATCGCACAGCGGCTGCGTGAACTGGCTCGTGCGGAGAGTATTCAAAGCGACGGAAATGCCACGCTTAGACCTGCCATTGAACGCGCAAGGAGCATTTTCCCGAAGATCGCGATCCACGCTGAGGGCGCACTTGATCGCGTTATTCATATGTCTTCGGAGAATACTCTGATTATCTTATCCCACTTGGTAGATAACGCAGCTCGGCACAATGCCACGGCTGTCCACATCTTCGCCTCCGAAACGGAGAATCGCGTCGTCATTGCGATCTCCAACGATGGAGACCCAATATCGGATCAGAACCGCGACCGGATTTTCGATGCGTTTTTTACCACGCGTCGGGAAAGCGGGGGCACCGGAATGGGCCTCCCTATCGTGCAATCAATGCTGCGTGCACACGGGGGTTCTATACGTCTTCTCCGATCCGATAGCGGTGCTGCTTTCGAAGTTCAGATCCTTACCGTCTGATGAGACGGGCCTTGGCCCTGCGGGTGAGATTCGGACCTCGGCCTTGGCAGAGCAAAGCTCTCTGGTTTGAAATCTCCTTTAAAATCAGCGATAATTAGCGCCCGGAATCGCTTCCTTTGGACGAAAATCACGATCCGTCACATGAGAGGCACAAGGAGATGTGGCGTGCGCTTTAGAGTTATCGATATAGAAACGACCGGTCTCGCGCCGCCTGCTGAAATTATCGAGGTTGGCTGCGTTGATGTCGTGGTAGATGAAGGCAGCATCGAAATCGAACCGCCAAGCTCGCGGCTATATCGCCCGTTACATGGAATCTCGCCTGAAACCATGGCGGTGCATCATATCACGGAGCGAGACTTTCGACCCGATACGCCGGTTTGCACCGAAGATCAGTTGCGCGCTGCAGTTCTAGCCTACCCGGTCCCGGACGCATTCGTGGCCCACAATTGCGAGTTCGAACAACGTTTTATTCCGAGCCATGTAACCTCCGAGCTACCTTGGATTTGCACTCACAAAATTGCTCTACGTGTCTGGCCTGATGCTCCTCGCCACTCGAACCAAGTTTTACGGTATTGGCGGCAGCTAACACTGGATGCTGAGCTTGCAATGCCGCCTCACCGAGCCGGACCTGATGCTTGGGTAACCGCTCACATCTTTGCAGAGCTCACCCAGAACGCCTCGGCTAGCGAGATGATCGACTGGACCTTGAAGCCAAAACAACTGCCTACGATAACTTTCGGAAAGCACCGGGGCACCCAATGGCCCGAGATTCCTGCAGACTATTTACATTGGATGACAAGACAAAAAGATATGGATACCGATGCAATCTATTGTGCGACAGAAGAACTCGCTAGGCGTGCCCGGCCATAGCAACTGAGCACCTTTGTGTTGTGGCGAACTTGTTCGCAAGCGCACCGCGTCTGCAACAGTGCTCGGTTTGGAAATGGGTCAAGAGGCATGGGGACAGCAATGCTGATGCGCTTTCGTCTTATCACTTCGCTTTCTGGCTATCTTCTCGGCATCTCGATCCTCTTGGCATTTCAAACTGCGACCTCCCGATCCTTCGCTGATGCGCTTCCAAACGGATTTGAAGCTGTAAGCTCAGGGCTTATGGCTCCAAGGGCGATTTTTCTCGACGAGAATGGTCTTCCAACCTCGATCGAGACTTTTAAAGGCAAAATCGTTGTTCTGAACTTATGGGCAACGTGGTGTGCTCCCTGCGTGAAGGAAATGCCCTCGCTTGAACGGCTTTCCTCACGCCTTTCGAATGAGCGGTTTGCAGTTGTGGCCGTTAGCCAAGACAAGGGCGGTATGGCCGTAGCAAAACCATTCCTGGAGAAGTTGGGAGTTCGTGGACTTTCAATCTATTCCGATCCCACCGGGCGACTATCTCGCGAGTATGGTGGGCGAGGAATGCCCACCACCTTCATCGTTGGGAAAAACGGCCAACTGATTGCCAGGTTGGAGGGTTCTGCAGATTGGGACACGAAGGAGATCGTTGCTTATTTGACAGCGGTAGCTGACTAAAACCCCGCTGCTTTCCGTCTTGCCAAAATAAACATAATGCGCAACAAATAGGCACAACTTAACGGGAGGGGCGCAATGAGAACTATTAGAATACTGATGATGGCTTTGGCGATCATTTCAGCTTATTCGCTGGGAACGGCCTCAGCTGAGGATCTTTGCAACAAGTCGTCCGCGGCCGTATCAGCTGAAATAGAAGGCCTCGGCGCACCGGATGCTAAGTTTGTTATCGCATCGGTCGAGAATGTCGATTCTGGCCTGCTGGACCGTGTCTCCAAAGCTAGCGTAGTTGGCGATCAAGGAAGCCAACAGCTCGCTCAGACAGCGCGAAGCACAGGCTGTTCAACGGGATGCTCTAATGGCTGCTCCAATGGATGCTCTAGCGGCTGCTCCACCGGCTGTTCAATTGGATGTCGCTGACAAAGTCACCAAACTGGCCTGGTTCGTTCACAACGGCCCGATCACAAGATCGGGCCGTTTTACTGTGGGCACTTACACTCATAATTCTGGGCGGGCTGACTCTAATTGAGGGAAACGCGTCTGCGGCAGTAACGGCGGCCGCTCTTATCCCTCTACTTCCCGAGCGGCTCTCTCTGGGACAGAGAGCGATCCTTCTTATTGCAGCTGCATGCGTGGCAATGCTTGGAATAACATTCCTAATCATCGCCATTCCAGTGAGCTTGCTCGTTTCATCTGTCCGCGCCGCCGCTCCTATAGCGATTCTAGGATTGGTGACCGAGAAACTCCTAATCCATCACTTCCAGTCAGTGCCCGAGATTGTCGGCCAATCGATCCACGCAGGGTCAACCATTTCCCTTGTTGCCCCGATTCTAACCGCTGTGATCGTTCTTCATAAAGAAATGGGATGGCGCGCAGTAGCCTATCTGTTAACTGGAACCATAGCGGCGATTTTAGCGCTAGATCTTGCTGGTGCTCGGTGGATTACCTTTAGCACTCTAACATCGCCAGTTTTTCGCACGCTATTTGTTCTACTGCCGCTTGTTGGGATTATTGCGACGCTTGGCAACCATTGTAGTTCATCGCTAAGTCTTCGTGGCACGGCGTGGCTCTCACTTGGATTCGCAGTCGGCGCAATTATAGTTTTGCTGCTGCCCACAAGACCTGTCAGTTCAATTGCGTTTGACGAATCTCACGGTCATTGGGAGACGGTTATAGGTTCTTTTGGTCCGAATGATTTCGGCCGAAGCGCAAACTACACATACACCGCGCTATATTCCTACGCCGCTAAGCTGGCTGGAAGCGTGACCACATTTGACACTGAAGACGACAAACTCCCCGACGTTAGCGGCGCATTCGTTCTGAAAATGCCCTCAAAAACGATGTCTACAGCGTTTTCCCAGCGCTTGGATGCCTGGGTGAGAGCCGGTGGACGTCTCCTAGTCGTCGCAGATCATACCGATCTGTATGACAGCAGCCAGAACTTAAACGCATTTTTGTATCCGAACTATGGGATTAAAATTGGCACAAACGCGGTGTTTGACGCTCGAGGGATGCCAACAGCACCGGTTACAGATAAAGCAGCGGCAGCCTTAGGTTACATCAACGCGAGTAGTCGGCCATGGGCATGGCAAACTGGAGCCAGCTTAAGCGCATTACCATTGTCAGCAGTCGAACTTGCCAATTTTGGCGTGTCGTTCTCCGAGCCCGGTGACTATTCGAGACCCAATCGCTTCGGTCCATTTCTTCCGCGCACTTCCCTTCGGTTTGGCACCCATACCGCGGTGCTGGGTTTAGGCGTTGGATCTGGTGCCATCATCATAGTTTTGGACAGCACACCCTGGTCAAACTTCTCAATCTTTCTGAGCGACTATAAGCGTCTGTTTAATTCGATACTGATCGCATTCAGCAAAGCCGCTGCGTTGCAAGTTTGGGGATGGAGCACAATTTTCTTAGGAGTGATGTTCATCATCACCGCTCTTTTCCGAAGCTATATATTGTTTGCGATCGGGGGGATTGCACTCGGCCTATCCATCGGATGCGCTGCAACCGTCGGCACGGCTTCATTCGTTCCTCAAATAGAAGGCCGTGATTTTGGTGTTCGCGTAGTTGCGGGCGAACGGGCGAAACTGGAGTTTCTTAAACAACTAGTCGCGCCAGGTGAACGAAACTTCGTAAGAATTTTATCCGCGATGGGAAAATACGGTCTTGAACCATCCTCCTCCGCGTCAGGTTCAGAGATGCCTGCTCTGGATCGTGCAACAAATTGGCTCCTTATCCAGCCAGATGCACATCAACTGCCGCGATCTAGCGAAGTCCTTGAGCACTTAAGCAGAGGCGGCAACCTTTCGATCCTGTTTGGGCCCGAGCAAGCAGCCAATGAGGCAGTTCGCACGTGGCTTAACGAATTAGGCCTGATTGCGCAGAGATCGATTGGATTGTCTATCGCAGAAGATGCAAGGACTGGCGGTCTTTTGAACAGGCGAGGCGCAACATTACTTCGAGATGTAAGAACGCTTACCGTTGCGAACCAAACCAGCAAACTGAAGGATCGCGAAGGTGATCAGCTTATACAATCTTACACCGTCCGCCCCACCACGCTCCCAAGATCAAGCGGACTACTAAATCTGGGGTTTTCATCCGATCAGTTCGCGGACGATGCAATCGGCGAAATCTGGGAAGGAATTTATCCATCATCCATTGGTAAATTGCGCGAGCAGCAATTGGCGGCTGTTTTACAAGGATCTGATCCTCCACCTCCAATGCCAACTGACCTCAAGCAATCTGCGCGGGGGACATCGTCCCTTAATCTTGGACAATATCTCCTTCTAGTCGATGGGAAATCGGCGCTTGCAGGAAACTTCTCGCTGGGAAAACCCTACTTTGCCGAAGGCACCGTCCCTGCACCGATTGATAACCCGGTTGGCTACCTCGAAGACTTACGGAGCCGCTCGATATCGTTCATTTCCGCTTCCTGCCCAAAAAGCAGCAAGGTAACGCAGTGTAGCGCACGATTGCTCGGCTCGGACATGCTGGAGTGGATGGTGTCGTGGGCTTCGTCAGACGACGGTAAAATCATCGCCGTCGAGTTACTCCACGAGAGACGATTTTCGGGCGTTGGAAGCACTTTGAATGTCATTTTTACCAACTAGGCTCGAAAACTTCTGGCCAGCGGTCACAGCTGCTGCCGGCGTCGGAAGCTTCGCATTCCCTTTAATCGCGCCTTGGCACCTCGTCTTATTGCTTATTGCGGCAATCGCTAATGTAGCGGTTGCACGCTCCCTGCTTATCGGCGGTGTAGCGTCAACAGTATTCGTCGCGAGTGTTCTCGTCGGCTACTTACCATCACCCCTCGCCACCGGCGTGCTGGCTGCGATAGCGCTGACGGGATCAACACCGCTTTTAGCAGTAGCGATTCTGCTACTCCAGACATCCATTTTGGCTACAATTGTGCAACTCGTTGCGCAGCCCCTGTTCCCTTTGGGTCTCGAGGTTGCCGCGCCGGCCTTAGTTGCAGTTCTCATCGTGGGCCTATGTCACTGTGAACGTTGGGCTCTAACGACTTGGGCGCTTATCGCTACCTTCTTGCTCGCTCTGGCTGCACGCAATCTTTCGGCGTTGCCCTCTTCGCAAATGATCTGCGTATCAATACCAGCCTGCGCATTGGCTGCAGTAGTTTCACGGATCAAATCGCACGCCAGTCGAGTTACGTTCTGCATATACTTGTCGGCTTCGATACTTGCGTTGTCCTGGCTCATAACTCCGCCTCGCAGCTTGAGCGACGTTTATGTGCTTCTGCCAAACGGGGATGCCGCTCCCGAGGGGCGATACTTCAAGAACTATCATGCTGCACTAAAGTTTTCTGGGATCTCTTCAAAGGAGGCATCCGATCCCGAGGAAATTCCAAACGATGCAGTCATAATGATTCCGTGGCTTACGGCCCCACTCAAAGATGCGAGCGACGCGAACTTGATGGAGCGAATAGGAGAATTAGCTCGCGAAAGACGCTGGACGGTTGTTCTCGCAGCGGAGCACAACGATCTGGGTGGAAGCGCAAAGCGTATTGCAACGCTTACAAGACGCATGGCGGTCCGGAACGACCTCACCGTCCCGCCGGGAAACACAGATGATTCCGGCCCCTTACACGTCTCTAGCTTCCGCGACTGGCCCCATGAAGCGATCCTTAATAGAGGTGCAAGCGTCAAGGTATCGTCGCTATGGGATAAGGTTCTTTTGTCGGGTGACGGTTGGTGGGCCGAACGAGACATCGGCGAATGGTTGTGGGTTGGTGACTACATTTGGCAACGCGGAGATCGGACTGGCCGGCTGGCGCTGTCCGTTGCTTTCGATGACGCTGGTGCTCGATGGGTCATAGTCGGGGATAACAGCCCCCTTCTTAACAATCAGATCTATGCTGATCCACGTCCCCTGATACTGCTCCTGCAGAACTCGACGCTGTGGCCGGCGTTCCTGAAAGACCTCGCGTTGCTTGGGATGCTATCTATTTTTCTCTACCAAACCGCTGGACGCCAAAGAGCTCTTCCGGAAGCCAGTCTCTCCCTTCTCGCTTTGCTGTTTCCTATTGCTTCGTTCGCGTCCGCTCAAACGCAAAAGCCTGTTAAGTGGCAAGATACGTATCTTAAGCAATCTGGTTTTGATCAGAGAAATTTCAATGAAGTCTTTGCTGAATACCCCGCCATATGGGATGGACGTCGCGTTATCCGGATCGCTAAACCAATATCTAAGACGTTCGAGTTGCCCGAGGGCCCGGCGCTCATCTTCGCAGCAATAGAGGGAAGCGTTACTATAGGAAATACAACTGTCAAGGATTGCAGGCGATTGGGGTCGCTACAAACCTCACAAGGACCCTACCTAATGGACGCGCAGGCCTGTCTAGTTCAGGGAAACGCTCGAGTTGTGCTTGGCTCTCAGAAAGAAGCCGCTGTGATTGAATTCAATGACGGCCAACATCAGGCAACTTTAGTCCTCGATACCGCATTCCTTGCACAGAATAGTCCCGCGGAGAATATAAAATGGCTTCTGAACGAGATGACCACTCAGAGCCAGGCATCGGGCCAAAGATAATTCGCCATCTGGTCGGTGGAATTGTGCTGCGAGAGCCTTGGCCTTCCGAAGATGCCTTTTTTCGCAATCGACCTGAGGTGGCCGGAATGGCTGCCGACGATGACTGCGTGGTGCTCAATCCATATTCAACGCTTTCGGAGTCCGAAAAGCAGGCTGTCTTGTTGAATGAATGTGCCAGAGCCTTCATGCGACAAAATGGGATAGCGCCCACATTCGGTCTGACGGCTGACCAAGAAGCTGCATTCTCGAATTACGGTCCTCTAGAATCCATTAAAGCCACTGTTGCAGCACGAATTTTGTCAAATGATCCAAGCGCCCTTCAACCAACTAAGGAGCAGCTTCTTTTTGTGCAGACCCTAAGAGTAAAAATGGGTCTTGCTTCAGCTTAATGACGACAGAGCTTTGCCTCACCACGGCAACGTCGCCGACGCCCTGACCTTGATAGCTTCTCGCAGATCCTGCTGATCCGATAGGTCTTTCCGCTTCTGCGATTGCCCTGTGGCTCGGAAGCGGCACAGGTGCGGCACAACCAACTATTCCTGGACCGACCCGGAATAGTCCTTGGCACCGAATAGCCGGCGTCCTTCACTCGCAATAGAAGAGTGATCCGAGCGACATAATGGCGACTATTCGAAAGCTTCGTGGGAAATGGCAGGCACAGGTTCGGAGGCGCGGCGTTCCCCCTCGGGCGAAGTCATTCGACAAGCGGTCAGACGCAGAGCGATGGGCGCGTGACCTCGAAGCTGAAGCTGACAGGTCTGGCTGGGTCGCTGACACGCGCGTTGCAGAGAAAACAACGCTCAAAGAGCTGCTGACGCGTTACCGCGATGAGGTGACGCCTGGCAAGCGCGGCGCCGTGTCTGAGGCATCGCGCATCAACGTCATGCTGCGCTGCCCCATAGCGCATCGCACCCTCGCGAAGCTGACAAGTGCAGATGTCGCAACCTACCGCGACGAGCGTCTCAAGGTCGTGGCGCCGGCGACGATCATCCGCGAGCTCAATACGATATCGCACGCTATCGAGATTGCGACGCGCGAATGGGGTCTCTGGCTACCTCGTAACCCGGTCAAGCTGGTCCGACGACCACCAGTCCCACGCGGACGCACCCGACGGTTGAACGACGGCGAGGAGGAGGCGCTGTTCGCCGCATGTGATCGAGGTCGCACGCCCCTGCTCAAACCTCTTCTCATCTTAGCCATCGAAACCGGCATGCGTCGCGGCGAACTCCTCGATCTACGCTGGAAGCACATCGATCTGACCAAGCGCGTCGCTCACCTGCCCGTGACAAAGAATGGCGATCACAGAGATATTCCGCTGTCGCGACGTGCGGTCGCGGCACTGACAGACATCATGGCGAGACCCGGTCGTGATGCCGATCGGGTCTTCCCGATGACGGGGAATAGCGTGCGCCTCGCCTTCGAACACCTCCGGGTGCGCGCCGGCACTCCAGATCTGCGACTGCATGACCTGCGTCACGAGGCTATCTCTCGCCTGTTTGAGAAGGGCTTGAACATCGCCGAGGTCAGCGCGATTTCGGGTCATCGCGAGCTAAAAATGTTGCAGCGCTACACGCATTTGCGCGCTGCCGACCTCGTCCACCGACTGGACTAACCCACCATTACCCACGCGAGGAGGAAGACTTGAATAAGTCCGTAATTTGCTGCGCCCTGACCCTGCTGACCGCCACGATGGCATTCGCCGACAATAAGAAGTCAATCGCTGCTGCCCACGCTGCTGTGCTCGGTGCTCTGAAGGATCCCGCCTCTGCTCGTTTCGAAGGCGACGTCGTCTATCCAACCGGAGCGGTCTGCGGTCTGGTCAACGGCAAAAATGCTTATGGCGGCTACGTGGGTTCAACACCTTATTTTTACGTCATTGCGACCAGAGAGCTTCGCTTCCTGACTGACAGGGAGAGTCGCTTCGAGACAGAGGCGGTCGTCAGCAAATTCGAGAAATACTGCCGTCGATAATTGCCCTGTCGACTGCCGCCTGCGATGGCGCCCTGGTGCAATCCGGGGCGTCGAAGCCCTAGAAATTTTCGCGGACGTCTATCCGAGTGCCGCCTGAGTTCGGGGACAATTTATTTCCTAGCCTTGGAGCAAATGTCTTTCCGCAGGGAATGCGGCTGCTGCAACTCTACCGGCCTTACATCTAGGACCATATTCTGGTAGATACATCTACCCGATCGATTGCATTGGAACCACTAAGTTAAAGTCAAAAGCCTCAGCCGCAGTGATGACCTTCTTAGAGAGCGCTATATCTCAGGCGCGAGCGCAGATGCTCGCGGTTCTATTGGAGATAGAAAATGACTTCCGATGCCTCAACAATCCAGCGCATCAAGGATAATTTCAGGACAGCCACCAGACTGTCACGAACACAGGTCGCGATTGAGGCCGAGCTAAACACAACCAAATGGTTCGACTACCGTTTTCTGACGCCAATGCAGGCGACCGAACTATTCTCGAAATCTTACGCCGAAAAGTATCGGCTTAAATTCGGACGCAACGTCGATTCGAGCCAAGCATCAAAAACCTCTGGGACACGCAGCCACCGTTGGGACAGTAGTTCCAGAGAGCTCTCAAGCTTCTGGGTGGCCCGTCAATTCGCGGATTCGATGGGCATTCCCTACGACTACTTTATCGAGCCAGCGATGCAGGCTCTGATGGATATCGGCTACAAACGCATACCGCGACCCAATCAGTTGTATGCAGCCAAGACCCGCAGGCTGATCTGCACTAAGGCGCATGAACATTGGACGGAGTGGACGGAGACGGCTCGGTTGATGTGGTCGGAGTTGCCGCAGTATCACATAGATGTCTTTCGGGGACTGCCGGCGCAAATAGCTCACCAGGACTGGATCGTGAAGCAACTTAAGGCCCGGCATGCGCGCCCTGAGCACATTGGCGAAATGTGCTTTGTTAATGCTGTTTTATGTCCGGATCGCGCCGAAGAGGAGTTCGGCTCCGAAAAGCTCGAACGGGCTCGAATGCATGTTGTCGATTATCGAACGGCAGAAATGCGAGCCAAGATTGACGTCCCCGACACCGACTATAAGCCCGGTTGCTATGGGGTCGCTGGAGCAATGGATCCTAATGCGGAGACCTGCGGCGCCTGCAAGGAACTCAACGCGTGCGGCAAGTTTGCATCCAATCTGAGTAGAATGGTCATCCAGAAATGCGGGACGTCAGACCCAGTTGATGACAGAAGAAGACGACAACAGCGAGATCGCACAAGACGGTTTCGCGAGAAGCGCGCCGCCACAGCTGGCGCTGGCGCAGCTAAAAAATTTGGGCAAGGTCCATACTAGCCGGAGCATCTCTCCTATCCGGAGCGTCTCTCTGAGCCGGAAGACAATGACTGGTGTAACGCTTTCCATAAATATTACTTACTTCTAAGAATCTAAAGAAGCACGATGGAAAGCGTTACATGAGCTTCCGGCTGAGGAAATACCTCGGGCAATCAGATTCAATTTTAAAGCCGGCTGATACGCCTTTGCAGGTCAACACAAGGAAAGGAGCATCCCGATCATTTTGACTCACCAGGGCCGCTCTCTGTGCCTTCTAGACATGCCCAGCGCTCGTCCGGTCCATGTCGCGTCGCTTGCCAGGCGCCCGGCAGATTTCTGCGCTCGACAAGCTATCTATTTATAACCTTGGCCAACCATCCATGATGCAAGTCGAGTGTGAACCTCTCGACGTAGCTGGCCCTTACGGTGAATAGCCGGCGATAGAGTCGCGTCGAAACCACTAAAGCCAATTTTTTTCATTATACGACCCGGAGCAACGTCGTAACTGTCAATCCAGTCCTTTAAGAACACAGCAGCGCGGGGGGTAAGCCTCCCTTCATGATCAAAGATCGGGGATGCTGGCGCCGCCGACTTCATACCAACACCGGATGATTTAACCCAATTCAGAAAAGCTCGACGCTCGTGCGAAGAGGATCCCGACCATTCCCGCTTAAGCGCCTCTATCCTGCCCGGTAGACGGATCAATCCGGCTTTTGCTGCAGCTTGCCGCGTGCTCTTAATCTTACCGGCTTTAAGGTCCGCGTAAATCCTGGGGTGCTCTTTCTTAAGACGTGCTTGGAAGTAGGCAGAATCCCTTTTCTTGGACACGACGACTCCAAAAATAGATGTATCTATCTCCAATCTATCTTCCGCCACGATCAGTTGACAGCCACTAGATATGGTAGCGACGAAACCGCAACCGGCGAAATTACAAACCTGACCGCAACCTTCGGCGAATTTTTCGCAACCAAAAACCTAACCTATCTGTCTAGAACGGCCCGAAATCGGTAACTGAGTAGAGTCTAAGTTAGGAAAAGGTAGCGAAAAAATGAGCCAAAATAAAAAGTGCATTTCCCAACCAATTTCCAAACCAAGTCGTCGAGCACATACTTCTGCTAGACCTAGTGGTGCAGCATGCCGGTCAAGCGATCGGACCTAGGCCAAAAAATACATGTCCGGGAAACACGTCGCCCCCGATCGACCGCCAACGGAAAACACGATCATTGCTGGTCGAATACATCGTTTCAGCGGAGCAGCTGAGGCTTGAATTTGGCTCCGAGACGCCTTCTCGCACCGCGAATGCCTGAGGAATCATTCGGCCCGGCCCTATAGGGCCGAAAAACTGGGAAATAGTTGCCGGCGAGCACTGGATTCGAAAATCTCGGTTTCGTTGATGTTTCGGACTACCGGCAGATGTCCTAGCCTTGGATCAGGCCCAAGCGTCCCGGTTGAATAAGGCATCCCGTAGCATGCTACCGAAGGTCTAGACGCCGCATAAAGTCACCTGGGTTCATACCCTTTTGGCGAATGACTATTGTGACCACAACTCGTGGCCGAGTGGCTCCCGGTTTAGCTCATCACGTATACTCCGCCATTGAGGAAGCCGTCGATCCATCAAGGCAACGAACTCGTCTGAGTGGTGTCGCACGAAGAAATGAGCCATTTCGTGAACCACAATGTATTCGAGACATTGGGGCGGCTTCTTAATCAATTCCAGGTTCAGCCAAATCCGCCGCGCCTCGATATTGCAGGTTCCCCATTTCGTCTTCATCCGCTTAATGCCCCAATCGGGCATTGGGACCTTCATCCTAGCGGCCCACTTCTCGACCAAGGGCGCAGTGCGGTTGCGTAGTTCTTCGCGATACCAGCCCAAAAATACCCGTTCCCGAACGATCTGATCGCTGCCATCCCGAACAAACAAATCCAAGTTTCGGCTATTGCGGATACTGACTCGCCCCGCACGCGCACCGTTTATCAGATTGAGCCGATATCGCTGTCCGAGGAAGTAATGGGTCTCGCCCGAAACGTAGCACCTTTCGGATTGCCGTGATTGTGCATCAAACTTCGCACGCTGCCGCCTGATCCATCCCATTCGTGTCACTACCGCCAAGCGAACAGCGTCGTCGCTAAGTTTGAGCGGCGCAGCGACACGCACGCGACCGTAGGGTGGGTAAACACCGAGATGCAGGTTCTTGATCGGCTTCCGGACGACATCGACGCGTAATCCGCCGACACTAATCCGGCGCGCTTCAATACTCATGCTGATTTCTCACGAGATCGAAAATTAGGTCTACCAGAGCAGGGTCGGACAGGTGAGCCCGTATGGCGTTGCGGACTTCCTTCTCCTTGAATTTGTTTCCTCGCCAATCATCCTTCTTGGTCTTCCGTATTTCGGCGTCGATTGTTCCCGCGAGCGCTTCATCCTTGCCGAGGTTATCATAGAGCGCTCGCTTAGCCGCTGTATTCATTGCCGTCGGATAGGTTGCTCCGGCTGCGGGATTCTTTGCCTTCTTTGTCAACTCCACGATCTCGGAGAGGTATTTCTCGTAGTCGATTGCCTGCGTTTTCCGCTGCTCGATCAGCGCGTCCAAAAGCTCGGACATGGTTTCGTAGTATTTCGGATTGATCGGCGTCTCGTCGATAATCAGCTTGCGAACGTTGTTCTCGATCGTTTCGGCGACGGCTTCCTTGCTTTCACGGATGCCTTTCGGCAGGGCGTCCACGGCGCCCGCGCCGCGTTCGACGATGAGCTGAATGAGCGACATGTCGTCGAACGCCGAGATCAGTTCGCTTTCTTCAGCGCGAATATAAGTGTCGATCAGGTGTCGCATGGCAGGCTCATACATCTTGAGATCGATGTAATCGCCGCTGGCGAGCTTCACCTCGTTGCGAACCTTTTCAAAGTGATCGACATCGGCCTTGATCGCCGCAACTTCGGCTTCCGAGTAGCCGGCTTCCGTCATCTCGCTAGCGATATCGGCATAAGCGCGCAGTAAGGAAGCTGCGAGCTTGTAAAGCGTTAGCCGCTTCGGCTCGTTCTCCTTCAGCGCCGCCTTGTCGGCGGTATCCTTGGCGCAGAAGAACCGCAAATAGGCTGGCGTATCGCGCGGCACCTCCACTGGTTCGCACAGCGCCTTGATGGTTTCCAGCGCCTCATCCAGCCGCTCGCGGGCTTTTCCAAGCCGGTCGGACAACAGGCCGGCCACATCTTCCTTGGCATAGCCGTCCAGGGCGCCGACGGTATAGTCATGGATCGAGGTTTCAAGACTCTTGAACAGATCCTTGTAGTCGACGATGTAGCCATATTCCTTGTCGTCGCCATCCAGGCGGTTCACCCGGCAAATAGCCTGGAACAGGCCGTGGTCGCGCATCTGCTTGTCGATGTAGAGGTAGGTCGCCGACGGCGCATCGAAGCCGGTCAGCAGCTTGTCCACGACGATCAGCAGCTTCATTTGCCCAGGTTCATCGATGAACTTCTTCTTCGCTTCCTTCTCGAATTTCTCGGTGTCCTGGCCGCCGAGCATCTTGTTGTAAATCTCGTATTGCCGAAGCCGCTCGTTCAGGCCTGCGCCGCTGTATTGGCCCTTGATGTCATTGGGTGACGGCTTGTAGGAGGTGACGATCGCGCACTTTCCCGCCAGATCGGTCTTATCGAAAAGCTCATAGAGCTTGCAGGCCTGATAGATGCTGGACGATACCAGCATCGCGTTGCCGCGACCGCTTTTCAGGCGGTCCTTGGTCTCCATGTCGAGTAGGATATCGGCGACGATCTTTTCCAGCCGAGATTGGCTGGAGAGCACCTTCTGCATGGTGCCCCAGCGCTGCTTCAACTGCGCCTTGGCGAGATCGGTCAGGCCCTTGGTCTTGGCATCGAACCATTGATCGATCTTGGCGGGCGAAGTGATGTTCTGGTCGATATCGCGCGCTTCATAGCGAAGATCGAGCACCACGCCATCGCTTACGGCCTCGTCAAACTTGTAGGTGTGGATATATGGGCCGAAGATCTCGACGCTCTTCCTCTTGTCTTCCTTCAGCAGGGGCGTGCCGGTGAAGCCGATGAACATCGCATGCGGCAGGATGGCCTTCATGGCCTTGTGCAATTCGCCGGTCTGCGTGCGATGGCACTCGTCCACGAAGACATAGAGATCGCCCTTGGGCTTGAAGCCCGCCGGCAGCGCCTTCTTCATCTCTTCGATATAGCCGGCTATATCGCCTTCCTCGTCGCCTTCATCCTTGCCGCCAAATTTATGAATCAGCGAGCACAGGAGCCACGGGCTTGTGTCATTCAGCTTGGCAAGCAAATCGGCACCGCTCTTGGTGCGCACGATCTCCTCGTTTACGCCCTTGAAGACCTTTTCGATCTGTTCATCGAGCTCGGTGCGGTCGGTGATAATCAGAACGCGCGCGTCCTTGACGTGCTCGCGTATCCACTTGGTCAGCCACACCATGGTCAGGCTCTTGCCGGAGCCTTGCGTGTGCCAGATGATCCCGCCTTCGCGCCGCTTCACATGATCCTGCGCTGCACGAACACCGAAATACTGGTTGTGACGGCAGAGTTTTTTGACGCCGGAATCGAACACCAGAAAATCGTGGATCAGTTCAAGGAAGCGCTGCTTGTTGCAGGTTTGCAAAAGCGCGCGATCCAGCGGGTTCTCGACCGCACTAGGTTCCTTCCAGGTTAGATAATACTTTTCCGGAGTCTCGATCGTGCCATAGCGCATCCCCTCGGTATCGTTGCCCCCCATGATCAGCTGCATGGTGGCAAAAAAGCCCTGGATGAATATTTTCTTCTGGTTGTCGAGGTTCTGACGGATACCCTCCGACACCGAAACCGTTGAGCGCTTCAATTCGAGCACGCCGAGCGCAATACCGTTCACAAAGAGCACGATATCCGGGCGCTTGCCGTAAGCCTTGGCGTCGGAACTGGCGGGCTTGATCGCCACCTCTTCGGCAATCGCGAAATAGTTAGCCTCCGGATTTTCCCAATCGATCAGCCAGACAGTTTGCGTGTTCTCGCCGATCTCAGCCTTCACCTTCACGCCATAGCGGAGCAGGTCATAGACCGAGCGGTTGATGTCGTAGAGGCTTCGGGACTGATCGGTGGCGACCTTTTGCAGTTCGAACAGCGCGCGGTTGATCAACGCATCGTCATGGCCGCGCGACTTGAGAAACGGGCGCAGCAAGGCCTCTTCGATGTTGCGATTGCCCTCTCGATCGATCCAGTTGCCGAGATAGTCATAGCCCAACTGATCATGGAACAGCGCGACGATGCGCGCCTGCGTCCTCTTCTCGATTTGTCCGACGGTGCTCATACCACCCTGATCCTCCCCGTCAGCAGTTCCTGCATCATACCTTGCTTTAGGGCGTGGACCTTGTCGCGCTGGCCTTCTAGGGCAGCTAGTTCTCTATCCATGTCTTCCAGAACAGCCGCAATTGCGACCTGCTCATTCCGTGAGGGTAGCGGAATAAGCATATCCGCGATCATTTCTAGGCGAACTGAATCGACGGATGACTTTGCGGTCATCGACATGATGCGATCAAAAAACTTGTCCGAAAAATATAGGAAGAAGTAATGTCCGATTAGACGATCAGAAAAATTTGATATCTTATAAACGCGTTGATGAAGATCGAACTTTCCGTTGATGTAGTGAAAAATCTTCCCAGTCCCGACGCCATCACCAGCTGTGAGAACGGCTTCACCGTCAAATGAGTAGCTGTTTATTCGTTCAACCGTCTGAGATCGCACAAAGAATGGATAGGCGCCATCGTCGATACGATCTTGGGTATTTCGCGAGCCAGTTGTGATCGATGCGACATCGACAATTCTGGCAACGTCCCAATCTTCCGGGAGTAATCCAACCTCTGTATCTTTGTGCTCAGAACCTAACGCGAACCCGGGCAAGCGGGTTTTCCCGGTGAGGAGTTGCTGCATGGTGGCTTGCTTAAGATCGCGCTTCTTGGCGATCAGCGCATCTAGCGCGGCAATCAGCGCATCCGCATCGCTTAATGCAGCGGCAATGGCGCGTTGTTCGTCGAGCGACCGTGGAACTGGGACGAGGTAATTCTCCATTTCGCGCTTTTGCGTGTGGACCAACGCGGAAGCCCCGTGGGCCGCATCTTCAATGGTCTTCGTCAGTTGGTGCAATGCGTGGAAGAAAAATTGAGCATCAACCCCTTTGTCGAAAGTTATTACTTTCCAAGTATGGTAGTTTAGGAGCGCGGTTTGACCTCGCCAGATATGTGGGCCAAAAGATGTTCCCCTACTTCCGGACCACGCAAAGAGCAATTGACCATATTCAATAATCAACTTCGGATCGAAACGGCCAGAAAAGTAGTTGAAATCGTCAGAACCATTTAGATTTTGAATGCGGATGATTGGGTAGCCAAACCTTCCCCACTCGTGAGGCTTGAAACCCCTTCCGTTCACGAGCGCGCAAACAGCGCCTAACCTTGCATCATCCCAATCTTCCGGAATCAGGCCAACCTCGGTTTGCTTGTATCCGGCCCTCAGTTCCATACGAACCCCATCCGCTTGAGGTGGACATCGACCTTCGCTTGCAGATCCTCGACGCGTTCGGCCAGCTTCGGCAGGGGAGTGGTATAGCGCTCGGTCAGCAGCTTCACGCGGCTCATCAGCGCCTGGCTGACACGATCGAGTTCGCCCGCAACGTCGGCTTGCAACGTTGCCAGCCACTTATCCTCGACCACCAGCAGCTTGATCTCGGCGTCGGTGAGCTTAGGGTAGTGCTCGACGGTCTTCGCATCGAGCGCGGTCTTCGCCTCCTTCGCCGCGTCGGCGGCTTCCTTTTCTTGCTCGATCAATTTCAGGCAGGCATTGAGTGCCGCCCGTTCTTCGTCGGCGGTCTTGTCGCCCATGATGTCCTTCAGCCGGTCCTTGACGCTTTTGGCCGTCAGCTTGCCCTTTTCGGTCTTAGCTTCGAACAGCAGGCCGTCCTCGCCCCCCTGTTCCTGGTCCATCTCCTCAAGCGCGCGGCCGATCTCCTCGGCCTTGGCTTCGAGGGCCTCAAACTCCGCCTGGTCTTTGGCGAAGAACCTCGCGACGATCATCGCGGGCGGGATCAGTTCGGCCTTCAGCTTCTGGCGGCCGATGGTGATGTCGGGCGTCTCGGTGAACTTGCCTTCCGCGTTCTTCACCAATTCGCGGATTTGCCGCGCCGCCTTCCAGCCTTCCTGCGTGACGATATAGGCATCGTCCTGCATGACCTCGGCCCAATACGTCATTAGGTGCTGATATACGTCGTATTTGTTGATCAGCGGCACTTCGGCGAAACGTGCTAGCAAGTCCTCGGCGATGTCTTCGATCAAGAGCTTCGGCTTATCGCCAACGACAATCCCCTTGAGGCGCTCGATATGGGCCGCGCGCCAGCCTGCAAACACATCACTGGCGCGAGCGGAAAAGCTGGCGAATTCCGCATGGCCCAGAATAGCAGCCTTGACGCCTGCGGGCTCGACTTTCGGCGACGCGTAACCCGGCCTATCGCCAGGATTGAAGAGTTCGCCGCGCACGGACGGCAATACCGCCCAATAATCGGCGAGCGCATCGAGATCGCGGAGCGGAATGCCGCCCTTCAAATGCGCCTCGATGTCCTGAAGGTCTTCAGGCTCAGACGAGTCGATATAGCGCCTGACGTTTAGATTGAAATCATGCTTCTCGATTTCCGCCAGCGGCACCATGCGCGAGTAGCGGGGAATCGTGAGCTGCTTGGTGAAGGCGTCGACGATCTTGTGCAGATCCTGCGCGCGCAGGCGGTTCTTGTTGCCATCCTTCACGAAGCCCTTCGAGGCGTCGATCATGAAAATGCCCGTGCGGGCGTGTGCGTTTTCCTTGTCCAGGACAACGATGCAAGCCGGAATCCCGGTGCCGTAGAACAGGTTGGCCGGCAGACCGATGATGCCCTTGATATAGCCCTTGCCGATGATCTTCTTGCGAATTTCGCTTTCGGCATTGCCGCGGAACAGAACGCCGTGCGGAAGAATGACCGCACCTTTGCCGTTCGTCTTTAGCGAGGCGATGACGTGCAGGAGATAGGCATAGTCACCGTTCTTCGCGGGCGGCGCGCCATAGCCGAAGCGGCCGAACTGGTCATTGGCTGGATCAAGCCCCGTGCCCCACGCCTTGTCCGAGAAGGGCGGATTGGCGACGACGAAATCGAACGTCTTCAAGCCGCCATCGGGGTTCTTGAAATGCGGCCTTGAAAGCGTGTTGTCTCGCCAGATTTCAGCCGTCGGGCAATCGTGTAGCACCATGTTCATCTTGGCCAAGGCCCGCGTGGTAACATCCTTCTCCTGGCCGTAGATGGTGATGCCATGCGGCGCCTCATCGCGCGCTTTCAGCAGCAGCGAGCCCGAACCACAGGTGGGATCGTAGATCGTCTGATCCGCGCTCTTCGATGCGCTGATGCCGATCACCTTCGCCATGATCCGCGACACCTCGGCAGGCGTGTAGAATTGACCCTTGCTCTTGCCGGACTCCGTTGCGAAGTGGCGCATGAGATATTCGTAGGCGTCGCCGAGGATATCGTCGCCTTCGGCCCGGTTCTTACGGAAATCCAGTTCCGGGCGGTTGAAGATTGCAACAAGGTTGGAGAGACGATCAACCATCTCCTTGCCGGTGCCGAGCTTCTCAGGATCGTTGAAATCGGCGACGTCGATAACGCCCTTGAGGTCGTTCGCCTCGGCGAGCTTGGCAATGATGATATTGATCTTCTCGCCGATCTCCTTGTCGCCTTTCAGCGCGACCATATCTGCGAAGCTGCCACCCGGCGGAACTTCAATGATCCCGTTAGGGTCCCCCGCGTATTTGTCTGAAACATATTTTACGAACAGCAGAACAAGAACGTAGTCCTTGTATTGCGAGGCATCCATACCACCACGAAGCGCATCACAGCTTGCCCAAAGCGAGCTGTAAATTGCAGATTTTTTGATCGCCATACCGTCCCCGAACCAAATCTTCGCTAGCGGGGCCGCTGCGGGCCTCGCTAAATCTTCCTGGTTATGAACAGCCTGTTTTGCCGATTTGGGCAAGACGTAAGATGTGCCCAGATGGAATCGTCGATGGGGGGCTCAAAATCGCTGCGGAGCGGCGATTTTGGCCGCCACAAACCCGGCACATCCGGCATACGCCTTCCTGGCGCACCCGACACAATTCGAACGCGTAACTGTCGCCTGAAAGAGGGCAACACGGGCTCCACTAGAGCCCATAAATCCCTTTCAGGCCGTTGCCCACACCAGCCCAATCGGCTAAATGGAGGGCGTTGCACCCGTAGCTCAGCTGGATAGAGCGTTGCCCTCCGAAGGCAAAGGTCACACGTTCGAATCGTGTCGGGTGCGCCAGTTCCCCGCCGATTTCCATCAGTTTCCGCCAGGGCGATGACGCCGCACCGATGCGGGTCCTCGGACCTGCGTCAGCGCCGCTCGGTCAGGCTGGTGGTTTTTCGCGGCGATGCATCCGCGCTCAGATCGCCCGGCAGATCCGGCACCAGTGTCGGATGCAGGGCGAGCGACTGGCGCACACAGTTGCGCCCGTCGGACTTGGCGCGATAGAGCGCGGCATCCGCGGCCTTGACCAGCCGCCGCCATGCCAACTGTCCGAGATTGCCTCTGGCGACACCGAAGCTCGCGGTCACAGTCAGCGACGCGCCGTCGGACAGGACAAACTCGTGCGATTCGAGCGCTCCGCGCAGCCGCGCGGCCAGCGCGCTGGTCTCGTCGAGATTGCAGCCCGGCACCAGAATCACGAACTCCTCACCGCCGAAACGGGCGAAGATGTCATTCGGTCCGAGCATCGGACGAACCAGCCGCACGCTTTCCTGCAATACAAGGTCACCTTCCAGATGGCCGTAGCGGTCGTTGATGGACTTGAAGTGATCGAGGTCCATCAGGATCATGCAGACGCCGTCAGCCATGACCTTGCTACTGGCCTGGCTCTCGCCGATCATATCGAGCGCACGGCGATTCATCAGTCCGGTCAGACCGTCGGTCTCCGCCTGATGCTTCAGCTTCTTGGTCAGCGACGCGCGTTCGGCAAGACTGCGGCGAAGAACGGCAATCGCCTCGAACAGGCGGCGCATCTCGGCGGCATGGTGCGCTTCGGGATCGGGCGACCCGGGGCGATCTTCCGCAAGCTCGATCACCGCATCGCGTGCGCGCAGCAGCGGCCCGAAGACAAAGCGCTGGGCCGCGATCAGCAAGCCTGCAAGAACCGCCAGAATGATTGTGGTGATTGCAATCGTGATCGTGAGCGTGGTCAGCGCAGCGATGCGGCGGTCAGTCAGCCGCTCGATGGTGACATCTATGAAATCGCCGCGCAGCCGCTCGAGCGGCTTCAGCGTCTTGACAAAGCGGACGGTGAATTCATCCGCCGTCATGGAATAGTTGCCCGACACGCGGCCCTGAGCAATCAGGTTGTCGAACAGAACAAGCCCCTCGCCGAAAAACTGCTCCTCGATATCACGCAGATCGGTCAACAGCCGCGGATCGTTATGGCTGACGATCTGCCGCTCGCCGGTCAGATTCCAGAGCTGGAGAATGCGGCCGCGCGTCCGGTTGCTGTCGACAAGATTTTTCAGCGGCATCGGCTGGCTGACCGCGATCGGCGCCATGATTTGCGAAGCGATCCGGCCGCCATACTCGCGCAGCTCGCCGAACATCCGCCCCGTCATCACCGATGCCGCGAGTTCGGGATTCTGGGTGGTCAGAATGCCGGCCTTCCAGGCGATCACGGATTCGAAGATATCGACCACGCCGAACATGCTCTCGATGACGGATTGCACATCGTCAAGATTCCGCCTGGCGCGCGGAATCGCCGAAACACGGTCGACTTCCTGCCGCCCTTTCTGAAGTTGCGCCCGCGTCGCGGCAAGCAAATCCGCCGGGACGCCGACAGCCGTCAATTGATTGAGACTGGCATCGGACCGCGCGCGGAAGGCCGTCAGCCGTGCGCGCAGGAGGTCGCGCGCGTCACCGGTGTCACCCAGCACGCTGTTCGACGGCCCGCGTTCGGCCGAGAGCAGATTCGCGGTGTCCAGAATCAGCCGGTAGGTTTCAAGCTCGTGAAGATTCTCGCGGGCGCGGCGATAATCGCCAAAGGAGCGGCTGATCACGCTCATGGCAAGGATCGCCGTACAGATGAGCGCGACGCCGGTGCCGATCAGCAGCTTGCGGCGCAGGCTGTGATCGCCTCCATCCGGCATGCCGCGCCAGAATCGGAGCTCGATCCCCTTGGTAAGGTATCCGAAAAATCTAGCGGACCTTGAGGTCATCGTTCTTTCTGGTCCTGCTTACGACGCTTCTGCGCAGCCATAGGCGCATGCGGGGCTTTCATTTGCGTAAAATGACACAGTTAAAATCCTTCCCGAAGAGCAGGGGCTCCGGGGAAGGATCTGCGATGGCCTGAAAGCAGGCCGCTATGTCCGGCTTTCGCCGGATCATCCGGATTCTGGCGCCGGATGCATTAATTGAAAATTCAGCCTGAACCGCATTGCAATGTATGACGCGGATGTCTCATCCCGGCACACCTGGCCCCCACGATGAACGTCCGGTTGCGCGCAGAATTCGCGTACCTTATCGCGACCGGCGACGAACGCGCGGTGTGGACTCATCGCGCGCGGCAGGCAGCCAAAAATTCGGCTGGCAATAGGCTGCCGTGCCGGACACCGCGGCCTGACATTGCTCGAGCGTATCATATCGGCAATCGCCCGGACCGGCCTCTCCCTTTCGGCAAAACGGATAATCGCGTGCGGCCGCCGGCGACAGACCCAGCACCGACATCGCGGCAACCCCTGTAACGATCAGAACAACCTTGGCATCAATCATCGCGGATAGTCTCCCCGCAGCGACAGTATGCGCATACGGTTCGTGCGGCCCGCACAGTTCGTCAAGCAACGAATCCGTGACCCGAGCGCGCAGGGATGCCGAACGATTGCGCCCCTGAAGCATTGACCAGGATCGGAAGACTGCCTTGTATGCGAGCAGCCTGGATTTCCGGCATGGGCGGGTTTGACATGCGCAAGGTCATCGAATTCGACGACGACACCTATCAGACACTGGTGCAGCTTGGCCGCGACAGAATGGCGACACTGCAGGAGCTTGCTGACGAGGCCTTTGCTGACCTTCTGAAAAAGCATGGCATGCCAAAAGACCTGCGAGATGCCTTGCGCCGAAGTATCAAGGCTTCCGCGCCCGCAAGGCGCAAGACGAAACCGGCGCGCCGCAAATGATGCAACGCGCTCCACATAGCAGCCCTGTGCTCATCACGGGCTGCTCCAGCGGAGTCGGCCACGCGGCTGCAAGACTGTTTCGCCAAAAAGGATACGAGACAGTCGCAACCGCGCGCGACATAACGACGCTGGACGATCTGCGCGCCATCGGCTGCCGCACACTGGCGCTCGATGTCACCGACGAGACCGCGCGCCGCGCGGCAGTCGAAGCAACCGAGCGGGAGTTCGGCGCGGTCGGCATTCTGGTGAACAATGCCGGCTATGGCCAGTACGGGCCACTGGAGGAAATATCGCTGGACGCGCTGCGCAGGCAGTTCGAGACCAATGTGCTCGGCGGATTGCGGCTGACGCAACTGGTGCTGCCCGCGATGCGCCGCGCCGGGCGCGGCCGCATCGTCAACGTCAGTTCAGTCGCAGGCCGTGTCAGTTCGATCGGCGGCGGCGCGTATCACGCCACCAAGTTCGCGCTCGAAGCCTTGACCGATGCGCTCCGCCCCGAGGTCGAGCCGTTCGGCATAGATGTCATCAACGTGCTCCCCGGCCCCATCGCCACCCACTTCGAGGCGACGCTGCTGAAACAGATTCCGGAGACCGGGCCGGACAGCCCCTATGCCTTTTTCAAGCAGCGGCTCGCGGCCTATATGCAGGATTTTCTCGACCCAAACAGCTTCGGCGTCATGAGCGCCGAAACGGTCGCCCGGGCGATGTTCAAGGCTGGGACGGTGAAACGGCCCCGAACTCGCTACAGCGTCGGCGTGATCGCCCATCTTGGTCCAATCGGCCGCGCGCTGACACCGGACCGCGTGGTGGACGTCATGACGCGGCGGCGCATCCCGGTGAAGCGGCCCTAGCAGACGTCATTCGCGGTCAATGCGCTTTAGCAGCACGAGCAGGCACGCCACCGCGCCGATCACGATGGCAAAACAGCCCAGCCCGATCAGCACCGCCTTGAAGACGAACTCGTCGCGGAAAATCCAGGCCGCCACCCAGCACAGCACCGTGACCGAAGGTGCGAAGATCAGAATCGGCAGCAAAGCCTTTTCGAGGTTTCTCCGCCGATCGGGATTCCTGTTCTGAAGTTTTCGAGCCATCCACAATGATCGCGCGTGGCGCAATCGCGGTCAATTGCGCAGCTTTTCCATATGAGGGCTATTTGCCGGATCGCGCGCCAACGAAAAAGCCGGAGCATCAAGGATGCTCCGGCTTCTTTTGATCGGTCGGGGTGATCAGGTCTTCTTCATGCCCGCCTTCACAGCTTCCGCCGTGATCGGGAGCGAGCGCACGCGCGCGCCGACCGCGTTGTAGATCGCGTTGGCAAGCGCAGGCGCGACCACGGTGACCGCGGGTTCGCCAACGCCGGTGGCAGGCTCGCCATTGGCGATGACGGCGAGCGCAACCTCCGGCACCTGGCTCATCCGCATCGGGGTGTAGCTGTCGAAATTGCTCTGCTCGATCGCGCCATCCTTCATGGTCGCTTTCTCGAACAGCGCCAGCGACATACCCCACAGCGCCGCGCCCTCGACCTGGGCCCGGATGCCGTCCGGATTGACCTGCGTGCCGACATCGGTGGCCACGGTGAGTTTCTTCACCTTGACCTCGCCGCTGTCATCGACCGCGACATGGGCGACACAGGCCGTCCAGCTCGCGGTGGCGCGCTCCTGCGATGACACGCAGGCGACGCCCATGCCTTCACCTTTCGGCAATTTCTTGGTGCCGTAACCGGCAAGACCCATCGCCGCCAGCAGCGTGTTGCGCAGCCGCTGCGCGCCGCCGGCATTGGCGCCCGCGCCGTCGAGCATGTCGATGCGGAATTGCGCCGGGTCCTTCCCCGCCGCGACCGCAAGCTCGTCGAGCATGCTTTCCACCGCCCAGAAGGTCCAGCCCGGCGCCACCGAGCGCAACTGGCCCGATGGCGTCGCCGACTGCGCCAGCTCGTTGATGATGGCGCGGACATTATGGTTGGGCACGGTGTAGAAGAAGTCCGCGCCGTTCACCGTGAAGGCGTCGAGCGCGCCCTTTTTCTCCACATCCGGCGACAGGAACGCCGGGATGCCCCAGCGCTTGGTCGGCCAGGCGCTGACGACGTCATGATTGAACGCCACCAGCTTGCCGCTGTCGTCGAGACCCGCCTTGATCTTCTGGAAGGTCAAGGGACGCGAGAAGTCCATGATCATGTCGTCTTCGCGCGAATAAATGACCTTCACCGGCTTGCCGACGGCCTTCGCCGCGAGCACCGCCGGGATCAGCATGTCGCCGTCGAGACGCCGGCCGAAGCCGCCGCCCAGCCATGCCTGGTGCATGACAAGGAACTTCGGATCGACGCCAAGTGCGCCGGCCGCGATCGCACCCGAGCGGGTGGCGAACTGGTTGCCGGTGTAGACATGCCAGATGTCGCCCTTCAGCTCTGCCGTGGCGTTCATCGGCTCCATGGGCGCATGAATGTTGATGTTGGTGGTGTACTCCGCCTCCATCACCTTCGACGCCTTGCCAAGCGCTTCCGCCGTGTCGCCATTCTTGACAAAGAACAGCCCTGACGCGCTGTCGGCCTGCAGCCGCTTGGCTTCAGCGAGCAGCGACTCGCTGGACACCTTGGCGTTTGGCCCGTTGTCGTAGGTGATCTTGAGCGCGTCGGCCGCTTTCTTGGCATTGGCGTAATTGTTCGCCACCGCCACGACCCAGCCCGTGGTGGTGCCGGTCTTGTCGTCCAGCGTCACCGCCTTGATGAAGCCTGGCACCTTTTTGGCCGCGCTGTCATCGACCGACTTCACCGTCGCGCCATAGCGCACCGGCGGCATCACGATCTTGCCGTAGACCATGCCCGGCAGGAACGTGTCGATGCCGTACTTCGCCGTGCCGTTGGTTTTCGAGGGAATGTCGATCTGCGGAATCGACTGGCCGACCAGCGTGTATTGATCCGGCGTCTTCAGCTTGAGGGCTTTCAGTTCATCCGCCGAGAACTTCTTGGTGGCCTTGCCGCTCTTGACGATCTCCGCGAACGACAATGACTTCTTCGACTTCGCATGGGAGATGCGGGACTCGCGCACCACGAGTTCGTTCGCCGGAACGCCCATCATGGCGGCGGCGGCTTCGGTCAACGCGATGCGGCCGGCGGCACCCGCGCGGCTCATGGCGTCGAAGTTCATCATCGTGCTCCACGAGCCGCCGGTGATCTGCGCGCCGAGCACGGGATCGTTGTATTTCGGATCGTTGGAGGCGAGCTGAACTCGCATGTCCTTCCAGCTCGCGCCGAGCTCTTCGGCCACAAGCTGCGCCATGGTGGACGCGATGTGCTGGCCCATATCGGCCTTGCCGCAGGTCACGGTGACGAGACCGTCCGGCGCGATCGAATACCACACGCTCGGATCGAAGGCTGCAGGCGCTGGCGCCGCAAGCGCCGACGATCCCGGAACAGAAGCGAAGCCGAGCGCGAGGCCCGCGGCGGACGTGCCGACAATGAACGAACGGCGGCTGAGGTCTGTCGATGATTCGACCTTGATGTGCTTGTTCATGTGGCGCTCCGATTGGCCGGTGCGTTCGAGGCGGTGCGCATGTCGTTGGCGGCGCGCATGATCGCCTTCTGAATGCGCGAATAGGTCATGCAGCGGCAGAGATTGCCGTCCATATGCGCAACGACTTCTTCTTTCGTCGGATTGGTGTTCTTGGCGAGCAGCGAAGCCGCCTGCATGATCTGGCCGGACTGGCAGTAACCGCATTGCGGCACCTGCTCGAGAATCCAGGCCTTCTGCAGCGGATGGTCGCCCTTGGGGCTCAGGCCTTCGATGGTGGTGATCTTCTTGCCGGCGACATCGCTGAGTGCGGTCTGGCATGAGCGCACAGCTTCGCCGTTGACATGAACCGTGCATGCGCCGCACAGGCCCGCGCCGCAGCCGAACTTCGTCCCTGTCATTTGTAATTGTTCGCGGATAACCCAGAGCAGCGGCGTATCGTTGGCCGCTTCGACGGACACATTCCGTCCGTTAATGCTTATGGTCGGCATTTTTTGCGTTTCCCCGCCGGTGCACGACATCGCTTGCGGCGATGACTCACATCGAGGTGATCCGCCCGCCACGCACCGGTCGGCAGCGAGCCCGCGGAGCATGGTCGTGTTTGCAACCGCTGGCAACAAAATTAGAATCGGTCCAAAATAAAATGAGCTTCGTGCGCAACGCAGCGATGCCGTTGTGCGTCGCGACATTCAACCGCACGGCGCTGCCTTTCGCGCCGGGATCGTCATTGCGGCAATCCCGGCCACCACGCACACAAGACCGATCCAGACCGTCGGCGAAAGCGTTTCGCCGAGAAACACCACACCGAGACCGACGCCGAGCGGCACACGCAGATAGGCTTGCGCCGTGGTGCCGACCGAACCGAGCGTCTGGATCAGGCGGAAATAGATCACAAAGGCCAGTGCGGTCGAAAACACCGCCAGCGCGATCAGCGCCGCGACGGACGACGCCGACGGGGTCAGCGTCCATGGCCGGTCAACGATCAGACTGAGCGGCGTCAGGATGATCGCGCCGCAGATCATCGACCCGGCGGCAGGCACCATCGAATCCAGCCCGTTGAAGTTTCGCCCGAACAGCGCCGCGGCACCGAACATGACGGCGGAGAGCACCAGCGCAAGCTGCGCGACAACGTCCTGTCCCAGCCCGTTCAAGGCATCGACGCCGACCACAAGGCAAATACCGGCCAGACCTGCGGCAACACCGAACGACTGGCGCGGGGTCGGACGTTCATGGCGCACGAACAGCAGCGCCAGCAAGAAGGCGAAGATCGGCGCATTCGAGCCGAGAATGGTTGCAAGACCCGCACCGACATGCCGCTCCGCATAGGCGATCAGCGTGAAAGGGATCACGCTGTTCAGACAGGCCTGGATCATGAAACGCTTCCACACCGCCGGATCGCGCGGCATGGCGATGCCGCGCAGGCGCATGATCGCCAGCAGAATGCTGCCTGCGATCAGGGTGCGCGCCGAAATCAGGGTCAGCGGCGGAATGGTTTCGACGCCGATCTTGACCAGCGTGTAGGCCGCGCCCCACAGCGTCGCCAGCAGCACCAGCAGGGCAAGATTGATCGCGGTGCGCGCGGGAGGCGTCTCGATTGCAAGGGTCATGATGTCTTACCTCGCCCCGCTTGCGGGGAGAGATCGGATCGCGCAGCGATCCGGGTGAGGGGAAACTCCTCTATCCGATGTCACAGTCACTCGCCCCTCACCCCAACCCTCTCCCCGCAAACGGGGAGAGGGAGCGCCTTTCGCTCGCGGTCAGATACTTCCTCATCTCGGACATTTATTGTTTCGATGCGGGTCGAAGTTTATCCGCCGCGCAGCAGATTCGCATATGGCTCCGGCACCTCGATCTCGAAACCGAGGATCGCCGCCGAAAGCGCCTTGCCGTAGTTGTCAAGGCTGAGACTGCGCGAGACGCCGCCGCCCAGCGCGCCTTCCGCGACGAAATTCAGCGCCGCCAGATTGTCGGCCTCGAAGCGCCTGACCTCACCCTTGATTCCGCCGCGATAGAACGCCTTGAACTTTTCCGCGGTCAATTGCGCCTTCAGCAAGGGATAGAACTCGTCGCTGTAGGCGATCACCGCGATGTTCGAGGTGTTGCCCTTGTCGCCGGAGCGCACATGCGCGACCCGCTCCAGTTTAACCTGCAAAGTTCCTTGCATGGCGTCAGCTCTCATAAAAGGTGATGATTGGCGGCACCGCTTCGCGCGGCACCAGGGTGGACCACACGCCGATGATCTCGCGGGCGCGATCCTGATGCGGCACCCGCTTGCCGGTCATGCCGACGCCCGACACCGCCATGCCGTCGATCTCGCGGCCCACCTTCAACGCTTCCTCACGTGTCTTGCAGCGCGCCGCGACCCGGACCGCGACCTCGTAAGGCTCCGGCGCATCCGCCGGCGTCGCTTCGCCGTGAATGGCATTGAGGCCGAGGAAGTCGATCCGCAGATCGTCGGCCTTCAGGTTCACGATGCGGAACCGCTCTTCCAGAATTGTCTTCGCAAGCTGCGCGCGGCGCAGCGCGCCGGGACCGGCATAGAAGAACATGTCCTCGCCGATGAACCCTTCCATGCAGCCCATCGAGACTTTCAGGGTCGGTGTTCGCGGCTTGCCGCCGATGGCGCTGACCCGCATGCGGTCGGGGCCGACCTGTTCGAGCGCAGCCGTGGTGAAATCCACCACCACGTCCGGCGTGATATAGTTTGCCGGATCGTGCACCTCGTAAAGCATCTGCTCCTTCACCGTCATGGCGTTGATCGCGCCACCGGTGCCGGCGACTTTCGCGATCACCGCCGAACCGTCGCTTTCGACCTCGGCAATCGGGAACGCCAGATCCCACGGATTCGGCACATCCTTGAAGCCGGGATCGGCGAAATAGCCGCCGGTGACCTGCGCGCCGCATTCGAGCAGATGGCCGAGGCCGCTGCCTGCGCCGAGCTTCGCATAATCGTCCGCGCGCCAGCCGAATTCATGCATCATCGGCGCGAGAAACAGCGACGGGTCTGCAACCCGCCCGGTGATGACGATGTCCGCGCCCTGACGCAGGGCTGCGACAATCGGCTCCGCGCCCAGATAGGCCTCCGCCGAAATGATCTCCGGTGCAATGGAACTCACCGGCGCGCCATTTTCTAAAATGGTGCCGCCGAGCTTCGCGATACGGTCTGTGATGAGACTGCCGGAAACGGCGGCGACCTTCTTCCCGCGCGCGCCATGGTCGCGCAGCAATTCGACAACGCGTTGCGCCGCGCCGTCCGGATTGATCCAGCCCTGATTGCTGATGATCTTCGTGCCGCGCTTGAGACAGCCCGGCAGCACCGCCTTCATGCGATCGTCGAGATAGGTGTCGTATCCCGGAAATGACGGATCGCGGCGCTTGCGCACCTGCGCGGCGGACACGGTCGCCTCCGCCATGGTCTCGAAACAAAGATAATCGAGATCGCCCTTTTCGGCGTTGAGTTTCGCCGGCTCGATGCGGTCACCCCACCACGCCGATCCCGCGCCTATCCGCAATGTCGTCAAAAGTTGATCCTTCCCCGAACTTTTCTTGCGCCTTCCGGCCTGCCTTGGACTTGCCTTGGGAGGCAAACCGAAGAACACTTTGGCCATGAAACTACTTGCCTTCATAACGCTTGTCGCCCTCGCTGTTGCGCATACGCCCGTGCGCGCAGGGCAGTTGCCGCCCTCCCCGTTCACCACCACGCTGTCCAACCACACGCCGCTGGTGTTCGGCATGAGCGCGGACGATGCGGCGGAAGCGCTCGGACAGCCGCTGAGTTATGTCAGCGGAAATCCGGGCAATGAAATCTTTGTCGTGATCCGCAATGTCGGCGCGCGATGGTCATTCCGCGACGATCCGCTCTACCTGCAGTTCCGCGGCGGACGCCTCACCGGCTGGAAGGCCGACTGGAGCCGTAACTGGATGTGGCGCTAGCCCGCCAGTCATATTCCCCTGATTTCAGATCACGCGGAAGGACGTCCATATGGGACAGACGGCGGCTGTGACGAACGCCAGCTACGACAAGGCGAGCTCGGACCTGGCCTGGCAGCGCAGCCTGGCGTTCTTCGGGAAGAATTTGAGGTAACGCTGCTCAGTAGCATCCTGAGTTCGTCGTCATGGCCATCCACGTCTTTGCAAGCAAGAGAAGAAGACGTGGATGCCCGGCATGAAGCCGGGCATGACGGATAATCGATCTCAGTTGAATTTCAAAACCACCGCTCGGCAACGACCACCGTATCGCCGGGCTTCAGAAACGCGCCCGGCGGCACCACCGCCTGCGCGGCCCCTTCGACGCCGACCCGCGTCAGCTTGATCGCATTGCGCTGCGCGCGCGGGGTGAAGCCGCCGGCGATCGCCACCGCGCTCTCGGCCGTCATGTTCGGAACATAGGGATACTGTCCGGGAGCCGCGACTTCGCCGAGGATGAAGAATGGCCGATAGCTCTCGACCTCCGCCGCGACATAAGGCTCGCGTAGATAACCCTTCTTCAGCCGCGCCGTGACGGCGGCAGCGAGTTGCGCCGGCGTGAGACCGCGCGCGGAAACCGAGCCGATCAGCGGCATAGTGATCGCGCCGCTCGCGCCGACGGCATAGGTGTTGGTGAGACCTTCCTGACCGTAGACCACGATGCGCAGTTTGTCGCCGGCATCGAGCCGGTACGGTTCATCGACCGGCGCATAGCCGGTGGTCACGGACGCGGATGTTTGCATGCAGCCCGTCAGTGCGAGCGAAGCAAGAACAACAGCGATCAGCGACCAGCGCGACGCACGCATAAAACGCTCCGGGCTTGCCCTCGACATGAGAGACAAGCCCGGTTTGCGGCACTTATGGTTAATGAAGGGTTAGCGGATGCTGACGAACGCCTTTGATCCGGAATTTTCAATTCGTCATGCCCGGCTTTATGCCGGGCATCCGCGTCTTCTTTCAACATAGGCCCCAAAGACGTGGATGGCCGGGACAAGCCCGGCCATGACGGTGAGGTGAGATGCCGTGCGATCAGGCACTCACACCGACCCCGATCGGGCAGGACACGCCGGTTCCTCCGAGGCCGCAGTAACCGGCGGGATTCTTCGCCAGATACTGCTGATGATAGTCCTCGGCGAAATAGAACTCGCCGGCCGGCTTGATCTCGGTGGTGATGGACCCGTATCGCTTGGCATTGAGCGCCTTGTTGTAGGCGTCCTTCGAGGCCAGCGCGGCCTTCATCTGCGCGTCGTTCGTCGTGTAGATCGCCGAGCGGTACTGCGTGCCGATGTCGTTGCCCTGTCGCATGCCTTGGGTCGGATCGTGGCTCTCCCAGAAGGTCTTGAGCAGCGCCTCATAGGAAACCACCTTCGGATCGAACACCACCAGCACCGCTTCGGTGTGGCCGGTGCGGCCCGAGCAGGTTTCCTCATAGGTCGGGTTCGGCGTCACTCCGCCGGCATAGCCGACCGCGGTGACGTGCACCCCATCCATTTCCCAGAACTTGCGCTCGGCGCCCCAGAAGCAGCCAAGACCAAAGATCGCGGTCTCAAGGCCGTCCGGATAAGGCCCCTTGAGCGCATGGCCGTTAACGAAATGGGTTCTGGCCGTCGGCAGCGGCGCTGCGCGGCCCGGCAGGGCGTCGGCAGCGGTCGGCAGATCGAGGGGCTTGCGGGAGAAGAACATGACTTGCTCCTTCAGGTTCACGTCACTCTATATAACTGCCTGTACGCCGCCGGTGTCAGGACGTTACGCGTCTTTGGCTCATCAAGTGTCCGGCATCGCCCCTTGAAATCCGCGCCATCCAGTTTGCGGAATCCATCCGCTGCACGAACAGGCGCCCCTCAATTGCGCGAGTAGCCGATCAGCGGCTTGCCCGGCCGGAACAACAGCATCAGCACGATGCCGAGAATGCCGAGCACCGCCCAGGCGGGCTGGTTGAGCAGCAGCTTCATCACGCTGTTCCAGAGCAACGGCGAAACGCCCTCGACCATGGCCTGAAAGGACTGCTGACTGGCCTGATTGATATCGTTCCAGAGCTCCCCCAGCCGGGTGATCCGCAGGGTCTGATCGGCAATGGTCCGGGCCCCGTCGTAAACCAGCGACAGGAAGCCGATCACCAGCAGAAACAGCCCGATCAGACGAAAAAACCCCCGGATCATCCTTCAACCCCTATATTTCAATCACTTCGCCGGTCCCGGCGAGGGCCTGAAACCGCCCCTTCCGGCCCAAAACAGGCCCGGAAATCGTTGACGGTGCAAGCCAGTATCCCTATAAGAACCCGCAACTGGCGGCGGGCGCAATCCTGCCGCCGATGTTCTTTGAGAGCGTGTTGTTTTCAGGCAAGCTCTCGGACAAGAACATTTTCAGCGACACCCGATTTTCACCAGCATCGGCCGAACGGTCGATACCGATTGTTCTGATGGCGGAATTGTCCGGCCGCAGAACGACCGACCGAGAGAAACCGAGAGACCATGGCCAATACCACTTCTGCCAAGAAAGCGACGCGCAAGATCGCCCGCCGCACGATCGTCAACAAGTCGCGCCGCACCCAGATGCGCGGTTCGGTCCGCAATGTCGAGGAAGCGATCAAGAAGGGCGATCGCACCGCCGCTCTTGAAGCGATGAAGAAGGCCGAGCCCGAACTGATGAAGGCCGCGCAGCGCAACATCGTTCACAAGAACACCGCGAGCCGGAAGGTGTCGCGCCTGACGCATCAGATCGCCAAGCTCGCGAAATAAGTTCCCGCGACACGCGATCCGAAAAAGACAGATCGATCAAAGCCCGGCTCACGCCGGGCTTTTTTGCTTTCAGCGCACGCTTGTTCGCTGACGCTTCTGACTTTCATCAACGCGCGTCTCCCCAAACGCATCGACGGCGTCGCATCAGAACAATGCGCCGCCGTGAATCCGATGTTTCCAAAATTGCAAGTGCGTCCACGCGTCATCGCGAAAACGGCGACGGGGTTACCCTGTTCCGCCGATCACAAAAAAACACGTTTGGCGAAGGCCTTATCGGCATAGCGCACAACAGCACTTGAAAAACGCCGGTCGCGCCTGACGAATCTTAAATTATTTATGAAGGAAGTTTCGACGATCGTCCGATTTGTGACAGTTGTCCGACTTTTCGAATCTCCGCACAGATTCAAAACCTTGCTGTTTCGTCATGAAGCCGCGCGCGTTTCGCTTGGCACGCGAGGCGCGCGTTAAGCACGCCAAGCGAAATCAATTTCGTTGCGAGCGCCGATGCCTCGTGTATTTCTTACTTGTCACGTCGCCCACGGCTCTTCTGATCAGCGCGGTTTGAGAACCTTGGGCGGGCTTGCAAGTCGGTAGCAGTCGGCAAGCTAGTGATGCTTTCCAAGCGATGGTTCGATCCGAACTCATATTCACTTATGAGGCCGGTCCCTTGCGCGAAAATTTCTCCACCGGGTCCGGTTCAGTCCGGCCCCGGACAACAAGCGAGAAAGCGCGCAGCGGAAACATCCGCCACGCCGTGAAAGCCATGGGACAGGGTTGGACGGGCAGGCGATACGACGGGTTGGCGTTCCGGTCAGTCAGCGGATCGGACGAAACTAAAGAACAGAACAGATCAAGGCGACAACAACTTGCCGCGAAATGACTCGCGGCAGGAGGGGGAATTTCTATGTCCAGCAGCCAGAGCCGGAAGAGCAACTTTGCAGCGGTTATCCGCGATGTTGTTTCAGTGAATGCGGCGGCTGTCCCCTGTAGTCCACCCATCCATCACAGTACACGCTAGCGCGACGCGCGCATTCTCACCGAACCAGACCAGTCTTCCCCACGGCGATCGAACGCCGATTGGCGGAGCGTCTGACAAGGCCGGGAGCAGCGCAAGTCCGCGGGCAGTTTCATCCATTTTCACGGCGCCTGGAGCGCCGGCCACACGTAACCAGAAGATCAGACCTCAAATGACAATCTCGGCAGAAACCACCTCGGCAAATCCCGAACTCGCAGACGTCGAGCGCGATCAGTGGGCGCGCTTCAAGGGACGGCTGCGGACCATGGTCGGCGAGGACTTCTACACAAGCTGGTTCGCGCGCATGGACCTCGAGCGTATTCATGACGACTGCGTCTACATGACGGTGCCGACCAAGTTCCTGAAGAGCTGGATTCAGGCGCACTATGCTGACCGGGTACTCACTTGCTGGCAGTCCGAAGATCCCGGCATCAAGCGCATCGACATCTCGGTGCGAACCGCGCTGCGCAGCGTCGCGCCGGTGAAGGATAACAAGGCGCCCCAGAGCGACCTTCGCGCCGACATCCACGCGAACCGTCCCGCGCCTGAACTGCGCAACACCGCGACCGCGCCGGTCTCCGCCAGCCATGACGCGCTCGGCGGCTCACCGCTCGATCCGCGCCTGACATTTGCGACCTTTGTAATGGGCCGCTCGAATACCCTCGCCCATGCCGCCGCCCGTCAGGTCGCCGAAGGCCGCCGCGGCGACAGCGTGATGTTCAATCCGCTCTACATCCATGCCGGTGTGGGCTTGGGCAAAACACATCTGCTGCAGGCGGTGACCTGGGCCGGGAACTCGAACCCCGAGCGCAAGGTGCTGTATCTGACCGCCGAGAAATTCATGTACGGCTTTGTCGCCGCGCTGAAATCGCAGACCGCGCTGGCCTTCAAGGAAGCATTGCGCGGCATCGACGTGCTGGTGATCGACGACCTGCAATTCCTGCAGGGCAAATCGACCCAGTCCGAGTTCTGCCATACCCTGAACGCGCTAATCGACGCCGGCCGTCAGGTCGTGATCGCCGCCGACCGGCCGCCGTCTGATCTGGAAAGCCTCGACGACCGGGTGCGCTCGCGTCTCGCCGGCGGCCTTGTGGTCGAAATGGGATCGCTCGGCGAAGAGCTGCGGCTCGAAATCCTGAAATCCCGCGTCTCTGCCGCCAAGGCCCATCACGCCACCTTCGACGTGCCGATGCCGGTGCTCGAATATCTCGCCAAGACCATCACCCATAACGGCCGCGACCTCGAAGGCGCGATCAACCGTCTGCTGGCCCATTCCAAGCTCAACGCCACCGCGGTGACGCTGGAAATGGCCGAGCGCGAAGTGCGCGATCTGGTCCGCCCGATGGAGCCGAAGCGGGTCAAGATCGAGGACATCCAGCGTGTGGTCGCGCGGCAGTACAATGTCAGCCGTTCCGACCTCTTGTCATCGCGCCGCACCGCGAATGTGGTCCGTCCGCGTCAGGTCGCGATGTATCTGGCCAAGACGCTGACCCTGCGCTCGCTGCCCGAAATCGGACGCCGGTTCGGCGGCCGCGACCACACCACGGTTCTCCATGCCGTTCGCAAGATCGAGTCGCTGGTCTCCAAGGACATGACCCTGTCCGACGAGGTCGAACTCTTGAAGCGCCAGCTTCAGGAGTGAGACCTTTAAGGGGCATTTTCCCCGGAATCGCAGGAGATAGCGAGGGACAAGGCCGCCGGATCGCGGCCTTGGCCTTGAATTTCCAGCGCATTCGCGTCACCTTACCGGCCCCGTGGGGTACGGCGAAATCCTCGTTTGTCGGTCCGCGGGTCCAATCGCCGCGGTGCGCTGTCCGGCCGCCCGGCACCTCCAATCAGCTTACGGACTTGATTTAAGCAAAGAACGGGATCGGGCGGATTTGTCATGAAGGTTACCGTCGAGCGCGCGCAACTCCTGAAATCGCTGAGCCACGTTCATCGCGTGGTCGAACGGCGCAACACCATTCCGATCCTCGGCAATGTGCTGATCCGCGCTGACAAGTCGCGCCTCAGCCTGAAAGCGACCGACCTCGACCTTGAAGTGACCGAAACGCTCGCGGCGGAGACCGCCACCGGCGGCTCGACCACGGTTCCGGCACACATGTTTTATGACATCGTGCGCAAACTGCCCGATGGCTCGCAAATCGTGCTCGAGGGCGACGGCGACCGCTCCGTGCTGGCCATTCGCGCCGGGCGCTCGCGCTTCACCCTGCAAACCCTGCCGGAGAGCGATTTTCCCGATCTCGCCGCCGGCGATATGACCCATTCGTTCACGCTAACTGCGGCAGACATGAAGCGGCTGATCGACCGCACGCAATTTGCGATCTCGACCGAAGAGACCCGCTACTATCTCAACGGCATCTATCTGCATGCCGCGGGCGCCGCCAAGGCCGCCACGCTGCGCGCCGTGGCCACCGACGGTCACCGCCTGGCGCAGGTCGATCTGCCGCTGCCGAAAAGCGCGGAGGGCATGCCGGGTGTGATCGTGCCGCGCAAGACCGTCGGCGAAGTGCAGCGCCTGATCGAGGACGCAGAAGCGGAACTCAAGATCGAACTGTCACAGGGCAAGATCCGCTTCACTCTCGGCGACGTGGTGCTGACCTCGAAGCTGATCGACGGCACCTTCCCCGACTACGGCCGTGTCATTCCGCAAAACAATGACAAGGAACTCATCGTCGACAAGAAGGATTTCGAGGCTGCCGTCGACCGCGTCTCCACGATTTCCTCCGAGCGCGGCCGCGCGGTGAAACTCGCGCTGTCCGCCGGCAAGCTGGTGCTGTCGGTAACCAATCCCGATTCCGGCAGCGCGACGGAAGAACTCGAAGTCGAGTATGCCGCCGATCCGCTCGATATCGGCTTCAACTCGCGCTACCTGCTCGACATCGCCGCGCAGATCGAGGGCGAGGTCGCGGTGCTGCGTCTCGCCGATCCCGGCTCGCCGACGCTGGTGCAGGATAAGGACAACAAGGGCGCTCTCTACGTCCTGATGCCGATGCGGGTGTGAGGCTCTATCGAAGCACCGATATCCCAACTGGATTGCGTCATGGCCGGGCTTGTCCCGGCCATCCACGTCTTTGGGGATGGCTTGCAAAGGCGTGCATGCCCGGCATAAAGCCGGGCATGACGATAGAGTAGTCACATGACCGTCTCCCGCATTCTCCGTCTCAGCCTGACGCACTTCCGCAGCTATCGCGCGGCGAGCGTGGAAACGCGCGGCGATATCGTCGTGCTGGTCGGCCCCAACGGCGCCGGGAAAACCAATTGCCTGGAAGCGATCTCGTTTCTCTCGCCCGGACGCGGTCTGCGCCGCGCCACATTGGACGACGTCGCCGATATTCAGGGCGACGGTTCGTGGGCGGTGTCCGCCGAAGTGGAAGGCGCATATGGCCTTGCCACACTCGGTACCGGCATCGATGCACCCCGCGCCGACGGCACAGCATCCACGCGCCGCGTGCGCATCGACCGCGAGCCGGTGACCTCCGCGACGGCGTTTGGCGATCACCTGCGCATGGTGTGGCTGACCCCGGCGATGGACAGCCTGTTCATGGGCGCAGCGTCCGAACGGCGGCGCTTCTTCGACCGCCTCGTGCTCGCTATCGACTCCGAGCATTCCAGCCGCGTCTCGGCGCTCGACCGGTCCCTGCGTTCAAGAAACCGCCTCCTGGAAGACCGCAACTTCGATGCCCACTGGTGCGACGCCATCGAGCGCGAGACCGCGGAACTCGCTGTCGCGGTGGCTGCGCAGCGCGGCCAGACCTTGCAGCGACTGTCCGCGATGCTCGCCGCGCGCGGCAGCGCGTCGGCGTTTCCTTCGGCCTTGATCGCCCTCGACAGCTGGATGGAAAATGCGCTGCTCACCGAGACCGCCACCGCGGTCGAGGATCGCTATCGCGACATGCTGCGCGAAAGCCGCGCAAAAGACGCCGCCGCCGGACGCACGCTGAACGGCCCGCATCTGACCGATCTGCAGGTGGTCTACGCGCCAAAGAACATGCCCGCGCGCGATGCCTCCACCGGCGAGCAGAAGGCGCTGCTGATCGGCCTCGTGCTGGCCCATGCCAATCTGGTCGCCGAGATGACCGGCATCACGCCGCTCCTCCTGCTCGATGAGGTGGTGGCGCATCTCGATCCCGGCCGCCGCGCGGCGCTGTTCGACGAACTCGCAAGGCTCGGCGCGCAGGTCTGGATGACGGGCGCGGACCCGGCGGCGTTTGCGAGCGTCGGCCCGCAGGCCGATGTCTTCAATGTCGAGGGCGGCCGGATTTCGCGGGCGTGAGCCGCGAAATCGGTCCCTCAACAGGTCCGCAAGCGAGCCGCGAATCAGGCTTTTCCACAGCCCCGAAAACGCCTTTTCAGAGCCTTGAAAAACAGCCAAATAATCCCATCTATTCAACAGCTTGCAGGGCACTACTTTGCCCTATGCGCCCAACTGATTTCGTGGCACAAATCGGTTCATGAAGGCGCGTTTTTCGCAGCCCTGTCCGATCGTTCCGCCGATCCATCTCTGAAGGCTTCTCATGACCGAACCAGCCCGGCAAACCAGCGCCGAACCTGTCTCGAATCCGGGTGCGGAATACGGCGCTGAATCGATCCGCGTGCTGAAAGGTCTCGACGCCGTCCGCAAGCGTCCGGGCATGTATATTGGCGACACCGATGACGGCTCCGGCCTGCATCACATGGTGTACGAAGTCGTCGACAACGCCATCGACGAGGCGCTCGCCGGTCATGCCACGCGCGTCGAAGTGATCCTCAATCCCGACAACTCGGTCACCGTGCGCGATGACGGCCGCGGCATTCCGACCGACATCCACAAGGGCGAAGGCATCTCCGCCGCCGAGGTCATCATGACCCAGCTTCATGCCGGCGGAAAGTTCGACCAGAACTCCTACAAGGTGTCCGGCGGACTGCACGGCGTCGGTGTCTCCGTGGTCAACGCGCTGTCCAGCAAGCTCGAACTGCGCATCTGGCGCGGCGGCAAGGAACACTACATCGCGTTCGCGCACGGCGATTCCGTTGCGCCGCTGAAAGTCGTCGGCGACGCGCCCGAGGGCAAGCGCGGCACGGAGGTGACGTTCCTCGCCTCGACCGACACGTTCAAGAACATCGAATACGATTTCGCGACACTGGAGCATCGCCTGCGCGAGCTCGCGTTCCTCAATTCCGGCGTCAACATCACGCTGTCCGACATGCGTCATGCGGTCGAGAAGCGGGAGGAACTGTTCTACGAGGGCGGCGTCGAGGAATTCGTGAAATACCTCGACCGCAACAAGAAGCCGGTGGTGCCGGCCCCGATCGTGATGCGTGCCGAGCAGAACGGCATCAGTGTCGAAGTCGCGATGTGGTGGAACGACAGCTACCACGAGAACGTGCTCTGCTTCACCAACAACATCCCGCAGCGTGACGGCGGCACCCATCTGGCGGGCTTCCGCGGCGCGCTGACGCGCCAGGTCACCGGCTATGCCGACGCCATGGCGAAGAAGGAAAAGATCGCGCTGACCGGCGACGATTGCCGCGAAGGCCTCACGGCCGTTCTCTCGGTGAAGGTGCCCGATCCCAAATTCTCGTCGCAGACCAAGGACAAGCTGGTGTCCTCGGAGGTGCGGCCCGTGGTCGAGAACGTGCTTAACGAGGCGCTGGCCGCCTGGTTCGAGGAACATCCCGCTGAGGCGAAAACCATTGTCGGCAAGGTGGTGGAAGCTGCTGCCGCGCGCGAAGCTGCGCGCAAGGCGCGCGAACTCACCCGCCGCAAGGGCGCGCTGGATATCGCCTCCCTTCCCGGCAAGCTCGCGGACTGTCAGGAACGCGACCCCGCGAAGTCCGAACTGTTCATTGTCGAGGGCGATTCCGCAGGCGGCTCCGCCAAGCAGGGCCGCAACCGGGAATTCCAGGCCGTCCTGCCGCTGCGCGGAAAAATCCTCAACGTGGAGCGCGCGCGGTTCGACAAGATGCTGTCGTCAGAACAGGTGGGCACGCTGATCACGGCGCTCGGCACCGGTATCGGCCGCGACGATTTCGACATCTCCAAGCTGCGTTATCACAAGATCATCATCATGACGGACGCCGACGTCGACGGCGCGCATATCCGCACACTTCTGCTGACGTTTTTCTTCCGGCAAATGCCGGCCCTGATCGAAGGCGGCTTCCTCTATATCGCGCAGCCGCCGCTGTTCAAGGTGACGCGGGGCAAGTCCGAGCAGTACCTTAAGGACGAGCGCGCGATGGAAGATTACCTGATCGACACAGGTCTCGATGACTGCGTCCTGAAGCTGTCGTCGGGCGAGGACCGCAAGGGCCGCGACCTGCAGGCGCTGGTGGAAGATGCCCGCGTGATCCGCGGCATCCTCAACAGCCTCCACAGCCGCTACAATCGCTCGGTGGTCGAGCAGGCCGCCATCGCAGGCGTGCTCAGTCCGCATGTGGTCGGCAATGTCGACACCGCCAATCAGGCCGCCGACTACATCGCCAAGCGCCTCGACGCGCTGGCCGATGAAGTGGAGCGCGGCTGGACCGGCGCCTTCCGGGAAGGCGAAGGCTACTTCTTCGAGCGCACGGTGCGCGGCGTGAAGGATGTCGCGATTATCGACGACGCGCTGCTTGGCTCGGCCGAAGCGCGCAAGCTCGACGAATATGCCGGACGTCTGCAGGAGGCCTATCCGCGCAGCAGCGTGCTTCGCCGCAAGGACACCGAGACGCCGATCCACGGCCCCGTCAGCCTGTTCGAGGCGGTGACCGAAGCCGGCCGCAAGGGCGTGACCTATCAGCGCTACAAAGGTCTCGGCGAAATGAACCCGCAGCAACTTTGGGAGACGACCCTCGACGTCAACGCCCGTTCGCTACTGCAGGTGAAGGTCAAGGAAGTCGATGCCGCCGACGACATCTTCACCAAGCTGATGGGTGACGTGGTCGAACCGCGCCGCGAATTCATCCAGGACAACTCACTCGACGCCAACGTGGACGTATAGGCGCGCTGTCATCCTGCGCGATTGAGCGTCCGCCGCGCCCCGCATTTTCGCGGCTCCGAACAGACGATTGCCCGATTCCGGGTATACTGGGCGTCATCCACCGATCACGTTGACGGGCCATTTTCTTGATGAAGACTTTTCGCGCCTTCGCGGCTCTTGTCGCGCTTGCTGTACTCCCCTGCCCGCCGCTGAATCCCGTCGCCGTCGCGCATGCCGAGGATGTGGCGAGCCCGTCCACGCCTGAGCAAAAGCCCGCCGCGGCACCAGCAGCCACTCCGCCGGCGGCTACGTCGCCGGCCGCCGCTCCCGATGCATTGCCCAAGGTGCCGGCGCCGGAGTTCCCCAGCGCGCAGTCGAAACTCGACGCCTGGAAGGAAACGCTCGATCGCGCGGAAACCGCCCTGCGCAACCGCTCGATCGCCGATACGACACTCAGCTATCTGCGGGACCAGGCAACCGCCGCGCAGGGCGCCGCGCGCGACCTCATCGCGGCCTTCACGCCGAGGCTCGAGGGCGCGACCGCGCGCGCGGCGGAGCTTGCACCGGATCCGAAGGATCCGACGCCACAATCCGACGCCATCAAGCTCGAACGCGCCAAACTGCAGGCCGAGATCACCGCCCGGCAAAGCGTGATCCAGCAGGCCAAGCTGATGAATGTCCGGGCCCAGCAGACGCTCGACCGCATTTCGGAACATCGCCGGACAATGTTCGCCGACACCGTGCTCGAGCGGTCCGAAAGCCTGATCAATCCCTCGTTCTGGGTCACCGTTGCTGCCAGCGTTCCGGCCTCGGCGAGCCGCCTGCTCGGCCTGATCAACGACTGGAGCAATATGCTGGCGTCCCAGCCGCTCCGGGCCGCGTCGGGATTCCTGCTCGCCCTGATGGTGGTGCTTGGATTTTTCCTGACCCCCGGGCGGCGCTGGCTGGCACGCTGGACAACGCGAGATCCCGAAGTTGCGTATCCCGGCGCTCTGAACAAGACCGGCTCTGCCATTGCGATCACCGTGACCGGTGGCGCGATACCGGGCATCGCACTGCTGGTGCTGTATCAGGCACTGATGGCGCTCGGCCTTCTGCCGTCCGACATCAGCGCGATCGTCCGGGCACTGTTTATCGGCATCACCTTCGCGTTCTTTTTTACCCACCTGACACAGGCCGTGCTGGCGCCGGAGCGGCCGTCCTGGCGGCTGATCGGCCTTGAGGATGGTGCGGTCGACGGCCTTGTGACAATCGCCGCATCAATCGGAATCGTGGTGACGGCCGGACTGGTGCTCGACGCCACGAATATCGCGATCGGCGCGCCTGACGAACTGTCGTCCGCCAGTCAGGGCGTGATCGCCATCACCATCGCTGTCCTGTTCATGATTGCGCTGCGCATCGTCGCCGGTGCGGGAAGCAGCGACGATGAAGCCGAGAGCGCCGCCCAGGCGGAACGTTCGGCCTGGCGTCTTCTCATTCCCGTCGGCTGGATCGTGGCGGCCGCCGCGCTGATCGCGCCGCTTGGCGGCTATGTCGCGTTCGGCCGCTTTGCATCAGGTGAAATGCTGGTGGTGGTTGTCGTTCTGATGTCCGCCACCCTCCTCAGCCGCTTCTCGGATGCGGCCATCGCATCCGCCTTCGCCTTTCATGGCCGGATTGGCCGCATCCTGCGGCACACGACCGGCCTCTCCAGCGCGACGGTGCGCCAGATCGCGGCGCTGCTGTTCGGCTTCGTCCAGCTCGCGCTGGTCGGCATTTCGGCTTTTCTGCTGCTGGCGACCTGGGGCATCCATTCCGACGACATTCTCGGATCAATGTCCTCGGCCTTCTTCAGCTTCTCGGTCGGCAAGTTCACGATCTCGCCGTCGGCCATTCTCGGCGCATTCGTCGTGCTGGTCATCGGCATGCTCGCGACGCGCATGCTGCAGCGATGGCTGGAAGCGCGGTTTCTGCCAGAGACAAATCTCGATCTCGGCGTGCGCGCCTCGATCCGCACCGGTGTCGGCTATCTGGGAATCATTCTGGCGGTTATCGTTGCGCTGTCATATGTCGGACTGAACCTTCAGAACGTTGCGATCGTTGCCGGCGCGCTCTCTGTCGGTATCGGCTTTGGCCTGCAGTCCATCATCAACAACTTCGTGTCGGGTCTGATCCTGCTTGTGGAGCGGCCGATCAAGGTCGGCGACCGCATCGAGGTGGGAACGCGCATGGGCGTCGTCAAACGCATCAACGTCCGCTCCACCGAGATCGTCACCTACGACAATCTCTCCGTCATCGTTCCCAACGCCGAACTGATCAGCGGCCAGGTCGTGAACTGGATGCACGGCAGCTTCACGGCCCGCCTTTCCGTCATGGTGGGCACGTCCTACGACGCCGATCCCGACAAGGTGATTGCGATCCTGCTCGATATCGTCGCAAACCATCCGCGGGCGCTGAAAACCCCCGAGCCGTTCGCGATCCTCGGCAATTTCGGTGCCGACGCACTGGAGTTCACCGTGTTCTTTCATGTCGGGAATATCGGCGTGGACGCCGGCGTCGCCAACGATGTCCGGCTCGACATCCTCAAGCGGTTCAGGGCTGAAGGCATCGAGATTCCGTTTGCCCAGCGCGACCTGCACCTGCGCGACCTCGATCGTCTGGAAAGCCTGTTCCGGGAGATTGGCGGCAAAAACCAGCCAACGGCACCTAAACCCGAGACATGACTCTCTGAATCAACACGCCACACCACGCCGGCCATCATTTGGCCGACGGCTATGCTATGGCTGCACCATGACAACCCTCGACAAGACAGAACCGGTCCAAGCCGGCATGACGAGCGCCGGTCGCAGTCCGTCGGCGGCCGAATTCATCGAAACCATCCGGCTCGCCTTGCCCATCGCGCTGACGCAACTGGGGCAGATCGCCATGATGACCACCGATCTTGCGCTGATCGGGCGGCTCGGCGACCGGGCCGTCGCCGCGGCCTCGCTGGCGCATACGGTGTTCTTCGTCGCCTTCGTGATCGGCATGGGGCTGGTGTCGGCGGTCGCGCCGCTCGCCGCGCAGGCGCTGGGCGCGCGCCAGCCGCGCATCGTCCGCCGTGCATTGCGCGTCGGTCTGTGGGCCGCGTTGCTGCTGTGCATTCCGATGATGCTGTTGCCGCTGTTCGGCGAACAGATCCTGCTGATGCTCGGCCAATCGCCGGAGAACGCGCGTCTCGCGCAGCGCTACCTGCTCGGCCTCGCACCCGGCATGGCGCCTGCGCTGTGCTTCATGGCCATCCGCAATTTCATGGGCGCGGTCAATCGCCCCGAGCCCGGCCTCTGGATCACGCTGGCCGCGATCCCGGCCAACGGCCTGCTCGGCTATGCGCTGATCCATGGCCATTGGGGTCTGCCCAGGCTCGAACTGCTCGGCGCCGGGGTTGCCACAACCACGGTGAATTTCGGCATGTGCGCCGCTGCATTGTGGTTCACCTGGAGCCAGCGGCCGTTCAGGAAGTTTCATGTGCTTGGCCACTTCTGGCGGATCGATTGGCCGCTGATGAAGCAGCTTGTGGTGATCGGCGCGCCGATCGCGGTGTCATTCCTGCTGGAATACGGGCTGTTTTCCGCAGCGGGTCTTTTGATGGGTCTGATCAGCACCACGGCGCTCGCGGCCCATCAGATCGCGCTGCAGATCGCGGCGATCCTGTTCATGGTGCCGTTCGGCATCGGCATGGCCGCCACCGTGCGTGTCGGGCAAGCCTTCGGGCGCGGCGAACTCTCCGCTATCCGGCGCGCCGGCTTCGTCGCCATCATTCTTGGCATCGCCTTCATGAGCGTGATGACGCTCGCGGTCGTCGTGGTGCGATTTGATCTCGCCCGCTTCTTCTTCGGGGACGGTCCGCAAGGCCTTGTCGCCGTCGAACTCGCCGCAACCCTGATGCTGGTCGGCGCGACTTTCTTTGTCGCCGACGGCATTCAGACCGTGGCCGCCGGCGCGCTGCGCGGCCTGAGCGATACGCGCATCCCGCTGCTGCTGGCCGCCGTCAGCTACTGGGCCATCGGCTTCACATCGGCCTGGGCGTTCGCGTTCCAGTTGAATTTCGGCGCGGTCGGGGTCTGGATCGGCCTGTCGATCGGCACCGGCCTTTATGCCATTCTGCTGGTGCTGCGGTTTCGCGGCCTGACCCACCGGCTCAAGGTTGCCCCATGACCTCGCATGCGACCGGTATCCATGACTTTGAACCCGACAGCAGTATGAAGGCGCTGCTGCCCGGCGCGCAGTTCGGCGATTGTTTCCGTATCACTGTGGATGATGCGATCAATGCGCGTCAGGCGGCGGAGAGGATGTTCCTGCGCCAGCCCGGCTGGATCAGCGCGCTGATGAAGCTGCGCAACATCATGGTGACACCGTTCGGCCTCAAGCGCCCCACACACCGGAAAGCCCTCACAAAAGATTCCATCGGACCGTTTCCCGTGATCAGTGAAACGCCGCAGCGGCTGGTGGCGGGCTTCGATGACAGGCATCTCGATTTCCGCATTGTCGTCGATGTCAGCGGCGGCGTGCCCGGCCAGCAGGTGTCCGCAACCACGCTGGTGAAGACCAACAACCTGCTGGGGCGGATATATCTGACGATCATCATGCCGTTTCACCGGCTGATCGTCCCGGCCATGCTGCGGAATGTCTGACGCAGGTCGAACCCGGCTGCGCTTCGCCGCGACAAAGGCTTGAGGCCTTGAGCCGGACAGGGCATCGTCCTGCCCGATTCACTTCACCGCCTTTTCCAGCGCCCGTATTTTGTAAGGACCTTTTCCATGATGTCCCGCCGCTCGTTCGCGACCCTGATCGCTATGACAACCCTCGCCTCCGCAGCCGCGCCCGCGGCATGGGCGCAGACCGGCAAGACGATGCTGTTCAAGGTGGTCACCGCCAAAGATGACATCATCGTCGGCCTGTCGGAAGCTGAACTACAGGCGCTCGGCGGCAACGACGCTGGCGCGGTGGCAAAGGCGCTGGCGCAAAAGGGGTCGCTTACGGTCTGGCAATACAACGTCAAGCGCGGACCGAACAGCGAGCCGCAGCAGGCGCCAACCGCGAAGATCGGCCTCCTCGCCAACACCTCGCTGCGTATCGAGCCCTACAGCACGCCTTATGCCATCATCCCCCATGAGTGAGAACGCGCCGGCGTACAGTGTCACGGCTTGATCCGGATCAAGGGCGCGCCGCGCCAAAGGCGGTATCGGATTTGCGACGCTTGCAAGAGGCGGCAGAGGGAGTCCGGTCATGTCCTTATTCGTGCGGCTGCTGCTGATCCTGGCGGCTCCAATCACTGCGCTGTTTGTCGCCCGTGACAGCCAGCACTTCGACATTGTTCAAACGCTCGTCGCGACCGTCATCGCCACCGTCATCGTCGCCATCTTCGCGCTCTGGCCCTATATCCGCAAATCAAGGACCTGACCGGGGACCCGACCCCGGCCATTCGGAATGGCTGCCCGCCCCGATCGCATCTGGCGCTTTGCTGCCACGCCCCATAAGCTGCGCGCGCAAAGCAACAAGACGATCCGGGACGGACGAATATCCATGGCGAATGAAACCGCAACGCTGGCCGCTTATGTGGCGAATCTCAAATACGAGGACATTCCCGGGGACGTACTCGAGCGCGCCAAGGCGCTGACTCTCGACTTTCTTGGAAGCGCCGTGCGCGCGCGCAGCGAAGCGGAATCGACGCCATCCCTGCTGGGTATGCTGGCGACCCTCGGCCTCGATGGCAAGGGCGAAGCGACCGTGTGTGGCGATGCCAAGACCTACACGCCGGCCATCGCGGCTCTGCTGAATGGCGCGCTCGGCCACTCGCTCGATTTCGACGACACCCATGCGGATTCCTCGCTGCATCCGAGCGCACCCGTCGTTCCGGCCGCTTTCGCGGTCGGCGAGATCATGGGGTCGAGCGGCCGCGACGTGCTGACCGCCATCGTCGCCGGTTATGAAGTGTGCTGCCGTCTCGGCAACGCGCTCGACCCGACATCGCACTATGCCAAGGGCTTCCATCCGACCGCCACCGCCGGCACCTATGGGGCCGCGGCCGCGGCCGCGAAGCTCTACAAGCTCAGTGCCGAACAGATCGTTGCGGCCTTTGGCGTGTCCGGCAGCCAGGCCGCGGGCTCGCTGCAGTTTCTGGTGAACGGCGCGTGGAACAAGCGTTATCAGGTCGGCGCGGCGGCCATGAACGGTGTTGTCGCCGCCTCGCTGGCGCGCGAGGGATTCATCGGCGCAACCGAATCCGTCGAGGGCAAACATGGCCTTCTGGTCGGATACAGCGACAATCCGCATCCCGACAAGGCCGTCGCGGATCTCGGCCGCGTCTACGAGACCATGAAGATCGGTGTGAAGCCGTATCCGAGCTGCCGCTACACTCACGCCGCCATCGACGCGCTGATCGCGATGCGCCGCGAGCACAATCTCACGCCGGACAATATCAAGAGCGTCGAGATCGGCCTGCATCGCAACGGCATCACCCTGACCGGCGATGCCGGAACCAAGCGCCATGCACGCAGCATTGTCGGCGGACAATTCTCGATGTTCTTCACCGGCGCGCTGGCGCTGGATCAGGGCTCGTTCGGCTGGGACGATTACAAGCGGCTCGGCGATCCGGCGATCGAGGCGCTCGCCGACAGGATCGAGGTGGTGCAGGACGCGCGTCTTGAGGGCAAGAGCCATCCCTTCGGTGCACGCGTCTCCATTGTCAGCGGCGAAGGCACGCTGGAGCGCCTGATCCCCGATCCTTCCGGCGAGCCGTCGTCATTCCCGGATACGGTCGCGATGCAGCAGAAGTTCCTGCAGCTCGCCCGCCCCGTGCTCAAGGACCGCGCCGACCGCTTCGCCGACGCTATCCTGTCGCTGGACAAGTTCGACCGCATCGACCGGGTGACCTCGCTCGCGCGACTCTGAGTCGCAGCGAGGCCAAGCTGTCCGCGGATCAGGCTCCTTCGGAAAGAAGGTCTGCCTGAACGAAAGTCGGGACCGGACTGTCTGGAATCGGTCGCATTCGCTGTCTATCATCGGTGAAGTGATGGACTGCGCAGGAGCAAGCTGACGTGATGGCGACACTCGGACTCGACCGTGCCTCTCTGAGCAATCTTCTCACCACGCTGACCGAGCGGGGGCGCAGCCTGCTCGGCCTGTCGAACGGCGCGCGGGCCATGTCGCAGGCCGAGCTGATCGGGCTTGGCGAGACGCTGCTGTCGCGGCGCGGCGAAGCCACCGGTGTCGCGCTCGCCAATACGCTGCTCGCCGGTTACTCTGCCGCGAGCGAAACCGATCAACTCGCCTTTCTCAACGCGCTGGCCGACCTGTTCGGCCCCGACATGGACGAACTGAACGCGGCGCTCGCCGCCGTGCGCGACAAGGGCACCTCGCCCGACGCCATCGCCAAGCTCCTGAAGGCCGCCGAGCCGCGACGGCAGGAACTGATCCGCCGCCTCAATCTCGCGCCGGGCGGCACCGCCGCGCTGGTACGGATGCGCGAAGCGCTGCTGGCGCATATCAAGGATCATCCGCCGCTCAAGCATGTCGACAACGATTTCGTGCATCTGTTCGCGTCCTGGTTCAACAGAGGGTTTCTTGTGCTGCAACGGATCGACTGGACCACGCCCGCCAACATCCTGGAAAAAATCATCCGCTACGAGCAGGTGCATGCCATCACCAACTGGGATGACCTGCGCAGCCGCCTCGCTCCAAGCGACCGGCGCTGCTACGGCTTTTTCCATCCGCAACTGGTCGATGAGCCGCTGATCTTCGTCGAGGTGGCGCTGACGCGGGACAGCCCGGCGGCGATCGCGCCGGTGCTCGATCTCAGCCGCGCGCCGATCCCGGCGAGCGAAGCGACCACCGCGGTGTTCTATTCGATCTCCAACACCCAGAAGGGCCTTGGCGGCATTTCATTCGGCAATTTCCTGATCAAGCAGGTGGTGGAAGAGATCAAGCGCGAACTGCCCAATGTGCAGACCTTCGTGACGCTCTCGCCCGTTCCCGGCTTCGCCGCATGGCTTGCGCGCGAACGGGCCTCGGACACATCGGCGCTGATTGACGCATCGGCACGCGACACGCTCAACGCGCTGGAGGTGCCAGGTTGGGCCGATGATCCGGAGACCGCCGAGCGCGTCAGGGGCGTGATGCTGCCGCTCGCGGCTTACTATTTCATCGAAGCCAAGGGCTCACGCGGGCATCCGCTCGATCCCGTCGCGCGTTTCCATCTCGGCAACGGCGCCCGGCTCGAACGGCTGAATTTCCTCGGTGACCGCTCCGAGAAGGGCATGCAGCAGTCGTACGGACTGATGGTCAATTATCTTTACGCGCTGGACAAAATCGAAACCAATCACGAGGCCTTTGCCGAGAAGGGTCAGGTTGCAACATCATCCGCGGTTCGTAAGATGCTGCCGGTCCGCGCGCTTGCGGAGACATCGGCGAGCGCATGAACGATGGAGGACAAGTCCATTGCCCGTCATGGCCGGGCTTGTCCCGGCCATCCACGTCTTGGCGATCTCCAAGGAAGACGTGGATGCCCGCAACAAGTGCGGGCATGACGAACGAGAGATTTAGGCCGTTGACAGATCGACAGCAGACGATGCCGCATTCAAAGGGAGACGCGCCATGAGCTGGATGCCCTCGAACGATCCGATCCTCGGCGATCCGCAGACCTGCGACGCGCTCGACCTTGTCATCGTGCCCCGCACCCGCGATCTGGGTGACGGCTTCGCAGTACGCCGCGCGCTGCCGCATGGCAAGCGGCAGATGGTCGGCCCCTTCATTTTCTTCGATCATTTCGGCCCGGTGCAATTCGTCGCCGGCAAGGGCATGGATGTGCGGCCGCATCCGCATATCGGGCTAGCCACCGTCACCTATCTGTTCGACGGCAGCATCATGCACCGCGACAGCGAAGGCAACATTCAGGAAATCCAGCCCGGCGCGATGAACCTGATGACCGCCGGACGCGGCATCGCTCATTCGGAGCGCACGCCGGACGTTCAGCGCGCCAACGGCCAGAAGATGCTGGGCCTGCAGAGCTGGATCGCGCTGCCTGCCGGGAAGGAAGAGATCGCGCCGTCATTCCAGCATTTCGGCGCGGAGGTTTTGCCGACGGTGGAGGACACCGGCTTCAGGGCGCGCATCATCGCTGGCTCGTCCTTCGGCGCGAAATCGCCGGTCGAGATGGTGTCGGAATGGTTCTACACCGAGGTGGCACTGGACGAGGGCATGCGCGTGCCGCTCGACGCCGACCACGAGGAGCGCGCGATCTATGTCGTCGACGGCGAGATCGAAATCGCGAACGAAAAATACGAAGGCCCGAAGCTGCTGATCTTCCGCCCCGGCGACCGGATCACCGTCAAGGCCATCCGTCCGACACGGATGATGTTCCTTGGCGGCACGGCGCTGGAAGGCCCGCGCCATGTCTGGTGGAATTTCGTCTCCTCCAGCAAGGAGCGGATCGAGGAAGCCAAGGCCGACTGGAAGGCCGGGCGCTTCGCCCATGTGCCGAACGAACACGAGTTCATTCCGCTGCCGGAATAATCAGAACACGGTATAGCCGCCGTCGATCACGATCATATCCGCGGTGTGATAGGTCGACGCCTTGCTCATCAGATAGACGGCGATGCCGCCGAAATCCGACGGTTCGCCGAAACGCCGCATCGGAATCCGCGGCATCACGTTGTCGACGAACTTGTCGTTGGCCATGAGCCCCTGCGTCATGTCGCTCTTGATCCAGCCGGGCAGGATCGCATTCGCGGTGACGCCGTAGCGCGCCAGTTCGACCGCAAGCGCGCGCACCAGCGCGTTGATCGCCGCCTTGGTGCCGGCATAGTGCTCGTTGCGGGCGGTGCCGAACAATGACGCCATGCTCGACGTCGCCACCAGCCGCCCGAAGGCGTCGCCACCTGCGGCGCGTTCGGTCATGTGCCGCGCGGCGGCCTGGAAGACATGAAACACGCCGTCGAGATTGGTGGCGAACATCTTGCGCCAGTCTTCCTCCGAGCGGTCGATGAAGGACTGGCGGCCGCCGCCGCCGATGCCGGCATTGGCGAAGCAGCCATCGACACGGCCGAACGCATCGAGCGTGGCCTTCATCGCAGCCTTCACCGAAGCCGGATCGGTGACATCGCAGACGCGCGCTTCGGCCTTGCCGCCTTTCGCGGTGAGCGCAGCCAGCGCCTTTGCATTCTTGTCCGCGTTGCGGCCCCAGATGGAGACCGTGGCGCCGGCATCGGCCAGCGCCTGCGCGATGCCAAGACCGATGCCGCCATTGCCGCCGGTCACCACGGCCACGCGGCCGCTCAGATCGAAAATGCTCATGCCGTCTCAACTCCCTTTATGCCTTGTCTGGCGATGACATTGGCCAATTGCCCGCACGAAATCAAACGCCGGCCTGGCGCCTCGAAAACTCTTTCGCCATGCGAAATAAATGTTCGCAACGCATGGCAGGTCCGACATCGCCTCACCGCCGGAGCGCGGCGTTTACAGCCCAGCCGGTTTCCGGAATAGTTCGCGGCGAAACGCACGCGGCATTTCGCCGACAGAGCGATCAATCAAATCCATCAAGCGAGGAAGACATGCAGTTCAATCATTGCCGGCTGGAATTCGACGGCCCGGTCGCAACCCTTGTGCTCGATCATCAGGAGGTCATGAACGCGGTCTCCGTCGACATGCTCGCGGGTCTGTCCGAGGCGATGGAGACTCTCGAGGAAAAGCGCGCCGAGGTTCGCTGCCTCGTGATCACTGGCGCGGGCAAGGCCTTCTGCACCGGCGCCAATCTTCAGGGCCGCAACAATCAGAGCGGCAAGCGCCAAAGCGCGGGCACCACGCTGGAAACGGCATTTCATCCCTTCCTTCGCCGCCTGCGCGACCTGCACTGCCCGATCGTCACCTCGGTGAACGGACCGGCGGCCGGCGCTGGCATGAGCTTCGCGCTGATGGGCGACATCATCGTTTGCGCACGATCGTCCTATTTCCTTCAGGCCTTCCGCCGCATCGGGCTGGTGCCGGACTGCGGATCGACCTGGATTCTGCCGCGCCTGATCGGCAAAGCCCGCGCCGTCGAATTGTCGCTGCTGGGCGAACGCCTTCCCGCCGAGAAGGCGCTGGAATGGGGACTGGTCAATCGCGTGGTCGATGACGCCGCCCTCGCCGAAGAAACCAAAAAGCTGGCGCACGATCTCGCCAACGGGCCGACCGTGGCACTGTCGCTGATCCGCAAGCTCTACTGGGAAAGCGAAAGCAACTCGTTCGAGGAACAGCTCGATCTGGAACAAAGCTCCCAGCGGATCGCCGGACGCAGCGAGGATTTCAAGGAAGGCGTCGGAGCATTTCTGGAGAAGCGCCCGGCAAAGTTCAAAGGCCGCTGATGCGGCCTTCGTCATTCCACACCGGCTTGCCAGGCCGCGCGACCGATCGCGCGGCCTTTTCCCTGGGCAGCCGCCAGCGGCTTGCGGCGAGAAATCGCGCAACTGTTCTCATTCCGCGCAGACGTGCGCACGGCCGGTGATTGTCACAAAAATCTCTTTTACCTGCGCGATGCCGTCGTCTAGGAGGAACGGGCACATTTGATGGAATGTCCCGCGTGGCCTTCTCTCCCGCCAATCCCGTTTCCGGTCCAGGCCTGAAACTGCGTCAGTGGCTGACCGACATTTTCGCCAGCGCCGCGCCTGCGGTTCTCACGATTTCATTCGGACTGTCCTATTCGGTGCTGATCTTCAGCGGCCCGCTTGCACAATATCTGCCCTACGGAATCGCTGCGACCTTCACCGCGACCGCCATCATCGCCACGGTGATCGCGCTGGGAAGCAGTTTCCCGTTCGCGGTCGGAGCGCCTGAAACCTCAACCGCCGCCGTGACCGGCATTCTCGCCGCCTCGCTGATCGACCACATCGTTGCCGCCAATCCCTCAGCCCAGCTTCTCGGCCCGGTGCTGCTGACGCTGTCGATGGCGACGATCATCACCGGGGTCATCCTGTGCAGCATGGGTCTCACCCGGATCGGCCGCGCGATCCGCTATGTGCCGTATCCGGTGATCGGTGGTTTTCTCGGCGCGACCGCCTTTCTGATCGCACTGGGTGGCGTCAGCGTCATCGCCGACCGTCCGGTGCGCCTCGACACGCTGATGTCGCTCGCCGATCCGATGACCATCTATCAGCTCCTGGCCGGCGGCGCGCTGGCGCTCGCGATCTATTTGATCTGGCATCGCTCGCGGAACCCGCTCGCGCTCCCCGCGATTCTGATCGGCGGCATTGCCGTTACTCATGTCGCCTTCACATTCGCGGGCCTTTCGCTTGAGCAGGTTGAGACGCTCGGCTGGACATTCCGTTCCCCGCCGCGCGCCAGCCTGGCAACGCCATGGCATCTCAGCGACATCGAGAATTTTCCGTGGGAAGCCGTGCCCGGACTGATCGGCAACCTGATCGCGGTGATCTTCGTCACCGCCATCAGCACGCTGTTCAACACCACAGGCCTTGAAGTCGCGACCGGACGTGAAGCCAATCTCGAGCGTGAGCTGACCGTTGCGGGCACCGCGAACATTCTCTCAGGCCTGTTCGGCGGCTATGCCGGATGCATTTCCCTCAGCCGCTCCCTGCTCAACGCAGGCGGCGGCGCGAGGACCCGCGTCTCGGGAATGTCCGTCGCGGTCATTGCCGTGCTGATGCTGGTGGCGGACCCGGCGCTGCTGGGCTACATGCCGAAATTCATTCTCGGCGGCCTCCTGATCTATCTCGGCAGCGACCAGCTTAACCGCTGGATCATCGAATCGCGACGGCGGCTCTCCACCACGGAGTATCTGTCGCTGCTCGCGATCATTTTCATCATTGTGAAGTGGGGCTTCATCGCCGGCGTCCTGATCGGCATCGTGATCGGCTGCGCGACATTTGCCCTGAGCGCATCGCGCATCAGCGCCATCAAGTTCGGCTTCAACGGCACCGGGTATCGCAGCTCGCTCGACCGCTCGCGGCACGATCTTGCGCTGCTCACCGCGCACGGCGGAGAAATCCACGGTCTCAACCTGCAGAGCTATCTGTTCTTCGGTTCGGCAAACCGCCTCTATCAGCATGTCCGGACGCTGCTCACGCGCCATCCGGAATGCAGGTATCTCGTCTTCGACTTCAAGCTCGTGACCGGCATTGATTCATCCGCGGCCTACAGCTTCGCGCAGATCAAACGCTCGGCGATCGACGGCGGCGTGAAACTGGTCCTCGTCAATCTGCCGCGCGCCACGGAAAAAATGCTGCGATCGGGTGAATTCCTGTCCAGCGATATTCTGGTGATGCCCGAACTCGATCACGCGCTGGAATGGTGCGAAAACGACATCATTGCGCGTTACAGCGCGCGCGAACAGGACGACGACGACCTTCATGGCTGGTTCAGCGCCATTCTCGGCAGCGAGCAGGAAGCCACCGAACTCGCCAGGCATTGTGAGCACATCGAGATCAAGGCGTTCGACATCATCGCCCGCGCAGGCGAAGCCGCCGACTCCATGCTGTTCATTCTCAACGGCCGCGTCGGTGTGACGGTCGACGCAGGCGACGGACGGCCGACGCGGGTACGCAGCCTCGGCAACAGAACGACGGTGGGAGAGATGGGACTTGTGGCGCGCCAGCCGCGCAGCGCCACGATCCAGGCGGAAGCCGACAGCGTTCTCTATGTGCTGCGCGCCGACGCCTTCAACGCCATCACCGCAAGCAATCCGCAGCTTGGACAGAAGCTGCTAACCTATTTCATGTCGGTGATGGCGGAACGGCTGGCCTTTGCCAGCCGCATGATCGGCGCGCTGCGCCGATAGGAAAACTTTAAGCAAATGCCGATCAGGCGACGTGGCTCATGAACGCCTCACGGCGCCCGAGCATCCGCTCCGCCGCGACCTTGGCGTCCTCGCGGGTCGAGGTCGAAAACGTCCGGTATTCCAGATCGGGCGTGGTCACCGGGTCGCGCTTGCCGAACCATGACGCGAAGGATTTCGGGCCTGCGGTGATCGACGACAGCGCATGGGCGATGTTGTCAGTGGCCTCGAATGCGAACAGCGCGCCGGACGATGCCTGCCTCACCTCAAAAATGCCGGGACCGATCGGCGCTTCCAGCGTCTCGCCCCGGGCGGCCTTCGGATAACGCTTCCACTCGCTCCAGGTCGAAATCATGACACCCTTCCACCGCGCCTCGCGCGTGACTCATATACATCTTCGAGAGATGCTGCTTCGGAGCAGCTTCAACATTCACCACAGCCGATTGGTTCCCGCACGGCGCGCTTTTTCGCATATGGATGCGGCAACCGGACCGTTCAAGGAAAAACGCGGTTAACGGCGGGTCACCCAATCGTGAACGATCAGACCGGCAAGCCCGCCTGCTGCGCCAACGCCTTGAGCGAAGCCTCGGGCCGCGCGCCGATATGCTGGATCACCTCGGCGGCGGCGAGCGCCCCGAACTGTCCGCACTGCTCATGGCTCAAACCGCGAACGACGCCGAACAGGAACCCGGCGGCGAACAGATCGCCCGCACCGGTGGTGTCCACCACCTGCTTGACCGGAGACGCCGGAACCGGTGTCACCCTGTCCTTCGCCACGACAACACAGCCCTTTTCGCTGCGGGTGACGACCGCAAGCGTTGCATCGCTGCGCAGTTGCGTCAGCGCCTTGTCAAAGTTCTCGGTCTGATAGAGCGAGGTCAGTTCAGCTTCGTTGGCGAAGACCAGATCGACCGTCTTGCCGCGGATGAGATCGAGAAACTCGTCGCGATAGCGGCCGACGCAGAAGGCATCCGACAGGGTCAGCGCCACGCTGCGCTTGTTCTCGTGCGCGACCTTCGAGGCCTTGAGGAAGGCCTCCTTCGCGTTGGCCGGGTCCCATAGATAGCCTTCAAGGTAAATGATCGAGGAGGCCGCGATCTGCGCCGGGTCGATATCGGCTGGGGACAGATCCTGTGCGGCGCCGAGATAGGTGTTCATGGTGCGCTCGCCGTCCGGCGAGACCAGCACGTAACACCGCGCTGTGGCCGGACCATGTGAGGCGGCCTGCGTGGCGAACGCCACACCGGCGGCGCGAATGTCATGACTGAACACGTTGCCGAGCTGGTCGTCGCGCACCTTGCCGACAAAGGCCGCACGCGCACCGAGGTTGGCGACGCCCGCGATGGTGTTCGCAGCCGATCCGCCGGAAATTTCCGTCGCCGGTCCCATGGCGTCATAGATCGCAGCCGCCCTCGCCTCGTCGATCAGCGCCATGGATCCTTTGGCCATGCCCTGCTCGGTCAGGAACTTGTCCTCGGTCCTCGCCAGAATGTCGACGATGGCATTGCCGATCCCGAGAACGTCGTATGTCGCTGCGGTCATTAATGATATTCCTGCTGGGAAAGAGCCAAACCGGCAAAAGCTGGTATTTCAGGGGGTGTAAGGGCCTTGAACAGGCCACCAAATGATCCGGCGACCTATCACGACAATATGTCCGCCAGCAAGCATGTGACCCGCAGAATAGTTCGATGATCCGCCACATCCTGACCGTTTCGACCGGAACGCTGGCCTCGCGCACGCTGGGATTTATCCGCGATGCCCTGATCGCCGCCCTGCTCGGTGCGGGTCCCATCGCGGATGCGTTTCTGGTGGCGTTCCAGTTCATCAATGTCACGCGCCGCTCCTTCACCGAGGGCGCGCTGAACGCGGCACTGGTGCCGCATTATCTGCGCGTGCGCGAAATCGAGGGGACGGCCGCCGCCGCGGCTTTCGCCGGCCGCGCGCTTGGCGCCGTGAGCCTCATTCTGATTGTGATCGCGCTGTTTCTGACCGCGCTGATGCCGCTCGTCATTTCACTGCTCGCGCCGGGCTTCGTGGGACAGGAGACATTGCGGTTCGCGATCAATGATGCCCGGCTCATGATGCCGTATTTCGCGTTCGTCGGCCCTTCGATCGTGATGATGGGCGTGCTGAACGCCGAACATCGTTTCATGCTCACCGCGTTCTCGCCGGTGCTGTTCAACATCACCATGATCGTGGTGCTGGTGACGCTGCTGATCTGGCGTCACGATCCGCTGTTCTCGGCAACGATCATTGCCGGGGCGGTCGGCGTCGCCGGTTGCCTGCAGATGCTGATCCTGATCCAGCGCAGACCGTGGCGCGACGGCATCGCCACGCCGGTGCGGATTTCATTCGATCCGCAAATTCGCGGTTTCCTGCGCAAGGGCATTCCCGGCATGGTCGCCAATGCCGGTCCGCAATTCCTGATCGTCGGCGGCGCCATCATCGCCTCAAGCTCGCCCGCCGCCGTCTCGTGGCTTTACTTCGCCAACCGTCTGATCGAACTGCCGCTCGGCATGGTCGGCGTAGCGATGGGTACGGTGCTGGTCCCTGAACTCACGCGCGCCATCCGGAGCAACGACCACGACGCCCTGATGCAGGCGGAATCGCGCGGCGCAGAACTCGCCACCGCCCTCGTGCTACCCGCGGCGCTCGGCCTGATCCTCCTGAGCGAGCCAATCATCCGGGTGCTGTTCGAGCACGGCGCATTCACCGCGGCGGACACCACCGCTACCGCGCGAGCGCTGTCCATTCTCGCGTTCGGCCTGCCGGCGCATGTGCTGGTCAAGGTGCTGGCGCCGGCCTTCTTCGCCCGTGAGGACACAAAAACGCCGCTGGTGGCGACGATCTCGGGCGTCGCGGTCGCTGTCATCTGCGGCCTGCTGTTTGGCCGCCCCTATGGCGCCAGCGGCGTTGCCGCCAGCATCTCGCTCGGCGCATGGTCCTGCGCGGCCATCCTGACCTGGCGTGGCAGCACCACCTTCGGCTTCTCAATCGACACCACCGCGCGGCGGCGGCTGCCGCGGATCGTGCTCTGCGCCGCCATCATGGGCGCGATGCTTTTCCTCGCCGAATCCTTTGTGGCGCCGGTGGCGGCGACCGCCGGCTTCGCCGCCCAGATCACCATTCTTGGCGGCCTCGTGGCGGCTGGCGTCTCGTTCTACGGCCTGCTGCTGGACCTCGCCGGCGTACTCAACTGGGGCGAAGCGATCAGCAATCTGCGCGATGGGCGCTTGCGCGACTAGCGCATGCACAGGTAAAGACGCCCATCAAAACACGGCTGCCGAAGGGTAGCGCGGGAACGATCACAATGGCTGCAAAAGAACTGGTTTTTTCGGGCGTCCAGCCGACGGGCAATCTGCACCTCGGCAATTATCTCGGCGCCATCGTCAACTTCGTGACACTCCAGAACACCCACAACTGCATCTATTGCGTTGTGGACCTGCACGCCATCACCGTCTGGCAGGATCCGGCCGAACTCACCCGCAACATCCGCGAGGTCACCGCGGCGTTCATCGCGGCCGGCATCGACCCGAAGAAGCACATCGTGTTCAACCAGAGCCAGGTCTCCGAACACGCCGAACTTGCCTGGGTGTTCAACTGTGTCGCCCGCCTCGGCTGGCTGAACCGCATGACCCAGTTCAAGGAGAAGGCCGGCAAGGACCGCGAGAATGCATCCGTCGGTCTCTACGCCTATCCGAACCTGATGGCGGCGGACATCTTGGTCTACCGCGCGACCCATGTGCCGGTCGGCGAAGACCAGAAGCAGCATCTCGAACTGGCGCGCGACATCGCGCAGAAGTTCAACAACGATTTCTCGGACTCGATCCGCGCGCAAAATTTCGGCGAGAAGTTTTTCCCGCAGCCGGAACCGCTGATCACCGGCCCGGCGACGCGCGTGATGTCGCTGCGCGACGGCACCAAGAAAATGTCGAAGTCGGACCCGTCCGACTATTCGCGCATCAATCTCACCGACGACGCCGACGGCATCGCGCAGAAAATCCGCAAGGCCAAGACCGATCCGGAGCCGTTGCCGAGCGAGGAAGAGGGTCTCAAGAGCCGTCCCGAAGCCGACAATCTGGTTGGCATCTATGCGGCGTTGTCGGGCCAGTCGCGCGGCGATGTGCTGCGTGAATTCGGCGGCGGCCAGTTTTCCGGCTTCAAATCGACGCTGGTCGATCTCGCGGTCGCCAAGCTCGGCCCCATCGGCGCCGAGATGAAAAAGCTGACGCAGGATGCGGCTTACGTGGATGCGGTGCTGGCCGACGGCGCGGACCGCGCCCGCGTCATCGCCGCCGAAACCATGAACGCGGTGAAGGACATCGTCGGCTTCATCCGCAAGAAGTAGGCCTCATCGTTCATCGTCATGCCCGGGCTTGTCCCGGGCATGACGAGCCTTGAATGACGGCCTGATTACCATCGCTGTAAACCGAATCGAGTTCCGTCAAGTCCGTTCTCGCCTTGTCGGCGCGGCCTCGCGCGTGGCAGCATGACACCGGTTCATCATCCGGGGCATGTATGAGCACTCAGCGACGAAGTTACGAGCAGGGCCACAAGCCGAAATGTCTGGTTGTGGTCGACGACAGCGCGGAAGGCGATCGCGCGGTCTATTATGCAAGCCGCTGGGCCATGCGCGTCGGCGGCGGCGTGGTGATGCTGCGTGTGATTGAAACCGAAGACCGCAACCAGCAATGGCTCGGTGTCGCAGACATCATGCGCGAGGAGGCGGAGGAAATTGCAAACGCCGCGCTCGATCGCGCCTCGGGCCGCGCCAACGGTATCGCGGCGATTACGCCGGAGCGCGTGATCCGCGAAGGCAATCCCGGCGAACAGATTCTCGACGTCATCGACAAGGACGTGGACATCGCGATGCTCGTTCTGGCCGCGAGCGCCGGCGCGGAAGGCCCGGGGCCGATCATCACCATGCTGGCGAAATCCGCCGGAACCTTTCCCATCCCGATCACCGTGGTGCCGGGCAATCTCAGCGACGTCGATCTGGACGCGCTGTCGTAAGACAAACACCGCGTCGTCCCCGCGCAGGCGGGGACCCATACTCCCTGAATCGCCGTTAGCACAGGATGTTTGGAAAGTCATAGCCGAGGATACCGCGATTCCCCGTGAACCCTGTGGTTATGGGTCCCCGCCTGCGCGGGGACGACCAAGTATGGGCGCCCTTATCCCGACCGCCTCCAAACACCCCCGCCATGCGCCCTTGATCGGGCTGTTCCAGCCGCCATCTGTGCTATAGGACATCCTTCAACCCACCCCGTTCGCGCCGGCCTTGAACCGGCGATGTGCCGGAGATTTCAGATGTTTATCCAGACCGAAGCCACCCCCAATCCCGCCACCCTGAAGTTCATTCCGGGCCGCGCCGTGCTCGACAGCGGCACCATGGAATTCACCGACCGCGACAGCGCCGCGCGCTCGCCGCTGGCCGAGCGGCTGTTCGCCGTGCCGGGCGTGACCGGCGTCTTTTATGGCTCGGATTTCGTCACCGTCACCAAGGACGACAGCGACTGGCAGCATCTCAAGCCGGCGATTCTCGGCGTCATCATGGAGCACTACATGTCCGGCGCGCCGCTGCTCGCCGACGGACAGGTGGCCGATGGCGACGCGCCGCACGCTGAAGAGTTCTTCGACGAGGCCGACACCGAGACCGTCGCCGTGATCAAGGATTTGCTCGAAACCCGCATTCGCCCGGCCGTGGCGGGCGACGGCGGCGACATCACCTTCCGCGGCTTCAAGGAAGGCATTGTCTATCTCGACATGAAAGGCTCCTGCGCCGGCTGCCCGTCGTCCACCGCGACGCTCAAGCACGGCATCCAGAACCTCTTGAAGCACTTCATTCCGGACGTGGTCGAAGTCCGGCCGATGTAGGCAAATCCAAACTGCCGTTAGACAGATTTCATCATGGCCGGGCTTGTCCCGGCCATTTCCTTTTGAGCGTCGAATACGAATGAATCTGAGCCATTTGCCATTCCGCCGGTGCCGCCATCGGTGCTAGATCACGCCCATGATCGTTCTCGCCATCGACACCGCGCTGGACCACTGCGCCGCCGCCGTCCTCGACGCCGGCACGCAGGCCATGCTCGCGCAGGAAACGCTGGAGATGAAACGCGGCCACGCCGAGGCGCTGATGCCGCTGATCGCGCGCGTCATGAAAGCCTCCGGCCGCAGCTATCTCGATCTCGACCGCGTCGCCGTCACCACGGGACCGGGCAGCTTCACCGGCCTGCGCGTCGGCATTTCCGCCGCGCGCGGCATCGGCCTTGCCGCGGGCAAGCCCGTAGCCGGCCTCACCACATTGTCGGCCTATGCCGCGCCGCTTGTCGCGGAGCAACAGGACCAGTCGATCGTGGCCGCCATCGACGCCCGCCACGACCATGTTTATTTTCAGGCTGTCGCGGGCAATGGCGCCGTGCTGATGCGGCCTGCGATTATTCCCATCGCGGATACCTTCGCCGCCGCCCGCTTCGGCGCGCTGCGCATGGTCGGCAATGCCGCGCGCCTCCTCGCGGATCGCTGGCCGTCAAATGTCCCCGCGCCTGCGCTGGTCGATCCGAAGCCCGGCCCGGATATCGCATGGGTCGCCTGGCTCGGCGCCGCAACCGACCCGGACTCCGCACCCGCCAAGCCATTCTATCTCCGCCCGCCCGATGCCAAGCCGAAGCCCGGCTTCGTTGTGCCGGATATGCGTTGACCATCATGGCGCATCTCACCTCGTTTCTTGGCAGGTTCTTCCCGCAACTGTTCAAGCGGCCCGATACGGCGGTCGAGCCTGCGAACCTGCGCGACGCACCACGGCTGTCGCAACTGCACCGCGCGGCGTTTCATCGCGGCTGGAGCACCGAGGAGTTCGAGCAGATCCTGATCGAACGCAACGCGCTGGCGCACCGGCTGCGGATGGGTGGCGCGACCATCGGCTTCATCGTTTCGCGCACCGCAGCGGACGAGGCTGAAATCCTCTCTGTCGCCGTGGCGCAGAAACATCGCGGCCACGGTTTCTCGCGCGATCTCTTGCGCACCCATCTCGGACATCTCGCCGGGCATGGCCTGAAAACCGTGTTCCTCGAAGTTGAAGAAAATAATCGCCCCGCCCGCGCGCTGTATGAACGCGCCGGCTTTCGCGTGGTCGGCCGCCGCGACCGGTATTACAGGGATGCCGGCGGCACCGAATTGAACGCCGTCGTCATGCGACGAGACTTGTCGTAAGCTCGCTACGGTGGCAAAACACGTCTCCATCCACCGGGAACAATCATGACCGCCCTCAAATCCATGCCTCCGGGCAAGCATACGGATATCGAGAAGCGCTGCGCCGCAGCCGGCATGCGCATGACCGAGCAACGCCGCGTGATCGCGCGCGTCCTGGCCGAAGCCATGGATCATCCCGATGTCGAGGAACTTTACCGGCGCTGCATCGCCGTCGACGACAAGATTTCCATTTCAACGGTCTATCGCACCGTGAAGCTGTTCGAGGATGCCGGCATCATCGAGCGTCATGATTTTCGCGAAGGCCGCGCGCGCTACGAGCAGGTGCCGGAGAGCCATCACGACCATCTCATCAATCTGCGCGACGGCAAGGTGATCGAATTCACCTCCGAGGAAATCGAAAAGCTGCAGACCGAGATCGCGCGCAAGCTCGGCTACAAGCTGGTCGATCACCGGCTTGAGCTTTATTGCGTCCCGCTGGACGAGAAGACCCGGGACGACGACAAGACTTGAGCACGCCGTCCCCCTTCGATCTCATCATCTTCGATTGCGATGGCGTGCTGGTTGACAGCGAGGCGCTCGCCTGCGTCGTTCATGCCGACGTGCTGACGGAATATGGTTACACGATCACCGCCGCGCAGGTGCATGAACGTTTTCTCGGGCGCTCGGCGCGCGAGGCGCGGCTTGAGGTCGAAGGCGAACTCGGCCGCGTTCTGCCCGACACCTACACCGCGCAATTGCGTGCGACCATCGACCGCGTGTTCGGCGAGAAACTTGCACCCGTTCCGCATATCGCCGAGACGCTCGGCAAACTATCGCAGAAAATTTGCGTGGCCTCATCCGGCACGCCGACGCGCATTCGCTCGAGCCTTGGCACCACAGGACTGATCGGCCACTTCGATCCGCATCTTTTTTCGGCCATGCAGGTCGCGCACGGCAAGCCCGCCCCGGACCTGTTCCTGTTTGCCGCCGCACAAATGAATACGCCGCCGACGCGCTGCCTTGTAATTGAGGACTCCGTGCCGGGCGTGACCGGCGCGTCCGCCGCCGGAATGACGGTGATCGGATTTACCGGCGGCAGCCATTGCCGCCCTGGCGACGGGAACCGGTTGCGCGCCGCGGGTGCCACAATCGTCATCGACGATATGCGCAAATTGCCCGCGCTCGCCGCGCAAACGCTCAATCGGGATGAAATAACAGCCATTTAGCCTGTTTTTCGCCGATCCGGCCACGGCGCGGTCGCTGGATTTCGCGGGCCTTTCCCTATATCTGAAACGCCGGAAAGCGGCCCGAACTGCCGCCTGTCAGGATCTGAATGACCACGCCGCGCAAGCTGCACATCAAGTCATACGGCTGTCAGATGAATGTCTACGATGCACAACGCATGGTGGATACGCTGACGCCTGAAGGATACGTCGAGACAGCCAACGCCGAGGAGGCCGATCTTGTCATCCTGAACACATGTCATATCCGCGAGAAGGCCTCCGAAAAGGTCTATTCGGAACTGGGACGCCTGCGCGTCGCCAAGGACGATGCCGCCCGCAATGGGCGCGAGATGCGGATCGCGGTGGCGGGCTGTGTCGCACAAGCCGAAGGCAGCGAGATCATCCAGCGCGCGCCTGTTGTCGACATCGTGGTCGGCCCGCAAAGCTATCATCATCTGCCGCAACTGCTGGCGAAAGCGCGCAGCGATGGCCGCGCCATCGAGACCGAATTCCCTGTCGAGGATAAATTCGCAGCCTTGCCCGATCCGAAGCCCGCGATGATCCGTGCGCGCGGCATCTCGTCCTTCGTCACCGTGCAGGAAGGCTGCGACAAGTTCTGCACCTTCTGCGTGGTGCCTTACACGCGCGGCATGGAAGTGTCGCGTCCGGTCGCGCGCATTATCGACGATGTGAAGCGCCTCGCCGACAACGGCGTCCGCGAGATCACGCTGATCGGACAGAACGTCAACGCCTTCCATGGCGAGGGCGAGAACGGCGAGCCGTGGTCGCTTGGCCGCTTGCTTCATCGCCTTGCCGGGATTCCCGGCATTCTCCGGCTGCGTTATTCAACCAGCCATCCGCGCGATGTCGACGATGCGCTGATCGAAGCCCATCGCGACATTCCGGCCGTGATGCCGTTCGTGCATCTGCCGGTACAGTCCGGCTCCGACCGCATTCTGGAAGCGATGAACCGCAAGCACACCGCTGCCGATTATGCCCGCACCGTGGACCGGTTCCGCAAGGTGCGTGAAGACATTGCATTTTCATCGGATTTTATCGTCGGTTTTCCGGGTGAAACCGAGGAAGATTTTTCGGCGACCCTCGCGCTGGTCCGCCAAATCAGCTACGCTGGCGCCTATTCGTTCAAGTATTCGCCGCGGCCCGGCACGCCGGCCGCGGACATGCAGGAGATGGTTGCGGCCACGGTGATGGACGAGCGATTGGCGCGGCTTCAGGAGTTGATCGACAGCCAGCAGGCCGCATTCAACGCGGCAGCCATCGGCGAGACGGTCGACGTGCTGTTCGAGCGCGCCGCGCGCAATCCAGGTCAGATCGTCGGCCGCACCGCTTATCTCCAGCCTGCGCATGTCATGGCTTCCCCTGACATTATCGGGCAGGTGCTGCCTGTCGCCATCGACAGCCTCGAGCGCTACAGCCTGATCGGCAGATTGGCCGGTCCCGTGCCCCATGCTTCGCCGCGTTCCCAGCCCGCCATGACCCCCGGAGCCTGAACCCTTGCCAAAAAGCGCATCGGATTCGCCGACACTCGCACCTGGCCGCAAGCCTGACGTTCATACTCCGCACGAAGCCCAGATCGTCGTCGCCTTTGACGACAACGGCGCCGCCTCCGCGCTGGTCGGCCCTTATGGCCAAAATCTCGCGCTGATCGAGCGGCGGCTTGGTGTTGTCGCCGACTCGCGCGGCAATCACATCACTATCGCCGGATCGCGCGATGGCTGCGACGCCGCACGCCGCGTGCTGGAAATGCTTTACGAACAGGCGATCCGCAGTCAGGACATCGCGCAGGGCGATGTCGAAGGCGCGATCCGCGCCGTGATCGCACAAGGCTCGCTGTTCGAGTTCGATCCCAAGGCCGCGAAGTCGCAATTCGAGGAAATCAACCTGCGCAAGCGTCCGGTGCGCGCGCGCACCGCCGCGCAGGATTCCTATATCCGCGCACTGAAGCGCCACGAACTGGTGTTCGGCATCGGCCCGGCCGGCACCGGCAAGACATGGCTTGCGGTGGCGCAGGCCTGCCAGTTGTTCGAACGCAAGGAAGTCGATCGCATCATCCTGTCGCGGCCCGCTGTCGAGGCCGGTGAGCGGCTCGGATTTTTGCCGGGCGACATGCGCGAAAAGGTCGATCCCTATCTGCGGCCGATCTACGATGCGCTGTATGACCTGATGGACTCCCGCGTGGTCGAGCGCGGCCTGCAGAGCGGCGAGATCGAAATCGCGCCGCTTGCCTTCATGCGCGGCCGCACGCTGACGAATGCCGCGATCATCCTCGATGAGGCGCAGAACACCACGTCGATGCAGATGAAGATGTTTCTGACCCGCCTGGGTGAGAACAGTCGCATGATCATCACCGGCGATCCGAGCCAGGTCGATCTGCCCAACGGCCAGCCGTCGGGACTGGCGGAAGCCGCCAAGCTGCTCGACGGCGTCGAAGGCATCGCGCAGGTGCGTTTCACCGGGCAGGACGTGATCCGCCACGAGCTCGTGGCGCGCATTGTCGCCGCTTACGAAGGCACGCCCAAGAAACCCGATGCAGGCAGATCCTGAACGCGCGATTGCCGCCATGACATCCGCCAACCTTCCCGCGACTGAAGTGCTTGTCACGGCGGACTGCTGGGCCGGCGAAAGCAGCGCGGAGACGATCGTTCACCGCGCTATCGAGGCCGCGGCCTCCATGGTCGACGCCGATACGGCGGACGCCGAGGTCGCCGTCATGCTGACCGACGATGCGGGCATTCGCACGCTCAACAACAACTGGCGCGGCATCGACAAGCCGACCAACGTGCTGTCCTTCCCGGCGCTGCAGCCGGAGCGCGCGTCCGCCGATGACGACGCGCCGCGCATGCTCGGCGATATCGCGATCGCCTACGAGACGACGCGCAAGGAGGCCGACAGCGAGCACAAGCCGTTCGAGCATCATCTCAGCCATCTGGCCGTACACGGCTTCCTGCATCTGATAGGCTACGATCATGAAACCGACGATGATGCCGAGATCATGGAAGGCCTCGAACGCGACATTCTGGCGCAACTCGGGATTCCCGATCCTTACGCGCACGACGACCAGGTGAACTAAGTGCCCGAACCTCTCGCTGCCAAATCCGACACCGAGCGTCCCGGCGCGCAACGGCCGGCTAATCTGCCGGTGCCCGTGCAGCAGGGCGAGGTGCTGCGCCCCTCTTCCGAACTCTGGCTGATGCGCGCGCTGCGCACGCTGTTCGGATGGAAAGCGGGGTCCGCGCGCGCCGACCTTCAGGTGGTGCTCGACGCCACCACGCCGGACGAAACCAGCTTCACCACGGTCGAGCGCACCATGCTGCGCAACATCCTCGGCCTGCACGAGCGGCGTATCGCCGACGTGATGGTGCCGCGCGGCGACATTGTCGCGGTGAAGCGCGACATCTCGCTCGGTGAACTGATGAGCCTGTTCGAGAGCGCGGCCCATTCCCGCCTTGTGGTCTACAATGACACGCTCGACGATCCCGAAGGCTTCGTCCATATCCGCGACCTGCTCGCCTTCATGACCTCGAAGGCGAAGGTCGACGACGAGGTGAACGCCAAGCGGAAGAAGCCGTTTCCTGCCGGCCTCGATCTGCGCTCGGTGGACCTGCGGATGAAGCTGGCCGATGCCGACATCATGCGCAAGCTGATCTACGTTCCGCCGTCGATGCCTGCCATCGACCTGCTGGCGCAGATGCAGGCGACACGCATCCATCTGGCGCTGGTGGTGGACGAATACGGCGGCACCGACGGCCTGGTCTCGATCGAGGATATTGTCGAGCAGGTGGTCGGCGAAATCGACGACGAGCATGACGGCGACGAGGCGCCATCCGTGGTCAAACAGTCCGATGGATCGTTCATCGCCGATGCTCGCGCCAGCCTCGAGGACGTGCAGTCCGTGGTGGGCGAGGAGTTCGACACCGGCGAGGCCGGCGAGGAGGTCGACACGCTCGGCGGCTATCTGGTGACACAGGTCGGCCGTCTGCCGGTGCGCGGTGAAATTATTTCCGGCCCGGGCGATTTTGAAATCGAAGTTCTCGACGCCGATCCGCGCCGCGTCAAGCGTGTGCGCATCGGCACGCACAAGGACCGCTCCAACCTGCGTCATCGCGAATTGCGCCGCCGCGAAGCCGCTGCCGATGCGGCGCAGGCACAAAGCAACGATCCCGCCAACCCCGCCTCATCCGGCGACAGCACCGGCAGCCGATGAATTCGTTCCGCGCGCTTATCGCCTCGATCATTCTTTCGTGGGGCTGGAAGCGCGCGGCGCTCGCATGGATCGCGGGCGCGCTGTCGGCGCTGGCGATGGCGCCGTTCAACGCCTGGCCGATTCTCTTTCTGACCATTCCTGTGATGGTCTGGCTGCTCGACGGCGCAGGCGCCGGACGTCTCGGCGGCATTCCGGCGGCGGCGCTCAGTGGCTGGTGGTTCGGTTTCGGCTATTTCACCGCGGGGCTTTACTGGATCGGCTACGCATTCCTTGTCGATGCCGAAACATTTGCATGGCTGCTGCCGTTCGCGGTGATGGGATTGCCGGCGGGTCTCGCGCTGTTCATGGCGCTCGGCTTCGCGCTTGCCCGATTGATCTGGGTGCCCGGAGCGCTTCGCATTCTCAGTCTCGCCAGCGCGCTCACCTTCAGCGAATGGCTGCGCGGGCATGTCCTCACCGGCTTTCCATGGAACGCCTTCGGTTATGCGCTGACCGAACCGCTTGCGCTGGCGCAGACGGCTTCGCTGGTGGGCCTCTGGGGTCTGACGTTCATCGCACTTGCCGTATTCGCAAGTCCCGCAGCGCTCGCGGATGACCCCGCCGTGACGCGCCGCCCGTGGATGGCGCCCGCGCTTTCTCTCCTCGTTCTGATCGCGATGGGCCTCTACGGCGCGTTCCGGCTGACCACGCATCCAACGCAGCTCGTGGCCGGCGTGAAGCTGCGGCTGATGCAGCCGAACCTGCAACAGGACGTGAAGTTCAACTATTCCGCCAAGCAGATGGTGATGGAGAAGTATCTGTCGTTGTCGGACCGCGCGACCGGACCGCAGTCGAGCGGCATCCGCGACGCGACGATTCTCATCTGGCCCGAATCCGCCTTTCCATTTTTCCTTTCGCGCGAAGCCGACGCCATGGCGCAGATCGCCAGTCTGCTGCCGCAGGGAACGGTTCTGGTCACCGGCGCCATTCGTCCGCCCGATCAGCCCGCGGGAACGCAGATCACACGCGCCTACAATTCGATCTATGTGATCGACCATGACGGCACGATCCTGTCGGTCTACGACAAGCTGCATCTCGTGCCGTTCGGAGAATATCTGCCGTTCCAGTCGGCGATGGAGAGACTCGGCTTCGTGCAGATCACGAAAGTGCGCGGCGGATTCATTCCCGGCGACCGACGGCGCACGATGAACATTCCGAATGCGCCGCGCATGCTGCCGTTGATCTGCTATGAGGCAATCTTTCCCGGCGCCATCGTTGACGGCAAGGATCGTCCCGGATGGATCGTCAACCTGACCAACGATGGCTGGTTCGGCATTTCCACCGGCCCCTACCAGCATCTGCAGCAGGCGCGCTTGCGCGCCGTTGAGGAAGGTCTGCCGCTCGTCCGTTCTGCGAACACCGGGATATCCGCGGTCATTGATCCGGTGGGACGCATCGTTGCGCATCTGGAACTTGGCAGAGAAGGCGTCCTCGATTCACCATTGCCCAAGGCGACAGCGCCGACGATTTTTTCAAGGGTTCGGGATATTCCCGCAGCGCTGGCGGTAGCCTTGTCGGCCGTGATCGTTCTTCGCCGCCGCCGCGTGAAACCGAAGGCGTGAAGCCCCGTATCTTTATGGCCCGCCGCGCGGCCGTTCATGGAACCCGGGCGTCAGAATGCCGCCGTAACCTAAATTCTTCAGCACGTGCATGACTAGCATTTGACGATCCGGCATGCGGCAGCGTATGCCGAATAAACCGCCGTCTCGCCTCGGGTATTTGTGCCCGATGACCTGCCGGCGCGGAGTTCGAGATGACGCCCAAGGCCCCCAATCCAATCGACAAGTATGTCGGCAGCCGTGTTCGCATGCGCCGCATCATGCTTGGCATGAGCCAGGAAAAGCTCGGTGAGGCGCTTGGCCTGACATTCCAGCAGGTCCAGAAATACGAGAAGGGCACCAACCGCATCGGTGCAAGCCGCCTGCAGCAGATTTCCGATATTCTTCAGGTCCCGGTCTCGTTCTTGTTCGAGGGCGGCCCTGCCGGCCCGAACGCCCTGGCGGGACTGAGCGAAGCGCAGTCGCCCGCCTACGTCTCGGATTTTCTTGCCACATCCGAAGGCCTGGCGCTGACCCGGGCCTTCACGCGGATCACCGACGCCCGGCTCCGCCGCAGCATCGTGGAGCTTGTCGAACAGATGGCCGCACGCGAGCAATCCGACCCGACCTGAACTCACGCTCGTGCGTTGAACGAACACACGTCACGCAGCACAAGCCAGAGCGATTCCAGATTTTCCATTCATGATGATGAACGGCCAGGACCGGCACCGGCAGATGACGAAGTCAGCGGACGGCATCGCTTCATCGTCCCAGGCCGCCGGGCACAGCCACGGCTCGTTCTTTGGACGGCGCAAGGGACACAAGCTCCGCAACCATCAGACCGATCTGATGGAGCATCTGCTGCCCCGGCTCACCCTTGATCTTGCGACGGCGGACGCCTCCGCTCCCGCATCGCTGTTCGATGCACCGGTCGACGAGATGCGGCTGGAGATCGGCTTCGGCGGCGGCGAGCATCTTGTCGCCGAGGCGCTCGCGCATCCGCGGACCGGCTTCATCGGCTGCGAGCCCTACATCAACGGCATGGCGAAGATCCTGTCGCTGATCGAAGCGAACAACATCGCCAACATCCGCCTGTTCGCGGGTGACGCCGCCGAGCTTCTGGACTGGGCGCGCGCCGGAAGTTTCAAACGCATTGATCTCATTCATCCCGATCCGTGGCCGAAGCGGCGGCACTGGAAGCGCCGCTTCGTGCAGGACGCCACCATTGCGCAGATGTCGCGCGTCCTCGATCCCGCGGGCGAATTCCGTTTTGTCAGCGATATCGACGACTACTGTTCATGGACGCTGATGCACATGCAGCGATCGAATGACTTTGCATGGACAGCGGAGCGGGCCGATGACTGGCGCAAGCCCTGGCCGCATTACACGATGACGCGCTATGGCCGCAAAGCCGAACGCGAGGGACGCAAGGCCGCCTATCTGATTTTCAAGCGAACGAACGCCTAGGCCTTGTCGCGCAGACGCCAGAACGTCAGCACACGTTGCGCGGTCGCCGGCGACAACCGCTCGTAGTTGATCCGCGCTTCCTCGATATCGGGGCCGGACGGCACCTTGCCGGGACCGAGCCGCAGAACGAGCAGCGCGCGCACGGTCGCCCATTCCAGTCCGATCGACTTTCCAAGCAGCAGGACCGGATCGTAACGATCCCCCAGCATGAGCTGGTTGACCACGTTGAGCCGCATGCCCGTCATCGCGGCGAGCGCGGCCACGGCCTCCTCATACTTGTGCTGCCGGGCAAAATCGAGCAGCGCCGCCTGATCGAGATTGCCGGCTTGATGCAGCGCCAAGATGGCGCGTTGCGCCGGCTCGAAGTCGCGCGCCAGCGGCTGCGATTTCGGCGCGCCCGACAGCTCGATCATCGCCTGGTTGATCGCGGCCTTTTGTTTCGGCTTGGCCATGTCGAACAGGCGGCGTCGCACGACATCGACCGATTTGGCCAGCAACTGCTTCAGCGTCGCCGCGGGAAGATCCTCGCGCTGTCCGACCGTCATCGCCAGCATGCCGTCGTCGGTCGCGCGTTTGACCAGCCCTGAATAGCCATACTCGGAAAACTGCGCGCCGGCGTTGGCCGCGACATTGCGCACGACATCCCGGTCGCCACGGCGGACGATCACATCGGTCACCGCCGGCGACAGCGTCTTGCGTCCCGAAATCGCGGCGAGATGTTCCTGCCCCCGGCCGCGGGCGATATCGACAAGGGTGGGATCGTCGAGCAGCGGCGAGCGGCTGAGGATCGGTCCTGCGATCCTGATTTCGGCTTCACGCGCGAGTTGCTTCACCAGCGTCGGCGGCGCGTTGTCGAGTTTTGACAGACGTTCGGCAAGTTCCGCCCGGGTCTCGATTTCGGTGGCGGGGACGAGGCCAACCAGAATGTCGTCGAACAGCGCGACATGTTTGGTCTCGAAACGCGCAGCCCCCTGCAGAAAGAGGCTGGAGATTCGCTCGATCGCCTCTGCCCGCTTCTCCGCGGAGCCATTCTTGACGATGTCATCGAGTTCCGGAATCAGCGAAAGCGCAGCGGCCATAGAGATCTCGTTCGCGCACCGGTACGGCGGTTCCACCCTCGCTGTGGCCGCTCCGCCCGGGACGCGGGCGGACTGTAGGCCCCGTCGGGTGAATTAACGGTTAGCCGCGACGGCCGTATCCCCCGAATGGGGTATGCCGGCCTGACAAGGTTACGCGGGGGTGTGCAAAATGGCGCGATTTGGCGGAAAACCAGCCGCTGACGCCGGTCAGGCAGGTTCCACCGGCGGGCGCCTGACCCCCCGGAAGCCCTTGCCGCACAGGCCGAAAACGTCTATATCCGCCGCAACTGATAAATTCTCATACGCGCACGTAGGAGAGTGGGACCCCCGGGGACCCGCTCTTTTTTATTACCTGACGCCAGCCGCATGACGCGGCAGCAAAGATCAAGAGCCTTCTCGACCCGCACATGACCGAACCGACCGACGTCACCGTTGATTCCGACCTGCTTGATGAACCGCGCCTGGTGATCGAGCCGGGCGCCGGCGCGCGCGTGGCGGCGGTGGCTGCGCCGGTGTTGCAGGGCATGGGCTACCGGCTGGTCCGCATCAAGGTTTCCGGCGAAGCCGGCTGCACCGTGCAGATCATGGCGGAACGGCCCGACGGCACCATGCAGATCGAGGATTGCGAGGCGATCTCGAAGGCGCTGTCCCCGGTGATGGACATCGCCGATCCGATCCAGCGTGCCTACCGGCTGGAAATTTCATCCCCGGGCATCGACCGGCCGCTGGTCCGCCGCACCGACTTCGAGCGCTATGTCGGTCATCTCGTGAAAATCGAGATGGCCACGGCCCACGATGGCCGCAAGCGCTTCCGCGGAACCATTCAGGGGCTGGAAGGCAACAGCGTCCATATCGTGCGTGACGATGCCAAGGACTATAAAGGGGCGCAGGAAGCCGACGTCCTGCTGCCCATCGAAGACATCGCCAGCGCCAATCTGGTCCTGACCAACGCGCTGATTGCCGAATCCATGCGCCGCGGCCGTGACGCCGAGCGCGAGCAGCTCGAACAATCGGGCGCCATTCCGGAACCTCCGGCGCATGCGCGCCGCGCGCGTGAAAAGCGCGATCTGAAGAAAGGCTTCCAGCCGAAGCCGAAAAGCAAGACAAAGAAGCCCGTACCGCAGAACACCAAGGAACATCGCCTCGCCGCTGAAAAGAAAAAGCGCGCGGGCCTCACGGACCACCACGAAGGAGACTGAGCCATGGCCGCTGTCAGCGCCAACAAACTCGAACTGCTGCAGATCGCCGATGCCGTCGCGCGCGAAAAGTCGATCGACCGCGGAATCGTGATCGCCGCGATGGAGGACGCCATCGCGAAAGCGGCCCGCGCCCGTTACGGCTCCGAGACCGATGTGCACGCCCAGATCCATCCGAAGACCGGCCAGTTGCAGCTCGCACGCCACATGCTGGTGGTCGAGCAGGTCGAGAACTCGTCCAACCAGATTTCGCTGAAGGACGCGCAGAAGGCCAATCCCGGCGCGCAGATCGGCGACACCATCGCCGACACGCTGCCGCCGCTGGAATACGGCCGCATCGCCGCGCAGAGCGCCAAGCAGGTGATCGTGCAGAAGGTGCGCGAAGCCGAGCGCGACCGGCAGTATCAGGAATTCAAGGACCGCATCGGCGAGATCGTCAACGGCGTGGTCAAGCGCGTCGAATATGGCAGCGTGATCGTCGATCTCGGACGCGGCGAAGCCATTGTGCGCCGTGACGAAATGCTGCCGCGCGAGGTGTTCCGCAACGGCGACCGCGTGCGCTCCTATATCTTCGACGTCCGCCGCGAAACCCGCGGCCCGCAGATTTTCCTCTCGCGCACCCATCCGCAGTTCATGGCCAAGCTGTTTGCGCAGGAAGTGCCGGAAATCTACGACGGCATCGTGGAAATCAAGGCAGTGGCCCGCGATCCGGGCTCGCGCGCCAAGATCGGCGTGATCTCGCGCGATTCCTCGGTCGATCCGGTCGGCGCCTGCGTCGGCATGCGCGGCTCGCGCGTGCAGGCCGTGGTGAACGAACTGCAGGGCGAGAAGATCGACATCATTCCGTGGTCCCCGGACATCGCGACCTTCGTGGTCAACGCGCTGGCGCCGGCGGAAGTCGCCAAGGTCGTGATCGACGAAGACCGCGAGCGCATTGAAGTTGTCGTTCCGGATACCCAACTGTCTCTTGCGATCGGACGCCGCGGCCAGAACGTGCGCCTCGCCTCGCAGCTCACCGGCTGGGACATCGACATTCTCACCGAGCAGGAAGAATCGGAGCGCCGCCAGGCCGACTTCGAGAATTCCACCCGCGTGTTCATGGAAGCCCTCAACGTCGACGAAGTGGTCGGCCAGTTGCTCGCCTCCGAAGGTTTCGGCTCGGTGGAAGACCTCGCTCTGGTCGATCCGCGCGAACTGACCAGCATCGAGGGCTTCGACGAGGAAACCGCCGCCGAGCTGCAGAGCCGCGCGCGCGAATATCTGGAACAGCTCGAGGCCGAACTCGAAGCCAAGCGGAAGGAACTGGGCGTGGAAGATGAATTGAAGACAGTGCCCGGCGTGACCGCGAAGATGCTGGTGAAATTCGGCGAGAACAACGTCAAGACGGTCGAGGATCTTGCGGATCTGGCCACCGACGATCTGGTCGGCTGGACCGAACGCAAGGATGGCGAAACCGTCAAGCACGCGGGCATCCTTGATGCGAACGAGATGTCGCGCGAGGACGCCGAAGCCCTGATCATGCAGGCGCGTGTTGTGGCCGGCTGGATCACCGAAGCCGACCTCGCCAAGCCATCGGAAGAGGCGGAAGCCTCTGAAGAGAATCCCGCGTAACAAGGCCGAAACTCATGAAGCGATTTTCGGACACCACCATGTTCCGCAAGAGTTGAAGGAAATGACCCGCGCATGCTCGCCATCGCTGATCACGCCGATCTCGATCACGGTCCCCGGACAAAATCCGGGACCGAGCGGATGTGCGCGGTCACACGACAGGTTGCGCCCGTCGATGACCTGATCCGCTTCGTTCTCTCCCCGACGGGAGAGATCGTTGCCGACCTGAAGCGAAAACTTCCGGGACGTGGCCTGTGGGTGTCGCTCTCGCGCGAGAAAGTCGCGGAAGCGGCCCGGCGCAATGTGTTCGCGCGCAGTTTCAAGCGCGAGGTTCAGGTGCCGAAAACCCTGGCTGACGACGTCGAACGCCTGATGGTCCGGGGCATTTGCGAAGCCCTCGCGATGGCCGCCAAGGCCGGGCAGGTGATTTCGGGATTTTCCAAGGTCGAGGGCGCGATCGAGACCCGGCAGGCCGTGGCCCTGATCCATGCCGCTGACGGTGCTTTGGACGGAATTCGCAAGCTGAACGGCAAACTGGCCGCCATGAGGCGGGAAATCAGCCCGGAATCGGGCGATTTTCCCGTGATCGGCGTCCTGACCACCGATGAATTGGATTTGGCACTTGGGCGGGCAAATGTGGTACATGCTGCCCTGCTCGCGGGCCCGGCCAGCAAGACCTTCCTCGCACGTTGCCAGACACTCACCCGGTTTCGGGGGACGGATGGCGGCCACAATGGCGGGAATGACCAGAATAACCAGGGCACGGCCGTCTGACACGGCGTGCGAGCAAACGAACGAGATTGGGACTGTTGAATGGCTGATACGAAGAATCCTGGCGACAAGCCTCTGAGCGTCGGTACGAAAACTCTGTCGCTGAAGCCGCGCACAGAGACCGGCGTGGTGCGCCAGAGTTTCAGTCACGGCCGCACCAAGCAGGTGGTGGTCGAAAAGAAAACCAAGCGCCGCCTTGCCGGCGACCCCGCGCCGGAAGCCGCGCCGGCCCCTGTTGCCGCGCCGAAGCCCGCGCCGCGCCCGGCCGAGCCGCCGCGCCCTGTCGCGCGCAAGTCCGGTGTCGTGCTGCAGACCCTGACCGAAGACGAACAGAGCGCCCGCGCCAGCGCCCTCGCCGATGCGCGCATCCGTGAAGAGGAAGAGCGCCGCGCCGCGGAAGCGGAAGCCGCCCGCCGCAACACCAAGGAATTCAAGGAACAGCAAGAGCGCGAAGCCGCCGAAGCCCGCAAGAAGGCCGAGGAAGAACGTCATCGCGCCGAGGAAGAAGCCAAGGCCCGCGCCGAGCGCGAAGCCAACAAGCGCGAAGCCGCCGCGAAGGCTGCCGCGGCAGCGCCTGCGAAGGCGCCGATTGTCCCGGCACGTCCGGCGGCGGTCGCGGCCGACGGCTCCGACGATGACGAAGCCCCGCGCATGGTGCGCCGTCCCGGCGGCGGTCCCGCGCGTCCGGTCATTGCACCGAAGCCGGCTGCGAAGCCCGGCCCGGCGAAACAGCGCGGCCGTCTCACCATTTCGACCGCGCTCAACGCCGACGATGTGCGCGAGCGCTCGATCGCCTCGTTCCGCCGCCGCACCCAGCGCCTGAAGGGTCACGCTTCTAACGAGCCGAAGGAAAAGCTCATTCGCGAAGTGACGATCCCTGAAGCGATCACGATTCAGGAACTCGCCAACCGCATGGCCGAGCGCGCCGTCGACATCATCCGCCTGCTGATGAAGCAGGGCGCGATGCACAAGATCACCGACGTGATCGACGCCGACACCGCGCAACTCATCGCCGAAGAACTCGGCCACACCGTCAAGCGCGTTGCAGCAAGCGACGTGGAAGAAGGCCTGTTCGACGTTGCGGAAGATCATGCGTCCGATACGACGCCGCGTCCGCCGGTCGTCACCGTCATGGGTCACGTCGACCACGGCAAGACCTCGCTGCTCGATGCTTTGCGCCACGCCAACGTGGTCTCGGGCGAGGCCGGCGGCATCACCCAGCACATCGGCGCCTATCAGGTCACCTCGCCTGAAAGCGGCAAGAAGATCACCTTCATCGACACGCCGGGCCATGCCGCGTTCACCGCGATGCGCGCCCGCGGCGCCAAGGTCACCGACATCGTCATTCTCGTCGTCGCGGCCGACGACGGCGTGATGCCGCAGACCATCGAGGCGATCAATCACGCCAAGGCGGCCAAGGTTCCGATGATTGTCGCGATCAACAAGATCGACAAGCCCGACGCCAAGCCCGAGCGCGTGCGCACCGAACTGCTGCAGCATGAGGTCCAGGTCGAATCCTTCGGCGGCGATGTCGTTGACGTTGAAGTGTCGGCGAAGAACAAGACCAACCTCGACAAGCTGCTCGAAATGATCGCGCTGCAAGCCGATCTGCTCGAACTCAAGACCAACCCGGACCGTCCGGCCGAAGGCACCGTGATCGAAGCCAAGCTCGATCGCGGCCGCGGCCCCGTGGCGACCGTGCTGGTTCAGCGCGGCACGCTAAAGGTCGGCGACATCATCGTGGCCGGCGCCGAAATGGGCCGCGTCCGCGCGCTGATCAACGATCAGGGCGAGACCGTTCAGGAAGCCGGCCCCTCGGTGCCGGTCGAGGTGCTCGGCTTCAACGGCCCGCCGGAAGCAGGCGACCGCCTCGCCGTGGTCGAGAACGAAGCCCGCGCGCGTCAGGTCACCGATTATCGTGCCCACCAGAAGCGCGAGAAATCCGCCGCCAGCAGCGCCGGCATGCGCGGCTCGCTTGAACAGATGATGTCGCAGCTCAAGACCACGGGCCGCAAGGACTTCCCGCTGGTCGTGAAGGCCGACGTGCAGGGCTCGCTGGAAGCGATCCTCGGATCGCTCGAAAAGCTCGGAACCGACGAAGTCGCAGCCCGCATCCTGCATGCAGGCGTCGGCGGCATCTCCGAATCCGACGTGACGCTGGCGGAAGGCTTCAACGCCGCCATCATCGGCTTCAGCGTGCGCGCCAACAAGGAAGCGGCGGCGCTCGCCAAGCGCAACGGCATCGAAATTCGCTACTACAACATCATCTACGATCTGGTGGATGACGTGAAGAAGGCGATGTCCGGTCTGCTCGCGCCGACGTTGCGCGAATCCATGCTCGGCAATGCCCAGATCCTCGAAGTGTTCAACATCTCGAAGGTCGGCAAGATCGCGGGTTGCCGCGTCACCGACGGCAATGTGGAACGCGGCGCGAACGTGCGCCTGATCCGCGACAACGTCGTCGTGCATGAAGGCAAGCTCTCGACCCTGAAGCGCTTCAAGGACGAAGTGAAGGAAGTCCAGTCCGGTCAGGAATGCGGCATGGCCTTCGAGAACTACCAGGATATGCGCGTTGGCGACGTGATCGAATGCTACCGCGTGGAGACCATTCAGCGCTCCCTGTAAGTCCAAGTCTTCAGGGCGCGTTGAAGGACTACGGGACGTCATGACCGCGTGAATCGCGGACATCCGCGTCTTCACTACGTTTCACAGCAATGATGTTCATGGCGGAGAGAGTCTCCGCCATGACGTCTGGTTTTTCAGGACTGTTCCATGTCCCGCCGACAACGCGGCAAATCACAAGGCTCGGCCTCCGGCGCATCGCAGCGGCAATTGCGCGTCGGCGAGCTTGTGCGCCATGCCGTCTCCGATCTGCTTGCACAAGGCCACGTGCACGATCCGGCGCTCGAAGGTCACATCATCACCGTGCCCGAAGTGCGCATGTCGCCCGATCTCAAGCTCGCGACGGTCTATGTGATGCCGCTCGGCGGACGTGGCATCGACGACGTGATCGCGGCGCTCGATCGCAACAAGAAGTTTCTCCGCGGCGAAGTCGCGCATCGCGTTAACTTAAAATTTGCGCCTGATCTTCGCTTCCGCGTTGACGAACGATTCGACGAAGCAGAACGGATCGAGAAATTACTGAGAACACCCGCGGTTCAAAAAGACCTCAAGACAGATTCGGACCAGAATTGATGAATGTGACGACCCCAGATCGCTTGATCGCGCCGCAAACCGCCGATGCGAACACGCCTGCCGATAATAATTTTTCCGCCGAACGCACGCGGCATAACGATCCACGTCAGCAGCAGGGCGGCAAGCAGCGCCAGCAAGGCAACCAGCAGAAGCGCGACCGCCGCGACGTTCATGGCTGGGTGATTCTCGACAAGCCTGTCGGCATGACCTCGACCCATGCCGTCGCCGTGCTCAAGCGCCTGTTCAATGCCAAGCGCGCCGGCCATGCCGGTACCCTCGATCCGCTGGCCTCCGGCGGATTGCCGATTGCGCTCGGCGAAGCCACCAAGACCGTTCCGTTTGTGATGGATGGCCGCAAGCGCTACCGCTTCACGGTGTGCTGGGGCGAGGAGCGCGACACCGACGACACCGAGGGCCAGATCACCCAGACCAGCGCCAATCGCCCCACCGAGGCAGCGATCCGCGCGCTGCTGCCCCAGTTCACCGGCACCGTCCTGCAAATCCCGCCGCAGTATTCGGCGATCAAAATTCAGGGCGAGCGGGCCTATGACATGGCGCGCGACGGCGAGGTCGTCCCCCTGCAGCCCCGCCCGGTCGAGATTCACGAATTAACCCTTGTGGAACAACAGGGTAACGAACGCTCGGTGTTCGAGGCCGAATGCGGCAAGGGCACCTATGTCCGGGCGCTGGCCCGCGATATGGGCCGGATTCTGGGGTGTTATGGCCATATTTGTGCCCTCCGGCGCACGATTTGCGGCCCTTTCACCGAAGACGACATGATTCCGCTGGCAGATCTGGAGGCTTTGTGCGATAGAGCCGCGTCTGGCGAGGGCAGCCTCGCCGACGCGCTTTTGCCCGTTGAGACCGCGCTGGACGACATCCCGGCACTGGCCGTCACACGGGCGGATGCCGCAAGGCTCCACAGGGGCCAGGCGGTTTTGTTGCGCGGACGGGATGCGCCAATTTCAAACGGCACAGTCTATGTCACTGTCGGAGGACGGCTTCTGGCCCTCGCCGAGATTGGCAATGGCGAACTCATCCCCAAGCGCGTGTTCAACCTGACCGGACTGACTGCCAGTCCTGTTCACAAAGAAGGTGTTTGACGATGTCGATTGCCGCAGAACGCAAAGCGGAAGTCATCAAGACGAATGCAACCAAGGCCGGTGATACCGGCTCGCCCGAGGTCCAGGTCGCGATCCTGTCGGAACGCATCGCCAACCTCACCGAGCACTTCAAGACCCACAGCAAGGACAACCATTCCCGCCGTGGCCTTCTGAAGCTGGTGTCCACGCGCCGTTCGCTTCTCGACTACGTGAAGAAGAAGGACGAGGCGCGTTACAAGGCGCTTCTCGAAAAGCACAACATCCGTCGCTGACGGAACCAGGCGCGCGCATCCTTGCGCGCGTTTTCGCATGACCCGGTCGGTCATGCTTCGACCAGCGCGCGGACCTTCCGAATGTCCGCGCGGCGTGTCCAGCAGCAATCCGGCGGCTGGGCGTAAACGGGTAAGAGGCCCGTACCATCGGAAGGATGGACGCCATTCTGAATTCAGAAACCATGGCAGGATCGCAGGACTCTGACGCGCTCGCGCGCACGCAGCGTCCCGCAATCTTGCGCATGGTTTTTGTGTTTCAGGCGTCCGTTCTTTCGTGAACCCATGAAAGACAATGACAATGTTTACTACGCACTCGGTTGAGATCGACTGGGGTGGACGTCCACTCAAACTCGAAACCGGCAAGATCGCGCGTCAGGCTGACGGCGCCGTCATGGCGACATATGGCGAAACCATCGTGCTCGCCACCGTGGTCGCCGCCAAGGCGCCGCGCGACGGCGTCGATTTCCTTCCCCTCACCGTCGACTATCAGGAAAAGACCTACGCTGCGGGGCGCATTCCCGGCGGCTACTTCAAGCGCGAAGGCCGTCCGACCGAAAAGGAAACGCTGGTTTCCCGCCTGATCGACCGCCCGATCCGCCCGCTGTTCGCCGATGGCTGGCGCAACGAAACCCAGGTCATCGTGACGGTGCTGTCGCATGACATGGAGAACGATCCGGACATTCTGGCGCTCGTCGCCTCCTCCGCCGCGCTGACGATTTCCGGCGTGCCGTTCATGGGCCCGATCGGCGCGGCCCGCGTCGGCTTCGTCAACGACGAGTTTGTTCTCAATCCGACCCTCGACGAGATGAACGACACCAACCTTGATCTCGTCGTTGCCGGCACCGCCACCGCCGTGCTGATGGTGGAGTCGGAAGCCAAGGAACTGCCGGAAGACGTGATGCTCGGCGCCGTGATGTTCGGCCACAAGCACTTCCAGCCGGTCATCAAGGCGATCATCGAGCTCGCCGAGAAGGCCGCCAAGGAACCGCGCGAGCTGGTTGCGACCGTCAACGAGGCGCTGGAGAAGGAAATTCTCGGCGTGGTCGAGCAGGACCTGCGCAAGGCCTACAGCATTCCGGTCAAGCAGGAGCGCTACGCCGCCGTTGGTGCGGTCAAGCAGAAGCTGCTTGAGCATTTCTTCAAGGACGGCGTCGAAGAGCGCTACGAGAAGCTGCGCGTCCTCGACGTGTTCAAGGAAGTCGAAGCCAAGATCGTGCGCTGGAACATTCTCGACACCGGCAAGCGCATCGACGGCCGTGATCTGAGCACGGTCCGACCGATCGTCGCCGAAGTCGGCGTGCTGCCGCGCGCCCACGGTTCGGCGCTCTTCACCCGCGGTGAAACCCAGGCGCTGGTGGTGACCACGCTCGGCACCGGCGAGGACGAGCAGTACATCGACTCGCTGTCGGGAACGTACAAGGAGCGCTTCCTGCTCCATTACAACTTCCCTCCCTTCTCGGTCGGCGAAACCGGCCGCCTCGGCGGCACCAAGCGCCGCGAGATCGGTCACGGCAAGCTCGCCTGGCGTGCGATCCATCCGGTCCTGCCGGCGCATCACGAATTCCCCTACACCCTGCGCGTCGTCTCGGAGATCACCGAGTCGAACGGCTCCTCGTCGATGGCGTCAGTCTGCGGCGCGTCGCTGGCGCTGATGGATGCGGGCGTTCCCTTGAAGCGCCCGACCGCGGGCATCGCGATGGGCCTCATCCTTGAGGGCGATCGTTTCGCCGTGCTGTCCGACATTCTCGGCGACGAAGACCATCTCGGCGACATGGACTTCAAGGTGGCCGGCACCGAAACCGGCATCACCTCGCTGCAGATGGACATCAAGATCGCCGGCATCACCGAAGCGATCATGAAGCAGGCCCTCGCGCAGGCGAAGGACGGCCGTATCCACATCCTCGGCGAAATGGCGAAGGCGCTCACCAATGCCCGCGCCGAGCTCGGCGAGCATGCGCCGCGCATCGAAGTGCTGCAGATCCCGACCGACAAGATCCGCGACGTGATCGGCACCGGCGGCAAGGTGATCCGCGAGATCGTTGAGAAGACCGGCGCCAAGGTCAACATCGAGGACGACGGCACCGTGAAGGTCGCCTCCGCCAACGGTGAATCGATCCGCGCGGCGATCAAGTGGATCAAGTCGATCACCTCCGATCCGGAAGTCGGCCAGATCTACGACGGCACCGTGGTCAAGGTGATGGAGTTCGGCGCATTCGTGAACTTCTTCGGCCCGAAGGACGGCCTGGTTCACATCAGCCAGCTCGCCGCCAACCGCGTGCAGAAGACCTCCGACGTCGTCAAGGAAGGCGACAAGGTCAAGGTCAAGCTGCTCGGCCTCGACGACCGCGGCAAGGTTCGCCTGTCGATGAAGGCGGTCGATCAGGCCACCGGTGAAGACCTCGAAGCCAGGCAGAAGGCCGAGAGCGCGCCCGCGGCGGAGTAAGCGTTCTCACATTCGCGTGTGACGATCACAAAGGGGCGGCATTTTGCCGCCCCTTTTCGTTGACCCCGTGCAAAACTCGATCAAGGCCGCTGCGTAGTTTGGCACGGGCCTGCGCGTCCGCTCCGGATCAGCAAGCGCGCCTTCACATCAGGGAGACTTTCATGTCATCGATATCCCGACGTCATCTCATGACCGCCATCGCCGGCGTTGCCGCATCGGCCGCCGCGCCGCGCATTGTCTTTGCGCAGGCGGCCGCACCGGCTGCAAGCGGCCCCTTCACGTTGCCGCCTCTGACCTATGCAGCCAACTCACTCGAACCGCATATCGACGCCAGGACGATGGAAATCCATCACGACAGGCACCACGCTGCGTATGTGGCCAACATGAACAATGCCGCGAAAACCCATCCGCAGCTTGGCACGACGCCGATCGAGAACATTCTCGGCAACATCAATGCGCTTGATGACTCCATCAAATTCACCGTGCGCAACAATCTCGGCGGCCACGCCAACCACACCATGTTCTGGCAGATCATGGGGCCGAACGGCGGCAAGCCGGAAGGCGAGGTGCTCGCCGCGATCGACAAGGACCTCGGCGGTCTCGAGAAATTCCAGGCCGACTTCAATGCCGCGGGCGGACGTCAGTTCGGCTCGGGCTGGGTGTTCGTCACCGTCAGCAAGGACGGCAAGCTCGCCATTGAAACGCGCCCCAATCAGGACTCACCGCTGATGGATGGCAAGCGCGTGCTGATGGGCAACGATGTCTGGGAGCACGCCTATTATCTGAACTACCAGAACCGCCGCCCGGATTATCTCAAGGCATGGTGGAACACCGTGAACTGGGCGAAGATTTCCGAACGCTACGCCGCTGCGAAGGCCGGCACGCTCACGATCTGAGCGCTCCTGAAAGGCTTGAGAAGGGGCGGCTTTCAGGCCGCCCTTTCATTTGTTTTCCCCCGGTCAGACGCATGACGCCGGAACAGTTGCTTGATCAGAATAATTGATCGCAACCCAAAGAAAAAGCGACTGGACCTGATGTTGGAATTCTTCCAATGTCACGTGACGGGCTCTCAGCGTGACGCCGTGCGAGGCGCGTCGCGAGAGCCATTTCTCAACGCGACATTCGGGGCGCGGTCCATCGGGCCTCAATCGCATTTTTCACGGACGTGACGATCTCGGCGCGGACCGGCATCACAGAACAACGGGAGACGACACATGGACGCAAAGACCGACGACAAGGGCGAGGGCAAATGCCCGTTCACAGGCGGCTCGCGCGGCCACAGCAACCGCAACTGGTGGCCGGAAGCCCTCGACATCGAGATGCTTCACCGGAATTCCACCCTGTCCGATCCGATGGGCAAGGAGTTTGACTACGCTGCAGAATTCAAAACGCTCGACCTCGATGCGGTGATCAAGGACCTGCACGCACTGATGACCAATTCGCAGGAATGGTGGCCGGCGGACTTCGGTCACTATGGCGGCCTGATGATCCGCATGGCGTGGCATTCGGCGGGCACCTATCGCATCACCGACGGCCGCGGCGGCGCAGGCGCCGGACAGCAGCGCTTTGCGCCGCTCAATTCGTGGCCTGACAACGCCAACCTCGACAAGGCGCGCCGTCTGCTGTGGCCGATCAAGCAGAAATACGGCCGCAAGATTTCCTGGGCCGACCTGATGGTTCTGGCCGGCAACGTCGCGCTGGAATCCATGGGCTTCAAGACCTTCGGTTTCGCCGGCGGTCGTGCGGACGTGTGGGAGCCGGAAGAGCTGTACTGGGGGCCGGAAGGCACCTGGCTCGGCGACGAACGCTACAGCGGCGAGCGCCAGCTCTCCGAGCCACTCGGCGCCGTGCAGATGGGCCTCATCTACGTTAACCCGGAAGGCCCGAACGGCAACCCCGATCCGGTCGCCGCTGCGAAGGACATTCGCGAGACCTTCTTCCGAATGGCGATGAACGACGAGGAAACCGTTGCCCTCATCGCCGGCGGCCACACCTTCGGCAAGACCCATGGCGCGGGCGATCCGTCGCTGGTCGGGCCCGAGCCTGAAGCCGGCGCGCTGGAAGATCAGGGCCTTGGCTGGAAGAGCAAGCACGGCACCGGCATCGGAGCTGACGCGATCACCGGCGGCCCGGAAGTGACCTGGACGCAGCAGCCGACGAAGTGGAGCAACCTCTTCTTCAAGAACCTGTTCGAGAACGAGTGGGAGCTGACCAAGAGCCCGGCCGGCGCCAAGCAGTGGGTGGCGAAGAACGCGGCGGCGGACGTGCCGGATGCGTTCGATCCGTCGAAGAAGCATCGCCCGACGATGCTCACCACCGACCTGTCGCTGCGCTTTGATCCGGAATACGAAAAGATCTCGCGGCGCTTCTACGAGAACCCGGATCAGTTCGCCGACGCCTTCGCACGCGCATGGTTCAAGCTCACGCATCGCGATATGGGCCCGCGCGTGCGTTACCTCGGCAAGCTCGTGCCGCAGGAAGTGCTGATCTGGCAGGACCCGATCCCGGCGTCCGACTCCAAGCTGGATGCCAAGGATATCGCCGATCTGAAGGCGAAGATCCTGGCGTCGGGGCTGCCGGTGTCGCAGCTCGTGTCCACCGCGTGGGCGTCCGCTTCGACGTTCCGCCGCTCCGACAAGCGCGGCGGCGCGAACGGCGCGCGCATTCGCCTGGCGCCGCAGAAGGACTGGGAGGTCAACGAACCGGCGCAGCTCAAGACCGTGCTGGCGAAGCTCGAGGAGATCCAGAAGGGCTTCGGCAAGAAGGTTTCGCTCGCCGACCTGATCGTTCTGGCTGGCACCGCCGCGGTCGAGAAGGCCGCAAAGGATGCCGGCGTCGATGTGAAGGTGCCGTTCACCCCTGGCCGCGGAGACGCCAGCCAGGAGCAGACGGACGTTCAGTCCTTCGCACCGCTTGAGCCGCGACAGGACGGTTTCCGCAACTACACCAACAGCAAGAAGACGCAATTCATGAAGCCGGAGGAAGCTCTGGTGGATCGTGCCCAGCTTCTGACGCTGACGGGACCGGAGATGACCGTTCTGCTCGGGGGCCTGCGCGTCCTCGGCGCCAATTTTAACGGGTCCAAGCACGGCGTATTCACCGCGACGCCGGGCAAGCTGACGAACGATTTCTTCGTCAACCTGCTCGACATGAACACCGAATGGCAGGCGCCGAATGCGGAAGGCATCTATGAGGGCCGCGACCGCAAGACCAAGGCGGTCAAGTGGACCGCGACCCGCGTCGACCTGATCTTCGGCTCGCACTCGCAGCTTCGCGCCTTTGCCGAAGTCTATGCCAGCGCGGACGCGAAGGAGAAGTTCGTGAAGGACTTCGTCAAGGCCTGGACCAAGGTCATGAACGCCGACCGCTTCGACCTCGGCAAGGACGATCTGCGCGAAATGGTCTAAGCCTCCGCAGTCAGCGTCAAGCAACGAGACAGCCCCCGCGATCCATTCGCGGGGGCTTTTTCATGGCTTCACGCCAGGCAAAAAATCTGTATGGCTCGTGGGCAAGCAAAAAAGACCAACCGAGGAACGCCATGATGAAGCTCTACTGGTCACCGCGCACACGCTCGTTCACCACGCTGTGGCTGATGGAAGAGACCGGCGTTCCGTATGAGCGCGTGCTGATCGATATCCACAAAGGCTCGCAGCGCACGCTGGAATTCCTCGCGGTCAATCCCATGGGCAAGGTTCCTGCCCTTGCGGACGGCGATGCCACGCTGGCGGAGGCCGCCGCGATCTGCGCGTATGTCGCCGAGCGCTATCCTCAGGCCAGGCTCGCGCCAGAACTCGGCGACTCCCATCGTGCAAAGTATCTCTACTGGCTGTTCTTCGCGCCGGGCTGTATCGAGCCTGCGATTGCGCAGATCGCCACCAAGATGGAATTGAATCCGGTCGCCGCCGGTTGGGGCGATGCGCAGCGCATGTTCGATGTGCTGGAAGCCGCGCTGGAAGAAGGGCCGTGGATTCTTGGCGAACAATTCTCCGCCGCGGACATCGCCATCGGTTCGGGGCTGAACTTCGCGGTGCGTTCGTTCAAGATGGTACCGTCGCGTCCGGCGTTCGACCGTTATCTCGACCGCTGCGCCGCGCGCCCGGCGTTCGAGCGCGCGCAAACGCTTGCGATGGGATGATCCGGCTTATTCCGGCACGACGCGCGGATCGACATCCTTGGCGTAGTCCACGCCCTTGATGCCGAATCCGAACAGGCGCAGGAACTGGCTGCGGTACTCTTCCAAATCCGCCAGTTCGTCCATCGTCTGCGTCGACAGCAGCGGCCAGCGGCGCGACACCTCGGCCTGAACTTCCGGCGACAGCTCCCAGTCGTCCACCCGGATACGCTGCTCGTCGTCGAGCTTGGCATTCTTGCCGAGGCGCGTCCGGAACAGACGGTCGATCTGCTCGATGCATCCTTCATGAAGCCCGAGCTGTTTCATGACCTTGAACAGCACCGTGCCGTAAAGCGGCACCACCGGAATGGCGGAGCTGGCCTGCGTGACCACGGCTTTCAGGGCCACGACGCGCGCGGCATCCGGTCCAAGCCGTTTGCGGATCACCTCCGCCTTCTGGTCGAGATCGACCTTGGCGCGGCCCAGGGTGCCCTTCCAGTAAATCGGCCAGGTGAGTTCGCTGCCGATGTACGTGTAGTTGAGCGTCTGGAAGCCCGGCGCCAGCACGCCCGCGTCCGCGAGCTGGTCGATCCACCGCTTCCAGTCATCGCCGCCCATCACCGCGACCGTCGCAGCCGCCTCGTCCTCGGTCGCAGGCATCAGCCCGGTCTCGTAGACTTCGCCGGTTTCCGTGTTGAGCGTCTTGATCTCGACGCGCTCGCCGAGCGGCTTGATCGCCGAACGATAGGTCTTGCCGGTCACCGGATCGGTGCGCACCGGCGCGGCCATGCTGTAAACCAGCAGATCGAGTTGGCCGAACTTCTCGCGCACCTGTTCGATGAATTTTTGCTTCAGTTCGTCGGAGAACGCGTCGCCTTCGAGCGTCACCGGCGAGCGGCCGATCTTCCGTGCCTCGATCTCGAAGGCGCGGTTGTTGTACCAGCCGGCGCTGCCGGTTTTCGTTGCCGTCGGCTCGCGCTCCAGCGATACGCCGATGGTGTCGGCGCCGCCGGCAAACGTCGCGACGATGCGGCTCGCGAGACCATAACCGGTCGAACAGCCCAGTACGGCGACACGCCTGGGACTCTCAAGAGCGCCCTGCTTGAGAACGTAGTCGATTTGCTCACGGACGTTCGCGGCGCAGCCGGCAGGATGCGCCGTGGTGCAGATGAATCCTCGCACGCGCGGTTCGATAATCATGCAAAATCCAATTCAAACGTGTTGGAATGACTCTGCGCGCCTTATGCGGGTACGCCGAGCCAGCGAGAGGAGACGGGTGGCATCAGGCATCAACGTGCTTGAACACCAGCGTCGCGTTGGTGCCGCCGAAGCCGAAGGAGTTCGAGAGCACCGCACTGATTTTGGCGTTGTCGATGCGCTTGCGCACGATCGGCATGTCCGCGAAGGCCGGATCGAGCTCCTGGATATTCGCGCTCTCGCAGATGAAACCGTTGTTCATCATCAGCAGCGAATAGATCGCTTCCTGCACGCCGGTTGCGCCCAGCGAGTGCCCGGTCAGCGACTTGGTCGCCGCGATCGGCGGGCACTTGTCGCCCGCGCCGAACACCGCGCGGATCGCGCCGATTTCCGGCGGATCGCCCGCCGGGGTCGATGTCGCATGCGGATTGATGTAGTCGATCCTGGTGTTGACGGTGGACATCGCCATGCGCATGCAGCGCTCGGCGCCCTCACCCGACGGCGCGACCATGTCGTAACCGTCCGAGGTCGCGCCATAGCCGGCGATCTCGCCGTAAATCCGCGCGCCGCGGGCCTTGGCGTGCTCAAGCTCCTCAAGCACCAGAACGCCCGCGCCGCCTGCGATGACAAAGCCGTCGCGGTTCACGTCATAGGCGCGTGAGGCCGTGGCCGGTGCATCGTTGTATTTCGACGACATCGCGCCCATGGCGTCGAACAGCACCGACATGGTCCAGTCGAGATCCTCGCAACCGCCCGCGAAGATGATGTCCTGCTTGCCGACCTGAATGGTCTCGTAGGCATTGCCGATGCAGTGATTGGACGTGGCGCAGGCCGACGAGATCGAATAGTTCACGCCCTTGATCTTGAACCAGGTCGCGAGCGTCGCGGAGGCGGTGGACGACATCGCTTTGGGCACAGCGAACGGACCGACCCGCTTCGGCCCCTTGGTGCGGGTGATGTCGGCGGCATCCACGATGGCGCGCGCGGAGGGACCGCCCGAGCCCATGATGATGCCGGTGCGCGGATTGACGATATCGGATTCGTCCAGCCCCGCATCGCGGATCGCCTGCTCCATCGCGACGTGATTCCACGCCGCGCCCTCGCCGAGAAAACGCATCGCGCGGCGATCGACCACATCGGCCGGATTCAGCGTCGGCCGGCCGAACACCTGCGAGCGGAAACCGAGCTTGGCATAATCTTCCGAATGGGTGATGCCCGGCTTGGCATCGTAGAGGCTCGCAAGCACTTCCTGAGTGTTGTTTCCGATGGAAGAGACGATGCCCATCCCCGTGACCACAACCCGCCGCATGTTTCCTCGCCCTTCGTTGCTGCGCTCTTGAAATCAGCGCCTTCGCCTGCCCGCGCCGGGATCTTGTCCGGCAATTCCGAAGCTCAGTTCTCGTGAGCCCCCCGACCCTGCATCACGTTCCCGGCTGCAATGGGGCATCCTGCTGGAATAAGCCGACCTTCAGATCCTTGGCGCGATAGATGATCTCGTCATCGGCCGACAGCGTTCCGTCAGCGATGCCCAGCCAGAGCTTGGAGCGCATCACGCGCTTCACGTCGATAGTGTACACGACCCTGGTGACGTTCGGCAGAACCTGACCGGTGAACTTGAGCTCGCTCAGTCCGAGCGCGCGGCCCCGCCCCGGCCCGCCGGACCAGCCGAGAAAAAAGCCGACCATTTGCCACAGCGCGTCGAGACCCAGACAGCCCGGCATCACGGGATCACCCTTGAAGTGGCATCCGAAGAACCAGAGGTCCGATTTCACATCCAGTTCGGCGCGCACGAGACCCTTGCCATATTCGCCGCCATTGTCATTGATGTCGGTGATCCGGTCGAACATCAGCATGGGCGGCAGGGGCAACTGGGCGTTGCCTGGCCCGAACAGCTCCCCCCGGCCACAGGCCAGGAGCTCTTCGTAGGCATAGCTGTTCTGGCGGTCTTTCATTTCGGTCCCTTGGTTTTGGCATGCCGGTCCTGCGGCAGCATTGCCGGACCTCTAACATAGGCTTTCCTGGGGTCAAAGTGGTCCTAACCGCCCGATTCGGGGCCATTTTTACCCTGTTTCAAAGGCTTCCAGTTGCGAAAAACTTGCATGTAACTGCATCCTTTCCTATACTTCAGGACAACAAACCCCTTTGGCGGGCGGATGTGCGCTGCCCTATGCGTATGAGTGACCTGATGGATGATGTTGTGATCGCCGAGACCAAGCACGAGGACCCGCACGGCCACCACCATGGTCATGCACCCGCGCTCACCGGATGTCCGTGGCATGACGTCAACGAAATGTTGCAGTCGGTCGGCCTGCGTCCGACCCGGCAGCGCATGGCGCTCGGCTGGCTGCTGTTCGGCAAGGGCGGCCGCCACCTGACCGCGGAAATGCTCTACGAGGAAGCGACCCACGCCAAGGTGCCGGTGTCGCTCGCCACCGTTTACAACACGCTGAACCAGCTCACCGAAGCCGGCCTGCTGCGTCAGGTCAGCGTCGACGGCACCAAGACCTATTTCGACACCAATACCAGCGCCCACCATCACTTCTACATGGAAGGCAGCCACGAGCTGGTCGATATTCCCGATCAGCACCTGATGCTGCAGAAGATGCCGCAGGTGCCGGAAGGCTACGAGATCGCCCGCGTCGACATGGTCGTGCGGCTGCGCAAGAAGCGCTGAGAAATCCCTGATCGTCATTTAGATGGATGCCCTCATCCTGAGGAGCGCGCTTTTGCGCGCGTCTCGGAGGATAAAGGCTGGACAGAAAGCTCATGGTTCGAGACGCGAGGCTGCGCCTCGCTCCTCACCATGAGGTCTTGGGTTTCGGGCTAGTTCACCTTCTCATCGGCGTAGACGCCCCACAGCCGCTGCTGCTCGATCCAGCCGTCGAAGCCGTTTCCGGCGATCCGGCACCAGCCTTCGTTGCAACGCTTCACGGTGGCGACGACGCCGGCCTGCAGTTTCGCCGCCACGGCGCTGGTGGCATCGGCGCGGTCGTAGATCGGCGCGAGATCGTCCTTCTTCTTCATGGTGACGACGGCTGTCCGGCGGCCCGACAGCAGCGAGTGGTAAACCCACCCCTCCGCGCCTTCGGAATCGCGGACCCGCCGCCAGTTCTCGAACTCCGCGGTGATTTCCACCGGCAGCCCGGAGCGGGTGTAGATCCATGTCACATCCTGGTCCTTGGTGGGACCGGCGCGGACATTGACGTGGTCGGACTTGAGGCTGACGTATCGCGGCACCGGCAGGCCGCTTGCCGTGCCGGGCGCGTTGGCGGCAAGACCTGCCCCGCAGGCCGCCGCCCAGATCGCGCAACCCAAGGCACTCTTCGAGGCGAAATTCCGAACAAAACCCATCACAAATTCCCCTGCGCGGCCCTACACCGCTTCCCCTCCGGGAGACCCGCGCGTTCAGGAACCTCGACGGCTTAAAGCCCTGGGTTCTTGTCTTGGCCCGGCCTTCTGCTAGAGAGAGTCCACGGGCCAAGCACCTGAAAAGCTGCGAAAAGCTCACCGGACCGGCGACGAATGCCTACCTTCGGACAGGCCGGTTAATGTCGACTGAACGGCCGGATCAAAGCATCCGGAACGGTGAATCCGCTCAACATCGAGAGGCCTCTGGAGAATGGTTGCGGGTAAGAAAAAGCCTCTGGTGGTGGTCACGCGAAAGCTGCCTGACAGCACCGAAACGCGCATGCGCGAGCTTTTCGATACCCGGCTCAATCTCGACGACACCCCCATGACCCCGGCGCAGCTCGCCGAAGCCGTCCGCACCGCCGACATTCTGGTTCCGACCGTGTCCGACCAGATCACAGCCGAAATTCTGGGTCAGCCCGATGTCCGCCTCAAGCTGATCGCGAACTTCGGCAACGGCGTCGACAACATCGACGTGGCTGCGGCACTTGCGCGCGGCATCATGGTCACCAACACGCCGAAGGTCCTGACCGAAGACACCGCCGACATGACCATGGCGCTGCTGCTGGCGGTGCCGCGCCGTCTGATCGAGGGCGCATCGGTGCTGACCGAAGGCAAGGACTGGCCGGGCTGGTCGCCGACCTGGATGCTCGGCCACCGCATCGGCGGCAAACGGCTCGGCATCATCGGCATGGGCCGCATCGGTCAGGCGCTGGCGCGCCGCGCCCATGCCTTCGGGCTGCAGATTCACTATCACAATCGCCGCCCGGTGGCGCCGCAGATCGAGGAAGAATTGGGCGCGACCTACTGGGACAGCCTCGACCAGATGCTGGCGCGGATGGATTTCATCTCGGTGAACTGCCCGCACACGCCGGCGACGTTCCACCTGTTGTCGGCGCGGCGGCTCAAGCTGATCCGCAAGGATGCCTACGTCATCAACACCGCACGCGGCGAGGTGATCGACGAAGCGACGCTGACCAAGCTGATCGAGGACGGCGAGATCGCAGGCGCGGCCCTCGACGTGTTCGAGAACGAGCCTGCGGTAAATCCGAAGCTGGTGCGCCTCGCCAAGGCGGGCAAGGTCGTGCTGCTGCCGCATATGGGCTCGGCCACCCTCGAGGGCCGCGTCGAGATGGGCGAGAAGGTGATGATCAACATTCGCACCTTCCTCGACGGCCACAAGCCGCCGGACCGCGTGCTGCCGGGGGTGGCGTAGAACGGCTCGCGCGGCTGCATCGTACAGTACGATCGAGCGCCTACGATCCCCAGACCCACAGAATCATCGGCAGCGCCACGGCAAGGATGATGATTTCCAGAGGCAGCCCGACACGCCAGTAATCGCCGAACCGATAGCCGCCGGGCTCCATCACCAGCGTATTCGACTGATGGCCGATCGGCGTCAGAAATGCGCAAGACGCGCCAATCGACACCGCCATCAGAAACGGGTCGGCGTTGACGCCGAGACGGGAGGCAAGCGTCGCCGCGATCGGTGCCATCAACAAGGCAGTCGCGTTGTTGTTGATCACATCAGACAGGCACATGGTGCCTAACATCAGCAGCAGGAGAACCCACGGCACGGCGAGGCCATCGGTCACCTTCAGGATGCCATCGGCAAGCAGATTCGCGCCGCCGGTCGCCTCCAGCGCACCGCTCACCGGAAACATGGCCCCCAGGAGCACCACCACCGGCCAGTCGACCGCCGAGTAGACTTCGGAAGGGCGGACAATATCCGTCACAACCATTCCCGCTGCCACGGCGGTGAAGGCGATCTGCACCGGCAGCACGCCAGCCACAACCAGCACGACCGCAATCGCAAAAAGACCGCCGGCCAGCGCCAGCCGACGCTGGCGGCCAATCCCAAGACTTCGTTCCGCCAACGGCAGACATTCGAGGCGGGAGAGAATCTCCGGTAACTCGCTTCGCGGTCCTTGCAGCAGGATCACATCGCCGGCGTGGAATGTGGTCTGACTGAGACGTTGGTCGATGCGATGGCCCAGGCGCGCGAGGGCCAGCAAATTCACACCATGGACCGTTCGCAGCCGTGACGACAACGGTGTCTGACCGATCAGATGAGAGCCGGGACTGATCACCGCCTCGACCAGATCGACATCGTCAGATTTGAGCGCCTTGCTGCCAATGTCCTTGCCGCTGCCGAGCTTGAGTCCGGCTGCATCAATCATCGACTTCAGCGCGTCGGCATCGCCCCTGAGCACGAGGACATCGCCTTCCGACAACCGCTGCCGACCGGCCGGGATCAATCGCCGGCGGTTGTCATGAACAACACCAGCGATCACGACATTTTCTTCCGCAAGCTGCTCCAGATCGAACACCGTCAGGCCAACGGCCTTCGACCCTGCCGGAATTTCGGCCTCCGCGATGTAATCTTCGATATTGAAGGCGGGGCCGCTATCCGCCTTGCGACCGTTTAGCGGCAGCAACCGCCATCCGACAAAAACAAGGAATAGCAATCCCGCCACAGCGACCGTCGCGCCAACAGGCGTGAAGTCGAACATGCCGAAAGGCTCGCCAGTCTGCTGCGCGCGGAACGACGCGACGATGATGTTCGGCGGCGTTCCGATCAGGGTGGTGAGGCCGCCGAGAAGAGAAGCGAACGCCAGCGGCATCAATACCTTTCCGGGCGGATAGCCGTCGCGATAGGCGTTGCGAAGCGCGACCGGAAGCATCAGGGCGAGCGCGCCGACGTTGTTCATGAAACTGGACAGAACGGCGATAATTCCGCATTGCGCGGCCAATTGAAGATTCTCATGACCGCGCAAGGGAGAAATCGCCTTGACCACGGCGTCGACAAGGCCTGCGTTTTGAAGACCGCGGCTGATGATGAGGACCGCCGCCACCGTTATGACGGCAGGATGAGCAAATCCGAGAAACGCATCTTTCGCCGGAACAAGCCCCGTGATCACCACAGCCAGAAGCGCTAACACTGCGACAACATCATATCGCCAGCGCGCCCACACAAACATCACGAGTGTTACAGCAAGGATTGCGAAAGCCGTCGCCTGTTCACCCGTCATCAATCACCACCCCGATCGCCGCAAACATGGGCGCGCATCCGTTTCCGCCCCTGTTCAGTTGTGCCCGCTCAGATCCCGGATCACCGGCGTATCGCCATTGAGCGGATTTGACGGATCGCGCGCATAGCGCAGCGTCTCGAATCGCATCGCGCGCGCGTCGATCATCACCAGCCGTCCGACAAGGCTTTCGCCGAAACCGACGATTTCGCGGATCGCCTCCAGCGCCATCATCGAACCGAGCACACCGGCCAGCGCACCGAGCACGCCCGCTTCCTCGCAGGTCGGCGTGGTGCCCGGCGGCGGCGCTTCCGGAAACAGGCAGCGATAGGTCGGGTTGAGATCGCCGTTCGCGTCCCTGTCGTGCGCGCGGATCGTGGTCAGCGAGGCATCGAACACACCGAGCGCGCCTGCGACCAGCGTCTTCTTCGCCAGATAGCAGGCGTCCGACACCAGATAGCGCGTGGAAAAATTGTCGGAGCCGTCGACCACCACATCGTAGTGACCGAGAATGTCGAGAGCATTGACCGCATTGAGGCGTGCTGCATGGGTGCGCAGCGCGACATGCGGGTTGAGCGCGCGAATCCTGTCCGCCGCGCTCTCCACCTTCGGACGCCCCACGTCCGGCGTCGCATGAATGATCTGGCGCTGCAGGTTGGACAGCGACACCGTGTCGTCATCGACCACGCCGAGCGTTCCGATGCCCGCCGCCGCCAAATACATCAACACCGGCGCGCCGAGGCCACCGGCGCCGATCACCAGCACGCGGGCCGCCTTCAGCGCAGCCTGACCGGGACCGCCGACCTCGCGCAGCACGATATGGCGCGCGTAGCGCTCCAGTTCTTCGGTTGTCAGCATGCCTGTTGTCGTTCCGTGTTGATGCCGGTTTGGAGCCGCCATCCTGCATTTATATCCAGCCCAGATTGAACCGCTGCTCCGCTGTCGCGGACAAATCATCTATGCTTAAGTGTGCCTATTACCAGCTACGAGACCAATCATGAAGTTGCCGCTCGTCGTGATCGCCGCAACCCTGACCGCCCTGCCCGGCGCCGCCTTCGCACAGGCCCCCGCCGCCAAGCAGCCGGCGCCGCCGAAACAAGCCCCGGCGCATACCGGCCCAAAATCCGTTGCGACGGTGCCGATCCGCCCAGGCGTGCAGGCCCCTGTGGACACCGCCAAGGCCATGGAGCAGGCCGAGCGGCTTGCGATCCAGTCCGATCTCGCCTGGATCAGCCTCTACAACGGCGCGATCAACGGCGAGGCCAGCGACCGCATGGTGGCGGCCATCAAGGCTTTTCAGAAAGATCACGGCGCCAAAGAAACCGGCGTCCTGAACACGCAGGAACGCAGCACGCTGGGTGCGGCGGCCAGGAAACTGCAGGACAATGTCGGCTGGAAGATCATGACCGACGCAACCAGCGGCGCCCGCATCGGCCTGCCGTCAAAGCTGGTGCCGCTGATCGTCAGCGATGTGAACGGCACCAAATGGTCCTCCGCCACCGGCACGATCCAGATCGAGTTTGCACGCCGCAAGGAAGCGGGCGCCACCACCGCAACAGTCGCCGCGAATGAAAAGAAACTGAACGCACGCAAGACCGCCTACAGCGTGGTGAAGCCGGATTTCTTCGTGCTCTCGGGCATGCAGGGCCTGAAGAAATTCTACATCCGCGGCCAGACACGCGGCGATGAAGTCCGCACCCTCACGATCCTCTACGATCAGGCCACCGAGGGCACCATGACCCCGGTCACGGTGGCGATGTCGAGCGCCTACAACCCGTTCCCCGGTGGCGCGGCGCAGGCCGGTCCGCCGCCGCGCAAGAAGGTGGAGTATTCCACCGGCATCGTCGTCAGCGCCGACGGCGCTATCGTCGCGGACCGGCAGATGACCGAAGGCTGCATGACCATCGCCGTGCCAGGCCATGGCAACGCCACCCGCGTCGCCGATGACGAAGCGCGCGAACTGGCGCTGCTGCGCATCTATGGCGCCAGCGGACTGAAGCCGCTTGCGATCGCCGGCAGCGGCCCGGCCAAGCCGAGCGTCACTCTTACCGGCATTGCCGATCCGCAGAACCAGGGCGGACGCAACGCCGTGACTGCCGTTGTGGCGACAGCAACTGCATCAGGCGCGGAGACATCTCTGTCGCCCGAACCCGCTCTCGGTTTCTCCGGCGCGGCCGCCATCGACAGCGAGGGCAAGTTCGCCGGTCTGGCACGGCTCAAGCCTGCTATCGTGGCGGGTCCCGCCGGGACACCACTGCCCGCACAGGCGCTTCTTGTGCCAGCCGATGGGGTGCGCGATTTCCTGAAAGCCAAGGGCGTGATGATCGCGTCAGGCCCATCTGACGCGAAGGCGTCCGTGCTGCGGCTGGTGTGCGTGCGGAAGTAACCCCGAACTCAATTCATGGCCGTCCCCACGCAGGCGCGGACCCATAACCACCACACTCTCGCTTTGACAAGAACTTCCGCTATCGCACTCTAAATCAATTACAGGGAGTATGGGTCCCCGCCTGCGCGGGGACGACACTTTGAAACTTTGTGCAAAAGCGCGATCGCTCCAATAAATCATAAACTCACTTCTGGCAAACCGGGCACCAGAAGGTGGATCGTCCGTTCTGCGTGAACCGCTTCACCGTGCCTCCGCACTTCGGCGTCTTGCAGGGCTCGCCCTCGCGGTCGTAAACCAGAAACGAATGCTGGAAATAGCCAAGCTCGCCATCGGTCTGGCGATGATCGCGCAGCGACGAGCCACCGGCCTTGATCGCCGCGTTCAACACGGTGTGAATTGAGCCGACCAGACGCCTAGCGTGATCGGTCGGCGCATCCTTTCGGTCGGCGAGCGTCGAGGCCTGCCGCTTCGGCGACAGATGCGAGCGAAACAGCGCCTCGCAGACATAGATGTTGCCGAGGCCGGCAACCACACGCTGATCGAGCAGCGCGGCTTTCAGCGACGTCTTCTTTCCGGCACAGGCGTGCGCGAGCAGCGCGGCATCGAATTCGTTGCCCAGCGGTTCGGGACCGAGACCACGCAACAGCGGCTCCACTTCAACTTCCGAACGCGGAATGATCTTCATGTAGCCGAAGCGGCGCGGATCGTTGAACGAGATCACCGCGCCCGAGGCCATGTGAAACACCACATGATCGTGGGTGCGGTTTTCGCTGCGCGGATAGTGAAAATCGCCCGGCGTGGTTTCGCCTTCCGGAAGCATCACACGGAATGAACCGGACATCCCCAGATGCATTAGCAGCACGTCGCCGCTGTCCATGTCGGCCATCAGGTATTTGGCGCGGCGGCCCAGCCCCGCCACGACGTGGCCCTCCAGCCGGGATACGAAATCCTTCTGGAACGGAAACCGCAGGCCGTCGCGGCGCGTCTCGACGCGCGCGATCCGCTGTCCTTCCATCACCGGCTGCAATCCACGGCGAACAGTCTCAACCTCCGGCAGTTCAGGCATGGGAGGCAATCATGCCGGCGTCTTGTCTTCTTCGCTGAAGATGATGTGATTGGAGAACGGATCGTACACGGTCATGGTGGTGGCACCCCAGAACTGCTTTTCGAGGCCTGGCCGCATGTAGTTGTATCCCTTCGCCGCCAGTTCGGCATGATACTCGGCAAGACCCACGGTATCGATGTTGATATGGACTCCGGGCGAACCGCTGCCGTGATGTTCGCTCAGGTAAAGCTGGATTCCGCCGCGCGAGATGGCCATGAACAGCGGGGCGTCCGGATCGAAGCGATGCTCGAAATCCACCGTAAAGCCAAGATAGTCGAGATAGAATTCGCGCGCCTTACGGACGTCGAATATTCTCAGGTTCGGGATGACGCGGCTGAACGCGATTGGCATGGGTATCCCCTAACGCTACTTGCTCGTTAACCCTGAAAAGACGCGACATCAACTGCCCGCGCGGCTTCAGGATGGTATGTAGCGCAGGCGAGCGCGGCAGGCTATGGTCCCGCTGCGAAAACCGCATGGATTGATTGAGTATGGAACGGCCTGACGAAACGACGCATTTCGGCTTCCGGGATGTAGGGCTTGGCGAGAAGCAGACGCTGGTGAACGAGGTGTTTCACAGCGTGGCGAAGCGCTATGACCTGATGAACGACCTTATGTCCGGCGGCATGCACCGGCTCTGGAAAGAGGCGATGATTACCGCGCTCAATCCGCCGCGCTCCGATGCGCCGTTCGCGCTGCTCGATGTCGCCGGCGGCACCGGCGATATTTCCTTCCGCGCGGCCAAGGCGGCGGGCCACGGATTTCAGGCCACCGTCTGTGACATCAACACCGAAATGCTGGCTGTCGGCCGCGAGCGCGCGGAGACCCGGCATCTCGATCATCAGGTCTCATTTGTCGAAGGCAACGCCGAAGCTCTCGCCTTTCCCGACAGGAGTTTCGACGCCTACACCATCGCGTTCGGCATCCGCAACGTGCCGCGTATTCCGCTCGCCTTGAGCGAAGCATATCGTGTGCTCAAGCCCGGCTCGCGATTCCTCTGCCTGGAATTTTCCTCCGTCGATGTCCCCGGCCTTGATAAAATCTACGACCTGTTCTCGTTCAATGTGATTCCGCAGCTCGGGCGCGCGGTCACCGGCGATGCTGAGTCCTATCGTTATCTGGTCGAATCGATCCGGCAGTTTCCGAAACCGAATGCTTTCGCGGACATGATCCGCGCCGCGGGATTCTCCCGCGTCAAATACGACATCATGTCCGGCGGCATTGTCGCGCTTCATTCAGGCTGGCGCTTGTGATTTCTGCGCTCACTCACATTCTGAGACTGGCGCGCGCCGGCTATGTATTCGCGCGGGAAGGCGTGTTCGGTTTCGCCGATCCGTCCGCCATGCCGCCGCAGGCGCAGTTCGCGGTTCGCATGGCGCGGCTGATCGAGCGGCGCGGCGCGGCGTCCAGCGGAAAGCTCTCGCGCGCGCTGACGCGGCTTGGCCCCACTTACGTCAAGCTCGGACAGTTTCTCGCCACGCGGCCCGATGTGGTCGGCGTCGGCATGGCGCGCGATCTCGAACATCTGCAGGATCGTTTGCCGCCGTTCCCGCAGGCCCAGGCAGAATCTGTGGTTGCAGACGCCTTCGACAAGCCTTTGGCACAGGTCTTTGCGAGCTTCGGCGAGCCGGTCGCCGCCGCGTCCATCGCGCAGGTGCATCGCGCAGAGATCGAGCAGGACGGCGTCCGCAAGACTGTTGCGGTCAAGGTGCTGCGACCGAATGTCGGTGGACGATTCCGCCGCGACCTCGGCGACTTCATGTTCGCCGCGCGGCAGATGGAAGCCGTCTCGGCAGAAGCGCGGCGGCTTCGTCCGATCGAGATTGTCGATACCCTGGCGCGTTCGGTCGCGATGGAAATGGATCTGCGGCTGGAAGCCGCCGCCCTCTCCGAGATGGCGGAAAATACCCGCGACGATCCGGATTTCCGGGTGCCGACGGTGGACTGGGACCGCACCAGTCATCATGTGCTGACGATGGAATGGATCGACGGCATCGCGCTGAACGATCGCGCCAAGCTCGAAGCCGCGCAGATCGACCTGCCGGATCTCGGGCGCAAGGTGATCCAGAATTTCCTGCGCCATGCGCTGCGCGACGGCTTCTTTCACGCCGACATGCATCCGGGCAATCTGTTCGTCGACGATAGCGGCCGCCTTGTCGCGGTGGACTTTGGCATCATGGGGCGGCTCGGCCCGAAGGAGCGCCGCTTCCTTGCGGAAATTCTGCTCGGCTTCATCACCCGTGACTATCGCCGCGTCGCCGAAGTGCATTTCGAGGCGGGCTACGTGCCCGCACATCATTCGGTCGAAAATTTCGCGCAGGCGATCCGCGCCATCGGCGAGCCGATTCACAACCGCGCCGCCGATGAAATCTCGATGGCGAAACTGCTGTCGCTGCTGCTGGAAGTCACCGGCCTGTTCGACATGCGCACGCGGCCCGAACTGATCATGCTGCAGAAAACCATGGTGGTGGTCGAAGGCGTCGCGCGCGGCTTCGATCCCAAGCTCGACATCTGGACCACCGCCGACCCCGTGGTGCGCGAATGGATCACGCGCAACCTCGGCCCGGTCGGCCAGATCGAGGGCATGGTCCATGGCGCCGGCGATCTCGGCAAGGTACTGGCCGGGCTGCCGACCATCGCCGCGCGGTCGGTGGCGGTGCTCAACCAGTTCGACGCCATGACTCGCGACGGGCTGGTGCTATCGCCCGAAACGGTCGAGGCCATCGGCAAGGCCGAGGCCAGGCGCAACCGCTGGCAGACCCTCGCCCTGTGGGTCATCGCGTTGACATTCCTCGGAATTCTCTGGAGCATCCGCCAGTGATGGCATTGCTGTCATGCAATTGATTGCAATGATATCATTTGATAGGGTCTGCCGATAAGTTCAGGGATCCGCCATGGCCAGTCTGACCGTCCGCAAGCTCGATGACGACCTCAAGGCCAGCCTTCGGCTGCGCGCGGCGCGAGCCGGACGTTCGGTCGAAGACGAGGTGCGGATGATCCTGCGTGAGGCGACGGAAGGATTGGTTGGCGGGGCAGCGCCAAAAACGCCCGAAGTGAAATCCGCCGCCAGACCGCAGGGCGTGCATCTTGCGACAGACAAGCCGCGCGTCACACTGATCATCGGCGGCGGCATCGCGGCCTACAAGGCGCTGGACCTGATCCGCCGCCTCAAGGAGCGCGGCATCCATGTCCGCTGCGTCATGACCCGCGCCGCGCAGCAGTTCGTCACCCCGCTGACGGCGGGCGCCCTGGCGGACGAGCGCTGCTACACCGACCTGTTCGATGCCCAGAGCGAATTCGACGCCGGACATATCCGCCTTGCCCGCGACACCGACCTGATCGTGGTCGCGCCCGCGACCGCCGACCTGATGGCGAAAATGGCGCAGGGCCATGCCGACGATCTTGCCACCGCGATCCTGCTCGCCACCAACCGTCCGGTGCTGGTGGCGCCTGCGATGAACCCGCTGATGTGGGCCAACGCAGCGACCAAGCGCAACGTCGCGCAGCTCGCGCGCGATGGCGTGGCCTTTGTCGGCCCGAATTCCGGCGAGATGGCCGAAGCCAATGAAGCCGGTATCGGTCGCATGTCGGAGCCTTTGGAAATCACCGCTGCCGCCGACGCTATTCTGCGCCCGCCCGCCACCGGCCCGCTGGCAGGAAAGAAAATCCTCATCACCGCCGGCCCGACCCACGAGCCGATTGATCCGGTGCGCTACATCGCCAACCGCTCGTCAGGCAAGCAGGGCTTTGCCATCGCAGCCTCCGCCGCAGAAGCCGGCGCAGACGTGACGCTTGTCTCAGGTCCCGTCGATCTCGACAATCCAGCCGGCGTCCGCGTCATTCGCGTGGAATCCGCGCGCGATATGCTGGCGCAGGTCGAAGCGCAATTGCCCGCCGACATCGCGATCTTCGCTGCCGCCGTGGCCGACTGGCGCGTGGCCAACGCAGGCGACCAGAAGATCAAGAAAACGTCTTCGGGAATGCCGCCGCTGCAACTGGTGGAGAATCCCGACATTCTCGCCACGGTGTCGAAGCTGAAGCAGAACCGCCCGAACCTTGTGATCGGCTTCGCCGCTGAAACCCAGAACCTGATCGAGAACGCAACCTCGAAACTCAAGCGCAAGGGTTGCGACTGGATCGTCGCCAACGATGTCTCACCCGCATCCGGCGTGATGGGCGGCGATCGCAACACCGTGCATATTCTCACGTTAGAAAAATCGGAGGTTGCCGTTGATTCCTGGCCGGTAATGACCAAAGAGGAGGTCGCCGACGCGCTTGTCGCGAAGATCGCCGCGACCATGGCCTGACCCGCAATGACTCAACATATTACCGTCGAGATCCAGCGCTTGCCTCATGCCGAAGGTCTTGCCCTTCCGGCCTATCAAACCGTGCATGCCGCGGGCCTCGATCTTCTGGCCGCCGTTCCGGAAGAGAAGCCGGTAATCATGCAGCCGGGACAACGCGGGCTGATCCCGACGGGGCTGATGATCGCGGTGCCTCCGGGCTTCGAGGCTCAGGTGCGGCCCCGTTCAGGGCTCGCGCTGAAGCACGGCGTCACCGTGCTGAACTCGCCGGGCACGGTGGACGCCGATTATCGCGGCGAAGTTTCAGTGCTTTTGATCAATCACGGCGACGAACCGTTCACGATCCGGCGCGGCGAGCGCATCGCCCAGCTTGTCATCGCCGCCGTGGCGCAGGCTAATCTCGTGGCAGTTACATTGCTGCCGCCGACCGATCGCGGCGGCGGCGGATTTGGTTCCACCGGACGCTGATCGAGCCGCGAATCGCACCGCACCATCGCTCACGCGGTCATTATTTCGCGGCGCGATTCACGTTCACGGTCTGGACTCTTACCCGGCGAGTCCTGTTGAGGATATTGTCGTTCGATTCGTGTGCGGCAGTTGGGATAGATCATGTCAGGCGTGATCGAGGGGATGCGGCGGACCTTGCTGTCGTGCACTTCGATTGTGCGCGCAGGCGCGGTTGGCCTCGGTGCGGCGGCTTTGACCGGCATCGCACCCGCTTTCGCGCGCGATGATTTCGTCGGCCACGCGCTCACTCTCCTGTCCCATATCGACCGGCAGGAAGTCGCGGCGCTGAGTGTGGCCGCAGCCGTTCTCGGCTTTTCGGTGGTTGCCGCCATCCTGCTGATGCGGACGCGGCTGCGCGCCGCGCACACGGAAGCGCGCCTGCTGGCGGACAACCAGGCCCTGCAACTGGAGGCGGACCGCTTCCGCGCCCTGCTGTTCGCTGAACCGCAGGTGCTGATTTCATGGGCCGCGGGCGACGAGCGGCCGGATATCAGCGGCGATGTGGCGATGCTGATGCCGCAGGGTGCTGACCCGTTCAATCCGCAGCGGATACTCGCCTTCGGAAGCTGGCTGCTTCCGGAACAGGCGCTGACGATGGACCATGCCATCGACAATCTGCGCGAGGCGGGAGAAGGCTTCCAGCTCAACCTGTCCACCGCGAGCGGCCGCACCATCGAAGCGATGGGACGTGCCATCGGCGGACAAGCCATTGTGCGGATTCGCGAATTGTCCGGCGTGCGGATGGAACTCGCTGCGCTCAACATCCGGCACAATCACCTGATGGAAGAAACAGGCGCGCTGCGGGCGTTTGCCGAGGCGGTGCCGCTTCCGGTCTGGGCCCGCCGCGGCAACGGTGTCCTCAGCTTCGCCAACGCCGCCTATGCGCAGGCCACCGACGCACGCTCCGTTGCCGACGCCATCGAGCGCAACCTCGAACTGCTGGATCATGAGGATCGCGCCAGCATGGCGAAGGCGCTCGCCGAAACCAACGCCTTTCAGGCCCGCGTGCCGGTCGTCACCGGAGGCCAGCGCCGCATTCTGGATATCTGCGCGCTGAATGTCGCGGGCGGCAGCGCCGGAATCGCCGTCGATGCCACAGAGTCCGCCAACCTGCGCGCCGCCCTGGATCGCATGGCGGACGCGCATCGCCGCATGCTGGATCAACTGTCGTCCGGCGTCGCGGTGTTCGACGCGGCGCGGCGGCTGACCTTCTACAACGATTCCTATCGCCGGCTGTGGGACCTCGATCGCGCCTTCCTCGACGACAATCCTGACGATTCGAGCGTGCTGGACCGGCTGCGCGTCGCCCGCAAGATTCCCGAACAGACAGATTTCCGTGCGTGGAAGAACAAGCTGTTCGAGGCCTACCGCGCCATCGAGCCTGCGAAAGACACCTGGTATCTGCCGGACGGCCGCGCGCTCAGTGTCGTCACCACGCCAAATCCGGAAGGCGGCGTCACCTATCTGTTTGACGATGTCACCGAAAGCCTCAAGCTCGCACGACAGAACGACGGGCTGATCCGTGTCCAGCGCGAGACGCTCGACAATCTCGCCGAAGCCGTCGCCGTGTTCGGCAGCAACGGCCGCGCCCAGTTGTTCAATCCGCCCTTCGCGCGGATGTGGAAACTGTCACCGGAGCAACTGGCGCAGCAGCCGCATATCGAGGCCATCGAACAATGGTGCCGTCCGCTGTTCGACGACGACACCACATGGCAGACCTTGCGCGGCGCCATCACGGGCATCGACAATCGCTCACCGGTTCCGCTGCGGCTCGAACGCAAGGACGGCAGCGTGCTGGACTGCACCACCATGCCGCTGCCCGACGGCGCGACCATGCTGACCTTCCAGGACGTCACCGACACCGTGAATGTCGAGCGCGCCTTGCGCGAGCGCAACGAAGCGCTCGAGACCGCCGATCAGATGAAGATCGACTTCGTGCATCACATGTCCTACGAGCTGCGCGCGCCGCTGACCTCGATCATCGGCTTCGCGCATTTCCTCGGCGATCCGTCGACCGGGCCGATGACCGCGAAGCAGAGCGAATATCTCAGCTACATCACCACCTCGACCGACGCGCTGCTCGCCATCAGCAACAACATTCTCGATCTCGCCACCATTGATGCGGGCGCGATGAAGCTCAATCTCGGGCCGGTGGACCTGCGCAAGACCGTCGAGGAAGCGACCGCCGGCATTCAGGACCGTCTTGCCCGCGAGAACATCCGGCTCGACGTCCAGATTGATCCCGCCATCGGCGATTTCGTCGCCGACGAACGCCGCATCGTGCAGGTTCTCTACAATCTTCTGGCGAATGCGGTCGGCTTCTCGCCCCCGAACAGCACGGTCGTGCTCCGCGCCCGCCGCAGCAATGCCAGCGTCGTGTTTTCCGTGTCTGACACCGGCCCCGGCATTCCGGAAGAGGTCAAGGACAAGGTGTTCGACTGGTTCGAAAGCCATGCCAACGGGTCGCGCCATCGCGGCGCGGGTCTCGGCCTGTCGCTGGTGCGCTCCTTCGTCGAGCTGCACGGCGGCAAGGTCTATGTCGACTCCGTCGTCGGCAAGGGAACGACCGTGACATGCGAATTCCCCGCCGACCAGACCTTCCGCAACGCCGCTGAATGAGCGATCCCGCGACATTCCACACGGCGCTGGCCAACGAGGCCGCCACCGGTCATCTGATGGCCGATCTCGCCCTGTTGCTCAGTGCCGGCGATGTCATCACACTGTCCGGCGATCTCGGCGCAGGAAAAACCGCAGCGGCCCGCGCGCTAATCCGTTATCTCGCGCAGGATGACGACCTGGAAGTGCCAAGCCCGACCTTTACTCTGGCGCAGACCTACGACCTGCCGTCGTTCCCGCTGCTGCATGCCGATCTGTATCGCATTGCCGATCCGGACGAACTGGAAGAGATCGGACTGTCGCCGCTGCCGGACGGCACGGTGGCGCTGATCGAATGGCCGGAGCGCGCGCCTAACATGTTGCCACAGGACCGCATCGACATCGCGCTCAGTCATCGCCCGTCACTCGGCACCGGCGCGCGGGCCGCCGAGATCACCGGCTACGGTAAACTCAAAGCCAAGGTCGAACGGCTCGCCGCGCTGCGCCGCTTTCTCGAATTGTCAGGCAGCCTCGATGCGAGGCGTCAGCGTATGCCGGGCGACGCCTCGACGCGCTCCTACGCGCGGCTGACGAAAAACGACCAGACCACCATCCTGATGAACTCGCCGCGCCGTCCGGATGGACCGGCGCTCTATGACGGAAAATCCTACAGCGAAGCGGTTCATCTCGCCGAAGACGTCAGGCCATTCGTCGCCATCGCCAACGGACTGCGCGAGCGCGGCTATTCGGCGCCCGCGATACATCATGCCGACCTCGACGAAGGCTTTCTCATCACCGAGGATTTTGGCCGCGACACCTTCATCACCGGCGATCCGCCAAAACCAGTCGCCGAGCGTTATCAGGCGGCGGTGGATATGCTGGCGGAACTCCATCAAGAACAATTGCCGGACGTGCTGCCGCTCGCGCCGCACCGCGACTACACTGTACAGCCGTTCGACGACAATGCCATGATGATCGAGGTCGGGCTGATGCCGGAATGGTATCTGCCCGACAAGGGCGTGACGCTGACAAGCAACATGCAGGCGGATTTCCTGCTGATCTGGAATGACCTGTTCGCCAAACTCGCGGATGCGCCGAAGACCTGGATGCTGCGCGATTTTCATTCGCCCAACCTGGTTTGGCTGGCGCATCGGAAGGACATTCAGCGCGTCGGCCTGCTCGATTTTCAGGACGCGGTGATGGGTCCTGCCGCCTACGACCTGGTCTCGCTGCTGCAGGATGCCCGGATCGACGTTCCCGAAAGCATCGAGCTTGCGATGCTCACCCGCTATGTGAAACTGCGCAAAACGGCAGATCCCGCCTTCGATCCCGCGGCCTTCGCCCGGCAATACGCGATCATGTCGGCGCAACGGAACACGCGGCTGCTCGGCACCTTCGCCCGCCTCAACCGGCGCGACGGAAAGCCGCAATATCTGCGGCACCAGCCCCGGGTCTGGACCTACCTGAACCGGGCGCTCGCGCATCCCTCGCTGGAAATTTTCCGCGAGTGGTGCATCGCTCACGTCCCGCCCCCCGCGGCCTGACCGAAGCCGCCATTTGACCGGTTGTTTTTACCGGTTGTTAGCCAGCACTCCCGTATTTTCGGTTCCGACGACTGTGCTGCGCAGCCCAGCTGCGCGGCGGATGAGCGAGCGGAGTACGATTCATGGCGGAACGGCGTGCAGGCGATCGCGTGGTTTTCGAGCGTGGTTTTGCGGCTCACCTGATGGGCATCGACGGAACATGGCGCCGGAACTGCCTGGTCGAGGATATTTCCGAGACCGGCGCGAAGCTGACCGTGGAAGGATCGGTCGAGGGCCTGAATCTCAAGGAATTTTTTCTGCTGCTCTCGTCGACCGGTCTTGCCTATCGCCGCTGCGAACTCTCCTGGGTCAACGGCGAACAGATCGGTGCGGGCTTCCTCAAGCCGGAGAAGAAGAAATCTGCCCGACGCCCCAGCGGCTCGCAGGTGATCGAGGTCTGATGCGCGCCATCGGGCCGCAGCCGGCCCAGAAGTCGTACCGCCGTCATAAAGTGTGATTACAGCCTGAACCGCACGGCGCGCCGCGCCGATTCGGATGCTATACTCGGCATTCATGAGTTGCCGCGAACGCGCCCTGGCGCGCCGCCGCCCGCCGTTGAGACAGACATAAATGCCCGTCCATCCCGCTTCAGCCATGGTTCTCGCAGCCGGCCTCGGCACGCGCATGCGGCCACTGACTGACAAGATGCCCAAGCCCATGGTGCCGGTCGCGGGCAAGCCGCTGCTCGATCACGTCCTCGACCGGCTCGCCGAGGCCAGCGTCACCACCGCCGTGGTGAATGTGCATTATCTTCCCGATCAGATCATCCAGCACGTCAAGGACCGCACCTCACCGCGCGTCGTCATTTCCGACGAGCGCGACATGGTGCTCGGCACCGGTGGCGGAGTGGTGAAAGCCCTGCCGCTGCTCGGCGACGCGCCGTTCTATCACCTGAACGCGGACACGATGTGGATCGACGGTGTGCATCCAAATTTACTGCGCCTTGCCGACGCCTTCGATCCGGCGCGGATGGACATCCTGCTGCTGATGGCGCCGACGGCGAACAGCATCGGCTATTCCGGCGCGGGTGACTATGCGATGCTGACCGACGGCGCCTTGCGCAAGCGCAAGGAGCATCAGGTGGTGCCGTTCGTCTATGCCGGGGCGGCGATCATCTCGCCCGCGGTTTTCAGCAATGCGCCGGCCGGCGAATTCTCCCTGACCAAAATGTTCGACGCCGCCAACGAGCAAGAACGGCTGTTCGGATTGCGGCTCGACGGCACCTGGATGCATGTCGGCACGCCGGATGCGGTCGGGGCCGCGGAAGAAGCCCTGCTCGCCAGCGCAGCGTAAAGATTTCCCTCCCCCAATCCGCCCATGCCATGATGCCGATCCCGAATCGGATTCCGCATGCGCGTTTTCAATGTCCCACCCTCTGCGCCGTTTCTTCACACGGTGATTTCGGCGCTTGTCGACGGCAGGCTGGTCGCGGGATTCGACGCGCGCGCCAATCCCGAACGGCTGGCCGACGCCACGCTCTATCTGCCGACACGGCGCGCGGGCCGGCTGGCGCGTGAGGTGTTTCTCGACGTGCTGCAGAGCGATGCCGTGGTTCTGCCGCGCATCGTCGCGCTCGGCAGCGTTGACGAGGATGAACTGGAATTCTCCGACGATGGACAACTCGGCGGCCCGGAAACGGCGCTTCTGCCGCCAAGACTGGATGACCTCGACCGGCGCCTGACACTGGCGCAACTCGTCGCCGCCTGGGCCAAACGGCAACCGGCGTCTCTCGTCGTCGGCAGTCCAGCATCGACGCTGGCGCTGGCGGGCGACCTTGCGCGGCTGATGGACGACATAGTCACACGCGGCGTCGGCTGGGATGCGCTGGACAACATCGTTCCTGACGAACTCGATATCTATTGGCAGCACACCCTGGCTTTCCTGAAAATCGCGAAGGACAACTGGCCGGAACATCTGGCGCAGATCGGCCGCATCGAGCCGGCAGCCCGGCGCGATCTGTTGATCGCGATGGAAGCGAGCCGGCTCAAGGCCAGCCAGAAAGGACCCGTGATCGCGGCAGGTTCGACCGGCTCGATGCCTGCCACCGCAAAATTCCTGCATGCGATTGCACAGTTGCCGCAAGGCGCCGTCGTGCTGCCGGGCCTCGACACCGATCTCGATCAAACGGCTTGGGACTCGATCGGCGGCACGGTCGCGGCAGGCGATGTGATCGCGACACCCGCCGCCTGGAGCCATCCGCAATTCGCGCTTCATGGATTGCTCAAGCAATTCGGCATCAAGCGCAAGGACGTCACACCACTCGCACTGCCCGCGCCGCATGGCCGCGAGGTACTGATGTCGGAGACGATGCGCCCCGCGACATCGAGCGAGAGGTGGCATGCGCAACTCTCCGACAAGACGATCACGCAGCTCATCGCCTCCGCCACCGAAAACCTCACCCTGATCGAAGCCGCCAATCCCGAGATGGAAGCGCTCGCCATCGCGGTAACCATGCGCGAGGCGCGCGAACAGAATCTCACAGCGGCACTGGTCACACCGGATCGCGCACTGGCCCGCCGTGTCATGGCCTCGCTCGGCAGATGGAATCTCGCCTTCGACGATTCCGGCGGCGATTCCCTGATAGACACGCCCGCAGGCATCTTCGCCCGGCTGGCGGCACAGACCATTGCGGACGAACTGGCGCCGCCGGCGCTGCTGGCGCTCCTCAAGCATCCGCTGTTTCGACTCGGCCGCGCGCAAGGCGCTTTCACCAAAGCCATTTGCGACCTCGAACTTGCCCTGATGCGCGGACCGCGCCCGGCGCCCGGCAGCGAAGGCCTTGCGCGCGATTTTGCACGCTTCCGCGACGAACTCGGAAAGCTCAGGCGCAGGGAGCCCTCCGCAATCCATTATTCCGAGCCCCGCGGGCAGTTCGATGACATCGCGCTGGATGGCGTGGGCGCTCTCATCACCGGTTTGACAACAACGCTCAAGCCGCTGGAAGATTTGCGACCCGGCAAGCCTCATGACCTGATGGAGTTCGCGGCACGCCATCACGAGGTGCTGCGGAATCTGAGCGCGGATGACAAGGGTGTTCTCCTCGCATTTGAGGACTCCGATGGCGGCGCGCTGTCGAAGGCCTTCGACGATCTGTTCCAGATCGGAGAGTCGTCCGGTGAAGACCGTGTGCCGGCGCCGAGCGGCGTGACGCTTGCCATCGGCGATTATCCCGAGGTGTTCCAAACCGCGTTCGGCGACCGCATCGTGCGCCGTCCGCAATCGTCGGCCTCGCTTCGCATCTATGGTCCGCTCGAAGCACGTCTGACCGAATGCGACCGCGTGATCCTCGGCGGGCTTGTGGAAGGCGTTTGGCCGCCGGCGCCCCGTGTCGATCCATGGTTGAGCCGCCCGATGCGTCACCAGCTCGGCCTCGATCTGCCGGAACGGCGCATCGGCCTGTCCGCGCACGACTTTGCGCAGTTGCTCGGTACGAAAGAAGTGATCCTCTCGCGCGCAGCGAAGGTCGGCGGCGCTCCTGCGGTGGCCTCGCGCTTCCTGCACCGCATGGAAGCCGTCGCGGGAAAAGAACTCTGGGCGGACATCAAGGCGCGCGGCGATAGGTATGTCCGCTATGCCGATGAACTCGATCGCCCGGCGAAGGTCACGCCAGTCGCGCGGCCGGAGCCGAAGCCAGCCATCGCGCTTCGTCCCCGAGCCATGCCGGTGACTGAAATCGAGCATTGGCTGCGCGATCCTTACACGATCTACGCAAAACGTATTCTGCGGCTGACGCCGCTCGATCCCGTCGACATGCCGTTGACGGCGGCGGACCGGGGATCGGCGATTCACGAGGCGCTCGGCGAGTTCACCACGCGATTCGCGGATGCCCTGCCCGGCGACGTCGCGCACGCCCTGCGCGAAATCGGCGCCACGCATTTTGCGCCGCTGATGGAGCGCCCGGAGGCGCGCGCCTTGTGGTGGCCGAGATTTCTGCGCATCGCCGACTGGTTCGCCGGATGGGAAGCGCGGCGGCGGGTGGATGTTGCGCGCGTCGATGCTGAAACCGACGGCAGAATCGGCATTCCGCTCAATGACGGCGACGTCTTCACGCTTTCGGCCCGCGCCGACCGCATCGAGCATCTCGCCGACGGGACCTTCGCCCTGCTCGATTACAAGACCGGCAACCCGCCGACCGGCAAGCAGGTGTATCTCGGACTGTCGCCGCAGCTCACGCTGGAAGCCGCGATTCTGCGCAATGGCGGCTTTCGCGATATTCCCGCCGGGGGATCGGTTCGCGAACTCGTCTACGTCAAGCTCAGCGGTAACAATCCGGCGGGCGATGAGCGCGTGCTGGACCTGAAAGCCAATCGCGGCGATCAGGCGCAGCTTCCGGACGATGCGGCGGATGACGCGCTGCGTGAACTGACCGCGCTTGCGCGGCGCTTCAGAAACGCGAACGAGCCTTACGCTTCGGTGGTGGCGACCATGTGGGCCAATCGTTACGGCACTTACGACGATCTTGCCCGGATCAAGGAATGGTCCGCCTCCGGCACAGGCGGGGAGGACGAATGAGCGCCCCGCGCCAGAACATTCCCGACACGGTGATCGCGCTGCAAACCCGCGCCTCGGATCCCGATGTCTCCGCTTTCGTCGCGGCGAATGCCGGATCGGGAAAAACCCATGTGCTGGTGAGCCGGGTGATCCGGCTGCTGCTGGGCGGCGTGCCGCCGGAAAAGATTCTCTGCATTACCTTTACCAAGGCAGCAGCCGCCAACATGGCGCAACGTGTCTTCGCCACGCTCGGGCGCTGGGTGCGGATGCCCGACGACGAACTCAACGCCGCGATCAGCAGCATCGGCGCGCCGGCACCGGACGCCGCCACGCGGACGCGGGCGCGCAAGCTGTTTGCCAATGCACTGGAAACGCCCGGCGGTCTGAAAGTGCAGACCATTCACGCGCTCTGCACCCGGCTGCTGCAGCAGTTTCCATTCGAGGCCAACGTACCGGCGCATTTCTCGGTGCTGGATGATCGCGACCAGACCGACATGATGGAGCGGGCCAATCTGGCCGTACTGCTGGACGCCTCCGCCAACCCGGCAAGCCCCGCCGGGCGTGCGCTCGATATCGCCATGGCCAGCGCCGCGGACATCACCTTCAAGGACGTGGTGCGCGAGGCATGCCTGAGCCGCGATCATTTCATCAAGTGGTCCGACAATGCCAAAACGACCGAGACCGCGATGGCGCAGGTGGCGCTTGCACTCGGCATCGGCCTTCATGACCGCATCGAGGATGTGGAACGCGAGATCGTCGACGGGCCCTATCTGCCCCGCAGCGAATGGCGTGCGGTGGCGGCCCATCTCGACACCGGCCTCGACACGGACAGAAAGCGCGCCGAAACCCTGCGCAGAGCCGCGGATCTCGCCGGGAGCGTCCAGGCCGAGGAATATCTAAGCCTTTTCCTCGACTCAAAAAACAAGCTGCGCAACAGCCTGATAACCAAGGCGCTGGCCAAGACATCACCACAGCTCGCCGCGCTCACGGCGGATGAAATCACCCGCATATCCGGCCTGATCGACAAACGCCGCGCCATCATCCAGCGCGACCGCACGCAGGCGCTTCTGGTGATCGCCAATGCCGTCGCAAATCACTATCGCCGCGAAAAGCTGGAGCGCGGCCTGCTCGATTACGATGATCTGATCGACAAAACCTATCACCTGCTGACCCACGTTTCGTCCGGATGGGTTCACTTCAAGCTCGATCGCGGCATTGATCACGTTCTGATCGACGAGGCGCAGGACACCAGCCCGCGGCAATGGGAGATCATCGACCGCCTGACCTCGGAATTCACCTCCGGCGCGGGCGCGCGCGATGGCGTCAAGCGGACCATCTTCGCGGTCGGCGACGAAAAGCAGTCGATCTTTTCGTTTCAGGGCGCGGCGCCGCGTGAATTCGACAACCGCCGCCGCGAGATCAAGGCCCGCTTTGAGGACGCGCAGCTCAGATTTGAGTCGGTCGAATTCAAGCACTCGTTCCGGTCCGGCCGGGCTATTCTTCAATCGGTCGACCATGTGTTCCGTGAGGAGTCGGTCTTCAAGAGTATCCACGCGGTCTCGAACGGCTACCCTGTGCACGACGCGCTTGGCGATGCGGCGCCCGCGCTGGTCGATCTCTGGGAGCTTGAAAAGCCCTCGGAGCGGCAAACCGGAACAGGCTGGACCGCTGCGCTCGATGCGGTGTCGAGGACCGATCCCGAGGTCCGGCTGGCGCAGCGGGTGCGGGGCGAGATTGCGGCGCTGATCGCGGCGCGAACGATGACCGGCCCAACGGGCAACCGCAGGCCGATCAGCTATGGCGACGTTCTGGTTCTGGTGCGGCGGCGCGGCAAGGCATTCGACGCCATCATTCAGGCCCTGAAACATGCCGGTGTTCCGGTCGCCGGCGCGGACCGGCTGAAGCTGACCGAGCACATCGCGGTCATCGACCTGATGAACCTCGCCGACGCGCTGCTGCTTCCGCGCGACGATCTCGCGCTCGCGGTGGCGCTGAAGAGTCCGCTGTTCGGCCTCGACGATGATGACCTGCTATTGCTCGCGCCTCGCCGCGCGGGATCGCTTCGCGATGCGCTGGCGGCGCATGCCGCAGCCGGAGGCAGGATCGCGGCGGCACTGGACCGGCTCGAGCGCCTTGAGCGGCGGTTTGCGCGGGAGACACCATTCTCGTTCTTCTCCTGGCTGCTCGGCGGCCAGAATGACGGTCAAACCGGGCGCGCGCGCATCCTCGCGCGGCTGGGCTTTGAGGCCAACGATGCCCTCGATGAATTTCTCGAACTGGCGTTGAGTTACGAGCAGAAGGCGCCCGCGTCGCTGCAAGGCTTCATGGCCTGGCTGCGCGCCGCCGACACCGAGGTAAAGCGCGACATGGAAATCGCGCGCGATGAAGTCCGCGTCATGACCGTGCACGGCGCCAAGGGACTTGAAGCCTCAGTCGTCTTTCTGATCGACACCACGACGTCGCCGGTGGATTCGCATCGCGTCAACCTGATCCGCATGCCGCCGCAAGGCAACGCCGCGCCGGATGCACCGGGTGTCGTGCTGTGGGCCGGCAAGAAAGACGATGATCTGACCTCGGTCGCAACCGCTCGAAACGCAATGAGGGAGGAGACCGAGGACGAGTATCGCCGCCTGCTTTATGTGGCGATGACCCGCGCGGCGGACCGTCTGATCGTCGGCGGCGTGCAGCCGCGCAAGACAAGCTCGGCGGTCTCCTGGTACACGCTGATCGAGAACGGCCTAAATGCATCGGGGCTGCAACATGACGCGATCGAGACGCCGAACGGCCCGATCCGGCGGTTTTCGCGCAGCGAGGACATCGAACCATCCGCGCCTGCTGCTGTTGAGAAACCCGCAGCGGCAGCACCTGTGTTCCCGGGCTGGCTCAGGACAGCCGCGCCGAAGGAAGGCCCTGCCGACATCCTGCTGCGGCCGTCGGACTCATCGCCAGGCGAAGGCGAAGGCCATCGCGTTGTCACCGACGAAACGCGCGCCGCGCGCAAGCGCGCCCTGAAGCGCGGAACGCTGATCCATCGGCTGCTGCAATCGCTCCCCGATGTCGCAGGCGAGCGGCGCGAGAAAGCTGCGCTCGATTTCCTGCGGCGCAATGCGCAGCCGCTGTTCTCCGAAGAGGAATGCATCGCGCTGGCACGGCAAGTCATCGCGCTGATCGAAGCGCCCGCCTTCGCGCCGGTATTCGCGCAAGGCAGCCGCGCGGAGGTTTCGGTTGCGGGACGTGTGCCACGGGCCGGACGCCCGCCCGCGCTGGTGTCGGGCCAGATCGACCGGCTGGTGGTGACGCCGAACGAGGTGCTGATTGTCGACTACAAAACCAATCATGCGCCGCCCGCCGCAGTCGCCGATGCGCCGCAAGCCTATGTGCGCCAGCTCGCGCTTTACCGCGATGTGCTGCGACGGCTTTATCCGGACCGAACAGTGCGCTGTGCGCTGTTGTGGACAGAAACAGCCGCGATGATGGAAATCCCCGCCTCCGCGCTGGACGCAGAGCTGCAATCGCTGGTGTCCTGAGGCCCCGACCGGCCTTCGTCCGCCGACAAGGCGGGGTTAATTCCTTGAATTAGCGAGTTTTTCCGCTCCGGTCCGATGGCCCGGCAAGGGAACACGTCCCGGTGACCGGCCTTGACCGGACAGGGGTGCATTCCTAGGTTCATCCTACGTTTCCGGCGCGCGATTCTCTCAAAAGCCCCGCGCCTTTCATCCAACGAGGCAAAACAACATGAGTGTGGGTAAGGTTTCTGACGCCGATTTCGACAAGGAAGTGCTGAACGCGAACGGGCCCGTCGTGGTGGATTTCTGGGCGGAATGGTGCGGCCCGTGCCGCATGATCGCGCCTGCCCTCGACGAAATCGCCGGCGCCATGGGCGACAAGGTCAAGATCGTGAAGCTGAATGTCGACGAGAGCCCGAAGACGGCGTCGAAATACGGCGTGATGTCGATCCCGACCCTGATGATTTTCAAGGGCGGCGAGATGGCCTCCCGCCAGGTCGGCGCGGCGCCGAAGGCCAAGCTGCAGCAGTGGATCACGGCAGCCGTTTGATCGCGGATCTGACCGTTTTCAATTTGAGATTTGATAAACGGCCCGCGCAGGCGGGCCGTTTTCTTTTGCGGCGATGCTAGCAGATCCAGCCGGTGGCCAGCGCATGCGCCAGATCGGGATGCCCGTTCCGTCGCGCCAAAGCTGCCATGGCTTCGTGATCGTAAGGCACATGGCGGAACGTCACATGCCACCGCCCATCCCGCTGTTCGAGGATGGCATAGCGCGCGTCGGGTGAGCCCGCCTCCATGGCATGCCGGAACGGCACGATGTCGCGATAGCCCGGCGACCCCACGCTTCCGGGATTGACGATCATGCGCCCGTCGCGAAGCCGCACCGCCCGCGCGATATGCGTGTGGCCGCACAGGATCAGCGATTGGGGAATGTGTTCCGCGGCCTTCTCGATATCCGCGATGGCCGACATGCCAACCGCGCCGTCGGGCCGGACGGTTTCGAGCCAATAGGTTTCGTCATCGGATGGAGTCGCGTGACAGAGATAGACGCTATCCGCGAAGACGCGCGTCGAGGGAACATTACGCAGCCAGTCGAGATGGCGGGCTTCGAGTTGCGCGTGAACCGGGCGATCCCATGATCCCATAGCCTCCGGCTTTTTCTCGATCAGATAGCGATCGTGATTTCCCAGGACATGAATGGCATCGAGCGCCATCAGCCTGTCCATCGTCCGCCGCCCGTCGAGCGGGCCGCTCGCCATGTCGCCAAGATTGACAATGCTGTCGACCCCGTGCGCGCGGATGTCGGCAAGGACGGCCTCAAGTGCGAGAAAATTGCCGTGGACATCCGCGATGGCAGCAAGGCGCATTCTGACCGTTCCGGCTATTGCGGCGGCGTACCGTTCTCCGCCAGCACATGCCCGGCAAGATACAGCGAGCCGGCAATGAGAATGCGCGGCGGCACCTCATAGGCGAGACGGGCTACCGATTTAAGCGCGGCCTCGACACTTGCCGCGATCTCCACCCGCATGCCGAGCTGGCGCGCGGCATCCGCCAGCACGTCCGGCTCCATGGCATTGTCCTGATCGGGAATTTTCACCGCGATGATATGACGTGTCAGCCCGGCGAAATTGGCGAGAAAGCCGGCGGCATCCTTGTTGCCCATCATGCCCGCGATCACCACCAATGGACGCGAGACACGCTCTTCCAGGTCACCGAGCGCGGCGGCAATCACGCGGCCGCCGTCGGGATTATGCCCGCCATCGAGCCAGATTTCGGCATCGCGCGGCGCCGAGGCGACCAGTGCGCCCGACGTCAGCCGCTGCATCCGCGCAGGCCATTCGGCGCGCGCAATACCCTGCTCGAAGGCGGATGGCTCCAGCTTCAGGGAGCCGATGGCGCGCAGCGCTGCAATCGCAAGTCCTGCATTGTCGAACTGATGACGGCCGAACAGTCGCGGGGCGGACAGATCGAGTAGTCCGCGTTCGTCCGAATAGACCAGCCGCCCGCGCTCGACATTGACATGCCAGTCCTGTGTCACGGCGTGCAGCGGCGCACGCAGGCGTTTCGCCGCCTGCTCGATGACAGCTTCGGCATCGGGCTGCTGCTCGGCGAGAATCACCGGCACGCCTTTCTTGATGATGCCCGCTTTCTCCGCCGCGATCTTCGCCAGCGAATCGCCGAGAAATTCGATGTGATCCATGCCAATCGAGGTTATCACGCTCGCGAGCGGCGCTTCGATCACATTGGTCGCGTCCAGCCGCCCGCCAAGACCGACTTCCAACAACACGATATCCGCCGGATGTTCGGCGAACAGATGAAACGCGGCAGCCGTCTCGATCTCGAAAATCGTGATCGGCTCGCCGGCGTTGACGCGCTCGCAATGATCGAGCGCGTCGCGCAACTGTGCATCGCTCACCAGCACGCCGCCGCCCATCTCGCCGAGACGGAAGCGCTCGTTGAACCGCACGAGGTGCGGTGAGGTGTAGGTGTGAACGCGCAGGCCCGCGGCCTCCAAGATCGCGCGCAGGAATGCGACCGTCGATCCCTTGCCGTTGGTTCCGGCGACATGGATGACCGGCGGAATGCGCAGCTCCGGATGATCCAGCCGCTCGAGAATGCGCCACATCCGGTCCAGCGTCAGGTCAATGCGCTTGGGATGCAGCGAGGCGAGGCGCGCCAGAATGTCGTCGTAGGACGTCGACGGGTTTTTGGACGGTTGTGCTGCTGGTGACATCACGCCGGGGACGCGGCCGCGGGCGTATCGGGCGGCAAAGGCGCCGCGGCAGCGGCAAAGCCTTCCGCGGCCGGCGCCTTGGTCAGCAGACGGCACAGCCGCGCCAGCGTCGGACGCAAATCGTGGCGATGCACGACCATGTCCACCATGCCGTGCTCTTTCAGGTATTCAGCGCGCTGAAAGCCTTCCGGCAGTTTTTCGCGAATGGTCTGCTCGATCACGCGCGCGCCGGCAAAACCGATCAGCGCGCCGGGCTCGGCGATCTGCACATCGCCCAGCATCGCATAGGATGCGGTGACGCCGCCGGTGGTTGGATTGGTCAGCACCACGATGTAGGGCTGCTGCACCTCGCGCAGCATCTGGATCGCCACAGTGGTGCGCGGCATCTGCATGAGCGAAAGAATGCCTTCCTGCATCCGCGCGCCGCCCGACGCCGCGAAAATGATGAAAGGCGATTTCTTCTCGACCGCGAGTTCAAGACCCTTCACCACGGCTTCGCCCGCCGCCATGCCGAGCGAGCCGCCCATGAAGTCGAAATCCTGCACGGCCACCACGACGGGATTGCCTTCGAGCTTGCCGTAGCCGACCTTCACGGCATCGTTCATGCCGGTCTTGGCGCGCGCATCCTTGATGCGGTCGACATACTTGCGCTCGTCACGGAATTTCAGCGGATCGGCTGTCACTTCGGGCAGCGCGACATCGTACCAGGTCTCGTTGTCGAAGATCGACTTGAGCCGCGCGGTCGCGCCCATCCGCATGTGATAGTTCGAGCCGGGAATGACGAACTGGTTCTGCTCGACATCCTTGTAGAACACGAGCTGTCCGGAATCCGGACACTTGATCCAGAGATTCTCCGGCGTCTCGCGCTTGAGAATGCTGCGAATCTTCGGCCGGACAACGTTGGTCAACCAGTTCATGACGGGCTCCGCCTCGGTGAAATGGATATATGGACGTCTGGACGGAGCCGGGCAACCCGGCTTCGCCCAAATATCGCTGTTGACTGAAGGCTATTCTGCCGCCTGTTTCGCGCCGCGAACGCCTTGCGCCAGCGCCGATGCAAGATCGGCCACCGCGGGAACCGTCCTTGCCGTGGCGCGGCCTTCGGAATCGAGTGATGCGCGAAGCACATCAATCAGCGCGGAGCCGACGACGGCACCGTTCGCCGTCTGTGCGATGCCCCGCGCCGCCTCCGGGGTGCGGATGCCGAACCCGACGCATACAGGCAACCCGGTATGGCGCTTGATCCGCGCCACCGCCTCCGACACCTGCGCGGTGTCGGCGCTTGCAGAGCCGGTGATGCCGGTGATCGAGACGTAATAGACAAAGCCCGATGTGTTCGCGAGCACCGCTGGCAGGCGCTTGTCATCCGTGGTCGGCGTCGCGAGGCGGATGAAATTCAATCCAGCCTTCATCGCCGGAATGCAAAGCTCGGTATCTTCTTCCGGCGGCAGATCGACAATGATCAGACCATCAACGCCAGCGACCTTCGCGTCGGTGAGAAATTTGTCGACGCCGTAGATGTAGATCGGATTGTAATAGCCCATGAGCACGATGGGCGTGGCGTTATCGCCCGCTCGGAAATCGCGCACCACCTGCAGCGTCTTCTTCAGCGTGGCGCCGGCCTTCAGCGCGCGCAGGCCCGCCGCCTGAATCGCCGGACCATCCGCCATCGGATCGGTGAACGGCATGCCAAGCTCGATGATGTCCGCGCCGGCCTTCGGCAGCGCCTTGATGATCTCGAGCGAGGTCACGAGATCCGGATCGCCGCACATCACGAAGGTGACGAAGGCCGCGCGGCCTTCCTTCTTCAGTTCAGCGAAACGTGTGTCGATGCGCGTGGTCACTTCTTTTTGCCCTTCAGAATATCGCCGACCTGCGGCACGTCCTTGTCGCCGCGGCCTGACAAATTCACTACCATCAGGTGATCGTTCGGCCGTTTCGGCGCCAGCTCCATCACCTTGGCGATGGCATGCGCAGGCTCCAGCGCGGGAATGATGCCTTCAAGCCGCGACAGCAACTGGAATGCGGCGAGCGCTTCCTCGTCGGTCGCGGAGAGATAGGTCACGCGGCCGGTTTCGTGCAGCCAGGAATGTTCGGGGCCGATGCCCGGATAATCGAGGCCTGCCGAGATCGAATGGCCCTCCTGAATCTGGCCGTCATCGTCCATCAAGAGATAGGTGCGATTGCCGTGCAGCACGCCGGGACGCCCACCCGCAATGGATGCGGCATGCAGATTGGTCAGTCCATGACCTGCCGCCTCGACGCCGAAAATCTCGACACCCGGGTCGTCCAGGAACGGATGAAACAGGCCCATCGCATTGGAGCCGCCGCCGATGCAGGCGACCAGCGAATCCGGCAGACGGCCTTCGGCCTCCATCATCTGCGCGCGCGTCTCGGTGCCGATGATCGACTGGAAGTCGCGCACCATCATCGGATAGGGATGCGGCCCCGCCACCGTGCCAATGCAGTAGAAGGTGCTGGCGACATTGGTGACCCAGTCGCGCATCGCCTCGTTCATCGCGTCCTTCAGCGTGCGCGCGCCGACCTGCACCGGCACGACCTTCGCACCCAGCATTTCCATGCGGATCACGTTCGGCTGCTGCCGCTCGACATCGACCGCGCCCATATAGACGATGCATTCAAGACCGAAGCGCGCGCACAGTGTCGCGGTGGCGACCCCATGCTGGCCCGCGCCCGTTTCCGCGATGATGCGCTTCTTGCCCATGCGCCGCGCGACCATGATCTGGCCGAGCACGTTGTTCACCTTGTGCGAGCCGGTGTGATTCAGCTCCTCGCGCTTGAAGTAGATCTTCGCGCCACCGAGATGTTCGGTGAGGCGCTGCGCGAAATATAGCGGCGACGGACGGCCGACATAGTCCTTCAGGTAACCGTTCATTTCCTTTTGAAACGCCGGGTCGGCCTTGGCGTCGGCATAGGCCTTTTCCAGATCGAGGATCAGCGGCATCAGGGTTTCGGCGACATATCGTCCGCCGAAAATGCCGAAATGCCCGCGCTCGTCGGGCCCGGAGCGGAAGGAATTAGGTTTTGCGAGACTCATGATTGTCCTTCGTCATGGCGGATTTATTCCGGCCATCCACGTCTTGCGTTCAGAAACTATCAACAGACGTGGATGCCCGGGACAAGCCCGGGCATGACGGCTGATGTTGAATTGCGCTTCCCTCAAACATTGGAAATGGCCTGAACGGGCTCCGCCTCGCGCGCGGCGCGAATGAAAGCGCGGATCAGATCAGGATCTTTCACGCCCGGCGCGCTCTCGACTCCGGAGGAGACATCGACACCGCCGGCGCGGGTGACGCGGATCGCCTCGGCGACATTGCCGGGATTGAGTCCGCCGCCCACCATGAAGGGGATCGTCAGCCTGATTTTCTCGAGCAGATGCCAGTCGAACGGCACGCCAAGGCCGCCGGGGCGGGTCGCATCCTTCGGCGCGCGCGCATCGAACAGGATGCGGTCGGCGACGGCGGCGTATCCGGGAAGACCCGTCAGATCGTCCGCAGTCGCCACCGGCAGGGCTTTCATCACCGGCAAGCCGAACTTCTGCCTGATGTCGCGCATCCGCGCCACGCTCTCGTCGCCATGAAGCTGCAGCAATCCCGGCTGCAGCGCCTCGATGCAATTTTCCAGCGTGGCGTCATCGGCATTGACCGTCAGCGCCACCTTGAGCGCGCGGCCTTTCACCTGCCGTCCGAGGTCGCGGGCCGTGCCCAGCGACACATGGCGGGGCGAGGCCTCGAAGAACACGAAGCCCACCATGTCGGCACCCGCATCCAGCGCGACCTCGAGGGTCTCGCGCGTGGACAGGCCGCAAATTTTGACCGCAAGTGACATGATCTCTGGCGCGCTCCGCCACGGGCCGTCGCTTGAGTGTCAGGCCGTAGCTTTGGGGTAACGGGCGGGTTCTACAACGCCGCGCCGTGCTTGTCTCGCCCGATGGCCGGATATTGCGGGGTCAGGCCGGGCATCAGCGCCGGAACCTGCCCCTCGGACCGTGCGGCGAGCCGGGTCTGCTCGCGCAAATCGGCTAGCTCGGCGCGGGCATGCCGCGCATCCGCCTCCTGCTGGCGGGCGGCGCGGCGCCAGTGGCGCTGGCCGAACCAGGTGGCAACGCCGCCCGCGACCACGCCGAACATGGCGACCGCAATGATCACCACAAACAGCGGCAGCGACACACCGAGCGCCGGATCGCTGGAATTGAACGGGTCGAACGACAGGGTCACGATATGACGGTTCGCAACCGCGAATACCACGAACAGAATCGCCAGCGGCAGGATCACCAGGGCGTTGAAAATCTTGCGGAGCATGGTGCGTCCTCGCGACTTGTTTTCATTGCGAAGGCGATGGCCCGGTTGCTGTGTGCTACACAAAGCGCGCGGCAAATCCAGAGCGCCCGCAGGCTGAAAATGGCGACAGCGGCCGGATCAGGTCGCGGCCGCGGTATCCGCTCCATCTTCGCGATTCAGCCGCTCGCGCATTTCCTTGCCGGTCTTGAAGAACGGCACGCTCTTCTGCTCGACGGGAACGTGCTCGCCGGTGCGCGGATTGCGGCCCGCGCGCGCCGGCCTGTGCTTCACCGAAAAAGCGCCAAAACCGCGGAGTTCCACGCGATCTCCGCGTGCGAGCGCTGCAACGATTTCATCGAGAATTGCGTTCACGATATTCTCGACGTCCCGCTGATAGAGATGCGGGTTATGCTCGGCGATGCGCTGAACGAGTTCGGATTTGATCATTGAGTGTTGGGCCCGTGACGTGCGACTAACATTTCCTTGAAAAAGCCTAGAACTGTCAAGTCGCTAATTCCTCGTGAGACAAGGCTAATTCGCGTGACAAACGCCGGAATCCATTGTTGGTCGCTTCACCGCAATGCGGTGAAGAACCGCTGAAACCGGATTCATCGTGCTCAATTTGCAGGCGACGGTTGCCAGAGCGCGAGCATGCCATCGAGTCCAAGCCGATCAACCGCCTGCGTGACGCCGGATCGCTCGATCTGCCTTGCAAGCGCTCCCAGACCGATCGCATCGAGCGCGACAGACGCGCTCGCCCGCAGGAAGGTCATGTCCCCGAAGCGCGGAGCGAGCTTGAAATCCCGCACCGGCGTGTCCGCACCGACCTTCTTTTGCGCGACGAGCCACGCCACGGCAGTCTTCTCGTCGCCCAACTGGTCGATCAGTTTGAGACCCACCGCCTGACGGCCCGTGAAGACGCGGCCATCCGCCACGGTTTGCAATGTCGCGTCGTCCATGCCGCGGCGATCCTTCACGAGACCGCGGAACCATGCGTAGGAATCCTTCACCAGCGAGTCGAGCGCGGCGCGCGCCTCCGGACTGGTGGGCTCATAGCCGTTCGGCGCGGCCTTGAGCGGCGATGATTTGACTTCCTCGACCTTGACGCCGACAGTCTTGAGCAAGTCGGACACATTCGGAATCTGGAACAGCACACCGATCGAACCCACCAGCGATGTCTGCTGCGCGATGATCTGGTCCGATGCCAGCGCCGCGATATACCCGCCCGATGCGGCGAGGCCTTCCACCACCACGACCATCGGTTTCTTGGCCTTGAGGCGCGTCAGCGCGTCGAAGAGCTGCTCGGAGCCCGCCGTGGTGCCGCCCGGCGAATTGATGTGAACGATCACGGCGGCGGCCGAGGACTTTTCAAGCCGCTCCAGCGCCTCGACTCGCGCCTGATCGCTCCGGATCAGACCGTCGATCTTCACCCGTGCAATCGCGTTCGATCCCGTAATGGCGGTGCGCGCCGCAGGAGACGAAAGCACCCCGACAGCAACAGCCGCTGCGATCACGCCCAGCGCAGCTACGACGCGCCAGAAGGTCAGCTTGCGGCGGATGCGGCGGCGATCAACGATCACATCGGAATCAAGCGACATGAAATTTTCTCCTCGGGCGGAATTCGGTCTTGCAGAAACCACGAAGGCGGCTGGCAGGAAAGTTATCCCGCGCTTTTGCGAGTGCAGCCTTGAGACATGCTTACTTCATTACATCAACTGCGATGTAAATTGAAGACAACAGAAAAACGTCTGCTGTCACGTATTCTTATGTGAGCAAGCGCTCACCATCATGGCCGGTGATTTGCAAAGCATGCACGACACCAGGAATGCAGCCCGCGACAGCAACCGGAACAAAATGTTCGGTGCGTCCCTGCGTCGCGCTTTCGATCAGCACGCTCCGCGTCGTTCCCGCATCCGACGACAACCGCCTTTGCAGCGCGGCCTGACCGTTTGCGCGCAACCGCCGCGCGCGATCCTTGATGACACGACCATCGACCTGCGGCATCCGCGCCGCGGGCGTGCCGGGACGCGGGGAATACGGAAACACGTGCAGGAAGGTCAGGTCGCAATCGTCGACGAGATCCTGCGAGCGCGCAAACATTTCTTCGGTCTCGGTCGGAAAACCCGCGATGATATCCGCGCCGAATGCGATATCCGGCCGCAGCCGCCGCACCTGCTTGCAGAAGGCAATGGCATCGGCCCGGGAATGCCGCCGCTTCATGCGCTTGAGGATCATGTCATCGCCCGCCTGCAGCGACAGATGCAGATGCGGCATCAGCCGCTCATCGGTCGCGAGGACATCGAGCAGATCACGATCCGCCTCGATGGAATCGATGGACGAGATGCGAAGCCGCCTGAGTTCGGAAACATGCTTGAGAATTTGCTTTGTCAGCATTCCCAACCTCGGAGCACCCGGCAGATCGCTACCGTAGCTCGTCAGATCAACACCGGTCAGCACGATCTCGGCATGGCCTGCTTCGGTCAGCGCACGCACCTGATCGACGACCGCCCCCATCGCCACCGAGCGCGAATTGCCCCGGCCATACGGAATGATGCAGAACGTGCAGCGATGATCGCAGCCGTTCTGCACCTGCACGAACACACGCGGCAGCCCGCTCTGGAAACCCGCGGCCAGATGCGGCGCCATTTCCCGCACCGCCATGATGTCCGAGACAGCGATTTTCTCACCGCCGCCTCCAAAAGCGAGACGGGTATCCCGCCATGCATCACTGCGCATCTTGTCGTCGTTGCCGAGCACGCGATCGACTTCGCTCATCTGCGCAAACATGTCGGTCTGGGTCTGCGCCGCGCAGCCGGTGACGACAATGCGTGCGCCGGGCCGCTCGCGGCGCAGCTTGCGGATGGTCTGACGCGCCTGCGCGACGGCCTCGTTGGTGACGGCGCAGGTGTTGACGACGATGGTGTCCTGAAGTCCGGCGCCCTCCGCCTCGCGCCGGATCACGTCCGACTCGAAGCTGTTCAGCCGGCAACCGAAGGTGACGACATCGACGGTCATGTCAGGCCACGTGATTGAACAGCGCCGGATCGAAGCGGCCTTCAAACTCGAACGCAGCCGGGCCGGTCATCAGGACATGATCGTCCTCGGCGCGCCATTCGATGGCGAGTTCGCCGCCGGGCAATGTCATATGCACGGTACGCTCGGTCCGCTTCAGCCGTGCCGCCGCCACCGCCGTGGCGCAGGCCGCAGAGCCGCAGGCCTTGGTGAGGCCCGCGCCGCGCTCCCATGTGCGCATGACGATGTGCTCGCGGTCGGCCACATGGGCGAGCGTGATGTTGGCGCGCTCCGGGAAGATCGGGTGATTTTCCAGCAGCGGCCCGAACTTTTCGAGATCGTAGGCGTGAATATCGTCGACCCAGAAAATCGCGTGCGGGTTGCCCATGCTGACCACCGATGGCGAATGCAGGATCGGCGCGTCGATCGGGCCGATCTGCAATTCGATGTAGCGGGTGTCGCGGAATTCCTCCGCCAGCGGAATGTCCTTCCAGCCGAACTTCGGCGCGCCCATGTCCACGGTGTAAAGCCCGGGCGACGGCCCCTGCCAGCAGTTAAGAAGGCCCGCCCGCGTCTCGAAGGTCAGCGCGCTCTTGCCGGTTTCCTCGAACACCTGCCGCGCCACACAGCGCATCCCGTTGCCGCAGGCCGCGGCTTCGGAGCCGTCATTGTTGTAAATCTGGATGAAGGCGCTGGTGCCCTGTACCCGCGGCGGATGCAGCACCATCAACTGGTCGTACGGGATGCCTGACGGCGCGGCAATAGCGCGCGCCTCGCTAGGCGAGACGGTTGCGGCCGAATCGCGCAGGTCGAGAACGACGATCTCGTTTCCGATCCCGTTCATCTTGGCGAAGCTGTGGTTGGCGAGCGTGCTCATGATCCACGTTATATGGCGAATGCCAGGCAACTTGACCAGAGCGCCGCTGCCTCGCGATTGCCGCGTTTGGACCGCATGCCAGTTCGCAGCGGTTCGTGGTAAAGTGGATTGGCCGCACCGAATCCCTGCGCCCGCCTCCGGAGACCCGCCGAATGAGTAATAGCCGCGTTGCCGTCCTTGTCGCCATGGCGCTGGTCATCGCGGCCGCGGTCTGGTTCAAAATGCCCATGGGGTCGAATACCGTCCCCGGCACAACGCCGGTCCATGCCCCGCCTGCCGCGTCTCCGCCTCCCGCGACACCGCCAGCGCCCGCACCTTCCGCTTCAAGCGCGGCGCCAGCCACTCCGGCAACGCCACCGGCGGCACAGGCTCCCGCGACACCGCCAGTTTCTCCGGCTGAGACCCCCGCTGCGCCTGCACCTGCCGCATCGCCAGCCTCCCCTAATGCGCAGAGGGCCGATCCTTTCGGCGAGGAACAGACCCTGACCGCCAAAAAGGTCTTGATCCTCAAGGGCAGCGCGACTTGGGACAATGCCTTCGAGACCCTGGTGGGATCGCTGAAAACCCTGTCCGGTTTCCTCGACAAGCAAGGCATCAAGCCTGCGGGATCGTCCCTGATCGTCTACACCTCCACCGACGACGCCGGCTTCACCTATCAGGCCGAAATTCCCGTCGATCAGGAGCCGAAAAACCTCGCGCGCGGAATGACCATCGGCACATCGCCCGAAGGTCCGACCCTGAAGTTCGTCCATCGCGGCTCATACGACAACATGGACAACACCTATGAAGCGATCACCAACCATCTCGACGAGAAGAAGCAGGAAGCCAAGGATACGTTCATCGAGGAATATGTCACCGATCCGCTGACCACGACGGAAGACAAGCTCGTCATCAACGTATTCGTCCCGCTCAAGTAGAACAGCAACTCAATTTGCACCCGACAGAATTTGGAGTTTGACCAATGCGCGTCCGCACCGCTCTTGCAGCGACCCTTATCGCCGCCATGGCTTCAACCGCGTCCGCACAAACCTTGCAGCCGACAGTGTCCGTGACCGGCGAAGCGTCGATCTCGGTCCCGCCCGATCTGGCGCAGATCGACAGCGGCGTGACCACGGAGGCCAAGACCGCGCGGGAGGCTTCCGAAGCCAACAACAAGGCGATGGCGGGCGTCCTGCAGGCGCTGAAGAATTCCGGCCTCGCCGAGAAGGACATCCAGACCTCCCGCCTGTCGCTGTCGCCGCAGAGCGTGCCGGGACGCAATCCCAACGCGCCGTTCCAGATCACCGGCTATCGGGCCAGCAACCGCGTCACAGTCACCATTCGCGACATCACCAAGGTCGCGGATACCATCGACGTGCTGGTGGGCGCAGGCGCCAACGAGATCAGCGGCATCAGTTTCGCGGTGTCGAAGGCCTCGAAGCTGCTTGACGACGCGCGCGCCGAAGCCATCGCCGATGCGCGGCGCAAGGCGGAAATCTATGCGAAGGCCGCGAACATCACGCTCGGCGCGCCGGTCAGCATTTCGGAAGAAGCGGCGCCGGGGCCGGTGCCTTACCGCAAGATGGCCGTGCGGATGGATGCAGCGGCTGCACCGGTTGCTCAGGGCGAAGAGACACTGCGCGTCTCCGTCAGCGTGTCGTACGAGTTGAAGCAGAAGGCGCAGTAATTCTGCAACGGCGTATCCCTGCACACAATCGTCAGGCCCGGGCTTGACCCCGGGCATCCATCTCAAAAACTCTCTTTGACTGATGGATTGCCGGGTCAAGCCCGGCAATGACACACACGTTGTGTCGGCAACCTCAAATCTCGAACACCTGACCGGGCTTGAGCGCGAGAAACTTTTCGCGCGCAACGCCGGCTGCGTCCAGCGCGGTCGCCAGATCGTTGACCGGCGCGTCGATGGCTTCATCGGTGAGCTGGAACGTGCCGTGATGATGCGCCAGCGCCATCTCGGCTCCGCAATCGGCCAGCGCCTTCACCGCATCTTCGGGATTCATGTGCTGGTCGCGCATGAACCAGCGCGGCTCATAGGCGCCGATCGGCAGAATTGCCGCGCGAATCGGCCCATGCGCCTCGCGGACCCGGCGGAAATGGACGCCGGTGCCGTAGCCGGAATCGCCGACGAGATAGAGCTTTCCGGCCGGCGTCTCCAGCACGAAGCTGGCCCAGAGCGCCTTGTTGCGGTCGAACAGGCCGCGTGCGGTCCAGTGCCGCGTCGGCACCAGCGTCACAGCGACATCGTTGCCGATCTCGACGCGATGGTGCCAGTCGAACGCTTCGGCGCGGATCGCCGCGTCGTTCGACATCATGGTGACGTCGTTGCCGAGCGGCGTAATCACGCGCGGCGAGAATTTTGCGGCGAGCCGGGACAACGTCCGCGCGTCGAGGTGGTCGTAATGCCCGTGCGAAACCAGCACCACATCAATCGTCGGCAGTTTGTCGAAGGCAATGCCGGGATCGTTGACGCGCTTCGGGCCCGCGAAAGCCACCGGCGAGGCACGTTCCGACCACACCGGATCGACCAGGATGTTAAGGCCCGCCGTCTGGATCAGCCAGCTCGCGTGGCCGACATAGCAAAACCGCACCTTGTTGCCATTGACCTGCGGCGGCGGCGTATCGGCATAGGGGCTTGGGGCCCATTCCGGCCATTTGGCGGCCTGCTTGGTGACCTGCCAGCGCAGCACCTCCCAGAGCTTCTTGGGCGGGGACCCGTCGGGGTCAAAGAAATAGGTTCCGTCGAAATGATCGGACGGCGGGCCGGCATAGGTTTTCATGCGGGAAATCCAGACGGATGGCAGGCCCACGGTGGCCGCCGCGCCGGCAATCAGACCAAAAAGGCGGCGTCGGGTGACTTTCATGGGCCTCAATCGGCCAAAACGGCCTGTGGCCATCAGTTAGGTTCCTCCGGGCCTCGGTGCAACCCGCCCCGGAATCAGCGTTTTTCGGTCCTTTCTTGACTTTTCGGGCCTGGAGGGGTTTAACCCCGGCACTTCTCGGAAAGAGTTTCTTTTCGACCCGCCGCCCGGCACCCGATGCCGGAGGTCAACGCCCGACAGCGCTGTGCGCCCTCGGGCGCAGTCGTGTTTGGAATTTCATCTCCTTCGGGAGCAACAGGTAAGGCCGCGATGTTCGACAATCTGTCGGAACGACTTGGAGGCATCCTCGACCGTCTGACCGGGCGCGGCGCGCTGTCCGAAGCCGATGTCGATGCCGCCATGCGCGAAATCCGTCGCGCCCTGCTTGAGGCCGACGTCGCGCTCGAAGTCGTGCGCTCGTTCACCGAGAAGGTGCGCGAGCAGGCGATCGGCGCCACCGTGGTCAAGTCGGTGACGCCGGGCCAGATGGTCGTGAAGATCGTTCACGACGAACTGGTGGCGACCCTCGGCTCCGAAGATCAGCTCATCGACCTCAATGCGCCCGCGCCTGTCGCGATCATGATGGTCGGCCTGCAGGGCTCCGGTAAGACGACCACCACCGCGAAGCTGGCGCGCCGCTTCACCCAGCGCGACAAGAAGAAAGTTCTGATGGCGTCGCTCGACGTCTATCGTCCGGCCGCGCAGGAACAGCTCGCCGTGCTCGGCCGCGATCTCTCCATCGAGACCCTGCCCATCGTCGCAGGCCAGCAGCCGGTGCAGATCGCGCAGCGCGCGCTGCAGGCCGGCAAGCTCGGCGGCTACGACATCGTTCTGCTGGATACGGCAGGCCGCACCACCCTCGACGAAGAGATGATGACGGAAGCGGCCGACGTGAAGGCCGCCGCGAAGCCGCATGAAATCCTGCTGGTCGCCGACTCGCTGACCGGTCAGGACGCGGTCAATCTGGCGCGCGCCTTCGATCAGCGTGTCGGCCTTACCGGCATCGCGCTCACCCGCGTTGACGGCGACGGCCGTGGCGGCGCCGCGCTCTCGATGCGCGCCGTCACCGGCAAGCCGATCAAGCTGATCGGCACCGGCGAAAAGACGGATGCACTGGAAGACTTTTATCCGTCGCGTATCGCGGGGCGCATTCTCGGCATGGGCGACGTCGTCTCCCTTGTCGAAAAGGCGGCCGCGCATATCGACGCGGAAAAGGCCGCACGCGTCGCGGAGAAGATGCGCAAGGGCAAGTTCGATCTTGTCGATCTGCGCGATCAGCTCCAGCAGATGCAGAACATGGGGGGACTCGGTGGACTCTTGGGCATGATGCCCGGCATCGCCAAGATGAAGAACCAGATCGCCGCCGCCAATCTCGACGACAAGGTGGTCAAGCGTCAGGTCGCGCTGATCGATTCGATGACGCGCGAAGAACGCAAGAATCCCGACATCCTCAAGGCCAGCCGCAAGAAGCGCATCGCTGCCGGCGCAGGCCTCAAGGTCGAAGAACTCAACAAGCTGCTCAAGATGCACCGGAACATGGCCGACATGATGAAGGCCATGGGCAAGAATGCGTTGACTGGCAAACAGCGCGGCCCGCTCGCGGGCATGGCGCAGGCGATGGGCTTTGGCGGCAGCGGCATGCCGTCGGCCGAAGCCATGAAAGAACTCGCGGCGAAGATGCCCGGCGGAATTCCGCAAGGAAATACTCAAGGCGCGCCTTCGCTGCCGAAAGATTTTCCAAATCTTCCAGGAACTGGCCTGCCGGGGCTTGGAAAACCGACACTGCCGGGTCTCGGAGGCTTTCCGGGACTGGGCAAGAAGAAATAGCCGAAACAGTTTTCACGACATTCAAACACACCAACGGAGAGATACATGTCAGTCGTTATCCGCCTCGCACGCGCAGGCACCAAGAAGCGTCCGGTCTATCACGTCGTCGTCGCCGACTCGCGCTTTCCGCGCGATGGCCGCTTCATCGAGCGCCTTGGCTACTTCAACCCGCTGCTGCCGAAGGACAACGAGCTGCGCCTCAAGCTCGACATGGAGAAGGTGAAGGCCTGGCTCGCCAAGGGCGCGCAGCCGTCGGACCGCGTGATGCGTTTTCTTGACGCCGCCGGCGTCAAGAAGCGCGAAGCGCGCAACAATCCGGAGAAGGCCGTGCCGCGCAAGGAGCGCAAGGCCGCCGCTGCCGAGGCCGCCAAGGCTTGATGCCTGAATGACCCAAGCGGCGCGCATCTGCGTTGCGAAAGTCGGCGCCGCGCACGGTGTGCGCGGCGAGGTGAGGCTGTGGCCATTCACCGAAGATCCGATGTCGGTGATCGACTACGGACCGCTCTCGACCAAAGATGGCGCGCGCCAGTTTGAAGTCGTACGCGCCCGGATCTCCAAGGATCATCTGGTCGCGGTCATCAAGGGCATCGCCACCCGCGAAGATGCCGAGCGCATCAACGGCCTTGAACTCTACATTGATCGCGACAAGCTGCCCGAGACCGAGGAAGGCGAATACTATCACGCCGACCTGATCGGGCTGCGCGCGCTCGATCCCGCGGGCGCCGAGATCGGCAAGGTGCTCGCGATCCATAATTTCGGCGCGGGCGACATTATCGAAATCGCACCGGTGCAGGGCGCGACATGGCTGCTGCCATTCAGCAACGAGGTCGTGCCGACGGTCGATCTTGCAGGCGGCCATGTGGTGATTGTGAAGCCGCAAGAGATCGACGGTGATTCTCCGCAGGACGCCGATTAGCTGAACCGGGATACCCGACCCATGTGGCGCGCGACCGTGCTCACGCTGTTTCCGGAGATGTTTCCCGGCCCGCTCGGCATCAGCCTTGCGGGACGCGCGCTCGCATCCGGCGTGTGGTCGCTCGAGGCGCGGGACATCCGCAACGCCGCCACCGACAAACACCGCAGTGTCGACGACACCCCGGCGGGCGGTGGCCCCGGCATGGTGCTGCGCGCCGACGTGCTCGCAGCCGCGATTGACGCGGCTGATGTGGCGCCCGAGCGCCCGCGCCTGCTGATGAGCCCCCGTGGAACGCCCCTGACCCAGCAACGGGTCATGGAACTCGCCGACGGTCCCGGTCCCCTGATCGTCTGCGGACGGTTCGAGGGGATCGACCAGCGCGTTATCGAGGCCCGTGGGCTCGAGGAAGTGTCCATGGGGGATTATGTCCTCTCGGGCGGGGAAATCGCCGCCCTGGCCCTGATAGACGCCTGCGTGCGCCTTCTGCCGGGGGTGATGGGCAAGCTAAGTTCTGGGACTGACGAGAGTTTCTCGGATGGACTACTGGAATACCCCCAATATACCCGCCCCCAGGAATTCGAGGGCCGGACCATCCCGGATGTGCTGGTGTCAGGCGACCATGGCAAGGTGGAGGCCTGGCGGCGGGCGGAGGCCGAGGCCCTGACCCGGGCCCGGCGGCCGGATCTCTGGGCCGCAAAAATCGGCCAAAACATCGCTTCGGGCTCGCGAAAAGACACGACAAAAGGGTGACAACCGGACGGCTTTGGCGTATACGACCGCCCAATCCGCCCAGATGCTGGATACGAATTTCCGCGCAGCCCCTTCCGGGCGCGCCGCCGATGGAGTTTTGCGATGAACATCATTCAGGAGCTCGACAAGGAGCAGCTCGAGAAACTGTCTGCCGGAAAGACCATTCCGGATTTCGGACCGGGTGACACCGTGATCGTCAACGTGAAGGTCGTCGAAGGCGAGCGTTCGCGCGTGCAGGCCTATGAAGGCGTTTGCATCGGCCGCAACGGCGGCGGCATCCACGAGAGCTTCACCGTCCGCAAGATTTCCTATGGCGAAGGCGTGGAGCGCGTGTTCCCGATCTACTCGCCGATGATCGACTCGATCAAGCTCGTGCGCCGCGGCAAGGTGCGCCGCGCCAAGCTGTATTATCTGCGTGGTCTGCGCGGCAAGTCGGCGCGCATCGTCGAGAAGCAGGACAACCGCGAAAAAGAAACGCTGAAGGCCGCTTCGGGCGCGTAATCGCGCGCGACACACTGCTGGAATTAAGAAAGCGCGGTTCGTCCGCGCTTTTTTCTTGGGTGCTATTTCGACTGCGCCACCGGCCCGTTCATGATCCAGCGGTGGCCGAACGGGTCGCGTACGATCGCCGTGCGCGTGCCCCAGAACGAATAGGTCGGCGCGACTTCGCCCTTGGCGCCGAGTTTCGTTGCGCGTGAGAATATCTCATCGACCTGCTCGCCGGTGGCGAATTCGAGGCTGACGGACATGGTGACCATCTCCCCTGGCAGCGGAGAACGCGCCGTGCCGAATTCCGGAAACGCATCGGAGAGAAACAGCGCGCCACCGTTGATCTCGAGTTCACAATGCAGGATACGCAGCCCGTCGAGGGCGGGCATCAGCGCCTTCTGCTTGGCATCGAAGGCGGCGGTGTAGAAGGCAATCGCACCGGCGGCAGGCGAAACGGTCAGATACGGCGCAACCGGCGGGCGTGCAGTCATTGTGCGATCCTGCGTAAGCTATTATCTGGTGAGGATACTTTCCCCCTGAAAGTTAAGCGAGTAAAAAGGCCGCCTGTGGTGGCCAAGGGCCCCAAACACCCATCCGGGCAGGTAATCGGACGACGAACATGGCCAAAGCGACGACTCTGTACGACAAGATCTGGAACGATCATCTGGTGGACGAGCAGCCGGACGGCACCTGCCTGCTCTATATTGACCGCCATCTTGTCCATGAAGTCACCTCGCCGCAGGCCTTCGAGGGACTGCGCACCTCCGGCCGCAAGGTCCGCGCGCCGAAGAAGACGCTCGCCGTGGTCGATCACAACGTGCCGACCACCGACCGCTCCAAGCCCAATCCTGATCCGGAGAGCGCCGAGCAGATCGCGACGCTCGCCGAGAACGCGCGTGAGTTCGGCGTCGAGTATTTCAATGAATACGACAAGCGTCAGGGCATCGTGCATGTGATCGGCCCCGAGCAGGGCTTCACGCTGCCGGGCACCACCATCGTTTGCGGCGACAGCCACACCTCGACGCACGGCGCGTTCGGCGCGCTGGCGCATGGCATCGGCACCTCCGAGGTCGAGCATGTGCTCGCTACGCAAACGCTGATCCAGAAAAAGGCGAAGAACATGCGCGCCACCGTGGACGGCAAATTGCCGGACGGTGTGACCGCGAAGGATATCATTCTGGCCATCATCGGCGAGATCGGCACCGCGGGCGGCACCGGCTACGTGCTCGAATACGCCGGCGACGCAATCCGCTCGCTGTCGATGGAAGGCCGCATGACGGTCTGCAACATGTCGATCGAGGGCGGCGCGCGCGCCGGCCTGATCGCCCCGGACGAGAAGGCCTATGAATTCCTCAAAGGCCGCCCGATGGCGCCGACGGGCGCGGCATGGGATGCCGGCATCCGCTACTGGGACACGCTGCGCACCGATGAGGGCGCGCACTTCGATCACGAGATTCGCCTCGACGCCGCCAAGCTGCCGCCGATCGTCACCTGGGGCACCTCGCCCGAGGACGTGATCTCCATCACCGGCGTCGTGCCGGACCCGGAGAAGATCGCGGACGAAGCCAAGCGCCTGTCGAAGGAACGCGCGCTGGCTTACATGGGACTTAAGGCCGGCACCAAGATCACCGACATCAAGCTCGACCGCATCTTCATCGGCTCCTGCACCAACGGCCGTATTGAGGACCTTCGCGCCGCCGCGAAGGTCGTCGCGGGTCATCATGTCAATGCCAACGTCAACGCGATGATCGTGCCCGGTTCGGGTCTTGTGAAGGAGCAGGCCGAGGCCGAGGGCCTCGACAAGATTTTCATCAAGGCCGGATTCGAGTGGCGCGAGCCAGGCTGCTCGATGTGCCTTGCGATGAACCCCGACAAGCTGGCACCGGAAGAGCGCTGCGCCTCGACCTCGAATCGCAACTTTGAAGGCCGTCAGGGCTTCAAGGGCCGCACCCATCTTGTGTCGCCTGCGATGGCCGCGGCGGCCGCGATTGCCGGACATTTCGTCGATATCCGCGAGTGGCGCTCGAACTGATCGACACACGATCGATAGCGGTCGAACAAAAAAACAGGCGCTCTTTCGAGCGCCTGTTTTTCTTGATGCGAGCTTTGCTCTTACCAGCCGAACCCGAAGCTGAAGCCCGGGCCATAGAAGCGCGGGCCGCCATAGCCGTATCCATAATACGGATAGGGCCGGTAATACGCCGGCCGGTAGTACGAGCGATAATAGGGATAGCCGTATCCATAGCCGTAATACGGACGGTAAGGGCGATAGTAGGGACGGTAGTAAGAGCGGTAGTAGGGACGATAATACGGCCGGTAGTAACGCGGGCCATAATAACCATAACGCCGATAGTAGCGGCGCCGCGCGCTGATATCGGTCGTCTGGGCCTGTGCCGGACGTGCATCGCGCGAGATTGTTGCATCGGGCGACGCCGCGCTCGCGGGCGCGAGCGATATCCAGCCGGCCAATGAAAGAGCGGCAGCGGCCGCCGCGGCTCCCACAAACTTTCTCATTGCAGTTCTCCTCCGATCGTGGCTCGACACGTTGAAGATAACGCGCATCCCGGGCTTCCGTTCACCCGTTCGTCGTTAGCCTTAATGAAGACGATACGAGCAAGGCCTTCACGGCCTTTACCCAGAATAAGGATGACCGAGGATTTGCAGCAAGATCATGACGCGTGGATTTAACCGATTCCGGTCACAACCGCGGCATCACGGCGGCGGCAATCAATACCACCCGCGCGCCCGATATTCATGTTGATGAACACGCTTTCGACCCGACGGCCGACAGACGCATCGGAACAGGGAAGCGGCTGCTAGCCGCTCCAGTAGCAGTTCATGCGTGGCACGATCACCGTCCCGCTCGGGCGGTATTCCTGTTCGTAATGCGCATTGCAGACGCGCTTGGAATTCGGACCCGGATAGGTCGAGCCGCGATAGATGCGGATGCGACGCGGAGAGCGGCGAAGCGTCTCGCGGCTTTGCGCGGAGAATTCCTCGGCGGTCAATCCGTGGCGGGCGGCCTGTTGGCCCACAGACTGATGACTTGCGGGCTCGGCCTGCGCGGCCTGCGGCGCAGCCAGAACGGCCAGGCCCGCAACAAGGCCCGTGAGAATGGCAAAAGCTCCTGCCCGCGTCGTCATGCGCTGTCCGTTCGTCGTGTCCGTCGATGGGCGGCAACGTCTCCGATTGAAGCCCGCGCGTCAACCGCCTCGACGGGGACGATCCGGCCCTCTAAACAGACCGGATGTGGCCGACCGCGAAATCCCCCACCCTCGCCGACATCGAAGTCATCGCGCATGAAGCCTTCGCGCGGCTGCCAAAACACTTCCGCGACCTGTGCGCGGGCGTCATCATCCAGATCGACGATTTCCCCACCGACGAGGTGCTTGAGGAACTGAAGGCGGAAAGCGAGTTCGACCTGCTCGGGCTGTTTCAGGGCGTAGGCCTGCCGTTCCAGTCGAGCGGCGACATCGCGCCGATGCCGAACATGGTCTGGCTGTACCGCCGCCCGATCCTCGACTACTGGGCCGAGCACGACGAAACATTGGGCCACATCATCACCCATGTCCTTGTGCACGAGATCGGACACCATTTCGGCCTGTCCGACGATGACATGGAGGCCATCGAGGCCAGCGTCACCTGACGCGGGTTTCGGGCTTGCGGGGCGCCAGCGGCTCGCGTTCGCAGATGCCGCCACGGATCACCGCAGCCAACGTGCAATCCCGCGCGGTCGGAAACACGCAAACCGGCCGGTCGCCGCCGAAATCGCGGATGCACCACATCCCGGCGCGTGCCTCGCCGGGCGCCGCCAGAACCGCCCCTCCGGCGGCGGCGATCAGCCCTGCGGACAGCCATCGGCGCATGGCGTTCATGATGTGTCCTCCCTCAGCGCATAGCCTTGACGGCACTGATGATATATTTAGAACACCTCAAACTGTAGCCGGTTCACGGGAACATCATGGACAAGTTTACGACCCTCGAGGGCGTCGCCGCGCCGCTGAAGATCATCAATGTCGACACCGACATGATCATCCCGAAGCAGTATCTCAAGACCATCAAACGCACCGGCCTCGGCAAGGGACTGTTTTCCGAACAACGCTACAAGGACGACGGCAGCGAGAATCCGGATTTCGTTCTCAACAAACCGTCCTATCGCAAGGCCAAGATTCTTGTCGCTGGCGACAATTTCGGCTGCGGCTCCAGCCGCGAGCATGCGCCGTGGGCGCTCGGCGACTTCGGCATCCGCTGCATCATCTCGACCTCGTTCGGCGACATTTTCTACAACAACTGTTTCAAGAACGGCATTCTGCCGATCCGCGTCAGCCACGACGAACTGGACAAGCTGTTCGACGACGCCGACCGCGGCTCGAATGCCACGCTGACCATTGACCTCGAAAATCAGGAAATCCGCGGCCCCGACGGCGGCACGATCAAGTTCGAGATCGACCCGTTCCGCAAGCACTGCATGCTGAACGGCCTCGACGACATCGGCCTCACCATGCAGAAGGGCAAGTCGATCGACGTGTTCGAGGCGAAGGAGAAAGCCGAGCGTCCGTGGCTGTAACGGCTCGTTTGCTACTCGCTATTTGAAACTGTCGCTGCCAACAGACGGTGTCGTCCCCGCGAAGGCGGGGCCCATCCCTAGATTACGTTTATGGAATGATGCGCCGACCACCGCACCCAAATGGCAAGGCCGGTGGCTATGGGTCCCCGCCTTCGCGGGGACGACCCAATGAAAAATCCAGCGTAAATTTCTAACTTCACCCCGACTTCAGCGCCGCGATCGCATCGGCAATCGCAATGGTGCGCTTGGCCATTTCGACATGCAGCCGCTCGACCATCTGGCCGTCGAGCTGCACCACGCCCTTGCTGGCGTTCTCCGGCAGATCGAACACGCCCATGATCTTGCGCGCGCGGGCAATCTCGTCCGCCGGCGGCGTATAGGCCGCGTTCGCCGCATCAATCTGTCCCGGATGAATCAGCGTCTTGCCGTCGAACCCCATGTCGCGGCCCTGCGCGCACTCCTTCGCAAACCCGGCAACGTCCGCGATGTCGTTATAGGGACCATCGAGAATTTCGATCCCCGCCGCCCGCGCGGCAAGGATGCAGTGCGTGAACAGCGGCAGCATCGCCGCGCGGCCCGGCAGCATCCGCATCCGCGTTTCGCGTGCGATATCATTCGGACCCATCACAAATCCGCCGAGCCGGCGGTCGCCTTCGCGCGCCGTCGCGGCGATCTCCTGCGCCGACAGCACGCCGAGCGGAGATTCGATCATCGCCCACAGCACGATGCCGGGATCGGCCTTCAGTGCGCGCATACGCTCCTCCAGCGTCTTGATATCGCCGGGGCGCGCAATTTTCGGCACAAGGATGCCGCCCGGCCTGGCCGCCGCCGCCATGGCCAGATCGTCGTGCCACCAGGGTGATTCCAGATTGTTGATGCGGATGATGATCTCGCGCTTGCCGAAGCCGCCCGCCGCGACAGCCTGCGCAATCTGGTCCCGCGCCATCGGCTTTGCGTCCGGGGCAACGGAGTCTTCCAGATCGAGGATAACCCCATCGCAGGGCAGGTTCCGCGCCTTGTCCAGCGCCCGCGCGTTCGACCCCGGCATGAACAGGACACTGCGGCGCGGACGGATCATGGCTTGGCTTTCCGTTGGGGAAAGCAGATTGAGTAGCATTTTGCCCCTGCGCCCGAAAGGCTTGTTCGCGAGCCTCTCCTGCGATAGCCAACGGCCATCACCTCGCGAGGTCCTCCATGTCACCGTTTCCCGAACAACTGCTCACCGGCTATCAGACCTTTGTCAGCCAGCGCCTGCCGACCGAACAATCCCGCTACCGGGAACTGTCGCAGAAGGGCCAGTCCCCCGAAGTCATGGTGATCGGCTGTTGCGATTCGCGCGTATCGCCGGAAGTGATTTTCGACGCCGGTCCGGGCGAACTGTTCGTGGTGCGCAACGTTGCCAATCTGGTGCCGGTGTTTCAGCCCGACGGCAACGCCCATGGTGTTTCCGCGGCGCTGGAATATGCCATCCAGGTCCTGAAGATCAAACACATCGTGGTGCTGGGGCATGCGCAATGCGGCGGCATCCGCGCCTTTGTCGACGATGCCGCGCCGCTGTCCCCCGGCGACTTCATCGGCAAGTGGATGTCGATGTTCGTCAAGCCGGGCGAGACGGTCGCGCAGCGCGATCACGAAACCATGCAGCAGTTCGTGACCCGGATCGAGAAGGCCGCAATTCTCCGCAGCCTCGAAAACCTGATGACGTTCCCGTTCGTGAAGAACCGTGTCGAAAGCGGCGAGTTGAACCTGCACGGCGCCTATTTCGGCGTGGCCGAGGGATCGCTCTCGATCGTGGATCAGACCACGAATGAATTCAGCCGCGTCTATCAGAGCTCGCTGGCGTCCTGATTCCCCCGGGCGGCGAGCGATCTAGTGATCGCCCTTGCCGCCGTCGCCATGACCGCCGAGCTTGTCTGACCACACGATCAGCAGCGTCGAGACCACGAAGACGAGGTGAATGCCGGCGAGCCAGGCCAGCTTCTGCGCATCGAATGTCGCGTCGATGTTCATGAAGGCTTTCAGCACCTGGATCGCCGAGATCGCAACGATCGACGCCAGCAGTTTCTGCTTGAGGCCCGCGAAATCGACCTTGGTCATCCATTCCGGCCAATCGGGATGGCCGCGCGGATCAATCCGCGAGACGAAATTCTCGTAACCCGAGAACACCACGATCAGAACCAGATTGCCGGTCAGCGACACGTCGATCAGCGACAGCACGCCGAGGATGGTGTCGGATTCCTTTGCGGATGGCGCGTGGAGCACGAATTCCACCAACAGCAAAACAAACTTGTAGAGCAGCACCACAAGGCTGACGACGAGGCCGAGATAGAACGGCGCCATCAGCCAGCGGCTGTTGAACAGCAATGTTTCAAAGGTGAGTTCGGCGCGTTTCAGCGCGGGATTCGGCTTGTAGGAAGCGGGGGCCGGCTGGTGATCTGGCTCTTGGGTCATCACGAACCGGCCCGCCGTATCAGGCCGCCTTCTGCTTCGGCTGAAGCAGCTTGCGGTTCACGAGGCATTCGGCGATCTGCACCGCGTTCAGCGCGGCGCCCTTGCGCAGGTTGTCCGACACGCACCACAGCACAAGGCCATTCTCCACCGTCGCATCCTCGCGGATGCGGCTGATGTAGGTGGCGTCCTCGCCGGCGGATTCGTAAGGCGTGACGTAGCCGCCCGGCTCGCGCTTGTCGATCACGAGACAGCCCGGCGCGGTGCGCAGGATGTTGCGCGCTTCGTCCGCACTGATCGGATTCTCGAACTCGATGTTCACCGCTTCCGAATGGCCGACGAACACCGGCACGCGCACGCAGGTCGCGGTCAGCTTGATTTTGGGATCAAGAATCTTCTTGGTCTCCGCCATCATCTTCCACTCTTCCTTGGTGAACCCGTCCTCCATGAACACGTCGATCTGCGGGATGACGTTGAAGGCGATCCGCTTCGGGAATTTGTTGTTGACCAGTTCGTCGTTGGTGTAGACGGCCTTGGTCTGCGAGAACAGTTCGTCCATCGCATCCTTGCCGGCGCCCGACACCGACTGATAGGTCGACACCACGACGCGCTTGATCTTCGCCGCATCGTGCAGCGGCTTCAGCGCGACGACGAGCTGCGCGGTCGAGCAGTTCGGGTTGGCGATGATGCCCTTCTTGCGGAAGTCATTGACTGCATCCGCGTTCACTTCCGGCACAATCAGCGGCACGTCCGGGTCCATGCGCCAGGTCGACGAGTTGTCGATAACAACAGCGCCGGCGGCCGCGATCTTCGGCGACCATTCCTTGGACACGGCTCCGCCCGCCGACATCAGGCAGATGTCGATATCGCTGAAATCGTAATGTTCGAGCGCTTTGCATTTCAGGGTGCGGTCGCCATAGGACACTTCCACGCCGAGGCTGCGGCGGGAGGCCAAAGCGACCACCTCGTCAGCCGGAAAACTGCGTTCGTCCAGAATGTTGAGCATTTCCCGGCCCACATTGCCGGTCGCTCCAACTAGCGCAACCTTGTAACCCATCGTTGACTCTCCGAAGAAAAATGCTTCGCCATCGCGGCTCGCGGAAAGGGAAGCGGGAGCGCTTCTATGCGAAAAACGGCCCAAATACAACGCAGAAGCAACTGCGGGGGCAGGTGACGTCAAGTGGTGGCAGGTCGTGACCACGGCGGACGCTCGTTCCCGTTTTCAAAGGCGGAACAGAACGTCCGACGAGTCAGATATGAACCCGATCCTGCTCGACCAGCCCTTGCCGAATACCTCCGGGATTCATCCGGCCCTGCGCAGCTTCGCCGACGAATGCAGCGCCGTGGCGGTGCGTATTCTGGCCTATCTCTGTGGCCTCGCCGTGCTGGCTGTCATCGCCGTCGACCTGGTTTCCGCCGTGCCGGTTGCCGCAAACACCGGCGATCACGCCCTTCCGGCCCAGCCGGGCTGGGTTCCAGCCAGCCGCCCGCACCCGGCTTTTGCCATCAGCAAGCTGGATTTATCCGATAGAACAGACGCTTACGAAATTCTCCGGCATCCCGAAGGAGGCCGGAAGGACATTCTGCGGTGGGCTGCCGTGGCCGGTGAAGCCCCCACGGCGGAAATCGAGGTCTATCGCCCCGGCGGCGAACTGGATGCCTTCACCGCGCCAGGCGCGGATCTCGCAGGTCGCATGGGGCTGCCCTTCCGTGACATCGAGCCCGCCGGCTTTGTCGATACCAAGTTCGGTCAGGTCACCCTGATGCGTTTGAGCGGGGCTGCCCTGCCGGGCAAGCAGGCCTGCCTCGGCTTCGCCAAAACCTACACATCGCCGGCCGTCAGGATCAGCGGATGGGCCTGCCAGGCCGATACACCCGGCACCCAGCGCAGCTTCATCGGCTGCACCTTGAACCGGCTGATCCTGCTGTCCGCGGGCAACGATCCGAAGATGGCCGAACTGTTCGCGCGCGCTGAACTCAAGCGCGACACCTGCAACGCGCCGCTCGCACCAAACAACTGGATTGCCGCCAGCGACGCTCCGCTGCTGCGCGGCGCTCTCATCTCCGATTGAGACGATCACACTCAGGAATACGCCATGTCGTTCGATCAAAATCATCTTTCGACCATCGGAAACTACGCCGGAAGGACGGTACGCTATTCCTTCTATTTCGTCGGCACGATAGTCCTCGCGCTGATCGGCATTGTGGTGATGCGGGTCGCGAGCTTTTTCGACCAGCCCTCCCGCGTCAGCGCCAAGGCTTCTTTCCAGATCAGCGCGCCTGAACTGACGCGGCTGACCCCACGCGCGAATTCCGCGCGCTTCAACGCAGGCTGGCAGGAAACCCTGCAATACGGCCAGGTTCACGACCGCGACACCGACTTCACGCTCGTGATCAACATGCCGTCCAATCCGGATACGCCGGTGGTGCGCGATTACTCATATGAGATGTCCAGCCTGCGGCCGCTGCTGCGCACGTCCTATATCGGCACAGCCACCTATTACGATCTCCAGACCCGCTTCGGACCGGTCCGCGCCGCAAGTTTCCGGATCAATGCCGATGGTCAGATCAAGCTGTGCGTCTCCTATCTCAGCCGCTTCGAGACCACCGCCGTCTATCTGAAAGGCTGGTACTGCGAATCCAGCGGCGCCCGGCCGAACTTCCACACCCTGGCCTGCATGATCGACAAGATCACGCTGAAGGGTGTGCTGCCCACCGCCGCGGCGCAGGGGTTCTTCGAGGAACGGATGAAGCGGCCGGCGCGTTGCAGTGCCGAGCCGGTGTCACAAACCACCGATACACGGCCAGCGCGCCCGCCCCGCCGGCTCTGAATCGCCGGAAACGGCGGCGTCCCGGGCCGGGACCGGATCGGCCGGGGAAGTTGCCGGACGAGTGTGGCCCTTTCGTCCTTGTGGGAGCCTGCCGGAAGCAGGTATGGTGCGGCGCAATTGGGAATGTGACGAGGATTCAATGGCTTTGAAGTATCCGGGCGCAAAGACACTGGCGATTTTGCTGGCCACAGCCGCGGTTGCGACCGCCGGATTCGGCGTGACCACCGCCGATGCCCAGGCCCGGAAGCGCGTCGTTGTGAACGATCCGACCTATGACGGCCCGCCGCGCAAGGCCGAAAACCGCGTCTATCAGCGCGGCCGCACCCGCGTTTACGTGACCCGCCGCTCCTGGCTCGATGCCGGGACCGAAGTGCGGCCCGGCGAGCGCAAGTTCACCGACTATGCGTTCCCGCCGGGCTACTCGTACGGCCAGCAGATCGACCGGCTCTACACCAGCCGACGCCCGCTTGGCGACCAGTGGGATACCGGGACGCCATTCCCCTTCCCGCTGTACTGATTTCCAGCATGCCGCTGAAAGAAAACTGCCCGGCCTGAGCCGGGCATTTTCATGTGGATTTGCATAAGACGAAACGGTGACAGACTTCAGCGCAAAAGGCGGAATCGCGGCACGCGCATTCCGCCACACCGCGTCAGCTTACTTCGTCAGCGCGTCCAGTTCCTTCACGATCGCCTCGCCCATCTGCGCGGTCGAGACGACGGTCGAGCCTTCCGACTTGATATCGCCGGTGCGCAGGCCCTTGGCCAGGGTCGCGGCGATGGCCTGGTCGATCAGGTCGGCTTCCTTCTGCAGATCGAAGGAATAGCGCAGCGCCATGCCGAACGAGGTCAGCATCGCCACCGGATTGGCCAGCCCCTTGCCGGCGATGTCCGGCGCCGAACCATGCACCGGCTCATACAGCGCCTTGCGCTTCTGGGTCTTGGGATCGACCTCGCCGAGCGAGGCCGAGGGCAGCATGCCGAGCGAACCGGTCAGCATCGCCGCGATGTCGGAGAGAATGTCGCCGAACAGGTTGTCGGTGACGATCACGTCGAACTGCTTGGGCCAGCGCACGAGTTGCATCGCGCCGGAATCCGCGAGTTGATGCTCCAGCTCGACATCCTTGTATTCGCGCGCGTGAACCTGCGTGACGACTTCCTTCCAGAGCACGCCGCTCTTCATGACGTTGTGCTTTTCCATCGACGTCATCTTGTTGCGGCGCTTGCGCGCCAGCTCGAAGGCGACGCGCGTGATGCGCTCGATCTCGTAGGTGTCGTAGACCTGCGTATCGACCGCGCGCTTCTGGCCGTTGCCGAGATCGGTGATGGTCTTCGGCTCGCCGAAGTAAACGCCGCCGGTCAGTTCGCGCACGATCATGATGTCGAGGCCTTCGACGACATCCTTCTTGAGGCTCGATGAATCGGCCAGCGCCGGATAGCAGATCGCCGGACGCAGGTTGGCGAACAGCGCCATGTCCTTGCGCAGGCGCAACAGGCCCGCTTCAGGACGCGCGTCGTAAGGCACATCCGCCCACTTCGGCCCGCCGACCGCGCCGAAGATCACCGCGTCCGCGGCCTGCGCCAGCGCCATGGTGGCGTCGGTGATCGCAACCTTGTCCGCGTCGTAGCTCGATCCGCCGACCAGACCGGTCTCGGTCTCGAATTTCGCGATCCCGCGCTTGCCGAACCAGTCGATGACGCGCGTCACCTCCGCCATCACTTCGGTGCCGATGCCGTCGCCGGGAAGAAGGAGGAGCTTGTGCGATGCCATGATGATTGCCTCGATCAGAGTTACTCGTCATGGCCGGGCATAGCCCGTCGAAGACGGGCGTAAACGCCCTTTTCGCCCAGCCATCCACGTCTGCCTGCGAAGTTTCAGAAAGACGTGGATGCCCGGCACAAGGCCGGGCATGACGGAAGATAGAATTTGCGCCGACTTGCTAAAACGCCCTTGCAGAATTGGCAAGACACCATTGCCCGCGTCCGATTGGTCAGATGCAATGGAAACTGCCATGGTGAAGGCCTTCCGCCGGAGCCTTTCGTGACCTCTGCCTCGTCGACGCATGACGCGCATCCCGTCCGGGCCGTTCTGACGCTCTCGCTGGCGCCGGCCATCGGGCTTGGGATGGCGCGCTTCGCCTATGCGCTGGTGCTCCCCGACATGCGCGAATCCCTCGACTGGTCCTATTCGGCCGCGGGCTTTCTGAACACGATCAACGCCATCGGCTATCTCGCCGGCGCGCTGGTGATGGCCGGCTTCATCCGCCGCGTCGGGGCGTTCCGCGCCACATGGATCGGTGCGATGGCCTGCACGCTGTTACTGGCGATCTGCGCGATGTCCGGCAACTTCATCGTGCTCAGTCTGGCGCGCCTGTGCGCGGGCATCGCCTCGGCCGCGACCTTCATCGCCGGTGGCGCGCTCGCGGCATGGGTGGCGCAATCGCGGCCCGCGCAATCGGCGCTGCTGCTCGGCCTGTTCTACACCGGCCCCGGAACGGGATTGATCGTCTCCGGCCTCGCCGCGCCGTTTCTGCTGCAATATTTCGGCCCCGGCTCATGGTGGATCGTCTGGGGCGCGCTGGCGCTGCTGTCCGCGATCATGACCGCGGTGCTGATGCTCAACCGCGTCGAGGAGCAGCCAAGCAATCCAGCCGCCGCCGCCATCAGCGTTCCGCTGCGGCCCATTGCCCTTTATCTCATCGGCTACTTTCTGTTCGGCGCGGGCTACATCGCCTACATGACTTTCATGATTGCCTATGTGCGCGACGGCGGCGGCAGCGCCATCGCACAAAGCGTGTTCTGGTGTTTGATCGGTCTCGGCTCGTTCGCCGCGCCGTGGCTGTGGCGCCGGCTGCTCGCACGCGGCGCCAGCGGCATCGCCACCGCGACCCTGCTCGGCATGACCATGCTCGGCACATTGATCGCGCTGCTTGGAACGTCGCCGCTGACCCTCGGCGCATCGGCGGCGATCTTCGGCATGTCGTTCCTGTCGGTGGTCGCCTCGACCACCGCCTTCGTGCGGCTGAACTATCCGCCCGCCGCCTGGCCCAAGGGCATCGGCATCATGGCGGTCACCTTCGGCCTCGGGCAGACGCTCGGCCCGTTCGCCACCGGCGCCGTCACCGACCTGTTCGGCCTGTCTTATGGGCTTGTGCTCTCCGCCGCCACGCTGGCGCTCGGCATGGTGCTGTGCGCGTGTCAGCGGCCGGTGAAGGCGTAATGTCGTCATTCCGGACGGCTTGCAAAGCAAGCCGATCCGGAATCCAGATGCGGCGAAGAATGGATTCCGGGTTCGCTCGCGCAGCGAGCGCCCCGGAATGACGAAAAGAAAAGCTACCCCGCCGATGTCTGCGCGGGCGCTTTACGCCGGAACAGACCGAGCAGCCGGTCGCGGAGCAGCGGCTTGTCCTGCGTCGCTTCTCCATCGCGATCGGTCTTCGAGAAAAACTTCGTCACGGCGACGAAGAACACCGGCACCATCAACAGAGCCAGCACCACGACCGCGATCATGCCGCCCATCACCGTGGTGCCGAGCGCCTGCTGGCTCTTGGCGCCCGCGCCGTTTGCAATCACCATCGGCAGCACGCCGCAAACGAAAGCCAGACCCGTCATCAGGATCGGGCGGAAGCGGAGCTGGCACGCTTCCATCGTCGCCTGCATCAGTGGCGTGCCTTTCGCGCGCAGATCCTTGGCGAACTCGATGATCAGGATCGCGTCCTTCGCAGCGAGGCCGATGATCGTGATCAGCGCCACCGTGAAGTAGACGTCGTTCGACAGGCCGCGCGACATCGCAGCAATCATCGCGCCGAGAATGCCGAGCGGTACCGTCATCAGAACCGCGATCGGAATGGTCCAGCTCTCGTACAGCGCGGCGAGACACAGGAACACGATCAGCGCCGAAAGCGCGAGCAGGAACGGCGCCTGCGAGCCCGACAGCTTTTCCTGCAGCGACTGGCCGGTCCAGTCATAGCCGAAGCCGCGCGGCAGATTCGCGGCAAGCCGCTCCATTTCCGCGATCGCGTCGCCCGACGTGTAGCCGGGCTTGGCTTCGCCCGAGATGCGCACCGACGGATAATAGTTGAAGCCGACGATCTGGGTCGGGCCGACCATCCATTTCAGGGTCGCGAACGAAGACAGCGGCACGAGATTGCCGCGCGCGTTCTTCACGTTATACGACAGGATATCCTGCGCGTTCATGCGGCCGACGCTGTCCGCCTGCACGATCACACGCTGCATGCGTCCACGGTTGGGGAAGTCGTTGACATAGGCCGAGCCGAGATTGGTCGAGATCGTGCTGTTGATGTCGGCGAAGGTGACGCCCTGCGCGGCCGCCTGTTCGCGGTCGATCACAAGCTGCACCTGCGGCGCTTCTGGCAGACCTTCGGCGTAGACATTCTGCAGCACCGGGCTTTGCCTGGCTTCCGCCAGCAACTGATCCTTGGCCTGCATCAGCGCGGTGTAACCCTTCTGTCCGCGATCCTGCAGACGGAAGGAGAAGCCGGACGAATTGCCGAGATTGTCGATCGGCGGCGGCTGCAGCGCCGACACCTTGGCGTCCTTGATCGACCGCAGCGAATTGTTGATGTCGGCGACAATCGCGGCGGCGGAATCGTTCGGGCCGCGCTCCGACCAGTCCTTCAGCGTGACGAAGGCCTGCGCCGTGTTCTGGCCTTGCCCCAAGAAGCTGAAGCCGGTGAGGAAGGTCACGTCCTCGATGCCGGAGCGTTTCGCCAGATATTGCTCGACCTTCTCCACCGCGGCCTGGGTGCGGTTGAACGAGGACTCCGGCGGGGTCTGCACGTCCACGGTGATGAAGCCCTGATCGTCCACCGGCAGGAAGCCGCCGGGCAGCTTTGAGAAGCCGAACACGAGGCCGCCGAGCAGCACCGCGTACAGGATCAGAAGGCGCCCGGTGCGCTGGATCGACCAGCCGACCACGCGGCTGTAGCCGTCGCGCGTGCGGTCGAGACGCCGGTTGAACCAGCCGAATACGCCGGTCTTCGCGTGGGCATGTCCCGCCTCCACCGGCTTGAGCAGCGTGGCGCAGAGCGCGGGCGTCAGCGACAGCGCCATCAGCGCCGAGAACGAGATCGCCGCCACGATGGTCACCGAGAACTGGCGATAGATGATGCCGACCGAGCCGGGGAAGAACGCCATCGGCACGAACACCGCGATCAGCACCAGCGTGATGCCGATGATGGCGCTGGTGATCTGCGACATCGCCTTGCGTGTCGCTTCCTTCGGCGATAGCCCCTCCTCCGACATGATGCGCTCGACGTTTTCGACCACGACGATGGCGTCGTCCACCAGAATGCCGATCGCCAGCACCATGCCGAACATGGTCAGCATGTTGATCGAGTACCCGAACATGTAGAGCGCGACGCAGGTGCCGAGCAGCGCGATCGGCACCACGATGGTGGGGATCAGCGTGTAACGGAAGTTCTGCAAAAACAGGAACATCACGATGAAGACGAGCACCACCGCTTCGATCAGCGTATGCACCACCTTGGTGATGGAGGCCTTCACGACCGGCGTGATGTTGTAGGGAATGTCGTAGGCGATGTTGGCCGGGAAGAACTTCGACAGTTCGTCCATCTTCGCCTGCACCGCGCTGGCGGTAGCCAGCGCATTGCCGGTCGGCGCCAGCAGCACCGACAGGCCCGCGATCGCCTTGCCGTCCTGACGGGTGGTGAACTGATAGCCCATGCCGCCGATCTCGATCCGCGCCACATCGCGCAGGCGGACGGTGGAGCCGTCCGGATTGGCCTTCAGCACGATGGCGCCGAACTCGTCGGCGGAGGTGAGCTGGCCCTTCACCAGGATCAGCGCGGAGATCGACTGGTCCTTGCGGCTCGGCTCCGCGCCGACGCTGCCGGAGGCGACCTGCGCGTTCTGCGCGCTGATCGCCTTGGTCACGTCGTCGGCGGTGAGGTTGTAGCCGATCAGCTTGACCGGGTCGATCCAGATGCGCAGCGAGCGCTCGGTGGAATACAGCGTGGCGCGGCCGACGCCGGGAATGCGGCGGATTTCGCCGAGCACGTTGCGGATCATGAAGTCGCCGAGGCCGACTTCGTCCAGACTGCCGTCGGTGGACTTCAGCGTGATGATCTGCAGCACCGCGCTGGAGGCTTCTTCCACCAGAATGCCCTGCTGGATCACCGGACGCGGCAGGCGGGCCTCGACGCGCTTGATGCGGTTCTGCACTTCCACCGAGGCGAGATTGGAATCGGTGCCGGGCACGAAGTTGGCGATGATTTCGACCTGACCCAGCGAGTCGGAGGTGGATTCAAAATTGAGAATGCCGGATGCGCCGTTCAGCTCTTCCTCGATCAGGCGCGTGGTCGAGTTATACAGTTCCTCCGGCGAGGAGCCGGGATAGCTGGTCGAGATCGAGATCGAGGGCGGCGCGATGATCGGGTATTGCGCAATCGCCAGAAACGGAATCGCGATCAGGCCGAGCAGACAAATAAACAGCGCCACCACCCACGCGAAAATCGGGCGGTCGATAAAGAAGGCGGGCATGGATCGTGCTCTCTCGAATCTGGAACAAATTGCGCCAGCTTCCGGCGCACATCTCGAACTTCACACTTTGTCATGGCCGGGGATCGCCGCAGAACGGCGTTGCTTCCGCTTGTCCCGGCCATCCACGCCTTCTCTGCCGTGATCCAGGAAAGACGTGGGTGCCCGGGACCAAGGGGCGTTCACGCCCGTCTTCGACGGGCTATGCCGGGGCATGACGGACTCCCTGTGCGTGCAGTGTCACCGCACCTCGGATTGTCCGGGGACGCTTGCCGCCGCCGACTTGTCGAGATGCCGTCCGGTCTCGCCGGACACGCGCCATTCGCTCACCCTGACGGAATCGCCGACGGCGAATTTCTGGAACCCTTCGACCACCACGCGCTGGCCGGGCTTCAGGCCGTCGGTGATCAGCCACTGACCATCGACCAGGCCGCCGGTGCGCACCGGCTGCGCGACGATGCGGTTGTCGTCCTTGACCACGAACACTTCGCTGGCGCCGGACGAGTTGCGCTGGATCGCCTGCGGCGGAACGACGATCGCGTCCGGATCGCGGCCCTGCTCGATCTGCACGCGAACGAACATGCCGGGCAAGAGTTCGCGCTTCGGATTCTTGAATTCGCCGCGCAGGGTGACCTGGCCCGTGCCGGCATCGACCTTGGCGTCGGAGAACAGCAATTTGCCGTCGAGCGGATAGATCGAACCGTCGTCGAGCACGAGGCGCACCTTCGCGGCATCCGGCGACACGGCGTCGAGATCGCCGCGGTCGAAATCGCGGCGCAGCTTGTTGAGCTCGTTCACCGACTGGGTGAAGTCGGCGTAAACGGAATCGATCTGCTGGATGGTCGCCAGCGCATGGGTTTCGTTCTGCACCACCAGCACGCCCTCGCTCATCAGCGCGGCGCCGATGATGCCGTTGATCGGCGCCTTGATGGTGGCGTAGTCGAGATTCAGCCGCGCACGCGACAGGTCGGCGTTGCGCGCCGCGAGGTCCGCCTTGGCCTGCGCCAGATTGGCGATCGCGACTTCGTTGGAGGCCTGCGAGGCGGCGTTGCTCTTGGTCAGCGTCTCGATCCGGACGGCGTGCTGCGAGGCCTGCAGCAGCGCGGCCTCGGCCTTGGCCAGGGCGGCTTCCGCCGCCTGCAATTCGACTTCAAACGGCTTGGGGTCGATCTGATACAGCGGCTCGCCGGCCTTGACCTCGCGGCCCTGCTCGAAGGTGCGCGACAGGATGATGCCGGACACGCGCGGACGGACGTCCGCCACGCGCAGCGGCGCGATGCGGCCGGGCAGCTCACGGACGATGGCCTTGGGCGCGGCCTTGATGGTGACGGTGCTGACTTCAGGCGGCTCCGGCGGCTGGGCCGAGGCGACGCTCTGGTCGTTACATCCGGACAAAAGGACCGCCGCCCCGAACAGGAGCGCAATCGAGGTGATCCCGGACGTGATCGCGTTGGCGCGCGCTTGCATGTCTCATCCTTCTCATTTTCGCATGACCGAAAGCCAAAACGAGCGGGATTGCCCCCCTGCACGCGGCCGATTCAGATCTTTGCTTTGATGAACACAGCATGAATCGTGCCGGTGTGCATTGCAACAACGTCACAGGGCGACCGGATGTCGCGGAGCGCGTAAGTAATTGATTATACGCAGGTTAACGCCGATTAAGATTGCTCACAATTGCGTCAGCCAGTTGTGAGGCAGCGACTGTTCTTGAGGCAAAAGTATGCAGGTACGGCAACTGCCTGCTTTCGCGGCAGGAGCGATTCAGGAATGCGTCAAAAGCATGGATGGGAGGTCACAGTCCGGGTCGTCCCGGCCTCGGCCTGCGCTTCGCTTGCCGGGACGAGCGAGAGAAGGACCGCTTGCTCTCTCTCTCCGCAAAAACGGAGAGAGAGGCGAAAAGCCTTAGCTCCCGCTGAACGAGTTGTAGCCCTGGTCTTCCCAGTAGCCGCCCTTGTAGTCGTTGGTGACCTCCAGCGAGACCACGTATTTCGGGTTCTTGAACCCGAGTTTGGTCGGCACCCGGATTTTCATTGGATAGCCGTAGGCGCGCGGCAAGATCTCGTTGTCGAACCTGAAGGTCATCTGGGTCTGCGGATGCAGCGCGGTCGGCATGTCCAGCGGTGAATTATAGCCGTCCATGTCGGCGCAGTTGAACCAGACATATTTCGCGCGCATGTCCGCGCCGACCAGTTGCAGGAAATGGCGCAGCGGCGTGCCGGTCCAGCTTCCGATCGCGCTCCAGCCTTCGACACAAATGTGCCGCGTGATCTGCTTTTCCTGCGGCAACTGGTAAAGCTCATCAAGCGTCCACGATTTCTTGTTCTCGACAAGACCGCGGACCTCGAGCTTCCAGTCCTTGCCGTCGATGGTCGGCGCATCGTCGAGCGAGTAATAGGCATTGAACGGAAACGGCCGCGTGATCGCGCTTTCCGGGAAGGTCGGCGCCAGCGTGTCCGGATTGAACAGCTTCGCCTGCACCGCGTCGTTGAACTTGGAAATCTGCGTCAGCATCGACTCGGCGGAGAAACTGTCGGTGACATCGCAGCCGGTCAGCAGCGTCAGCGCGCCGAGGCTGGCGCCGCCGGCGATAAAGCGCCGGCGCGACAGATCCGGCATCACCTTCAGCGCGTCCCTGACCAGCAGGTTCTTGTCGACGCCGGGGATCAGAAGTTTGCGCATGCGGCCCATGATGGTTCTCCTTCTCCTTCTCCCTCTCCCCAAGGGGGAGAGGGTTGGGGTGAGGGGGTTCCTGACCCAACGATAGATTCTACGCCCTCACCTGCCGCGCTTCGCGCGTCGACCTCTCCCCACGGGAGAGGTGAAAGGAAGAAACGGCGCGCTCCACACTCATCATCGTCTCTTATCTCCCAATAATCATCGCGCGCAGGCTTTTCGGCACCAGCAGCGCCAGCGCGACATGGATCACGAGGAAGCCGACAATCGCGGCCATGCAGAAGAAGTGAACATAGCGCGCCACCTCGTAGCCGCCGAACAGCGCGGTGAGCCATTGCAACTGCACCGGCTTCCAGATCGCGAGGCCCGACAGCACGACCAGAATGCCGACCACGATGATCCCGGTATAGAGCAGCTTCTGCACCTGGTTGTAGACGGTGAGATCGGCGTGGGAGAGCTTGCCGGTGAGCGCCGCCCGTGTGTCGCCGATCACACCGGTTGCGGAGATCGGCAGCAGCTTCCTGCGAAACCGTCCGGTGACAAGACCGAGCATGAGATAGACAAGGCCGTTGACCATCAGCAGCCACATCGCCGCGAAATGCCATTGCAGCGCGCCGCCGAGCCAGCCGCCGAGGGTGATGGAACGCGAGAAGGTCAGAAAATCGAACAGCGGCGAGGCGTTGTAGATCTGCCAGCCCGACATGATCATCAGGATCATCGCCACGGCGTTGATCCAGTGCACGATACGAACCCAGACCGGCTGGATCGTTTTGCCTGACGCGACAGGCGCGTCGGGCTGCGAGTGATCGGCGGCGATGCTGGACATGAGCGTTTCCGGTTTCACGATGTCACCAACACCTTACGGGCGCAGTTTAGTCCTTGTTACGGAGCGCGGCTGGAAAATTCGCAAACGGGCCGGCGATGAAATGCCGCAAAGCCCATCACGAAAACGAGAGCGGCCTTCCTGCCGTCCCGTCACCCGCTGAACTTCACCTCTCCCGTGGGGAGAGGTCGACTTCGCGAAAGCGAAGTCGGGTGAGGGCGTAGAATCTGTCGATGGATTTAGATCCCCTCACCCCAACCCTCTCCCCGTCGGGGAGAGGGAGTCTATCGTTTGCGTCCGGAGACCATTTCACATTCAATTCAGAATGCAGTGGTTATGGGTCCCGGCTTGCGCTTCGCTTGCCGGGACGACAACCGTCCTTACGTCGCCGGCATCAGCACCGTATCGACGACATGGATCACGCCGTTCGACTGGTTGACGTCGGCAATCGTGACGGCCGAGGTGCCGCCCTTGGCGTCGACGATCCAGACCTTCTTGCCGTCGAGTTTCACGGTGAGCGTTTCACCCTCAACCGTCTTGAGCTTCTTGCCGTCGGTCAGATCGGCGGCGTTCAGCTTGCCCGGCACCACATGGTAGGTGAGGATCTTGGTCAGCGTCGCCTTGTTTTCCGGCTTCACGAGATTATCGACCGTGCCCGCAGGCAGCTTGCCGAATGCCGCATTGGTCGGCGCGAACACGGTGAAAGGTCCCTTGCTCGACAGCGTGTCGACGAGGCCCGCGGCCTTCACCGCGGCAACCAGTGTGGTGTGATCCTTCGAGTTGACCGCGTTCTGAACGATGTTCTTGGAGGGGAACATCGCGGCGCCGCCGACCATCACGGTCTTTTCGCCGGACATTTCGCTCTTCATCATCTTGTCCTGTGCCTGCACGGGCGCGGTGACCGCCAGCGCACTGACTGCGGCGGCGGACAACAGGGCGATACGGATTGAAGTGAGCTTGAGCATGTGTCGTCTCCCGAAATTGAAAAGTTCCATCGGCTCATCCGGCGGAACAGAGCGACGGCGCTCGAGGATGCAGATCATCGCGCCGCCGATGGCCGAGCTACGGCGCGTTTCGCGGTGCGTTTCAGGAAATATTTTTTCGGGGGTTTGAAACTTTTCGGCGCCGGAGACGTCGCGCAGGTTCACACAACAACAAAGCGACCCAGCCTTGTGGCGGATCGCTTCGTCTGTCGCGGCCAGCTCAAGCAGAAACAGGTATCAAACCTGCTTCTTGAAAAACAAGGTCAGCACCTGCCCTGCGGCGTCCAGTTGTTCGGTCACAACGCTGACCAGTTCCCAACCATTCGCGCCGGCGTTGTTGATCGTGTTTGCAAGCCCTGGACGTTGAGTCATTGTCACCGTGGTGACCCAATACTGCCATTTCATTTCGCGTCTCCATGAATGAATAAAGCAAACACACGGAGACTAAACGCGCTGTCGGCAATCCGTCTATAACCCGGAATGTCACAGACGGTATGGGTCATGCCCGGCGCTGCTCCGGGCATGACTTTGACAGCCTAAAGCAGCGTCGGCGTCACGAAACCGCGGTTATGGGTCGGCGAGATCAGGATCTCGTTGATGCAGACATGCGGCGGCATGCCGGCGACGAAGGCGATGGTGCGCCCGAGGTCTTCCGGCTGCAGCATCTTCGCCATGTCTTCCGCCGATGGCGGCACCGGACGCAGCTTCAGGATCGGCGTCGCCACCTCGCCCGGCGAGAGACAGCAGGCGCGCAACCCGTTCTTGAATTCATCCATGTTGAACGAATGGGTCAGCGCCAGCACCGCATGCTTGGTGGTGGTATAGGCTGGTCCGGTCATCTTCGAGACATGACGGCCCGCCCATGAGGCGACGTTGATGATGCAGCCGTCCTTCTGCGCGCGCATCGTGGGCAGCACCGCACGCATGCAATACATCACGCCGGACAGGTTGATATCGACCAGCTTGTCCCAGCCTTCGGTGGTGATGTCGTCCCAGCTCCGCTTCGGCACATTGACGCCGGCGCTGTTGACCAGAAGATCAATGCGGCCGTGCTTCGAGACGATCTCCTTCGCAACTTTTTCCGCATCCGTCGCGCTCGAGACATCCAGCATCATGGCCTCGGCCTTGCCGCCCGCCTTCACGATGCCCGCGACGGCATCATCGAGCACATCCTTGCGGCGGCCCGAGATCACGACGGTCCATCCTTCCTTCGCCAGCGCCTCGGCGCCGGCGAGGCCGATGCCGCTGCCGCCGCCTGTGATCCAGGCCACACGTTTCTTGTTGTTGCTCATGCCGGTTGTCTCCGTTGCTGCGAGTGTTGCTTTTGGTGTACTCAAAAATCGGAAAATCCGACTTTCGATGGAATGTTGCATGAACACCGCCGCGAACGCCAACCTGTTTTCTCGCTTGTTCGAGGGGATGACCGAGACCAACCGCCTCGCCATCGAGAAGGCCGACGGCACGCAGATCAGCTATGGCGATCTGATCGCGCAGTCGGGCCGCGTAGCCAACGTGCTGGTGGCGCGCGGGGTCAAGCCCGGCGATCGTGTTGCAGCGCAAACCGAAAAGTCCGTCGAAGCGCTGGTGCTGTATCTGGCCACCGTGCGCGCGGGCGCTGTCTACCTGCCGCTCAACACCGCCTATACCCTCAACGAACTCGACTACTTCATCGGCGACGCCGAACCCGCACTGATCGTGAGCGATCCCTCCAAGGCGGACGGCATCGGCAAGCTCGCCGCCAAGTCGCGTGCGAAAGTCGAAACCCTCGATGCCGACGGCAGCGGGTCGCTGACGGATGCCGCCGCGCAAGCCAGCGCCGACTTCGCCACGGTGCCGCGCGCGAATGACGATCTTGCCGCCATTCTCTACACGTCGGGCACCACCGGCCGCTCCAAGGGCGCGATGCTGACCCACGACAATCTGGCGTCGAACTCGCTCTCGCTGGTGGAATACTGGCGCTTCACCAAGGACGACGTGCTGATCCACGCGCTGCCGATCTATCATACGCACGGGCTGTTCGTGGCGAGCAATGTCACGCTGTTCGCGCGCGCGGCGATGATCTTTTTGCCCAAGCTCGATCCCGAACTGATGATCAAGCTGATGAGCCGGGCTACGGTGATGATGGGCGTGCCGACGTTCTACACACGCCTCCTGCAGTCGCCGAACCTCTCGAAGGACACCACAAAGCACATGCGGCTGTTCGTGTCAGGCTCCGCGCCGCTGCTGGCCGAAACCCATCGCGAATGGAGTGCACGTACCGGACATGCGGTGCTTGAGCGCTACGGCATGACCGAAACCAACATGAACACGTCGAACCCTTACGACGGTGACCGCGTGCCGGGCGCGGTGGGTTTTCCTTTGCCCGGCGTTGAAGTGCGCGTGACAAATCCTGACACCGGCGAGGAATTGAAGCGCGACGAGATCGGCATGATCGAGGTCAAGGGCCCCAACGTGTTCAAGGGCTACTGGCGGATGCCGGAGAAGACCGCATCCGAATTCCGCAAGGACGGTTTCTTCATCACCGGCGATCTCGGCAAGATCGACGAGCGCGGCTATGTCCACATTCTCGGGCGCGGCAAGGACCTCGTGATCTCCGGCGGCTTCAACGTCTATCCGAAGGAAGTCGAAAGCGAGATCGACGCGATTCCCGGCGTTGTCGAGAGCGCGGTGATTGGCGTGCCGCATGCGGATTTCGGCGAAGGCGTGACCGCGGTCGTGGTCGGCGACAGGACAACCCCGCTCGACGAAGGTGCCGTGCTGCGTGCGCTCGACGGCCGGCTGGCGAAATTCAAGATGCCCAAGCGCGTGCTCTTTGTTGATGACCTGCCGCGCAACACCATGGGCAAGGTGCAGAAAAACGTGCTGCGGGACAGCTACAAGGATATTTACGGGAAGTAGCGGAAACAAAAAGCGGGGCGCAGTATGGCTAGTTCGGTTGCACAAAGAATCAACGATTTCATTACAGCATACGGCCAATCAGTTTGCGATAAATGCATCGTAGCCGAAGTGGGGCTTACCACTCACGCGCATTCAGCCCAGATAACTGGAGCATTGGGTACAACATCTGATTTTAATCGTGAGTTAGGCGAGTGCTCGCGGTGTAAGAATGAGCGAATCGTCATTTCAAGAAGAAAAGCATATTAAGGGCCAGCGCTAGTATCCCGTCAGCAGACTCACCACGAAGCGCGACGACACGATCAGCAAATACAAACCGAACGCGATTTCGAGTTTCCGCTTGGTGAGGAAGTGCGCGACCCTCACGCCGAGCGGCGCGACCAGCAAACTCGTCGGCATCACCAGCAGCGCGCCGATGATCGAAATAAAGCCGATTGCGAACGGGAGCTGCAGCGCGGCGACCTCCGGAAAGCGCGACGCCGCCGGCCAGCCCGCATAGATGTAGCCCAGCGCGCCGGGAATCGAGATCAGCACCGCAAGGCCCGCGGAGGTGCCGATCGCCTGATGGATCGGTCGTCCATAGAAAGTCATCAAGAGATTCGAGAACAGCCCGCCACCGATTCCCATCAGCGTCGACAGCAGGCCGATGAAGAAGCCGTAAGCGCGCATGAAGAAGCCCTGCGGCATCTCATCGCCAAGCCGCCAGTGTTCCTTGCCGAACAGCAGCCGCGCCGCCGCCGACCACGCGACGCCGACGAACACATACTTGAACAGCTTCTCCGGCGCGTAGCGCGCGATCACGCTGCCGGCGATGACCCCGATCAGCACCGGCAGCGCCCACTTTTTCAGGATCGCCATGTCGACGCTCCCGCGCTTGTTGTGGGCCTGCCATGAGCGGATCGAGGTCGGAATGATGATCGCCAGCGAGGTGCCGATGCACAGCGGCATCCGCACCTCCAGCGGCACGCCCGCGATCCGGAAACATTCGTACAGCACCGGCACCAGCACGGCGCCGCCGCCGATCCCGAAGATCCCGGCCAGAAATCCCGCCAGCGCGCCGGTGAGCAGCAGCAGCGCAACAAGTTCAAGCAGTTGCGGGACGGTGAGACCAGCGATCATGCCGGGCCTCGGCGGGCGGGATGCTCTGTCATTTCAAATTCCTGTCCGGAGCGTGCAATGAATCCGGCTTCAGACATCGGTTTCGCGGAAATTGGTATACGAAAAACATGTATGCCAGAAGGGCTAAGTCGCGGACAAAGAAATGGGTTTTGATTCAGTACTTAGTGAATTCTGCGTTGCGCTCGTATCCCCTTCTCCGTAAATAGAAGCGCTCTAATAAACCCGATCCCGCATAAAAAGTCGGCACGTTCTTCCGCCGCAAACCATTAAAGTCGCGCATGGCCCCCAGGATCGACCGCCCGCTTTCACCCTTTCTGACCTATCGCTGGACGCTGACGATGGCGATGTCCATCGTCCACCGCATCACCGGCATCGCCCTGTATGCCGGCACGCTGCTGATGGCATGGTGGCTGATCGCCACCGCGTCCGGTCCCGGCGCCTACGCCAACATCCAGGGATTCACGTCGAGCTGGATCGGGCGCGTCATCGTGTTCGGTTACACTTGGGCGCTGATGCATCACCTGTTCAGCGGCATCCGCCACCTGCTGTGGGATCTCGGCTACGCTTTCAGCCCGACCGAACGTGAATCGGTGACCTGGGGCGCGCTGCTCGCCGGCATCGCCGCGACGGTGCTGATCTGGATCATCGCATTTGCTGTGGGAGGCGGCCGATGAGCGCGCAGGAATCCCAGAAGACCATCCGCACCGCGCTCAAGCGCGTTCGCGGCCTCGGCGCGGCACATCACGGCACCTCCGATTTCATCCGCCAGCGCGTCACCGCCATTGCGCTGGTGCTGCTGATCGTGCCGGTGATCGTCGTCATCATGTCGCTGCTCGGCCGCAACCAGGCCGGCGCCGCAGCGATCCTCGGCTCGCCGCTGATCGCGATCATCATGATCCTCTTCATCATCGCCAGCGTCTGGCACATGAAGATCGGCATGCAGGTGGTGCTGGAAGATTACGTCAGCGACGAGAAGCTGAAGCTGGTCGCGGTGATCGCCAACACCTTCTTCTGCGCCGCTGTCGGCATCGCCTCGATCTACGCAATTTTCAAACTGTCGTCGGGAGTTTAAGCGATGGCGTCGAACGGCAAGAGCGCGCCCGGCGCGAACGGCAATGCTGACCTGAAGGCGGCCTATCCGATTGAAGACCATACCTTCGACGTGATCGTGGTCGGCGCCGGCGGCGCGGGCCTGCGCGCGGCGGTCGGCTGCTCGGAAGCGGGCCTGCGCACCGCCTGCATCACCAAGGTTTTCCCGACCCGCTCCCACACCGTGGCGGCGCAGGGCGGCATCTCCGCCTCGCTCGGCAACATGCACAAGGACGACTGGCGCTGGCACATGTACGACACCGTGAAGGGGTCGGACTGGCTGGGCGATCAGGACTCCATCGAATACATGGTGCGCCACGCACCGGAAGCCGTCTACGAACTCGAACACTGGGGCGTGCCGTTCTCGCGCACCGAAGACGGCAAGATCTATCAGCGCCCGTTCGGCGGCATGACCATGGACTACGGCAAGGGCCAGGCCCAGCGCACCTGCGCCGCCGCCGATCGCACCGGTCACGCCATGCTGCACACGATGTACGGCCAGGCGCTGCGCCACTCGGCTGAATTCTTCATCGAATACTTCGCCATCGACCTGATCATGGACGATCAGGGCGTCTGCCGCGGCGTGATCGCGCTGAAGATGGACGACGGCACCATCCACCGCTTCCGCGGCCAGATGACCATCCTCGCCACCGGCGGCTACGGCCGCGCCTACGCCTCGTGCACGTCAGCGCATACCTGCACCGGAGACGGCGGCGGCATGGTGCTGCGCGCGGGCCTGCCGCTGCAGGACATGGAGTTCGTCCAGTTCCACCCGACCGGCATCTACGGCTCGGGCTGCCTTGTCACCGAAGGCGCGCGTGGCGAAGGCGGCTATCTGGTCAACTCCGAAGGCGAGCGCTTCATGGAGCGCTATGCGCCCTCCGCCAAGGACCTCGCCTCGCGCGACGTGGTCTCGCGCGCGATGACCATCGAGATCCGCGAAGGCCGCGGCGTCGGCAAGAAGAAGGATCACATCTATCTTCATCTCGACCATCTCGATCCGAAGATCCTGCACGAACGCCTGCCGGGCATCTCCGAGTCGGCGCGCATCTTCGCCGGCGTCGATGTGACCCGCGAGCCGATCCCGATGATTCCGACCGTGCACTACAACATGGGCGGCATCCCGACCAACTATCACGGCGAAGTCGTCACCAAGAAGAACGGCGACGACAACGCGGTGGTGCCCGGCCTGATGGCTGTGGGCGAAGCCGCCTGCGTGTCGGTGCATGGCGCCAACCGCCTCGGCTCCAACTCGCTGATCGACCTTGTGGTGTTCGGCCGCGCCGCGGCGCTGCGCTGCGCCGAGAAGCTGACCGCCAATGCCGCGCAGCCCGACCTGCCGGCGAACTCGGCGGACCTCGCGCTCGGACGCCTCGATCATTTCCGCAACGCCTCGGGCGGCACGCCGACCGCGAAGCTGCGCGAGAACATGCAGCATGTGATGCAGAACAACTGTGCGGTGTTCCGCACCGGCGACGTGCTGAAGGAAGGCCAGGAACTGATCCACAAGGTTCACGACGGCATCGGCGACATCGGCGTGTCCGATCGCTCGCTGGTGTGGAATTCGGACCTGATCGAGACCCTCGAATACGACAACCTGATCTCGCAGGCGGTGGTGACGATGGACTCGGCGGCGAACCGCACCGAAAGCCGCGGCGCCCATGCCCGCGAGGATTTCCCGGACCGCGACGACAAGAACTGGATGAAGCACACGCTGGCGTGGATCGACAGCAAGGGCAACACCACGATCGATTTCCGCCCGGTGCACAACTACACGATGACCAACGACGTCGAGTACATCCCGCCGAAGGCGCGCGTGTACTGATCGCCGCCCAGACTTAAGCGAACGAGCGAAGGTTCGAGATCATGGTTCAGTTCACTCTTCCGAAAAATTCCACCATCGGCGGCGGCAAGGAATGGCCGAAGCCGGCGGGCGCCGCGGCGGACAATCTGCGCGAGTATAAAATCTATCGCTGGAATCCGGACGACGGGAAGAACCCGAGCATCGACACCTATTATGTCGACACCGCCGATTGCGGCCCCATGATTCTGGATGGCCTGATCTGGATCAAGAACAACGTCGACCCGACCCTGACCTTTCGCCGCTCCTGCCGCGAAGGTGTCTGCGGCTCCTGCGCCATGAACATCGACGGCCAGAACACGCTGGCCTGCACCCGCGCGATGGACGAGGTCCAGGCCGGTCCGATCAAGGTCAATCCGCTGCCGCATCAGCCGGTAGTGAAGGACCTCGTGCCCGATCTCACCAATTTCTATGCGCAGTACGCCTCGATCGAGCCGTGGCTGCACACCACCACCGCGACCCCGCAGAAGGAATGGCGGCAGTCGCCGGAAGACCGCGCCAAGCTCGACGGTCTTTACGAGTGCATCCTGTGCGCCTGCTGCTCGACCTCGTGCCCGAGCTACTGGTGGAATTCGGATCGCTTCCTCGGCCCGGCCGCGCTGCTCGCGGCGGACCGCTGGGTGAAGGATTCGCGCGACGAGGCCACCGGCGAACGTCTCGACAATCTCGAAGACCCGTTCCGGCTTTATCGCTGCCACACCATCATGAACTGCGCCAAGGCCTGCCCGAAGGGCCTCAATCCTTCGGAAGCCATCGCCGACCTCAAGCTGAAGCTGGTCGAACGGCAGGTGTGAGCCGCCTCGCACTGTTGAAATCTGAAAACGCCCGCTTCTCCGAAGCGGGCGTTTTTCATTTTCGCAATCGCAGTTTATGTGCCCAATCACATAATCTGTATTTATCTGAATTAACACATAATACGGAAATATGTGCCAATTCCTATATTGAAGAATTATCGGATTTAGCGCATACTGCCGCTGGAGGCCGCCATGACCGATGTCGCGCGTACACCGCACCAGCTTGGCAACATTATCCGCCGCGCGCGCCGTAAACGCGAGCTCAGCCAATCGCAACTGGGCGATCTCGCCGATCTCCGTCAGGAAACCATTTCGCTGATCGAGATGGGCCATCCCGCAGCGAAGCTGGAGACTCTCCTGTCGATTCTCGCCGTGCTCGATCTCGAATTCCGGGTCGCGCCCCGCGGCAAGGACAGCGAGCTGGATCTCGAGGACATCTTCTGATGCCGAGGCGCCCCAGCCATCCACCGCTGCGGGTCCTGCTGAACAATCGCCTGGTTGGCCATCTTCGCAAGGACGCAAGCGGCGCCATCACCTTCCAGTACGACCGGAACTGGCTGGACTGGGAACACGCGCTGCCAATCTCGCTGTCCCTGCAACTGCGCGAGGACAGCTTCCGCGGCGCGACCGTCGCCGCCGTGTTCGACAACCTGCTGCCGGACTCCGACATGATCCGCCACCGTGTCGCCGAGAAAGTCGGCGCGGCCGGCACGGATGCCTACAGCCTGCTCGCCGCCATCGGCCATGATTGCGTCGGCGCGCTGCAGTTCATCGCAGGCGACGGCGAGCCGGACATAGCAAAGCCCGGCGCACTCTCCGGAGAACCGATGGACGACAGCGCCATCGAAAAGCTGCTGAAGGGTCTTGCGCAGGCCCCGCTCGGCCTTTCCCGCGACGATGGCTTCCGGATTTCCGTCGCCGGCGCGCAGGAGAAAACCGCGCTGCTGCGTCGTGACGGCAAGTGGCTCAAACCGCACGGCACGACGCCCACCACCCACATCCTGAAACCGCAGATCGGCGAGCTGCCGAATGGCATCGACCTCTCCAACAGTGTTGAAAACGAATTCTACTGCCTCAGGCTGGCTTCCGCTTTCGGCCTCGCGGTCAACAAGGCGACGATTGAAGCCTTCGGCGGCACGAAGGCTCTTGTGATCGAACGCTTCGACCGGCGATGGGCGCGCGATGGACGGCTCTTGCGTGTGCCGCAGGAAGATTGCTGTCAGGCGCTGTCCGTTCCTCCGACACGGAAATATCAGAGCGAGGGCGGACCCGGCCTCAGGGATTTGCTGAACCTGCTCAAGGGCAGCGACGATCCCGCCGCCGATCGCGCGGCGATCTTCAAGGCGCAAATCCTGTTCTGGCTGATCGGCGCCACCGACGGCCACGCCAAGAATTTCAGCATCTTTCTCCGTCCAGGCGGGCGATACCGCCTGACGCCGCTCTACGATATCCTCACAGCGCAGCCCAGCCTCGACGCCGGACGGATTCAGCCCAGGCAGATGAAACTTGCGATGTCCGTCGGCAACAGCAACCACTACCGAATCGGCGACATCGCGGGGCGTCATTTCGTGCAGACGGGGGAAGCGGCGGACCTGCCGAAATCACTGATGCGCAACTGCGTCGAGAGCGTGATCGACAGCACCACCGAGGCCTTCACGCGCGTGGAAGGTGAACTGCCGAAACGTTTTCCGGGCGCGATTCATCAATCGGTCAAGACTGCGGTGACACAGCGGATCGAAACGCTGAAAGGTTCGCTGGCAGCCTTGAACTGAAGCTGGCCGAACGTCGGGTGTGACCTGAGCGAAGTTCACTGACGGAATCTCTCAATGTCATGCCCGGGCATAGCCCGTCAAAGACGGACGTGAACGCCGTTTTGTCCCGGGCATCTCCATCCATGAAGCACCGCGTCAGCTTTGTCGGGATCGCCGGAACACGTCCGGCGGCGACAGTCTGTATCATCGGACGACCGTCCCGCCGATCAGAACGCATCCGCGTCGATCACCGCCTGCGCAAACTCCTTCGGCGCTTCCTGCGGCGGGTTGTGGCCGACGCCGCCGGTGAGCAACCGATGCTGATACCTGCCTGAAAACTTCTTCGCGTAAGATGCAGGCTCCAGATGAGGCGCGCCGTTGGCATCGCCCTCGATGGTGATGGCCGGCACGGTGATGACCGGCCCCTGCTCCAGCCGCTTTTCCAGATCGTCATACTTCGCTTCGCCTTCCGCGAGGCCGAGCCGCCAGCGATAGTTATGGATCGAGATCGCCACATGGTCGGGATTGTCGAGCGACTTCGCGCTGCGCGCGAACGTCTCGTCGCTGAAATTCCATTTCGGTGACGCCTGACGCCAGATCAGCTTCGCGAACTCGTGCGTGTTCTGCTGATAGCCGAGGCGGCCGCGCTCCGTTGTAAAGTAGAACTGGTACCACCAGAGCAGTTCAGCCTTGGGCGGCAGCGGCTTCCTGTTCACCTCGCGGCTGCCGATCAGGTAACCGCTGACCGACACCATCGCCTTGACCCGCTCCGGCCAGAGTGCGGCGACAATGTTGGCGGTGCGCGCGCCCCAGTCATAGCCGGCGATCAGCGCCTTCTGGATTTTGAGTGCGTCCATCAAATTAATGATGTCGACCGCGAGCACCGCCTGCTGGCCGTTGCGCGGCGTGTCGGCAGACAGGAATGTGGTCGTGCCGTAGCCGCGCAGATGCGGAACGATGACCCGATAACTCTTCGCAACGAGCAGCGGTGCAACCTCGGCGTAGCTGTGAATGTCGTAGGGCCAGCCGTGCAGCAGGATGACCACCCGACCATTGGCGGGACCGGATTCAACATAGCCGGTGCTCAATGTCCCGGCATTGATTTGCCGGATCGGCCCCAGCGGCGCCGACGCCGAAGCGGCCTGCGCGAATGCAGGCTGGATCAATCCAAGCTGAGACGCCGCGAGCGCGGCAAGGCCACTGCCAGCAGTTTGAAGAAAATTGCGGCGGTTGGCGTTGATGAGAGCGGACATGAAAGTCTCCTAAGTCGTAATCCAATGCAGCAGCAGGTGATGATGTCTTCGTCGCTTCGCGGCGTGGCCTGCCGGCGGTGCGCGCGGGCCACGTCCGCGATGTGACGATCCGGCTCACACCAGATTCAGCTCGACGTTGATATTCCCGCGAGTCAGCTTTGAGTACGGGCAAGTCTGATGGGCTGCTTCCACCACCGCGCGGGCCACTTCCCGCTCAAGACCGGGCAGGCTGACATTCAGGCGGGCCTGAAGAAAGAATTCGTTGCCGGCGGTCCCGAGATCGACTTCGGCATCGACCGCAAGATCGGCGGGCAGCTTGATCTTCATGGCGCGGGCCGCATGGCCCATCGCGCCCTCGAAACAGGCCGACCAGCCGGCCGCGAAGAGCTGTTCCGGATTGGTGCCGGGCCGGTTCGAGCCCGGAGGCGACAGCTTGATGTCGAGCTGGCCGTCGGAGGAGCGCGCCGCGCCTTCGCGGCCGCCGGTGGTGTGGGTCTTTGCGGTGTAGAGCACCTTTTCGATCTGCGTGATCATGGTCCGGGTCCTTTCGGTCAGTAGATAGATCGTATCCGATCTAATCGAATGCGTCTTAACTACGCCGGCCGGCCGTAAAGTCAACTCTTCCGATTTTATCGGATGCGATATATATGGATACGAGCCATCACGATCCCGTGTGACAGGAGCCGCCATGACCAAGGCGAACATGACCAGGGCAAAACAGACATCATCCTCCAGGGCGGCGGCGCCGCGGCTCGAAAACTTCCTCTGTTTCGCGATCTATTCGGCCAATCTGGCCTACGGGCGGGCCTACAAGGCGATCCTGGACGAACTCGGGCTGACCTATACCCAGTACATCGCCCTCGTGGCGCTGTCGGAGGAGGACAACCAGACCGTCAGCAGCCTTGGCGAGAAACTGTTTCTGGAATCCAACACGCTGACGCCGATCCTGAAAAACCTCGAAACCATGGGCTACGTCCGCCGGCAGCGCGATCCGAAAGACGAGCGCAAGGTGGTGATCAGCCTGACCGAGGCGGGGCGCCGCGTGCGCGACAAGGCCCTGCCGCTCAATCTGGTGCGGGAAACGCAGCTCACCCCCGAGGAATTCGCGCTGCTGCAGAAAAGCGTGGTCAAACTGCGCAACAACCTCATCGAGGGGACGAAGGGCACGGGGAAATCGAAATAGCGTGTCTGGGGATATTGCGTTGGCGGCAATCGCGCGCGATGAATCCGCATGGACCTGAATTCACGCCTCGAGATCATGAACTGGCTGGCCGGCGCGGGCCTGTCCGGCATCGCGGAAACCGAACTTGTGCGCGAGTTCTGCGAGCGCAGCCGGGCCGCCGGGCTGGAGCTGTCGCGTGGCCTCGTGTTCATCGACACGCTGCATCCGGTTTTCGAGGGACAGGGCTTCCGCTGGAGCGACATCGAATCGAACGAGAGCGACGCCTTTGAATACGGCTCGACCAGCGAGGGGGAAGCCGCGGAAAACTGGCAGCGCTCGCCGTTCTACGCCATGCTGCAGACCGGCGAGAACGAAATGCGCATCGGCGTCGACGATGACCGTTTCAAGATGACGCTGAAACTGATCGGCGACGGCCACAGGCATTTCGCGACCTTCATCCACCGCTTCGGCGACACCGGCATCATCGGCGAGATGGACTGCGTCTATTCGATCTGGTGCATGCGCCGCGACAACGGCTTCGACGACACCGCGATGGCGTCGTTGCGCGACCTCGTGCCGCTGCTCGGGCTGGCGGTAAAGTCCGCCGCTCATGCCCGCATCGCCCGCACGCTGGGCCATGTTTATCTCGGACGCGACGCCGCCGACCGCGTGTTGAGCGGGCGCATTTCGCGCGGCGTGGCCGACCGCATCAACGCCGTGCTGTGGTTTTCCGACCTGCGCGGCTCGACCGCCATCGGCGAGACGATTGATCCCGCCGAATTCATTCCCTTTCTCAACGCCTATGCCGGGGCGGCCATCGACGCGATTCATGACGAAGGCGGGGACGTGCTCAAGCTGATCGGCGACGGCGTGCTCGCCATCTTCAACGACGACGATATGGGCGCTGCGCGGCGCGCGGCCCTGCGCGCCGAAAACCGGTTCAGGAAAAACATCGAAGCGCTCAACGCGCAGCGCGCGGCGGAGAACCGCCCCACGACCACCGCCTATGTCGCGCTGCATGTCGGCGAAGTGTTCTACGGCAATATCGGCAGCGAACAGCGGCTCGACTTCACCGTGGTCGGGCCCGCGGTCAACGAGGTCAGCCGCATCGCGTCCATGTGCCGCTCCGTCGAACGGGAATTTCTGGTGTCCTCGGCATTCCTCGATGGCCTCGGCGCGTCGGGAAAGCGGCATTTCGTATCGACCGGGCGCTATGCGCTGCGCGGCATCGGGCGGGCGCAGGATCTGTTCACGCTCGATCCCGCGATCCGCGCGGAGGGACATGCCGCCTCTCCGTTCGAGCAGTATCTGCGGGACCGCTGACAAAGCGCATCCGCAAGACCGCGCCGGGGTTGACGCAGATCAACGCCTTTTCCCGGCGGGACGGCAGGATGCCGTCATGCGAATCTCCCTGATTCCGGGCTTTGCCCTTTTCATCCTTGCGACAGCGGGCCAGGCCATAAGCCCTGCGATGGCCGCCTCGCCCGCCGAGTTGCGCGGCCGCGCCTTCGCGCAGGCCAATTGCGCGCGCTGTCACTCCATCGACCGGCAAGGTCCCAGTCCGCTGGCGATCGCGCCGCCGTTCCGGACACTGCACACGAAGTATCCGGTCGACACTTTGGCCGAGGCGCTTGCCGAGGGCATCGACACCGGCCATCCCACCATGCCGATGTTCACCCTCGAGCCCGATCAGATCAACGATCTGCTGTCGTTCCTGAAAAGCCTCAAATAGCTGCCACAGGCGCCGGAACGTCACACGGCCCCGCCGCACCGGCCTTGAAACGCCGGCGCAGGTGCGCGATGACAGGCCCATGAGCAGCGAAGACCAGAAGCCTTTCGGCACCTATGCCCCCAATGCCCTGCAGCGCGTGGTGATCGCCGCCGCGCACGGCTCCGGTCTCAAGCGCGGCGCGTTCCGGCCATGGCTGTCGCGCCTTGTGCATCTGTGCGGCTCAGGGCCGATCGACGCCAATTATCAGGGCGCGGCGTTCCGGCTCCATCATCTGGCCAGCGGCACCGAGCGCGGCGCGCTGTTCAATCCGGATTACAACCTGCCGGAGCTGGATTTTTTGCGCGAACATACTCCGAAGGGCGGCACCTTTGTCGATGTCGGCGCCAATGTCGGCACCTATGCGGTGTCGCTGGCGAAACATGTCGGCGAGCGCGGGCGCGTGATCGCCATCGAGCCGCATCCGGTGAGCAATGCACGGCTCGCCTTCAATGCGACCGCCTCGAAGCTGACAAATCTCACGCTGGTGAAAGCCGCCGCGGGCGACACCGAAGGCGAGCTGATGATCGAAACCGACGGGCACAATCTCGGCGCGAGTCATATTTCGGAAACCGGCGGCCTCAAGGTGCCGGCGCATCGCCTGCTGACCATCCTGCGCGACGCGGGCATCACCCATGTCGATGCACTGAAGATTGACGTGGAAGGTTATGAAGACCGCGTGCTGACGCCGTTCTTCCGCGAGGCGCCGGAATCGCTCTGGCCCCGCGCCGTCGCCATCGAGCATCTCGAACACGCCGCATGGCTGCATGACTGCATCAAGGACATGACCGGCCTCGGCTATGCCATCGCGGGCAAGACGCGCAGCAATACGCTGCTGGTGCGGAGATAAACTCGCTCGGTTCAAACGCGCGATGTCGTCCCGGCGCAGGCCGGGACCCACAGCCACCGAATACCGCGGTAATTGCGAGAGGATTGCTTCTCCGACATCTTCCTTAAATCGGGAATTCAGGAAGTATGGGTCCCGGCCTGCGCCGGGACGACCAGCTATCTTTTTTCATTTAAACGCAGGCAACACGAAGATCGCGACATTGACCGCCATCGCGGCGGCGAAGGCGAGCGACCGCGCCGCCGGCCGGTCAAGAATGTACAGCAGCGCATGCGCAATGCGCAGCGCGATGTAAAGCGCCGCGAGCAGGTTCACGACATAGAACGGCGCGCCCATGGTGAGCGCGACGATCACGGCCACCGCGAAGAACGGAAACGTCTCCAGCGCATTCTGGTGCGCGGCATAGGCGCGGCGCTTGTGCGGTTCGAGCGTCCCGAAGTTTTCGCGCGGGTGACGGTTGTCGCAACCCGACCCCGCCTTGGCATATTTGGCCAGCCCATAGGGCAGCAGCGCTGCGATCAGAACGCACCAGTAGGCGAGCGGCATCGGATCATCCTCCATAGGTTCCGCTATCTCGGTGACCCGCCGCCTTGCTGTCAACTCAAAGGAACCCGCGGCGTTTATACGCCGCATCGGAACATAGCGCCCTGCCGTTCGTTGCTGCGGTGAAATCATGATCCCGAATTTCAGGAGCCAAAGATGGAAGAAGCAGACAATGTGGCGCGGGTGTGGGATCTCGCAGAAAAGATTTCCATCGCCATGCTGGCGAGCTGGGATGGGCAGAACCCGCATTCGCGGCCGATGCATGCGCATCTGGCGCGCAGCGAGAACGCCTTCTATTTTCTCGCCGACCGGCGGCATCACAAGGACGACGACATCCGGAAATTCCCGACGGTGTGCCTCGCATTCGCGGATGTGAGCGACCAGAAGTACGTTTCGATTACCGGCGAAGCCTCGGTCTCGACCGATCGCGCCAAGATCCAAGAGCTCTGGACCACTTGGGCGAAGGCGTGGTGGTCCTCGGCGGACGATCCGAACATCTGCCTGCTGAAGGTCGTTCCGACGCAAGCCGAATACTGGGACACGCCGGGCAAGATCATCAGTTCGGTGAAGATGGCCGTCGCGGCAGCCACTGGCTCCCGTCCCGACATCGGCGACAACAAGAAGGTCGCGATGCGATGATGCGCGCGCAGCTTCCGGGCGATCCGCAGCGCGAGCCGCCCGAGATTCTGCCGCCGACACCCGGCCATCCCGCCGAGCCGCCACAGGAAAGCCCGCCGGGCAATCCGCGGCCGGACGTGCCGCCACCGATGAACGATCCGGTGGAGCCCGACACGCCGCGCGAACTTCCACCCGACGCGCCGGACGAACTGCCGCAGCGCGGTCCACGCACGCCGCCGGTGAATCAGTCGCTGGCCACGACTGTGTTGCAACGCACTGGCCCATGCATGCGTGTCGACATGATGACAGCTTTGCCCGCGTTGTCTTAACGTGCATTCATTCTGCGCGTTCCGATTCGTGCGGGAGCACGAAATAGTTCTTTTCGTTTTGCCTTCGCCACATTACCGCCTAACCGCTATCCACTGATCGTCATTCACTTCGTTGCGACGGGCGACAGCAGTCCTGCTGTTTTGTTTTTCTTCACACCCAGAGGCCTCATGAAGAACATTCGACTCCTTCTGCTGACGACGACTGCGATCGCAGCCGGTCAGCTTGCGCAGGCGCCGGCTCATGCCGAAACGCTGCCGTCATTCGTGGTCGCGCAAGCAGCGCCCGCCGATCCGAATGCGCCGAAGGCTCCGCCGAAAGCCGCGCCGCCCGCGCCTCCAAAAGCAGCGCCCGCACCACCAAGAGCCGCGCCACCCGCGCCTCCGAAGGCGGCACCGCCTCCGCCACCTGCTGCGCCCCGCGCTGCGCCGCCTCCGCCGCCCGCAGCACCAAAGGCTGCACCGCCGCCGGCTCCTCCGCGTGCCGCGCCTCCTCCGCCACCTGCGGCCGCACCGAAAGCCCCGCCGCCACCTGCCGCCGCGCCGAAGGCTGCACCCCCACCGCCCGCGGCAGCCCCCAAGGCTCCGCCGCCTCCCGCAGCGGCGCCAAAGGCTGCGCCTGCGCCAGCGACCGCGCCGCCCCCGCCGCCCGCCGCGCGAACCGCACCGCCTCCGCCCGCTCCCGGCGCAGCGCCGGGACAGCGTCCGCCGAATGCGCCGCCGGTCGCACCAGGCGTGCGCGATGTCACGCCACAACGTCCCGCTCCAGGCACACCGCCGATCCCGCCGGGCGTCAAACAGCCACCCGCGCCGGGAGCGACCCCCGCTGCGCCGGCGCCAGGGGCTGCTCCGAACGCGGCCACTCCGCCCGCGCCCGGGGCTGCACCGAACACGGCCACTCCGCCCGCGCCAAGCCAGCCTCCGGCGCCCGGACAGCCGCCGGCTCCGGATGGACGCCGCGGTGAGCGTCGCGGACCGCCGCCGGGTCTTCCCGCCGGCACGCCGGTCGCACCGGCCACCGCGCCCATCGCCGCGCCGCTGCCACCCCCGCCCGCGGTGCAGGCGACACCGATCCCGGTGCAGCCCGGCATGCGTCCGGTCGGACGGCTCGAGGATTTCCGTGGCCAGCGCCAGGAACGCACCGAAGGCGGCCGCACCATCATCACCGAACCGGGCCGCGTGATCGTGCGCGATCCGAACGGACAGTCGTTCGTGCGTCACAACGACGTCGACCGCTTCCGCTACGGCGCGCGCGACGTGCGCGTCGACCGCCAGGGCAACGACACGCGTACAGTTGTGGTGCGTCCGGACGGCACGCAGATCATCACCATCAACGACGACCGGGGCGGACTTCTGCGCCGCAGCCGCCGTGGACCCGACGGTCGCGAGGTGGTCATCATCGACAACAGGCGGCGCGGACCGGGCTTCGGCGCCGGTCTCGCGGCGGGTGTGGTCGCCGGCGCGATCGGCGGCTACTTCGTGTCGCTGCCGCCGCCGGTGCTGCGCATCCCGCAGGACCGCTACATCGTCGAGGCGGAAGACGCGCCGCCGCAGGTGATCTACGACACGCTGATGGCACCGCCAGTGGAGCGCATCGAACGTCCCTACACGCTCGATGAAATCCGCTACAGCCCGTCGGTGCGTCAGCGCATGCCGTCGATCGACCTCGACACCATCAACTTTGAAACCGGTTCGTGGGAAATCCCGCCGGACCAGGCGGCGAAGCTGCAGGTGATCGCGGACGGCATCAACCGCGCCATCCAGCAGAATCCGCAAACGGTGTTCCTGATCGAAGGTCACACCGACGCGGTCGGCAGCGATGTCGACAACCTGTCGCTGTCGGATCGCCGCGCGGAATCGACTGCAACCCTGCTGACCCAGCAGTTCGGCGTGCCCGCCGAGAACCTGACCTCACAGGGCTACGGCGAGCAGTATCTGAAGGTGCCGACCGACGGGCCGGAACGCCGCAACCGCCGCGTCACGGTGCGCAACATCACGCCGCTGCTCAACGGCGGCGAGGCCAACGCCGCGCCGCGCTAGGGCGAGCGTCCATCGAAGAGACAACGGCCGGGAGATTTTCCCGGCCGTTTTTTGTTTCGGGGCGCGGGATCAACGCCGCGTGCTGCTGGAGCCGTGAAGCATCGAGCTCGCAACTTCACGCGCGCGGCGGGCAATGATTTCGGCGACCCAGTTGTCGACCAGGCGACCGATGCGCCGCAGCAGGATTGCCGCGGCTATTCGATAACCCGACGGCGTCGTGCCCGGCGATCCGGCATGGGATGACAGACTCATGGCTCAATCCCTCAGGTTCTATGGATGCTGCCGAGTCTCGGTTCAGGCGCTGAGTTCACGCGGCGGCACGCAGGCTTCGCAGATGGCCGCAACGTGGCGATGGTCAGTTCCGCAACAGCCGCCGAGAATGCGCATCGTGGGAAATGTTTGCTGCAACTCGCGGTAACGGCGGCCGAGATCGAGCGGATCGCCGGCATCCAGCGTTTCGGACTCATCCAGTTCGGCGTGACTCTTCGCCGAGGCGTTGGCGCGCACGCCGTGGACCCGCTTCATCCAGCCTTCACCGGCTTGCAGCGCTCGCTCGAAGTGCGTCGGATGCGCGCAATTGATCATGAAATAGACCGGCGCATTCCGCGTTTCGCGGTCCACTGTCTCGATGGCTTCGCGCAACGTCGCGCCGCCCACAAGACGGCCGTCGGTTTCCACCGTGAACGAGATCGCGCATGGCAGGCCGATGGTCCGCGCGGCGCGCGCGATGCCGACAGCCTCGTTGATGGTGTTCAGCGTGAATGCCGTCGTCATGTCCGCTCCGGCTTCGGCGAAGGCCGCGATCTGCGCGGTATGATAGGCCTCGGCTTCATCGGCATCCATATTGCCGGCCTTGTAACCATCGCCGCGCGGACCGATGGCGCCGCTAATGACACAGGGCATCTGCGCGCTTTCCCACTTCGCTCGCAGGCCTTTGAGAAATGCGATCGAGCGCGCATTGACGGCCTTCAGCGCATCGGCATCGTAGCCGAGCTTCGCGCCCCAGTCCGGATTGGCGCGCCAGGTCGGCGTGTCGAGCACGAAGCCCACGCCCTGTTTTCGCGCAATGGCCAGGTAGGATTCATAGTACTTCGTCAGCAGCGCGCGGCCTTCCGCCGTCTCCATCAGCACGAACGAGGCGAAGTGAGGCAGATCGGCGCCGTCGTGAAAGATAAGGGTCGTTTCCATCCCGCCATCGGTCAGGAAAATGCCGCCATGGCGCTGCGGCAGATCGTTCCGGTATTTGGCCATTGTCCAGTCTCCAATCATTCGGTCCGTGCGCCGGAAGGGCGACGGTCCCGGTTGGCAGGAGTGGTGCCGCAAGATGTCGCGGGCGGCTAGAATCCTTGCGGTACGGCTGAATCCGCGTGCGCAAAATGCTACAAAATCAGTCACTTGACCGGACCGGGCCGCGGCGGCGGCGCGGATGTCACGGCAAAACCAGACCGGCGGTACAGTTTTGGTTGCAGTCAACAGAGCGACGATTGGAGATCGCACATGGGAAAGGGCGAAGCGACCCGCGAACGCATTCTCGAAATCGCGGAAGCCGCCGTGCTCGCCAAGGGGTTCGGCGCAACTTCCATCGAAGAGGTTATCGTCGAGGCCGGGCTGACCAAGAGCGGCTTCTTCTACCACTTCAAGGACAAGAACGCGCTGGCGCGCGAGATGGTGCGCCGTTACGTCGACACCAACGACAAACTGTTCGACGACATTTTCGCGCGCGGCGCCGAACTCTCCGACGATCCGCTTCAGGCATTTCTGATCGCACTGAAACTGCTCGCCGAACTGATGGCCGACCTGCCGAACGGCCATCCCGGCTGTCTCATTGCCAGCATCTGCTATCAGGAGCGGCTGTTCGACCGCGAGGTTCGCGAACTCACCGCCGATTCCGTCCGAGGCTGGAATGCGCGTTTCCGCGCGATCCTTGAAGCAATCGCCGCCGCCTATCCCCCGAAAGAGCCGATTGACCTCGACGATCTCGCCGAGATGATGTCGTGCATCGTCGACGGCGGAATCATCATGTCGAAAACCCTGAACGATCCGCGGCGGCTGGAGCGGCAGATTCTGATCTTCCGCAGTTTCGTAAAACTCGTGTTCTCGCCGCCCCATTCCTGACGCAAGGCCTGGAACGCCAGCCGCGCCTCAGCCCTTGTCGCTGTCGAGCCGCGGAATGTGCGAGCCTTCACCCGCCGAGAGCAGGCCCGTCTGGGTGTAGAGATTCAGCTTGCGGCGGGTGTCGGAAATATCGAGGTTGCGCATGGTCAACTGGCCGATGCGATCGGCGGGCGTGAAGGCCGCGTCCTCGACCTTCTCCATGCTCAGCCGCTCCGGCGCATAGGTCAGGTTCGGGCTCTGCGTGTTCAGGATCGAATAGTCGTTGCCGCGGCGAAGCTCCAGCGTCACCTCGCCTGTGATCGCGCGCGCCACCCAGCGCTGCGCGGTCTCGCGCAGCATCAGGGCCTGCGAGTCGAACCAGCGGCCCTGATAGAGCAGGCGGCCGAGCCGCATGCCGCTGATGCGGTATTGCTCGATGGTGTCTTCGTTGTGGATACCGGTGACGAGACGCTCATAGGCGATGTGCAGCAGCGCCATGCCCGGCGCTTCATAGATGCCGCGGCTCTTGGCCTCGATGATGCGGTTCTCGATCTGGTCGCTCATGCCGAGGCCATGACGGCCGCCGACGGCATTGGCCTCGAGAAACAGCGCGACGGGATCGGCGAACGTCTTGCCGTTCAGCGCAACGGGCTGGCCTTCCTCAAACCGCACCGAGACCGTCTCCGCCTTGACGGCGCAGTCATCACGCCAGAACGGCACACCCATGATCGGATTGACGATCCTGATGCCGCTGTCGAGATGTTCAAGATCCTTGGCCTCGTGCGTGGCGCCGAGCAGATTGCTGTCGGTCGAATACGCCTTCTCGGCGCTCATCTTGTAGGCGAAACCGTGCGCGGTCATGAACGCGGACATTTCGGCGCGGCCGCCCAGCTCATCGATGAACTGCTGGTCGAGCCAGGGCTTGTAGATGCGCAGTTCCGGATTGGTCAGCAATCCGTAGCGATAGAACCGCTCGATGTCGTTGCCCTTGTAGGTGGAGCCGTCGCCCCAGATGTTGACGCCGTCCTCCTTCATCGCGGAGACGAGCATCGTGCCGGTCACGGCGCGGCCGAGCGGCGTGGTGTTGAAATAGGCGATGCCGCCGGTCGAGACGTGAAACGCGCCGGACTGAATCGCGGCGATGCCCTCGTGGACGAGCTGGCTGCGGCAATCGACAAGGCGCGCCTTCTCGGCGCCGAACTCCATCGCCTTGCGTGGAATCTCGTCGTAGTCGGCCTCGTCCGGCTGGCCGAGATTGGCGGTGTAGGCAAAGACGCGCGCGCCCTTCTGCTTCATCCAGAGCAGCGCCGCGCTGGTGTCGAGGCCGCCCGAGAAAGCGATGCCGACATTTTCTCCCTTGGGAAGGTTCTTCAGAATCGTGGTCATGGGACTTCCCTTCGGGCAATTTCGCGGGGCGGCTGAGGTGCTGGACCCTGCCGGGATCAGACCGGCTTTCTATAGAAAGATTGGCGGCCCAAGGGAAGGCGGCCGATCATAACCTTCGCCGGGACGACGCAGAGATCAGCATGAGTTGACACCACTTCCCCCGGGAAGAATTTAGGGAGTATGGGTCCCCGCCTGCGCGGGGACGACATCGGATGTGTGGCCCACCCCCGGCCTGATGCGCGGAGAGGCCCCGACATCGCGGCCGAGCAGCTTCTGCCGCCAGCGATAGCCCGGCCACGCGATTCCCGTCAGCCACGTATCCACCCCGTCATCGGTCAGCCGTGTCGAAGGCCAGCGGTAGATGATGGCATAGGCCAGCCAGATCACCAGAAACGAGATCGTGCCCGAGAACAGCACATCGGTGAAGAAATGGCCGCCGAAGGTAATCCGCAAGCCGCCGGTGGCGATCCCGAACGCGGTGGCGGCGACATAGGCCAGCGGCCGCCATTGAGGTGGCGCCAGCGCGGCGGGCGCATAGGTCCAGAACGCGGTCGCGCCCTCGCCCGAGAAGAACGAGCAGTTCTTCGGGCAATCGCCGCGCGGATCCCACCACGGCTTGAAGTCCAGCTTGCCGTTGAACTCCGTCACCAGCACCGGGCGCGGCCGGCCCCAATAACCCTTGAACACGACATTCGAGAGCACGATGGCGGTGAGCAGCATGGTCACGATCAGGAACACCATGGCGCGGCCGGACATCATCAGCGGCTTCACCGGACGGATCATCTTGACGATGAACGCGATGATCGCCGGCATCACCATCGCCCATGCGATCCACATGGCGCCGTCGCGCGCGATCGCCGCCCACACCCGATCCTTCAGCGGAAATGTCCTGGTCGCCGCATCGTAGAAATAGGACGACAGTTTCAGATCGAGTTCGGGGAAAAATCCGAACAGCAATCCGATCACCACCGACAGCGCGAGCGCGATGTAAAGTCCGGTCCGGTTCATGGCGGGGGGTTTAGCCGAGCCGGCAGGGGAATAAAAGTGGCGACACGCCGCATTCGGACACGCCGGCCGGGCTGTGTCAGGAGGCCCGCAACAGTCACGGGACTTCCCGCACAGACGGCGGACGCGCAGACGCGGGGATTATTCGGCGCGCCGGCATTCACCACGGCCCGCGGCGAGATGCTCTGGGGCAACGACCGCCTCGAACAGGCGCTGCGCTGGGCGAAGAAGTGGTCTTCAGCGCGGCAGTGGCGGCATCGGAGGTGGCGCGGGCGGCTGCATGCGCCATGCACCGGCATTGCGGCCCGCGATCATCCAGTAGACCACGCCGCCGAGGATGCCCGCGCCGACCATGACTTCGAGATGGCGGCGCACGATGCCGTTGAAGGTCATGTTCACGGTGTCGAACGGAATGAAGCCGAGATAGCAGAACAGGCCCGCCAGACCGCCGATCACCGCATAGGCGAGGATGTGGCGGATCGCGAAGGCTTCGGTGACGAGCGCGAGAACCAGCGCAGGCAACAGCGCGAAGCCCGAGACAAGCACAAAGCCGAATCCGAGCACCATGTTGATGGCGCCCTGGTCGATGTCGAGCGAGACATCGCTCATTTCCGGAAAGAAGATCGCCCACAGCACCACGATGCTGGCAACGAGGCAGGCCGCGAGAAACCCGAAGAAGACCGCGAAAAGGCGTCCGATCAGAGCCATGAATCGTGTCCTTCTCTTCGAGAGCGATGCAAAGTTTGTTTATCACCTCTCCCCACCGGGGAGAGGTCGGCGCGTAGCGCCGGGTGAGGGGGTTCGGATTTTACTTCTGACATTTAGAGCCCCTCACCCCAACCCTCTCCCCACCGGGGAGAGGGGGAATATCGCGGCCGTTGCAGCCTGATTCTCAATCCGTCATCGCCATGGCGCGCAGCGCCTGACGCTCGCGCGCGGACAGCTTTTCCGTCTCGGATTTCAACTGCCCGCAGGCGGCGAGAATGTCGCGGCCGCGCGGCGTGCGCACCGGCGACGAATAGCCCGCGTTGAAAACATATTCCGAGAACTTCTCGATCTGCTCCCAGTCCGAGCATTCATATTTGCTGCCGGGCCATGGATTGAACGGAATGAGATTGATCTTGGCCGGAATGCCCTTGAGCAGCTTGACCAGCAACCTCGCGTCGTCGAGCGAGTCGTTGACGCCCTTGAGCATCACGTATTCAAAAGTGATGCGGCGCGAATTCGACGAGCCGGGATAGGCGCGGCAGGCATCCAGCAGTTCCTTGATCGGATATTTGCGGTTCAGCGGCACCAGTTCGTTGCGCAACTCGTCGCGCACCGCATGCAGCGAGATCGCCAGCATGACCCCAATTTCATCGCCCGTGCGCGCGATGTTCGGCACCACGCCGGAGGTCGAGAGGGTGATGCGGCGGCGGGAAATGCCGATGCCTTCATTGTCCGACACGATCAGGAGCGCATCGCGCACCGCGTCGAAATTGTAGAGCGGCTCGCCCATGCCCATCATCACGATGTTGGTGACAAGGCGGTTGCCGTTCGGCGTCTCGCGGTCGATCCAGTCATTCAGCCGGTCGCGCGCCACCATGATCTGTCCGACGATCTCGCCGGCGGTGAGATTGCGCACCAGACGCTGCGTGCCGGTATGGCAGAACGAACAGTTGAGCGTGCAGCCGACCTGCGACGACACGCACAGCGTGCCGCGGTCGGTCTCGGGAATGTAGACGCACTCGACTTCATGCGCGCGGCCGACGCCATCGCCCGGCAGGCGCAGCAGCCACTTGCGGGTGCCGTCGTTGGAAATCTGTTCGGTGACGACTTCGGGCCGGTCCACCGTGAAATGTTTTTCGAGTTCGGCACGCATGTCCTTCGACACGTTGGTCATGTCGGCGAAGGTCTGCGCGCCGCGCACATACATCCAGTGCCAGAGCTGCTGCGCGCGCATCTTGCGCTGCTTTTCCGGGACACCAATCTCGCCGAGCCGCTCCGCCAACTCCGGGCGCGACAGCCCGACCAGCGAGGGCTTGGCCGGCGGCACATAGGTTTCAAGCGCGGTCTTTTCGAGGACGCCTGAGTCCGGAATGCTTGGCGCTTCGGTCATGGTCATATCGTTACGTATCTCGGGGGAATTCGCCGCGATCGTCATGGCCAGGCTTGTCCCGGCCATCCACGCCTTGGCAGAATTCAAGGAAAGACGTGGATGCCCGGGACAAGCCCGGGCATGACGGAACTCTAAAGTCCCGTTTGGCTGTATATAGAAGCTATTGCCCGCAATTGCGACCGTCTTTGCGGCATGGCGAAGGCTACCGGCGGCACTCCTGCGCCAGCCTGTCCAGCGCCTGTGACAGGCCCTTGAGCGGGAAAACGTCGGTGGTTTCGGTGCCCTTGGCGGAGGTCCCCTTCACCACCGCATCCGCGCCCTTGCGCAGCGCATCCACCAGCCGGTCTTCCTCGGCGGCATTCTTGATCCAGAGCCCGTCGCCCTGCGAATACATCGCAAAGCGCGCGCCGCCGACTTCCACGGAGCCTTCCGACCCCGGCTTCACGCCGTATCCGATCATGATGGAGACTTCGTTCGTCACCTTCTCGCCGGGACGGGTGGAGATAAAGGCGTAGGCAGGATCGCGCGGACGGTTCGGCGGATTGGTCTTCGACGACGACGGCTTGGCCAGCGCGAAGCAGACCTTCTTGCCGTTCGGTGTCGCGGTATAGGCACCCCAGGTGCCGAACTGGCCGATCAGCGACGGCTCGGCATTGCCCGCGGCAGCCGGCGCTGCCGGCGCCGTGCTTTTGGAGGACTTCGCAGGCGCGGGCTTCGCGGGCGCGGGCTTCGCGGGCGCAGCCTTCGGCGCGGGTTTCGCGGCCTTGGATGACTGAGACTTGGATTGCGCGGTCTGCGCAAGGACAGCATCGGCAGAGCCGGCTACCATGAGCGCCGCCACCAGAACAACCATCGCTCGTTGAAAGGACATCACCAAAACCGGTTCCTTCAATAATGTGACTGGAAGATGGCTCTTGCCGCGGCGAAAGGTGCAATAGACCTCAAACCGCTTGTTGGAAAGTTAACTCACACCCGCTGCGCATTGACGCATATGTCCGTCGTGACGCGCTGCGCCACACGACATGAGGGCGACTCATCGGAAAACCGGCTTTTCGCCGTGGAGTGTTTCAAACATAGTTACACGCTGCAAGCCTTATGGCGATCGCGCAATTGCGATTGTCGGGCCGCGTCAAATCCGGCAAGAAGTCGGCCAGTCCCCGTCTTACGAACGCAAGGTGTCCCGATGAAAGCCATTCTCTGCTCGCAATACTGCGGCCCCGACGAACTCGTCCTGAGCGACATTCCCGATCCGGTCGCGGGTCCCGGCGAAGTGGTGATTGCGATCAAGGCGGCGGCGCTGAATTTCTTCGATCTGCTGATGATTCAGGGCAAGTACCAGATCAAGCCGCCGTTTCCGTTTTCTCCCGCCGCTGAAATCGCGGGCGTGGTGGAGAGCGTCGGCGCGGGCGTGACCGATCTTAAAGTTGGCGATCGCATCGCGGCGTCGTGCGGCCACAACGGCGCGCGCCAGAAGATCGCGCTGTCCGCCAGCTCCTGCGTGAAGATTCCGGACAATCTCGATTTCGACCGCGCCGCCGGCGTCATCGTGATCTACGGCACCGCGCTGCATGCGCTGGAAGATCGCGCCGATCCGAAGCCCGGCGAAACGCTTGTCGTGTTCGGCGCTGCCGGCGGTGTCGGCCTTGCCGCGTGCGAACTCGGCAAGGTGCTGGGCCTGAAGGTGATCGCCTGCGCGTCGAGCGACGAGAAGCTGGAATTCGCGAAGAAACACGGCGCAGACCTGACCATCAACTACGCCAAGGAAGACCTCAAGGAAGCGCTGAAGAAGGCCGGCGGCGAAAAGGGCATCGACATCGTGTTCGATCCGGTCGGCGGTTCATATGCCGAGATCGGCGTGCGCTCGCTTGGTTGGCTCGGCCGCTTCCTGGTGATCGGTTTCGCCGCCGGCGACATTCCGAAGATTCCGCTCAACCTCGCGCTGCTCAAGGGCTGCGACATCCGCGGCGTGTTCTGGGGCGCGCATATGCGCCGCGAACCGGCGGCGGGCAAGGCGGCGCTCGAGAAACTGATGAAGTGGGCGGCGGAAGGAAAAATCTCGTCGCATGTCGACAGCACCTTCCCGCTGGAGAAGACGGCTGAGGCGCTGAACGTTCTCGCCGCACGCAAGGCGATGGGCAAGGTGATTTTGCATCCGTGATAATTGCAACGCATTGACCGCCTCGATGTCATGGCCGGGCTTGTCCCGGCCATCCACGTCTTAGGTGCGTTCAATTAAGGAAGGCGTGGATGCCCGGCACAAGGCCGGGCATGACGAGTTGAGGGTTTTTGCCAAAACTCAGCCTTCGCCGTCATCCAGCCCGCGCGTCAGCGCGGCATGCGCGGCGGTGCGATGCTCCGGCGTGATGTGGCTCGACACCATGCGAACCGCGGTCGCCAGCACCGCCGCGTCGTCGGTGAAACCGAGCACCGGCAGCATGTCGGGCAAAAAGTCGAACGGCAGCACGAAGTAGGCAATGGCGCCGAGCAACGCCGCCTGCACATGGCGCGGCGTCTCGCGGTCGAAGGCACAGTAGTAGGCGGCGAGCAAATCCTCGGCGAACGGCAGGCTGTTCGCGAAGCGCTTCAGCTTGATCCAAAAATTCCGGCGCACCCGCTCGGGATCCTTCGCGAGCTTTTCCGCCCGCTCGAAGTGAATGGTGTCGTCGGAGGTCATGGCTCAGATTTCCTCACCCGGCGCGCGATCCGCGCCACGCAGATTACGTAGGGACTGCGGCCCCCGGCGCAAGGCAGCGCCCTACCCCGCGATCCGGTCCATCGCCTCTGCCAGCGCGATGTCGCGCGCGGTAACCCCACCCGCGTCGTGGGTGGAGAGCACCACTTCCACGGTCTTGTAGACATTGCGCCATTCGGGATGGTGGTCATCCTTTTCCGCCACCAGCGCGGCCCGGGTCATGAAGCCGAACGCCTCGTTGAAGTCCCTGAATGTGAAGGTCCTGGCGATGGCATCGCGGCCGGGCACATCCGCCCAGCCCTTGAGCTTGGCCAGCGCCGCGCGCCGCTCATCCGCCGACAGCCGTTCCACCATGCCGATCCTCCAATCCTGCGCCTTCCCAACATATATCAGCGACAACAGGTCCCGTGGGGCCATGGAAAAGCCGCGCTCGCTAACCATTGCTCAACATGGAACCTGCGGCTAGGCCGATGTTCTGGTATGATATGCGGGAAAGGCGCGGTAACCCATGGGCATTGGCGACATGTTTACCAGATCAATGGCTGCGGACGCGCCTCGTTCGCCGGGCCCCTCGCGTCCACACAAGACAAAAGCCATTCTGGGTGTGCTGGCCGCCGTGCTGGCGACCGTCGCCGCCGTGGTCGGCACCACCTACTGGCTGAACCGTCCGGTCCACCTGCGCATCGCGGTCGGCCCGCCCTACAGCGATGACGTCAAGGTCGTTCAGTCGATCGCGCAGATTTTCGCACGCGACCGGCGATATATTCGGCTGCGCCCGATCATCACCGACGGCACATCGTCCGCCGCCGCCAGCCTCAACGCCGGCACCACCGATCTCGCCGTTGTCCGCGGCGACATCCCGCTGCCGAAAGACGCGCAGGCCATCGCCAGCATCCGCAAGAACTTCGCGGTGCTCTGGGCGTTGAACGGAAGCAGCAAAAAGGGCGCGATCAAAAAGATCGAACAACTGACCGGCAAGCGCATCGGCGTGATCGGCCGCACCCAGGCCAATGTCAATCTGCTCAAGGTGATCCTCACCCAGTCCGGCGTCGAGCCCGACAAGGTGCAGGTCGTTCAGTTCACCACGACAGGCTTTGCCGACGCCATCAAGAACGAAAAGCTCGATGCATTTCTCGCGGTCGGCCCGCTCAACAGCAAGATCACAGCCGACGCCATCGCGGCCACAACGAAGAGCGGCAAGGAAGCGACCTTCCTGTCGGTCGAAACGGCGGACGCCATCGCGCAAAAATATCCGGTTTATGAGTCCGGTGAAATTCCCGCCGGCGCCTTCGGCGCAAAGCCCGCGCGGCCCGACGACAAGATCGACACGATCACCTTTGCCCACCATATCGTAGCACGGAAATCCCTGTCGGAAGTGACGGCCGGCGCGCTGACCCGGCAACTGTTCTCGGTCCGCCAGACCATCCAGAGCGAATTTCCGCAGACGGCGAAGCTGGAAACGCCGGACACCGACAAGGACGCTGCGATTCCCGCGCATCCCGGCGCCGCCGCCTATGTCGATGGCGAGGAAAAGACCTTCCTCGACCGCTACAGCGATTACATCTGGGGCAGCCTGATGGTGCTGTCCGCGCTCGGCTCGGCGGGCGCCTGGTTCGCGAGCTACTGGCGCAAGGACGAGCGCGTCACCAACTCGAACCTGCGCGAACGCCTGCTGGAAATGCTGACCGCCTCGCGCAAGTCGACGTCAATCGACGAACTCGACGCCATGCAGGCGGAAGCCGACGAGATCATGCGCGATACGCTGCATTGTTTCGAGGATGGCGCGATCGAGGAAGGCTCGCTGACCGCATTCAGCATCGCGCTCGAGCAATTCCACAACGCGGTCGCGGACCGCAAGGCGTTCCTGCTCGAAATGTCATCGAACAACGCACGGCCGCGCAGCCACGTCGCCTGACGATTCTCAGACCGCCCGCCATCCGCGCAATGTCGCGAGAAGCTCATCGCGCAGATACGGCTTGCGCATCACAGGATAGTGCGCGAAGGCGGCGGGAAGAGCGGCGGGTCCGGAGTATCCCGTCACAAACACGAACGGGATTTTCCGGCGCGCAAGCTCTTCGGCGACGGCGAAACTCTTTTCCCTGACCAGCCCGACATCGAGCAGCACAAAGTCCGGCGCATGCGCGGCAATCAGGTTCAGCGCATCGGCGACGCCCCGCGCGGTGCGCACGGACGGCACGCCGAAGCCCAGAAGGGTCTCGCTGGTATCGAGTGCGATCAGCGTGTCGTCCTCGACGACAAGAACGTCGCCGGGCAATTCAACAGGGCGATGAGCCGCCGGCTCGCCGGCGTCGATGGTTGTCATATGGATTGTCCCGAGGATGGTTGAGCAAACGCCCGCCGAGACCCCGGATGTCGCGCTGAAAGCCGCAACGCCGGTTCCCGGGTGGAACCGAACACACAGATGCCGCCCGTGTCTGTGCACTTTTGAACACTGGAACACAGGAACCTGCGGTATGTTGTCCCGGCGATGGGGGATTTATGACGCGACAACCTGTGAAGGCTGCCAGCGATGGCCGCCCCTTCAACAACCTGCTGCGGCGCCTGAACGAGTCCGATTACGCGCTGCTCGAACCGTTTCTGGAATCCGTCTCGGCCAGGCCGGACGACCTGCTCTACAGCCCCGGTGATGACGTCGAGACCGTGCATTTCCCGTGCGGACCGAGCCTGATTTCGTTTCTTGTCGCCAATGAAGACGGCCGCGATGTCGAAACCATTCTGGTGGGCCGCGAAGGCGCGGTGGGCGGCATTGTGAGCCAGGGATTCCTGCCGGCCTATACCCGCATCACGGTCAAGGTCGGCGGACCGTTTGTGCGGCTGCGGGTCAGCAAGCTCGACGCAGCGAAAACCCGGTCGGCAACCCTGCGCTACCTGTTCGCCCGCTATGCCGACTGCATGCTGGCGCAGGTGTTTCAGTCCACCGCCTGCAACGCGATCCATTCCATCGAGCAGCGCACGGCGAAATGGATTCTCTCTGCGCGCGAGCGCACCGGCGAGGATCTCGTTCCCCTCACCCACGAACAGCTTTCTACCATGCTCGGCGTGGGCCGCAGCTATGCCAGCCGCGTGATCCAGACCTTCAAGGCCGAGGGCGTGCTGGAAACCCGGCGCGGGGCCATCCTGATCCGCAACGAAACCGCATTGGCCGCCCGGTCCTGCCTGTGCAACGAGGCCGTGAAGGCCCATTTCGAGGAGGTCCTGCGGGGCGTTTATCCAACCGAGCATGACAATGAGAAGGTTGCGGGCTGACCCGGCCTTACCGCCGCTGTCATCTTGTTGTGACAAGCCCCGGATAGGGCCGATACGGCCCTTTGGCGGGTTACCCTTGATGCCAAAATGAGCGGATAAAAAGCCGGTCTGGCCGTTGTTTTTCGGCCCGTTCTGACTATATTGCGCCGCAATGAGTGCCCCCGCGTGCCCGGTTCTGATGGACCGGGCACCGCGTTTTTTGGGCCTGTGCGCCTATCAAGCCCTGCACTCATCGGACCTGCACGTACCGGACCTGCACTCAGCCGCCTTTGCGGTACCGCGCCCCATAGCTGGAAGACCTGAGACACATGAATTTGCGAAACATCGCCATCATCGCCCACGTCGACCATGGCAAGACCACGCTCGTCGACAAGCTGCTGCAGCAATCGGGCACCTATCGCGAGAACCAGCGCGTCGCCGAGCGCGCGATGGATAGCAACGATCTCGAAAAAGAGCGCGGCATCACCATTCTCGCCAAGTGCACCTCGGTGCTGTGGGGAGAAACCCAGATCAACATCGTCGACACGCCCGGCCACGCCGACTTCGGCGGCGAGGTGGAGCGCATCCTCTCGATGGTCGATGGTGTGATCGTTCTGGTCGACGCCGCCGAAGGCCCGATGCCGCAAACCAAGTTCGTGGTCGGCAAGGCGCTCAAGCTCGGCCTCAAGCCGATTGTCGCGATCAACAAGGTGGACCGCCCCGACGCGCGCATCAACGAGGTGGTCAACGAGGTGTTCGACCTGTTCGCCGCGCTCGACGCCACCGACGAGCAGCTCGACTTCCCGATTCTCTATGGCTCCGGCAAGAACGGCTGGATGGGTAACGCGCCGGAAGAGAACGACAAGGGCATGACCCCGCTGTTCGAGCTCGTGCTGAAGCATGTCGCGCCACCGGTGACCGAAGAAGGTCCGTTCCGCCTGCTCGGCACCATCATCGAAGCCAACCCCTATCTCGGCCGCATCATCACCGGCCGCATCGCCTCCGGCAGCGTGAAGCCGAACCAGTCCGTGAAGGTGCTGTCGCGCGACGGCAAGCTGATCGAGAACGGACGCATCTCGAAGATTCTCGCCTTCCGCGGCCTTGAGCGCGTGCCGCTCGAACTCGCCGAAGCCGGCGACATTGTCGCCATCGCGGGCCTCACCAAGGGCACCGTCGCCGACACGTTCTGCGATCCGCTGGTGGAGACGCCGCTGCAGGCGCAGCCGATTGATCCGCCGACCGTGTCGATGACCTTCATGGTCAACAACTCGCCGCTCGCCGGCACCGAAGGCGACAAGGTCACCAGCCGTCTCATTCGCGACCGCCTGATGCGTGAAGCCGAAGGCAATGTCGCGCTGCGCGTGGTCGAGGCCGCCGACAAGGACTCGATGGAAGTGTCCGGCCGCGGCGAATTGCAGCTCGCGATCCTGATCGAAACCATGCGCCGCGAAGGCTTTGAACTCGCCGTGTCGCGCCCGCGCGTCGTGTTCGAGAAGGACGAGAACGGCCAGATGCAGGAGCCGATTGAGGAAGTCGTCGTCGACGTGGACGAGGAATTCTCCGGCGTCGTCGTGCAGAAAATGAGCGAACGCAAGGCCGAGATGATCGAGATGCGCCCTTCCGGCGGCAACCGCCTGCGTCTCGTGTTCTACGCGCCGACCCGCGGCCTGATCGGCTATCAGAGCGAACTGCTCACCGACACCCGCGGCACCGCGATCATGAACCGCCTGTTCCACGGCTATGCCGCCTACAAGGGCGAAATCCAGGGCCGCCGCAACGGCGTGCTGATTTCCAACGAGCAGGGCGAAGCCGTCGCCTATGCGATGTGGAAGCTGGAAGACCGCGGCCCGATGATGATCGAGCCGGGCTGGCGCGTGTATCGCGGCATGATCGTCGGCGAGCACACCCGCGAGAACGACCTCGAGATCAACGTGCTCAAGGGCAAGCAGCTCACCAACATCCGCACCACCTCGAAGGACGAAGCGGTGCGCCTGACGCCGCCGATCAAGATGACGCTGGAAAAGGCGCTGTCTTACATCGAGGACGACGAACTGGTGGAGATCACGCCGAAGTCGATCCGCCTGCGCAAGCGTCACCTCGATCCGAACGACCGCAAGCGCGCGGAAAAGACCAGGGAAGCGCTGGCGAGCTGAAGACAGCGAATAGTGAGTAGCGAATAGCAAGTAGAAGGGCGGGATGTCGAAAGGCTCCCGCCCTTTTTGCTGCTTTGCCTTTTGTTAGTCTACGTTTCCCTATTCGCTATTCCCTACTCACTATTCGCTCCTTACTATTCGCTTCCATGTCCCTTCCCTCCCACATCGACGTCGCGATCATCGGCGCAGGCGCCGCCGGCCTTGCCGCCGCGCGCACGCTGGAGAATTCCGGTCTTTCGACACTCATTCTGGAAGCGCGGGACCGGATCGGCGGCCGCGCGCATACCATGATTGTCGGGGACGGCATCCCGTTCGATCTCGGCTGCGGCTGGCTGCATTCCGCCGACGAGAATCCGTTCGTCGCCATCGCCGAACACCTGGGCTTCGAGGTCAATCGCTCGCTCCCGCCCTGGCGGCTGCGCAGCTACAAGGATGTATTTCCGCAAAAGGAGCGCGACGAATTCTTCGCAGCGCTCGATGCATTCTTCACCCGCACCGAAGCCGCCGCAAGGCGCGCGCAGGACAGCGCCGCGTCCGACTGTCTGGAGCCCGGCAACCGCTGGAACCCGATGATCGACGCGATCTCGACCTATATCAACGGCTGCGAGCTGGATCAGGTCTCGGTGAAGGATTTCGAGAACTACGAAGACACCGAGATCAACTGGCGCGTGCCGCGCGGCTATGGCGCGCTGGTCGCGGCCTATGGCGCGCCGTGCAACGTCGCGCTGAACTGTAACGTCACATTGATTGATCACTCGGGCGCGCGCATCCGCATCGAGACCTCGCAAGGCACATTGACCGCAGACAAGGTGATCGTTTGCGTGCCGACCGACCTGATCGCGGCGGAAGCGATCCGGTTTCACCCCGCGCTACCGGAGAAGGTCAATGCCGCCGCGATGCTGCCGCTCGGCGCCGACGACAAGGTGATGCTCGCGCTCGACCGCGACAACGATCTGCCAGAGGACGGTAACCTGCGCGGCGCCACCATGCGCACGGCGATGGGCACCTATCATCTGCGTCCGTTCGGACGGAACTGCATCGAAGGTTTCTTCGGCGGGCGCTATGCGCGCGAACTGGAGAATGCCGGCAACGGCGCGATGGCGGCAGCGGCTATCGACGAGATTGTCGGCCTGCTCGGCTCAAATTACCGCAGCAAGCTGACGCCGCTCGGCGCGTCACACTGGTCGCGCGATCCTTTTGCGCGCGGCTCGTACTCCCATGCGCTGCCGGGCCACGCCGACAAGCGCGCGGTGCTCGCCGCGCCCGTGAATGGCCGCATCTTTTTCGCAGGCGAAGCCACCTCGCCGGATTTCTTCACCACCGCCCACGGCGCGCAGCAGAGCGGCGTGCGGGCGGCGAGGGAGGTGACGGGGGATTAGTTAGTGCTTGACGCAGTAATTCTGCCGCGCGCTAACATTACTTTCTAGAGGAAGAATTATGAACACAAGTGGATCAACCCCTTTCAAGGCGTGGCGCAACACTGTTGATCGCTACTTGCAAGATACTTACTGCATAACCATCGCCGATGCAGGAATCGACGATGAGCGACTTGCCTGTCATTGGAAGGCCAACGATCCACCTAGAGAGTTTGTGGAATGGTTCGGAACCAAGTACGACCTTGACTCCAAATGAACTACTAGGTTCCTTTGAAAATATTATCTCGGTGAAACTTCAAGAAATGCGTATTCGGATGAAAAGTTTGATCCATCGGAAGATTCAGCATCCTGTTCTGGTTTATCAGACGCAACGCATCATCCGGGACGTGATTCTTCGCGACGAGAATGCGATAGTCGTCGGCAATCGAGATAAGCCCTCGATCAAACATCCAGTGAACCGTGCCGGATAGCGCCAAGCCGTTCCTTACAGAATCGGGCCCGTTTGATGCAACCGGCTGAATGTGAGCCGCTTGAACTTCGGGTCGGCCGCCGCCGTTGATCAATCGTAATCCTGTAATCGCACACCGGTTTGCATATGCCGCGCGGACATTGTGCATAAACGATCTCTCGCGAAATGGACGAGAGACTGTCATTTCAACTACTGGCCTGACAAATAGCTGCGGCGGCTCCGAGAAACCTTGCGAGGTATTTTCTGCCGGGAAAGTCTGCTCCGCTAAAACGGGAGCAAATCCAGCTTTCAGAATCTGATCAAATTCATCGTCTGGAACGAGACGTACAGCGCGACCAAAGGCGCCTTTGTTGGTGCTGCCATCCTCCTTCTGCAATGCGCTTTCGTAATATAGCGCACCTTCAGAAAAGGGCACCGGCCTATCAAAATCTAAATAATCACCGACGATTGCATAGTAGTGATCCGGCTGTTGCTCATCCTCGATGATTGATTCAACCCGAGCAACGCCAAAATATGACTGCCGACCCCCGCCGCTCGAAAGATCCGCACTTGATCGCCGTGGCTCATAATACACAACGTAATCGCCGACTGTTTGCCGCGCGTAGTTGAGATACGTTCTTGGAAAATGATATCGGACCTCCGGCAGGTCGTCGTAGCTCGGCGTCACCTTGGTCGTAAAAACTGCTTTTGCCATGAACAGCCAATCAGAACGGCTTCGGTAAAATTTAATCCGTGGACCAGTGTATATACGATTGCCCCCTCGCGTCGATCATCACCTACCCGTTGCACCTCGGACCGCCTGCGCACCCTGCCCCGCCGCATCCGAGATCAGCGCACTTAGCATCCCTTCATCCCCCGCCTCCGCGAGCCAGTGGCCTTCCTTGCCGAAGGCCGGGAGAATCTGAAAAGCTACCTTGCCGTCGCCCGCGTCGGTGAACGCATCGGCCATCTGTTTTGAAAACGCCGGCGGAAAGAACGAGTCGTTGTCCGCCACCAGCCATGTCACCGGCACGCGCGCGTCCTCGCCGAACTCCTTCGCGGCGGCGATGAGCTTCTCCGGCGCGCAGATGCTGCCCGCCCGATCGTCCTTGCGGCCGCCGCGGCCCGGCGCGAACACAACAATGGCGGAAATGTCCTTCGGGCTGCGGTCGGTCAGCGCCAGCGCACCCCATCCGCCCGCCGAGTGACCGACGATGACAGAGGCATCCCTGCGCGCGAACGACTGCGCGCGAATGAACGCCAGCGCAGTCGCGATCTCTTCGGCTGTGGTGCGCGCCGACATCGCATATTCGGCGTTGTCGCAGCCTTCCTGATCCTCGAGGTATGGCCCGCCGGTCTTGCCATGGCCGAGCCGCTGCGGCACCAGGACGGCAAATCCCTTCGCCACCAGCGCGGCGGCAAGCGCCGGATACTCGGGCTGCGGCATCTGCGCGCGCGCCAGCCGGTTCTGGGTCGAGGCATGGGCGATCACCGCGACGCGGAACGGCCCCTTGCCCGGCGGGCGAAACAGCGCCGCTCGCGAAGGTGTGATCTGATCCTGCGTCGGCACCAGCCACTCCTGACGGCGGTTTGGCCCCGACTCACCGCCCTGCGGCCCGAGCCTCGACTCACTCCAAACGGGTGCCGGTGACAGAAGACCACCTGCCAGAAGCAGGAAGGTGGCCTTGAGCAATGCGTTTTTTGTCATCTACGGCGATCATTGCCTGCGTCGCGCGGCCAAGCCAAGCGCCATGCAGCGCACAACTGTCCTCTTTCGGCACAGATCATTGTTCACCTGATGCAAAAAGCCCACATATTAACTGATAATTAACGATGGACCTTGAAGGCGGCCCGCCGAGTTGCTTTGATTGCACCATGAGCACGATCCTTATCGAAGTTCGTCCCGCCAAGGCGTCCGATGCGTCAGCCGTTGCTGCCACGCATGACGAGGCATGGCGCTCCGCCTATCAGGGAATCATCCCCGGCGCCGAACTCGAAAAGCTGATCAACCGCCGCGGCCCGCAATGGTGGGATTCGGCGATCCGAAAAGGCAGCCGCGTCAGCGTCTTGTGTTTCGGCGACAAGATCGCGGGCTACGCCAATTACGGCCGCAACCGCGCCCGCAGCCTGCATTTCGAGGGCGAGATCTACGAGCTTTACCTCCGCCCCGAGTTTCAGGGCCTCGGCTTCGGCCGCCGCCTGTTCACCGCAGCCAGGCGCGATCTCGGCCAGAGCGGGCTCAAGAGCATGGTGATCTGGGCGCTCTCCGACAACGAGCCCGCGGTCGAGTTCTATCGCACCCTCGGCGGCCGGATGGTCGCGCGCTCCTCGGAGCGGTTCGGCGGCAAGTCGCTGGACAAGGTCGCTTTCGCCTGGACAGCCTGATTGCGCCTGGACAGCCGCCCTCTTGCGGGGCGTGATCCGTGCCTGAGCGCCTGACGTCAGTTCTTATTCCTTTGGCTGATGTTTTCGGGCTTCCAGCCCTGCGTCCGATTCGCTAACCAGCGCACAGGATCGACCAACCACAAGGCCTGTCATGCGCATCGACGCGATTTCCATCGGCAAGAATCCTCCCGACGAGGTCAATGTCATCATCGAAGTGCCGGTCGGCGGCGAGCCGATCAAGTATGAACTCGACAAGGAGGCCGGCACGCTGGTGGTGGACCGCTTCCTCTACACGGCGATGCGCTATCCCGGGAATTACGGCTTCATCCCGCACACCCTCTCCGACGACGGCGATCCGTGCGATGTGCTGGTGGCCAACACCCGCGCCATCGTGCCCGGCGCGGTGATCGCGGTGCGTCCGGTCGGCGTGCTGTTCATGGAAGACGAAGCGGGCGGCGACGAGAAGATCATCGCGGTACCGACCTCGAAGCTGACCCAGCGCTACGACAAGGTGAACAACTACAGCGATCTTCCCGAGATCACGCTGCAGCAGATCCAGCACTTCTTCGAGCATTACAAGGATCTCGAACCCAAGAAGTGGGTGAAGGTGCTGCGCTGGGGCAATGCCGAGGAAGCCCGCAAGCTAATCATCGAAGGCATCGCCCGCGCGAAGAAAAAGTAAGGACGACAATCCCCGGGGGATTCAGATCATGCGCCGCGCACTCCGAATCCTCCGCAACCTCGTCCTGCTGCTGATCGCGGCGGCGATTGTTCTCGCCACCGTGCTGGTGGCGAATACATGGCGCAAGCCCACGCGGCAGATCGCGGTTGCGCCGGTTGCCCCGGTGGCCGTCGATGAGACCGCCGCTGCGCAGCGCCTCGGCGCTGCCGTCAAGCTGCAAACCATCGCCAGCGCCACCGATGCCGATCAGAGCGCGGAGGCGTTCCGCGCGCTGCACGAGCTGATCGCGCAGAACTTCCCGGCGTTCCACGCCGCTGCCAAACGCGAGGTCGTCGCCAGTTATAGCCTGCTCTACACCTGGGAGGGCAGCGATCCGAAGGCGCCGCCGTTCGCGCTGCTGGCGCATCAGGACGTGGTGCCGATCGCACCCGGCACCGAAGGCGACTGGCAGGTGCCGCCGTTCAGCGGCGAGGTGAAAGACGGCTTCATCTGGGGCCGCGGCTCGTGGGACGACAAGGGCAACCTGTTCTCGATGCTGGAAGCCGCCGAACAGCTCGCGAAAGACGGTTTCAAACCCAAACGCACGATCTATTTCGCGTTCGGCCATGACGAGGAAGTCTCCGGCAAGCGCGGGGCGGCGGCGATGTCGAAACTGCTGCAGTCGCGCGGCGTGAAGCTCGGCTTCGTGTTCGACGAAGGCCTGCTGATCACCGAGGGCATTCTCAAGGGCGTCGGCAAGCCGGTGGCGCTGATCGGGGTCGCCGAGAAAGGCTACGTCACGCTCGCCCTCTCCACCACCGCGGCGCCGGGTCATTCCTCGCTGCCGCCGCCCGACACCGCCATCGGCAAGCTGAGCGCCGCGCTTGCGCGGCTGGAGAACCGGCCGTTTCCCGCGTCGGTCAGCGGTGTAATGCGCGAGACATTGCAAACGGTGGCCCCGGAGATGGATTTCAGCAGCCGCCTTGTGCTGTCCAACCTGTGGCTGCTGGAGCCGCTGGTGCGCGCGCAACTCCTCAAGACCGCGCAGACCGCCGCCACGATCCGGACCACCACGGCGCTGACGATCTTCAATGCGGGCAACAAGGAAAACGTATTGCCCGGCCGCGCCGAGGCCATTGTGAATTTCCGCCTGTTGCCGGGCGAAACCGAGGACAGCGTGATCGCGCGGGTGAAATCCATTATCGGCGATGACCGCGTCCAGGTGACGCCGCTGCCGGGCAACACCAATCCGCCGCCGATAACATCGACCGCGACGCCGGACTATCAGATGGTGAACCGCACCATTCGCGAGGTCTTTCCCGATGTGCTTGTGGCGCCGGGCCTGATGGTCGCGGCCACCGACTCGCGCAACTATCTCGACGTCACCAGCAATGTCTTCCGCTTCTCGCCGGTGCGCGCGACAGCGGAGGACCTGAAGCGTTTTCACGGCACCAACGAGCGGCTCAGTGTCGCCAACTATGCCGACATGATCCGCTTCTACCGGCGGCTGATGCAGAACGCGGCGGGTGCTCAGTAGTGGTCGTCCCGGCGCAGGCCGGGACCCATACTCCCTGCGTTCTCAATTCCAGGGAATGCCGGAGCTGCCTCTCGCCATTACCATAACCGTCGGTGGCTATGGGTCCCCGCCTGCGCGGGGACGACATTGAAAATGTAGCTAAATTTACACCGACGGCGCGCCGATCCCCTTGATCGCGCAGGCGGCGCGCAGCGTGTTGACGAGCAGGCACGCCACCGTCATCTGGCCGACGCCGCCGGGCACCGGCGTGATCGCGCCCGCCACGCCGAGCGCCTCCTGATAGGCGACATCGCCGACCAGCTTGTTCTTTCCATCCGCGCCCGGAATGCGATTGATGCCGACGTCGATCACAGTGGCGCCGGGCTTGATCCAGTCGGCCTTGACCATCTCGGGCTTGCCGACGGCGGCGAGCAGCAGATCGGCCTGCTTGCAGATTCCGGCAAGGTCGCGCGTGCGCGAATGCGCGATGGTCACCGTGGCGTTCTCGTTGAGCAGCAGTTGCACCAGCGGGCGGCCCACAAGATTGGAGCGGCCGATGATCACCGCGTTCAGGCCTTCCAGCGAAGCGTGAACCGTTTTCGCAAGGATGATGCAGCCGAGCGGCGTGCAGGGCGTCAGCGCGGTGAGGCCGGTGGCGAGCCGCCCGGCATTGATCGGATGCAGGCCGTCAACATCCTTGGCCGGATCAATGGCGTTGATGACCGTCTGGGTGTCGAGACCCTTCGGCAGCGGAAGCTGCACCAGAATGCCATGCACGTTCGGATCGGCGTTGAGCCTGGCGACCAGCGCCAGCAAATCCTTCTGCGGCGTATCCGCCGCCAGCTTGTGCTCGAACGACGCCATGCCCGCGGCTTCAGTCTGCTTCGCCTTGTTGCGGACGTAGACTTCGGAGGCGGGATCGTTGCCCACCAGCACCACCGCGAGGCCCGGCGTCAGTCCGTGATCGCGCTTGACCCGCGCCACCTCGTCCGCAACGCGGGCGCGCAGATCGGCGGCGATGATTTTTCCGTCAATGATCTTGGCCGTCATCAGGGTCTTTCGTCAGGACTTGTTGGTCAGAAGTTGCAGGGCATCGCCCAGTCTCGAAGGATCGCCATCCACCGCCACCTGCTTGAGGCGCGAGGTCGCACCGGACAGCACGCGCACATGGCTTTTCGGCACATGCAGCGCCCTGGCGAGCAATTCGATCACCGCGCGGTTGGCTTCGCCGCCTTCGGCGATGGCGCGGACCCTGATCTTGACGACGCTGCGGCCATTGGCCAGCGTCTCGATGCCGTCGATCGCATCCAGTCCCCCGCGCGGGGTCACCCGCAGCGCGACGCTGATGCCGTGAACGGAAAAGCGCCAAGGACTGGTCATGCAGGAGTCAAGGAACCGGAAGCCCTCGCGCGGTCAGATCAACAGTTTTGCGATGTTAGGAATCACAACGCTCTGAATAAAAATAATGATGAGGATGATGATGATCGGCGAGATATCCAGACCACCAAGATTGGGCATCATATTGCGGATCGGCCGCAGCACCGGCTCGGTGATCTTGTAAAGGAACTCCGCGACAGCCGCGACGAACTGGTTGCGGGTGTTCACGACGTTGAAAGCGATCAGCCAGGACAGAACCGCCGAGGCGATCAAGACATACACGTATAGCTGCAGCAAATACGATATGAAGGACAGAAGCTCGATCATGTGATCCTGCAATCCCTATTGAAGCGTCACCTCTACCGTTTCGCGGCGGCGCAAACAAGGGAGGTTTCCGAGCCGGATGGCCACCCGGCCCGGCAGACCGGCTCATGTTTTGCGCACGGTCCGGCCACCGGGACCGGCCTGTTCCCGGGCGGCGCCAACGCCGCAAACATTGATTTGGGCGTTCTTGACTTGGCCATGATCGGGATTGTAAATGGCCCCCACTTCATCCGCCGCCATCAGGCAGGCTGATCAAGGGGCCATAGCTCAGCTGGGAGAGCGCGTCGTTCGCAATGACGAGGTCGGCGGTTCGATCCCGCCTGGCTCCACCAGCCTTCGCAGGCTGCGCCTGCTTCGGCTCGGCAAGCCGCATTCAGAACTCTCGAAAGCGAAGCCCGCGGAGGCTGCCGCGGCGTAGCCCAGAGGGCGAAGCCGGGCTCCACAAATTGGAGCCAGCACGCTTTTGCGCGCGTCTTCGACGCACTATGGCAACGAAGCGATCCGGCCCTTGCTTTCTCAAGAATGGATTGCTTCGCTGCGCTCGCAATGACACCAGTCGTCCGCGACGGATTGCCATGAGTGGAGTTCAGGGTCATGACCACCGAAAAATTCCAGTTCCCCGGCTCGGACGGACAGCTTCTGGCGGCGTCCCTTGACCTGCCGGAGGGCGCTCCGGTTGCCTACGCCCTGTTCGCGCATTGCTTCACCTGCGGGCAGAACGTGCTCGCCGCCAGGCGTATCGCCGAGGGGCTGGCGAAGCACGGCATCGCAACGCTGCGGTTCGATTTCACCGGCATCGGCGCCAGCGAGGGCGAATTCGCCAACACGACCTTCTCGTCGAACATCGCAGACCTCGTGCTGGCGGCGGATCACTTGCGCAAGACGAGGCAGGCGCCGTCGATCCTGATCGGCCACAGCCTCGGCGGCGCGGCAATCCTGGCCGCGGCCTCGCTGATTCCGGAAGCAAAATGCGTCGCCACCGTCGCCGCGCCGTCGGACCCGTCACATGTCACGCACTGGTTCAAGGAGCAGATTCCGGACATCCGCGAGAAAGGCGAACTCGAAGTCTCGCTGGCGGGCCGGCCGTTCCGCATCAAGCGCGAATTCCTCGACGATATCGCCGAGCACCGGCTGACGGAAACGGTCGCGAAACTTCACAAGCCGCTGCTGATCTTTCATTCGCCCACCGACAACACCGTCGGCATCGACAACGCGACCCATCTGTTCGTCGCGGCCAAGCATCCCAAGAGCTTCATCTCGCTCACCGGCGCCGATCACCTGCTGTCGCGCAAGCAGGATGCGACCTACGTGGCCGACATGATCGCGCCATGGGCCACGCGCTATCTCGACGCGCCGGAAGCTGGAGGCGCGATTATCGCAGATCCTCCCGCGGGGACCGTCGTGGTGAGCGAAACCCGCGCCAGCAAACTGCAGAATGTGATCGCGGCCGGCCGGCATCGCATTCTCGCCGACGAGCCCGTCGAGGTCGGCGGCATGGACAGCGGACCGGGACCTTACGATTTCCTGCTTGGCGCGCTCGGCGCCTGCACATCCATGACCATGCGGCTCTACGCGGAGCGCAAGGCCATTCCGCTCACGCGGACAACCGTGACGCTGCAACATAGCCGCATCCACGCCAGGGATTGCGAGGATTGCGAGACAAAAGACGGCATGATCGGCAGGATCGACCGCGTCATCGCCATGGACGGCGACCTCGATGCCGAACAGCGGGCGAAACTGATGGAGATCGCGGACAAGTGCCCGGTCCACCGCACGCTGACATCGGAAATCAAGATCGTGACGACGGCGAAAGAGTAGCCGCGCAGAGCGTTATTTCGCCGGCACCTTGGCGCGGCGGGAGCGCGCGAGATAGTCGACAGTCTCGGGGCGATCCCGGAGCCAGCCCGACCAGCGCTTGAGGATCTTCGCGATCCGATCCGGCTCGACGCCGAGCTGCACCATGGCGACGCCGCCATTGACCGATTCGCGATATTCCGCGATCAGCCCGTCGCGCAGCACGAACCGGCTCATGCCGTCGATCACCACGAACTGTCCGGCGAACTGCGGCACCGTCGAGGTGAAACTCGACAGCGACCACGCATAGCCCGTATCGCCATCGCAGACCGGATCGAACATCTCCCAGCGGTAATCGTCGCCCGCGTCGCGATGAAACATGTGCTCCATCATGTGGGCGATCTCGGCGCGGCCCTTGTGCGGGCCATAGATGTAATCGTGATAGACCGCGTCTTCGGTGAAATGCCGCGCGAAGCGGTCGCCGTCACCGGATTCGGCGGACAGCGTGAAATCGTGCAGCAGGCGCGCGAAACTGTCCCGATCCATCCGCCTTACTCTGCCGCGAGCGAGGCGATCTGTCCGCGATCGGGCGCGGGCGGGCGATGCAGCCAGCCATCGAGGAACGCCGTCAGCCACGCGCGCTCCGCAAGATCGTGGACCATGCGGCCATTGAAATGTTCGGCGCGGTTGCGCGCGCCGGGCAGCGACATGCGTTCGTGTCCGCGCGTGGTCCAGCGATGCAGCATCGCGTGAGTCACATCGGGATGAAACTGGATGCCGAAGCAGCGTCCGGTGCGGAAGGCCTGCACCGGAAAGTCGTCGCCTTCCGCCAGTTGCTCGGTGCCCGCGGGAAGATCGAAGCCTTCGCGATGCCACTGATAGACATGATCGGGCCAGTGCGAGCAGAGCTTGCGTCCCGCGTCCGTCGGGCGGATCGGATAGTAGCCGACTTCCGCGCGGCCTTCCGGATGCGGCGCGACCCGGGCGCCGAGATGTTTGGCGAGCATTTGCGCGCCAAGGCAAATTCCGAGGAAGGGGCGCTGCTCTTTCAGCGGGACCGCGAGCCAGTCGATCTCGCGGCGGATAAACTCCTCGGTGTCGTTGGCGCTCATCGGCCCGCCAAAGATGATCGCGCCGGCATAGTGATCGAGGGTTTTAGGCAACGGATCGCCGAACACCGGGCGGCGGACATCGAGCGGATGGCCCATGGCGCGCAGCGCATTGCCAACCCGGCCCGGCGTCGACATCGGCCCATGCAGGACGATCAGGACCGGCAGGGCGGTAAACCGGCCACAGGCGGTCAGGCCAAAAGTCGCTGGACCCAAGGTCTCGAGGCCGACTTCGCCAAGCTGATTACCAACAGGCCGCAGCATCGAATCGTCTTCTTCCATCCCCGGCAAAGGACAAGCGTCTCCATTGAACGCCGAATTTGAAAATATTGTGTTGCGCAGGCGCCGTCGAGACAGGATTACGCGGAGGTGATCTGCGCGCGGGCAAAACGGGAGCGCTCGTCATCCTGAGGGGCGAGCCCCCTTGGGCGAGCCGCGACGGATGAGGGTCAGCCAGCGGCCCCTAGCGCTTCTGCTGCACCCGGGCGACCGAGGCCAGCACCAGGCTGCGTGGCGCGAAGCGCAGCAGGAACGGGATCATCCGCACACCGACCCCCGGCAGCACCAGCCGCTTGTTGGACATCAGCCCGCGATAGCCCGCCCGCGCCACGGCGGCGGCGGACAGGTTGAGCACCGCCGAATCCAGTCCCGGCTTGAAGCCGGCCACGCCCTGAAATTCGGTCGGCACGGTGCCCGGACAGAGCGCCGTGACCCGCACGCCCTTCGGCCCCAGTTCGCCCCGCATCGCTTCGGTGAACGACAGCACATAGGCCTTGGTGGCGTAGTAGACCGCCATGCGCGGTCCCGGCAGGAACGAGGCGATGGAGGCGACGTTCAGAATGCCGCCGCGATGCCGGACGATGCTCTCGGCAAAGCGCAGGGTCAGGTCGGTCAGCACGCGGACGTTCAGATCCACCATCGCGAGCTGCTGAGCGCGGTCGAGATCGACGGCCTCGCCGAACAGGCCGTAGCCCGCATTGTTGACGACGGTTTCGACGTCGGCGTCCATCTGCTTCAGCGCTGCCGTGATTGTCCCGCAGGCGTCCGGCGCGCACAGATCGCAGGCCAGAACCGCAGGGCGCGGGTGCCCGGCAGCGGCGATCTCGTCGGCGAGTTGCCGCAGACGATCCTCGCGGCGCGCCACAAGCACCGTGTTCGCGCCGCCTGACGCGAAAATTCGCGCCAGCTCGGCGCCGATGCCCGAGGAGGCGCCCGTGATCAGCGTGACACGTTTGGTCATGAATGCATGTCGTCGGTCAGATTTGGCGGGATAAGGCGCAAAAGGAAAACTTTGACAATATGGCGGGTCAGGATGTCGTATCGGAGGCGAGGCGTCCATCGGCAACGCGATGCTTGAGATTGAGGCGGTCGCGCGATGAAATGCCGAGCAGGTCCGCGGCGCGCCAGACCACATTGTCCTCGAATTCGGTGACATGGCCGTCGGCGTAGACCAGCTCCCACATCATTTCGATGATGCGAAGACGGCCCTCCTCATTGACGGAGCGCATGATCACACTGGTGAAGTGATAGAGATCGACGGCTTCGCCCTCGACCAGCGTGGCGTCGGCGATCAATTTGGCGGCCATGCCCGGATCGAGATCGAAGCGATATTCAAGCAGCGCGTGCAGCTTGCGCTTCTCGGTCTCCGATGGCTCGCCGTCGAGCGAAATGACATGGATGAGAAGCGCGGCCGCGGCCAGCCGGTAGTCGCCATCGGCAAAGGTGCGTGTCTCGGCTCCGGAGGGAGAAACAACATCGGCGATGAAATGGCGCAATCTGTCGAGCATCAATCTCTGCTATCGGACACGAACCTGGACACGGACATCATTCTCGAAAAAGCGAACGCGCTCCCTCACCATCACGTCCGGACCAAAGTCTAGGACACAAGATCGTCAGGTTCTATGGCCTGAAAATGAAACTCTGGCAATCTCGGGACGGGTTCCCGGTTGCCGGGTTGCGTCAAACCGCCCCGCCCCGGCCCTAACGACACATGGCCGTCATGGAATTTCGTAGATCACCACGCTGTCGGAAATCCCCCGCAATTCAACGGTTTTTTCCGCCGGGGTCAGCCCGGCCTTGTCCAATAGCTCCATGACCGCGGGCGATTTGACCACCGGCTCCGTGGCATTGATGGCGCGTTCGGTCGCCTGACCCTGGACCCGGGCCGCGATGTTGACGGTCTGGCCGAAATAGTCCTGCCGCTCGTTCAACATCACCGCCAGGCACGCGCCCTCGTGAATGCCGATCTTGACCAGCAGGTCCTTTGTGCCGCGCTCCGCGTTGAGGGCGTCCATCGCCTTGCGCATGCGAATGCCCGCGGCCACCGCCTGCTCCGGACGGACGAAAGTCGCCATCACCGCATCACCGATGGTCTTCACCACAGCGCCCGCCTCCGACGCGATGATTTCCAGCAACGCGCGGAAATGCGCCCGCACCAGATCGAACGCGGCGAGGTCGCCGACCCGCTCGTAAAGCGCGGTCGATCCCTTGAGATCGGTGAACAGGAAGGTCAGCGAGGTGATCTTGAGGCGCTGGTCGATGGTGAGATTGTCGGCCTTGTAGAGATCGCGGAATGTCTGGTTCGCGAGAATCCGTTTCGCGGTGACGATCGGCTTGCGCTTGCCGAGCAGGTCGTGGAGCGCATCGCCCGCGATCCAGATCGACGGCAGCACGCGCTGCCCGGACTGGTTGTCGAGCGACAACCGCAGCGGACCGGGGCGCATCTCCACAGTGCCGGTCGGCGCATGCACCCCGTCGAAGGTCAGCGAGGCGTTCTGCTTGTCTTTGGTCGGCTCGCCCTTGACGTCGAGGAACAGCGCCGAGTGCGTCACCGGCTCGAACACGATAACGAACTCCGCGGGCAGTTGCAGCGACAGCACGGCCCGCTCGCCCGGAGCAAGCTCGACCGCTTCCAGCGTGGCCTCATTCACCAGGCGGGAGAAGGAGTCTTCGTTGATGTCGATGCCCGAGCTCCAGAAAATCTGGCGCCAGTAGTCCCAGCTCGGCAGCGTTTGGGGATCGTGCGCCGCGATCCGGCGCACGCGCGGGCTGACGGTGAACGCCACCTCGACCTGATCGTCGATGGAGGCCTGATAGCCGGCCGCGCACAGGCCACAGTGATAGTCTTCAGGCTGCAACTGCTTGAGCGTGTCATGCGCGCCGAGCACGCCGCTGCAGCCGGGGCACAGCACATTCCAGGTCAGATCGAAAATGCCGATCTGCGAGGCATGCAGAAACCCGGAGATGACCTTCTCTTCGCCAAGGCCCGTGCGCGCGGCGAATTCAATCAGGTTGATCCGGTTCAGCTCATGATCGGCGCCGGTTTCGACCAGACGCTGGATCGCGTCCGCCACCTTCGGATCGGCGGTCTGCTTCAGGGTCGCATACAGGGAGTTGAAGTCGCTCATGGGCCGCAGTCTACGGCAGAGCGGCCGGGTATCCAAGTAATGCATTTAACGGATCGGCCGGAGCGAAGCCCCGGCCGGTCACGTTTTCGCGTCAGTTCCCGTAGAGATAAGTCGGCAGCCACAGCGCCATACCGGGCCACATGTACATCAGGACCATGCAAAGGATGACGATCAGCATGTAAGGCATCATGCCGGCAAAAATCTTGTTCAGCGTGACATGCGGCGGCGCGACGCCTCGCAAATAAAAGGCGGACATGGCGACCGGCGGCGACAGGAACGCCGCCTGCAAATTGACGAACACCAGCACGCCCCACAGGATCGGATCGATACCGAAGTGCTTCAGCAGCGGCAGGAAGATCGGTACGAAGATGATGATGATCTCGGTCCATTCCAGCGGCCAGCCGAGGATGAAGATGATCACCTGCGACAGGATCATGAACTGGACCGGCGTCAGGTTCATCGACAGCACCCACTGCTCGATCAGACTCTGACCGCCGAGAAGGGCGAACACCGCCGAGAACAGCGCCGAGCCGACGAACAGCCAGCACACCATTGATGTGGTCTTGGCGGTCAGGAACACCGCTTCCTTGGTGCGCTTCCAGTTCAGCGTTCGCGCCTGCAACGCGAGCAGGAGCGCACCGGCAGCGCCGATCGCCGCGGATTCTGTCGCGGTTGTGATGCCCAGCAGAATAGCGCCCAGCACGAGCACAATCAAAAGCGCCATCGGCATGACTGACGAACTGAGCAGTTTCACAACCTGAAGACGCTCCGCGCTCATGCGCAAATAGTAACGCACGATCATCGCCGTCGCGGCCACGGCCATAATCGCGAAGGTGACGTAGAAACTGGTCGCGACGCCCGCTTCGGCGGCGGAATCGGCCGTCTCGGCTGGCGCGCCGAGCTGCTCGATTCCCTGCACCGCGTCCTCGGCGCCGCGTTGCGGGTGGATGACGACATACCACCAGAGCAGGCCGAGGATGCCTGATGTCAGCACGAACGGGACCAGCATCACGGCGGCATTGGCGAGCAGCCGGCGGTAGGTGAGAGGCCCGTTCTCCGTCTCGATCGCGACGGCCTTCGACGGCGACAGCAGGGACCGGACCAGACCGGATGCCATGTTCGGGGAATAGGCTTTCTGGAACCGGCGCATCCAGTCCGGCACCGGGATGCGGGTCTCCTCCTCCGAGAGCGGCGGCGCGATCGCCGGATTGATGACAGCACGGCCGATCACATACAGGACGTACAGAAACGCGAGGAAAAGGCCGGGAAACATTGCTGCCGCATAGAGCTTCACGACCGACTGCCCTGCGACGGCCGCATAGACGATGATCATGATGGACGGCGGAATCAGGATGCCGAGCGTGCCGCCGGCGGTGATCACGCCGGCCGAGAGCTTCACATCATAGCCCGCGCGCAACATCGGCTGGAGGGCGACGACGCCCATCAAGACGACCACCGCGCCGACGAGCCCGGTCGCCATCCCCCAGAAGGCACACACAACAAGCGTTGTCACAGCGAGAGACGCCGGGGTGCGGCGGAACACGAGTTGCACCGCGTAGAACATCTTGTCGACGAGCGCCCCGCGCTCCATCACGTAGCCCATCAGCACGAACAGGGGAATCGCGATCAGGACATCGTTGGTCATCGCGCCGTAGGTACGCTGGACCATCAGATCGAAGACGCGGTTGTCGAACCAGTATTCGCCCGGGACGTAGAAAGCGTAGAAACCGAAGAAGACGCCAAGGCCCATCAGCGTGAAAGCCGTGGGGAAACCCATCATGATGGCGCCCACGATGAGGCCGAGCATCAGCAGTCCGAGTACGGGATCGCTCATTTCAACAAATCTCCGCCCATGCCGCGCTTCCGTGCGGTCTCCTCGATGTTCTGCGCGTGGTCGATCGCTTTTCGCTTTACTTCCTCGTCAACGAACTCGCTGTCAGCGAGCTGATCCTCGATGACGTCGATCTCGGATACGTCCTTCAGGCGCGTGGGCCACGAACCGGTCCGGAGACAGATGACGCAGCGCGCGATCTCCGCCGCGCCCTGCAGCAGCAAAAGCGCACCGGCGAGCGGGATCATGAACTTGAATTGCCAGACCGGCGGCCCGTCGGCGGTGATGTTGGAGTGTTCGTCGATGCGAAAGGAGAGAACGGCGTAGTCCCAGCCTGCATAGGCCAGGGCCGCGACCCCCGGCAGGAAGAACGTCACGTAGAGCATGAGATCGAACGTCGCTTGCGTGCGCGGCTTCATCGAACCGTAGAGGAAGTCGCCGCGGACATGGGCATTCTGGGCCAGCGTGTAGGCCCCGCCTATCATGAACAGCGTACCGTACAGCATGTTCGAGGCGTCGAAAATCCATGCCGTCGGCATGTTCAGGACATAGCGCTTGAAGACTTCCGCGCAGACAAGAAACGTCAGTCCGACGATCAGCCAAGCCGCGGCTTTGCCGGTCCACGTACTGATGCCGTCGATGGTATGCAGAACACGTTGCGCTCTCATGGGACGCCGTAACCTGTGATGAAGGAAGCCGGACTAACTCTTGAAACGATACAAAGCATCACCCGGGATTGTCATCCCGGATGATGCGCTGCTCGTGCTGATTATTGCGTCAGGTCTTCTTCTTGGCGTTCGGCCCGAAGTAGTGGTTATAGGCCATACGACGGCTGACCACCGTATCCTGCTCCCACTGGGTCGCCCGTTTGGCGAAGGCCAGTTGGGATTCAACGATCTCCTTGAACAGCGGATTTTCCGCCGACTTCTTGGCCGCGACCTGATCGAAAATCTCAAGCTGTTTCTGCAACACCGCATCCGGTGTCTTGTAGAACTTCACCTTGTCCTTCGACTGCATCTCCTCGTAGTCCTTGGAATAGCGGTCGATCGCCTTCCAGGCCATGTCCTGACCCGCTGCTTCCGCAGCGTTGTCGAGGATCGCCCGGATCTTCGCCGGCAGCGCGTTGTACTTGTCCTTGTTGAACATGATCTCGAACTGCTCGGCGTTCTGGTGGTAGCTCTGCAGCATGCAGACCTTGGAGACGTCCGGGAATCCGAGCACGCGATCGGACGACGCATTGTTGAACTCCGCCGCGTCGAGCAGACCGCGATCCAGCGCCGAGACGATTTCACCGCCGGGCAGTGCGTTGACCGCCGCGCCCATGCCGCTGAAGACGTCGATCGAGATGCCGACGGTGCGGAACTTGACGCCCTTGAGATCGTCGGCCTTGGTCACCGGCTTCTTGAACCAGCCGAGCGGCTGGGTCGGCATCGGGCCGTACGGGAACGAGACGACGTTTGCACCGATCGAGTTGTAGAGCTTTTCGAGAAGCTGCTTGCCGCCACCGTACTTGTGCCAGGCGAGCAGCATGTTGGCGTCCATCGCATAGCCCGGCCCCGAACCCCACAATGCCAGCGCATTCTGCTTGCCGTAGTGATAGGCCAGCACGCCGTGACCGCCGTCGAGCGTTCCCTTGGACACCGCTTCGAGCAGTTGGAAGGCCGGGACCACCGCGCCCGCGGGCAGCACTTCGATCTTGAGATCGCCGCCGGTCATGTCGTTGACCTTCTTGGCGTAGTCGAGCGCGTATTCGTGGAAGATGTCCTTCGCCGGCCATGTGCTCTGGAAGCGCATGCTGGTCGGACCCGTTTGGGCGAGAGCCGGCGTAGCTACCGAGGCCGCTGCGCCTGCGGCGGCAACTTTCAGGAAGCTGCGGCGGCTGGACGTTTTCTCGCTGGACGTTTTCTCGCTGGATGTCTTGTCCTTATGTCGTTTGGTCATGGCGTTCTCCCCTGCTTGAGCCGTTTCTTTCCGAAGCGGCCTTTATGATTGATGACAAGACAAAGGCTTGCGGGGAGGTTTGGCAAGAATCATCGGATGAATGCGACTCTTCGACGCGGCTTGCGCGCATCGGCTCTAAGACTTTGGAACAAGATCGGCACGCTCGCATGTTTACGGTTCGCGCGCCTCGCCGCATCGCAATACGGCGCGCGTGATGTCCAGAACATCAGATCGCGCGCGGTGTGATCCGGAACATCGGGGAACGATCCGGCTGGGTCGTCACCACGCCGACCGGCGTCACCGGCGCATGGTCCAGAAGCTCAACCTTGAACGCCGCGATCAGCTTGGCCAGCGCCAGCGTCGCTTCGGTCAGCGCGAACTGCGCGCCGATGCAGACCCGCGGCCCGACGCCGAACGGCAGATAGGCGAAGCGATCCGGCGGCGGGTTGCCGGGCAGGAAACGCGACGGCCGGAAGGCATTGGGCTGATCCCACAGCTTTTCGTGGCGATGCAGCAGCCATGGCGAGATCAGCACCACGTCCTTTTTCGCGATGTCGGCCCCGGGCACCGCGTCAGGACCTGCGGCGGCGCGCACAATCAGGAAGGCCGGCGGATACAGCCGCATGGTCTCGTCCAGCACCGCGCGGGTGAACGTCAGCCGCGCGGCGTCGGGCGGCCCGCTTGCGAGCGCGCGCGATGCTTCCGCCGCCAGTTCATCCTGCGTCGCCGGATCGAGCGCCAGCAGATAGAGCGACCAGAACAGCGCGGTCGCGGTGGTCTCGTGTCCGGCCAGAATCATGGTCGAGACCTGATCGCCAAGCTGCTCGTCGGTGAACGCTTCGTTCGTTTCCGGATCGCGGGCCGCCACCATCAGGCCGAACAGATCATGTGGCGCGGTATCGCCTGCGCTTTTTGCGCGGCGCTCGGAAATCAGCGTGCGCATGAACCGCGTCCAGCGCCGACGGAACATGGCGCGGGAGATATCCCTCGGGCTCGGCCAGCCCGGCGGCAGCAACAAATCGAAGAAGCGCGGCTGCGCAAGCCGCTCGCCGTAGTCGTTGACGAAGTCGCGCAAGGCTGCGCCATGCCTGTCGATCTCGAACGAGAACATCGTCCGCCCGGCGATGTCGAGCGCCAGCCGCTGCATGGCCTCGCGCAGATCGACCGGCACGCCGGTCTGTGTCCGCAGCGTACCGATCGCATCGTCGGTGGCTGCCAGCATGTGCGGGATGAGCAAAGGAATCGCGCGCGGCGCAAAGGCCGGCGCGAGCGTGCGCCGCTGGTTTTTCCAGGCCTTGCCCTCCGCCAGCAGAAGCCCCTCGCCGAGAATCGGCCGCAGCACGCGGAAGGCGGCGGGCGTACGGGTGTAGTTTTCGTAGTTCTCGACCAGGATGTGCCGGATCGCATCCGGCGTGTTGAGGATGAAGCTGCTGCGCCCGAAGAAGCGGCCCTTGACGATGTCTTCCTCGTAGGCGCGCGGCCCCCAGCTTGCGATGGCGTTGCTGCGGATCAGGGCGAGACGTCCGAGCGCCGACAGATCGTCCGGCGCCAGCGGCGGCCGCGGCGGAACGAGCGGCGGGCGCTTCACGGGAGCGTCGAGAATTTCGGCAGTGCTCATCCTGCTGTGACTCCAGCGTCGAAATATTGGCACCCGGATCGGGCCTCACGGTACACCTCCCGGCGCGTGGAGCGAAACAGTCCAAAACAGCGCAATTGAGGCTGCCGGGGACAGCGTGTCACAAGGCCGTAACGATCGCCCGCCGGCGCGCCGGCGCGGCGTCATAGCTGCCGCGCGCGGACGGCGCTTGATATTTCACATGTGAAATATATACTGGAGGACGAATGAAACCGGATCGGCGGCTGATTTTCCTGATGACTGTGGGCTACCGCAGGCTTCAGCGTGGCCTTGAGCAGGAGATGCTGGCGCAGGACGGCCTGACCTCGGCGCAGTCGGGCGTGCTGTTTTTTCTGGGACAGAACGACGGCGCCCTGATCGGCGATGTCGCCGGTGCGCTCGACCTCGTGCCGTCGGCGACGACCGGCCTTGCCGACCGGATGGAGCGCGCCGGGCTGATCGAGCGCAGGCGCGACGAAAAGGATGGCCGCGCCCAGCGCGTCTATCTGACCGACGAAGGAAAGAGGGTTCGCAAGCGCGCGGTGGCGCGGGCGCAGGCCATCAACGCCAGGCTGATGGACGGGTTCACCGACAGCGAAATCGACGTGGTGTCGCGCTGGCTGACCAGCCTGCAGACCAAGTTTCCGAAGGACAGTTCTTGATTTCGACAGAAGGACCGAAGACCATGACCGAGTTTGTGAAGAGTGAGCTTGAATCCGGCATCCTGACCGTCACGATGGCGCGTCCGGACAAGAAGAACGCGATCACCAACGCCATGTATGCCGCGCTCGCGGATGCGCTGGAGCGCGCGGAGACGGATTCTGCAGTTCGCGCGGTGGTGTTTCAGGGCGATGGCGACAGCTTCACCGCGGGCAACGACATGGCCGACTTCGCGGCGCAGTCGAAGGACCCAACGGTCACAAGTCATGTCGGACGATTCCTGCAGAATCTTGCCGTCTCGACCCGGCCGCTGGTCGCCGCCGTGCAGGGCAACGCGGTTGGCATCGGCACCACCATGCTGCTGCATTGCGATCTTATCTATGTCGCGCCGACCGCGCGTCTCATCACGCCGTTCGTCAATATCGCGCTGGTGCCGGAAGCGGCCTCGACACATCTGTTGCCCGCCCGCGTCGGCTATGCCCGCGCCTACGAGATGTTCGCCTTCGGCGAACCGGTGAATGCCGAGACCGCCGTGGCGATGGGTCTCGCCAACGCGGTCGTTCCGCTGGATCAGCTTCGCAGCAAGGCCCATGAAGCCGCCGTCAAGCTCGCGAAACGGCCGGCGGGATCGCTGTCGCAGACCAAGGCCCTGATGCGAAATCCGCAGGCGATCTCGGCGCAGATGGAGCGCGAAGGCGCGATCCTGCGCGAACGGCTCAAGGGCGCGGAGGCGCGCGAGGCTCTCACCGCGTTCGCCGAACGCAGACAGCCGGATTTTTCAAAGATCGCGGGCTGAGACTCATTCGATGGATCGGAGCAGGCCGTTCGCGCGCGCGGGCGGCCTGCTGTCGCATGAAAACCGGTCTCGGAGATCAGCAGCCCCGGCAGATGCTTCTGAGCTGGCGCGACAGCGCCGCATCTTCCGCATTCATGCGCTCCAGCGGCGCACTCGGCTTCTGCTTCGCGGCGGCTTCCGCTTTCCTTGCGTCCAGCGCCTTCGCCTGCCGCTCGTAACAGGCTTCGCGCTCCGGCTTTGAATTGATGAAGCGGCACTGCTCGACTTTCGCAATGGCAGGGCCAGCGCCGACAAGGGCGGCGAGCAACATTGCGGTTGGCAGGAGTTTCATCGGGCCGATGCCTTCAAGATGCGAAGCCACATGAAAATGCGAAGCCACATGCGGGCGCAGCACGCCAGTCTTCAAGACCGGGAAAGTGGTGCCGCCTATAGGATTCGAACCTACGACCCCATCATTACGAATGATGTGCTCTACCAGCTGAGCTAAGGCGGCAAAACGCGAAATCGGTATCCGCACCTGATACTTGCCAGCGCCCCGCTTTGCAACATGGCGGGAGGTTTTATCTGGCCCCGATCAGGCTTGATCAGACCTGAGATGAAATTGCCTGCGATATCCTAATCAACTGACAAGACGGGACAAAAATCCCTTCCAGCCGCCCTGCTGCGCCGGTTCCGGACGCTCCGGATCGTCAAATTCGTCATGAACCACCTCGTCCGGGACGCCCGGATCGTCCGGCGCGCGGACGATGGGGATGACCGCCGGGATTCGCGGCGCATCCGGCTTTTCGATATCGCGGCGGGGACGAAACACGGGCGGCGGGACATTGGCGGCAACCGCAGGCGCGGCGGGGGCCGGCGGGACAGCGGGTGTCTCCGCCGGCTCCGGCGGCTGATTGTCCTGCGATGTCGCAGGCGCTGGCAGCGATACGGCCGGGGTCACATCCAGCGGAGCCGGCAGCGCGGGCTCATCCGCGATCTCGGCCTCGAGCACCGGCGCTTTGTCGGACGGAAGCGCGGCCACCGGCGTCAGCCACTGGAACGCATCGAGCCGTCCCGTCACCGGCGACACCGGACGCCAGCGTTCGGAGACGTACCCGTCCGCGGTCCAGGCCGGATCGAGCGCGGCGCGTACCGCGCGTTGCATCCAGAGCCGGGCGTTTCCGCTTTCGCCGTGCTCGGCGCGCTCAAGCTCTGCCATCAAAATGGCAACGCGCTGGGTCGGCGCCTCGATGAATGGCGCAAGCGCCTCGCGCGCGCGGGCGAATTCTTTCGCATCAATCGCTGCCCGCGCCACCGCCAGCGCGCCTTCGATATGCCCCGGGGCTTTCACGGCGAGCTTCTCGACGCGGCCGAGGCGATTGAGCGCGGAATCGCCGAGACGCACATGAGCATAGGCATCGGCAAGATCGGGATGCGGCTGCGCGGTCCATGCGGCCTCGATCGCCTGCATGGCGCGGCGGGTCTGGTTGTTCTCGCTGAGAAACTTGGCGGCCAGCGTCGCGGCGGGCACCAGCGTCGGCGCGAGCTTCACCGCTTCCATCACACTCGCGCGGGACTTGTCGCGGTCGGACGTTTCCAGATCGAGCGCGCGCGCTGTCAAAAGCACGCCGCGCTGGCGCTTGTAGGGCGCAGGATCAATCAATCCCGCTGCGAGATTGTTCTCGAGAATCTTCAGCGCGCCGTCCCAGTCGCCTTTACTGCAGCGGAAGCCGAGGACCGCATGCGACGCCCAGGCCGACGCCGGCGCGGTCTTCAAGGCCTCTTCAGCAAGCGCAACCGCTGAATACGCATCATCGCGGCGCTGCGCTTCGACGAACAATCCACGCAGGCCGAGCAGCCGCGTGTCCTTGCGCTCCGCCATGGCATGAAAGGCGCGCTGCGCCCCTTCGCTGTCGCCATGAAGCTGCGCGGTCTGTGCGTGCAGCAGCATCGCCAGCGGGTCCTGATTTGCGAGCCGCTTCGCCACATCGGCATGGCGGCGCGCGGCAAAATGATCGCCGGTGCCGATGGCGATCAGCCCCTGTGTGATAGCGTTGCGGCCCTTCGCCTGACGCCGCTCGCGCCTAAGTCTGCGCAGCCGTTCCGGCGCGCGCAGGAAGCCGCGGACAATCGCCCAGATCAGCATCGCCGCGCACACGACAGCCAGCAGCGCAAGCGCCAGCACCGGCAAGGACGTATCGACCCGCCAGTGACTCCATGACAGCGTGACATCGCCGGTCTGGTCGGCGACCACGGCAGCGCCGAGCGCGACAACGCCGACCAGAAAAAGAAACAGGATGATCCGGATCATGATGTGTCCTATCGCGCCGGTTTCGAGATCGCGGTCAGCGTGTCCATTGTGAACTGCTCGGAAGCCGTCAGCGCCTTCTCGCGGCCATCGACCTTTGCGATCCATGGCCGCACCTGGGCAAGTTCGCCCGGCGGCAGTAGCTGCAGTTCACGTTTTGCCGCATTGACATCGCTCCGTTGCGCGGCGGCCGTTGCGCGCGCGATGATGCCCGGCGCGCCGCTGGCTTGCGCGTCGGTGCGCTGAATGCGGACCAGCTTGGCGAAACTCTGTGCAAGGCGCTCGACAATGCCCGACGGCGCGGGCGGCGTCTCGGGCTTCGTCGCCAATTGGGGCAACAGGCCGAGCAATTCCTTGCTCAGTGCATCTGCATCGGGAATGCCCGTATGCGCGAATGGATCGAGTGCTTTCAATGCATCGGCATCACCGGCAACAGAACGCGCGTCCGCAAGCTCGGCGACATAAGGCGAGCCGCGGCGCACCGCCTTGTCGAGATGGATCAGCGCGTCCAGTCTGCGCAATCTCGGATCTTCCGGCGGAGCGGGCGGCGGAGATGGGGGCGCCGCCGCTGCCGCTGTCAGCGCGGCGGTTGCGCGCTCGATCTTGTTGAGCCGCTCTTCGAGCGCCGACGTGTCACCCGATGCAGCGGGCATTGATCCCGCCGCCTGCGGAGAAGCCGATTTAAAATCGTTGAGCGCGGCGGCGATCTTTCCGCTTTCTGTCTGTATGGCGGTAATATCGCCGCGCAGCGACGCCAGCGTTTTCTCCACCGCATCGAGACGAGCCGCCAGCGCGGGATCGGTCACCGGCTTCGGCGCGGCAACAGGCTTCGCCACATCGGATTCGACCTTTGCCAAACGCGCTCCAAGCGTCTCGACATCGCTCTTGCTCACCACATCGGCGGACGGCTTCGGTGGCGGCACATCCAGCCAGCCCGTGGACTTCGCCACACCGAGCACCAGGGCGGCGGCGGCGGCACCGGTGAACGCGGACAGGACAATCGGCGCGGCCCGCGACGGCGCTTTCGGTTCGGGCGGTGGCCGATGATGTTCCGAAGCGGACTTCTCCGCCTCATTCACCTCGGACGGCGCATCCGGCGCAGGCGTGCTTTCGGAAACGTCGGAGGCGGTCAGGTCGATGGTTGGCGGTGGACGTTTTGCGGCATCAAAGCCGCCCGGCTTGTCTTGCTTGTCGTCGTCCATCGAACACTCCCTGCGCATCGAACTCGATACTAGCAGATTCTCCAAGCCTCGCCCGCTCCAATCAAGGAGACGATGCCTTGACCATTCTGTCCACCACGTCCAGCAAGGTTTTTTCGTCAGGCGCGCGCGCGGCCGCCACCTGCGTCGCACCCGCCTCGCGCAAAACGCCCGCGACAGCTTCGGAGATACAGCATTGCGGCAAGGCCAGGGCGGATATTTCCACACCATCGGCCCGCGCCGCTTCGACATAGGCCCGCGCGCTGCGGCGGGAATAATGCATCACCGCGCCAACGGCGCCCGCGCGAAATGCGCTGCTGACCGCCTCGGAAAAGCCCGCCACCGGCACCATGCGATAGGCCGTGCGCGTCACCACTGTAAATCCGCGCGCGCCAAGCTCTCCGGCGAGATCGCGCGTGAGGTCGGCACCCGCCACGTAGCACAGCACAGCCTTCTTCTTCAGTTTGCCTGCCGCAGCGTTTTCGGTGATCCGCTCACGCAACGAGATGGCGTCGCCATCCGCGACCGTGATGTTGGTAAAGCCTGCTTCGCGCGCAACCTGCGCGGTATGTTCGCCCACCGCGAAAACCGGCAGGAGCGTCAGCCGTGGACGAGCCGCGTGATTTTCAATGGCGCGGACGGCGTTCGCGCTGCTCAGGATCACGGCGTCGAAGGCAATCTCGCCGTCGTCCTCGAATGCAACCGGCTCGAACCGCAGCATCGGCGACAGCAGCACCTCATGCCCCCTTGCCCGCAAGGCGGCGGCGGTCTTGTCATTATCCGGCGCCGGGCGTGTGACAAGAATGGCCATTTATGAAGCTCTCCAGATCTCAAGCAAGGATAGCCCGCCTGACGATTTCACGTTATGAACCCCTTCAATGACGGCCAGTTAGCGGGTCCAAGGGAAACGCCGGATCGGCCACAAACGCAAGGACTGAAATTGGCGAGCAAGCGGACATTGGTGCTGGGGATCGAGACCACCTGCGACGAAACCGCCGCCGCCGTGATCGAGCGGCAGCGTGACGGCTCGGGCAGGATTCTCTCCAACATCGTGCGCTCGCAGATCGACGAGCATGCGCCGTTCGGCGGCGTGGTTCCCGAGATCGCGGCGCGCGCCCATGTCGACATGCTCGATGGCATTGTCAGTGCCGCCATGAAGGAAGCCGATATCGGCTTCGGCGACCTCAGCGCGGTCGCCGCCGCTGCCGGACCCGGGCTGATCGGCGGCGTCATCGTCGGCCTCACCACAGCGAAGGCGATCGCGCTGGTGCATGACACGCCGCTGATCGCGGTCAATCATCTCGAAGCGCATGCGCTGACGCCGCGCCTGACCGTGCCGCTGATGTTTCCTTACTGCCTGTTCCTCGCGTCCGGCGGCCACACCCAGATCGTCGCCGTGCTCGGCGTCGGAAAATATGTGCGCCTCGGCACCACGCTGGATGACGCCATGGGCGAAGCCTTCGACAAGGTCGCCAAGATGCTGGACCTGCCCTATCCCGGCGGCCCGCAGGTGGAGCGCGCGGCGGCGAGCGGCAATCCCGCACGCTTCGCATTTCCGCGCCCCATGGTGGGGCGGCCCGACGCGAATTTCTCGCTGTCCGGATTGAAGACCGCAGTGCGCAACGAGGCGACGCGCCTGATGCCGTTCGAGCCGCAGGATGTTGCCGATCTTTGCGCGAGCTTTCAGGCCGCCGTGCTTGAGGTCACCGCGGATCGCATCAGCGTCGGACTCAAACTGTTCCAGGAAAAATTCGGCGCGCCGCGCGCGCTGGTCGCCGCTGGCGGCGTCGCCTCGAATCTCGCGATCCGCAATGCGCTGCACGAAATCGCAGGGCGCGCGCAGACCACACTGATCGTTCCGCCGCCCGCGCTCTGCACCGACAATGGCGCGATGATCGCATGGGCCGGTGCGGAACGGCTCGCGCTGAAAATGATCGACGACATGGACAGCGCGCCGCGCGCACGCTGGAAGCTCGATGAGACGACATCGACCCCGCTGAAATTCGCCAACACGCGGGCAAGGCACTAAGGCATGATCCCGAAAAGTGGGCACCGGTTTTCGGATAAGATCATGCCTTCAAGAATGAAGACGCTATGATCGCGCATCAGACCATCTCCGTCGTCGGTGCGGGCGCGTGGGGCACGGCGCTCGCCAACGCGGCAGCGCGGGCGGGACGCGATGTCACGCTTTATGCGCGCGATCATGCCGCCGCGGACAGGATCGCGCAGACGCGCGAGAATCCGAAACTGCCCGGCATCCAGCTTGAAAAGACCATCACTGTCACCAGCGATCTTGCACAGGCGAGCCGCGCAAGCGCCATTCTGCTGGTGACGCCCGCGCAAAGCCTGCGCGAGGCGGCGCTCGCACTTGCGCCGCATCTGGCAAAGGGCACGCCGGTCATCGTCTGCGCCAAGGGCATCGAGCGCGGCACCCACAGATTCATGACCGAAATCGTCGCGGAAGTTGCGCCGGACGCCGTGCCCGCGATTCTGTCAGGTCCCAGTTTCGATATTGACGTCGCGCGCGGGCTGCCGACCGCCGTGACCCTTGCGACGGCCAATGAACCGCTCGCCAAGGCATTGGTCCATGCGCTCGGCTCGGCCACCTTTCGCCCCTATCACTCGACCGATGTGCGCGGTGTCGAAATTGGCGGCGCGGCGAAGAATGTGCTGGCCATCGCGGCGGGGATTGTCGCGGGCCGCAAGCTCGGCGCGTCGGCGCTGGCGGCGCTGACCACACGCGGCTTCGCCGAACTGATGCGGCTTGGTCTGGCCTGCGGCGCGAAATCCGAAACCATCGCGGGCCTGTCCGGCCTCGGCGATCTCTTGCTGTCATGCTCGACACCGCAGTCGCGCAACTTCTCGCTCGGACTTGCGCTCGGACGCGGCGAGACGCCAGACCGCGGCAAGCTGGTGGAAGGCGAGTTTACCGCGCCGGTGCTGATCGAGCTGGCGGCCGAAAAGAATGTCGAAATGCCGGTCGCCAATGCGGTGGCGGCGATTCTCGGCGGCGCGGTGACCGTGGATGCCGCCATCGAGGCGCTGCTGACGCGGCCGTTCCGTAGCGAAGGATAGGGGAAGCAATAATGGCCTACTGGCTCGTGAAATCGGAACCCTCGGTCTGGTCATGGGATCAGCAGGTTGCGAAAGGCGCCAAGGGCGAAGCCTGGACCGGCGTGCGCAATCACACCGCCAAGCTCAACATGATGAAGATGAAGAAAGGCGACCGCGCTTTCTTCTATCATTCCAATGAGGGCAAGGAGATTGTCGGCATTGTCGAGATCGCGAAGGAGCACTATCCCGATCCGACCGACAAAACCGGCAAGTTCGTCTGCGTCGACATCAAGGCCGACAAGCCGCTGAAGACGCCGGTCACCCTCGAAGCCATCAAAGCCGACAAGAAGCTCGCCGGGATGGAGCTGGTGAAACTGTCGCGGCTGTCGGTGCAGAGCGTGACGCCGGAGCAGTGGAAACTGGTCTGCAAGATGGGCGGGATTTAAGCCAGTTTTTCGTCGTCCGGCGAAGGCCAGAATGTCGGGGCATACGTCCACTTCTCTTCACACATGACACTTGAACAACAGCCCATCAGCGACAAGTCCGCCTTCATCCGCGCCAACACGCGGCTGCGGCCGGTGCCGCTCGTTCCCGAGATTTCGCTGTTTGTGGCCGATGAAGCGGTCCCGCTCTGGCACAAGACCGAAGAAGAACTCGGCGAAGCCGGATTGCCTCCGCCGTTCTGGGCCTTCGCCTGGGCGGGAGGTCAGGCGCTGGCGCGTTATGTCCTCGACAATGCGAATCTGGTGCGCGGCAAAACGGTGCTCGATCTCGCCAGCGGATCGGGGCTTGTCGGCATCGCCGCCATGAAGGCCGGTGCGGCTTCCGTGACTGTCGCCGATATCGACGCCTTCGCCTGCGCCGCCGCGGCACTGAATGCCGCCGAGAATGGCGTCGCGATCGCCACCTGCGGCAACGACCTTCTTGCCGGCGGGAATCCGGAGCGCTGGGACGTGATCCTCGCGGGAGATATTTTCTATGAACGCGATACCGCGCAACGCGCCTATGATTTTCTGTCCGGTCATGCAGCACAGGGCGCAACCATTCTGATCGGCGACCCCGGACGCAGCTATCTGCCCCGCGACAAATTGCGCAGGATCGCTGATTACAGCGTGCCGGTGACCCGCGACCTTGAAGATGCGGAAATCAAGAAAACCGCGGTCTGGAGCCTGTCGCCGCCGGCCTGAAATCCGCCATCATCCCCTTCATCTGGCACGGAAAATCCGGGGTCCGCCGAAAGTCCTAGTTGCCGCAGCTTGTCGCTGATGTATGCACAGGCGCATAATATCAAGAACAAGAAGAAGCCGCGCGCATGTTGCGCCGCGGACGGCCTGCGTGGAGGAAACGAGGAAGTCATGTCCGACAAAATCTACGACGTATCCGCGGAATGGGCGAAGCGCGCCTTTATCGACGAGTCCAAGTACCGCGAGATGTATGCGCGTTCGGTCAACGACCCCAACGGCTTCTGGGCCGACGAAGCCTCCCGCCGGCTCGACTGGATCAAGCCCTTCACCAAGGTCGAGAACGTCTCGTTCGCGCCGGGCAACATCTCGATCAAATGGTTCGAGGACGGCGTTCTCAACGTCGCCGCCAACTGTATCGACCGCCATCTCGACAAGCGCGGCGATCAGGTCGCGATCATCTGGGAAGGCGACGACCCGTCGGAATCAAAGAAGATCACCTATCGCGAGCTGCATGACGAAGTCTGCAAGATGGCGAACATCCTGCGGCTGCGGAACGTCCAGAAAGGCGACCGCGTCACCATCTATCTGCCGATGATTCCCGAAGCGGCCTACGCCATGCTGGCCTGCGCGCGGATCGGCGCGATCCACTCCGTGGTGTTCGGCGGCTTCTCGCCCGACTCGCTGGCGCAACGCATCACCGACTGCAAATCGAAAGTTGTCATCACGGCGGACGAAGGCCTGCGCGGCGGCAAGAAGGTGCCGCTGAAGGCCAATGTCGACGCGGCCATCGCCAAGGCTGGCGGTGGTGTCGACTGGGTCGTGGTGGTCAAGCGCACCGGCGGCAAGATCGACATGGATCCCGTGCGCGACGTCTGGCACCACGAAGCCGCCGCGATGGTCGACACCGACTGCCCGGTGGAGCCGATGAATGCGGAAGACCCGCTGTTCATCCTTTACACCTCCGGTTCGACCGGCACGCCGAAAGGTGTGCTGCACACCACCGGCGGCTATCTCACCTTCGCGTCGATGACGCATCAGTATGTGTTCGACTATCACGAGGGCGACATCTACTGGTGTACCGCGGACGTGGGCTGGGTCACCGGCCACAGCTACATCGTGTATGGGCCGCTCGCCAACGGCGCGACCACGCTGATGTTCGAGGGCGTGCCGAACTATCCGGATAATTCCCGGTTCTGGAATGTCATCGACAAGCACAAGGTCAACATTTTCTACACCGCGCCGACCGCGATCCGCGCCCTGATGCAGGGCGGCGACGAGCCGGTGAAGAAAACCTCGCGCGCCTCGCTGCGCCTGCTCGGCTCGGTCGGCGAGCCGATCAATCCCGAAGCATGGGAATGGTACTACCGCGTGGTCGGCGACTCGCGTTGCCCCATTGTGGATACGTGGTGGCAGACCGAGACCGGCGGCATTCTGATTACGCCGCTCCCCGGCGCCATCGCACAGAAGCCCGGCTCGGCCACCAAGCCGTTCTTCGGCGTGGTGCCGGAAATCGTCGACGCCGACGGCAAGGTTCTCGACGGCGAGGCGCAGGGCAACCTCTGCATCGCCAAATCGTGGCCGGGCCAGATGCGCACGGTCTATGGTGATCACGCGCGGTTCGAGCAGACCTACTTCTCAACTTACAAAAACAAGTACTTCACCGGCGACGGCTGCCGCCGCGATGCCGACGGCTATTACTGGATCACAGGCCGTGTCGATGACGTCATCAACGTCTCCGGTCACCGCATGGGCACGGCGGAAGTCGAAAGCTCGCTGGTGGCGCATGAATGCGTGTCGGAAGCGGCCGTGGTCGGCTACCCGCACGACATCAAGGGTCAGGGTATTTATGCCTATGTTACGCTGATGAAGGGCGTCGAGCCGACCGAAACCCTGCGCAAGGATTTGGTCGCCTGGGTGCGCAAAGACATCGGTCCGATCGCATCGCCCGATCTGATCCAGTTCGCGCCCGGCCTGCCGAAGACACGCTCGGGCAAGATCATGCGCCGCATCCTGCGCAAGATCGCCGAAGACGAATACGGCAGCCTCGGCGACACCTCGACGCTGGCCGATCCGACGGTGGTCGACGATCTGGTGAACAACCGGCAGAACAAGAAAGCCAACGCCTGAGCCATTCGGCTTTGAAGAAACGCCGGGGCCGTTCTGCGATGCAGGGCGGCCCCGCGTTTTTCACCAGGGATTTCCGTCACCCGCGCAACACGCCGGACGGCTCTGCCGCGCCGATCTCACAAAAATGTCACCCGCACCCCAGTCGTTTGGAGCCGGGTGTTGTTTCCCGGGCATTTACTTTGCCGCCGGAATTTTCTTTTTTGCGCCGCGCGATCCGCCTTTTGTGCCCGGCGATAAGGCGCTGTTGAACCCTTGTCCGGCAGAATGGCGTGCCCGAAAGTCCGCACGATTGGCAAACTGGAGGCGATGATGGTGCGTAAACTGACGATGATCCTGGCGGCCACCGTTGCATTTTCGGCAACGGGATTGTCCGGCATGGCCGCGCAGGCGGCGCCGTCGGTGGTGGCTTCTCCCCACGGCTATGCGCCGGGAACCATCGTGGTGAAGACCAACGAACGCCGGCTGTATCTCATTCTCGGCGAAGGCCAGGCGCTGCGTTATCCGGTCGGGGTCGGCAAGGCCGGCAAGCAGTGGGCCGGCACCACCCGTATCGACGGAAAGTATCGCCAGCCCGCATGGTCGCCCCCGGCGGATGTGAAGCGTGACAATCCGAACATTCCCGATGTGATTCCCGGCGGCTCGCCGTCCAATCCGATGGGCGTCGCCGCGATGACACTGGCCGGCGGCGAATACGCCATTCACGGCACCAACCGCCCGAACTCGGTCGGCGGCTATGTCTCTTACGGCTGCGTGCGGATGTACAATCAGGACATCAGCGACCTGTTCAACCGCGTCGAGGTCGGCACGCCGGTGATCGTCACCTCGCGCTGAGACTTAGTTTCTAAGAACGCAAAGGCCTCGCGTTGAGATTTAGACTCAGTGTCGTCCCGGCCTGCACCGGGACGACGCGGAGAATCACCCCGCCCTGAAGGCAGTTGCACACCACCCGCCGCGCCGGCCGCCCTGATAGGGACGCGCATAACCGTCTGCCAGCAATGAAGAAGACACATTCGGCGTGCGCCGTGTCGCAGCATCCGCGACCACGCGGCCATGATACTTATCAGGCCCGATATTGAAGATCGTCACATCGCCATCGGCAAGTCGCGCGCGCAGCGCCTCGCTCGCTGTTTCCGCCATGCGCATCTCCTCGACACACGCGCCTTTCGTTTCCGGCGCATCAATGCCGCGAAGCCGCACCCGCGTCGTCATTTCGAGCCCGGGCCACAGATGCACCCGCGCCTCGAACGTGTCGCCGTCGATCACACGCATCACCTCGACGGAATGACGCACGCTGGTATTACCGTCGCGGCTCCTTGTGGGCGGGGGTGATTGCGGCGGGACGCTTAGCGAGGCTGACCGTTCGGGAACTCCCGCCCACGGCAGGCGGTCCCGGCCCGGGATAGCGGCTCCAACCGCAATGCCGGTCACGAAAATCAGCGCGAACGGCCAGACCGGCGCACCGGACAGCAGCCAACGGCGCGGCGGCGAACGCCGCGCTGTTCTTTGAAGGGGCCAATCTAGGATCATATACCTAGAATAGGACCAAAATGCTCCCGGCGGCAAGCACGGTCCACCCTGTTCGTAGTCCTACGTACGATCAAAAGTCCGAAGCGATGCCCTTCACTTCCCAATCGCCATAGCGGGTGGGTTCAGGCCCCTTCGGACCCTGAACCTCTTTCGCCCGAGAAGCGGCCTGCGCGGCCTTGCGCCGTTCTTCTGCCTCGGCGAGCGCACGCTGCGCCGCCGGCGACAATGGCTTTCGCGCTGGAGCAGGATCGGCATCGACAGGATGGTATCGAGACGGGTCATCATTCATGGCTGACACTCCCGGATGGTCAGAGCCGAAACTGGAATCTAGAGAGGCGCGACGCCGGATCAAGGCCCGCGGGCGATCCGTATCACGACAGTGACCGCCCGTCTGTGAACCAGTTTGCATATTGAAGACAAGATCATTCGAGCACGCCGCAATTCTTACATTTGGCATATTCCGGTGTCACAGCTTTGCCTCCGGTGCGATATCCCTTGCGCCTGTCCCGCCAAAGAATGTTTTTGCTGCATGAAGCCTTCGAGATTTGTCCCGCCCACCGAGGTACCCGGCCTCGCAGCGCGCAGGATCGCGGCCGACATTCTTGACGGCGTCTTGCACAAGCATCGCATGCTCGACGATCAGCTCGACGGTCCCGGCGCGCATCCGGGACTGAAAACGCTTGCGGATCGCGATCGCGCGCTGATGCGCCGTCTGGTTGCAACCATCCTGCGGCGGCTCGGCACGCTCGGCCATGTCCTGTTGCGTCTGCTCGACCGCGGTATTCCGAGCGATGCTCCCCGCGCGCAAAGCGCGCTTCTGATCGGCGCGGCGCAGATCCTGTGGATGGATGTTCCCGATCATGCCGCGGTCGATCTGTCCGTCCGCCTTGTGCAGGCGGATCGCCGCGCGGCGAAGTATGCGGGCCTTGTCAACGCCGTGCTGCGGCGCTGCGCGCGCGAAGGCCAGCCGCTGATCGAGGAAGTGCAATCGCAGATGCTCGATCTGCCGCCATGGCTGGTGGCGCGCTGGATCGCGGCCTATGGCGAAGACACCACGCGCGCCATGGCCGCCGCCATTGGCGTCGAGCCGGCGCTGGACCTCACCGTCAAATCCGATCCGGACAATTGGGCGACACGCCTCCATGGCGAAGCGCTCGCCACCGGCACGGTACGGACTCTGCTGCACGGCTCGGTCACCACGCTTCCCGGGTTTAACGAAGGCGCGTGGTGGGTGCAGGACGCCGCCGCCGCGATCCCGGCCCGGCTGTTCGGCGATATCAAGGACAAGAGCGTTGCCGATCTTTGCGCCGCGCCCGGCGGCAAGACCGCGCAACTGATCCATGCCGGCGCACGCGTCACTGCGGTCGACCGCTCCCCCAACCGCGTGGCGCGCTTGCGCGAAAATCTGGCGCGCCTCTCGCTTGCTGCTGACACCGCCGTCGCCGACGCCACCGAGTGGCAATCCGGCGACCTGTTCGACGGCGTGCTGATCGACGCGCCATGTGCGGCGACCGGCACCATCCGGCGGCATCCGGATGTGGCCTGGCTCAAACAGGAGTCCGACATCGGCGCCCTCGCCGCGGTCCAGAAGCGCATGCTGCAGAAGGCCGCCACCCTGTTGAAGCCCGGCGGAACCCTGATCTATTGCACCTGTTCACTGGAACCGGAGGAGGGCGAGCAGGCCGTGGCCAGCATTCTCGCCAGCGAAGCGGGTCTGCGCCGCGCGCCGGTCGGCCGCGATGAAGTCGCCGGGCTCGACGAGATCGTGACCCCGGACGGCGACATCCGCACCCTGCCCTCTCACCTCGCCCACAGCGATTCGCGCCTTGGCGGCCTCGACGGCTTCTTCGCCGCGCGCCTCGTCAAATCCTGACCTTGCGCGGCAAGTGATTCGCGATTGGCCGAAGCTGCTCTTGGCTTTTGCGGCCCTCATCGGCGGATTTCCCTGAAATTACTGAGATATGTGTTGGGGGTGCCTTGCGGGCATTTCCGGATTACAACGGTGCGCAAAGATTCTCGCAGTCGGGAGACGGTATCCCGCGCGGGTCTCACTCGGTTCATGGGGAACGGTCAGTGCTGGCGGCGGGACACCGCCGGCGCGATCAGGGACAGGGCGCAGGTGGCGGTCGCTTACCGACGACGCATTTCATCGCTTTTGCTGGGCCGCGCCGCGCGGTCCGTGCTGGCGCGCGCCAGCGGACAATCGGTCGCGCTGTCGCGGTTCTGGCCCGGCCGCACCGACCGGCTGCTGATCGCACCGAACGACCTGCGCACCGTCGACGCCACCCGCGCCTCCGAAATCTATGCCGGACGCTTCGTGTTCGCGGGCAAGATCGTCACCTCGCATGGCCGCTCGATTTTTGAACTCGATCCGCCTTCGGATGACTGGGAAGCCAACCTGCTCGGCTTCGGCTGGCTGCGCCATCTGCGCGCCGCCGATTCGGCAATTACCCGCGCCAATGCCCGCGCGCTGATCGACGACTGGATTTCAAAGCCGATCCGCAAGCGCGGTATCGGCTGGCGCGCGGACGTCCTGGCGCGGCGTGTGATCTCGCTGCTGTCGCAGGCGCCGCTGGTGCTGAACGACGCCGACGGAAAATTCTATCGCCGGTTCCTGCGCAGCCTGACCCGCGAGATTCGCTACCTTCGCTATACGATGGTGGATATTCCGGACGGCGTGCCGCGCCTGCAGGTGCTGATCGCGCTGTGTTATGCCTCGCTGTGCCTCGCCAATCAGGCCAAGCACATCAAGTCGTCGTCACGCAAACTGTCCGATGAATTGCAGCGCCAGTTGCTTCCCGACGGCGGACATATCTCACGCAATCCCGGCGCATTGATCGAGCTGCTGCCCGATCTGTTGCCGTTGCGGCAAACATACACCGCGCGCAACATCGCGCCGCCTCCGGCGCTGCTCAACGCCATCGACCGCATGATGCCGATGCTGCGTTTCTTCCGCCATGGCGACGGCAGCTTCGCGCTGTTCAACGGCATGAGCAGCGCGCCGTCCGGCCTGCTTGCGACCTTGCTGGCCTATGACGACACCCACGGCATTCCGATGTCGAACATGCCGCATTCGGGATTCCAGCGCCTCGACGCCGGCGCGACCGCCATCATTATGGACACCGGCACGCCGCCACCGCCCGCGGTGAGCCGCGACGCCCATGCCGGATGCCTGTCATTCGAGCTGTCGTCCGGCATCGGCCGCATCGTGGTCAATTGCGGAATCCCCTCTACCGGCCGCGACAACTGGCGGGCCTTCGCGCGCTCGACCGCCGCGCATTCCACCCTGATCTGTCACGACACCTCGTCGTGCCAGTTCATCGAACTGCCGGCGATGAAACGGATGTTGCAGGGCGCGCCGATTGTCTCCGGTCCATCGAATGTGGGCGTCTTCCGCGAAGCCGACAACGACAGCATCCAGCTCACCGCGACCCACGACGCCTATGCGCGGCAGTTCGGCGTCGTGCATCAGCGCAGCCTGACGCTGTCCGCCGACGGCACCCGGCTCGACGGCGAGGACACGCTGCTGAATGCCTCAGGCTCCTCGACCCGCAACAAGCCTGACGACTATGTGTTGCGCTTTCACCTGCACCCGTCGGTCAAGGCCAACCGCCTCACCGACGCCCACGGCGTGATGCTGGTGCTGCCAAACCGCGAGGTCTGGACCTTCGAGGCCCCGAACGACAAGGTCGACCTCGAAGACAGCGTATTTCTGGCCGGGTCCGACGGGCCGCGCCGCACCTCCCAGATCGTGATCCGGCAGCACCGCGCGGACTCGCCCGGCGTGAGGTGGAGTTTCAGCCGTTCCTCGGCCTCTGCGTCCGTCACCAATGCCCGCCGCGATGCCCGCCGCGAGCCGGAATTGCCGCTTTAGGGATCAAATCCCCTCGTCCCTGCGCAGGCCGGGACGACAGCGTCGGTCATGCCAAATTCGCTGCAAAAAGGACGTGGATTGGAGGTTTTGCGCGGCGAAAAACCGTGCTACCGGGCGGCATCCGTCGAACCAGGATCCATTCCATGGCTGACCACCCGCGCCGCGTGACGCGCGCCCTTCTTTCCGTTTCCGACAAATCCGGGCTGATCGAATTCGCCCGCGCGCTTTCAGACCGGGGCATCGAGCTGGTTTCCACCGGCGGCACCGCCAAGGCCATCGCCGACGCCGGGCTGAGGGTCCGCGACGTGTCGGATTTGACCGGCTTTCCCGAGATGATGGACGGGCGGGTTAAAACGCTGCATCCGAATGTCCACGGCGGCCTGCTCGCGATCCGCGACAACGCCGATCACACCCGCAGCATGAAGGATCACGGCATCGCGCCGATCGACCTGCTGGTGGTCAATCTCTATCCATTCGAGGCGACCGTCGACAAGGGCGCCTCCGAAGACGACTGCATCGAGAACATCGACATCGGCGGTCCGGCCATGATCCGCGCGGCGGCGAAAAATCATCACGACGTCGCCGTGGTGGTCGAGGCGTCCGACTATCAGCCCGTACTGGATGAACTCGCCGCCAACAACGGCGCAACAACTCTGTCGCTGCGCAGAAAATTGGCGCAGAAGGCCTATGCGCGCACGGCGGCCTACGACGCCGCGATCTCGAACTGGTTCGCCGATCAACTAAGAATCGAAGCGCCGGATTTCCGTGCCTTCGGCGGCAAGCTGATTCAGGCGCTGCGCTATGGCGAGAACCCGCACCAGCAGGCGTCGTTCTACAAATCACCGGAACGCCGTCCCGGCGTCGCCACCGCGCGTCAGTTGCAGGGCAAGGAACTGTCCTACAACAACATCAACGACACCGACGCCGCCTACGAGGCCGTCGCGGAATTCGATGCGAAGCGCACCGCGGCCTGCGTCATTGTCAAACATGCCAATCCCTGCGGCGTGGCCGAGGGCGCGGATCTCGCCGCCGCCTATCGCAAGGCGCTCGCCTGCGATTCGACATCGGCCTATGGCGGCATCATCGCCTTCAACCGCAAGCTCGATGCGGACGCCGCCAACGCGGTGGCCGGAATCTTTACCGAGGTCATCATCGCGCCGGACGCGACCGACGAAGCCATCGCCATCATCGGCAAGCGCAAGAACTTGCGCCTTCTGCTCGCGGGCGGCCTGCCCGATCCGCGCGCGGCCGGCCTGATGACCAAGACCGTCGCCGGCGGCCTCTTGGTGCAATCGCGCGACAACGCCGTGGTCGACGACATGACCTTCAAGACCGTCACCAGGCGCGCGCCGACCGAAGCCGAACTGAACGACCTTCGTTTCGCCTTCCGTGTCGCCAAGCATGTGAAGTCGAACACCATCATCTACGCGAAGGATCTCGCCACCGTCGGCATCGGCGCGGGCCAGATGAGCCGCGTCGATTCCGCGCGCATCGCCGCGCGCAAGGCGGAAGATGCCGCGAAAGAACTGGGCCTCGCAGCGCCGATGACCAAAGGCTCGGTGGTGGCGTCCGACGCGTTCTTCCCGTTCGCCGATGGACTCTTGGTGGCGATCGAGGCCGGTGCAACTGCGGTTGTTCAGCCGGGTGGTTCGATGCGCGACAATGAAGTGATCGAGGCCGCCGATGCCCATGGCATCGCCATGGTCTTCACCGGCACGCGGCACTTCAAGCACTAAGATGCCAATGCGCGGAGCATCGCGCATGAAAATCATTTCTTCCGTCATGGCCGGGCTTGTCCCGGCCATCCACATCTTCCGAACTTGCAGCTTAAGGCGTGGATACCCGGCATAAGGCCAGGTATGACGAGTCGTGAGATTACGTCCTCACCCGCCGCAGCAACAGCAATCCTGCCGTGAAGAAAATTACCAGAACCGCCATTCCGGCCTTCTGGCTGTTGGCCGCATCGGTTACCAGACCGATCAGCAGCGGCCCAAAGAACGCGGTGACCTTGCCCGTGAGCGCAAACAGTCCGAAGCATTGCGTGATGCGCTCTTTCGGCGCGAGCCGGATCAGCATGGTGCGCGAGGCCGCCTGCATCGGACCTGCGGCAAGGCCGATCAGGAATCCGAGCGCGAGATAGGCCTTTTCCGCGGGCGCGGCGAACAGCGGGCCGTTCGGCACCGGCGGCGGCACCGGGATAAAAAAGATCGCATCGCGGTCAATCAGGAGAATCGCGGCGAGCGCGGCGAGAAGGATCACGAGGCTTCCGGCGACCACCTTTTTTGGACCGAGCCTGTCATCCAATCGTCCGCCGAGCCACGCGCCGAACGTGCCGGAAATCGCCAGCAAAATACCGAAGGTCCCGATCTGGATCGTGTTCCAGCCGAACGTGCCCGCGGCATAGATGCCGCCGAAAGCGAACAGCGAGACGAGGCCGTCCATGTAGATCATGTTGGCGATCAGGAACGCCAGCAGCGACGGCGTCTTTGGCAACCGCGCCAGCGTTTCGCGCAGTTCCTGCAGACCCTGACGCACCGCGCCGCGCGCCGGTGTCTTCGCCGCATGATCGGGCGTCAGCAGAAACATCGGCAGCACGAAGATCATGAACCAGATCGCGGTGAGCGGGCCGGTCAGCCGGTCGCCTTCAAACTCCGCGGGATTGAGGCCCAGAATCGGCGTCAGTCCGAACAGGGTTTTGCCGGTCGATGGGTTCGCCGCCATGAATCCAAGCACGAGAATGAGGCTGAGGATTCCGCCGACATAGCCCGTTGCCCAGCCGGTGCCGGACAATCGTCCGATGCGCTCGGGCGGGACCAGCGTCGGCATCATTGCATTGTTAAAGACGGTCGCGAATTCGACGCCGACGGTCGCGATCCCGTAGGCGATCAGCAGCGGCACGATGATCGACGGATCGCCTGGCTTGCCGATCCACATCAGCGACGAACCGATCACCAGCAGTGCGCCGAACACCGCGATCCACGGCTTGCGGGGTCCGCCCGCATCGGCGATGGCGCCGAGCACCGGCGACAGCAAGGCGATGACCAGGCCCGCCGCCGCGGTCGCGTATCCCCAGCTCGCCTGCCCTGTCACCGGATCGGACGCCACGCGCGATGCGAAATAGGGCGCGAACACGAATGTGGTGATGAGGGTGAAGTATGGCTGGGCCGCCCAGTCGAACAGAACCCAGCCGACGATTGCCGAACGCGGCGGATAGGCCCGCGGTAACGCGGATGCGTGACTGTCATGCGCCGGTACGGCTTGAGCCATGATCGAATTTCCTGCCGAATCAATCCGAAGATTGGCCGTGGTTGCCGCGAAACCATATAGTGCGGCATCCCAATTGCTATCGCGATTTTCCGTAGAGGGCAGTTTGCGGAGTAAGGTTATGGCTCTGTTTACCAAGCGCGGCGCACTTGCTCTGGCGCTCTGCGTCATCGGACTGTCGTCCGCGTCATCATTCGCGCAGGACTCGCGGCATGGCTACTATGCGCCGCCGGCGATTGAGACCATTCGGCCGGTTGCCGCGAAACACGGCATGGTGGTCGCGCAGGAAAAGATCGCGGCGCAGATCGGCCGCGATATCCTGGCGCGCGGCGGCAACGCGGTCGACGCCGCCGTCGCCACCGGCTTCGCCATGGCCGTCACATATCCCCGCGCCGGAAATATCGGTGGCGGCGGCTTCATGATGGTGCATCTGGCAAACGGCACGGATGTCGCCATCGACTATCGCGAGAGCGCGCCGGCGGCCGCGACGCGCGACATGTTTCTCGGCGACGACGGCAAGCCGGATACCAGAAAGTCGCGCGATCAGGCGCTCGGCATCGGCGTGCCCGGTACGGTCGCGGGCCTGGCGCTGGCGCTGGACAAGTACGGCTCGGGAAAATTCAAGCTGGCAGACCTGATCGCGCCGGCCATTCCGCTGGCGCGTGACGGCTTTGTCATTGAAGACGACACCGCCGACACGCTGCCGGACTGGCACCGGCGGCTGGCGAAATGGCCGTCGAGCAGCAAGATTTTCTCCCGCGCCGATGGCACATCGCTGCAGCCCGGCGACCGCCTGATCCAGAGCGATCTCGCCACCACACTGGAAGCTGTCGCCGCGCACGGCGTCAGCGGCTTTTACGAGGGGCCCGTTGCCGGGAAACTCGCCGCCGCAATTCAGGCCGCAGGCGGCATCATCACCCGCGACGACCTCAAAGCCTACCAGCCGATCGTCCGCACTCCGGTGCGCGGTACCTATCGCGGCTTCGATATCGTCTCGATGCCGCTGCCTTCCTCGGGCGGCACCGTGCTGATCGAAACGCTGAACATCCTCGAAGGCTACAAGCTGCGCGAAATGGGCGCGGGATCGGCGGATGCGCTGCATGTCTCGATTGAAGCGATGAAGCGCGCCTATGCGGATCGCGCGCGCTATCTCGGCGATCCGGCCTTCGTCAACGCGCCGACAGTCCAGTTGATCGGCAAGGACTACGCAGCCAGGCAGCGCGCCACCATCGACATGTCTCGCGCCATGCCCTCAAGCGAGGCAACCGGCCCGCGCGAAGGCAGCAACACCACGCATTATTCCGTGGTGGATTCGGCGGGCAACGCCGTGAGCAACACCTACACGCTGAACTTCAGTTATGGTGTCGGCTTGGTTGCGGACGGCACCGGCGTTCTGCTCAACAACGAACTGGATGATTTCACCGCAGCGCCCGGCGCGTCGAACGCCTACGGTCTTGTTGGCTTCGAGGCCAACCTGCCCGGCCCCGGCAAGCGTCCGCTGTCGTCCATGACACCGACCATCGTGCTGAAAGACGGCAAGCCCGTGCTGGTGACCGGTTCGCCTGGCGGCAGCCGCATTATCTCGGCGGTACTGCAGGTTCTCGTCAACGCCATCGACTTTGACATGAACATAGCGGCTGCGGTGTCCGCGCCACGCCTGCACCATCAATGGCTGCCGGATGAAGTGCGCGTCGAGCGCGGATTTTCCGACACCGTTCTTGCTGCGCTGCGTGAGCGCGGACACAAGATCATCGCGCCACTCGGACAGACCTCGGCCAATTCCATCGCCGTGACAACGGATGGCCTGCTCGGCGCGCCCGACCCGCGCACGCGCGGCGCGGAAGCCGCAGGATATTAGAGTCGTTCCGAGGCGCGCCCACAGCCAGCGGCTGCGCGGCATCGACTTCGATCAGGTCGAAAGCTATGCCGCCCTGTGCAGGGAAGTGGGCTGGCATCTGCAGTTTCTGGCGATGGGCGGCAGTTGCCCGAACTCGCACCGCGGCTGTCGAAACTGCCGGTGCGATTCCTGATCGGCCATATGAGCCATGTCCCGGCCATACATGCGGAATCGAGAACGAAGGTTTCAAAACCTTGCTGTCACTGGTGCGCGACGGCGCATGGGTGCGCCTGACAACCCTCAACGGCTGTTCGGATTTCCTGCGGTGGCGTAGGCCCCGGTGTCAGCGCGAAAAATTTTGGTCATGGCCGGGCTCGTCCCGGCCATCCACGTCTTTAAGAAACCGCGACAAGAAAGACGTGGATGCCCGGCACAAGGCCGGGCATGACGAGCACAAAACGTTTGCGCTTTGGCTTTACCGCCCGACCTGATACGGCCCGCCCTTTTCCAGCGCACGCTGATAGGCCGGGCGGGCGTGGATGCGCTCGAGCCAGGCCCAGGCCTTCGGATAACTTGCATCGAGTCCGGCCCGGGCGGATGCGGCTTCCAGCGGAAAGCTCATCTGGATATCCGCGGCAGTGAAATCGCTGCCGGCGAACCACTCGCTCTTGGTGAGCTCCCCTTCCCAGAACGCGATGTGCTGCTTGAGTTGCGGATTGACCAGCGTGTTGAGCATCTTTCCGAACACCGGCATGAGCAGCGGCCGCATCAGCGCGGGGGCTCGCTTCGGCGCCAAGGTAAACAGCAGCTTCTGCAACAACAGCGGCATGGCCGAGCCTTCAGCGTAATGCAGCCAATAGGTGTAGCGCAGCCGCTCCGGCGTTTTCGGCGGCGGAATCAGGCGACCGTTGCCATAGGTGTCGACGATGTATTCGACGATGGCGCCGGACTCCGCGATGGTGTTGCCGTTGTCGGTGATGACCGGCGACTTGCCCAGCGGATGAATGGCGCGCAGCTCCTTCGGCGCCAGCATCGAGGGCAGGCGCTGATAGCGCACGATCTCGTAAGGGACCTCCAGTTCTTCCAGAAGCCAGAGCACGCGCTGCGAGCGGGAATTGTTGAGATGATGAACCGTAAGCATGCAAGCGGCTCCTGTCGCCGGTGAAGGCTCCAGTCGTGACAGCCATGCGGGCAAAAGTCGAGGGCCAGGAAACGGCCCCGCGCCGTCAGCCTGACAGGTCAGTCCATCGCCTGCTGCTCGATCGACGGCAGAAGGGTCTTTGACTTGTCGGCGCCCGGCCCCGGATGCACGTGCACCTCCTTGGCCGTCAGCGGTTCATTGCATACCGAGCAGGTCATCACCGGGTCGAAATGGTGACCGCAGGTCTTGTGCTGATGCAGCACGGGACGTCCCCTTTCGTCCGCCATATGCACGTCGCCCCAATGCACGATGGCCATCATGATCGGATGCAGCTCCAGACCCTTCTGCGTCAGAATGTATTCATAACGCTTCGGCCGCTCCTGATAGACGACCTTGCGCAAGACCCCCTGCCGCACCAGCTTGCGCAGGCGCTCGGCCAGCAGATGCCGCGTGATGCCGAGCCGCGACTGAAATTCATCGAAGCGCCGGATGCGCCGGAAGCAATCGCGCAGGATCAGAAGCGTCCAGCGATCCCCGATCACGGATACCGTGCGGGACATCGAACAGGCTTCTTCGTCGAGACGATCCCATTTCATGCCGTATCTCCCCGCCGTCGCGATGGAAGCGACAGCGATCAATTCCGATTTGGCATGCACTATACCGCCAACGGCAAAATCCGCGAAGCATTTGTTTTGTGCGTTGCGATAAAGACGCTGCTCCGTTCTATTGCGTTGACAGTTCTTTATTAGAACTCTATTGGTCATCGGCACGGCCGATCGCCCTTTGAGGCCCGGACCCAACAACAATCAGTCAGAGGAGACGATCCATGCTGAGAAGAACAGCACTCAAGGCCACCGCGGCCGCCCTGTTGCTTGCCGGACTGCCGCTCCCGGCGATGGCCGCCGATGCGCCCGGCGTCACGGCGACGGAAATCAAGGTCGGTGCAGTATTTCCGTTCAGCGGACCGGCGTCAGCATTGGGCGCAGTCGGAAAATCGCTGATCGCCTACGTCAACCTCATCAACGACAACGGCGGCGTGAACGGGCGCAAGATCAACCTGATCGCAATGGACGATTCCTACAGCCCGCCTAAAGCCGTCGAGCACACCCGCAAGCTGGTGGAATCCGACGAAGTCGCCTTCATGTTCTCGACCCTCGGCACGCCGAGCAACCTTGCCATCGCGAAATACCTGGCTGCAAAGAAGATTCCGCAGGCCTTCATCGTGACCGGCGCGACACGGTTCACCGACTATAACGAGTACCCGATGATCACCACCGGGCTGCCGAGCTACGACACCGAGTCGCGCGCCTATGCCCGCTATCTCACCAAGGAAATGCCGGATGCCAAGATCGCGATCCTTTACCAGCATGACGATCTCGGAAAGGATTTCGTCGAAGGTTTCAAGGCCGAACTCGGTGAAGCCTTCGACAAGAAGGTGATCACCAGTTCCTATGAGGTGAGTCAGCCGACCATCGATTCTCAGATCGTCTCACTGAAGAGCTCAGGCGCATCCGTCCTCCTGTTCGCCGGGACGCCGAAATTCGCCGCACAGGCGATCCGCAAGACCCATGAGACCGGCTGGAAGCCGCTGTTCATCACCAACCTGATCTCGAGCTCGATCGCATCGGTGTTGACACCCGCGGGGCTGGAAATTTCCAAGGGCGTGGTAACCGCCACCTACCGCAAGGACCCGGACGATCCAAAGTGGGCGAACGATGCAGGCGTGAAGCTGTATCGCTCCTTCATGGAGAAATACATGCCAGGCGCGGACCTCGCCGAGAGCAATTATTTCACCGGCCTGCATCAGGGCATCGTACTCGAAGCACTGCTCAAGCAATGCGGCAACGATCTGTCCCGCGAAAACATTCTCAAGCAATCCCGCAACATCAAGGGTCTGGCGCTGCCGATGTCGCTGCCGGGCATCGTGGTGAACACCGGGCCAGCCAACAACAAGATGTATACCCAGCTTCACCTGCAGCGTTGGAACGGCAAGGCCTGGGACCTGTTCGGTGGACTGGTCGGCGACGACGCGAAGTAACCGAATTGACTTGAACCGCGCGCGGCGGAAACATCTCCGCCGTGCGTCAACGCTCTGAACAGGAGGCTGTCTTGGCCAAACGAAACGCAACTGTGGCTGTCATCGGCGCCGGCGATTATATCGGCGGCGAGATCGCCAAGAAATTCGCTTCCGAAGGCTTCACGGTCTTCGCCGGACGCCGCAACGGCGAGAAGCTCGCGCCGCTGGTGAAGGAGATCGAGGCCGCAGGCGGCGAAATCCACGCACGCTCGCTCGATGCCCGCAAGGAAGACGAAATCGTCTCCTTCATCACCGATGCCGACAAGCATGCGCCGCTCGAAGTCTGCATCTTCAACATCGGCGCCAATGTCAATTTTCCGATCCTCGACACCACCGAGCGCGTCTTCCGCAAGGTCTGGGAAATGGCGTGCTACTCCGGTTTCCTGGCGGGACGCGAAGCGGCACGGGTGATGCTGCCGCGCGGCAAGGGCAACATCTTCTTCACCGGCGCCACCGCCAGTCTGCGTGGCGGCCCGGGTTACGCGGCCTTCGCCAGCGCCAAGTTCGGCCTGCGCGCCGTGGCGCAGGCGACCGCCCGCGAGCTTGGACCGAAGAACATCCATGTCGCGCATCTGATCATCGACTCCGGCGTCGATACCGAATGGGTGCGTCAGCGCCGCATCGAGGCAAACGGTCCGGGCGCGCTGGACAATCCCGATCTCCTGATGCCGCCGTCGTCGGTCGCAGAATCCTACTGGCTGCTCTATCAGCAGCCGCGCAGTGCGTGGACGTTCGAGCTCGAAATTCGCCCCTTTGGCGAGAAATGGTAAGCGCATAGCTGCCGAGCATCACGCCTGCGCGAGCGCTGCTTGCGCAGGCGTTGCGATTTGAGCAAGGATCGCGCGCTCATCAAGGAGGCCGATCCGGTCCTGATACACAATTCTCCGGATCGCGCCTAACACTCAGCAAGAAGTGGATTTGGCATGCGGATTCTCGTGATCGGCGCTGGTGCAACCGGCGGATATTTCGGCGGCAGGCTGTTGCAGGCAGGCCGCGACGTGACGTTTCTGGTTCGTCCGAAACGCGCCGAACTGCTGGCGAAGAATGGCCTTGTCATCAAGAGCCCCGCCGGCGATGTCACGCTCAAGAACCCGCCGACCATCGTCGCGGACAAGATCACCACGCCGTTCGATGTCATCATCCTGAGCTGCAAGGCCTACGACCTCGACGATGCGGTTTCGTCATTCGCCGCCGCGGTCAGCCCCGGCACCGCGATCATTCCCTTCCTCAACGGCATGAAGCATCTTGACGTGCTGGATGCCAGGTTCGGCGTCGGCTGCGTCATGGGCGGACAATGCCAGATCGCCTCAATGCTCGATGCCGACGGCGTGATCCATCATCTCGCGCCAATGCAGTCGATGTCGTTCGGCGAGCGCGGTACGCCGAAGGGAGATCGCGCCAAGCGGATCGAAGCGGCCTTGCAGGGCGCGATGTTTGAAGCTCGCGCCAGCGATGTCATCATGCAGGAAATGTATGAGAAGTGGGTATTTCTTGCCACCCTCGCAGGAGCGACGTCGCTGATGCGCGCGCCCGCCGGCGCGATTACCGCGGCTCCCGGCGGCGAGCAGTTTATTCGCGGTCTTCGCGCCGAAATCGCTTCCGTTGCCGAAGCGGCGGGCCATGCACCGCGGGCGGAGTTTCTTGCCCGCACCGATGGCCTGCTGTTCGCGCCCGGTTCGCAGATGACGGCGTCAATGCTGCGCGACATCCGCAGCAATGCGCGGATCGAAGCGGACCAGATCATCGGCGACCTGATCCACCGCGCCGAGGCCAACAGGAACGGCGCGCTCAATGTGCCGCTGCTGCGGATCGTCTACACCCATCTGAAGGCTTATGAATCGCAGCGGGCCTGATCGCTTCCGCTTGCGGAGAATGCGGTCCCGGCTTAATCCAGTGCCGGAACAGAGCATTCGACATGACCGATTCAGCCGACTACACACCGCCCAAGGTCTGGACCTGGAACAAGGCCAACGGCGGGCGTTTCGCCAACATCAACCGCCCGATCGCCGGTCCGACCCATGACAAGGATCTGCCGGTCGGCAAGCATCCGATGCAGCTTTACTCGCTGGCGACGCCGAACGGCCAGAAAGTAACGATCATGCTGGAGGAGCTGCTGGCGCTGGGCCACAAGGGCGCGGAATACGACGCCTGGCTGATCCGTATTGGTGACGGCGATCAGTTCGGCAGCGGCTTTGTCGGGATCAACCCGAACTCCAAGATTCCCGCACTGATGGATCGTTCCGGTGACAAACCGATCCGGGTGTTCGAATCCGGCGCGATCCTCGTTCACCTTGCGGAAAAGTTCGGAGCCTTTCTGCCGCGCGAGGCTGCGCCACGCGCCGAATGCCTGTCATGGCTGTTCTGGCAGATGGGCAGCGCGCCATATCTCGGCGGCGGCCTCGGCCATTTTTACGCCTACGCGCCAACGAAAATCGAATACGCCATCGACCGCTTCGCCATGGAGGTGAAACGTCAGCTCGACGTGCTCGACCGCCGGCTGGCGGAGAGCGAGTATCTGGCAGGAAGCGACTACACCATTGCCGACATCGCAACCTTCCCCTGGTATGGCGGCCTGGTGAAGGGCCTTCTCTATGGCGCAGGCGAATTCCTCTCGGTGCAGGACTACAAGAACGTTCTGCGCTGGACGGATGCGATTGCCGCGCGCCCTGCCGTGAAGCGCGGACGCATTGTCAACCGCGTGCAGGGCGATCCCGCCCACCAGCTTCACGAACGCCACGACGCATCCGACTTCGAGACCAGAACACAAGACAAGCTGTCGGCGACAGCCTCATAGGCCGGGCGCAAGAAACGCGAACCGGAATCCCGCAGACTCCGGAAATCGCGCTTCCTCGACGATCCGCGAACGGCTGACTCCACAGTCGTCCTTGTGACAGCCGGAAACGACAAAGCCGCCTTGCGGCGGCTTGTCATTCAGCAGCAACGATCCTGCGTCACTATCGGCCAAGATTCTCATTCGAGAATTTCTGGAGCGGGCGAAGGGATTCGAACCCTCGACCCCGACCTTGGCAAGGTCGTGCTCTACCCCTGAGCTACACCCGCATCACAGAGAATGGGCGGGCGCGAAGCGCGCCGCCGGGCCATCCTATGCCAAATGCCGCCATGCAATGCAACAGGGCACATCTCATTAATTCTATCCGCCGGTTCCGGTGATTTTCCGGGCAGATCAATGTTTTCACGGGTCTACCCGGCGCCGAACCGCCACCGGACCGATTGAAAACGGGCCAAAAGACCTCCATCTGTGGCTTTGCGCCATTTTCGGCCCTCGGCCATGGCCGGGGGCCATGCGAAAATCGCGCCTTCTTGCATATCGGCCATTTGCCCTTGCGGCGGATGAGCCTGCCGGAAACCACCGGCGGCGTGCTAGAAGCAGCTCAACTCTATCCAGAACATGCGTCAGGCGAGGATCACGTGACCATAGTCGACCAAGGCACCGGAGCCGGGGCAGGATTGCCGCCGGACCTGATAAAGGACACCACGACCCAGACCTTCGTGAAGGACGTCATCGAGGAATCGAAGCGCCAGCCGGTGCTGATCGACTTCTGGGCGCCCTGGTGCGGCCCCTGCAAGCAGTTGACCCCGATCATCGAAAAGGCCGTTCGCGCCGCGAAGGGCAAGGTCAAGCTGGTCAAGATGAACATCGACGAACATCCGGCGATCCCGGGCCAGATGGGCATCCAGTCGATTCCTGCCGTGATCGCCTTCGTCAACGGCCAGCCGGCCGATGGCTTCATGGGCGCCGTGCCCGAAAGCCAGGTCACGGGCTTCATCGACAAGCTGACCAAGGGCATGCCTTCGCCTGAAGGCGACATCACCGAAATTCTCAACGAGGCGGAAGCCGCGATGGCCGCGGGCGATCCCGCCACCGCCGCCTCGATCTATGCCGAGGTGTTGTCGGTGGACGCGACCAACCTCACCGCGCTGGCCGGTCTTGCCCGTTGCTATGTCACGGCGGGAGCGCTGGATCAGGCCAAGCAGACGCTGGCCATGGTGCCGGAGTCCAAGCGCGGCGAGGCCGCGATTTCGGCCGTGCAGACCATGATCGACCTTGCCGAACAGGCCAAGGATCTTGGTCCGGTCAATGAGCTTGAGCAGAAAGTCGCCGCAAATCCGCTGGATTATCAGGCGCGTTTCGATCTTGCGGTCGCACTCAACGCCGCCGGCAAACGCGGCGAGGCTGCCAATCACCTGCTGGAGATCGTCAAGCGTGACCGCAAGTGGGACGACGACGGCGCGCGCAAGAAGCTGGTGCAGTTCTTTGAGGCGTGGGGTCCGGAAGACGACGCGACGGTTGACAGCCGCAAGCGTCTGTCGACGATCCTGTTCTCCTGACGGAGCGTGGTGCACCTGAGTTGAGGGACGCGGATGCCGATCAACGCTGAATATCGTGGGCCCGCAGATCTGCCGAAGGTCATTCCGGTGTTTCCGCTGCCGGGAGCGTTGCTGCTGCCGCGCGGACAGATGCCTCTCAACATCTTCGAGCCGCGCTATCTGCAGATGGTGGACGACGCCTTCCGCGACGGCCACCGCCTGATCGGCATGATCCAGCCCGACGTCACCCACTCCCAAAGCAGCGAGCGGCCGATCCTGTTCAAGGTCGGCTGCGTCGGCCGCATCACCCAGCTCGCCGAATCCGGCGACGGCCGTTACATCCTCGAACTCACCGGCGTCGCGCGCTTCAAGGTGCTTGAGGAAAAAACCGTGCTGACGCCTTATCGTCAGTGCGGTGTGGACTTCAGTCCGTTCATCGACGATTTCACGGCGCGCAAGGGCGAGGACCTCGTTGACCGCAAGGCCCTCTTGGAAGCGCTGACGCAGTTTCTCGAGGCCAACCAGCTCAAGGTGGACTGGGACGGCATCGAAAGCGCACCGAATGAAGCGCTGGTCAATGCGCTGGCGATGATGTCGCCTTACGGGCCTGCGGAAAAGCAGGCGTTGCTCGAAGCGCCGGACCTCAAGACCCGCGCCGAAATCCTGATCGCCGTGACCGAAATGGATCTCGCCAAGAAGCAGACCTCCGGCGATCCGCCGCTGCAATAAGTCATCTCTCGATTTGCGCAGCGCCATGCTAGTGTCCCTTCAGTTGATTGCCGGAGAGCCCCGATGACCACCGCCAGTGACCGCCCCGAAAGCAGTGTCGATCCGAAGCTGCTGGAAATTCTGGTGTGTCCGCAGACCAAGGGACCGCTGGAATTCGACAGCGCGCGGCAGGAACTGATCTCGCGCTCCGCCAAGCTGGCCTATCCGATCCGCGACGGCATTCCGATCATGCTGCCGGAAGAAGCCCGCCGGCTCGACTGAGCGCGGAACCCGTCGGCGTCGCGTCCACCTGCGCGGCGCCTTGCCGATTATCATTCTCCCGGAGATGCCCGATGCAACATCACGCTCTCGAACGCTGGCACCAGTTCATCAAATCTCCCGATGAGAAGGTCCTATGGGACCTGCTTCATCCCGATGCCGTGTTTGAAAGCCCGGTCGTCCATACGCCGCAGCGCGGGCGCGATATCACATTTAAATATCTGGCCAGCGCCGGAACCGTGCTCGGCGGCCCCGGCTTCAAGTATCTCGGCGAATGGACCAACAAGAATGGCGCCGTGCTGGAATTCGAGAACGAGGTCGAAGGCATCAAGATCAACGGCGTCGACATCATCACCTTCAGCGATGACGGACGCCAGATCACGCATTTCAAGGTGATGGTCCGCCCGCTGAAAGCGATCAACCTGCTGCATCGCCTGATGGGCGAACAACTGGCGAAGCTCTCCGCGTAATTCGAGGCGCTAGAGCGTCTCGCCGCGCAACAGCCGCGGCACTTCACCAGAGAGACCCGCCGCCTGCCGGATGAACGCGCTTTTCAATGGCGGCACGCGATCGACAAGACCGAGGCCGATGTCGCGCACCGTGCGCAGCAGCGTCGACTTGTTCGAGAACAGCATGTTGAGCGAGTTGGTGGCGACGCCCATCGCCACGGTGTCGAAGCGCCGCCAGCGCTGATAGCGCTCCAGCACATCGGCCTGTCCCGGATCAATGCCGAGCCGCGCCGCATCCACGACCACCTCCGCAAGCGCCGCCGCGTCCTTCAGGCCCATGTTGAGTCCCTGTCCGGCGATGGGGTGAATCACATGCGCGGCGTCACCAACCAGTGCGAGGCGGTCCGCGATAAACGAGCGCGCGACGAAATAGCCAAGCGGAAAGGCGCGCGGCCTGTCGAGCGCCTTCACATCGCCGAGATGCAGTCCGAAACGAGTTTCGAGTTCGGTCTGAAACTCTGCCTCGGGCAGTTCGATGATCCGCGCGGCCTCGCCGCGGCTTTCGGTCCAGACCAGCGACGAGCGGTTGCCCTTCAGCGGCAGAATGGCGAACGGACCTGCGGGGAGAAAATGTTCTTCCGCGCGTCCCTGATGATCGCGCTCGTTCCCCACGGTCACCACGATGCCGGACTGATCGTAATCCCAGCCATGGGTGGCGATGCCTGCGCGTTCGCGCAGTCTCGATTTCGCGCCATCAGCGGCCACAAGCAGGCTCGCGTCGATGACACGGCCATCGCTCAGGCTGACGCGCGTGCCTTCGCCCTGCACGTCATAGGACGAGACCGCGAGCGCATTCAGTTCGATGCCTTCGGCTTCGGCGCGCGCCGCCAGTGCGTTGATCAGATGCCGGTTCTCGACCATATGCGCGAACGGTTCGCCCGGCTCGACCTCTCCACCGAAGGTCAGGAAGATCGGGCGGGTCGCATCTTCGAGACGCGAGTCGGTCACCACCATGTCGAGGATAGGCTGCGCCGTCTCGGCGACTTGATCCCAGACACCGATCACCTCGAACAGGCGGCGGCAGGCGGCAACAATCGCGGAGGCACGCGGATCGCGGCTTGGCCTCATGGCAAAGGCCGGATCGGCCACCACGATCGGAATCTCAGGCCCAAGTCCCTGACGCAAAGCCAGAGCCAGTCCCAGACCAGCAAAAGCGCCGCCTCCGATCACGATGCTGCGTTGTGACGACATGACATCCGGGCTTTCATACGTGCAATTCGTTTGGCCGCTGCCCTTGCCTCAGGCCCGGCCATGGGGGAAATATGCCCCCAAGAATGGGCCCGAAGAGAGGCTTGCGCTGTTTATCAGGGTTTGCGGGCAAGCGGAAACCGCTCCGCGTCCCGACGTACCGAAGATCGGAACATTGTGAATGTCGAAAAGCCTGATTGATCTGTTGTCGATCCTCGATATCGAGCAGCTCGAGGTCAACATGTTCCGGGGCACCAGCCCGAAAACGCGCTGGCAGCGCGTATTCGGCGGACAGGTGATCGGTCAGGCGATGGTCGCGGCCTGCCGGACCGTCGAGAATGTCGAGAAGCGGCTGCCGCATTCCCTGCACTGCTACTTCATCCTGCCGGGTGATCCGCAGATTCCGATCATCTACGAAGTCGAGCGGCTGCGCGACGGCAAGAGCTATTCGACACGGCGTGTTACCGCGATCCAGCACGGCAACGCCATTTTCTCGATCATGGTGTCGTTCCATGCCTTCGAGGAAGAGTCCTTCAACCATCAGGACCCGATGCCAAACGTGCCGCCGCCGGAAAAGCTGACCGCGGAAGAAGTCTCCAAGCAGCCGATGTTCAAGGAGATGCCGGACTTCATTCGCCGCTATTACGAATCCGACCGGCCGATCGAATTGCGCCCGGTGGAGCTTGGCCGCTACTTCGGCCAGAAAATCGACGACGGCCGTATTCATGTCTGGATCCGCACAGTGGCGAAGCTGCCGGACGATCCGGCGCTGCATATGTGCGCGCTGGCCTACGCTTCGGATTTCTCGCTGCTGGATGCCGCGATGGCGCGCTATGGTCGCACCCTGTTCGATCAGCGCATGATGCCGGCGAGCCTCGATCATGCGATGTGGTTTCATCGCCCGTTCCGCGCCGACGAATGGCTGCTTTACGCTCAGGATTCGCCGAGCGCGCAGGGCGGGCGCGGTCTCACGCGCGGCATGATCTTCAAGCAGGACGGCACGCTGGTCGCGTCCGTCGCGCAGGAAGGCTCGTTGCGCGAGCGCAAGCAAAAGCCGGCAGGTTAGGATCGGGGCCCGCGCTATGGCGCGCGCGGCGCCTCGATCATGCGCTCGGATGACGCATCGCGCGGCACCACCGCGAGCTGCGAGATGAACCACTGCATGTACCAGCGCACGACCCACGGAATCGGGATGATCAGCACACAGCCGATGATCACGACAAGTCCGCGCCAAAGAATTTCCAGTCCGGTGCCGTTGAAGATCACCGCGCGGCGCGTTCCCTGGATGTTTTTGCACATCCACCGCGTCCATGCCGAATAGACCCAGGCCCAGCCGATGATGGTGAGGACCGAAACAACCACCAGCAGATTCCAGCCGAGATAGGCCCAGATCGTTCCGGAAAAGCTCAGTCCGAGCGGCTGTCCGTTGGATGCGAGGTTTGCAACCGCCCACTTGATGAACAGCCAGTAGAGCGCGACCTGAACAATGATCGTCAGGTTGCTGAGCAGCTCGCTTCCGAGCATCGCCACCGCGATCACAAGAACGACCGCGCCGAAATACCACGGCACGACCGTCATCGCCGTCCCCTCGAAACTGAGATTCGGTCGCCCCGGCACCCGCACACACGGCACCAGCCACTTCAGATACCAGACCAACAGCCATGGCAGCGGAATGACGAAAAGCGAGCCGATGCAGAAGACGAGGCTCCGCCAGACAAACTCCAGGAACGGAAAATCGGAATCCAGCGCGCCCGCCGCGCCGCTGTCGGCAGAGCCGTAAGCCGCCGTTGCCGGTCCGGGACCGGCCCCGCGTGGAATGACTGGCGGCATGCGGCCGGGCGACAGAAGACCCGGAATGTCGCCGGCATATTTCCAGTCCTGCATGCCGTCGGCCCACACATAGGTGTCGGCCCGAACATGCCCGCGCGCGATCAGGTCGCGGAACTCTTCCTCGGAATAAGGACCTTCCTGCTTATCTCCGGCGGCAACAAACCAAGATCGGCCCGACATGATGATTCCTTTTCTTCGGAAATGGAGCACCGGACCAGCCGCGAAGCTTCTGCCCGCGGCACATCAGCGGATCGCGATCGGTCTCGGTCAAAAGAGAGCCGATGCTACAAACGGACCGCGCGGCGCCGCAACGGTTTTCGGCTCCGCCTGCATATTTTTCTCTCGTCTTGCCCAAAAAGGTAGCGGATTTCCGCGCGCGCGCGTAAAGACGCATGGCGCCGCCGCGCAGACATCAAGGACGAAGAACGACCATGAAGCTGATCACCGCCGTCATCAAACCCTTCAAACTTGAAGAGGTCCGTCTGGCCCTGACCGCGATTGGCGTCCATGGCATGACCGTCACCGAGGTGAAGGGTTTCGGCCGCCAGAAGGGCCATACCGAAATTTATCGGGGCGCCGAGTACATCGTGAATTTCTTGCCCAAACTGCGGATCGAGATCGCCGTGGGCAGCGACCTGGCCGACCAGGCCGTCGAGGTCATCACCGCCAGCGCGCGCACCGGTCAGATCGGGGACGGCAAGGTTTTCGTCACGCCCATCGAGAATGCCGTGCGCATCCGCACCGGCGAAACCGATAACGACGCACTTTGATTCAATTGCGGACGTGATGCCGAAAATCGAAAGACCGGTTTTCGGAATTGCGTTCAAACAGAATTATGCATCACGACTGCAGCGGCGCACGCAAGACACCGCATGGTCAGCCTAGCCCGGGGGAGATACCCATGTTGAGATTGCCGCGTGCGGTCGCACAGTTTGCGACGGCGGTTTCTGCCGCGAGTCTTTCTTTCATGCTGGCAACGCCGGCTCTTGCGCAGGACACAAAGATAGACGCGGCGGACACGGCATGGATGATCACGTCCACCGCGCTGGTGCTGATGATGACCATTCCGGGCCTTGCCCTGTTCTATGCCGGCATGGTGCGCAAGAAGAACGTGCTCGCGACGATGGCGCAAAGCCTGATCGCGGTGGCGCTGATTTCCATTCTCTGGGTGATCTACGGTTACAGCCTCGTGTTCGCCGGTGACGGCGCCTGGCTCGGTTCGCTGGACCGCATCATGCTGGCGGGCATGACGATGGACGGCGTCAACAGCGCCGCGAAGACCATTCCCGAAGCGCTGTTCACGCTCTACCAGATGACGTTTGCTGTCATCACCGTGGCGCTGGTTGCCGGATCGGTCGCGGACCGCATGCGGTTTTCATCCTATGTGCTGTTCTCGATCGGCTGGTTCACCTTCGTCTATATCCCGCTCGCGCATTGGGTGTGGGGCGGCGGCTTCCTCGCGCAAGCGGGCGTGCTCGATTTCGCCGGCGGTCTTGTGGTGCATCTCAGCGCAGGCACGGCGGGCCTCGTGGCGGCGCTCGTGATGGGCCGCCGCCGCGGTTATGGCACAGAGAATCTCTCGCCTTATGATCTCTCGCTCGCCGTGATCGGCACCGGCCTGTTGTGGGTCGGCTGGTTCGGCTTCAATGGCGGCTCGGCATTGCAGGCCAATTCGCGCGCGGTGATGGCGATCTTCTCGACCCATCTCGCGGCCTGCGCCGGAGCGCTGACCTGGACCGCGATCGAATGGGCCACGCGCCGCAAGCCCTCGGTGCTCGGCATGATCTCCGGCGCGGTGGCCGGCCTCGGCACCATCACGCCCGCCTCCGGTTTCGTCGAGCCCTGGCATGGCATCGTGATCGGCGGCGTCGCCGGCGCGGTGTGTTACTGGGCCTGCACCAGCCTCAAGCACCGCTTCAACTATGACGACACGCTCGACGTGTTCGGTATTCATGGCATCGGCGGCCTGCTCGGCACCCTGATGACCGGAATTTTCGCGACGGCCGCCATTGGCGGAACCGCCGGGCTGCTTGAGGGCAACCCGAAACTGCTGCTGACCCAATTTTACGGCGTGGCGGTTGTGTTGGTCTGGACCGGCGGCATGACCTTTGTCCTGCTCAAGGCGGTCGACATGCTGGCGGGCCTGCGGGTGTCGCACGAGCATGAGGTTGAGGGTCTGGACATTACCCAGCACGGCGAAGCTCTGCAGTAAGCCGCCGCAATCCGACCGGATTCCTCCGCCCGCGACCGGGCGGAGATACCTTTTGCCCCTCCTCTGGGCACGAATGTGTCCGTAGTCTGTCCTGCCTATGTTTTTGGCATTTCTGTCGCTGTTTTAGGCGGCACCCCACCGCCTGTTTCCTGCGCACCCCCCTCCGGGCTGAAAACCTCCGGATTCATAAACTGTTAGCGATTTTGGCGGTGTTGGCACGGCATTTGATTCTAAGGGACCCGGCTGTGCCCGTGGAGTGATCTGTCTTCGCGCGGTGACCCTCAGTCGAGATCGCCCGGTCAGTACGGCCGGGCCCAAGCGGGGAAGAACCCATGAAAATTGTTATGGCCATCATCAAGCCATTCAAGCTGGAAGAAGTCCGCGATGCCCTGACCGCTATCGGCGTTCACGGCCTCACGGTGACGGAAGTCAAGGGATATGGCCGCCAGAAAGGCCACACGGAAATCTACCGCGGCGCTGAATACGCTGTGAGCTTCCTTCCCAAGATCAAGATCGAGGTGGCTGTCGCCTCGTCCCAAGTCGACAAGACCATCGAAGCGATCACCGGCGCGGCAAAGACCGGCCAGATCGGCGACGGCAAGATCTTCGTCATCAACCTCGACCATGCGGTGCGCATCCGCACGGGCGAAGCCGATGACGCGGCGCTCTGATTTCGCGCAAACCTCATCTTATCAGGAGTACAAACAAATGACGTTCAAGCGTCCCACCAGCGCGGGATTGGCAGCTCTCGCAGTCGGCCTCTTCGCCACGACCGCCGCCTATGCAGCGCCGACCATCAACAAGGGCGACAATGCCTGGGTCATGACATCGGCCATTCTCGTGCTGCTGATGACCATTCCCGGCCTCGCCCTGTTCTACGGCGGCCTCGTCCCTTCCAAGAACATGCTCTCGGTGCTGGCTCAGGTATTCTACACCGTCTGCATCGTGACCGTGATCTGGGCGGTTTACGGCTACAGCCTCGCTTTCACCGGCGGCTCCGATTTCATCGGCGGCTTCTCGAAGGCCTTCATGGCGGGCATCACCACCGACTCGGCCGCGGCGACCTTCAGCGTCGACGCCAACATTTCGGAGCTGGTGTATTTCTGCTTCCAGCTCACCTTCGCGGCGATCACGCCGGCGCTCATCATCGGCGCTTTCGCGGAACGCACGAAGTTCGCAGCGCTGGCGCTGTTCGTCCCGCTCTGGGTGACGCTCATCTACTTCCCGATGGCGCACATGGTCTGGTACTGGGCCGGTCCGGACGCGATCACCGATGCAGCGAAGGCTCTTGCTGCTGCGGCTGATGGCGCAGCGAAGACCGCGGCTCAGGCCAAGCTCGACGAAATCAACGCCGACGCGGGCTTCATCTTCAAGAAGGGCGCGCTCGACTTCGCAGGCGGCACCGTGGTGCACATCAACGCCGGCATCGCCGGTCTTGTCGGCGCGTTGCTGATCGGCAAGCGCACCGGTTACGGCAAGGAGCTGATGGCCCCGCACTCGCTGACCATGACCATGATCGGCGCCGCCCTTCTGTGGGTGGGCTGGTTCGGCTTCAACGCCGGATCGAACCTTGAAGCCAACGGCGGCGCTGCGCTCGCCATGACCAACACCTTCGTTGCAACCGCAGCGGCGGCCCTGTCATGGATGTTCGCGGAATGGATGATCAAGGGTCATCCTTCGCTGCTTGGTGCGCTTTCGGGTGCAGTTGCAGGTCTCGTCGCGGTGACCCCGGCGGCCGGTTTCTCCGGTCCGATGGGTGCGATCGTCCTCGGCCTCGTTGTCGGCATCGTCTGCCTGTTCTTCTGCACCGTGGTGAAGAATGCGCTCGGCTATGACGACTCGCTCGACGTGTTCGGCATCCACTGTGTCGGCGGCATCGTCGGCGCCCTCGGCACCGGCATTCTGGTCAACCCCGCGCTCGGCGGCACCGGCGTCATGGACTACGTCGCCGGCAAGGTCGGCGAGTACGACCTGGTCGCGCAGATGACGTCCCAGATCTGGGGTGTCGGCGTCACGCTGCTGTTCTCGGGCATCGGTTCGGCGATCCTGTTCAAGATCGTCGACGTGATCGTGGGCCTCCGGGTTCCGGTCGATGCCGAGCGTGAAGGCCTCGACATCACCGACCACACCGAGCGCGCCTACAACATGTAAGCGAGCCAGCATGACCCGGAAAAGTGGGAACCGGTTTTCCGAAAAGGTCATGCCCTGAACAAGGACAACGGTTGGGGCACAAACCCGGCAATGCCCCGTCCGTCGGAGGGCTCCAGCGCAAGCTGGAGCCCTTTTCTTTTGGACGCGCGGGATCAGCCCGGCCTGGTTCCAGGACGGCGAAAATGCGCCCGAAGGACGATGGTTAATCGCGTCTTAACCTCGCCCCACCTATGGTGATGTGATCAAATCCGCACGCTCCCTCAGGACCGTCCCGAGGGGACCAACGGACCGAAAGTGCTGGCGTTTTCCGAATGGCCATAACCGCTTCTTCCCGCCCGGCCGACGCTGCCGGCGCCCAAGGTGGCGCCCCGGCCAGCGAGCGCTCGCCCTTCGCCCGGCTGGCCGACCTCCTCAGCCCCTACAAGCCCGGCAGACCCCTGATCAACATGTCGCTGGGCGAGCCCCAGCATCCCGTGCCCGATTTTGTCGGGCCGGTTTTAGCGAAACATATCAACGACTTTGGGCGATACCCGATCGCCAGGGGGATCGAGCCGTTCCGGCAGGCGGCCGCGAGCTGGACCACGAAGCGGTTCGGACTGCCCCGCGCCGTCGACCCGGATACCGAAGTCCTGGTGCTCAACGGCAGCCGCGAGGGCCTGTTTTTCGCGGCCATCGCCGCCGCCCGCTATGTCGCGCCACGCAAGGGCACGCCCGCGATCCTGATGCCCAACCCGTTCTATCCGGCCTATGCCGCGGGCGCGCGGGCCGCCGGATGCGAGGCGGTGTTCCTGCCGACCGTTCGCGACAACGGCTTCCTCCCCGATCTCGATTCGCTGAACACCGAGACGCTCGAGCGCACCGTCGCATTCTATCTCGCCTCGCCTGCGAATCCGCAGGGCGCCGTCGCCTCGCGCGCTTACTTTGATCGTGTGAAGCAACTCGCCGACCGCCACGGCTTCATCGTGCTCAGTGACGAATGCTATTCGGAAATCTACACCCACGACGCACCGGGCAGCATGCTCGGCTCCGCGGGTCCTGACTTCGCCAACGTCGTCGCTTTCCAGTCGCTGTCGAAGCGCTCGAACCTGCCGGGCATGCGCGTCGGCTTCGCTGCCGGCGATGCAAAATTCCTCGCGCGCTTTCATGAGCTGCGCAATGTCGCGGCGCCTCAGGTGCCGGTGCCGCTGCAGCATGTTGCTGTCGCCGCTTACGGCGACGAAACCCATGTCGAGGAAAACCGCAGGCTGTACCGGATCAAGTTCGATCTCGCCGATCAGATTCTCGGCAATCGTTTCGGTTACAAGCGCCCGGCAGGGGGCTTCTGCATCTGGCTCGATGTCTCCGCCCATGGCGGCGATGAAGCGGCCACCGTGAAACTTTTCAGGGATGGCGGCGTGCGCGTCATTCCGGGAAGCTATCTGGCCCGTCCGCAATCCGACAACACCAATCCCGGCACCGGCTATATCCGCGTCGCCATGGTGCAAGACAGTGAAACCACCGCCGAGGCCCTGCATCGCATGGTCGAGGTTTTGAGCGAGCCGCAAGGTTAGTCGTCATGCCAGCGATCGAACGTGTCATTCCTATCGTCGGCCAGATTTCCGATCCGATCCGCGAGATGCTCGCGCGCCGCCTGCGCGAACTGACCGGTCTCGGCGTGATCGCATTGTCCTGCGTCGTGGCCGCGGCGCTGATGACCTGGTCGGTGCAGGATCCGAGTCTCAGCCATGCGACCTCCGGCGCCATCCGCAACCTGATGGGCCGTCCCGGCGCCATCGGCGCCGATCTCCTGATGCAGATTCTCGGCCTCGGCTCGATCATGCTGGTGTTGCCGGTCGCCGTATGGGGCTGGCGGCTGGTGACGCATCGCCTGTTCGACCGTGAGGCACTGCGGGTCGCCTGCTGGATTCTGTGCGCGGTGATCGCCGCCGGATTTGCAAGCTGCCTGCCGCGCAGCGGCGCATGGCCACTGCCGACCGGGCTTGGCGGCGTGGTCGGTGATGCGCTGGTGCGTTTTCCTGCTGTCGTGTTCGGTCCGCCCGGCACGATCTATCGCATCGTGCTCGGCATAATCCTGTTCGCGGCCATGATTGGAAGTTTCGCCTTCGCCTGCGGCGCGGGCGCCAGGGAAAAGATCGCCCCGCGCGCACGGCCGCCGATGATCGAGGACGAAGACGACGAGGAAGACAACGATCGCGGCTCAATCTCGCTGGGATGGCTGGTTCATGCCGCGATGAGCGCGAAGGCGCGCATCACGCGCATGGGCTCGGCGCTGTTCGCCATGGCCGTGGGGCGCACGGAATCGTCCTCCGCCCGCTCGTTCGAGCGCATGGAGCCCAATCTCGGAAACGGGCGGCGCGCACCATCACTGGTGCCGCAAGCCGAAGACGAATACGAAGAGGAAGAGACCGAGGAAGAAGAAGCCGAAGAGGAGGACGAGGAGCCCGCGCCGCGCGCCCGCAAGCGCGCCGAGCCGAAACCGTCCGGCCGCAAGGGCGTCTTCGTGCTGCCGCCGATCTCCGTCCTCGCCGCTCCGAAAGCCTCGGATCGCTTCACGCTGAGCAAGGACGAGCTTGAGACGAATTCGCGCGCCCTGGAAGGCGTGTTGCAGGATTTCGGCGTGCGCGGCGAGATCGTGAAGGCCAGTCCTGGTCCCGTCGTGACGCTCTACGAACTCGAACCGGCACCGGGCATCAAGTCCTCGCGCGTGATTGGCCTGGCCGACGATATCGCGCGCTCCATGAGCGCGGTCTCCGCGCGTGTCGCGGTTGTCTCCGGACGTAATGCCATCGGCATCGAACTGCCGAACGCGAAGCGCGAGACGGTTTACCTGCGTGAACTGCTCACCGCGAAGGAAGCGACCGGCAGCACCGCGAAACTGCCGTTGTGCCTCGGCAAGACCATCGGCGGTGAGCCTGTGATCGTCGATCTGGCGCGCATGCCGCATCTTCTGATCGCCGGCACCACGGGCTCGGGCAAGTCGGTCGGCATCAACACCATGATCCTGTCGCTGCTCTATCGCCTGCGTCCGGATCAGTGCCGCCTGATCATGGTCGATCCGAAGATGCTCGAACTCTCCGTCTATGACGGCATTCCGCATCTGCTGACGCCGGTCGTGACCGATCCGAAGAAAGCTGTCGTCGCGCTGAAATGGGCGGTGCGCGAGATGGAGCAGCGCTACAAGAACATGGCGAAGCTCGGCGTCCGCAACATCGACGGCTACAACACGCGCGTCGCCGAGGCCAAGGCCAAGGGTGAGGAACTGACCCGCACCGTGCAGACCGGCTTCGACAAGGAAACCGGCAAAGCGATCTACGAGGAGGAGAAGCTCGAGCTCGAGCCGCTGCCCTATATCGTCATCATTGTCGACGAAATGGCCGACCTGATGATGGTCGCAGGCAAGGACATCGAAGGCGCGGTGCAGCGCCTTGCGCAGATGGCGCGCGCCGCGGGTCTGCATGTGATTCTCGCCACGCAACGCCCGTCGGTCGACGTCATCACCGGCACCATCAAGGCGAACTTTCCCACCCGTATTTCCTTCCAGGTCACCTCGAAGATCGACAGCCGCGTGCTGCTCGGCGAAATGGGCGCGGAGCAACTGCTCGGCCAGGGCGACATGCTGTACATGGCCGGCGGCGGCCGCATCAGCCGCGTCCACGGCCCGTTCGTGTCGGATGAAGAAGTTGAAAAGATCGTCCGCCACCTCAAGGCACAGGGACAGCCGGAATATCTCGAAGCGGTCACGGCGGAAGACGAGGTCGACGAGGACGGCAACGCCGTGTTCGACGGCACCAGCATGGGCGCCAATGGCGGCGAAGGAGACCTGTTCCAGCAGGCCGTCGCCATTGTGAAGCGCGACCGCAAGGCGTCGACCAGCTACATTCAGCGCCGTCTGCAGATCGGCTACAATCGCGCCGCCACCTTGATGGAGCGGATGGAGCTGGAAGGTATCGTCGGCCAGGCCAACCACGCTGGAAAACGCGAAATTCTGGTGGGTGAGGAAGAAGAACGCTTCGGCTAAATCCACCCTATTCGCAGCCGCGAAATCGCCATAGCTTGGGGTTAGCCCCTGACAGATTACAGAGCATCCCACAGGACGGACCGTTGAGAAAACTTCATCGCCATCAGCCGTTCTGCCGCAACCCGCTCACCGCACATCATTTTCTTCATGTGAGATTGCCGGCGGCCGCCCTCGCCGCCGCCATGGCTGCCGTGATCATGATTCCGGCGGCGTCGGCCCAGGCTGTCCCCACACCGAAGCCCGCACCGAAGCGCGCCGATACACCGGTGCCCAAGCAGGCGCTGCCAAATCCCACCATCCCGGCGCCTTCCGCCGCCGCGCCGCCAACGCCGATCATTCCCGACCTGCGCAATCTGTTCAGCGGCAACACACCGAATTTCGACGCCAACCAGAAGGCGCTTGCCGCCAAGGTCAGCAGCTATCTCTCCTCGCTCGTGAATGTCTCCGGCAACTTCGTGCAGGTCGGCCCCGACGGCACACGCTCCACCGGCGACTTCTACATTCAGAAGCCCGGCAAGATCCGGTTTGAGTATGACGATCCCTCGCCCATCGCGCTGGTCGCCGACGGATCGTCGGTGATCGTCCGTGACCGCCGGCTGGCGACGCAGGACGTCTATCCGCTGTCGCAGACGCCACTGCGATTCCTGCTGGCCGACCGCATTGATCTCATGCGTGACACCAATGTCGTGGGCGTCGGCTCCGACGACATGTTCATCAGCGTGACCATCGAGGAAAAGCAGCCGCTGGTCGGCACGAGCCGCCTGATGCTGATGATTGGCGCCAAGGATAACCAGCTCAAGCAATGGACCGTGACCGATCCGCAGGGCTACGACACCACGGTGGCGGTCTATAATCTCGACACCACCAAGAAGCTCGATCCCGGCATGTTCAGGATCGACTACACCAACTATCAGACCAACCAGAACTAGCACCGCCTATTGGTGCATATCGGTGCGACCGCACTGGAGCAGGCGGACAAAACCGGCTAACGGTTTCTCTGTCTTTCCTCGCCGCCTGCGATCATGCGCCTCACCCTCACCACCTGGAACATCAATTCGGTGCGCCTGCGCATCGACCTGGTTGCAAAGTTCATCAAGGCCGTGCGGCCCGATGTGCTTTGTCTTCAGGAAACCAAGTGCATCGACGATGCCTTTCCGCTGAAGCGCTTCAAGCGGCTGGGCTATGAGCATGTCGCGCTCAACGGCCAGAAGGGCTATCACGGCGTCGCCATCGTCTCGAAGATTCCCTTTGAATCGCGCGACGTGCGCACCTTCTGCGGCAAGGTCGACTCGCGCCACATCTCGGTGTCGTTCGGCGCGCAGGCGCAGATCGCAAAGCCGCTCGTCCTGCATAATTTCTACGTGCCCGCCGGCGGCGACATTCCGGACGCTGTACTCAATCCGAAGTTCGAGCACAAACTGTCATTCCTCGACGAGATGCGCGATTGCGATCCGCTGCATCCGAAGACCGATGACCGGCACATTCTGGTCGGGGATCTCAACGTCGCGCCGCATGAGCATGACGTGTGGTCGCACAAGCAGCTTCTGAAGATTGTCTCGCACACGCCGATCGAATGCGAGAAGCTGCTCGCGGTGCAGTCCCAGGGCGACTGGATCGACATTGCCCGCCAGCGCATTCCGCTCTCGGAGAAAGTCTATACATGGTGGAGCTACCGTTCCGCCGACTGGGTCGCCGCCAACAAGGGCCGCCGCCTCGATCATATCTGGGTCTCGAAGGCGCTTGGCGACAGCGTCCGCGATTTCAGGATCACCCGCGATGCCCGCGGCTGGGAGCGGCCGTCAGATCATGTCCCGGTGACGGCGGTGCTCGACGTTTGATGCAGAAGTGAAGCGTCAGCGCAGCGTCGCGCCGACGCGCGTCATGGCGCCCAGCGCGGCATTGGAGCGCGCGGCGAAATCATCGCGCAGACGACGTGCCGCCTCGGGGTGGCTTTCAAGGACACGCTGAAACAGACTACGCGAAATCCGCAGCACCGACGATGGCTCGAGCGCAACCGCAGTTGCGGGCCGCGGCATCGCGACGACAAGCGCCAGTTCGCCGATCAGCACATTCTCGCCGGCCACCGCTTCCTGCCCGTCATCGGAGGCGACACGAAACGCGCCGCGCCGGACGATGAAACCGGAATCCGCCGGATCGCCCTGCTCGAACAGCTTTTCGCCGAAACTATAATCGCGCTGCTCGGCGCCGATCGCGAGCACCTGCAAGGCAGCGCCGCCCAACAAATTCAATGTCGGGACGCGCGTGAACAGGGCGATGTCGTCTTCAATGGCCATTAAGCGCCGCGATTCGACTCATGGCACCAGTTTATAGCCCCCGGACTCAGTCACAAGAATTTCGGGATTGGCCGCGTCCTTCTCCACCTTCTGGCGCAGGCGATAGATATGCGTTTCGAGGGTGTGGGTGGTGACGCCCGAATTGTAGCCCCAGACTTCCTGCAGCAGGGTCTCGCGCGACACCGGCATCTGGCCGGCGCGATAGAGGAACCGCAGGATCGCGGTCTCCTTCTCGGTGAGCCGCACCTTCTTGGCATTGGCGCCGGTCAGCATCTTGGAACCCGGACGGAAGCTGTAAGGGCCGACGGTGAAGACGGCGTCCTCGCTGGCTTCATGCTGGCGAAGCTGCGCGCGGATACGGGCCAGCAGCACCGCAAACCGGAATGGCTTTGCCACATAGTCGTTCGCGCCGGACTCAAGGCCGAGGATGGTGTCCGAATCGGTATCGTGGCCGGTCAGCATGATGATCGGCGACTTGAAGCCGCCCTTGCGCAGGCTGCGCACCACTTCGCGCCCATCGGTATCGGGCAGACCGACGTCCATCAGAACCAGATCGGGCGAATTGCTCTTGGCGGCCAGCGCACCCTTTGCACCGGTATCCACCGCGGAAGCCTCGAATTCCTCATGCAGCGACAATTGCTCCACAAGGGCGTCGCGCAGATCAGTATCGTCATCCACGATCAGGATCTTGCGGGCGTTGGCCATTGATCCGGTCCTTTAAAATTTGGCTTGTAAAAGAGACATTTGAGAGCGATCCCGAACGGGCGCATCTCGAAGCCTCGGCGAAATAGAGCATTTGCGGGTGAAAGCGCAAGCTGCGTTTGTGCGCAGCCGGTGAGAGCAGATAGGGGAAATCTAGGCTTTCCAATGGCTTATCGAACACCGTTCCGTGATCGGCCGTTATCCATGATAGCGGTTCATGCCGCCGCCGGCCGCCCGACCCAGGGCTGGCTGACCGCAGGAGCGCAGGTCCTGCCGGTGGCGCTGGGACGCGGGGGAATCAAGGCGAACAAGTTCGAGGGCGACGGCGGCACCCCGCGCGGCGTCTTTCACCCGGTCCGGCTGTGGTGGCGGGCTGACCGCCATATCCGGCCGAAGACGTTTCTGCCGGCCCGTGCGATTACACCCACCGACGCCTGGTCCGAGGACCCTGCCGACCGGCATTACAACCGCGCCGTCACACGCAAGGCCGGCGACGACGGCGACCGGCTGATGCGCGCGGATCACCTGTACGACTTCATTATCGAGATCGACCACAACAGACGGCCGCGTGTTTCAAAACGCGGCAGCGCCGTGTTCATTCATCTTGCCCGCGAGAGCTTCGGACCGACCGCAGGCTGTGTCGGGCTGACGCACGGCGCGATGTTGCGCTTGCTGGAGCGGATCGGGCCGCAAACGAAGATCATGATCGGGTGAGAGCAATAAGCGCGCACCTCAGGATGACGCCCCGGCCTTTCTAGCGATGACCGAAAATCGCAGAGCCGACCCGCACGTGGGTCGCGCCGAGCTGAATCGCGGTTTCAAAGTCCGCGCTCATGCCCATCGACAACAACGGAAGTCCGTTGCGCGCGGCAATCTTGGCTGTAAGTGCAAAATGAGCAGCAGGTGGTTCATCCACCGGTGGAATGCACATCAACCCTGAAATCTTCAAACCATACACATCGCGGCAGCCTGCAATGAACGCGTCGGCGTCCGCCGGGGCGACGCCCGCCTTCTGCGGCTCTTCGCCGGTGTTCAACTGAACGAACAATTCCGGATGCCGGTCTTGCTTAGCGATCTCTTTCGCCAGCGCTTCGCAAAGGCTCGTGCGGTCCAGCGAGTGAATGGCATCGAACAGCGCCACCGCCTCCTTCGCCTTGTTCGACTGCAGCGGCCCGATCAGATGCAATGCGAGGCCCGGATGCTTCGCCATCAGGTCCGGCCACTTCGATTTCGCTTCCTGCACACGGTTCTCGCCGAACACCTTCTGGCCAGCCCGGATCACCGGCTCAATGGCGTCGCCGCCAAAAGTTTTCGAGACGGCCACCAGCGTCACCGACGATCGCTCGCGCCCCGCATCGCGGCAGGCACGGGCAATCTCGCGTTCCACCTCGGCGAAGCCGTTTGGTGAATCGGATGTTACCGGCGACACCTTGTGCTCATCCATCGCGACAAACCTTCGTCAAATACGGAGATCATTCGATTTTTAACGAAATCAAAAAAGGGTCTTTGAACCCTTTTTTCTTAGGATTGGCGTGGGGCAAGGGAATACCAATGTCAATCGCCAGCTTCGGCCGCAACACGTCAAAACTCAAGGCGCTGCTCGGGATTCGCGCGCGCCTTGTGATTCTGGCGCTGATTCTGGTCGTCCCGCTGATGCTCGACCGTGTGCGCCTGCTCGAAGATTCCCGTTCCAGGCAGGTGGTGCAGGCGGCGAACGAGCTGTCTGAACTCGCAAGGCACACAGCCGACGCGCAGCGTGAAATCATTTCCACGGTGCAAGCCGTCCTCAAATCCTCCGCCTATATCTACGCATCGGCCGCGCAGCAGGGCCGTGGCTGCGCCATCATGCGCGCCAGCCTCCGCGTCGACCTGCCATGGATCCGCTCGCTGAATCTCGTGGACTCGAACGGCATCATCCAGTGCTCGACGCAATCCGCTTTCGTCGGCGCAAATGTCCACGACCGGGACTATTTCCGGCGTGCGATGGAAACCCATGAATTCGTCGTCAGCGATTATATCGTGGCGCGGCCCTCAGGCGCGCCGACCATCGTCGCCGCTTATCCGGTCTCGGCCATCGAAGGCAACAGCGAGGCCCTTATCATCGCTGCGATCGACCTGAAATGGATGTCGCAGCTCATCAGCAACCGCAGCCTGCGCGCAGGCATGTCGGTCCTGCTGGTGGACGGCAAGGGAACGATTCTGGCTGCACCGGAGGACGCCGCCGGCCTCATCGGGCGCCCGCTGAAGGATACGTCGCTGCTCGAAGCCGTGACCCTTCGCGAGATCAACCTCGATCGCGAGTACGGCTCGATCTCCTTTGAATCCGCGGACGGAGAGAGAAAGGCTGTCTCGTTCGCCCGTGTCGCGGGAACGCGCGCGCGGATGATCGTCAGCATCAATCAGGCTGCGATGCTCCGCGACATAAACGGCGAGATCAGGACGGCCTACATTCAGCTCGCGCTGGTCGGTCTCTTCACCCTGCTCGGGGCATGGTTTGCCGGCGAGCGCCTGATCATGCGGCCGGTACGCAAGATGACAGAGATGGCCAACCGGTTCGGCCGCGGCGAACTTTCGGCGCGCGCCTCCAGCGCCACGCTGCCCGCGGAGTTCGTTCCGCTTGCCCGCGCTTTCGACACGATGGCCTCGCAGTTGTCCGAGCGCGAACGCGAGATGGCCGCCGCCAACGATCGCCTGACCGTGATTGCGTCCCACGACCTCGTCTCGGGCCTCGCCAATCGCCGTGGCTTCCAGAGCCGGCTTGAATTCGAGTGGATGAAGGCGCTGCAGTCCAACGGGCAGCTTTCGGTGCTGATGATCGACGTCGATCACTTCAAGCTGTTCAATGACACCTACGGACACCCGGAGGGCGACGCCTGCCTCAAGCGCGTCGGCGAAACGCTGGCGGACCTCTCCAATTCATGCGACGGCTTTGCCGCCCGTTATGGTGGCGAGGAGTTCTGTCTGCTGCTGCCGGGCGGCGACACCGCCGATGCCCTCAGGGTCGGCGAGCAAGTCCGCGCCGCCGTGGAAGGTCTCGCGATTCCCCACCGCACCAGCCCCGCCAAGACTGTCACGGTCAGCATCGGCACCGCGACCGTGACGCCGGGCGACGCCCAGCCCCAGGACGACCTGATCGAAGCCGCCGACGCGGCGCTTTATGCGGCAAAACGGCAGGGACGGAACATGGTGGTCGCCCACGGGCTGATCCGGCCCGCCCCGTCGACCGTTTCGCTCGCCAGCTAATGTCCCGAACGGCTGCGCAGGGCCGATTCGCGCCCTAAAGCGTTGACCCGTCGCGGTCTTTTGTGGCTAGTGTCCTGAATCCGAAGGACGCCTCGTTTTGCTGCGGACTTCAAGCGTCCTTCGGATTCATAAGGACACTAGAAACCATAATTCTAGTGTGGCTTTGGTTCGCAAGTCCGCAGAAGAGCGAGCGGCGGAGACGTTGCGGACTTGCGAACCGCCACACTAGTCTCCGGCCCTGAATTCCCCCTCTTGGCAGACGACCGACCTGATGAGCACCGAACGCTACAACGCCCGCGAATCCGAACCGCGGTGGCAGAAGATCTGGGACGAACGCGCGATCTTCGCGACCCGCAACGACGATCCAAGGCCGAAATACTACGTGCTCGAGATGTTCCCGTATCCGTCGGGACGCATCCATATGGGACATGTCCGCAACTACACCATGGGCGACGTGGTCGCGCGCTACATGCGCGCCAAGGGCCACAACGTGCTGCACCCGATGGGCTGGGACGCTTTTGGTCTGCCCGCCGAAAATGCCGCGATCGAACGCAAGGTCGCGCCGAAGAAATGGACGTACGAAAACATCGCCGCAATGAAGAAACAGCTCCAGACCATGGGGCTGTCGCTGGACTGGTCACGCGAATTCGCGACCTGCGATCCGTCCTACTACAAGCATCAGCAGAAGATGTTTCTCGATTTCCTAAAGGCGGGACTCGCCGAGCGTGAAAAGCGCAAGGTGAACTGGGACCCGGTCGACATGACCGTGCTCGCCAACGAGCAGGTGATCGACGGCAAGGGCTGGCGCTCCGGCGCCGTGGTCGAGCAGCGCGAGCTCAACCAGTGGATATTCAAGATCACGAAGTATTCGCAGGATCTGCTCGAGGCGCTGGATACGCTGGACCGCTGGCCGGACAAGGTTCGGCTCATGCAACGCAACTGGATCGGCCGCAGCGAGGGCCTGCATTTCGAGTTCAGGCTGATCGGCGCCCCGACCGGCCACGAGACGCTGCCTGTCTTCACCACCCGTGCCGACACGATGTATGGCCCGACCTTCGCGGCGATATCCCCGGATCACCCGCTGGCGAAGGCGCTGGCGGAGAAGGACGCCAACGTGGCGGCCTTTATCGACGAGTGTCACCGCATGGGCACCTCGCAGGCGGAAATCGACACCGCGGAGAAGCTCGGCTTCGACACCGGTATCAAGGCGCAGCATCCGGGCGATCCGTCGATCCAGCTTCCGCTCTACATCGCCAATTTCGTGCTGATGGACTATGGCACCGGCGCGATCATCGGCTGCCCCGCGCACGACCAGCGCGACCTCGACTTCGCGCGCAAGTACGGCCTGCCCGTGATCGACGTGTTCGTGCCGCTAGCGACAGGAGAGACGGTGAAGGACGTGGCGTTCGTGCCGCCGAAAACCGAAACCGTGCGCTACGTGCAATGGGCAGGCGAGCCCGACGTGATGACATGCGAGGAAGCGATGAAGCGCTCGCTCGACATGTTCGTGCAGGAAGGCTGGGGCCGCCGCGAGGTGAATTTCCGCCTGCGTGACTGGGGCATTTCGCGCCAGCGTTACTGGGGCTGCCCGATCCCTGTCATCCATTGCCCGAAATGCGATGTGGTGCCGGTGCCCGCAGAGGACCTGCCCGTCGTTCTCCCCGAGGATGTGAGCTTCGACAAACCGGGCAACGCGCTCGACCATCATCCGACCTGGAAGCACGTCACCTGCCCGCAATGCGGCGGCAAGGCCACGCGCGAAACCGACACGATGGATACGTTCGTCGATTCGTCCTGGTACTTCGCGCGCTTCACCGATCCATGGAACGAGAACGCGCCGACCACGCCGACGGTCGTCAACCGCATGATGCCGGTCGATCAATATATCGGCGGCGTCGAGCACGCGATCCTGCATCTGCTCTATTCGCGCTTCTTCACCCGCGCGATGAAAGCCACCGGTCATATCGCGATGGACGAGCCGTTCGCCGGCATGTTCACGCAAGGCATGGTGGTGCACGAGACCTACAGGAAGCAGGACGGCACCTTCGCGTCCCCTGCCGAGATCAATATCGAGACCATCGGCGACAAGCGCCGCGCGACCTTGCTGACGACCAAAGAGACTGTCGAGATCGGTCCGATCGAGAAGATGTCGAAGTCGAAGCGCAACACGGTCGATCCCGACGACATCATCGGCACCTACGGCGCCGACACCGCGCGCTGGTTCATGCTCTCCGACTCGCCGCCCGACCGCGACGTGATCTGGAGCGAGGAAGGCGTCCAGGGTGCGGGCCGTTTCGTGCAGCGGGTCTGGCGGCTGGTGAATACCGCCGCGCCGCATCTGCCGAAGCCGGGCACGCCCATTGACGAAAGCAACGATGCAGCGCTGGCGCTGCGCCGGGCGTCTCACCGTACGCTGGCGGAAATCTCCACCTCCATCGAACGGCTGCGTTTCAACACCGCCATCGCCCGGCTCTACACCTTCGTCGGCACGCTGGCGGATGTTGTCGATGGCCCGGCGAAGTCGCTGGACACCAATCCGGCCGTCGCGGCCGCGGCGCGCGAGGCGTTCGATACTCTGGCCATACTGATTTCGCCCATGATGCCGCACCTGGCCGAACAGTGCTGGCAGGTCCTTGGCCACCAAGGGCTGGTTTCGGAAGCAAACTGGCCCGAAACCGAGGCCAAGCTGCTGGTCGATGACACAATTACGCTCCCTGTGCAGGTTAATGGGAAGAAGCGCGCGGATGTCACGGTCGGCCGAAATGCTTCAAACGGGGAAATTGAGGCTGCCGTTTTGGCACTCGATGCAGTAAAATCGGCCTTGGACGGGAAATCCCCCCGAAAAGTCATCATCGTTCCGCAGAGGATCGTGAATGTCGTGGTTTAGTAAGCGCATCGCTGCCCGGTTCGTTGCCGTGGCCGCCCTTGCGGCCCTGACGGCCGGATGCTTCCAGCCGATGTATGGCGAGCGCAGCGCCACCGGTGGGTCGGCGCTCCGGGAAAAGCTGCAGGGTGTGGAAGTTCCTCCGCTGAACCTGCCGAACGGCTCGCGCGAGGCCCGGCTTGGCGTCGAGATCCGCAACAACCTGATGTTCAGCATGTACGGCAGCGCCACCGGCGGCCCGACGACTCACCGCCTGCTGATGCGGCTGACCACCACCCGCCTCTCGATCATCGTCGATCCGACCACCGCGCGGCCTGACATCGAAAACTACGGCATCGACGTGGTGTACGAGCTGAAGGACAACGCCACCGACAGGACGGTGCTGACCGGCACCACCTTCTCGCGCGTGTCGTATGACATCCCCGGTCAGGCGCAGCGCTTCGCCCGCTCGCGCGCCCTGCGTGACGCGGAAGACCGCGCCGCCAAGGTGATCGCGGACAACATCAATCAGCGCCTTGCATCGTTCTTCATTGCGGGCACCTGATCTGACAGCCGCGGGATAATCGTGGTCGCGCTTCGCGGGAAAGAAATCGACGCATTTCTGGCCCGGCCCGATCCGTCGCGGCCGATTATCCTGCTCTATGGCCCCGACACCGGCCTTGTGCGCGAGCGCGCCGACGCCTTGATGGCGTCCGCCGTTGATGATCCCAACGATCCCTTCTCGCTTGTGCGCATGGATGGCGACGAGCTTGCCGCCGAGCCCTCGCGTCTGGTCGATGAAGCCATGACGGTGCCGCTGTTCGGCGGCCGCCGCGCCATCCGTATTCGCGCAGGCACGCGTAGTTTCGCCAGCGGCATCGACACGCTGGCAGAGATGCAGCCGAAGGACTGCCGCATCGTGATCGAGGCCGGTGAGCTTCGCCCGGACGCGCCGCTGCGCAAGGCATGCGAAAAGGCGAAAACCGCCGTCGCGATTGCCTGCTACGCCGACACCGAGCGCGATCTCGCGAAGCTGATCGACGACGAGCTGCGCGCCTCAAATCTGAAAATCGCAGCCGACGCCCGCGCGGCGCTGACTTCCCTGCTTGGCGGCGACCGTCAGGCCTCGCGCAATGAAATCCGGAAAGTCGCGCTCTACGCCCATGGCAAAGGCGAAGTCACGCTCGATGATGTGGTCGCGATTGTCACCGATGCGTCGGGGCTCGCGCTCGATCCCATCGTGGACAATGCCTTCGCCGGCCGCGCCGCCGATGTCGAAACGCTGTTCGCCAAAGCCATGGCGGCGGGGACTTATCCCGGCCTCATCATCATGTCGGCGCAGCGTCATGCCGCCTTGCTGCACAAGGCGCGCCTGTCGGTCGATGAAGGCCGCAGCGAATACGAAGCCCTTGAGAGCGGATTTCCCCGGCTGCATTTTTCGCGCAAGCCGCTGGTCGAAACGGCGCTGCGCAACGCAAGCTCCGAGCGCATGGCGCGGGCCATGGCTCAACTGGCCGATGCGGCTTTCGACATGCGCAAGCAGTCGTCGCTGGCGGAAGTGATCGCGCAGCGCGCGCTGCTGGCGATTGCCGTGAATGCGCGGCGGCGGGGGTAGTTTTACTTGCCCGCTTCCAGCCGGCGCAAAATCTCGTCGAGCTGATCCAGATCCTTGTATTTGATCTGCACCGTGCCGCCGGGATTGCGGTGATCGACGCTGACCTTGAGACCGAGCACATCGCTCACGCGCTTTTCAAGCGCGATGGTGTCGGAGTCTTTCGCAGGTGCTGTGCCGCGTGCCTTCTGCGGCCTGCGCGCCGGAACACCTTCCTCATGCGCCAGCGCTTCGGTCTGGCGCACGTTCAGACCTTCCTCGACAATGCGCTTCGCGGCAGCGGCGGGGTCCGGCAGATTGATCAGCGCGCGTGCGTGGCCCGCCGAGAGCTTGCCCTCGGCGATATAGGCCTGAACCTGATCCGGCAACTTTGTGAGGCGCATCATGTTGGCGACGTGGCTGCGGCTCTTGCCGACCAGCTTCGCGATGTCGTCGGCGCTGTGTTTGTATTCGGTGGCGAGCGCGTGATAGCCCTGCGCTTCTTCCATCGCGTTCAGATCCGAGCGCTGGACGTTTTCGATGATCGCGATTTCAAGCGCGGCGCTGTCAGTCACCTCGACGGTGACAATCGGCACATCGTGCAGACCGGCACGCTGCGACGCGCGCCAACGGCGCTCACCGGCGATGATCTCGTAACGATCCGTCGCGCCTTTCACCGGCCGAACGACAATCGGCTGGATCACGCCGTGCTGCTTGATCGAGGATGACAGCTCATCCAGCTCCGCATCGGAAAATGTGCGGCGCGGATTGCGCGGATTGGCTTTCAGAAATTCAATCGGCACGCGCCGGGGCGTGCGTGACGGGCGCTCGACATGCGCGGCTTCACCGCCCACATCGCCAATCAGACTTGCAAGACCGCGACCCAGTCGCGAACGCTCCTCAGCCATTGCCGCTTCCCTTGCACCCAACCCACGCACTCCACTTCTAAACTCGATCGTTCGAGACTTTCGTCATCCTGAGGTGCGAGCTCCTTGCAAGCCTCGAAGGATGATGTCAGCATTGTTTCTGTCGCCCTTCGAGGCTCGTCGCTTCGCGACGGCTCCTCAGGGTGACGGTCAGTGCGAACGCAACTCACGCTCGCGCTGAATCACTTCGGTCGCGAGTTTGAGATACGCATCGCTGCCGACGCATTTGAGATCGTAGACCAGCACCGGCTTGCCGTAGGACGGCGCTTCGGAGATGCGCACGTTGCGCGGGATCATGGTGTTGTAGACCTTGTTGCCCATGAACTGGCGCACGTCGGCGACGACTTGGTTCGACAGGTTGTTGCGCGAGTCGAACATGGTCAGCACGATGCCGTGAATCGACAGCGTTGGATTCAGCGTCGAGCGCACCTGCTCCACCGTCTGCAACAATTGCGACAGGCCTTCGAGCGCGAAGAACTCGCACTGCAGCGGCACCAGAATCGCGTGCGACGCCGCCATCGCATTCACGGTGATGAGATTGAGCGACGGCGGACAATCGACCAGCACATAGGTGTAGTCGGTGTCCGGCGCGACGTTGACATTGAGATCGGCAATCGCGTCGCGCAAACGGAAGGCGCGGTCGCGCGTGGTGCCGAGTTCAAGCTCAAGGCCTGACAGATCCATGGTCGACGGCGCGATATGCAGCCGGGGAACGGCGGTCGGAATGATCGCTTCGCGCAGCTTGGCTTCGCCGATCAGCACGTCATAGGTCGAGCAGTTGCGGTTGCGGCGGTCTATGCCGAGACCGGTCGAGGCGTTACCCTGCGGGTCGAGATCGACAATCAGCACCCGCTCGCCGATGGCGGCCAGCGCCGTGCCGAGATTGATGGCGGTCGTGGTCTTGCCGACTCCGCCCTTCTGGTTCGCCAGCGCCAGAATCCGGGGATGTCCCGGTTTGGCCGCCGAAGCGGTGTCGTCCTGAAAAATTCCGTCGATGCCAACCATGTACCTGGCCATGCCTTGCTGCTGCGGACGTTATCGCCGCTCAATTTTATTGAGTTCGACGATCCAGCCGTGTCCGCCGGTGCGGCTGGGATGAAGACGAGGCTCTATATTCCAGTATTTAGTAGCTTCCGTCAATTCAGCCTCTACATCTTGTCCCTTCAGGAACAAGGCTTTGGCTCCCCGCTGCACCAGAGGCGCCGCGAAACCCAGCAACATATGTAGAGGAGCGACGGCACGCGCTGTGACGCAATCGACCGGTGTTTTCAGGCTATCCACATAATCCCCGATGTCAGCGAGAACAACGGAGCCAGGCGCGCCGGTGACGCGGAGTGCCTCGCGCAGGAATGCCGACTTCTTGGCAATTCGCTCCACAAGCTGGACGTTTGCGCCGGGATGCTCGGCCATAGCGCAGGCCAGCACCACGCCGGGAAAGCCGCCGCCGCTGCCGAAGTCGAGCCAGTAGCGGGCGTTGGGCGCGAGTTCCAGAAGCTGCAGCGAATCGGAAATGTGCCGGGTCCAGAGCTGCGGCAAGGTTGAGGGCGCGATCAGGTTGGTCTTGGCCTGCCACGCCACGAGGAGATCGACATAGCGATCCAGCCGCGCCTCTGTTTCACGTGAAACAGGAGTGAGCTTCAGCGCCGCTGTCTTGTCGGAAGCAGAGACGGAAACCGGCGCTGTCTTTGCCATGATCAGGCCGAGGCGGACGCGCGGCGGGCTTCGCGGCGCAGATACGCCGCCAAGATCGCCAGTGCCGCCGGAGTCATGGCCTCGATCCGGCCCGCCTGTCCGATGGTCCGGGGCCGGACCTTTTCCAGCTTCTGCCGGGCTTCATTGGAGAGACCGGGCACCGCCTGATAGTCGACGTCGGTGAGGACGAGATTCTCGTCGCGGCGGAAAGCCTGAACGTCGGCGGCCTGCCGCTCCAGATACACATCGTATTTGGCGTCGATTTCCAGATGCACCGCGATTTTCGGGTCAATCCCGCCGAGCTGCGGCCAGATGGAGATGATGTTCGTCCATTCAATGTCGGGATATGCCAGCATTTCAAAAGCCGAGCGGCGTTGGCCATCCCGGTTCAGCGAAATGCCATGCTTGGCGGCCTCGTTGGGGGTCACGGACAGCGATTTCGCCAATGACTTCGCCGCATGGAGCGCCGCAATCTTGGCGGCATGCCGCCCTGCCCGCTCCGCGCCGACACAGCCGAGTTCAAGACCGCGATCGGTCAGGCGCTGATCGGCGTTGTCGGCCCGCAGGGTCAGGCGATACTCCGCCCGTGAGGTGAACATCCGATAGGGCTCGGTGATGCCGCGCGAGGTCAGATCGTCGATCATCACCCCGAGATAACCGTCGGCCCGGTCGAATACCGCAAGCTCCCCGCCTCCGGCCAGGATCGCGGCATTCAATCCCGCCACCAGTCCCTGAGCGCCAGCTTCTTCATAGCCGGTGGTGCCATTGATCTGTCCGGCCAGGAAAAGCCCCGGCACCCTGCGGGTCTGCAGGGTCGGTTCGAGTTCACGTGGATCGACATGATCGTATTCAATGGCGTAGCCCGGCCGGACCATCTTCACCCGCTCGAGGCCCGGAATGCTGGCCAGAATGGCCTGCTGGACCTCCTCCGGCAGCGATGTGGAGATGCCGTTGGGGTAAACCGTGGTGTCGTCCAGCCCTTCCGGCTCCAGAAAGATCTGGTGGCCGTCGCGGTCGCCGAACCGGACAATCTTGTCCTCGATGGACGGGCAATAGCGCGGGCCGGTGCTCTTGATCTGGCCGGAATACATCGGCGAGCGATGAACATTGGCCCTGATGATCTCGTGGGTGGCGTTGGTGGTCCGGGTGATCCCGCATTCGACCTGCGGGGTCGTGATCCGGTCCGTCAGCACCGAAAACGGCTCGATCGGGTCGTCACCGGGCTGCATTTCGACTGCGGACCAGTCGATGGTCGAACCATCGAGGCGCGGCGGCGTCCCGGTCTTGAGGCGGCCCAGCACAAAGCCCGCGCGCTCGAAAGACCTTGAGAGACCCATCGCCGGGGCTTCCCCGACCCGTCCTGCGGGCCAGTTCCTTTCGCCAAGATGGATCAGGCCGCGCAAAAAGGTCCCGGTGGTCACGACCACAGCGCCGACGGCGAATTCCCGGCCGTCAGCCAGACGAATACCGCTGATCCGGCCGCCGGCGAGCAAAAGCTCATCCGCTTCGCCCTCGATCACGGTCAGATGGGGTGTATCCCGGATTTCGGCCTGCATCGCCGCCGCATAGAGCTTGCGGTCGATCTGGGCGCGGGGACCGCGCACCGCCGGACCCTTGCGGCGGTTCAAAACCCGGAACTGGATGCCACCACGATCCGCGATCCGGCCCATCAGGCCGTCCAAGGCGTCGATTTCCCGGACCAGATGGCCCTTTCCGAGGCCCCCGATGGCCGGATTGCAGGACATGGCGCCGACGGTCGCGAACTGATGGGTCACCAGCGCGGTCTTTGCACCTTTACGAGCGGACGCCGCCGCAGCTTCGCAGCCGGCGTGGCCTCCCCCGATCACAATGACATCGAATGTCTGCATGGGCGCACTTCTATCGCTTTGGTGCGAAAGCTGAAAGACGGAAATCGCTCAGACCTGTTTCACGTGAAACACAGCGATGATTCCGCGGACTGTCTCACGTGAAACAACGGAGGGAACTCGTTTCACGTGAAACAGGGCCAATGGCCGATCTGGAACGAACAGTCGGCCAGCGGCCTATTTTCCGATGCAGAATTCGCGGAAGATTACATCGAGGATATCCTCGACATCGACCCTCCCCGTCAGGCGGCCCAATGAATGAATCGCGATTCGTAACTCTTCAGCGAGAAGCTCGTCGCCCATGTCGGCCGACCGCCCTGCCCGGTCCAGTGCTTCGACCGTCTCCCGCAACAAGGTCCGGTGCCGGGCCCGGCTGACCAGCGCCATTTCCCCGGAGCCGAAATAGTCCTGGGCATAGGACACCAGCGCCGCGATCAACTCGGAGACGCGGTCGCCGCGCGAGGCGGAAATATCGAACTGCGCCCTCGCCGCATTCCCGTCATTGGCCAGATCGACCTTGTTGCGCACAATCCAGACCGGCGCGTGATCATCTTCAATTTCCGGCAATGTCGCGCTTTTGTCATTCGCGTCCACAAGCCACAGCACAAGGTCTGACGTGCGCGCACGCTCGCGCGCGCGGCGCACGCCTTCCTGTTCGACCGGATCGTGTGTGTCGCGCACACCCGCGGTGTCGATCACCGTCACCGGATAGCCGTCGAGATCAAGATGCACTTCGATCACATCGCGCGTCGTGCCGGCATGCGGAGAGACGATTGCCGCTTCACGCCGCGCAAGACGATTGAGCAGCGTGGACTTGCCGGCATTCGGCGGGCCAGCGATTGCAACCGTGAGACCTTCGCGCAGGCGTTCACTTTGTACCGATGAAATAAGGGTTTCTTCGATCTCAGATTTCAGCGCCGCGATCTTTTTCAATGCGGGCCCGACCAGTTCTTCGGACACGTCGCCTTCATCGGAGAAATCGATTCCCGCTTCGATCAACGCAGACGCTTCGATAATTTGTTGCCGCCATGTCTCGGCCTTTGCGCCGAGCAATCCTTTCAGATGCCGCAATGCCTGACGGCGCTGACGATCCGTATCGGCATGTATCAAATCGTCGAGCCCTTCGGCTTCGGTGAGATCGAGCTTGCCGTTCTCGAACGCGCGTCGCGTGAATTCACCCGGCTCCGCTGGCCGCAGACCGTCGATGGCGCCGAGCGCATCGAACATCGCAGCGATCACCGCGCGCCCGCCATGGACGTGGAATTCGGCGACGTCCTCGCCGGTGGCGCTGTGCGGTCCGGGAAACCAGAGCGTCACCGATTCGTCGATGGCGCTGCCGTCGAGATCGCGCAAGGTCGCAAATTGGGCGAGGCGGGGCGTGGGCAGTTGTCCGCACAGCCGCTCGACAGCCATGCGGGTCTGCGGCCCCGACACCCGGATGATGGCAATGGCTGACGGCGCGCGGCCGGACGACAGGGCGAAGATGGTCTGATCGGGAGATTGCATGGCCTATTTGGCGAACACCGCAAAAGCAGGCAATGAAAATCCCGCTTTGCCTTTGTCCAGCAGAGAATCCCTGCTTATTGCATCGCAATATACTGCGCCAATCTTGCAATATTTCGTATGTTGCGGCGCACAATTTCCTGATCGCTGATCCCAGCAAAATGCCCAGCACGAAGGCCGGGCATTGAAGGCTGATTCGCGAATATCTGGCGATCCGATCAGGTGTTCATCGAGTCGAAGAACTCGGCGTTGTTCTTGGTGTTGCGGAGCTTGTCGAGCAGAAACTCGATGGCATCCATGGAACCCATCGGATTGAGGATCCGGCGCAGCACATACATCTTCTTGAGCAACTGCGGGTCGGTGATGAGCTCTTCCTTGCGCGTGCCGGAGCGCGCGATGTCGATGGCCGGGAAGGTGCGCTTGTCGGCGACCTTGCGGTCGAGAATCAGTTCGGAGTTGCCGGTGCCCTTAAACTCTTCAAAGATCACTTCGTCCATGCGGCTGCCGGTATCGACCAGAGCCGTTGCGATGATGGTCAGCGAACCGCCTTCCTCGATGTTGCGCGCGGCGCCGAAGAAGCGCTTCGGACGCTGCAGGGCATTCGCATCGACACCACCGGTCAGCACCTTGCCGGATGACGGCACGACGGTGTTGTAGGCGCGGCCAAGGCGCGTGATCGAATCGAGCAGGATCACCACATCGCGTCCATGTTCGACCAGACGCTTGGCCTTCTCGATCACCATCTCGGCGACCTGAACGTGACGCACCGCCGGTTCGTCGAAGGTTGAAGACACAACTTCACCCTTCACCGAACGCTGCATGTCGGTGACTTCTTCCGGACGTTCGTCAATCAGAAGAACGATCAGATAGCATTCCGGATGATTGGCTGTGATCGAGTGGGCGATATTCTGCATCAGCACGGTCTTACCCGTGCGCGGCGGTGCGACGATGAGTGCGCGCTGGCCTTTTCCGATAGGGGCGACGATGTCGATGACGCGCGGCGACAGATCCTTGCGCGTCGGATCGTCGATCTCGAGCTTGAACCGCTCATCGGGAAACAGCGGCGTCAGGTTGTCGAAATTGACCTTGTGCTTGGACTTTTCAGGGTCCTCGAAATTCAGCGTGTTGACCTTCAGAAGCGCGAAATAGCGTTCGCCTTCCTTCGGGCTGCGGATGTGACCTTCGATGGTGTCGCCGGTGCGCAATCCGAAACGGCGGATCTGCGAGGGTGAAACATAAATGTCATCGGGCCCTGGCAGATAGTTCGCATCCCACGAGCGCAGAAAGCCGAAGCCGTCGGAGAGAACCTCGACGACGCCTTCGCCGATGATGTCGGTTTCCGCGATCGCAAGCTGCTTGAGAATGGCGAACATCAGCTCCTGCTTGCGCATGGTGCTGGCGTTTTCGACCCCGTTCTCTTCCGCGAAGGAGACTAGCTCCGCCGGAGTTTTGGATTTGAGGTCTTGTAGTTTGATTTCCCGCATCGGGGTTGTCCTGTGGAGCAAGTAAGGGAGAGGGGAGGGGAGGGGTTCAGCCTGCTGACGACATACGGACTAAAGGTACGATCGAAAGTCCGCAGGTCTTGAGCGAGAAAGGTACCGGGAGGCTTGGAACCTGATGTGGCGGCCGGTCCAACAGTGAGACCGGGACTCAACCACATCCGCCTGCGTTGGGTGGGATACCGCGAATATAGAAAATCGTCCGGTCTCACGCAAGGAGGCGATTGTCGCGGGATCGCGGCGTCTTTGAGACTAAAACGGCTTCACAATCACCAGAATGACGATCCCGATCATGAGGATCGTCGGTATTTCATTGATAATTCGATAGAATTTCTGGCTTCTGGTGTTCGCGTCATTAGCGAAATCCCGCACCCGGGCGGTGAAAAAGCCATGGACGCCCGACAGGATCAGCACCAGCAGGAATTTGGCGTGAAACCAGCCCGAAACGTACCAGCCGCCCTGCCAGGCGAGCCACAAACCGGCCAGCCAGGTCACCGCCATGGCAGGATTGATGATCGCCTTGAGCAGTCGGCGCTCCATCACCTTGAACGTCTCGGACTGCTTCGAGCCGATCTCCGCTTCGCAGTGATAGACGAACAGCCGCGGCAGATAGAGCATGCCGGCCATCCAGGAGATGACCGCAATCACATGCAGCGCCTTGATCCATTCGTACATGGGAAATTGCAAACCTTGATTGCCCAGCTCTTTAACTGCGAAGCCTTCGATGTTTCAAAGCTGGTGATTGTTGCCTGATAGCAGGAACCGGACACGGCGCGATGTGTTGATCAGCATTGGTAGATGACGTGAGAACAGGTCTGTCCGCAAGCACGACTTTCTTAAAGAATCCTTTTTAGATTCTTGGTTTGATTAAGTGTAACCGTGATTAGCGCTCGCGCATCGCTCTCCCGATCTTGTCCAGCACTCATCCACACCCGGCGGTTTTATGCCCGCTGTTGGATCGTTCGCTTGCGGGAAGGAATTGGCCGATGGTTCAAGTGCTTGAGTGCTGAGACGCGGGATTATCCCGAGACAAATCCACACAACCCCGCTACCATTCTGCCGAAAGCCAGATGTTCATCCCGAAATCAGTGCTGTGAATGAAAGAGCCGGTTATCCCAAGGAGGTCTGTTCGCCGCCGGATTAAGGTGACGATGCCCACAGGGACTCACAGCTTTTCACAGCCGCCGGATTAAGCGGAAACGGATTCGATACACCATGCCAACCTCCGGCAGCTATTTTCATCTGCATATGATTTCCGATTCGACGGGCGAGACGCTGATCACGGTGGCGCGTGCGGTGGCCGCGCAGTATTCCAATGTGTCGCCGGTGGAGCATGTCTATCCGCTGGTCCGAAGCCAGAAACAGCTCGACCGCGTTCTTGCGGAAATCGAGGAAACGCCGGGCATCGTGCTGTTCACGCTCCTTGAGAAGGATTTGGTGGAACGGCTCGAGGCGAAGTGCCGGGAAATCAACATTCCGAGCCTCTCGATCATCGGTCCGGTGATGGAGCTGTTTCGCGCCTATCTCGGGCGGGAGACGTCGCCGCGGGTCGGCGCGCAGCACACGCTCAATGCGGAATATTTCAAGCGGATCGACGCGCTGAACTACACCATGATGCATGACGACGGTCAGCACGTCGAAGGCCTCGAGGAGGCCGATGTGGTTCTTGTCGGTGTCTCGCGCACCTCGAAAACCCCGACCTCGATTTATCTCGCCAATCGCGGTGTGCGCACCGCGAATGTGCCGCTGGTGCCGGGAATCCCGATTCCGCATCAGCTTGAGACATTGAAGAAGCCGCTGGTGGTCAGTCTCCACGCGACGCCGGAACGCCTCATTCAGGTGAGACAGAATCGGCTGCTTGGCATCGGCAAGACCGGTGAGGACACCTACATCGACCGTCAATCCGTCACCGAGGAAGTCGCCTTCGCGCGAAAACTCAGTGCGAAGTTCGACTGGGCGCTGCTGGATGTTACGCGCCGCTCGATTGAAGAGACGGCGGCCGCCATCATGAAACTGTATGCGGATCGCCAGCGCCAGAAAGCATCGCAGTCGTGACCATCTGGCGTGAGCGGCAGCCTCTGATTCTTGCGTCGCAAAGTGCTGTGCGAAAGAGCCTGCTGGTGAACGCGGGAATTGCGGTTGAAACGATGCCTGCGGACATCGACGAGCGCGGAATTCAGCAAGACTCGGGTCTGGCCGATCCCGGAAAGATCGCAGCACTGCTTGCAGCGGAGAAAGCGAAGTTAATCTCCGCGAGGAATCCCGGCCGTTATGTCGTTGGCGCGGATCAGACGCTCGCGCTTGGCGAACAGCTTTTCAGCAAGCCTGTGGATCGCGCGGCCGCCGCCGCACAGATCAGGATGCTCTCCGGCCAGATGCACGCGCTCCACAGCGCGGTCGCTGTCGCGAAGGATGGAACGGTGCTGTTCGCCGATGTCAGCGTGGCGCGGATGACCATGCGGCCTCTCACGGATGCCGAGATCGCTGCCTATCTCGCCGAGGCCGGTGACGCAGTACTCGCCAGCGTCGGCGCCTACCAGCTCGAGCGCACCGGCATTCATCTTTTCACGCGCATCGAAGGCGACCATTTCACGATTCTGGGGTTGCCGCTGTTGCCGCTGTTTGGTTTTCTGCGCAGCCGGAATCTGCTGGCCGTATAACGGAAGAGTTCTCCATGTTGTTGCTGGGTTTGACGGGTTCGATCGGGATGGGAAAATCCACCACGGCGAAACTGTTTCAGGAGGCGGGCGTGCCGGTCTATGACGCCGACGCCACCGTCCATAAGATCTACGAGGGCGAGGCGGTGCCGGCGGTCGAGGCCGCGTTTCCCGGCAGCACCGCGAACGGCAAGGTGGACCGGCAAAAACTGTCGGCGATGGTGGTGAACAACGCGGAGGCGATGAAGCGCCTGGAGACCATTGTGCATCCGATGCTGCGCAGCCATCAGCTCAAGTTCCTGAGCGATGCCGAAGCGTCGGGCGCGCCGGTGGCCGTGCTCGATGTGCCGCTGCTCTATGAAACCGGCGGCGAGAACCGCGTCGATGCGGTCGTGGTGGTGACCACCGACCCGCAGGTTCAGCGCGAGCGCATTCTGGCGCGGGACAACATGACGCCGGACAAACTGGACGCGATCCTTGCCCGGCAGTTGCCCGACGCCGAGAAGCGCAGGCGCGCCGATTTTGTGGTGGACACGTCCCACGGTCTCGATCCGGTGCGCGAGCGGATCAGTGAAATCCTCCGGGAAGTCGTTAAAATGCCGAGGCGGCGGGCCTGATTCGGGCCGCGCTTATCCGGATAGCTCCATGCGTGAAATCGTTCTCGATACCGAAACCACGGGCCTCGATCCGCTGCGCGGCGATCGTTTGGTGGAAATCGGCTGTGTCGAGATGGTCAACCGCATGCCGACGGGGCAGACGTATCACGTTTATCTCAATCCCGAGCGCGATATGCCGCAGGAGGCCTTCAACGTTCACGGGCTGTCGAGCGAGTTCCTCTCCGACAAGCCGCTGTTCGCGTCGGTGGTCGAAGATTTTCTGGCCTTCATCGGCGAGGCGCCGCTGGTGATCCACAATGCGATGTTCGATATCGGCTTCATCAATGCGGAGCTTGATCGCGTCGCGCGCGCCGCGATTCCGCGTGATCGTCTGGTTGACACGCTGACGCTGGCCCGGCGCAAGCATCCTGGCGTGTCCAACCGACTCGACGATCTGTGCTCGCGCTATTCGATCGACAATTCCCGCCGCACCAAGCACGGCGCGCTGCTCGACGCTGAATTGCTCGCGGAAGTCTATATTGATCTGATCGGCGCGCGGCAGTCACAACTTATTCTGACCGAGACACGCCAGTCGTTCACAGCCGGACCAGCCGACACGCCACGCCGACAGCGTGTGGTGCCGCTGGCGCCGCGTGTGACGGAAGCGGACATCGCCGCGCATGCGGCCTTTGTCGCCACCCTCGGCGGCACGCCGTACTGGAACGAATACACCAAGGAAAACTGAGCGGGGCGAATCGTGCCTCGCTGTGGGGGGACGACGCCTTAGCTCGGCTTGCCCTGCTGCTGTTCGGCTTGGCGCGCCATGTTCTGGCGATAGAGACCGACGAAATCCACCGGATCGAGCATCAGCGGCGGGAATCCGCCGGCGCGCACCGAGGAGGCCACGATTTCGCGTGCGAACGGGAACAGCAGGCGCGGGCACTCGATCATGACGAACGGATGCATGCTCTCCTGCGGCACGTTCTGAATGCGGAAGACACCCGCATAGATCAGCTCGAAGCCGAACAGCGTGAAATTCTCGTTCTCGGCCTTGCCCTCGATGGACAGCGAGACCTCATAGTCGTGTTCGGCAACCGCGGTCGCGGACACGTTGATCTGGATATTGATGGTGGGCTGCTTGTCCTGCGCGGCCAGCGAGGCCGGGGAGTTCGGATTCTCGAACGAGAAATCCTTGATGTACTGCGCGAGGACATTGAACTGGGGCGGAGCCGCATTCTCGAGAGGTGCGCCGTTGCCGTTGGTCATGAGTGTGTCGCTCCGGGAATGGGAAATACGGATTGCCGCGGAAGCCATCCGGCGGGAACTGCCTGCGAAAGCATGTTTTGGCGGCAAGGCCCTCGTCGGGGCGAGTGGCTATCATAGCCTTGCCTCATTCGACAAGGACGATAGGTCCATTCTGCCGCCTTTCGGTTGGCCGTGACCGCCGGATCGGGTAGAATCGCGCTAAATCGGCGCCATAGAGGCCCAAATTCTGTCTTTTTGGCTGCCCGGGGCGCGGCATCGTGCGATGTTGGCTGGATCGGATTTCGTGCCTACATGTGAGCGACGAACGCCCGTATAACCCTGTTTCATCGGGGAAGCCGCGCGGGTGGCGTGCAGCACCGATCAGAAAGTGAATGCGACGTGGATATTTACACCATCATTTTTCTGGCCTTGGCCGTCTTTATCTTCCTGCGGCTGCGCAACGTGCTGGGCCAGCGCACCGGTGACGAACGCCCGCCGTTCGACCGCGCGGCCCGCGACGTTCTGCGTGGCGCGCCGGATAACGTCGTGCCGATGCCGGGCAAGACCATCGACCAGGCGCCGCTGGCGCCGTCCGCCGAGCCTGCGGTCCCGGCCGACCGCTGGAAAGGAATCGCAGAGTCCGGATCGGCGCTGGCGCGCGGTCTCGATCAGATCGCCGCTGCCGACTCCTCATTCGACGCGCAGCATTTCGTCAGCGGTGCGAAGAGCGCCTACGAGATGATCGTGCTGGCTTTCGCCAATGGCGACCGCCGGGCGTTGAAGGATCTCCTATCGTCCGAGGTCTATGAAGGCTTTGAGGCGGCCATCAAGGAGCGCGAGCAGCGCGGCGAGAAGGTGGAAACCCGGTTCGCCTCGATCGACAAGGCCGAGATCGTCAATGCCGATGTAAGGGATCGCGCCGCCCAGATCACCATCCGGTTCGTGTCCCAGATGATCTCGGTGACGCGCGACAAGGCTGGCGCCGTCGTCGATGGCAATGCGGAAAAGCTCACCGATGTCACAGATGTCTGGACCTTCGCCCGTGACATCACGTCGCGCGATCCGAACTGGAAGCTGGTTGGGACGGAAAGCGGACAGTAAGGACGAGACAACGCCCGGCCGATGCGCCGGGCGTTCCGGCGCGCGCCTTTGTTCGTGGTTTGGCGCGGCAGGACTTCTTCTCGCCCTTGCCATGACGGTGAACGCTCAGGCGAGACCTGCGGGCCGTCATCACACGTCTCACGGTCCCCATCATGAACTCGGAAAACGCGCGCCAGTTGATTGGCCGCTGGAGATTCCAGGCGGACAGTACGAGCCGCTGAAATGGAATGAGGTCGCCGGCTGGACCGACGACGATCAACTCCCTGCGTTCAAGACGTTTCGCACAAGCTGCAAGCCGATCGCCGCGCAGAAAGGCCCGCTTGCCGAGAGCAAGGCGCTGGGCACGTCGCTGCGCGATCCCTGCATCGCCGCACGCGCCGAGAACATCGCCGACAGCGCAAAGGCACGCGAGTTCTTCGAGAAGAACTTCACGCCGCTGCAAATCTCGCGCATTGGCGAGGATGCGGGCTTTGTGACCGGCTACTACGAGCCCATCGTCGATGGTTCACGTACTTCGACCGATGTCTATAACGTGCCGGTCTACCGGCGGCCATCGAACCTGTTCGTGCGCGGCTATTCGCAGGCCAGCGCCAGCATGCCCAACAAGGGCCAGGTGTTCCGCAAGATCGGACGGCGCAAGCTGGTGCCTTACTATGACCGCGCCGAGATCGAGGACGGCGCGATCGCGGGGCGCGGACTTGAGGTGGTCTGGCTGAAAAGCCAGACCGATCTTCTGTTCATCCAGATTCAGGGATCGGCGCGGATCAGGCTCGAGGATGGCTCCATGGTGCGCATCAATTACGATGCGCATAACGGTTATCCCTATACGCCCGTCGGCCGCGTGCTCATCGAGCGCAACATCGTGACGAAAGAGCAGATGTCGATGCAGAAGATCCGCGAATACATGGAGCAGAATCCGGACGCGGCGAAGGAGCTGCGCCGGTTCAACCGCTCCTATGTGTTCTTTCGCGAGGTGAAACTTGCTGCGGATGATGAAGCCGTCGGCGCGCAGGGCGTGCCGCTGACGGCAGGGCGCTCCATCGCCGTCGACAAGTCGCTGCATGTCTATGGCACGCCGTTCTTCATCGAAGGCAAGCTGCCGATTGAATCCGATACGTCGAACACCCCGTTCCGCAAGCTGATGATCGCGCAGGACACCGGCTCGGCGATCATCGGGCCTGCGCGCGCCGATATTTACTTCGGCGCGGGCGCGGAAGCGGGCCGTGTGGCTGGGCGATTGAAGAATCCCGCGCGCTTCGTGATGCTGCTGCCGAACAGCCTCGATCCCGTGCCGCGCGGCAAGACCGTCCCGCTGCCGGACGAGCGGCCGTCGGCCACCATCGCCAAACTGTTTCCGCAGGCAGGGCCCGTGAAGGAAGCGGCGTCGGATGCGCCGAAGGAGGCTGCGAAAGATCAGTCCAAGGGTGATTCTTCAAAAGCCGATCCTTCAAAGACTGATTCTTCAAAGTCTGATTCAAAATCTGAACAAAAGACCGCGCCGAAGGACCAGCCTGCCGACGCAACGAAGACGGCGGTGCCGAAAGAGCAGCCCGCGGTCCAGGCTCCACAGGCCGCGCCATCCGCGGCTTCGCCGTCAACACCTGCTACTGTGGCTCCGCCGATTGCGCCGGCCGTGCCGTTGCCGGACGCGCGCCCAAAAACCGCACCGGCCCCCGTGAAATCCGACACGCCGCGCCGCTCAAGGCATCACCGGCGCCATCGTCATCGTCGATGAAACGCCCGCGCAATCTCGATCCGCCTCCTGTGTCCCGGCGCAAGCGCGCGCTGACACGCGAAGAAGCCGAACTCTGGGAAAGCGTGGCGAAGCAGGCCAGACCGCTGCGCAAGCGGGCGTGTCCGGTCAAGTCTGAACCGGACCTCGGTGAGGAGACGCCGGCAAAGACAGAGCCGTTGCTTCGGCCGAAATCTCCGCCTCACGTTCAGAAAATTCCGGTCGTCCCTCCGGCTCCGCCACCGCTTGCGCCGCTCGGGCGGCGGGAGCGGTCAAAGCTCTCGCGCGGACGGAAGGATATCGACGCGCGGCTCGATCTGCACGGCATGACCCAGAGCCGGGCGCATCGCGTGCTGCTGAATTTTCTGCATCAGGCGCAGGAAGACGGATCGAGCGTCGTTTTGATTATTACCGGCAAGGGCAAGAGCGGCTCCGGGTCGGAGCGTGGCGTACTGCGCCGTCAGGTGCCGCAATGGCTCAGTCTGCCGGAATTCCGTGGCCTGGTGATCGGATTCGAGGAAGCGCATATCGGCCACGGCGGCGAGGGCGCGCTTTATGTGCGGGTCAGAAAGAACAGATGAGCAACGGACTCGATTCCTAGAAAGAGTCAATACCTAGACGTGAATAACTCAAAAAATACTACATATTGACGGTAGTGGATTCCGAGGTACCTTCTTTGGGACACCTGAAACGGACGAAGCCGTTAGGTGGCGACCTAACGGCTTCAGAAGTTTCTGGCCCGCAATCCTAGCTGGGCGCGGGACAGGCTCAGTAGCGACTTATCGAATCACGGTCGACGCCGACGGTCAAGCTCAGCTTCTATTATTTGGAGTCTGAAATGACGGACGTTCGCACCAAAACTCAAACGGCTCAGGTCAAATGCGTGAACAAGCGGGACCGACCTAACCCCCATGAGCGGATCACGCATATCGGCGGATACGCCAATGGCCGATGGAAGCTCACCCAAGAAGACGCGATCAAAAAAATCGAAAGTGGTGAGTGGCAGTTCTACACAACGTTACCCGGAGCGACAAAATCCGTCTGGGTGGAAGTCGCAGTGAGCCGCTTCGGGAACAAGTACCTGCGCACGCAAGGTGATGACGACACTCGCAACAATCTGCTGAGCTTGCCTGAATGCCCCTAAGAGGAATTCATGTCGACAGAACAAAGCCCGGCGCGAACGCCGGGCTTTTTTTCGACTTCCCTTCCTCATCCTCGAGACGCACGTAAAAGCGTGATCCTTAGGATGAGGTCACAAAATAAACCGGCTGAGATCCGTGTTCTTCGCCAGATCGCCGATGTGCTTCTGAACATAGGCTGCGTCGATGGTGACAGTCTGCCCATTCATATCCGGCGCATGGAACGACGTCTCATCCAGCACGCGCTCCATTACTGTCTGCAACCGCCGCGCGCCGATATTTTCCACCGTCGAGTTCACCGCCACGGCGACATCGGCCAGCGCGTCGATGGCGTCGTCTGTGATGTTCAGCGTGACGCCTTCAGTCTGCATCAGCGCGACATACTGTTTGAGCAATGACGCTTCCGGTTCGGTGAGAATGCGGCGCATGTCGTCGCGGGTCAGCGCCTGCAGCTCGACGCGGATCGGGAGGCGGCCCTGCAGTTCGGGCAACAGGTCGGACGGCTTGGCGATATGGAACGCGCCGGATGCAATGAACAGGATGTGGTCGGTCTTCACCGCGCCATGCTTGGTGGAAACTGTCGTTCCTTCGATCAGCGGCAACAGGTCGCGCTGCACGCCCTCGCGTGAGACGTCGCCGGCCCGCGCGCCGTCGCGCACGCAGATCTTGTCGATTTCGTCCAGAAACACGATGCCGTTGTTTTCGACCGCCTGCACGGCCTCCTGCGTCACCTGTTCACTGTCGAGGAGCTTGTCGCTCTCCTCGTTGACCAGGACTTCGTGGGAATCCGCGACCGTCAGGCGGCGGGTCTTGGTGCGCCCGCCCATCTTGCCGAAAATGTCGCCGATATTGATCGCGCCGATCTGCGCGCCGGGCATCCCGGGAATCTCGAACATCGGCGCGCCGCCGGACGCTTGTGTCTCGATCTCGATTTCCTTGTCGTTGAGTTCGCCCGCCCGCAATTTCCTACGGAATGAATCGCGTGTCGCGGCGCCGGCATTGGCGCCGACCAGCGCATCGAGCACGCGATCCTCGGCGGCCTGCTGCGCGCGGGCCTGTACATCCTTGCGCTTGCGCTCGCGGGTCTGCAGGATCGCGACTTCGACAAGATCGCGGACAATCTGCTCGACGTCGCGGCCGACATAGCCGACCTCGGTAAATTTCGTCGCTTCCACCTTGATGAATGGCGCGTTGGCGAGGCGCGCGAGCCGCCGCGCGATCTCGGTCTTGCCGACACCGGTCGGGCCGATCATTAAAATGTTCTTCGGCAGGACTTCCTCGCGCAGCGAGCCGGTCAGTTGCTGCCGCCGCCAGCGGTTGCGCAGCGCAATGGCGACGGCGCGTTTGGCGTCGCCCTGTCCGACAATGAATCGGTCGAGCTCAGATACGATTTCACGGGGGGAGAAGTCTGTCATGGCTCTTAGCTATTGTTGAGTGAGCTTGATCGCAAGCGGCGGGGCGAAGCCTAGATGATCGGCGGCCCGCTCTGCCATTGCCGTATCGCATCGAACGGATGGATCAGCATGATGATGTTCAGCGTCAGGTTGTCGCGGATATGCAGGCCGACGGCGATTTCAAAAACGATAGCGATCAGCACGGTCGCGATCACCGGCAGCTTTCGCGCGGCGATGAAGCCCCCGATCATGGCGAGTGTATCCGAGATCGAATTGACGATGCTGTCGCCGTAGTAATCGAGCGAGATCGTGCCGGCGCGGTAACGCTCGATGATGACCGGTGAGTTTTCCAGCAATTCCCAGCCGCCCTCGATCAGCATGGCGATCAGGAGGCGCGCGACCCACGACAGCCGCGGCAGCAGCAGCCAGGTCAGGCCGTAGAACAGGAAGCCATGGATGATGTGGGAAAACGTGTACCAGTCCGTGATGTGCTGCGAGTTCTCCGAACTCATCACCACGCCATGCCAGAGCTTGATCGTGCCGCAGGTGCAGATCGGCACCCGGCCCATGGCGTAAAGGAGCGCGGCCTGCAGCGCGAGCAGCAGGATGGCGAACAGGAACCCCTGACGCGGCGACAGTCCGCGCGCCGAAGGAGTCAAAGCAGTGCCTGCCGTGCTCATGCGGTGAGCGCTTTGATGGTCGCGTGATAAACGATTTCGCGGGAAGGCAAGCCAGTCATGAGTTTCCGCTTCTTCCCCTCTCCCCTTGTGGGAGAGGGTGGCGCGTTGCGAACATCGTGAGCAACGGGCCGGGTGAGGGGTTGAGTCGTCAGGTGAAGGCGTGACCCCTCACCCGCTTCGCGGGGATGAGGGAAGACAGTGTCAGTCGCTCGTAAGCGTTTCGAGGGTGACATTGCGGTTGGTGTAGACGCAGATGTCGGCGGCGATATCGAGCGCGCGGCGCACGATGGTCTCGGCGTCCTTGTCGGAGTCGGCCAATGCACGCGCCGCCGCCAGCGCATAGTTGCCGCCGGAGCCGATCGCCATCACGCCCTGTTCGGGCTCGAGCACGTCGCCGGTGCCGGTCAGCACCAGCGAGACGTCCTTGTCGGCCACGATCATCATGGCCTCGAGCCGTCTCAAGTAACGATCGGTCCGCCAGTCCTTGGCAAGCTCGACCGCGGCGCGGGTCAACTGGCCGGGATACTGTTCGAGCTTGGCTTCGAGCCGTTCGAACAGGGTGAAGGCGTCGGCGGTGGCGCCGGCGAAACCGCCGATCACGTCGCCCTTGCCGAGCTTGCGGACCTTCTTGGCGTTGGACTTGATGACGGTCTGGCCGATGGAGACCTGCCCGTCGCCCCCGATCACCACCTTGCCGCCCTTGCGGACCGTCAGGATCGTGGTCCCGTGCCAGATTTCAGCCTGTGATGCCTGCATGATTACCTCTTTGAGGGGCCTGATTTAGGGGTTGGACCCTCGGGTTGCAATCGGGCCGGGAAGCGGCGATTTCCGGTCACCATATCTGAAAACTCAGGCGAAAATCGCGTCATCCCGCAGTAGCGAAGGCGTCATGTGCCTGTTAAAAGGACGCTTCTTTCCAAAGGACGGCGTTCGGAGAGCACATTTCATGCGCACCGCCACCATCAAGCGCAAGACCAAGGAAACCGACATCATGGTGTCGGTCAACCTGGACGGCACCGGTGTGTCCAACATCGCGACCGGGATCGGCTTCTTCGATCATATGCTGGACCTTTTGGCGCGGCATTCGCGCATCGACATCACCGTGCAGGCGGATGGCGACCTCCATATCGACTATCACCACACCACGGAAGATGTCGGCATCGCGCTCGGCCAGGCCGTGAAGCAGGCGCTTGGCGACATGAAGGGCATCACCCGCTATGCCGGCGTTCACATGCCGATGGACGAGACGCTCTCGCGGGTGGTGATCGACATTTCGGGCCGGCCGGTGCTGGTGTTTAAGGCCGCGTTTCCGCGCGACAAGATCGGCGAGTTCGACACCGAGCTGGTGCGCGAATGGTTTAACGCCTTCGCCATGAACGCCGGCGTGACACTGCATGTCGAAACGCTCTATGGCGAGAACAACCATCATATCGCGGAGTCCTGCTTCAAGGGACTGGCGCGGGCGCTGCGCACCGCGGTGGCGATTGATCCGCGCATGGCGGGCGAAATTCCCTCCACCAAGGGCACGCTCGGCGGCTGATTTGAACCTGACGCGCATGCCGGTCATGCGCTGGACTTCACTTTTGGACCATCGCGCGGCGCACGATCTTATGCGGATCGCGCGCAGCGAGGTTCCGGAGAACGATCATGGCGGTATACACGGTCCACGGGCCGGCGAGTTACTACGGCAGTGATGTGCGCACCGCGCCGGACCAGCTCGTGTTCGTCCGCGACGGCTTCTATGTCTGGGCATTCGTCGCAACATTCCTGTGGCTGTTGTGGCACCGGCTGTGGCTGGCGCTGATCGGCTATATCGCGCTGCTGCTCGTCGCTGAAATCGCGATGTCGGCCGCAGGTGTTGGGTCCGGCACCCGCTTTCTGGTGATGGCGGTGATCGCGCTGCTGCTCGGCCTTGAGGGCGGTTCGCTGCGCCGCTGGAAGCTGTCGCGCCGCAAATGGCGGCAGCTCGATATCGTCGTGGCGGATTCGGAAGAAGCCGCCGAGCGCCGCTTCTTCGAGCGCTGGAACGCGAAGACGGCCCGCGACAGCAGTCGGGGTGCTACACCGCCGCCGTTGCCGCGTGCGTCCATCGCACAGCCGCAGGGCGTGATCGGTTTGTTTCCCGAACCGGGAGGGTCACGTTGAGCGTCGCCATCATTGACTATGGCTCCGGCAATCTGCACTCGGCGGCGAAGGCGTTCGAGCGCGCCGCACGCGGCAGCGAGCAGCCGCAGAAGATTGTCGTGACGCGCGATCCCGAGACGGTCTTTCGCGCCGATCGTATTGTGCTGCCCGGTGTCGGCGCGTTCGCCGATTGCCGCAAGGGCCTCGACGGTCTTGATGGCATGGTGGACGCCATGACCGAGGCCGTACGCAGCAAGGCGCGTCCGTTCTTCGGCATCTGTGTCGGCATGCAGTTGATGGCGACACAGGGCAAGGAATATGTCACCACGCCCGGCCTCGACTGGATCGCGGGCGATGTGGTCAAGATCGCGCCGCGCGACGAGGAATTGAAGATTCCGCATATGGGCTGGAACACGCTCGATCTGGTGCGCGAGCATCCGGTGCTGGAGAAGCTGCCGCTCGGCGACAACGGCCGGCACGCCTATTTCGTACACTCCTATCACCTCAACGCCGCCAGCGAGGCGGACGTGATCGCGCGCGCCGATTACGGCGGGCCTGTCACCGCGATTGTGGGCAAGGACACCGCCATCGGCACGCAGTTTCATCCCGAGAAGAGTCAGCGCTTCGGCCTGGCCCTGATCTCGAACTTTCTGAAGTGGAAGCCGTGATTCTCTTTCCCGCTATCGACCTCAAGAACGGCCAGTGCGTGCGCCTCGAGCAGGGCGACATGGCGCGCGCGACCGTGTTCAACCTCGATCCGGCCGCGCAGGCAAAAACCTTCGAGACGCAGGGTTTTGAGTATCTGCACGTTGTCGATCTCGACGGCGCATTTGCCGGCAAGCCGGTGAATGCGCAGGCGGTCGAGGCGATGCTGAAGGTCGTCAAATTTCCGGTGCAGCTTGGCGGCGGCATTCGCGATCTCGCGACTGTCGAGGCCTGGCTCTCCAAGGGCATCCGCCGCGTCATCATCGGCACTGCCGCAGTGCGCGATCCGGCGCTGGTGAAGGAAGCCGCGAAAAAGTTTCCGGGCCGGGTCGCCGTCGGTCTCGATGCGCGCGATGGCAAGGTTGCGGTGGAAGGCTGGGCGGAAACCTCGACCGTCACCGCGCTCGACATCGCGCAGCGATTCGAGGATGCCGGTGTCGCGGCGATCATCTTCACGGACATTGCGCGCGACGGTCTGCTCAAGGGCCTCAACCTCGATGCCACCATTGCGCTGGCGGACGCGATCTCGATTCCGGTGATCGCCTCGGGCGGCCTCGCCTCCATCGACGATGTGAAGGCGCTGCTGACGCCGCGCGCGAAAAAGCTCGAAGGCGCGATTTCCGGACGCGCGCTTTACGACGGCCGCATTGATCCGGCGGAAGCGCTTGAACTGATCCGCAACGCGAGGGCGGCGGCATAATGTTCCAGGATTCTTATGTTTAAAGTTCGCGTCATCCCCTGTCTCGACGTCAAGGACGGCCGTGTGGTCAAGGGCGTCAACTTCGTCGACCTGCGCGACGCAGGCGATCCGGTCGAGGCCGCGATTGCGTATGATGCCGCTGGCGCGGACGAGCTTTGCTTCCTCGACATCAACGCCACCCACGAAAATCGCGGCACCATGCTGGACGTGGTGCGGCGGACGGCGGAAGCCTGCTTCATGCCGCTGACGGTCGGCGGCGGCGTGCGCACCGTGGATGATATCCGCACCCTGCTCAATCACGGCGCCGACAAGGTTTCGATCAATTCGGCGGCGGTGGCGCGGCGCGAGATCGTCAGGGAAGGCGCGGAGAAATTCGGCGATCAGTGCATCGTGGTTGCGATCGACGCCAAGAGCGTGGCGCGCCCGGGCGGCGGATCGCGCTGGGAGATCTTCACCCATGGCGGGCGCAAGTCCACCGGCATCGACGCCATCGAATATGCGCAGGAGGTTGTCTCGCTGGGCGCGGGCGAAATCCTGCTGACCTCGATGGACCGCGACGGCACCCGTCAGGGCTTCGACATTCCGCTGACCCGCGCCATCGCCGACAGCGTCAATGTTCCGGTGATCGCCTCGGGCGGCGTCGGCAATCTCGATCATCTGGTGGCCGGCATCCGCGAAGGTCACGCGACTGCGGTGCTCGCCGCGTCGATCTTCCATTTCGGCGAATTCACCATCCGGCAGGCCAAGGACCACATGGTACGCTCCGGCCTGCCGATGCGCCTGGATCCATAGGCATGGCGAGACAAGCGAAAATCGGTTTCCGGATCAGATCATGTCTTTAGAAATGCCAAATATCTGAACCGGATCAATTCTTTGCGCTCCCTACCGGGGTACGGAAGTGATAGAAGGCGCCTTATGAGCGGTTTTACGATCCACGATCTCGCAGCCACCATCGACGCCCGCGCGGCGTCGGGCGGCGATGCGTCCTATACCCGCAAGCTGCTGGACAAGGGTCCGGAGCATTGCGCCAAGAAACTCGGCGAGGAAGCGGTGGAAACCGTGATCGCGGCGATCGAGAACGACCGCGGTCACCTGATCGCCGAAAGCGCCGATCTGGTTTTCCATCTTCTGGTGCTGCTGAAATCGCGCGGCATCAGTCTGGCGGATGTCGAAGCGGCATTGGCGCAGCGGACCGGTATGTCCGGGCTCGAAGAGAAGGCCGCGCGGAAAAAAGATTAGGTCAATTCGGCATGTGCGGGGACGCGCGCAGGCCGGACAGGAGGACTGGCTCATGGATGTGAGAGCCGAACAGGTTCAATACAATCCCTATCGCGTGTTCTCGCGGGCACAGTGGGCCGCCTTGCGCGACGACATGCCGATGACGCTGACCGCCGAGGAAATCGCGCGGATGCATTCGATGCATGATCGCCTCGACATGAAGGAGGTCGAGGAAATCTATCTGCCGCTGTCGCGCTTGCTGTCGTTTTATGTCGCCGCTGCCCAGCGCCTGTTCGTGGCGCAGCGGCACTTCCTTGGCATCGAGGATCGCAAGATGCCTTACATCATCGGCGTCGCCGGATCGGTGGCGGTGGGCAAGTCCACCACCGCCCGCGTGCTGCAGGCGCTGCTGGCGCGCTGGTCGCCGCGCCCGAAGGTCGATCTTGTCACCACCGACGGCTTCCTGTTTCCGAACAAGGTTCTGGAGCGCGAGGGCCTGATGCAGAAGAAGGGCTTTCCCGAAAGCTACGATCTGCCTGCGCTGCTCGGCTTCCTGTCCGACATCAAGGCAGGCCGCCGTCCGGTGCGCGCGCCGGTCTATTCGCATCTGACCTATGACGTGATCCCGAACGAGGGCGTCGAGATCGACCGTCCCGATATTCTGATCGTGGAAGGGGTCAACGTGCTGCAGACCGGGCGCTTGCCGCGCGACGGCAAGGCGGTGCCCTATGTGTCCGACTTTTTCGACTTCTCGGTCTATATCGACGCCGACGAGCCCGTCTTGCGTGAATGGTATGTCGAGCGCTTCCTCACCCTGCGCAACACGGCGTTCCGCGATCCGCGGTCGTACTTCAACCGCTACGCCAAGCTCTCCGACGAGGAAGCGACCGCGCGCGCGCTTGAGCTCTGGACCACGATCAACCTTGTCAATCTCGAAGAGAACATCCTGCCGACACGTCCGCGCGCGACGCTGATCCTCAAGAAGGGCGGCGATCACGTGATTGAGGACGTTCAGTTGCGGCGGCTGTGATTTCGTCGTCCGGCGCAGGCCGGGACCCATCACCCCTCAGTTCTCTTGAAAAAGAGAAAGAGGACTTTAGCGACTCTGCTTCAGTTGAAATTCAAGGGTTATGGATTCCGGCTTTCGCCGGAATGACCGGTTGTGGGTGCTACGCCGCGTGGCGCGTCGCGTCGGCACCGAAGTGATCGAGGTAACGGCCGGAGATGGCCGACACCGGCATGACAACCAGTACATCCGTGGTGCCAAACTGGTGGTCGACCACCGCGCCGTCGCCGACGAAGGCTCCGACGCGAAGATAACCCTTGATCAGGGGCGGCAGCATCCGCAGCGCCGCTTTGGTGTCGATATTCTCTTTCGCGATCCGGTTCATTTCCACCCGGCGCGAGGGATGCGCGCTGGCGCGCCAGCCTTCCGGCGCGGCCGCGTAGTGATGAAGGAACGACAGAGGCAGAGCGAGGGCGTCGGGATTGGTGCCCTCGAAGCTGGCGCAGCCGATCATCACATCGAGGTTGTGCCGGCGCACGTAGCTCCACACGCCATGCCAGAGCAGTTCGACCGTGCGCTTGGTGCGATAGGGCGGCAGCACGCAGGAACGCCCGAGTTCAAGGAACTTCAGACCTGCCTGCCGCTGCATCAGGCCTGCAATGTCGAACTCGTCGTTGGTGTAGAAGCCGCCGTGCCGATCGGCGACATCCTGGCGCAGCAGACGATAGGTGCCGACCACCGGCTGCTTGCCGCTCATGGTCGGCTTGGCGGCGTGATCCACCACAAGAAGATGATCGCAGATCTTGTCGAACGCATCCTTGTCGCGCTGCGCCAGCATGGTTGCGGCGTCGGCGATGGCCGTTCCGTTCTTGTAGAACACCTTGTAGCGCAGCTTCTGCGCGCGCTTCACATCGCTCTTGGTCTGCGCGAGACGAACTTCAAGCGAGCCGATCTTGCCAAGACGCGCTGGCTGAATCACATCCGGCACGGCCTCGGCGTTCGCGGCCGTCTTCGCATGGGTTGGCCGAAGCATCTGGACCAGCGGATTCTGGCGGAGCGCGTCAAGCGGGCCGCGAACGGCATTCCGTTCAAACGATCTGGAACTTGTATCCGGCTTGATCAGCGCCGGTTTGTTGCCGCTCATGGCGTCCTCGCGGCTGCACGTATTGATTCGTCAGGCGCAGCCCTGAGGCTTCAATAATCATGGTCGTGATACGGATTTATGACAGCGCAGGCTGCGCCGATGTCCCCGCCGTCAGGTTTCTTGTGCTGATTGTGGTCAGCGCGTCGCTCAGTTTGTCGCGGTCGAGTGGCTTGATCAGGAATCCGTCCATTCCCGCCTCAAAGCAGGCATAGCGATCGTCCACCAGCGCGTTGGCCGTCAGTGCGAGAATCGTGGTTCGCCGGGGGCTGCGTCCCGCTTCATGCGCGCGGATGCGCTTCGTGGCGCTGATACCGTCGAGCTTCGGCATCTGGATGTCCATCAGGACCACATCATAGGGCGTGCCTGCGCTGTCTGCCGCGATCCATGACTCCAAAGCCTGTTCACCATCGGTGGTGATCACCGGCGCGTGGCCAAGTTTGATCAGCAGCGAGCGGATCAGCAGGGCGTTGATCTCGTTGTCCTCCGCCACCAGAATCGAAAGCGCATGCGATGCAGTTTCAGGCGGCATCGGGGCATGGGTCATGTCTGTCGCCGGAACGTCCTCACTGGACAATTCCGGCAGCATCGCAGCGCCGGAGACGGACAGGCGTTCAGCCAGCGACGCGGCGCGCAGCGGCTTCACCAGATAGCCGGTATAGGCCGCCGCGATCGCAGGCGTGATGTCCCGGCGTTGCGCCGGCGTGAACATCGCGATCCGGTGTGTGGCATAGCGGATCGCGGCGTTTCCGAAGTCGCGCCATAATGTGTCGCTACTGCCGCAATCGGCCAGCACGGCGTGCCAGGCGCGTTCCGGCAGCAGCGCCTGTGCGATCGAAATGTCCGCTGCGATACAGGTCTGCGCGCCCCAGCGCTCCAGACGCCGCGCGATCAGCGAGGCCTCGACGCTCTGCGGCGCCACCAGCATGATGGATTTGCCGGTGAGGTCGGGAGCGATGAAGGCGGGCGCATCGCTGGTGTCCGCAGCGGCAAGCGGGATGGAAAACCCGAAGGTCGCGCCGCGGCCTTCTGTGCTTTCCAGCGCAATATGTCCGCCCATGCGCCGGACGATCCGGTCGCTGATGCTGAGGCCGAGGCCCGTGCCGCCATAGTTGCGCGCTGTGCCTTCCGAGGCCTGCTCGAATTCGCGGAAGATCCGCTGCTGTGCTTCCGGCGCGATGCCGATGCCGGTATCGCGGACGATGAACGAGATTTCGCCCGGCCAGATGCCCGGTTCGACAATCAGCGCCACACCGCCGCTCTGCGTGAATTTGATGGCGTTGCCGGCAAGGTTGAGCAGCACCTGCCGCAGCCGCGCCGCGTCTCCAAGCACCTGCCGCGGCAGGCGTTCATCGACATAGGATGCGATCTCGAGCTTGCGCGCCTGCGCGCGGGGCGCGAGCAGTTCGGTGATGTCCTCGATCATGGCGGCGAGCGCGAAGGGTCGCTGCTCCAGGTCGATCTTGCCGGCTTCGATCCTGGAAAAATCCAGCAGTTCGTCGATCAGTGCCGTCAGCGCGTCGCCGGATGTCTTCACGGCCTTTGCATAGGTTTTCTGTTCGGCGGTCAGCGACGTGTCGAGCAGCAGGTTGCTCATGCCGATGATACCGTTCAATGGCGTGCGGATTTCGTGCGAGGCCATGGCGAGGAATTTCGACTTGGCGCGGTTTGCCGCATTGGCGTGATCGCGGGCTTCCGCCAGCGCGCGCTCGGTCTCGGTGCGGTCGGTGACATCGCGCCCGACGCATTGCAGGTCGGCGGGCTGGTGAGCGTCACCGCGGATCAGGCCCTCGCGCCAGGCGATCCAGCGCGGCCCGAGCGGGCTGTCGATCTTCTGGTCGTGAATGCGGGTGCCGTTCGGCTCGATGGCCACGATGCCTTGTTCCAGCACAGGCAAATGGAAGCGGGTTCCGATCAGCGCTTCGCGCGGCTTGCGCGCCAGCGCGCAATAGGCGTCATTGACCGACGTGACGATGCCATCGCCGTCACGCAGCACGATCAGGTCGCTCTGGGATTCAAACAGGCTTCGCGCATGTTCCTCGGCGCTCTTCAGCTCCCAGTTGCGGTCGGCCAGCGCTTCGTTGTGCAGCTCGATCTTGCGCATCGTCTTGCGAAGCCAGCGCATCCGCATACTGAGCATGGCGAGCGCGAGGCACGCGACCGCGAACAGGAAGCTCGCGCCGAGCGCGAAGGCATGCGGATCGTAGGCCTCGCTCCGGCTACCGGTGATGAATCCATATGCGCCGCCGAACGTGGCGGAGAAAATCGTCACCGAGCGGATGGTGACACTGATCCAGGGGTGACGGCGGGCAAACCGGCGGAGGCGCGATCTGATGCGCAAGGCTCGCAACATAAGGGGCCACTCCGCGGCTGGATGGTGCGTCGGGAAGATTTGCGCAAGGATGTGTCGGGGACGTTTCAAAGTGCTTGAAGCGCCGAACCATCGGCGGCGGTGCTTCAGATATGATTAACGGGACGTTAACGCCTCACATGACCCGCTCGGTGAGCTGCACCCGGCGTCCGGCGCCGACCACGAGCGCTGCGGCGTCCTTTGTGCTGAAGGCGCGCGACTGCACAAAGATGCGATAGTCCGCGCCGGGATCGCGCGACAGGTAGATCACCGGATCGGTATCGGTGATGTGGCGGTCGGAAATGCTGACAAACGAGGTGTCGCGGTTCACCGTGCAACTGTCGGTCTCCGCCGTCATAGCGCCGTCGGTCACGGTGAAATCGGCAAGGTCGGGGGTGTCGACCACCTGCACCCGCACAGTCGCCAGTTCCGGATCGTCGGTGAAGCTGACGTGACGCGGATTTTGCCAGGGCGCGGTGGCGATCTGCATCGAGGCGCGGCCCATGGTGATACAGGGACTCGCGCTCGGGACCAGTTCGCCGCCGGCGACCACGCCGGCCAGCAGCAACGGGATAGTCGACGCCAGAACAGTCACGCGCATGACACCACTCACTCAAAACAGACTCGCAACACACACAGCGCATGGTCTTGCGGATCGCGCGCACGGCGATCCGGATCATGCGGCCAAAGCTGCAACGGGCGGCTTATGGTTTGTGAAGTGTAAAGAGAGATCGTTACGGAAGCGTTGTCAGGCCGAGAATGGACTGGATTTCGCTCACGCCGCGCGGCGCAGATCGTCCGCCAGCGCGCGATAGGACAGCGCTTCGGCCAGATGAAGCCGCGCGATGACGGCCGCGCCGTCGAGATCGGCGAGCGTGCGCGCCACCCGCAGCACGCGGTGATAGCCGCGCGCGGACAGCCGCATGCTCTCGGCGGCATCGCGCAGGAGTTTCTGTCCCTGCGCATCAGTGCGGGCAATTTCTTCGAGAACGGCGGCGGGCGCTTCCGCATTGGTGCGGATCTGCGGCAGCCCGATGGCGCCGTAGCGCTCCGCCTGAATCGCGCGGGCGGCGGCGACACGCGCGGCGACCTCGGCCGAACCTTCAGCGGGCGCGGGCAGGATCAGGTCGGAGGCGGTGACGGCGGGAACTTCGATGCGCAGGTCGATGCGGTCCATCAGCGGGCCGGAAATGCGGCCCTGATAATCCGCCGTGCAGCGATCGAGCCGTCCGCGCTTGCAGGAATAGCCAGGTTCATAGGCATGTCCGCAGCGGCAGGGATTCATCGCCGCCACCAGCATGAAGCGTGCGGGATAGGTGACGCGGTGGTTGGCGCGCGACACTGCGACTTCGCCGTTCTCCAGCGGCTGGCGCAGCGAATCCAGCACGCGCGCATCGAACTCCGGCAGTTCGTCCAGAAAGAGCACGCCATGATGCGCCAGCGATATCTCGCCGGGCCGTGCGCGCATACCGCCGCCGGTGAGCGCGGCCATGCTGGCGGAATGATGCGGCGCGCGGAACGGACGCCGCGCCGTCAGCGCGCCGCCTTCGATCTCGCCGGCAACGGACGCGATCATCGAGATTTCGAGCAGTTCGGACGGCGACAGCGGCGGCAGGATCGACGGCAGCCGCGCGGCGAGCATGGATTTTCCCGCGCCCGGACTGCCGATCATCAGCAGGTGATGGCCTCCGGCAGCGGCGATCTCGAGCGCGCGCTTGGCGCTTTCCTGGCCTTTGATATCGCGCAGGTCGAGCGATGCGATCTGGCGCTCGGCGATCTTCGGTTCGGGCCGCGAGAGAACCTGCGTACCCTTGAAGTGATTGGCGATCTGGATCAGCGAGGCCGCCGCGACGATCTGGATTTCCGGACTGGCCCACGCGGCCTCGGCGCCGCAGGCCGCCGGACAGATCAATCCCTCGTCGCGTGCATTCGCGCCGATGGCGGCGGGCAGGACTCCGGCCACAGGCGCGATCGAGCCATCGAGGCCGAGTTCGCCGAGCACGGTGAATCCGGCGAGCGCATCCGGCGGAATCGCGCCGATGGCCGCCATCAATCCAAGTGCGATGGGGAGATCGTAATGACTGCCTTCCTTGGGCAGGTCGGCGGGCGCGAGATTGACGGTGATTCGCCGGGCCGGCAGCGCGAGGCCCGAGGCGATCAGGGCGGAACGGACCCGCTCGCGGGCTTCGGAGACCGCCTTGTCCGGCAGTCCGACAATATGAAACGCCGGCAAACCCGGCGAGACCTGCACCTGCACGTCCACCGCGCGGGCCTCGATCCCTTCAAATGCCACCGTGGAAACGCGCTGAACCATGGCTTCCTCGCCCCATTGCCAATGCTAGCAGGAACTTCTCCATTCGCAAGAACATTTCGGGAACACGGAACCATATCTGACAGGTGCCTGAGCTGGCGAAAGAATTTCATTCAAGCAACAAGACCACAGGGCGGGAAATCATGGCCGGCACATCGTCGCGGCGGCGAATCCTTCTCGTCGGCGGAGCTATGGTCGCCGCGGGAGCGGGCGCTGCGCTATTGGGCGGCCATGCGCGGCGGCAGGCGCCGAAAGTCGAGACCGCCGTCGCCAATCCGAAAGCGAAGCGGCCCAACATCCTCATCATCATGAGCGATCAGGAGCGGCTCTGGAGCAGTTTGCCAAATGATCTCCCGCGGCCGGCCACGAGCTTCTGCGCGAGCAGGGCGTCTTGGCGCAAATGTCCGGTGGACATGTAAACGGCAGCACGCAGAGTGCTGCCGTTCGTCGTCGCGTTTCGCCGCGTCAGAGATTCATGATCATCGGTTCGGCGATGTAGCGGAAGCCGTCGCCGGCCTTTACCACATGGCCATAGCCCGGCCACGGGAAGTGATATGACATCACCGCGGTCTTGTTGGCCGCGAGCATGTCCAGCATCTTCACCCGCGTCGCCGCCGCCATTTTCGGATCGGAGTCGTAGGCGAATTCCATGCGCGGGCGCTCCAGCAGCAGGATCTGATGATGCGTCAAGTCGCCGAGGAAGGCGAACGACTTGCCGTCCGACTGGATCATGAACATGTGGTGGCCGAAGGTGTGGCCCGGCGCGGCGATCGCCGTGATGCCGGGCAGGAATTCCTGGCCGTCCTTGAAGAACACGACACGGTCGCGCACCGGCATCAGGTTCTTGCGGGCATGGACGATGAAGTCTTTCAGCGGCCCGTCCATCTTCTTGTCGTCGGTCCAGAATTCCAGGTCGGCCTGGCTGATATAAACCTGCGCGTTCGGGAACAGCGGTTTGCCATCGGCACCGACGATGCCGCCGATATGGTCGATATGTGCGTGCGAGCAGACGATGGCGTCGACGTCTTCTGCCTTGAGGCCGGCTTCGGTGATGCTCTTTTGCAGGCGGCCGGTGGTCGGCCCGAACAGTTTCGACGTGCCCATGCCGGTGTCGAACAGCACGATGCGGTCTCCGAAGTTCACGATCGGCGCATTTTGTTCGAGGACGACATTGCTGGTCGACAGGAAGTTGTCGCTCAACATTTTCTGAATGTCTTCCTTTGGCACGCCGATGAAAGTGCCGGAGGGATCGCCGAGCGGCAGCGGCCCGTCGGACACCACGGTGACTTCCGCGCTGCCGAGGGTGAAGCGATGGAAATAGGGTGCCTGCGTGCCGAGCTTCGGAGCCTTTGCCAGCGCGCCGCCGCCGATTGTCGTTGCAGCCAGTCCGGCGCCAAGCCCGGCGCCGAGGGCAAGGAGAGATCGTCGTGAAACATCGAGAGTCATGCGTTCCTCCATTGAATTTTGTTGTTGGTCGTCGCGGTGCGATTATGCGGCGCGTTGCGGCGAACTGGCAAGCGCGGGCGCCCGCACATGCGCGGAGCGTTATCCCAATGGTTTCAATTCGGGATGCTCTGAAAAATCAGACCGTCTGGGACGCGGCCTGTAGACCGCTGCCGGGCGCCAGCGGCGCATCGGCGGTGTCAACACGGGCGACTTTCGGCGAAATGCGAAGGCCGAACACATGCGGAAAACGCATGATCTCGACATCGAAGTCCGGCGTGGTGACGGGCGCGATCGCGGCGGCGGCCTTGGGTGCATAGAGGCGCCCCCAGAGGTCGACGCCGGCGAATTGCGGGAACTGGTTGAGGCGCAGGTTGCCGATGCTGCCGTCGAACTTCAGCAACTGGCGCGCGCGATCGTTGATCATCAGCACCCAGCCATCGGTGGTGTGGCCGGCGTCGTTGGCGATGGGCGATGCGATCACCATGGCGTCCGGCGCGGTCCGGAACAGATGATCGTAGACTTCGAGCTGATAGCTGATCAGCTCGGAATAGATCACCAGCATCACGGCGCCGTTTCCGAGCTTGATCGGAAGCACCAGCCGCTGCCAGACCCGGCCGCTTTGCGATTCGTTGCCGGTGAAGCGGATGAAGCAGGGGGCCATCCTGCTGGCGCTCTGGCGATAGACATCGAGGAATTCACGCCGCACCGGGTTGGCGCTCTGTGACAGCAGCATGCCGGCGAGCTGCTCCTGCGAGGCATCCCGGATCGCCTTGCCGACATAGACATAAAGGAAATCGTCACCGGTGCTGATCAGGTGGGTCATGTTGGCCTGCAGCGGAAAGTCCGATTCCTCGGTCAGGCGCTGCAGGTTCAAGTCATTGGTGTCGTGGAGAGTTTTCCACTTCACCCACAGGTATTCCATCGCAGCCGTGGTCAGCTCGCGCGGGATGGACGTGCCGCTAAAGACTTCAATTGCCATGGGCCCCAGCCTGTTCGGTGCACGCATACCGCGTATCCTGCGGTCGCGCACGCCTCCGGGGCCAGATTGTCAGACGATGGTCAGCAATTGATTAAGATGGAGACAACCGGTTCCAGACGGAGGGACGATGCCTCCTACCCGCGCTTGGCGGCGATCACATCCCAGATTTTCGCCGCGACATCGGGGCCGCCAAGCCGCGCGATGGCGCGGATGCCGGTCGGTGAAGTGACGTTGATTTCGGTCAGGTGGCCGTCGATCACGTCGATGCCGACGAACAGAAGCCCGCGCTCGCGCAGTGCCGGTCCCAGCCGCTCGCAGATTTCGCGTTCGCGCGGAGACAGGTCGGTCGCCGCCGCCGCGCCGCCGCGCACCATGTTGGAGCGCAGGTCGTCGGCCGCGGGCACGCGGTTGACCGCGCCGGCGAACTCGCCGTCGACGAGAATGATGCGTTTGTCGCCATGCTTCACTTCGGGAAGGAAACGCTGGATCACCCACGGTTCGCGGAACGTCACCGAGAACATGTCGTAGAGCGAGCCGAAATTCATGTCGTTCGGCGTGATACGGAACACCGCCGCGCCGCCGTGGCCATACAGAGGCTTCATCACCACATCGCCATGGTCGGCGCGGAAGGCGTTGATCTCATCCTTGTCGCGCGAGATCAGCGTCGGCGGCATCAGGTCCGCGAACTCCATGACGAAGATTTTTTCCGGCGCGTTGCGGACGCTGGCCGGATTGTTGACCACCAGTGTTTTCGGATGGATGCGTTCAAGGAAATGCGTGGTGGTGATGTAAGCAAGATCGAACGGCGGGTCCTGCCGCAGCAGGATCACGTCGAAGGATGTAAGATCGACGCGAGTCGCCTCGCCCAGCGTGAAATGATCGCCTTCCTGATCGCGCACCGTGAGCGGCTGCACGCTCGCCACCAGTTGCTCGCCTTTCAGGGAAAGTTTTTCAGGCGTGTAATAGGACAGCGCATGGCCGCGCTTCTGCGCTTCCAGAAGCAGCGCGAAGGTGGAGTCGCCGCGAATGTTGATCCGCGCGATGGGGTCCATCTGGACGGCGACGTTCAGCTTCATGATATTCAAACCCGGCTGTTGATCTGTTGCGGCGGCAATCTGTGCGATTTCAGCTTGCGTTGCCAGAGCTTTTGCGCGCAACCCTGCTTCTCGCCCCGTCTATCCGCCGGCGTCGAACGCCGCCATCAGGTGCCTCGGAAGATGCTTCGGCGCGATCAGGACCACGTCGAAGCGCATCTCGAAATTCGCGTGCTCGGGATGGGTCATCAGCCAGACCTGCGCGGCGGCGACGATGCGCTGCTGCTGTTGCGGGGTGACCGAATACGCTGCGTCGTCCAGCGAGGCGCGCGCCTTGACCTCGACAAAGGCCAGCAGGCCGCGCCGCCGGGCCACAATGTCGATCTCGCCATAAGGCGTGCGAAACCGCCGCGCCAGAATGCGGTAGCCTTTCGCGATCAGATAGGCGCTGGCCTTGCTTTCGGCAGAAAGCCCGGTCTGGAACGCGGCGACTCGCGCCGGGGCGGGTGTTTTTTCCGGACGGTCTCCGGGCGTGGGATTCCGGGGCGCGATGGTGCCACGGGGCTTGAGTGTTCGCGGCGGCGGATCGCTATTCCGCGTCATCGCCGCTCCGCATGTCTTTCGACAGTTCGAGCGCGCGGGCATAGACGTCCCGCTTCGCGCGGCCCGATGCGTCGACCGCCTGTGCGACCGCGTCCTTCACGCTGCCGCTCGCCATCGCGGTGCGCAGCAGGTTGTCCAGCGCGGCGTCATCCATGCCGGCGTCTGCCGCGGGCGCGGCGATCACCAGCACGAATTCACCACGGGTTTCGAGCGTGTCCGAGATCGCGGCAAGCTCGTTCAGCGACGCGCGGCGGACCTCTTCATGCAGCTTGGTCAGTTCGCGGCAGATCGCAGCATCACGCGCGCCCATGATGCTGGCGAGATCCTGCAGACTGTCCTGCACCCGCGCGCCGCTTTCAAACATCACCAATGTCGCGTCGATGCGCGCAAGTTCGGAAATACGAGTGCGGCGGGCATTCTGCTTTGACGGCAGAAAGCCCTCAAAGAAGAACCGGTCGGTCGGCAATGCTGCGACCGACAGGGCTGTCAGAACCGACGATGGGCCGGGCAGCGCGATCACCGGAAAGCCCGCCGCGCTCACCTCGCGCACCAGCTTGAAGCCGGGATCGGAGATCAGCGGCGTGCCTGCATCCGAAACCAGCGCGATGGATGAACCATTCGCCAGCGCTTCCAGAATCTTCGGCCGTGCCTGTTCGGCGTTGTGCTCGTGATACTGCTTCAGCGTCGCGTTGATGGAGAAGCGTTCCAGCAGCCGCCGCGTGATGCGGGTGTCCTCGCAGGCGATGATGTCGACGCCCGCCAGCGTCTCCAGCGCGCGCAGGGTGATGTCGCCGAGGTTTCCGATGGGCGTTGCCACCAGATAAAGCCCCGGCGCGGCCTTCGACGCGCCGATGAGGTGTCCTGCCACCGCAAAGCTGCGCGAGGAATGGGCGGGTTCGGATGAAGCGGAAAAAGGTTTGGCACGCATGTCGGTAACCTAGCGCGGCAAAGCCGCGGCGTCTTGTTCGCACCTGCAATAGCTGTTCATGTCCGGTTGTGCTTGACTGTGTGAAAAGCCTTTGATCCGGTTCGCTTATAGCCGACAATAGGCCTGAATCCTCTTCCAGATGTGTCCGAGGATCAATGCCCGGAAGAGAAACGATGGTTGCGCAAAACCCCCCCAAGCCTTCCCGCAGCGGAGCGACTCGACGCAGCGCCGTGGGTTTGATTCTGGGCGCGCCGCTTGTCGCCGGCTGTGCCGGCGGCATGTCGTCGTTTTCCGGAGGCGAGCAACCGGCCGGTCCGCCGCAACAGCCGACATCGGTCGGCAGCGGTCAGGTCAAGGTCGGCCTGCTGTTGCCGTTGTCGGCGGCCGGCAATGCCGGCGCCGCCGCGCAGTCGATGCGCAACGCGGCCGAACTGGCGCTGGCAGAGTTCCAGAACCCGAACATCCAGCTCCTGATCAAGGATGATGGCGGCACCGCAGCGGGTGCGCAGCAGGGCGCACAGCAGGCGGTGGACGAAGGCGCCGAAATCATTCTCGGGCCGCTGTTCGCGCAGTCGGTGCCTGGCGCGGCGCAGGTCACGCGCAACCGCGGCATTCCGCTGATCGCGTTCTCGACCGATTCGAGCGTCGCCGGGCGCGGCGTATATCTTCTGAGTTTCCTGCCCGAATCCGATGTGAGCCGTATCGTCAGCTACGCGGCAGGAACGGGCAAGCGCTCCTTTGCCGCGTATCTGCCAGAAAACGCCTACGGCAATGTGGTCGAGGTCGCGTTCAAGCAGGCTGTGGCGCGCAGGGGCGGACGCATGATCGCATTCGAGAAGTATGGTGCGGATCGCACGCAGGGCTCCGCCGCCATCGTGCAGTCTCTGGCGAGCGCGGATTCCCTGCTGCTGGCGGATGACGGCGACGCGCTCACCGCCGTCGCGGATCAGCTCGTCTCAAGCGGCGCCGACTTCAAGCGCGTGCAACTGCTCGGCACGGGCCTGTGGGACAATCCGCGCGTGTTCGGCAACGTCAATCTGCGCGGCGGACTTTATGCAGCGCCGGATCCGTCGGGCTTCCGCAGTTTCTCCGCGCGTTATCGCGCCAAGTACAGCGGCGATCCGGTGCGGACAGCGACGCTGGCCTATGACGGCGTTGCGCTTGTCGCGGCGCTGGCGCGCACGCAGGGCGGACAGCGTTTTTCGCAGGACGTTCTCACCAATCCGTCGGGCTTTGCGGGAATCGACGGACTGTTCCGTTTCCGCAGCGACGGCACCAACGAGCGCGGCCTTGCGGTGATGCGGGTCGGCGCAACCGGCGGCGTGGTCGCCGCAGGTTCGCCGAAAAGTTTTGGGGCGTAATTTCCCCTCTCCCTTTGTGGGAGAGGGTGCCCGAACGAAGTGAGGGCGGGTGAGGGGTAAGCGCCTCAGCGCTCTGTTGGCAACCCCTCACCCGGCTCAGTTTCGCGATGCTCAACTTCGCCACCCGCTCCCACAGGGGGAGAGGGGAAAGAGAAACTAAGCCGCCAGATCCGCGACCACCGCGTCCAGCACCGGAAATCCCTGCATGGTCACGCGCACGCGCCCGTCGGGATCGACGGTGATCGCACCCTCATCCCGCAGGATTTCGATCCGCCGTGGATCGAGCGCGCGGCCGGACAGCGCCTTGTAACGCGCCGGGTCGATGCCTTCGGCGAGGCGCAATCCCATCAGCAGATACTCGTCGGCGCGCTCCCCGCTGTTGAGCAGGTCGTCGCCGATCACGCCATGGCCCTGCGCCTCGACGCGCATCAGCCAGGTCTCGGGCCGCTTCTCGGTGGCGATGGCATGACGGATGCCGTCGATGTCGAGGCGGCCATGGGCGCCCGGTCCGATGCCGGCATATTCCTGGCCGCGCCAGTAAACGAGATTATGCTTGCACTCCGCGCCCGGCCGCGCGTGATTGGAAATCTCATAGGACGGCAGGCCGAGCTTCGCACACACATCCTGCGTCACGTCATAAAGTGCGCGTGCGACAGCCTCGTCGGGAATCTTGAGCTTGCCCGCTGCATGCAATCCGAAGAACGGCGTCTCCGGCTCGATGGTGAGCTGATAGAGCGACAGATGTTCGGCGGCTTCCGCCACCGCGAGCTTCAACTCGTCTTCCCACATCCGCGGTGTCTGGTCGGGCCGCGCATAGATCAGATCGAATGAATAGCGGTCAAATGCCGAGCGCGCGATGGCGACGGCGTCGAGCGCTTCGCGTGCGGTGTGCAGCCGGCCGAGCGCTTTCAGCGAGGCGTCGTCCAGCGCCTGCACGCCGAGCGAGACGCGATTGACGCCGGCGCTGCGATAGCCCTTGAAGCGCGTGGCCTCGACGCTGGTGGGATTGGCCTCCAGCGTGACCTCGACATCGCCGGCGACAGTCCAGTGTTTGGCGATGGCGTTGAGAATCGCGCCGACGGTTTGCGGCTGCATCAGCGACGGCGTGCCGCCCCCGAGAAAGATCGAGGTGACCTCACGGCCGGGCGTGCGCGCGGCGGTGGTTTCGATCTCGCGCTCGAAGGCGCGGGCGAAACGAAACTCGTCGATCGGCGCATGGCGGACATGGCTGTTGAAGTCGCAGTAGGGACACTTCGACAGGCAGAACGGCCAGTGCACATAAACGCCGAAGGCTTCTTTCGCGGTGGTGCTCATGTGAGGCACATCTCTGCGAGCTTCACGAAGGCCTTCGCGCGATGGGACAGGCCCATGCCGTGCGGCGGCAGGCCATGCTTCTCGATGCTGGTCATCTCGCCGAAGGTGCGGCCGTGGCCGTTCGGCAGAAACGCCGGATCGTAACCAAAGCCGGCAGTGCCGCGCGGCGGCCAGACCAGTGTGCCGTCGACGCGCGCCTCGACATCTTCGAGATGCCCGTCAGGCCATGCCACGCACAGTGCCGAGACGAAGTGCGCGGTGCGCTGCGCAGGTTCTTTCGCGCCGCGCTCCTGCAGGAGACGTTCGATCTGCGTCATCGCGGCCAGGAAGTTCTTGTCTTCGCCCGCCCAGCGCGCCGAATAGATGCCCGGCTGCCCATCGAGCGCATCGACCACAAGGCCGGAATCGTCGGCGAAAGCCGGAAGGTTGGTCGCGTTCGCCGCGGCGATCGCCTTGATACGCGCGTTGGCCTGAAAGGTGGTGCCGGTCTCAATCGGCTCCGCAAGACCGAGTTCCCCCGCCGACACGGCTTCGATGCCATACGGCGCAAGCAGTTCGCGCATCTCGGCCAGCTTGCCGGGATTGTGGGTCGCGATCACAAGGCGGCCGGTGATTCGGCGATGATCACTCATGCGCAATGCTTATCCGTGAAAGGCGTGGTTGGAAGCGCGAAATTAAGCCACAGCCATCTTTTGCAGGTCGACAAGGCGGGCGATGCCCTTCTTGGCCAGCGCCATCAGATTCAGGAACTCGTCCTGCGAGAAGGGTGTCTTCTCCGCGGTGCCCTGCACCTCGATGATGCGGCCATCGCCGGTCATCACGAAGTTCGCGTCGGTCTCGGCTTCGGAATCTTCCGCATAGTCGAGATCGAGCACCGGGGTGCCGTTATAGATCCCGCACGAGATCGCGGCGACATTGTCGCGCAGCACGTTGTCGTTCTTGAGCATGTTGCGCGCCTTCATCCACTGCAGGCAATCGGCCAGCGCAACCCATGCACCGGTAATGGATGCAGTGCGGGTGCCGCCGTCGGCCTGGATCACGTCGCAGTCCACGGTGATCTGGCGTTCGCCGAGAGCAACGAGATCGACGGTGGTGCGCAGCGAGCGTCCGATCAGGCGCTGGATTTCCACGGTGCGGCCGCTCTGTTTGCCGGCGGAGGATTCACGGCGCATGCGCTCGTGGGTGGCGCGTGGCAGCATGCCGTATTCGGCGGTGACCCAGCCGCGGCCCTGGCCCTTCAGCCACGGCGGGAGGCGATCCTCCAGCGTCGCGGTCACCAGCACATGGGTGTCGCCGAACTTCACCATGCAGGAACCCTCGGCGTATTTGACCACACCGCGTTCCAGCGTGACGGGGCGCAGTTCGTCGGGCGCGCGACGGCTTGGCCGCATGAAAACCTCCTGAAATTCCGGGAAACCTTGATTTGGCGCTGCTTTTAGGGGGTTGGGGCCGCAGCGGCAAGCGAAGATAAGGATGTTGCGCGAATGCGGCTTGTCAGAGCCGCTGCCAATGGACAAATCTAGGACGAACAACCTTTTTGGAGCCCGAATTGGCCCACCACGAGCCGACAGGTCATCTGATCACACCGAATGCCGGGCTGGCGCAGCTCAACGAACGGTCGCGTGATATTTTTCGGCAAATCGTCGAGAGTTATCTGGCCACCGGCGAGCCGGTCGGTTCGCGCAACATCTCGCGTTTGATCACCATGCCGCTGTCGCCGGCGTCGGTGCGCAATGTGATGTCGGATCTCGAACAGTTGGGGCTGATCTATGCGCCGCATACCTCTGCGGGCCGCCTGCCGACCGAACTCGGCTTGCGCTTCTTCGTCGATGCCCTGATGCAGGTCGGCGATCTGACCGAGCCTGAGCGGCAGTCGATCGAGCAGCAGCTCAAGTCCGTCGGTGGTGCGCCGTCGGTGGAAGCCGCACTGAGCGAAGCGCTGACACGCCTGTCGGGTCTGACGCGCGCAGCCGCCGTGGTGCTGACGCAGAAATCCAATGTGCGGCTCAAGCATATCGAGTTCGTGCGGCTGGAGCCGACGCAGGCGCTGGTGGTGCTGGTGGCGGAAGACGGTCAGGTCGAGAACCGCGTGCTGCCGTTGCCGCCCGGCGTGCCATCGTCGGCGCTGACCGAAGCGTCGAACTTTCTCAATGCGCGGATTCGCGGGCGCACGCTGGCGGAAGCGCGCAGCGAGCTTGAAGCCGCGCTGACGGAAGGGCGCAACGAACTCGATCAACTGACACAGAAGGTTGTCGCCGCCGGAATCGCGAGCTGGTCCGGCGGCGCGAGCGAGGAGCGTCAGCTCATCGTGCGCGGCCACGCCAACCTGCTGGAAGACCTTCATGCGATGGAAGATCTGGAGCGGGTGCGGCTCCTGTTCGACGACCTCGAAGCCAAGAAAGGCGTGATCGACCTCCTGGGCCGCGCCGAGCGGGCCGATGGCGTGCGCATCTTCATCGGCTCGGAAAACAAGCTGTTCTCGCTGTCGGGTTCCTCGACCATCATCGCGCCATACCGCGACGGCGCGGGGCAGATTGTCGGCGTGCTCGGCGTGATCGGACCGACGCGGCTGAATTACGCGCGGGTCATTCCGATGGTCGATTACGCGGCCCGGATTGTCAGCCAACTGGTCGGCAAATAGCGCTTCACGCTTGATTTTCGGCGCCTAAAGCACGATATGCGGGCTAACAATCCCACATTGACGACGACGATTTGCTGAAAAGGTGAGTAATGGCCAATTCCAACGGGCAAAAGGAACCGCAGGACACGTCGGCACCGGAGGCGGCGAACGACAAGGAGCCTGTGGTCTCAAAGCCTTACGTGATGCCTGACGATCCGGAGGAAGGATCGGTCGAGGCGCTCACCAAGGAAGTCGCCGAGGCGAAAGACCGCACGCTGCGCACGCTGGCGGAAATGGAAAACCTGCGCAAGCGCACCGCCAAGGAAGTGTCGGACGCGCGGACCTATGGCATCACTGCGTTTGCGCGGGACGTGCTCGATATCGCCGACAATCTGCAGCGCGCGCTGGACGCCGTGCCGGCGGAAGCACGCGAGGCCGCCGATGCCGGTCTCAAGTCGCTGATTGAAGGCGTGGAGATCACCGAGAAATCGCTGCTCAAGGCGCTGGAGAAAAACGGCGTGCAAAAGCTCGATCCGCTCGGCGAGAAGTTCAATCCGAACTTCCATCAGGCGATGTACGAGGTGCCGGATTCCTCGGTGCCCGCCGGCACCGTCGTGCAGGTCGTGCAGGGCGGTTACACCATCGGCGACCGCGTGCTGCGTCCGGCGCTTGTCGCGGTCTCCAAGGGCGGCGCGAAGAGCTGATCGTCGATCAAGCCGGATTTCGCGACAGAGTTACAAACTGGCCTCGCGGAGCCTGTCATCGGGCGGCGCGTCGCGCCGACCTGTTGGCTCGCAATGACGACTGATGAAAACTTCCGCTCTAGCGCGGGTCGATGCCGTCGCGCACCGCGCGAAAGCGCGGGAAGGCTTTCGGCCAGTCCTCGCGTGTCGCGCTGGCGATGATCCGCAGCGAACTGCTGGCGCCAAATCGCAGCCATTGCACCACGGTCACCGGCGTGTCGTTCTTTCCGGCGACCGCATCAATCCGCGTTTCATAGCCCGGCGTGCCATCGATCCGCATCGGCTCGTTCGACGTGATCCGCGCATTGCGGATGCCGGGAATGGTGCGCGCGGCCTGTTCGGCAAAGCGCCCGCGGTCATCCGCCTTTTCAGGACCGGCCGTGGTGAGGCCGATCACCATATAGGGCGCGCCGTCGAGCGTGGTGTCTTCGGTGCCGTCGGTCAGCAGGATGGTGGCGCGCGGCGCCAGGGTGCGGATCGTCTTGAAGCTGCTCAGTTCGCCGATCTTGAACGGCATCAGGCTGAGTTGTTCCTCGACCGGCACCTCGGCCCGCAGCTTCGCCGACGCCAGCATCTTGCGCATGGCGTCGTCGGAGATCGGCTTGGCTGCGTCCTCGCGGGCCTGCGCGATGATGTAGCCGGTGAACTTGTCGCCCGCGATGATGACCGAATACATCTTCACCGTGGTCGCGCCGTCCTTGCCGGTATCGGACGTGATGAAGGCCTTGCCGGCGGCGGTCTCGAACGGCTCGGGCTTGACCCCGGTGGGCGACGGCTTGCCCTCCTTCACGGCGGTCTCGACCGTGGGGAAGGCTTCGGCGGGGATTTCAGCGACCCCGATCTTCACTTTCTTGTCCTCGGATTCGAATCCCAGAAATTCCTTCGCCGCGGCAAGCCCTTCGGCGGGCACAAGGCCGACGCGCGAGCCGGAGGGGAACACCGGATCGGCGGCGAGGGCCGGAGAGGCGGCGATGAGGGAGGTAAGGACGAGGGCGCGGACGATGATTTTCATGAACCCTGACTGCTGTCGTATTGAGGCCGTTCAATGGTCGGATCCGGCGGGATGGAGCCGGGTCGTGCGAGGGTCCGACTGTTTCTGCGCCGGGCCAACAGATCAAGGCCCGGATCGTTGCAAATTGACGCAACGGGCATGGCCGCCGGGAGCCATGGCCGGAGCGGAAAATTCCATTTTCCCGGCTGTTTACAAGGGCCGGTCCTTGCGGCCCCATGCCCCCCTCCTATATGAGGCGAAGCGTCGCGACGTCGCGAACATTTGATGTCTTGGGGGTTGGGATTGGAGCGCCGACAGGGCCCTGCCAGCCTGCCGCAAAAGGAAGGACGAAAAGACCATGGGAAAGGTCATTGGGATCGATCTCGGCACCACCAATTCGTGCGTGGCCGTGATGGACGGAAAATCACCGAAAGTTATCGAGAATGCGGAAGGCATGCGGACGACCCCGTCCATTGTCGCCTTCACTGACGACGGCGAGCGCCTCGTCGGCCAGCCGGCCAAGCGCCAGGCGGTCACCAATCCGGAAAACACCATCTTCGCCGTCAAGCGCCTCATCGGCCGCCGCTACGACGATCCGACGGTCGAAAAGGACAAGAAACTTGTCCCCTACAAGATCGTGAAGGCATCGAACGGCGACGCATGGGTCGAGGCGGACAAGCAGACTTACTCGCCCTCGCAGGTCTCCGCTTTCATTCTGCAGAAGATGAAAGAGACCGCGGAAGCCCATCTCGGCCAGAAGGTCGATCAGGCGGTCATCACCGTTCCGGCCTATTTCAACGACGCCCAGCGTCAGGCCACCAAGGACGCCGGCAAGATCGCCGGCCTTGAAGTGCTGCGCATCATCAACGAGCCGACCGCGGCTGCGCTGGCTTATGGTCTCGACAAGTCGAAGAACGGCACCATTGCGGTGTACGATCTCGGCGGTGGCACCTTCGACGTCTCGATCCTGGAAATCGGCGATGGCGTGTTCGAGGTGAAGTCCACCAACGGCGACACGTTCCTCGGCGGCGAAGACTTCGACATGCGCCTCGTGGGCTATCTGGCGGACGAATTCCAGAAGGAGCAGGGCATCAACCTGCGCAACGACAAGCTGGCCCTGCAGCGCCTGAAGGAAGCCGCTGAAAAGGCCAAGATCGAGCTGTCCTCGACCACGCAGACCGAAATCAACCTGCCGTTCATCACGGCGGATGCATCGGGTCCGAAGCATCTGACCATGAAGCTGACCCGCGCCAAGTTCGAGGCGCTGGTGGACGACCTGATCCAGAAGACCATCGAGCCGTGCCGCAAGGCGCTCAAGGATGCCGGCCTGTCGGCAGCCGAGGTCAACGAGGTCGTTCTGGTCGGCGGCATGACCCGCATGCCGAAGGTGCAGGAAGTCGTGAAGCAGTTGTTCGGCAAGGAGCCGCACAAGGGCGTCAACCCGGACGAAGTGGTGGCGATCGGTGCGGCTATTCAGGCCGGCGTGCTGCAGGGCGACGTCAAGGACGTGCTGCTGCTGGACGTCACGCCGCTCTCGCTCGGCATCGAAACGCTGGGTGGTGTGTTCACGCGCATCATCGAGCGCAACACCACGATCCCGACCAAGAAGAGCCAGGTGTTCTCGACCGCCGAGGACAATCAGGGCGCGGTCACCATTCGCGTGTTCCAGGGCGAACGCGAGATGGCGGCGGACAACAAGATGCTCGGTCAGTTCGACCTGATGGGCATTCCTCCGGCGCCGCGCGGCATGCCGCAGATCGAGGTCACCTTCGACATCGACGCCAACGGCATTGTCAACGTGTCGGCAAAGGACAAGGCGACCAACAAGGAACAGCAGATTCGCATTCAGGCGTCCGGCGGATTGTCTGACAGCGACATCGAGAAGATGGTCAAGGACGCCGAGGCCAACGCGGCCGAGGACAAGAAGCGCCGCGAGGCGGTCGATGCCAAGAACCATGCCGACGCGCTGGTGCATTCCACCGAGAAGGCGCTGGCCGAGCATGGATCGAAGGTCGGCGAAGGCGATCGCAAGGCCATCGAGGATGCGCTGGCCGATCTGAAGGAAGCCTTGAAGGGCAGCGACGCTGAAGCCATCAAGACCAAGACCAATACGCTGGCGCAGGCTTCGATGAAGCTCGGCGAAGCGATGTATACGCAGCAGGCCGAGGCGGACGCCGCCCGGGATGCCGCGAAGGACGATGTCGTTGACGCCGAGTTTACCGAGGTCGACGACGACAAGAGCGGCAAGAAGTCCGCGTAACCGCGTAAGCGAAAGCCTCCCCGAAAGGGGAGGCTTTTCGCGGCGAACCAACACTCTCAGATCCAGACTCGCATGACCCAGATTAGCCATGTCTAAGGCCTGTTATTACGAGACGCTGGAAGTCGAACGTTCCGTCGATGAAGCCGGCTTGAAATCCGCCTTTCGCAAGCTCGCGATGAAATGGCACCCGGACAGGAATCCGGGCGACAAGGCCAGCGAGGTCCGTTTCAAGGAAATCAACGAGGCCTACGAGGTCCTCAAGGACGGCCAGAAGCGCGCCGCCTATGACCGCTTCGGTCATGCCGCCTTTGAACAGGGCGGCGGCATGGGTGGCAACGGGCATGGCTTCGGCGCAGGCTTCGCCTCATCCTTCTCCGACATTTTCGAGGACCTGTTCGGCATGGCCGGACAACGCGGCCGCGGCGGGCGCGAGCGTGGCGCGGACCTGCGCTACAACATGGAAATCACGCTGGAGGAAGCGTTCACCGGCAAGACCGCCCAGATCAGCATTCCGGTCGCGGTGACTTGCGAGACCTGCTCCGGCACCGGCGCCAAGGCCGGCACCAAGCCGAAGGCCTGCTCGATGTGCGGCGGCGCGGGCCGTGTCCGCCAGGCGCAGGGCTTCTTCACGTTGGAGCGCACCTGTCCGGGCTGTCAGGGACGCGGCCAGATGATCGAGACGCCGTGCGCCTCCTGCTCAGGTCAGGGGCGGGTGCAGAAGGAGCGCGCGTTGTCGGTCAACATTCCGGCCGGTGTCGAGGACGGCACCCGCATCCGTCTCGCCGGTGAGGGCGAGGCAGGCGTGCAGGGCGGTCCCGCAGGCGATCTCTACATTTTCCTGTCGCTGGCGGCGCACAAGTTCTTCCAGCGCGACGGCGCCGACCTCCACTGCCGCGTGCCGGTGTCGATGGTGACCGCCGCCATGGGCGGCGAGTTTGAAGTGCCGACCATCGACACGGGCAAGACCAAGGTGAAGGTGCCCTCGGGCACCCAGTCCGGCCGCCGCTTCCGCGTGGCGGGCAAGGGCATGCCTGTGTTGCGTTCCCGGCAGACGGGCGACATGTACGTGCAGGTCGTGGTTGAAACCCCGCAGAACCTCACCAAAAAACAGAAGGAATTGCTGGCGGAGTTTGAAAAACTCTCGTCCGGCGACACCCAGCCGGAAGCGGCGGGTTTCTTCAAGATGGTCAAGGATTTCTTCGGAACCCGCGCCAATTAGCCCCGGCTGCCGCCGGGGCGGCGTTCTTGACGCTTTTTGCTTGCGTCGGTACCCCATTGTGAAGGAAATTTGACGCCTCGCTCCGCCTTGGGGCTCTGTTGGAAGTATCATGGCTCCCCAATCCACTGCGCGTGTGTTGAAAAAGCCGCTTCGTCTCGACGACGAAGTTCGTTTTCTCCGCTCATGGATTGAAAAGCCGCTCCACATGGGCGCGGTGATGCCCTCCAGCAAGGCGCTGGCGCGCACCATGGCGCGGTATGTCGATCCCCACTCCGATGGCCCCGTGATCGAGCTTGGCCCCGGCACCGGCGCCATTACCGACGCGCTCCTCGCCCACGGCATTGCCGAGAAGCGGCTGGTGCTGGTGGAGTTCGATCCCGGCTTCTGCGCGCTGCTGCGGGAGCGCTATCCTCAGGCCAACGTAATCCAGGGCGACGCCTACGGTCTCGACCAGACGCTGGCGGACCTGAAGGAACCGGCCTCCGCCATGGTGTCGGGCCTGCCGCTTGTGACCAAGCCGATGCTGGTCCGCCTCAAGCTGATGCGCGATGCATTCCAGAAGATGGAAGCGGGCGCGCCTTTCGTCCAGTTCACCTATTCGGTGGCCCCGCCGATCCCGAAATCCCTGCCCGGGATCCATACCCAGGCGTCGGAGCGGATCTGGATGAACCTGCCGCCGGCGCGGGTGTGGGTCTACCGCAAGGGGTGACATCCCGACGAGCACGATGTGCTCCCTCTCCCTGTGGGGAGAGGGTTGGGTGAGGGGTGCTAAATCTGCCGATGGGTTCTACGCCCTCACCCGGCGCGCTTCGCGCGTCGACACCTCCCCGCGGGAGAGGTGAAAGAAGACGCTGAACCGGCTTTCCCTTCGTCAGAAAACGCTTTAGTTCTGGCCCCATGGCCGCCCTGAAAATCCTTGTCATCCCCGGTTCGCTTCGCACCGGCTCGATCAATGCGCGGCTGGCCGCCGTGGCGGTCAAGGAACTGGCGCTGCTGGATGTCGATGTCACGCTGATCTCGCTCGCCGACTATCCGCTGCCGATCTACGACGGCGACCTTGAGGCGAAATCGGGCGTGCCCGCCAACGCCGTCAGTCTCAAGCGCATGATCGGCGCGCATCACGGCGTCTTCATCGTCAGTCCTGAATACAATTCCTCGGTGCCGCCGCTTCTGAAAAACGCGATCGACTGGGTGACGCGCGTGCGCGACCGCAACGAGACCTTCGGTCAGGTATTTCGCGAGCGCGCCTTCGCGATCGGCGCGGCATCCGATGGAAAATTCGGAGGCTTGCGCGTGCTGATGGCGCTGCGCCAGATTCTCGCGCTCGGCTGCGGCGCGACGGTGGTGCCGAAACAGATGGGGCTGTCATTCGCCGATCAGGCTTTCGATGAGATGGATCGCCTGAAAAATCCCGCCGACGCCGAACTGCTGCGCGGAACGCTGCGCCAGCTTGTCGATGTCGCCCAGCAAATGATGTGAGGCACCATGAAACCAGCCCATGTTGACGCCCGCGACCGGCTGATCGTCGCGCTCGATCTCTCCAGCGTGGAGGCCGCCGAGGCGCTGATCGACAGGCTCGGCGACAGCGTGACGTTCTACAAGGTCGGCTACCAGCTCGGTTACGCCGGCGGCCTCGCGCTGGTGCCGAAACTCGCCGCGCGTGGCAAGAAGGTGTTCGTCGACTTCAAGCTGCACGACATCGGCAACACGGTCGCCAAGGGCATCGAGAGCATCGCGAAACTGGGCGCGACTTTCGCGACCGTGCATGCCTATCCGCAAACCATGAAGGCGGCGGTCGAAGCGCGCGGACCTTCGCTGAAAATTCTCGCGGTCACGGTGCTCACCTCCTACGACGAGGACGATCTGCACGCGGCGGGCTACCGGCTCGGCGTGTCGGATCTGGTCGAAGCGCGCGCGCTGCAGGCGCAGGCGCTCGGCGTCGACGGTCTGGTCTGTTCGGGCGAGGAAGCCGCCACCGTGCGCGGCATTGTCGGCCCGCAGATGGCGCTGGTGACGCCGGGCATCCGCCCCGCGGGCAGCGCGTCGGGCGATCAGAAACGCATCATGACGCCCGGCCGTGCGATCGCGGCGGGTGCGGATTACCTCGTGGTCGGCCGTCCGGTGGTGGAGGCGGCGGACCCGAAAGCAGCGGCCGACGCGATCGTCGCGGAGATTGCGGGTGCGTAACAGCGTGCCCGCTGAAACACGCTCGGTTGTCATGGCCGGGTTTATCCCCGCCATCCACGTCTTCTTCGTCAGGCAGGTTAAAGACGTGGATGCCCGGCACAAGGCCGGGCATGACGGAATGTGAATCCGGACAGCGTTCAAGCAAGAAGGGGAGAACAACAATGGCCAAGGGCTACTGGATTGCACGCATCGACATTCACGACATGGATGCCTACCGGCGCGATTATGTCGCCAACAACGGCGTGGTGTTCAAAAAGTACGGCGCGAAGTTCCTGGTGCGGGGCGGCGTCCATGAGGCTCATGAAGGTCCGGCGCGCTCGCGCAATGTCGTGCTCGAATTCAAGGATTATGCGACGGCGCTCGCCTGCTACCACTCGCCGGAATATCAGGACCTGATCAAGGCGCGCGCGCCACATTCCAAGGGCGAGATCGTCATCATCGAAGGCTACGACGGCGAACAGCCGTAAGGGCTGGAGATTTGTTTCGCGTTGTATGAGCGGAGAGTGCAGCCTTCCCGGCTCTACTTTCCCATCCCGTTTTCAGGCACGATCAGCGGCACGAAGCCGAACACGTTGCTGCTGTCGGGATCGACCACGACGCGCACGGCATGCACCAGTGTGTCGCCGTAGACCATCAGCTTGTTGACGCCGGGGATGGGCTTGCCCTTGCTGTTGCGCAGCGGCGCGATCGAGAAATAGTGCTCGTCGCCATGGATCAGCAGCACCGGCTTGCCGAATGATCTTGCGCCGGCCTCGATGGCGTCGAGCGTGCTGGTGAAGCCGGACTGGCGCGGCATCGCGCCGTTGGGAAAGCGCGATTCGTCGAACTCGGCCTGCACGAACATCACAATGGCTTTGGCGTTGTCGGCCTTCGCCTTGGCGAAACTCGCATTGATCCAGGCGACATTGGCCTTGTCGCGGGCAAAGAACTCCTGCACCCCTTCAAGGTCATGCGCCTCGAAACCATTGTTCGAGCCGGGCACATGCGCGGTGAAAAACATCACGCCGTTCTTCGCAAAGCGCGTGTTCTCCACATAGGTCGAGAATTCCGGCATCAGTTGCGCCTGGCTCTCCACAGCGAGCGGCGACTGGCCGAGAGATTTCGCCGGATTGGCGAAAAACATCTCGCGCAGCCGGGCGAGGCGTTCGCGCGGATTGTATCCGCCCGCCGCCTTGCGATGGCAGTCGAGCCACTCGTTGTCGCCGATGGTGTAGACCAGCGCGCCCTGGAAGGTCTGTATCTGGTCGTAGCTTTTTTTCAGAACTTCGTCGCTGCATGGCAGGTTGCCGGATTTGATGTCGCCCATATGAAGCGTGAACGCGGGTTTGAGCGCGTTGATCGCGGCGATCAGCCGGTCGAACCTGGTGTAGTCCTCCGGCAGGTTGTAGGGCATGTCGCCGAGCGCGACGAAGGAGAAGGCATTGTCGCCGCCGATCCGCTCCGCCGCGGACACCGGCGAGCCTGCGATGGCAAGGATCAGGGCAAAGACCGGGAGCAGCAAACGCATGGGGTGTCCTTGTTAAAATCCCTCAATAGGCCGCGTGCGTGACCCGGGCATGACCCCGGGCTGAGGCAGCCGCGCGGCGGGGCGCGGTTGCCGCCGTGACGTCTCGCCGCTATACCGCCAAAAGCAAGTTCTGAAACGGGTTTTTGAGGGCTGGAAATGGCCGATATGCGCCTGATTGTTGCGGGGGCCGGAGGACGGATGGGCCGGGCCCTGATCCGCGCCATCGACGAGACCGACGGGGTCGCCCTCGTAGGCGCGCTGGAAGCGCCGGGGTCCGACCTGCTCGGCAAGGATGCCGGCCTGCTCGCCGGACTTTCTGGCAATGGCGTTGAGCTGTCCGCCGATCTCTGGGCCATGTCGAAGGATGCCGACGGTATTCTCGACTTCACCGTGCCGGCCGCGACCATCGCCAATGTCGCCATCGCGGCCCAGCGCGGCATCGTTCATGTCATCGGCACCACGGGCCTGTCGGCGTCGGACAATGCGGTGATCCGCAGCGTCGCCTCGCAGGCTGTTGTCGTGCAGTCCGGCAACATGAGTCTTGGCGTCAATCTGCTCGCCGCGCTGGTCAAACAGGTGGCGAAGTCGCTGGACGAGGATTTCGATATCGAGATTCTGGAGATGCACCATCGCCAGAAAGTCGATGCGCCGTCCGGCACTGCCTATCTGCTCGGTCAGGCCGCCGCCGAAGGGCGCGGCATCAATCTCGATCAGCGCTCGGTGCGCGCGCGCGACGGCTATACCGGCGCACGCAATCCCGGCGACATCGGTTTCGCCACCCTGCGCGGCGGCACGGCCACCGGCGATCACACCGTGATCTTCGCAGGACCCTATGAACGCATCGAACTGGCGCACAAGTCGGAAGATCGCATGATCTTCGCCCGCGGTGCGCTGAAGGCGGCGATGTGGGCGCGGGACAAGAAGCCGGGCTTCTACACCATGGCCGATGTGCTCGGCCTTGGTGACAAGTAACAAAATGGAAATTGGAACGAAACGAATGAGCGAACGTCTTCTTGTGCTGGTGCGTCACGGCCAGAGCGAATGGAATCTGAAGAATCTTTTCACCGGCTGGAAAGATCCGAACCTCACCGACCTCGGCGTCAGGGAAGCTATCGCGGCGGGCCGCAAGCTCAAGGATGAAGGCCTGTCGTTTGACGTCGCGTTCACATCGGATCTGACGCGCGCGCAGCGCACGCTCGATCTCGCGCTCAACGAAATGGGCCAGAGCGGCATTCCGGTTACCCGCAATCTCGCGCTCAACGAGCGCGACTATGGCGATCTGTCCGGCCTGAACAAGGATGACGCCCGCGCCAGGTGGGGCGAGGAACAGGTGCTGATCTGGCGCCGGTCCTACGATGTGCCGCCGCCGGGCGGCGAAAGCCTCAAGGACACGCTGGCGCGCACGCTGCCCTATTATGTGCAGGAAATCCTGCCCTGCGTGCTGCGCGGTCAGCGCACCTTGGTCGCGGCGCACGGCAATTCGCTGCGGGCGCTGATCATGGTGCTGGAAAAGCTGACGCCGGAACAGATTCTCAAGCGTGAACTCGGCACCGGCGCGCCGGTGGTCTATCGCCTCAACGCGGATTCGACGGTGGCGTCGGTGAAGGATCTGGCGAGGTAACTCTTCCCCTCTCCCCTTGTGGGAGAGGGTGCCCGAGCAACGCGAGGGCAGGTGAGGGGTTCGATGCTTAAGTGAGGAAATAACCCCTCACCCGGCTCAGATTCGCTCCGCTCAACTTCGCCACCCTCTCCCACAAGGGGAGAGGGGAAGAAAGATTCGCCGGTCGATAGGTTATTCCCCCGCCGCCTGTCCGCTTTCCCAGCCGAGCATCGCGCGCTTGCGCGTGATGCCCCAGTGATAGCCGGTGAGGGCGCCGCTCTTGCCGAGCACGCGATGGCACGGCACCACGAACGAGATCGGATTGCGGCCCACCGCCGCGCCGACGGCGCGCGAGGCTTTCGGTGAATTGATCTTGCAGGCGACATCCGAATAGGTCGAGGCGCGGCCCATCGGAATTTTAAGCAGCGTCTCCCACACCCGCACTTCAAAGTCGGTGCCGATCAGCACCACGCGCAGCGGCTGGTCCGCGCGCCATTGTGTCGAATCGAAGATGCGTTTGGCGAACGGCGCGGTTTTCGCGAACGACTCGATATAGGTCGCCAGCGGCCAGCGCCGCTGCATGTCGGCCAGCGCCGGCATTTCCTCGCCTTCGTCGGCAAACGCAAGACCCGCAAGGCCGCGCTCGCTGGTGATGACAACCGCCATGCCGAACGGCGAGGGATGAAAGCCGTAGCGCAGCACCATGCCTTCGCCGCCCTTCTTCCATTCGCCCGGCGACATCGCCTCATGGGTGACAAACAAATCATGCAGCCGTCCCGGCCCGGACAGACCGGAATCGTAGGCGGCATCGAGCACGCTGGCGGAATCGCGCAGAAGACGCTTGGCGTGATCCAGCGTCAGCGCCTGCATAAAGTCTTTCGGCGTGAGGCCGGCCCAGCGGCGGAACAGGTGATGCAGTTCGTCGGGCGTCAGATGTGCCGCGTCCGCCATCGCCTCGATGGTCGGCTGCGTGCGCCATTGTTCGGAGATGAACCCGATCGCGCGGCGCACGGAGTCGTAGTCGCGCAGCGCCGCGCCCTGTTTGGAAGGACGCGCAAGATGCAGGTCGTCGAGGGAGAATTCTTTCATCGCGTTGGTCATCATGGCGGCATCCGTTCGGCGGTGTCCATCATGATCTAGGCCGCCTGCTGCGGCGCAGCCACCCGTTTCCTGTTTTCATCAGGTCATCGGATTGTAGGTCGGGCCGCGCTTGGCGGCGGTGAGCGCGGCCTGCAAGGCGCTGGCGAAACTTGCCTTTTCATCCGGTCCAAGGAACCCGCCGACGGACAGGCGCCGCCCGCGCGAGACCAGATAAAGTTTCTCGATGCCGAACTCGTCGTCTTCCTTGCGCTCAAGCTGCACCCACATCGGATTGAGAGTCCATTCCATCGCATGGCCGCGATGGCTGACACGCCGGACATGGATTTCATACGGCGTCACCAGAATGTCCTCGATGGCCTTGGCGTGACGGAAGTTCAGCTTGAACGCCCAGTAAATGATCAGGACATCGAGCCCGAAGAATCCGAACACCGGCCACGCGCCCATCATCAGAAATGCAAGCCCCGCGGCGAAGCTCACAATGGTGACAAAGACCATCAGCGCTATGAAGCCATTGCGGCTGAGCGAGCGATGCGGCGTCAGCCGCGCGCTGAACAGCACGGTGTCGGCGATTTGCCGGGGATCGAAATCGTTGCCGGTCATGGGAGCCACCTTAACGCATTTCCGGCGCGGCCGCCGCCGAAACCTGTTCCCACATTTCCGGATCATGCCTATACCGGGATCATGGCAAAAAAGGCGATCACGTCCCGTTCAAAATCCGCGGTCAAGCCGCGTGCGGTCTCGAAGCAGCCGAAGATCACCAGGCCGGAATCCGCAAAACCAGGGGCGGCCAAGCCAAAGCCAATAAAGCCAAAGCTGGCCAAGCCAAAACCCTGGACCGAAGCCGAGGTGACCGAGGCATTCAGCCGCTTTGAGCGCGCCAATCCGGAGCCCAAGGGCGAACTGGAACATCTCAATCCGTACACGCTGCTGGTCGCGGTGGCGCTGTCCGCGCAGGCCACCGACGTCGGTGTCAACAAGGCGACGCGGCATCTGTTTCCGGTGGCAGATAGGCCGGAAAAGATGGTGGCGCTCGGCGAGGAGAAGCTGCGCGACTACATCAAGACCATCGGTCTTTATCGGACCAAGGCGAAGAACGTCATCGCCCTGTCAGAACAGTTGATCGCGCTGCATGGCAGCGAGGTGCCGCGCGACCGCGCGGCGCTCGAGGCGCTGCCCGGTGTTGGACGCAAGACCGCGAACGTTGTGCTGAACATCGCGTTCGGCGAGCCGACCATCGCGGTGGACACCCATCTGTTTCGCGTCGGCAACCGCACCGGGCTGGCGCCCGGCAAGACGCCGCTGGCGGTCGAGCTTGGATTGCTCGCGATCGTGCCGCCGCAGTTCGCGCGGCATGCGCATCACTGGCTGATCCTGCACGGACGCTACACCTGCATCGCGCGCAAGCCGCGCTGCGAGGTTTGCATCATCAACGATCTGTGCCGCTGGCCAGAGAAGACGGTTCCGGCGTGAACGTGAATCTTTCGTTCGTCATGCCCGGACTTGTTCCGGGCATCCACGTCTTTGACTTTGATCGAATCAAGACGTGGCCGGCCATGACGCAGAGAAATCGAGATTACATCACACACTCGGCACACTGGTCCGCCGCATCGGCTCGAGCAATTCGGGCCGCGGGCCGGACAGCCGCTTGTGCATGTGGACCATGAAGGCCATGCCGAACAGCGGTGTCGCCAGATTCACAATCGGGATCGACACGAAGGCGGCGATGAACAGCCCCGCCGTGAACACGGTGGCGCTGTTCTGCCTGCGCAGCAGCTTCGCTTCCTCCGGCGTCCGGAAGCGCATCGCGGCGAGTTCAAAGTATTCGCGGCCCAGCAGCCAGGCTGTCGCGATAAAGAACACGATGAAGCCCGCGCCAGCGAACAGCACAAAGGGCAGCGCGACGATATAGACCAGCACGGTCAGCAGCGCCGTCTTGGCGCCTTCGGTGACCGCAAGACCGATCGGCAGCGCCTTGCCTGGCATCTCGGCGGGATAGTGCTCGCGCTCGACAATGTCGGCGACGTCATCGACGAACACGCTGGCGACCAGCGAGGTGATCGCGGGCATCAGGAACACCGCGCCGACCACGATGCCGAGGCCGGCCGCGATCGAGACGATCCACGAAATGATCGTGATGAGGGTGTGGTAGTCGGAGCCGGCCATGGTCTCGGCCCAGACCTCGCCCGATCCGGCGAGCCAGCTCAGGAGCCGCTGCAGGCTCACCGCCGCAACAACAATCAGCACCAAAGCAAGACCGACCGACTTCCACAAAATGGCGCGCATCGGCTGCGACAGGATCTGGGACAGCGCCTTGGTGGCGGCGTCGAGCATGGGCCTTCCCTCCATCAAACCTGGCGAGAGTTATGTACGGGGAAGGGGTCTGGCAAGTGGGGATCTTGCAGCATGTCGTCCCGGCGCAGGCCGGGACCCATAACCACTGAATTCACGTTGTCGATGATTGTTGCAACGTTCTTTGCCTGTATGCCGCACAGGGCTGATGGGTCCCGGCCTGCGCCGGGACGACATCGTGATGTTGCCCGGCTCGTCGACGTTGAAGTTTATCCGCTCCGCTCGAGGTCGGAGTCCTGCTCAGGCCGCGAGTTCGGGCGCCGGCTTGCGTTCCGCCTGATCCTGCTCAAACGCCGCAACAGGCGCGAGCGGTGCCTCTGACGTTTGGAAGACTCCCTCTGGAAAGGGATCGGTCTCGTCCGCCACCTCCGGGGACGGCCGGGTCGTGTCGGCCCAGTGCAGGGCCGTGTAGTCGAAGCCGCGGACGATGGTCGGCTTGACGATTTCAAAATAGGGCGAGATGTCGAAGTCGCGCGGCATGTAGAGCGAGGAATCGCGGATGTGCAGAATCTCGCGCCGCGCCTGACGGCTGGCGGCCTGCGTGATCTTGGGCAGGATCGGATAGCGCACCGCGCCGAAGGCCTGCGCGATGAGCGCCGAGCAGATGATCTTGGTGGGATCGCCCGAGCCCAGCGCGATCATGCGCCGCCGCCAGCGCTGCGGGATCGGCAACGGAATGAGATAGCGCATCAGGTCGAGAATGTTTTTTGTGTCGTAGCCGAAGCCGATGCGGTTGATGGCGTAGCGGCACACCGTGGTGCGGTCTTCATAGGACAGCCCGACAGGGCGGCAGATGCGGGTGTGATAGGAAAAGTATTTCGACAGCGGCGCGGAGGTGACGCCTTCGCCGATATTGGCTTCGATCAGCACATGCTGTTCGCCATCGGGCTCAACCGCGCCATCGACCGGACCGACATACAGCGCCGCATGCGACCATGTGGACTGGGTGAGGTACTTGATGATGCCGGAGACGCGGTTGTTGCCTTCGACCAGCAGCACGTCGCCGGGCTCGATCAGCCCGCGCAGCCGCTCCGGATCGCTGGGCGTGAACGGTTCATAGCCCGGAACCTCTTTCTGGAGGTAACCGGCAATGATCTTGCCGACGGTATCGAGCACGAAGCCCATGGGTTCTTCCCCCCGAGCGGCGCATTCCGGCCGCTTTCTTGCTGGCTTGTTTTGCCTTGACCCAGTTTGGTCGAAAGCAATTTCAATTTAGTTCATGCGTCAAGGGTGCCGCTCATCAAACATTCACCATGACCGTTGCCGGAAGCCTCATGATACGGCAATTTCGCCCCGCACCCCCGCTTTTGGTCGAATTCTGGAAACCATGACATGACAATTACCCGGCGTGACCTTCTGGCCGGCTCATCCGCGATGATGGCGTCGTCGTTCATGGCGCGCGCCTTCGCCGCGCCTCTGCCGCGCGATGCCGAGGTGGTTGTCATCGGCGCCGGCGCCGCGGGCATTGCCGCTGCGCGCCGCATCGCGGCCGCCGGCCGCAAGGTGGTCGTGATCGAGGCGGCCTCCGCCATCGGCGGGCGCTGTGTCACCGACACATCAGCGTTCGATGTTCCGTTCGATCGGGGCGCGCGCTGGCTTTACAATCCGGACAGCAGCCCGATCGCCAAGCTGGCGCGCGGCGCCGGGATGGACTTGATGCCGGCGCCGCGCGGCCAGCGTATCCGGATCGGCCGCCGCAACGCGCGCGCGGGCGAGGCTGAGGATTTTCTCGCCACCCTGGTGCGCGCCAACCGCGCCATCGGCGACGCGGTGCGCGGCAAGGCCGATATGCCGGCGGCGGAGGCGCTGCCGAAGGATCTCGGCGTCTGGGCCGGCACCACGGATTTCGTTCTCGGCACGCAGCCGACGGGACGAGACCTGAAAGGTCTTTCCGCACTCGATCTTGCGGCCATGGCGCCGCGCGACAATCCATTGGCGTGCCGTCAGGGCATGGGCACGCTGATCACCAAACTCGCCGACGGTCTTCCCGTCGTGCTCGCAACGCCGGTGACGCGCATCGCGTGGAGCGGCAAGGACGCGCAGATCGAAACATCGGCGGGTACGATGACTGCGAAAGCCGTCATTCTCACAGCGTCCACCAACGCGTTGCTCTCGGGCAAGATCAGGTTTGCACCCGAATTGCCGAAGCGTCAGCAGGATGCGGCGTCGAAGCTGATGCTCGGCAGCTACGATCACATCGCGCTTGAACTGCCGGGCAATCCGCTTGGCCTGTCGCGCGATGACATCGTGATCGAGCAGAGCGCCGACCGTGCGACGGGATTCCTGCTCGCCAATACCGGCGGCTCGTCGCTGTGTCAGGTCGATGTCGCCGGATCGTTCGGCGCGGAGCTGTCGGCGAAGGGAGAGGCCGCGATGGTCGCCTTCGCCTCGGACTGGCTGACCAGACTGTTTGGCTCCGACGTCAAGGCCATGGCCAAACGCACCACGGCGACACGCTGGAACGACATGCCCTATGTGTTCGGCGCGATGTCGGCGCCGTCTCCGGGCGGTCAGCTTGCGCGCAAGGTGCTCATGGAGCCGATGGGCAGCGTGTTCTTCGCGGGCGATGCCGTGCATGAAACCCAATGGGGCACCGTCGGCGGCGCGTGGGAAAGCGGCGAACGCGCGGCGGAGGCGGCGCTGCGCAAGATCGGCGCGCTCAAGGCTGCGCCGGTGGCGGATGCGCCAGCGAAGAAGAAGCGCGTACCGGCTCGCGCGGCAGCAGAGCCGCTGCCGACCGGTCCGCGCGGCGTGCTCTGGCCGCGGAATTGATGACAGGTTGACAAAAATATAGCGATGTGCGATATTGCCGCCGCATGAAGACAGTTGTCTTTACAACGTCGAGTACGAGGCAATGGATTAAGCTCTCGCCGGATGTGCGAAAGCGGATCGACATACGGCTGAACGAATATGCATCGAGCGGTGTTGGCGATGTAAGGCGGTTAAAGGGGCGGTCAGGCGCCCGACTTCGCGTGGGGGATTGGCGTGTGATCTTCTATGAGGAGAACGACACGATTGTTGTCGCCGCTGTTGGCCACCGGCGAGAAATTTACGACTAGGAGCAGGCTATGGGTGTGCGATTTGAAAAAACATCGCGAGGAGAAGTCGCAATCCTTCCGCGAGAGGAATACGAGGCACTTTTAACGCGCGCAGCGGAGGCCGACGAGGATGCGGGAACGGCGCGCCTTGTCGCCCGCGCACGCAAGCAGGCTACCATTGAAGAGTTGATCCCGAAAGCTGTCGTAGATCGGATCGCCGAAGGGGAAAATCCCTTACGGGTTCTGCGCGAATGGCGCGATGTAACCCAGATGGAATTGGCATATCGGAGTGACATTAGCCAAGGCTATATCTCCGATATAGAGAACGGTCGTCGTGTCGGAACGCCGGAAACGCTTCGGCGCATTGCAAACGCGCTGAAGGTGCCGCTCGATCTTCTGGCGTGACTTTAGGCCGCTACCCCCGCAACACGCCGCCCGTCTTCTTGGTGACGTCCGCGACGATCTTGGCGGCGACCGCGTCGATCTCCTGATCGGTCAGGGTCTTTTCACGCGGCTGTAAGGTCACCGCGATGCCGATTGATTTCTTGCCGTCGTCGATGCCCTTGCCTTCATAGACGTCGAACACGGTCACGCCGGTGATCAGCTTCCTGTCGACGGCCTGCGCGGTGCGCACGATGTCGCCCGCCTTGACGCTGCGATCGACAATAAACGCAAAGTCGCGCGACACCGGCTGGAACGGCGACAGCTCCAGCAGCGGCTTGGCGCGGGTTGGCTTTGCCTTGGCATCCGGGATGCGCTCGAGAATGACCTCGAACGCCACCAGCGGGCCGTCGGCCTTCAGGGTCTCCAGGGCGCGCGGATGCAACTCGCCGAAGTAGCCAAGCACATTCTGCGGGCCGATCTGGATCGCGCCGGAGCGGCCGGGATGCAGCCACTGCGGGAAATTTTTCGACTCCTTGGCGGAGACGATTTGCAGGCCCTGCATCGGTGCACCGGCAGCCGCCAGCACGGCGAGCGCATCGGCCTTGGCGTCCAGCGCATCGACCGTGAAACTGCCCGACCACTGACGGCCGGTGCCTTTGCTAGAGGCCTGCGCGCGGCGAACGCCGCTCGCGGCCATGAACTGGTCTTCAGGCCTGTCGCCTTTGAAGATCTGGCCGACTTCAAACAGCGCCACGTCGGGAAAGCCGCGATCCGCATTCGCCTGCGCCGCCGCGATCAGGCCCGCGATCAGCGAGGGGCGCATGTCGGAGAGATCGGACGCAATCGGATTGGCGAGGACCAGATCAGGCTGTCCGCCGCCGAACAGGTCGGCCTGCGTCTTCGACACGAAAGACCATGTCACGGCTTCGAGCATTCCGCGCGCCGCCAGCGCGCGCTTGGCACGGCGGGTGCGGAGCTGAAGCTGGGTCAGTACCGGCTTGCGCGGTGCGTCGCCGCGCTCGAACGGCGTCAGCGGCACGCTGTCCACGCCGACGATGCGCACGATCTCTTCCACGATGTCGGCCTTGCCGTGCACATCGCTGCGCCATGACGGCACCGCGACTTTCACCACCGGGCCTGTGCCCGCGATCATGAAGCCGAGATGGGCGAGAATGGTTTTGACCTGCGGCAACGGCACCTCGATGCCGGCGAGGCGCTTCACCTCGCTGAGAGGGAATTCGATGATGCGGTCGTCGCCGTGCGTGCGGCCCGCAACCGTGATCTCGGACGGGGTGCCGCCGCACAGATCCATGACGAGTTTTGTCGCCATCTCGAGGCCCGGCACCATAAAGGCCGGATCGACGCCGCGCTCGAAGCGATAGCGTGCGTCCGAATTGATGCCGAGCTTGCGGCCGGTCTGGGCGATGTTGATTTCGTTCCACAGCGCCGATTCGATCAGCACGTCGGTGGTGGTCTCGTCGCAGCCCGAGGCTTCGCCGCCCATGATGCCCGCGATGGATTCCACGCCATGCTCGTCGGCGATCACGCACACGCTGTCGTCCAGCGCATAGGTTTTGCCGTCGAGCGCGATGACGGTCTCGTTGCGCGCGCGGCGCACGGTGAGATTGCCCTTCACCTTCTTGGCGTCGAACACATGCAGCGGGCGCGCCCGGTCGAAGGTCATGAAGTTGGTGATGTCGACCAGCGCGTTGATCGGGCGCAGGCCGATGGATGTCAGGCGCCGCTGCAACCACTCCGGTGACGGGCCGTTCTTCACGCCGCGCACGAGGCGCAGCGCGAAACCCGGACACAGTGTCTCGTCCTCGATGGTGACTTGCACCGGGCAGGGGAATTCACCCTTGATCTGCTTCGGCGGCTGATCCTTGAACTTGCCGATGTCGGCGGCGGCGAGATCGCGCGCGATGCCATGCACGCCGGTGCAGTCCTGCCGGTTCGGCGTCAGGTTGATTTCGATCACCGGATCGCCGAGGCCGGCCCATTCCGCATACGCCTTGCCGACCGGCGCATCGGCGGGAAGTTCGATGATGCCGTCGTGATCTTCGGAGAGTTCAAGCTCGGCGGCCGAGCACAGCATGCCGTGGCTTTCGACGCCACGAATGGTGCCGACAGAAAGCGTGATGTTCTTGCCCGGAATGTAGGTGCCGGGCGGCGAGAACACGCTGATCAGGCCAGCGCGCGCATTCGGCGCGCCGCAGACCACCTGCAGCGGCTTGTCGCCCTTCGCGACCTGGCCGTAATCGACCATGCAGACGCGCAGGCGGTCGGCATTGGGATGCTGCTCGGCGGAAATGACTTTTGCGATCACGAACGGCGCCAGCGCCTTGGCCTTGTCGTCGATATGCTCGACTTCAAGCCCGATCATGGAGAGCTTGTCGGCGATTGTCTCGAGCGGCTCGTCCGTGTCGAGATACTCTTTCAGCCAGGAGAGGGTGAATTTCATGACTGCGGACCTCGAAGTTGATCGCCAGCTATACAGGACAGGATGAGTTCATCGTTCCCTCCCCCCTTGCGGGGGAGGGACAGGGAGGGGGGTGCGCTCACATGAGCCGTTTCGCGGATGGTTTCGATCACACCGGCAAGGCCCGCAAGGGGGGAGGGAACATCGGAGCGGTGTCCTGATCCCATAGGATAGACAGCGTTCGTGGCCAGCATCACGAACTCAGCCCTCCCGCCAGGGTCGGCACATCCAGCGGCTTGAAGCCGTAGTGGTTGATCCAGCGAGTGTCGCTCTCGAACATCTGGCGCAGGTCGTTGATGCCGTATTTCAGCATCGCGATGCGGTCGATGCCCATGCCCCAGGCAAAGCCCTGATAGACGTCGGGGTCGATGCCGCAGGCGCGTAGCACGTTCGGATGCACCATGCCACAGCCGAGAATCTCCAGCCAGTCCTCGCCTTCGCCGAAGCGGATCTCGCCCTTGTCGCGGCGGCACTGGATATCGACTTCCAGCGACGGTTCGGTGAACGGGAAGAACGACGGGCGGAATTTCATGTTGACGTTGTCGACCTCGAAGAACGCCTTGCAGAATTCCGCGAGAATCCATTTCAGGTGGCCGAGGTGCGAGCCCTTGTCGATCACAAGGCCTTCGACCTGATGGAACTGCGGGGTGTGGGTCGCGTCACTGTCGATGCGATAGGTGCGGCCGGGACAGATCACGCGGATCGGCGGCTTCTGGTTTAGCATGGTGCGCACCTGCACCGGCGAAGTGTGGGTGCGCAGCAGCGGACGCGAGCCATCTTCCTTGCGGTTGAAGAAGAACGTGTCGTGCATTTCCCGCGCCGGATGGCCTTCCGGGAAATTCAGCTTGGTGAAGTTGTAGTCGTCGGTCTCGATGTCCGGACCTTCCGCCACCGAGAATCCCATGTCGGCGAAGATGGCGACGAGTTCGTCCCAGACCTGGGAGAGCGGATGAATGCGGCCCTGCTCGGCGGGGGTCTCGCGGGTCGGCAGCGTGACGTCGATGATCTCTGATGCAAGCCGCGCATCGAGCGCGGCGTTCTTGAGAATGTCGCGGCGCGCGCTCAGCGCTTCGGTCACCTTGTCCTTGGCGAGATTGATCTTCGCGCCTTCGGTCTTGCGTTCGTCCTGCGACATCTTGCCGAGCGTTGCGAGCAGCGCGGAGATCGAGCCCTTCTTGCCGAGCGCGCTGACGCGCACGGCCTCCAGCGCAGCTTCATCGGAAGCCGCGGCAATGGCATCGAGAATTGCGGATTCAAGTCGGGCGAGATCAGACATGCAAAGCCCCATCGGAACGGTTTCATCAAAAACCGTCCGGCGGGGTGCGATCAGCCCAGCCGAACGGAGCGGGGCGGCTTATGCCCCGGTCGCATCGGCCTCGTTCAAGAGGGGCAAGACTTAGGCCGCGAGCGCGGCCTTGGCCTTTTCAGCGATCGCCTGGAATGCCGCCGGCTCATGAATGGCCAGATCCGACAGCACCTTGCGATCCACAACCACGCCCGACTTGGCGAGGCCGTTGATAAATCGGCTGTAGGTCATGCCGAACGGACGGACGGCGGCGTTGATGCGCTGGATCCAGAGCGCGCGGAAGTTGCGCTTCTTCAGCTTGCGGCCGATGAACGCATACTGGCCGGCCTTGTCGACGGCGGCCTTGGCGGCGCGGATGGTGTTCTTGCGGCGGCCACGGAATCCCTTGGCGGCGTCGTAGACTTTCTTGTGCTTGGCGTGGGCTGTGACGCCGCGTTTAACGCGAGACATGATGCATGTCCTTCAACTGGAAAAGTGAAAACAGGTGGCCGCGCGAAGGCGGCCCGGTGAACCGCTTAGGCGTTCGGCAAGAAGTACTTCTTGACGTTGTCGCCGTCGGTCTTGAACAGGATCCGCGTGCCACGGAGCTGGCGAATCTGCTTCTTGGTCCGCTTGATCATGCCGTGGCGCTTGCCTGCATGGGCGGACACCACTTTTCCGGTGCCGGTCACTTTAAAGCGCTTTTTGGCGCCCGACTTGGTCTTCAACTTGGGCATTTGGCTCTCCTGGTGGCCACGGAAAAAAGCGCCCGAGGGGCGCTTTCGCGGCTGAAATGCTCGTTAGAGCGTTGATAATGCTCGATTAAATCCCGTATGGACAAAATCGGCATTGACGTCGCCACGGCAGCCCTTGATCAGCCGGGCGGCGAAGGCTTGGCTTATGGCAGAGGATCGGCGAATTGGCAACGACTAACGGCGCCCTTGAACGCCAAGAACGGCTTCGGCGACTATCCGAAAAGACCTCAGCATCCTTTCACCGGAAAGCCAGTTCCATGACCCTCAGCATCATGACTCTCAATGTCCTGAAACGGTCGGCCCTCTTTGCCTTGGCGGCCGCCGTCCTGTTTGCCGGTTCTCCCGCCCGCGCCGCCTCGTTCGACGGTCCCTGGACCGTCATCATCGTCACCCAGTCCGGCAACTGCGATGCGGCCTACAGCTTTCCGCTCCAGGTCAACGGCGGGCGGCTGGTCTCCACCGGCGGCGCCACCATCAGCGGGCGGATCGGCGGAAACGGCGTGGTGAGCGTCGCCATCTCGAGCGGCGGTTCGTCCGGCCGGGCCAGCGGGCGGCTGGCCGGAGCCTCCGGCTGGGGGCGCTGGAGCGGCCTCCTGAATGGCGCCCGGTGCAGCGGCCGCTGGGAAGCTCACAGGTAGTATATTATTGAAGTTATTAGATATCCTCAAAATCAGCCGGCCATTGCTGCGCCGCACTAGAAGTCTTGCCACAATCTGCCTATATCTTGGTCAGCACCCACCACATGTGAGGGATCGAGATGGCCACGCGCGCCAAGACAATCGCTATTTCCCAAAATCCTGCTCTCCGTCTGTTCGCCCTCGCGGCTTTTGCCGCAGCCATGCTGACGGCGGCTGTCATGCTGGCCACCGCGGCCCGCGCCGGGTCTGCGTTCGATGGCGCATGGCGCGTCACCATCATCACCCAGTCCGGCAATTGCGATCCGGCCTACAGCTATCCCGTGAAGGTCGAAGGCGGCCGGGTCAGCTATTCCGGTGACGGCAGCTTCGACATTTCCGGCCATGTCGGCGACGCGGGCGCGGTCAGCGTCACCATCGCGCGCGGCGACCAGAAGGCCAGCGGCAGCGGCAAGCTCTCGGCCAATTCCGGTTCGGGCCAGTGGAGCGGCAAGTCGTCGAGCACCGCGTGCTCCGGGCGCTGGGAAGCGACCCGCGCGTAAAGCGCCTGTGCAGTCTTCAAACAAAAATGGCGCTGCCGATGCAGCGCCATTTTCATTTCGGCAATCGTGTTTGCTTTAACGCGGCGCCAGCACCATGACCACCTGACGGCCCTCGAACTTGGCGTCCTGTTCGACCTTGGCGACATCGGCCACCGCGGCCTTCACCTTGTCGAGCAGCTTGGTGCCGATTTCCTGATGCGCCATTTCACGGCCGCGATAGCGCAGCGTGATCTTGACCTTGTCGCCCTCCTCGAAGAACCGCAGCATTGCCCGCATCTTCACGTCGTAGTCGTGATCGTCGATCATCGGGCGGAGCTTGATCTCCTTGATTTCGACGGTCTTCTGCTTCTTGCGGGCTTCAGCGGCCTTTTTCTGGGCCTGAAACTTGAACTTCCCGTAGTCCATGATCTTGCAGACGGGAGGATTGTTGTTCGGCGAGATTTCGACGAGATCCATGCCCGCCTCCATCGCCATTTTCACCGCGACCGCCGTTTCGACAGTGCCGACATTGGTGCCGTTCTGGTCGATCAGCTGAATCTGAAGGTTGCGGATTTCATCGTTGATGCGCGGCCCGTCTTTTGCGGCGGGAGCCGGAGCTCTGTTAGGACGGCGAATGGGGTCTCTCCAGTGTTGTGAACAAGGCAATCAGTTTGAAGGATTAAGGCCCGCCGGGCAAGCGCGCGCGGGCTTTCTCGTGCATTTTCCGTAAGCTGCCGCGGATCGGCGGGATCAGCCATGAAACCGTCAAATGCCTGACAAAGGGCGGCGGCGGGCTCGTCGGGACCCGCTCCACATAGAGGCCCGTGGCCCGCTCCGCAAGCGCGGCCATCGCGTCTCCTCACGTGGTTACGTTGACGGATGGCGCGACGGCCCGCCATAACAGTTTGGGGATGGGGCAGTTTTCCATGACACATGCAGCAGATGGCTCCGCTTTGCCCGAGCCGGATTTTATCGAGGTTGGCGAGGGCGGAACAAAACGGCGCATCGCCGTGCGCCGGCGCGCGGGCGACCGGCCCGGCGTGTTCTGGCTCGGCGGGTTCAATTCCGACATGAAGGGAACCAAGGCGCAGGCGCTCGATGACTGGGCCGTGGCGCAGCGCCGCGCCTATGTGCGGTTCGACTATTCCGGCCACGGCGAGTCCTCGGGCCGCTTCGCCGACGGCACGATCGGACAGTGGCACGAGGAAAGCCTCAAGGTGTTCGATGCCTTTTGCGAGGGGCCGCAGGTGGTGGTCGGCTCAAGCATGGGCGGCTGGATGGCGCTGCTGCTGGCGCGCGCGCTGGCGAAGCGCCCGGCGTCGCGCGCGACGCTCGCAGGCCTTGTGCTGATCGCGCCCGCGCCGGACTTCACCGAGGAACTGATGTGGAAAGGTTTCTCGCCGGAGATCCGCGACCAGATCATGACCACGGGTGTGTGGCAGCGGCCGTCCGACTACGGCGGCGACTATCCCATCACCCGCAACCTGATCGAGGAAGGCCGCAACCATCTCCTGCTCGGCGGCACCATTGACGTCGGGTGCCCGGTGCGAATCCTTCAGGGCGCGCAGGACCCCGACGTGCCGTGGCGTCATGCCTTCGCATTGACGCACTGCCTGCCGAGCGACGACGTGGTGCTGACGCTGGTGCAGGACGGCGACCATCGGCTGTCGCGGCCGCAGGACATCGCGCGCATGATCGGCGCGGTCGGCGAGTTGTCGAACGGGTAAGGCCGATCGGGAGCATGCTCTACCTCCGCTCATTCCCGCGAAAGCGGGAATCCAGATGGGTCCCGCTTTCGGGGGCGAGCGGAGATGCAACAGGCGGAATGAGAGTTCGTCATGCCCGGCCTTGTGCCGGGCATCCACGTCTTTTTCCTCGGAGGTCTGCTAAGGCGTGGATGGCCGGGACAAGCCCGGCCATGACGGAGAAGCGGAAATCCCTGCCGCCCATTCATCCCGCACGCTTTCGTCATTGTCGTTTGACGCGGCGGCGAGTTCGGAAAATTCCTGATCTGAAAGCAGCCGCGACAGCGCCCACACCGCCGCGCCGCGCACCAGCGGATTGGGATCCTCGAGCAGGCGCCGCGCCTCCGGCGCCAGAGAGATATCTCCGCTGTTGCCGATCGCCGTCAGCACATTGCGCATGAAGCGGTCGCGGCCGATGCGCTTGACCGGCGATCTGGTGAACAGCGCGCGGAACGACGCATCGTCCAGCCGCGACAGGTCAGCGAGCTTCGGCGCACGCAATTCATCGCGTGCCGCGAGCTTCGCTTCGTGCCCTTCCTGCGCAAACTTGTTCCACGGACACACGCTGAGACAATCGTCGCAGCCATAGATGCGGTTGCCGATGGCGGCGCGAAGCTCGCGCGGGATCGTGCCCTTGTGCTCGATGGTCAGATAGGAAATGCACTTGCGCGCATCCAGCCGATACGGCGCGGGGAACGCATCGGTCGGGCAGATATCGAGACAGGCCTGGCACGAGCCGCAATGATTCACATCGGCTTCGTCGCGCGGCAGGTCGAGAGTGGTGAAAATCGCGCCGAGGAACAGCCACGATCCGAACTCGCGCGAGACGAGATTGGTGTGCTTGCCCTGCCAGCCGAGGCCGGCGGCATGGGCGAGCGGCTTCTCCATCACGGCGGCGGTGTCGACGAACACCTTCACATCGCCGCCGGCCTGTGCGATCAGCCAGCGCGCCACACTTTTGAGGCGCTTCTTGATCAGATCGTGATAGTCGTCGCCGCGCGCATAGACCGAAATGTTGCCGCGTGTCGTCTGTTCGAGCATCGCCAGCGGATTTTCATCCGGTCCGTAGTTCATCCCTAACATGATGACGGAGCGCACCTCGCTCCACAGCACTTTCGGGCTGGCGCGGCGCGAAGGCTCATTCGCCAGCCAGTCCATATCGCCATGAGCACCGGCGTCGAGAAAGGTTTGCAGACGTTCGCGCGCGCCGGTGATGGAGTCGGGATCGGCGATGCCGAGGGCGCTGAAGCCATGGGCGTGGGCTTCTGCAACGAGCGCCGCCTTCAGCGCAACCGCATCGGGAGATGTCGTCAGAAGTCGAGATCCACGTAATGCGCCGAGGCCGGCACGCCCGCCATCCACTCGCTCAGGAGCGGACGGAACGACGGGCGGGACTTGATCCGCACGTACCACGCCTTGGCTGCGTCGTCCTCGTTCCATGGCACATCGCCCAGATAGTCCAGCGCCGAGAGGTGAGCTGCGGCGGCAAGGTCGGCATAGGTGAGCTGATCGCCGGCGAGGAAATTCCGGGTCCGCGCCAGCCAGCCGATATAGGCCAGATGATAGCGCACATTGGCCTTCGCCGCGCGCAGTACGTCGGTCGAGGGCGGGCCGCCGCCCTGGTCCGGCTTCATGAACCGCTTGTAGATGCGCTCGGTGACCAGCGGCCCCGAGGCCTCCTCGAAGAACTTGTCGTTGAACCACGACATCAGCCGCCGCACCTCGATGCGGTCATTCATGGCGCGCGGCAGCAGGCGATGATCGCCCAGCGGCGCGCCATGGATTTCGTCGAGGAATTCGGCGGCGAGGCTCGGCCCCGGCATCGCAGGCGTGCCTTCGGCGATCAGCACCGGCGTCTCGCCCGCCGGGTTCAGCATCAGAAAGGCTTCGCGGCGGTCCCACACCAGTTCTTCCACCAGCCGGGTGTCGAGGCCGTGCTCGCCGAGCGCCAACCGCACGAAGCGAGACCGCGGACAGAACGGGTGATGGAACAGTGTGAACATGTGGTTTGTAATAGTCCGGTTAGGTTTAACAAAGGGTCTCGAAGGGCGGTTAACGATCCCGGCAGCACAGCAGCCGGGCGTCTGTTGCCGGCCACCCCATTTCACGGATTTGCCGTTGCGGCAACACGGCGAATGGGCGACAAGGGCGCGGAACTCTCCAGCGCTTCGGATAATCCCAGATGCTTGCTGATCTGTTGAAGGCCGTCGTTCTCGGGGTCGTCGAGGGCGTGACTGAATTCCTTCCGGTGTCGTCCACAGGCCATCTGCTGCTTGTGGAGCGGTTCATGGATCTGGACCGCGAGAACTTCTGGAAGACCTTCGCGGTGATGATCCAGCTCGGCGCGATTCTCGCGATTCTGGTGATTTATTTCGGCAGATTGTGGCGCATTGCGGTCGGCATGTTTTCCGATCCCGCCGCGCGGCGCTTTGTCATCGGCGTGCTGCTGGCGTTTTTTCCAGCCGTCATTCTCGGCCTGCTGTTCGGCGGCTTCATCAAGAACGTGCTGTTCAATCCGTGGGTGGTCTGCTTCACGCTGATCGCCGGCGGCGCGGTGCTGCTCTGGGTCGACCAGCAGGCTCTCAATCCGCGCTATCATGACGCCACCGCCTTCTCGCTGCCGATGTATTTCGGCATCGGCATCGCGCAATGCGCGGCGATGATTCCCGGCGTGTCGCGCTCGGGCGCGTCGATCGTGGCGGCGATGCTGTTTGGCGCGGACAAGCGCGCGGCGGCGGAATTCTCCTTCTTCCTTGCGATCCCGACCATGGTCGGCGCGTTTGCCTACGACTTCTACAAAAGCCGCGGCGAGATGACGATGGACCATGGACTGGTGATCGCCGTCGGCTTCGTGGTGTCGTTCATCACCGCGATCATCGTGGTGAAGACGTTTCTGGATTTCGTCACCAAACGCGGCTTCGCGTTGTTTGCCTGGTGGCGCGTGATCGTCGGCACGCTCGGCCTGATCGCTTTGGCGCTGGGGAAGTAAGACGACGCAGGCACCTGGCGTTATGCGCTCCCTCTCCCCTTTGGGGAGAGGGTTGGGGTGAGGGGCTCTGGATATCAGACGTGAGCCTCCGAACCCCCTCACCCGCCGCGCTTCGCGCGTCGACCTCTCCCCCTCGGGGAGAGGTAGGTTTGTTCACGCGTCCTTGTGCGCGAACTGTCCGGTCTTGCGATAGCGCCAGAGATAGGACGGCGTCACCGCTTCCAGCGAATCCGGCGTGATGCCGAGGCCTTCCAGCGTCCGGCCGGCGGCCTTCGCCGCGTCCGAGACGACGTTGTCGGCGCGCAGCATTTCGACCTGATCGGGCGTCAGCTTGAGATCGCCCGGTGCGAACTGCAGGAAGAACGATTTCAGGCGCGCCAGCGCGAACGGCAGCGGCACCAGCATGCGGTCGCGCTGGGTGATCTTCAGAATGTCCTCGATGATCTGCCGCATGGTCATCACTTCGGGGCCGCCAAGCTCGTAAGCTGCGCCGGCCTTGGTCTTGCCATCGACCGCGTCGGCGATCGCGGTGGCCACGTCACCGGCATAGACCGGCTGCAGTTTTGTCAGGCCGCCGCCGATCAGCGGCAGCATCGGCGAGAGCCGCGCCAGGCCCGCAAAGCGGTTGGTGAACTGGTCCTCGGGGCCGAACACAATCGACGGACGCATGATCGTTGCCGAGGGAAGTACTGCTGTGACCGCGGCTTCGCCGGCCGCCTTGGAACGGTAATAGGCGGAGGCTGAATTCGCATCGGCGCCGATGGCCGAGACATGGACCATGCGCGCGCCGATTGCGGCGGCGGCACGCGCCACGGCCTCCGCGCCCTTGTCCTGAACGGCCTCGAATGTCTGGGCGCCGCCCTGGGCGAGAATCCCGACCAGATTGATCACGACGCTGGCGCCGTGGGCGGCGGCCTGCACCGAGGCCGGATAGCGCACATTGGCCTGGACGGCATGAATCTGGCCGACCCGGCCCAGCGGCTGCAGGTGCCCGGCCAGTTCCGGACGGCGCACGCCGACCCGGATGCGATAGTCCCGCCGGGCCAATTCCCGGATCACATGCCGGCCGAGAAAGCCGGATCCTCCGAAGACCGTGACAAGCGTATCAATGGGGGCTGACATGCGTGATTCCTGCGCAAATGGAGCAAACGGGACGGCGCTGGCGCCGGTTTCCGCGATACGCCATCGTCCCTGCGCTGTATAGGCCATTCCGGCGCCATCCGTGGTGCAAAAAGCGCGCAAAACTTTCGGAATCGGGGCGCGTCCGAATTTGACAAGCGCGCGGCCTGTCCTTACTAACCGGCCCACTGCCCAGGTGGTGGAATTGGTAGACACGCAGGTTTCAGGTACCTGTGCTGCAAGGCGTGAAGGTTCGAGTCCTTTCCTGGGCACCATCCACATAACCTCCTGCCGGAGGCCGGATTTTCCGGACACGCACCCTTCCTTCCATCTTTCAGCGGTGCTTGCGTGCAAAAAACAGCTTTTGTCCTGCTCGTCACGCTGTTGCCGGTGACATCCGCTCTGGCGATGGACCCGCGATTCGCCGCCAGCCTGAAGAAGCTCGATCCGCAGACGCGCCTCGAACAGGTCTGTGATCTCGAGGCGATGAACCGGATCGACCGTGATCCCAATCCCTATCATCCCGACCGCGCCAAGACCGATGCCGTTTCGCTTCCGGTCCATGCCGGTGACACGGTGACGGGCAAGGGCGGCGCGTTCCGCAGCAAGGGGCGGTGGTATTCGTTTTCCTTCGCCTGCAAGGGATCGCCGGACCACATGAAGGTGCTGTCGTTCAGCTACAGGATCGGCGACCTGATTCCCGAATCCAGATGGGCATCGCTGGGCCTGTGGCGCTGACGGTCCTTTTTCCTCGTCGGCACGGGGTTTGAACGGTAGTTTAGGCCGCGCCGATTCGATTGATTTGCATAGCAAGGGTTCTGATCGACCATGACCATCCGCCTGCATCGCGGCGACCTGCCTGACCTGTCGCGCTACACCCAATCGGTGGCGATCGACACCGAGACGCTGGGGCTCAATCCGCATCGCGACCGGCTGTGCGTGGTGCAGCTCTCGAACGGCGACGGCACGGCGGACGTGGTGCAGATTCCGGCTGGTCACACCGATGCCCCGAACCTGAAGAAGCTGCTCGGCGATCCCAAGGTCACCAAGATTTTCCATTTCGCGCGCTTCGATCTCGCGGTGCTGTTTCACACCTTCGGCGTGATGCCGGAGCCGGTCTATTGCACCAAGATCGTGTCGCGCCTCGTGCGCACCTACACAGACCGTCACGGCCTGAAGGATCTGGTGCGCGAGGTGCTCGGCGTCGACCTGTCGAAGCAGCAGCAGTCGAGTGACTGGGGCGCCGCCACGCTGACCGACGCGCAACTCGCCTACGCCGCGTCCGACGTGCTGCATCTGCATGCGTTGCGCGACAAGCTCGACGCCATGCTGGCGCGGGAGAACCGGACTGCCCTGGCGGACGCCTGCTTCAGGTTTCTGCCGACACGGGCGAAGCTGGACCTGATGGGCTGGGAAAACGACGACATCTTCGCCCATTCATAATCCCGCCCTTTGCGGCGAAGTTTGCCCGGTTTCCGTCACTTTTTTGCTCTTTGCCAAGGGCTAATGGCGAGGGTGGTGCAAGCGCCTGATCGCGTGAGGCAAATGGCGGGCTGCCAAAAACAGCGCCAATGCGTAGAATGACCGGGTCATCCGGCGTCTCGGAGCACATGTTGTATTCGGTTCAGGGCCAGAACTATCAGGCTGCTGCGGATGCGCGCTACGCCAGGGCGCGGCGTCACAGCCGTCGTGTGCGCCAGATGCGCCTCGCCGTGCCGGTGCTTGTCGCCGCTGCGATGTTCACGATCATCGGCATTTCGCTGTTCAATCCGTTCCGGATTCTGTCGAAACTGCCGATCGACATCGGCAAGCTCGGCGTGTCCGGCACCAAGATCACCATGAACTCGCCGCATCTTGCCGGCTTCACGCCGGACAACCGGCCATATGAACTTTGGGCCAAGTCCGCGGTGCAGGATGTGACCAACCCGAACAATGTCGAACTGCACGAGCTGCGCGCCAAGGTGCAGATGGAGGACAAGACGGGCCTCACTATGGATGCGCAAAACGGCCTGTTCGATACCAAGACCCAGTTGCTTAACCTGAAAGACAGGATCTTTTTGCAATCCTCCACCGGATATGAAGCGCGGCTCACGCAGGCGACCGTCGATCTCGGCGGCGGCACGGTCACCTCCGACAAACCGGTGGCCGTCAAACTGCTGAACGGAACGCTGGATGCGAACCGCCTGAAAATATCGGAGAACGGAGCGCTGGTGCGCTTTGACGGCGGCGTGTCGATGATCCTGATTCCGGAACAGCCCGCGTCAACAGACAACACGGCACCTGCACGGGACGCTGCTGCGAAATGATGTTTCCCATGAAGAAAGTCCATGACTCGTTCGTCAACGGCGCTGCGATGCGGCTGCTGTCTGCCGTCGCGATCGCCGCCATTGTGTGTTCGGTAAATACGGCGCATGCGCAGAGCACCGCGACCGGCGTGCCCAATGCCATGCAGGGTTTTTCGCAGAACCGCGACAAGCCGATCCAGATCGACGCGGCCTCGCTCGAAATGCGCGACAAGGACAAGGCCGCGACCTTCAGCGGCAATGTGAAGGTGGTGCAGGGCGACACCACCATGCTCTGCAAGACGCTGGTGGTGTTCTATGACAACGACCAGTCGGGCAAGAAGTCGGCGATGAAGGCGGCGACGCCCGGCCCGGCCGGCAGTTCCTCGATCAAGCGGCTCGAGGCGCAGGGCGGCGTCACCGTCACGCAGAAAGATTCGACAGTCACCGGCGACCGCGGCGTGTTCGACATGCGCACCAACACGGTGACCATGCATGGCAATGTGCTGCTGACCAAGGACAAGAATGTGCTGCGCGGCGACCGGCTGGTGGTCGATCTGACGACCGGCGTTTCAAGGGTCGAATCGAATAGCGGACGTGTGCAGGGTGTGTTCCAGGCCGCGCCGAACAATGCCCAGCAGGGCGGTGGCGGCGGGGCGCAGCCCTCGCCCGCGCCCGGAAAACCGCTTAAGCTCAATGACTTGTCAGGCAAGGGGAAGCGCCACGGTTGAACCCGGTGCGTTGGGCCTGTATCACCCCGCCCCGGACCATTTGGCAGTGGGCAAGACGCCGTGACTCAATCATTCTCAGGCGACACGTCCGGGACCTGAACAGTAGCGGGCTGAACTGAAGCGGTATGGTGGATTTCCTGCGCATCTTTCGTCGGAAAGGCCCGGGGCGGGGACGTCAGGGCTTTGCGCGTTCGCGTCAGGAGAGCCTGCGCGATGACATCACGTCGCTTGCCGCGCGGATGGGCGATATTTTCAGGCCGGCGGCCGGCGAGAAGCCGCTTCCCGCGCCGCGCGAGGCCGCTACACCGGTCCGCCGCGAAGCTGCGATGGCGGCGGTCTCCCGCGAGCCGCCACCGCTTGCGCCAGCCGAGTCTGCCTTTACGCATGATGCGCCGCCGATCCCGCGCAACCTGCCGCGGGAGCCGGCAAGGGAGTCTGCGCGGGAACAGCCGCGCCCTCGCGCACCGGCCCATGGCGCGGCGCCACGCGCGCAGCACGCCGGATATCTTGCCATTCATGGCGTCGAAAAAAGTTTCGGCACGCGCAAGATCGTGCATGGCGTCAGCCTGTATGTCCGGCGCGGCGAGGCCGTCGGCATCCTCGGGCCAAACGGCGCCGGCAAGACCACCTGCTTTTACATGATCACCGGCCTGATCAAGCCTGATCGCGGCCGTGTCGAACTCGACGGTCACGATGTCACGCAACTGCCGATGTATCAGCGCGCGCGCCTTGGCATCGGCTATCTGCCGCAGGAAGCGTCGATCTTTCGCGGCCTCTCTGTCGAAGACAACATCCGCGCCGTGCTTGAAGTGGTCGAGCCGGACAAGCGCAAGCGCGAGCACGAACTCGATTCACTGCTGGAAGAATTCAACGTCACCCGCCTGCGGAAGTCGCCGTCGATTGCATTGTCCGGCGGCGAGCGGCGGCGTGTCGAAATCGCCCGCGCGCTGGCCTCGCGGCCAAGCTACATGCTGCTCGACGAGCCGTTCGCCGGCATCGATCCGATTGCAGTGGGCGACATTCAGCAACTGGTGCGCCACCTGACCCAGCGCGGCATTGGCGTTTTGATCACCGATCACAATGTTCGCGAAACGCTCGGCCTGACCGACCGCGCCTATATCGTCTATGCGGGCGAGGTTCTGACCGAGGGCAGCCCGGACGAGATCGTCAACGATCCGGACGTGCGCCGGCTCTATCTCGGCGAGGAATTCCGGCTCTGATTCACCTTGATGGTGAGCGGTTGCTGCGGCCCGTCTTTTCGGCACGTCAAGCCGTGTACAAGCTCTCAGGAAAAGTATAAGCAAGAATCGGACCAATTTCCGGGGCCGAGTCTTGATTTTATGGCACTGACGCAAAGACTAGAGTTCCGCCAGACGCAGTCGCTGGTGATGACGCCGCAGCTCATGCAGGCGATCAAGCTGCTGCAACTGTCGAATCTCGACCTCGTCGCGTTTGTCGAGGACGAGCTCGAGCGCAATCCGCTGCTGGAGCGGGCCAATCAGGACGGGGCGCCCGATCACGGGGAGCCTCCGGCGGCCCAAAGCGACGGCGACGGGGATTTTTCCGACGGGGCCGACTTCTCGCCCGGAGGCGATGGCGAGCGTGCAGGCGACGCCTTCGAGCCCGGGGCCGAGGACTGGATGTCGCCCGACCTCGGCAGCCGCACCGAGATCGAGCAGACCCTCGATACCGGCATGGAGAACGTGTTTCCCGAGGAGCCGTCAGACGCCGCCGCGCGCAACGCGCAGGACGCTGCGCCGACGGCTTACACCGAATGGGGCGGTGGCGCCTCGAACGACGATGACTACAATCTCGAAGCGTTCGTCGCGGCCGAGACCACCCTGAGCGATCATCTCGCCGAACAGCTTTCCGTTGCGTTTGCCGATCCCGCACGCCGCATGATCGGGCAGTACCTGATCGACCTTGTCGATGAGGCCGGCTACTTGCCCGCCGATCTCGGCGATGCGCATGAAAAGCTCGGCACCTCGCGCGAGGATGTCGAGGCTGTGCTGGCGGTGCTGCAGAAGTTCGATCCGCCTGGCGTCTGCGCCCGTAACCTGAGCGAATGCCTTGCGATCCAGTTGCGCGAGCGCGACCGCTACGATCCCGCGATGCAGGCGCTGGTCGAAAATCTCGATTTGCTGGCGAAGCGCGACGTCGCATCGCTGCGGAAAATCTGCGGCGTCGATGATGAAGACATCGCCGACATGATCGGTGAAATCCGTCATCTGAATCCCAAGCCCGGCCTCAGGTTCGGATCGGCGAAGGCGCAGAGCGTGGTGCCGGATGTTTATGTCCGTCCCGGCCCGGACGGCGGCTGGCATGTCGAACTCAACAGCGACACCCTGCCGAAGGTTCTGGTTAACCAGACTTACTATTCGCAGCTCTCGAAAACCATCCGCAAGGATGGCGACAAATCCTATTTCACCGATTGCCTGCAGAACGCGACATGGCTGGTGCGGGCGCTGGATCAGCGTGCGCGCACCATCCTGAAAGTGGCAACCGAAATCGTCCGCCAGCAGGACGGCTTCTTCACGCAAGGTGTCGCGCATCTGCGGCCGCTTAATTTGAAGGCAGTCGCGGACGCGATCCAGATGCACGAATCCACCGTGTCGCGCGTCACGGCCAACAAATACATGGCGACCAATCGCGGCACGTTCGAGCTGAAATACTTTTTCACAGCCTCGATTGCCTCCGCGGACGGCGGTGACGCGCATTCGGCGGAAGCCGTGCGGCACCGCATCAAACTGTTGATTGATGCGGAAAGCCCGGCCGCAATCCTGTCCGACGATACCATCGTGGAACGATTGCGCGGGGATGGCATTGATATAGCCCGGCGCACGGTCGCGAAATATCGTGAAGCCATGCGTATTCCCTCGTCCGTGCAGCGCCGCCGCGACAAGCAGAGCATGCTCGGTACAGCGTTAACATCTGGCTCCCCGGTTACAGACAGGTCCCGCGACACAGCACCCGCTTGACTGCGACCTCAAGAAGCGGAACGCTCCTTCATCCGAACTCTGCAAGACTGCAAGTCCGAAGAAGCAAGTGAGGAAAGACATGACACTCCGGGTCTCTGGAAAAAGCATCAGCGTCGGTGAAGCTCTCCGTGATCGCGTCAGCGAGCGCACCGACGAAGTGCTGCGCAAGTATTTCGATGGCAACTACTCGGGTCACATCACACTCAGCAAGGATGGCTTCGGTTTTCGCACCGATTGCGCGCTTCATCTGGATTCCGGAATCACGCTTGAAGCGGACTCGATGGCCGCGGACGCCTATGCCAGCGCCGACCAGGCGCTGCTGCTGATCGAGAAGCGTCTGCGCCGCTACAAGAGCCGCCTGAAGGATCGCTCCGCGCGCAAGGCCCATGCCGCGGCCGCTGCGCTCTCCGATCTCAACGGCGCGGCGCTGGACGCGCCGAGCTACGTCATCGAGGCGCCGTCGGACGACGATGAGGTGAGCGAATTCAATCCCGTGATCATTGCCGAGGCGACCACTTCGCTGAAGCGCTGTTCGGTCAGCGAGGCGGTGATGGAACTCGACCTGACCGGCGCGCCGGTCATGGTGTTCCAGCATGGCAGCAGCGGGCGGGTGAACATCATTTACCGGCGGCCCGACGGGAATGTGGGCTGGGTCGATCCGCCGGCGGTCGGCGAGGCCGCCCGCCATTGACGCCATGAATAAGCCTAACTATGGTCCGCCGCCTTTGAAGGGTGCGGGCCATGGTTGGTCCCAGGAGCCCTTGACGCCGCCCGGTCAGAGACCGATTTACCAAATACACCAACGGCTTAACTTATCCTCGGAACGCTCCATGACGATTACCGATCTGGTCGCACCGGAGGCGATTCTTCCTGCTTTGAAAGTCAACAGCAAGAAGCAGGCCCTTCAGGAACTTGCGGCGCGCGCCGCTGTCCTGACCGGACAGAACGAACGGTCGATTTTTGAAGTGCTGCTTCAGCGTGAAAAGCTGGGGACCACGGCTGTCGGCTATGGCGTGGCGATTCCGCATGGCAAGCTGCCGAAACTCGACAAGCTGTCGGGCCTGTTCGCGCGGCTGGACCGTCCGATTGATTTCGAGGCGATGGATGGCCAGCCGGTCGATCTGATCTTTCTGCTGCTGGCGCCGGAAGGCGCGGGCGCCGACCACCTGAAGGCGCTGGCGCGCATCGCGCGCCTGCTGCGCGATCAGGACATCGCCAAGAAGCTGCGCGCCTCCAAGGATGCACAGGCGCTGTATTCGGTGCTGGCGCTGCCGCCCGCGACGGCGGCCTGACATCCATCCCTAAAAAATAAAAGCGGCAGCGCCCGCTGCGCTGCCGCTTCGTTTTTCCGATCGTCGCCTCACTGCGCGGCTTGCGGCCTGCTCAGTGAACGCTGACGGTCTCGAGTTCGTTGCTCCATGCATTCGCGATCGCCGCCTCGCGGCTGTCGGTCAGCATGATGGGCGTGCCGTCGGCGGCATGAAGCGCAAACAGCTTCAGGCCCGGCGCGATCTGCGGCGCCTGCGGGAAAAGTCCCGGCACGTCTTCCGAGCGAATCTGTTTGACGTATGCGATGTGGCCTTCGCCCAAGGTTGCCAGTGCCTCAAGCGAGACGGCGGGTTCAAAGATAACATTGCCAGTCATGGTCTCGACTCCTTGTCAGAGTTAAGCGGTCGAGTCCGCTCTCGTTCCATTATTCGTGCTCTTTGATGGCTATCGTCTTAACGACCCGTTCAGGCTCGGGACGAGCCAGGTCGATCGACAGCAGGCCGTTCTTCAGGTCCGCGCCGATGACATACATCCCGTCCGCCAGCACGAAGGTGCGCTGGAAGTGACGCGCGGCGATGCCGCGATGGATGTACTGCCGGGTCTTGTCGTCCTGCTGGCGGCCTCGGATCACGAGCTGGTTTTCCTCAGTAGTTACATCAAGTTGATCGCGGGTAAATCCGGCGACCGCCAGCGTGATCCGCAGGCGCTCGGGCTGGCCTTCGTCACGGCCGCACCGCTCGATGTTGTAGGGAGGATAACCGTCTGCGCCTTTCACGACGCGATCGAGCGCACGCTCGATTTCGTCGAATCCCAAAAGGAACGGCGACGACAGGGAAGGAACACGAGACATTCTCAAAGTCCTCTCGAAGCGACTTTGGGTTGGAGCCCTTGCGGCGCTCCTTCCTGGGTTCCCGGCTGCCTTGCGGCCAACCGGTTGAGTCAAATATGGCGATTTACCGGTTCCGTTCAAGAACCCCCAACTGCCTTTAAACAATAAGAGATTCGCTATCCGCCGATCCGGCTGCGGCCGTCGGGGCTGAACAGGTGGAGTTTGGGCCGCGCCGCCGACACGCCGATGCGCTCGCCAACGGCGGGCGCTGCCTCGCCGGGCAGCCGGACAATGATCTCGCCCGGAGGCAGTTCACCGGGCTTCGCGCTCACGGCGGGGCCGGCATTGCCCCGTGTCCGGGTGCCGTAGACATATGTTTCCGCGCCGACCCGCTCGATGGCATCCACCGTGAGTTCGAGTGTCAGGCTTTCCGGCGCGGCGGTGCCTGTCAGCAAAAAATCCTCGGGGCGGATTCCGAGAATGGCGTCGCCGGGTGCCTTGATCTGCAAGGCATCGAGCATGCCGCCGAGATCGTTGGCCTGCACGGGCAGAAGATTCATCGGCGGTGCGCCGATGAAGGAAGCGACAAAGGTGGTTGCGGGCTTGCGGTAGATATCGAGCGGCGAGCCGATCTGTTCGACCTGTCCCGCATTCATCACCACCAGAATGTCGGCGAGCGTCATCGCCTCCATCTGGTCGTGGGTGACATAGATCGACGTGGTCTTGAGCCGGCGCTGCAGCTTGCGGATTTCGACGCGCATGGCGATGCGCAATTTGGCATCGAGATTCGACAGCGGCTCGTCGAACAGAAACACCTTCGGCTGGCGCACGATGGCGCGGCCCATGGCGACGCGCTGGCGCTGGCCGCCGGACAGTTGCCGCGGCTTGCGATCCAGCATCGGTGTGATTTCGAGGATTTGCGCGGCCTCGCGCACGCGGGTGTCGATCTCCGCCTTCGGCGTGCCGCGGTTGCGCAAGCCGTAGGCCATATTGTTGTAGACGCTCATATGCGGATAGAGCGCGTAGTTCTGGAACACCATGGCGATGTCGCGGTCGGCCGGCTCGATCTCGTTGACCACGCGGCCGCCGATGTCGATCTCGCCGCCGGTGATGGTCTCCAGGCCCGCGACCATGCGCAGCAGGGTGGACTTGCCGCAGCCGGATGGGCCGACCAGCACGCAGAACTGTCCGTCGCCGACCTCGAAGTCGATGCCCTTGATGGCATCGACCCCGCCGGGATAGGTCTTGCGGACACTACGGAGGATGACGTTAGCCATGAGTGGACCTGCGAATAGCGAATAGCGAGTAGCGAATAGAAAGTGAAGAAAAATGGGAGGAGACCAGCCTGACGCTCATCTCTATTCGCCATTCGCTACTCACTACTCGCTCCCTTCATTTTTCTGTTTCAACAAGACCGCGCACGAACAGCCGCTGCATGAACACCACAACCGCGACCGGCGGCAGCATGGCGAGAATTGCGGTGGCCATCGCGAGCTGCCATTCGGCAAGCTCGTCGGTGGTGGTGAGCATTTTCTTGATGCCGGTGACGATGGTCTGCATCGAATCCTGCGTGGTGATCAGCAGCGGCCACAGATATTGATTCCAGCCGTAGATGAACTGGATCACGAACAGCGCCGCGATGGTGGTGACCGACAGCGGCAGCAGCGTATCCTTGAAGAAACGAAACGGTCCCGCGCCGTCGATCTTCGAGGCCTCCAGCAGCTCCTCCGGCACGGTCATGAAGAACTGCCGGAACAGCAGCGTGCCGGTCGCGGACGCGATCAACGGCAGGATCAGCCCGGCATAGGTGTCGAGCATGTGCAGGTCGGCGACAACCTTGTAGGTCGGATAGATGCGCACCTCGACCGGCAGCATCAAGGTGATGAAGATGATCCAGAACGCGGTCTTGCGGAACGGAAAGCGGAAATACACCACCGCGAAGGCCGACAGGATCGAGATGAAAATTTTTCCGACCGCAATGCCGGTCGCGGAGATGAATGAATTCATCAGCATGTGACCAACAGGTTCGCGGCTGGTGCGCGAGCCGCCGACAAAGATCGCGCGGTAATAGTTCTCGAGCATGTGACCGCCGGGCGAGAGCGGCATGTTGCCGGTGACCACGGTGGCCGCGTCGTGGGTCGAGGCGATCAGCGCGAGATAGACCGGAAACACGACAATGAAAATGCCGAAGATCAGGATGGCGTAGGCGACGAAATCGCGCAGCGGACGATGCTCGACCATCAGTACTGCACCTTGCGTTCGACATAGCGGAATTGCACGGCGGTGAGCGCGATGACGATCACCATCAGCACCACGGACTGCGCGGCGGAGCCGCCGAGGTCGCCGCCGAGACGTCCATCGGCATAGACCTTGTAGACCATGGTTGTCGTTGCGCCCGCAGGGCCGCCGCCGGTGACCGCGTCGATGATGCCGAACGTGTCGAAGAACACGTAGACGACATTCACCACCAGCAGGAAGAACGTCGTGGGCGAGAGCAGCGGAAACACGATGGTCCAGAACCGCCGCAGCGGACCCGCGCCGTCGATAGCGCCGGCTTCCAGCACGCTTTTCGGGATCGACTGCAGGCCGGCGAGAAAGAACAGGAAGTTGTAGGAAATCTGCTTCCAGACCGCGGCCATCACCACCAGCGTCATGGCGTGATTGCCGTTCAGCAGCGGATTCCAGTCGAAGCCGAAGACGCGTAGCGGCCGCGCCAGCGTACCGAGGGAGGGGTGAAACATGAAGATCCACAACACGCCGGCGATGGCGGGTGCCACCGCATAGGGCCAGATCAGGAGCGTCTTGAAGGCGGGTGCAGCCTTCAGGTTCTTGTCGGCCTGGGTCGCGAACAGCAGCGCGATGCTGAGCGAGAACAGCGCCACAAGCGTCGAGAACACGGCCGTTGTCAGCATCGCCTTGTAGTATTCGGGCTGCGCGAACAGGTCCCGATAGTTCTCAAGGCCGACAAATTGCGAGGTGAGGCCGAACGCATCCTCGCGCAGGAAGGATTGCCACATCGCCTGGCTGGCGGGCCAATAGAAGAAGATGAATGTAATCGCGAGCTGCGGCGCGAGCAGTAGGTAGGGCAACAGCCTGTTGTTGAAGGTGGCGGATTTTTCCATGGGTGACTATTCGGTCGCGTCGGAGTGAATGCCGCGCGCTCCCTCCCCCTTTGCGGGGGAGGGTTGGGGAGGGGGGTCGTCACAAATTCGGTGCACGCGATACCCCCCACCCCCGACCCCTCCCCGCAAAGGGGGAGGGGAGATGTCCACGCGCGCTTTTGGTCATGCGAAGGAAATCCCGATTTACTTCGCGGTCTTCTCAAACGTTCGCAGCATGGCGTTGCCGCGGCTGACAGCGGAGTCGAGCGCGTCCTTCGCGCTCTTCTGGCCCGCCAGCGCGGCTTCCATTTCTTCCGCCCAGATGTCGCGCATCTGCACCATGTTGCCGAAGCGAAGGCCGCGCGAGTTTTCGGTCGGCTCCTTGTTGGTGAGCTCTTTCAGCGGGGTCTGCAGCGTCGGATTTTTCTCGTAGAAGCCGTCTGCCTTGGTCTTTTCATAAGCTGCCCTGGTGATCGGCAGATAGCCGGATTCCTGATGCAGCCTGGCCTGGCGGTTGGTGTCGGAGAGGAAGGTGAAGAACCTGGCGACACCTTTGTATTCGTCGGGCTTCTTGCCGCCCATCACCCAGAGCGATGCGCCGCCGATGATGGAATTCTGCGGTGCGCCCGCGACATCGGGATAATAAGGCATCGGCGCCGAGGTGAACGCGAACTTCGCCGTGCTCTTGGCGGTGGCGTAGTAGCCCGACGAGGTGAGGAAGATCGCGCATTCGCCCGAGCCGAACCGCGCTTCGCCGGCATTGGCGCGGCCGGCATAGTCGTAGGTCTTGTCCTTCTGCAGATCGATCAGGTTCTGAAGGTGCTTGATGTGCAGCGGCGAGTTGAACTTCAGCACCGTGTCGAAGCCGTCGAGACCGTTGGCCTTGGTGCCGATGGCGACGTTGTGCCAGGCTGAGAACTGCTCGATATGCGCCCAGCTTGCCCATGCGTTGGAGAATCCGCAGGTGGTGTGGCCGGCGGCCTTCAGCTTCTTCGCGGCGTCGAACACCTGCGGCCATGTTTTCGGAATTTCCGCGATGTTGGCTTTCTTCAACTCGTCGAGATTGACCCACATCACCATCGAGGAGGAGTTGAACGGAAAGGACAGCATCTCGCCCTTTGAGGTCGAGTAGTATCCGGTGATGGCCGGAAGATAAGCCTTCGGATCGAACGGTTCGCCCGCGTCCTTCATGAGCTGGTAGACCGGTTTGATCGCGCCACGAGCGCTCATCATGGTCGCGGTGCCGACCTCGAACACCTGAATGATGTGCGGCGCGTTGCCGGCGCGGAAGGCGGCGATGCCCGCGTTCATCGTATCCGGATAGCTGCCCTTGAAGGTGGGAACCACCTTGTAATCGCTCTGCGAGGCGTTGAAGTCCGCCGCGAGCTTGTTGACGATGTCGTTGTTGCCGCCGGTCATGGCGTGCCACCACTGAATCTCGGTGACCGCCTGGGCGGGGGTTGCGAAGGCAAGGAAAGTGGAGGCAGCCAGGCCCAAGACAGCCTGCAAGCCGATCTGGCGACGTGTCATCAATGTTTCTCCCAGGAAGCCGTCATCATCGTTGCGCGGCTGTTGCGCGGTAACAGCGCCGGATGACGTGCCGGTGACGGCGGGAATGGTAAGCGGGGACGGTCGCCTGAGGGAAGCCCTAAATGAGCCGGGCCTGCACGGATCGCGATTGGCAAAAGGAAACGGGCGGCGGCCGCGAGGACTGCCGCCCGTCGATTTTCAGGTCATGCCGGATCAGCGCTTGCGCTGCTCGACCACCACGCCGGACGCCTTGAGGTCGGCGATCTCCTTTGCGGAGTAACCGAACTCTCCCAGGATCTCATCGGTATGCTGGGCGAATTTCGGCGGCACATGGCGCAGGCTGGCCTTGGTCCGGTCGAACCGGATCGGCGAGGCGACGCCCTTGTACCAGTCTTTCTCGATCACATCGCCGCGCGCCTCGGTGTGCTCGTTGGACAGTGCCTTGTCGACCGACTGCACCGGACCGGCGGGCAGGCCGGCGGCGAGCAGGCGGCGGCACAGCGGCTCGCTGTCGAAATCCTTCAGGATATCGACAAGCACGGCGCGCAGCTCCTCGCGATGCGCGATGCGGTCGCGGTTGCGCGCGAAGCGCGGATCGGCGCCAAGCTCGGGCCGTCCAAGCTCCTTCATCAGCTTGCGGAAGGTGCCGTCATTGCCGACACCCATGAAAATGTTGCCGTCGCGTGCCGGAAACACCGCATAGGGAACGAGATTGGGATGCTCGTTGCCGGTCAGCGCCGGCGGCTTGCCATGCATGAAGAAGTTCGCGGTGTGCGGATGCATGATCGCGAGACCAACCTCGTAAAGGGTGGTTTCGAGAAATTGCCCTTTCCCGGATTTCGCACGCTCGGCCAGCGCCATCAGAATGCCGGTGGCGGCATAGAGGCCGGTCGACATGTCGACCAGCGCGACGCCGATGCGGGTCGGGCCGCTGTCCGGCGATCCGGTCGACGCCATCAGCCCGACCATTGATTGAATGATTGCGTCATAGCCGGGATGTCCGCCATGCGGGCCGTCCGCGCCGAAGCCTGAGATGCGGCAGTGAATCAGCTTGGGAAACTTCGCGCGCAGGAAGTCGTTGCCGATGCCCCACTTGTCGAGCGTGCCGGGCTTGAAATTCTCGATCAGCACATCCGCTGTTTCGAGCATCTTCATCAGCACCGTGCGTCCGCCCTCGGACGCAAGGTCGAGGCCGACAGAGCGCTTGTTGCGGTTGGTGCCGATGAAATAGGCCGCATCGTCGTCGTGGAACGGAGGACCCCAGTCGCGGGTTTCGTCGCCCGCGGGCGGTTCGACCTTCACGACATCTGCGCCATGGTCGGCAAGAATCTGCGTGCAGTACGGACCGCCCAGCACGCGCGTCAGATCAATGACGCGCAGTCCGGCCATCGCACCGGTCGCGGTTTGAGATGTCATGAGGTCAACCTTCGATCAGCGAATTGAGAACGACGCCGCGGAACTGCAGCGCGCCGTCACATTGGAAGAATTCGCGACGCGTCGTCAATATCGCGCCGATCATGCGTCCATGCGGGATCGTACATGCTGCACCGCCGCGTCGTTCAGTGAGCGAACGGCGGGCCGAAGGTCAGCGCAAGTCGTCTCGTGGGCCCTCTGGGTTGGAATGCAGCAACAAGCGTTTCCTCGCAAACGCCCGGCCCGAGTGCGATTTCAAATACGTCTCGAATGAGAGCGCCTGCAACTTGTCATGAAAAGCGCTGTACCAAACGAGCCGCCATGGTGCGAACTTCGCGGTATGCGCTGATTTGCCGGCGTTATGGTCGGCCGGTCGCCGTTTCAAATCGGCCGTGGCGCCGGTGTAGTCCTGATCCGGAGAACCAATGCTGCGGAGGACGTAGACGTACTACATGGGACGCATCTTCGATTGCGCAGATGGCTGGCGTCAAATGTCAGCAGGGATGTGGCTGATGCGGCCCGGCTTCGCCCTTCGGGCTACGCCGCGGCAGCCTCCGCAAGGCTTCGCTTTTGAGGGTTCTGAACGTGGCTTGCCGAGCCGTAGCAGGCGAAGCCTGCGGAGGCTGGTGGAGCCAGGCGGGATCGAACCGCCGACCTCTTGCATGCCATGCAAGCGCTCTCCCAGCTGAGCTATGGCCCCGAAACCTCGCCGCACTTTGGGGAGTGCAGCGCCTAAAACGTTCAAACCTGTCCGGCTTGAGCGCGAAGCGGATGACCGCTTCGCGAATACGCGCCAAAAATCACACTTGAGGATTTATCTCAAGTCTCTTCGTCACCGGAGACGTCGCCAATGATGTCGGTGACGTCTTCATCGTCTTCTTCGTCTTCGGCGATGAAGGTCGAATCATCGTCATCGTCGTCGTCGAGGGTCTCATCGACCTCGATATCGTCCTCGGACTCCGGCAACACGGCCTTGACCTTGCCGGTATTCTCCTCGGCATCAGCCTCTTCCAGCGAGACCAATTCTTCCGCCTCGGCGGCCTCCGGCACAATGCTCGACGCACTGGCCGCTGCGGCACGCGCCGCGTCGCCGCGGCCGCGGGGCGGAGCCACCGGCGCAATCGGCACGATCTCGCCAGTATACGGCGAAATCACCGGGTTCTTGTTGAGGTCATAGAACTTTTTGCCCGTGGTCGGGCAAATGCGCTTGGTTCCGAGATCGGCTTTGGCCACGGTTTATAGTCCTGAAGATGTCTTGAAAAAGCGGTGCTTCACTTGGGCGGTTGCGCCGCCGCTGTCAATAGCGGTTTGGCGGATAAATGACCGGCCCGTGACGTCCCGCGAACCCTGTGGTAGGAGCCGCGTGAAATCGAGGAAAGTGCCATCTTGACCCATGCCAGCACCCCAACTCCGCTCGAATCGCGTGCCGCCGGGCCCCTCAGCGGCCGTGTCCGTGTTCCGGGCGACAAATCCATCTCCCATCGGGCCCTGATTCTGGGGGCGCTGGCGGTTGGTAAGACCCGGATTTCGGGACTTCTGGAGGGGGAAGACGTCCTCAACACCGCCAAGGCCATGGCGGCCCTCGGGGCGAAGGTCGAACGGACCGGCGAGGGCGCCTGGTCGGTGCGCGGGGTCGGGGTCGGCGGTTTCAAGGCCCCGGACGCCCCGCTCGATTTCGGCAACAGCGGCACCGGCTGCCGCCTGTCCATGGGCGCGGTGGCGGGCTGCCCGGTCGCGGCGACATTCGATGGCGATGCGTCGCTGCGCAGCCGTCCGATGCGCCGGATTCTCGATCCGCTCGAACTGATGGGCGCGAAGGTGACGTCCAGCGGCGACAGCGGCCGGTTGCCGATGACGTTGCAGGGCGCGCGCGATCCGATCCCGGTGACCTATCGGACACCGGTGGCCTCGGCGCAGATCAAGTCGGCGGTGCTGCTGGCGGGATTGTCCGCGCCGGGCGTGACGACGGTGATTGAAAACGAAGCCAGCCGCGATCACACCGAGCTGATGCTGGCGCATTTCGGTGCCGACATCGTCACCACAAAGGAAGGCGCGCATGGACGCCGGATCGTGCTCACCGGCCAGCCCGAACTGCACGGCGCGAATGTGATCGTGCCCGCGGATCCGTCTTCCGCGGCATTTCCGATTGTTGCGGCGCTGATCGTCCCGGACTCCGATATCACGCTGACCGACATCATGACAAACCCCTTGCGCACAGGGCTTTTCACGACGTTGCGCGAAATGGGCGCCTCCATCGAGGAAAGCCATGTGCGCGGCGATGCCGGTGAGCCGATGGCGCAATTCCGCGTGCGCGCCTCGCAGTTGAAAGGCGTCACCGTGCCGCCGGAGCGCGCGCCGTCGATGATCGACGAATATCTCGTGCTGGCGGTGGCCGCTGCGTTCGCGGAAGGCACCACGACCATGCGCGGCCTTCAGGAATTGCGCGTCAAGGAATCCGATCGTCTCGAAGCGACCGCCGCGATGCTGCGCGTCAACGGTGTCGAGGTGGAGATTTCCGGAGACGATATGATTGTCCACGGCAAGGGTCATGTGCCCGGCGGCGGTCTGGTCGCGACCCATATGGATCATCGCATCGCGATGTCGGCGCTGGTGATGGGCACCGCGTCGGACGCGCCGGTCAAGATCGACGACACGGGCTTTATCGCCACCAGCTTCCCGGACTTCATTCCGATGATGCGCGGTTTAGGGGCAGATTTCTCATGATTATCGCCATCGACGGACCCGCGGCATCGGGCAAGGGCACGCTCGGAAAGCGGCTCGCCCATCATTACCACTTCCGGCACCTCGACACCGGCGTGATCTACCGCGCCGTCGCCAAGGCGGTGTTGGATATGGGTGCGGATCTTAACGACGAGGCGGCAGCGGTGGCCGCCGCTATGGAACTCGATCCGGAAAAGTTTGGCGATCCGATCCTCAAGACGCAAGCCATTGGCGATGGCGCGTCGGTGGTCTCGGCGTTTCCGCGCGTGCGCGAGGTGCTGGTGAGTTTTCAGCGCCAGTTCGCTGCGGAACCGCCCGGCGCGGTACTCGATGGCCGCGATATTGGAACCGTGATCTGCCCGGATGCCGACGTGAAGATCTTCGTGGTGGCGGATCCAGTGGTGCGCGCGCGCCGTCGCACCCTGGAAGCCCGCGCCCGTGGCGAGCCGGCGGATGAAGCGGCCGTGCTGGCGGATATCCTTAAGCGCGACGAGCGCGACCAGAACCGCGCCGCCGCGCCGCTGCGGCGGGCGGATGACGCCCATGTGCTCGATAACTCCAAACTCGACATCGAGGCGGGGGTGCAGGCCGCTATCGCCATTGTCGAGGCGGTGCGCAGCCGACGGGGCTGACGACCCGGAAATGGCCTGAAATCGGCTTTTTGAGCTTATTCGACGGGCGTTTGAGGCTTGCCCCTTACCTCTCGCGGGGCTATATCCCCTGCGTCCGGATAGCCATCGACATTGTCGAGATCGTCCGAGCGGGCCGGCCGAGGGCTTGAGTACCCTGCCGTCATTGGAGGAATGTCCGCTCCCGATCTTCAGAGCAGTCGATTTTAATTCTGGCTCCGGACACCGTGTCGCGCGGCAATCGCGACAATCATTGAAATGCACCGTATCGCTCGTGCAGGCACAAGCCGGCCCGTTTTCGCAATCCTCTATGCGGAGACGGTGGTCAAAGGTTGCGGACCTTTGGCACTGGATGCGCGATACGCCCTTAACCCCGCTGCCGGCATTCCGCATCTGGAGATCAAATGGCTTCGACTGCTACTTCGTATAATCCTTCCCGCGACGATTTCGCCGCGATGCTCGACGAGTCCTTCGCAGGCGGCAACCTGCAGGAAAGCTCCGTCATCAAGGGCAAGGTTGTTGCAATTGAGAAAGACATGGCCGTCATCGACGTCGGCCTGAAGACCGAGGGCCGCGTGGCTCTCCGCGAATTCAACGGCCCCGGCCGTGAGAACGACCTGAAGGTCGGCGACGAAGTCGAGGTGTTTCTCGACCGGATCGAGAACGCACTCGGCGAAGCCGTGCTGTCGCGCGACAAGGCGCGCCGCGAAGAAAGCTGGGGCAAGCTCGAGAAGGCGTTCAACGCCAACGAGAAGGTCACGGGCGTCATCTTCAATCAGGTCAAGGGTGGCTTCACCGTCGATCTCGACGGCGCAGTCGCCTTCCTGCCGCGTTCGCAGGTGGACATCCGTCCGATCCGCGACGTTGCACCGCTGATGAACAACGCGCAGCCGTTCCAGATTCTGAAGATGGATCGCCGCCGCGGCAACATCGTCGTGTCGCGCCGCACGGTTCTCGAAGAGACCCGCGCCGAACAGCGTCAGGAACTGGTGCAGAATCTCGAAGAAGGTCAGGTGATCGACGGCGTGGTCAAGAACATCACCGATTACGGTGCGTTCGTTGATCTCGGCGGCATTGACGGCCTGCTGCACGTCACCGATATCGCGTGGCGCCGCGTCAACCATCCGACCGAGGTGCTCGCTATCGGCCAGACGGTCAAGGTGAAGATCATCAAGATCAATCACGAGACCCACCGCATCTCGCTCGGCATGAAGCAGTTGCTGGACGATCCGTGGCAGGGCATCGAGGCGAAGTATCCGCTGAACTCGCGGTTCACCGGCCGCGTCACCAACATCACCGACTACGGCGCGTTCGTCGAACTGGAGCCGGGCATCGAAGGTCTGATCCACGTCTCCGAAATGTCGTGGACCAAGAAGAACATGCACCCCGGCAAGATCGTCTCGACGAGCCAGGAAGTCGAAGTGCAGGTGCTCGAGGTGGATTCGGCCAAGCGCCGCATCTCGCTCGGTCTCAAGCAGACCATGCGCAATCCGTGGGAAGTGTTCGTCGAGAAGTTCCCGGTCGGCTCGACCGTGGAAGGCGAAGTCAAGAACAAGACCGAGTTCGGTCTGTTCCTTGGCCTCGACGGCGATGTGGACGGCATGGTCCATCTGTCCGACCTCGATTGGAAGCAGCCGGGCGAGCAGGTCATCGACAACTTCAAGAAGGGCGACATGGTCAAGGCCGTGGTGCTCGACGTGGATGTCGAGAAGGAGCGCATTTCGCTCGGCGTCAAGCAGCTCGAGGGCGACCCCTTCGCCGAGCCGGGCGATGTCAAGAAGGGCGCCGTTGTGACTTGCGACATCCTCGAGGTGAAGGAAGCCGGTATCGAAGTTCAGATCACCGGCACCGACTTCACCACCTTCATCAAGCGTTCTGAACTGGCCCGCGACCGCGGCGACCAGCGCGCCGAGCGTTTCGCCGTTGGCGAAAAGGTCGACGCCCGCGTCATCCAGTTCGACAAGAAGGCCCGCAAGGTGCAGGTCTCGATCAAGGCGCTTGAAGTCGCTGAAGAGAAGGAAGCCATGGCGCAGTACGGGTCAGCCGACTCGGGCGCGTCGCTTGGCGATATTCTCGGCGCCGCGCTCAAGAAGCGCGACAAGTAAGCTCGCTGCCGCGCCTCGCGGCTGCTGAAAAACGAGGGGCTCCGGATTTTCCGGAGCCCTTTTTGTTTGGCGTGATCGTCATTGCGAGGAGCGCATCATCTCTCACCGGTCGTCCCCGCGAAGACGGGGACCCATACTCCTTGACTTGTAGATGGAGAACGATGCTGGAGAGCGCCTCTTGCTGTCATCGCTGCGTATGGTGGTTATGGGTCCCCGCCTTCGCGGGGACGACGTCGGTGGTGTTGGAGGCGCTGTGTGTCGATGACGTTTCGTCATTGCGAGGAGCGCAGCGACGAAGCAATCCAGCTTTTTATCCAAGAATGGATTGCTTCGCTTCGCTCGCAATGACGGGAGGAACGTCCATTTCCTCGCCCGCCCATCCGCATGCTTTCAATCGCTCATGCAGATGCACCGGCGCGGGCGCGACCACACGCACCGGCGGCTTGTTCCTTGACAGCGGGATCACGATCTCGCGCGCATGCAAGTGCAGCGACGGTTCGCCGAATCTGGGTCCATTGCCATAGATGTTGTCGCCGACGATGGGCCAGCCGCTCGCCGAACAATGCACGCGCAATTGATGCGTGCGTCCGGTGATCGGTTCCATGGCGAGCCAGGTCAGCTTTGCACCGCCTGCATCGGCGCCACGTCCGAGAACCTTCCACACCGTTTTCGACGGCAGGCCGTTCGGGTCCGGCTTCTGCCACCAGCCGCGTTCTGCGTCCAAACGTCCCAGCGGAATATCAATTTCGCCTTCGTTCGCGTCAGGTCCGCCTTCGACCACGGCCCAATAGGTCTTGTCGATCTTGCCATGCTTGAACAGCAGGCCGAGCGAGGCGGTCGCCTTGCGATGGCGTCCCAGCACGAGACAGCCCGACGTGTCCCGGTCGAGCCGGTGCGCCAGCACGGGCGGGCGCGGCAGGCCGTAGCACAGCGCATCGAAAGAGGCCTCGAGGTTGGGACCGCCTTTGGGGCCCTTGTGCACGGCGATCCCGGCCGGCTTGTCGATCACCAGCATCAGGCCGTCGCGGTGAAGCACGCGGGCCTGCATTTCCTCCGGGGTCGGCTGCGGCGTATCCATCGGTATCGAGCGTCTTTCGTTTGCACTCTGAACCGGGTAACACACCCTCCTCATGAGTGACAGTCCGCAAGAACCCAAGCAAAGCTGGTGGAAGCGCCTTTCCGCCGGTCTCAAGCGCACCTCCAGTTCGATCGGCGGCGCCGTCGCCGCGCTGGTCACGAAGCGCAAGCTCGACCGCGCCATGCTCGAGGATATCGAGGACGTGCTGCTGCGCGCCGATCTTGGAACCGACGTCGCTGCGCGGATTGCGGAGGCTGTCGGGAAGGGCCGCTACGACAAGGATGTGTCGGCGGAGGATGTCACCAATATCGTCGCCACTGAAGTCGAGAAAGTGTTGTCGCCGGTGGCGAAGCCGCTTGAGATCGACGCCGCGCACAAGCCGTTCGTCATCCTGGTGGTCGGCGTCAACGGGTCGGGCAAGACAACGACTATCGGCAAGCTCGCCGCAAAACTCACTGCCGAAGGCCGCAAGGTGATGCTGGCGGCGGGCGACACATTCCGCGCCGCCGCCATCGAGCAGTTGAAGGTGTGGGGTGAGCGCAACAAGGTGCCGGTGGTTGCAAAGGCGCAAGGCTCCGATGCCGCGAGCCTCGCCTTCGAGGCGGTCGAGGCCGCGAAGGCGCAGAACATCGACGTGCTGCTGATCGACACCGCGGGCCGTCTGCAGAACAAGACCGAATTGATGGTCGAGCTGGAGAAGGTGCGCCGCGTGATCGGAAAGGTCGATGCCACCGCGCCGCATGCGGTGCTCTTGGTGCTCGACGCCACCGTGGGACAGAACGCGCTGTCGCAGGTCGATGCGTTTCACAAGACCGCAGGTGTCACCGGTCTGGTGATGACCAAGCTCGATGGCACGGCACGGGGCGGCATCCTTGTGGCGCTGTCGGAGAAATACAAGCTGCCGGTGCATTTCATCGGCGTCGGCGAGGGCATCGACGATCTCGCAGCCTTCACCGCGCATGACTTTGCCCGCGCGATTGCAGGACAGGACAATTGACGATGGCCGCTTCGGACAAACCCGCGCCGCATCCGCTGTTCAAGCTCGCGACCGAACTCGGGCCGTTGATTGTCTTCTTCGGCGCGAACGCGAGGTTCGGGCTGTTCGTCGCGACGGCGGCGTTCATGGTCGCCATCGTTGCCGCGATCATTGCATCCTATGTCGTGACGAAACATGTGCCGCTGATGGCCATCGTCACCGCGGTGATCGTGCTGGTGTTCGGCGGGCTGACGCTGTTCTTCCATGACGAGCTGTTCATCAAGATCAAGCCGACGATCATCTATGCGCTGTTCGCGCTGACGCTGGGCATCGGATTGCTGATGGGGCGCTCCTTCATCGCCATCATGTTTGACCAGATGTTCAACCTGACGCCGGAAGGCTGGCGTCTGCTGACCATCCGCTGGATGTTGTTCTTCGCGGGCATGGCGGTGCTGAACGAGATCGTCTGGCGCACCCAGAGCACCGACTTCTGGGTGTCGTTCAAGGCGTTCGGCGTCATTCCGATCACCGCTGTCTTCGCGATGCTGCAGACCTCTCTGATCAAGCGCTTCAGCATCGAGCCCGCGACGGATGAAGCCAGCGACACCGAGCGCGGCGATATATCCAGGAATTGAGACATGTCGTCATGGCCGGGCTCGTCCCGGCCATCCACGACTTTACCTACGGGCGGCAGGTAAGACGTGGATGCCCGGCACAAGGCCGGGCATGACGCAGTGTCGAAAATGTTCGGCGTGAGCAGAATTACTTTTGCTTCGCGATGATCTTGTCCTTGATCTCGGCGTAGGTCTTCTCGGGGATGATCTTCTTCTGCACCAGCTCATCCTTGCCCTTGTAGGGGCGGCCCTTGATGATCGCGGCGGAGTAGGCGTCGCCGATTCCCTTGATCGACTTCAACTGGTCGGCGCTTGCCGAGTTGATGTCGATCAATTCGGCCTTGGGGTCTGCCTTCGGCGCGGGCGCCATCTTCGAGTCGGCCTTCGGCGCTGCGGCGGGCGGTGGCGCCATCTTGCCGCCGGTGGCGGGCTGGGTCGCCTGCGCGAACGAGGGCGACGACGCGAGCAGGCCCAAGGAAAGCGTGGCGGCGAGGGTCGCGGCAGTCAATGAAGCAAGTTTCACGTAACGCATGGGTGTCCCTCCAGGACAGTGAGTGCAACGCCCTTAGCGTATGTGCGAATTCGTGGCTGCGCCATGGCTCCAAAATGAACGGCAGATAAAAGCGCAAAATTATTTTCTGCCGCCGGAGAGGCTGGATCAGGACTTGCGCAGCGCCTTTTCGATCTCGGCGTTGAGAACGCCGTCGAAGTTCTCCGGCGTGATCGGGCCGATCAGCTTGTAGGCGATGGCGCCGTCGCGGCCGATCACGAAGGTTTCAGGCACTCCGTAAACGCCCCATTCGATCGAGGCCCGGCCATTGGCGTCGGTGCCGACGGCCGCGAACGGATTGCCGTAACGCCCGAGGAAGCGGCGGGCGTTGTCCGCGGAGTCCTTGTAGTTGATGCCGATGACGCGGATGCGCTTGTCCTGCGCCAGCTTGACCAGCAGCGGCGCTTCGTCATGACATGGCACGCACCACGACGCCCAGACATTGACCACGCTGACCTGTCCCTTGAAGGCGGCGGGATCGAGACCCGGCACTTGCGCGCCGTTGGCGGTGAGGCCCTCCAGCGGCGGCAGCAAGGTTTGCGGCGCGGGGCGTCCAATGAGCGCGGAGGGAATCCGTGCCGGATCGCCCGAGCCGAGCCGAAACCAGAATAGTCCGGCCAGCACCGCGAAGGCGATCAGCGGCAGCGCCACGATCCATGAGCGACGCTTCGGTGGGGCTGAGTTGTTGCTGCTCATGACGATGCGCCCGGGGGCTGCGCCGAGCGGCGGGTGACGCCGCGGGCTTCCAGATCGCGCAGGATTTGCTTCTGCCGCTTGTAGTCGAATCCGATCCATACGATCAGGCCCGCGACCACAAGGCCGACCAGCAGGTACGACGTTACGATGAAAGAAGCGTAGGGACCCAAGGATGAGAGAACAGACATCGCGATCACGCCGGCTGCCGGCTGGCTTGCATCATCTGCAAGCTGCGCACCCGCCGCCGCAACACCTCGTTGCGCATCGCGGCGATATGCAGCGTCAGGAACAGCAGCGAAAACGCCACCGCCATGACGAGCAGCGGAATCAGGAACGCGCGATCCATGGTCGGTCCGCCGGCGCGGATCACCGAAGCGCCCTGATGCAGCGTGTTCCACCAGTCGACCGAGAACTTGATGATCGGAATGTTGATAGCGCCGACCAGCGTCAGGATCGCGGCGGCGCGCGCGGCGCGTGACGGATCTTCCACCGCGCGCCACAGCGCCATGATGCCGAGATACATCAGGAACAGGATCAGGACCGATGTGAGTCGTGCATCCCACTCCCAATAAGTGCCCCACATCGGGCGTCCCCACAGCGATCCGGTCACCAGCGCAAGAAATGTAAAGGCTGCGCCAAGCGGTGCTGCGGCCTTGGCGGCGACGTCCGCCAGCGGATGACGCCACACCAGCGTGCCGAGCGCGGCAATGCTCATGACGCCCCACACGAACATCGACAGCCATGCATTGGGAACGTGGATGAACATGATCTTCACGGTCGCGCCCTGCTGATAATCGTCCGGCGCCGTGGCGGAGAGATAAAGGCCGATCGCGAGCAGGATCGCGGCCGCGGCCGCAAGCCATGGCAGCACGCGCTCCGCAAGCGCAAGGAACCGTGTCGGATTGGCGAGGTCGATAAGGCTCATGATGGTCCTGATAATGGCCGCAGGCGCGCGAGGCAATGTGCGCCAGCCTTGCGGTGCCGCGTTTCTGCAAAAGTTGATCGGGCGCAATGTCGCATCAGTCGAGCCCCTGCCGAAGACTGGCGGCGGCTGCAAACGGTCCGATCACCAGCGCGAACAGCGACAGCGCGCACAGGATTGAAAACGGCGTTCCGAAGGCCACCTGTTCGCTGAGGGCGGCGTTCGAGGCAGCAACGCCGAAAATCAGGATCGGAATCGACAGCGGCAGCACCACCACGGCGAGCAGCAGTCCGCCGCGCCGCAGGGTCACCGCGAGCGCGGCGCCGATCATGCCGGTAAAGGTCAATGCCGGTGTGCCGACCAGCAGTGTCAATGCAACGGCAAATGTCGCGGCGGCATCCAGGTTGAGCAGGATGCCGATCAACGGTGTTGCGACGATCAGCGGGACGCCCGCCGCGATCCAGTGCGCCAGCGCCTTCGCCGCGCAGCTCAGTTCCAGCGGCGTGCGGCTCATCGCAATGAGGTCGAGCGAGCCGTCGTCCTGATCCGCGGTAAACAGGCGGTCGAGCGTCAGCAGGCTTGCGAGCATCGCTCCCAACCACAGGATCGCCGGACCGATGCGTTTCAGCAAAGCCAGATCTGGTCCGAGCGCGAACGGCATCACCACCACGACGGAGACGAAGAACAGCACGCCGATCAGCGCGCCGCCGCCGGCGCGCAGACCGACGCCGATGTCGCGGCGGATGAGGGCGGCGAGCGCGGTCATGCTGCGCTCCCGTTTTTCAGGAAGCGCTCGCCCGTCATCGCGCGTGCATCACCCCCCTCCCTGTCCCTCCCCCGCAAGGGGGGAGGGAACGAAGGAAGCGCCCGCTTCGCCCTGCTGACAACCCGGATAAGCGTTCCCGAACATTGCGACGCATGTCGGACAGCTCCCTCCCCCCTTGCGGGGGAGGGGTGAGGAGGGGGGTAGATACAAACAAGAAAGCTGCGATGAAGCACCTTCATTCTGCACCGCCGATTCGTAATTCCCGTGCGGCAATTCCGAGCGGCCCATGGGTTGCGGCGAGAATGATGCCACCGCTGCGCAGGTGCGCGTCCATCAGGTTCGCGATCATCGCCTGTCCCGATGTGTCCAGCGCCGAGGTCGGCTCGTCCAGCAGCCAGACCGGCCGATTGACCGCGATCAGCCGGGCGATTGACAGGCGACGGCGCTGGCCGGCTGACAGAAAGGCGGCGGGCAGATGCACGGCGTGGCCGAGGCCGACGGTCTCCAGGCTGGCCGTCCCGTCAATCGCCTGTCCGCCGAGAAAGTCCCGCCAGAAGTCGAGATTTTCCAGCACGGTCAGCGCGGGCTTGAGCGCATCGCGGTGGCCGAGATAATGCGCCTGTTCGGGCAGGGTGAGTTCGGTTTCGCCGCTTTCCAGCGTCACGGTGCCCGAGGCGGCAGGCAGCAGGCCCGCGACAAGCCGCAGCAGCGAGGATTTCCCCGCGCCATTGATGCCGGTGACGGCAAGAGCCTGTCCCGCCGGGACCGAAAAATCGAGATCGTCAAAGATGTCCCGCCCGCCCCTGACACAGCGCAGGCCCTGTCCTGCAAGCCTCATGAGAACTTCACCATGGGCTTGCGGTCAGGCAATGCGGTTCCAGTCGTGGCAGGCATGAGAGGGCGACAATCCATAGGAGGTGTGGTGGACAGACTGGAAAGATTCTATAAAACCGGAACTTGGTGCAGCACACAATCAGCCGCCGGAAACAGCACGGTTCAGCCCTGATTCCTTCGCTTTTGACGGTGTTCCGATACCTTTTGCCGGGTATCTCCAACTTCTGAACTGGGATCGTTCACATGCCCTCGCTCGACAGCTTCAAATGCCGGAAAACCCTCAAGGTCGGTGCCAAGACTTACGTCTATTACAGCCTGCCTGCCGCTGAAAAGAACGGCCTCAAGGGCATTTCAAAGCTGCCTTACTCGATGAAGGTGCTGCTCGAGAACATGCTGCGCAACGAGGACGACCGCACCGTCACCAAGGCGGACATCGTCGCGTTCTCGAAGTGGGCGAGCAAGAAGACCCTCGAACATGAAATCGCATTCCGTCCCGCGCGCGTGCTGATGCAGGATTTCACCGGCGTGCCGGCGGTGGTCGATCTCGCCGCCATGCGCAACGCCATGAAGGCGCTCGGCGGCGATGCCGAGAAGATCAATCCGCTGGTGCCGGTCGATCTGGTGATCGACCACTCGGTCATCGTGAACTTCTTCGGTGACAACAAGGCTTTCGGCAAAAACGTCGCGGAAGAATACAAGCAGAACCAGGAACGCTACGAATTCCTCAAGTGGGGTCAGAAGGCGTTCTCGAACTTCTCCGTGGTGCCGCCCGGCACCGGCATCTGCCATCAGGTCAATCTCGAATATCTGGCCCAGACCGTCTGGACCAGGAAGGAGAAGATGACCGTCGGCAAGAAGACCGCCACTTTTGAAGTTGCCTATCCGGATTCGCTGGTCGGCACCGACTCGCACACCACCATGGTCAACGGCCTTGCGGTGCTCGGCTGGGGCGTCGGCGGCATCGAGGCGGAAGCCTGCATGCTCGGTCAGCCGCTGTCGATGCTGCTGCCGGATGTGGTCGGCTTCAAGCTCGAAGGGCAGCTCAAGGAAGGCGTCACCGCGACCGATCTCGTGCTCACCGTCACCCAGATGCTCCGCAAGCTCGGCGTGGTCGGAAAATTCGTCGAATTCTTCGGTGCCGGTCTTGATCATCTCTCGGTGGCCGACAAGGCCACCATCGCCAACATGGCGCCGGAATACGGCGCGACCTGCGGCTTCTTCCCGGTCGATACGGCAGCGCTCGATTACCTGAAGACGTCGGGCCGCGCATCGGCGCGCGTCGCGCTGGTTGAAAAGTACGCCAAGGCGCAAGGCCTGTTCCGCACCTCGAAGTCACCCGATCCGGTGTTCACCGAATTGCTCACGCTCAACTTGGGCGATGTCGTGCCCTCGCTCGCAGGTCCGAAGCGTCCGGAAGGCCGCGTCGCGCTGCCGACGGTTGCCAGCTTGTTCGATGAGGCGCTGACCGTCGAATACAAGAAGCCGACGGATCACAATGCGCGCTTCCCGGTCGATGGCCGCAAGGAAGATCTCGGCCATGGCGACGTGGTCATCGCTGCGATCACCTCCTGCACCAACACCTCCAACCCGAGTGTGCTGATCGCCGCCGGTCTTTTGGCGCGCAAGGCCGCCGCCAAGGGTCTCAAGGCGAAGCCATGGGTGAAGACGTCGCTGGCGCCGGGCAGCCAGGTGGTCGCCGGGTATCTTGCGGATTCCGGCCTGCAGAAGGATCTCGACAAGGTCGGATTCAATCTCGTCGGTTTCGGCTGCACCACCTGCATCGGCAATTCCGGCCCGCTGCCGGAAGAGATCTCCAAGTCGATCAACGACAACGGCATCGTTGCCGCGGCAGTGCTCTCGGGCAACCGCAACTTTGAAGGCCGCGTCTCCCCTGACGTGCAGGCGAACTATCTCGCCTCGCCGCCGCTGGTGGTCGCTCACGCGCTGGCCGGCACGGTGACGAAGAACCTCGATATCGAGCCGATCGGCACCGGCAAGGACGGCAAGCCGGTCTATCTGAAGGACATCTGGCCCACCGCGAAGGAGATCAATGCCTTCATCAAGAAGTACGTCACCTCGACGATCTTCAAGAAGAAGTATGCCGATGTGTTCAAGGGCGACACCAACTGGCGCAAGATCAAGACCGTGGCGAGCGACACCTACAAGTGGAACATGAGCTCGACCTATGTGCAGAACCCGCCGTACTTCGAGGGCATGAAGATGCAGCCCGAGCCCACGACCGACATCGTGGACGCGCGCATCCTCGCCCTGTTCGGCGACAAGATCACCACCGACCACATCTCGCCGGCCGGTTCGATCAAGCTGACCTCGCCCGCGGGCAAGTATCTCTCCGAGCATCAGGTGCGCCCGGCCGATTTCAACCAGTACGGCACGCGCCGCGGCAACCACGAAGTGATGATGCGCGGCACCTTCGCCAACATCCGCATCAAGAACTTCATGCTCAAGGGCGCCGACGGCAACATTCCGGAAGGCGGCAACACCAAGCACTGGCCCGACGGCGAGCAGATGTCGATCTACGACGCCGCGATGAAGTATCAGCAGGAGCAGGTCCCGCTGGTGGTGTTCGCAGGCGCCGAATACGGCAACGGCTCGTCGCGTGACTGGGCCGCGAAGGGCACACGTCTGCTCGGCGTGCGCGCCGTGGTGACGCAGAGCTTCGAGCGCATCCATCGCTCGAATCTCGTCGGCATGGGCGTGCTGCCGCTGACATTCGAGGACGGGACGTCGTGGCAGTCGCTCGGCCTCAGGGGCGACGAGAAGGTCACGATTCGCGGTCTGCAAGGCGAACTGAAGCCGCGTCAGAAACTGACGGCGGAGATCGTGTCGGCCGATGGCTCACTGCAGCAGGTGCCGCTGCTGTGCCGCATCGATACCCTCGATGAGCTCGAATACTACCGGAACGGCGGTATTCTTCATTACGTGCTGCGTAAACTGGCCGCGTGATCCGGCCAGAAACGCATCCGTGAACAGGCTCACCGCGACGTGACTAGCGACCATTCAGGGGGCGGCCTATCAATGGGCCGCCTTTCTGCTGATGGGGCATCATGCATCCGAGGGATTGACGGCATGTCTGATCTGCCAGAATCGAAAACGGCGACAGCCGGGACGATCGTGTCGCGCCTGTCGCGGACGCTGGGTGTCTGTGCGGTCTTCACGGTGGTGACCCCGGTCTGCGCCGACCCGCGCGCGGTGGTCGAACTGTTCACGTCGCAAGGCTGCTCGTCGTGCCCGCCGGCGGACAAGGTGCTCGGCGAGCTCGCGCAGGACAAGTCGGTCGTCGCGCTCAGCTTCCCGATTGATTACTGGGATTATCTCGGCTGGAAGGACACGCTCGCCGACTCGCGGTTCAGCGCGCGCCAGAAAGCCTACTCGCATATGCGCGGCAATCGCGGCGTCTACACGCCGCAGGCCGTCGTTAACGGCACCACCGATGTGCTCGGCAGCGACCGCGCTGGAATCGAGAACGCCGCGAACCGGACGCAGAATGTGGACGGCGTGATGTCGGTGCCGGTCACGGTCACGCAAGGCAGCGGCCAGATCAAGGTGTCGGTTGCGGATGGAAGCGGCAAGAGCGGAGAGATCTGGATCTGCGCGGTGTCGAAGCAGGTGCCGATCACCATTTCGCGCGGCGAGAATCGCGGTCAGCAGATCACCTATCACAACGTGGTGCGTAACGTGCTGAAGGTCGGCGACTGGAACGGCAAGGCCGGAAGCTGGACCGTGCCGCTTGAAAACATCACGCGCGACGGCGTCGATGCGGCGGCTGTCTACATTCAGGACGGCAACCGCGATAAGCCGGGTCCGATGCTGGGCGCCGCCTTTACCTCACTGAACTGATTCACGCATTCAATCGAGATGGAGCTGTCGCCGCGGATGCCGCGCTCGCGCGGGATGCTTGCGCTTCGTTTCCGAACGTCCATTCGGTCCGAATCGCCCACAAAAAAGGCCAGCTCTCGCTGGCCCGAAGGATGGGGATCCTGCTGCGAAGAAACTAGACCCGATCCTGACGACCCCGGGGGGCTGGGGGCTGAGGAATCCGGTGCCGAAAGGACCGGGTCAACGCAGTAGACTCTTGATCGCAGTCCACAAGGGCGGGGAATTGACCGAAATCGGGCGGCATTATGGTTTGTCTAACGTCCGCGTGATGCCCGCCGCCGGGATGATCCGGTGCAAGCAATTGAAATCAGGCTTGCAGGGGCTGCCGGACGGGTGGATCATGTCGGGGATATGACAGGAGGCGCCGATGAGCTCAGTGTCGGGCGACATCGATCCAAGTGAGAGCCGGGGGCTGGAGCGCAGCACCACACCGCTCCCGCCCCAGAGCGTGACGTTCAACCGCGTCGAACTCAACCGCATTCTCAATCTCTATGGACGCATGGTCGCTGACGGCGAATGGCGCGACTACGCCATCGACTTCCTGAAAGACCGTGCGGTGTTCTCGATCTTCCGCCGCGCCTCGGAAGTGCCGATCTATCGCATCGAGAAAGATCCGCGCCTCGCCCGCAAGCAGGGCGCCTACAGTGTGATCGGCGCCAGCGGGCAGATTCTGCGCCGCGGCCATGACCTCGATCGCGTGCTGCTGGTGATCGACCGCAAGCTCGCGCTGGTTTAGGGCGTGATCCCGAAAAGGGCGAACCGCTTTTTCGGATCGGATCATGCTCACGACATCGGGTTCTTCGGAAGGCTTGCACCACCCTCGCCGAGGGCGCGCTGCATCAGCACCGTGTCGAGCCAGCGGCCGAACTTGAATCCGACATTCTTGAGTGTGCCAGTCATCTCGAAGCCTGCCCGGGTGTGAACGCCCACCGATGCGAGGTTGGCAGAATCGCCGATCACCGCGATCATCTGGCGATAGCCGCGCGCTTCGCAGGCGGCGATCAGCTCCTGCATCAGCCGGGTTCCGATCTGCTGTCCCTGCGCCGCAGGATCGAGGTAGACCGAATTTTCGACCGTGAAACGGTAGGCCGGGCGCGGGCGGTAAGGTCCGGCATAGGCGTAGCCGACGACGGCATCTTCCCTCACCGCCACCAGATACGGAAAGCCGTTGCCGGTCAGTGCCTCAAAGCGGCGGGTCATCTCGGCGAGATCGGGCGGATCGAGCTCGAACGTCGCGGTACCGTGCAGGACCGCCTCGCGGTAAATCGCGGTGATGGCGGGGAGGTCGGTTGTGGCGGCGGGCCGGATATAAACGCTGGACATGATTGCGTAGCTTGCGGGGCAGGGAAGGCGAAGCATTGTTTTCGTCATGCCCGGCTTGTGCCGGGTACCCACGACCTGGAGACCTATCGAAAACTAAAAGACGTGGATGGCCGGGACAAGCCGGGCATGACAGGCCAAAACAAAAGCCCCGGCTTTCGGCCGGGGCTTTCGCAAGTTCACCGATCAGCCACGATCAGGTCTAGTCACGCTGTCCAAGGAGCTGCAGCAGCAGCGTGAACAGGTTGATGAAGTTCAGGTAGAGCGAGAGCGCGCCGGTGATGGCGGCCTTCTCTGCCACGTCTCCGCCCTGCGCGGCGTAACCGTAGATGTAGTCGTTCTTCAGGCGCTGGGTGTCCCAGGCGGTCAGGCCGGCGAACACCAGCACACCGATCACCGAGACGACGAACTGCAGCATCGAGCTCGCCAGGAACAGGTTCACCAGGCTCGCGAGGATGATGCCGAACAGGCCCATCATCAGGAATGATCCCATTCCGGTCAGGTCACGCTTGGTGGTGTAGCCGTAGAGGCTCAACGCACCGAACGAAGCCGCCGTGATGAAGAACACGCGCACGATCGAGGTGTGCGTGTACACCAGGAAGATCGACGACAGCGAGATACCCATCAGCGCTGCGAACACCCAGAACAGAAGCTGGGCGGTTGCCGGCTTCAGGCGGTTGATGCCGAAGGAGATGGCGAACACCATCACCAGCGGCGCGAGGATGAAGACCCACTTCAGCGGGCTGACGAACATCGCGACGCCGAAGGAGGTCAGGTACTGCTTGCCGATCCGTCCGGCAGCGGCGGATGCGTCGGGCGTCACAGCGCCCATGTACACGCCGAGTGCGGCAAGGCCGGTGATGGCCAGGCCGATCGCCATGTAGTTGTAGACCTTGAGCATGTACGAGCGCAGACCGGCATCGACGGTCGCGGCGTCAGCGCGCCCGGCGGCCCGGCCGAAAGGTGACGTATAGTTGCGGTCCAAGTCCGACATCGTCGAAACCTCGTTGTTGACTGGCGATGGCGAAGGGTCTGCGCCGCCAGCTATAAGCATTTCCCAGAACCGCGCCTGAAACCATCTCGGGACGGTATCAAGCCGGATTCTGAACCCGCTCGGTATGTGGGAAACTAACACATCCGGTGCAACCTCGCCCGCGCGGCTGTTTGTCGCAAAACCCGTTCTTCGCTGCTACAAATTGTCATAAGTTTCGCAGGACGGAGGCGGGTTTTTGGTTAAGCGCCAGTAATGTTCCGGCAAGCCCCAGCCCGACCGTGACGGCGAGCGCGGCGAGCACCACAAGGGCGGCGCTGCCGGCCTGCCAGACGAAGCTGAGGGTCATCAGCCGGGTCACGATCTGCCATGCGGCGACCGATCCGGCGGCCACTCCGAACACGGCGGTCGCAAGGCCGATCAGGAGGTACTCCAGCGCATAGGCGCCGAGCAGGCGCGCCCGGGTGGCGCCGAGGGTCATGAGGATCACCGCGTCATAGACCCGGTGCCGGTGCCCGGCCGCGAGTGCGCCGCCGAGCACCAGAATCGCCGCGATCAGGGTGATCGAACTGGCACCGCGGATCGCCAGCACGAGATTGGTGACCATCCTCCCAATGGAATCCAGCGCCTCGCGCACCCGGACACTCGTCACCATCGGGAAGGCGGCGGCGATCTCCTTGATCAGTCTGGCATCGGTCACGAGATCGGACTGCGTCTCGGACAGTGTTGCGATGTCGGTATGCGGGGCGCCGGCGAACGTGGCCGGTGAGAACACCAGCACGAAGTTGATGCCGAGACTCTGCCAGTCCACGGTGCGCAGGTTGCCGATCTTCGCGGTGATGTCGCGGCCCAGCACGTTGACGGTGAGGTCGTCGCCAACCTTCACGCCAAGGCCGTCGGCGATGCGCTTCTCAAGCGAGACCAGCGGCGGGCCGCTATAGTTGGCGTCCCACCATGTGCCTTCGACCACCTTCGAGCCGCGCGGCACCTCGCCGGTATAGGTCAGGCCGCGGTCGCTCTGCAGCACCCAGGCCGAATCGTTCGAGGGCTTGAGATCCTCGGCCTTGATCCCCTTGGCGGCGACGATACGCCCGCGCAGCATCGGCACGGTCTCCACATGGGCCGCCGGCGCGGCTTTCTGCAGGAATTCGCTGAACCGTGGCGCTTCGCTGGCGGGAATGTCGATGAAGAAAAACGATGGCGCATGTTCGGGCAAGGCGGCCATGAACTGCCGCCGCAGGTTGCCGTCGATCTGGGTGATGGTCACAAGCACGGCAAGGCCGAGGCCCAGCGACATGACAACAGATGGTGTCAAGGCGCCGGGGCGATGGATGTTGGCGATGGCCAGCCGCAGCATGGTCAGCCGTGGCCGGGGCAGCCGCCGCGCCACGCCCATCAGGATCGCCGCGACAAGACGAAGCAGGGCAAACACCCCGACCGACGAAGCGACGAACACGGCGGCGACGCGCTTGTCATAGGCCAGTCCGATCGCGACGCCGGCCAGCACGGCGATCACCGCCGCCATCAGAAGCAGATAGCGGCGGCGCGGCCAGCGAAACTCCGACGCCACGCCCTCGCGGAACAGCGCTGCTACCGGCACGTCATGGACGCGGCCGAGCGGCCACAGGCCAAAGGCGAGGGCGGTCAAAAGCCCATAGACGAACGACAGCGCAAGCTCGCCGGCATGGAAGGTGGCCTCAACCGGAAGCGGCAGGATACTGCCGAACAGGCCGACGATGAGAAACGGCAACGCCGCGCCGATGGCGAGGCCGATCAGCGACCCCAGCGTCGCCAGCGCCATCACCTGCGTCAGATAAATCGTGAAGACCTCGCGGCCGGTGGCCCCGATGGCCTTGAAGGTCGCGATCACGTCGCGGCGTTCATCGAGATGGCTCTTGATCGCATTGGCGACGCCGACGCCGCCCACCAGCAGCGCAGCGAGGCCGACCAGTGTAAGGAACTGGGTGAAGCGCGTGATGTTGCGCTCAAGCTGCGGCGAAGCGTTGCCGCGGGTGCGGACTTCCCAGCCCGCTTCCGGCAGCGCCTTCTGCGCGGCATCCACAACCGCCTGTGTCGCGCGGTCATTGACCGCGGCATCGGGCAGCAGCAGCCGATAGGTCCAGCGCACCAGCGTACCGGGCTGCAGGAGACCCGTGGCGCGAAGCGCCTCCTCGCTGATGAGCAGGCGCGGCCCGAGGCCGACACCGCCTGCGAGCTTGTCCGGTTCGGCAACGACGGTGCTGCGGATCTCAAACGGCGCGTTGCCGACTGTGACGCGGTCGCCGATCTTCAGGCCGAGGCGCGCGAGCAGGACGGCATCGGCGCCTGCGCCGAACGCGCCGTCGCGCTGCGCCAGCAAATCCGGAATGGAGATGCGCGGCTCAAGCGAAACCGCGCCAAGCATCGGATAATTGTCGTCGACCGATTTCAGATCGACCAAGGCGAATTCGCCGCTCGCTGCGCGCGCCATGCCGCGCATGATGGCGGTGGCGGACACCTTGCCGTTCGCGTCCAGAAACGCGCGTTCGTCCTTGCTGGCCTCGCGCTGGATCAGCGCGAAGGACGCATCGCCGCCGAGCAGCGTGCGCCCCTGGCTTTCAAGCCCGGCACTGAGACTGCCCGCCACCGAGCCGACGCCGGCGATAGCCATCACGCCAAGTGCGATGCAGGCGATGAACACATAGAATCCGCGCAGGCCGCTGCGCAACTCGCGCAGGGCATAGCGAACCGCGAGCGCTAACGTGCCGCGGCGTGACGTGTCTGCGATCTCGCTCATCGGGAGGCCATCTCGATCCAGTGCCGGTCGGTCGCGGGGCCGTCGATGCGGCCGGAGCGCAGCCGCACCACGCGATCGCAGCGCTGCGCCAGCGATGCATCGTGCGTCACCAGCACCAGCGTCATGCCGCGCTCCAGATGTTTTGCGAACAGCAGGTCGACAATTTGCTTGCCGGTGGACTCGTCGAGATTGCCGGTGGGTTCGTCCGCAACAAGGATCGCCGGATCGGGCGCCATGGCGCGCGCCAGCGCGACGCGCTGCTGTTCGCCGCCCGAGAGTTGCGAGGGATAGTGATGCAGCCGTTCGCCGAGGCCGACACCGGCGAGTTCTTTCGCTGCGCGTTCCGCTGCATCGCTGCGTCCCGCGAGTTCGAGCGGCACCGCGACATTCTCAAGCGCGGTCATGGTCGGGATCAGATGAAACGACTGGAACACGATGCCGACATGACGGCCACGGAAACGTGCGAGACCGTCCTCATCAAGGGCATTGAACGAGGCGCCGTTGACCACCACCTCTCCGCTGTCAGGACGTTCAAGCCCCGCCATCACCATCAGGAGCGTGGACTTGCCCGAACCTGACGGTCCGATCAGGCCGACCGCTTCACCGGGCGCGACGCGCAGATCGACATCCTTGAGGATGTGAACGCGCGCGGCGCCGGAGCCCAGCGAGAGATTGACGTTCGAGATGGAAATGGTGTCCGGTTCGAGACCGGCGCGCTTTGAGGATGCAATGAGACTGTCCATGGGTCTTTCATATGGTGGCTTTGGCCGTGGGGTCGAGAGGCTTCTCAGCGCGTTTGTCGTCGCAGCAGCGGGGGCAATGATGGCGATGTCGGGGCCGGCCTCGGCTCAAACGGCTTCTGTCCAACCAGATGTCAAAGATGTGAAGCCGATCAAGGTCGCGGTTCTGGGCGATTCCCTCACCGCCGGATATGGCCTGCCGGCCCAGGCGGCGTTTCCGGTGCGGCTGCAGAAGGCGCTCGCCGACAAGGGCATCGCGGCCACGATCCACAATGCGGGCGTGTCCGGCGACACCACGACCGGCGGCCTGGCCCGGCTCGACTGGTCGATTCCACCCGGCACCGAAGCCGTGATTGTCGAGCTTGGCGCCAATGATGCGCTGCGCGGCGTCGATCCGAAGGTCGCGCGCGGCGCGCTCGACGATATCCTCACCAAGCTGAAGGCGCGCAACATCGCTGTTTTATTGTGCGGCATGTATGCGCCGCCGAATTACGGCGCGGACTACACGGCGAAGTTCAACAGCATCTATCCGGAGCTTGCCAAAAGTCACAACGTGCCGCTGTACCCGTTCTTTCTCGATGGCGTCGCGACGGTCGCGAAGCTGACCCAACCCGACGGACTGCATCCGACGGCCGAGGGCGTGGATGTCGTGGTGGAGCGGATATTGCCTACGGTCGAGGCGTTTCTGAAAGATCGTGCGTCGCAATTGAGCAAGCCCTGAGAAGGTTACTCACCGCTGCTGCGATCGACGCTTCGCACTGTCATGTGGCTGCGGTACAAACGATATCAGGGTGATTCGCTATCCTCTCCAGCATCGAGGAGATTCGTGATGCCTCGCTTGTTTACCGGGCTGGAAATTCCCCCGGATATCGGCCAGACGCTCTCGAGCTTGCGCGGGGGCCTGCCGGGCGCCCGCTGGATCGACCCCGAAAACTATCACGTCACCTTGCGCTTCATCGGCGACATTGACGGTGCCGCCGCCAATGAAATTGCCTCGACGCTGGAGCGGATCAACCGCAAGCCGTTCGAGGTCGCCCTGCAGGGGCTGTCCAGCTTCGGCGGCAAGAAACCGCGCGCCGTCGTGGCGTCAGTTGTACCAAGCCGTCCCTTGATGGAACTGCAGGCGGAGCTTGAACGCCTGATGCAGCGCTTCGGCTTCGATCCCGAGGGACGCAAATTCATTCCGCATGTGACGCTGGCGCGGCTGCGGGATGCCTCAAATCGGGACGTTGCCGATTATCTGTCGGTACGGGGCTATTTCCCCACCCGCAGCTTCATGGCTTCCCGGTTTGTGTTGTTTTCGTCCCGGGCCTCGGTCGGCGGTGGGCCTTATGTGATCGAAGACGCCTATGCGTTGAGCGCATAGAGAGGCGTTCATCACCTTTGTAGTCTTGCATTTTCCGCCTCGTTCTGGCGGTTAGCAGGCTATGAATGCTCCCACTCCCGCCTCGTTCCGTCGGCACTATCAGGCGCTCGTCACCGCGGGCACCATCGAGGCCGATCCGGCGCAGGCCCAGGCTGTCGAAGCCTATTCGGCGCTGGAAGCGCGCCTGGTGCGCTACCGGCCAGGCCGCGGCGGGCTGCTGCAGCGCCTGTTCGCCGACAAGGACGCGGCTGCGCCGCGCGGGCTCTACATTTATGGCGATGTCGGACGCGGCAAGACCATGCTGATGGACCTGTTCTTCAACGACAGTCCGGTGATCCACAAACGCCGCGCGCATTTCCACGAATTCATGGCCGATGTGCATGAGCGGATTCACGGCTTCCGGCAGAAGATCGCGCGGCATGAAATCGCCGACACCGATCCGGTGAAGCTGACAGCGGCCTCGATCTTCGAGGAAGCATGGCTGCTGTGCTTCGATGAATTTCACGTCACCGACATCGCCGATGCCATGATCCTCGGACGCCTGTTCGGCCGTCTGTTCGAGCTGGGCACCGTTGTCGTCGCGACCTCGAATGTCGATCCTGACGATCTCTACAAGGGTGGTCTTAACCGCGCGCTGTTCCTGCCGTTCATCGGTCAGCTCAAGGAGCGGATGGATGTGCTGCGCCTCGATGCCCGCACCGATTTCCGGATGGAAAAACTCGCCGGCATCAAGATGTGGCTGGTGCCTGCCGATGCTGCAGCGGATGCGGCGCTGGACAAGGCCTGGACCAAACTGACCGGCGGCGCGAAGGATCAGCCGCGCGACATCACGGTGAAGGGCCGCGCGCTGCATATCCCGCACTCCGCCCATGGCGTTGCGCGGTTCACGTTCGCCGAGCTTTGCGAGAAACCGCTCGGTGCATCGGACTATCTGCGGCTGGCGCACGATTATCACACGCTGATGATCGACCGGATTCCGGCGATGAAATACGAGGACCGCAACGCCGCCAAGCGGTTCATCACGCTGATCGACACGCTTTACGACAATGCGGTGAAGCTGATGGCATCGGCGGACACCGATCCGCTCTCGCTCTACAGCGCGAGCGATGGCGTCGAGGCCAACGAGTTCAAGCGCACCTCGTCGCGGCTGGTCGAGATGGGCTCGGAATCCTATCTGGCGCTGCCTCATGGCCGCAGCGACTCCGCCGCCAGCGGCTCGACCACCGGCCTGGTCGAGACGTAAGGAAGGTTCGCTTTATGTTTCGGCTCGGAGGTTCGCGAAAGCCTGACATGAAAGCCGCCGCTTCTGCCTCCGCATTGGGCGGTGGTGCGCGATTGAGCTATCGGCGACTTGAACGCTTGCCGCGAAAGGTCTAACCAGCCCTCCAGAGTTTTCCCTTCCTCCTTCGTCGACATCCAAAGGACAGATTTCCCATGGCGCGTGACAAGATTGCTTTGATTGGTTCAGGTCAGATTGGCGGCACACTGGCGCACCTCGCCGGTCTGAAAGAACTGGGCGACGTGGTGATGTTCGACATCGCCGAGGGCATCCCGCAGGGCAAGTCGCTCGACATCGCGCAGTCCTCGCCGGTTGACGGCTTCGACGCCAGGTTCACCGGCGCGAATTCCTATGAGGCGATCGAAGGCGCCAGCGTGGTGATCGTCACCGCCGGTGTCCCGCGCAAGCCGGGCATGAGCCGCGACGACCTTCTCAGCATCAATCTGAAGGTCATGGAGCAGGTCGGCGCGGGCATCAAGAAGTACGCCCCCGATGCGTTCGTGATCTGCATCACCAATCCGCTCGACGCCATGGTCTGGGCGCTGCAGAAGGCCTGCGGCCTGCCGCCGAAGAAAGTGGTTGGCATGGCCGGCGTGCTCGACTCGGCGCGCTTCCGCTACTTCCTCGCCGACGAATTCAACGTCTCGGTGGAAGACGTCACCGCCTTCGTGCTCGGCGGCCACGGCGACACCATGGTGCCGCTGACCAAGTACTCCACCGTCGCCGGCATTCCGCTGCCGGATCTCGTCAAGATGGGCTGGACTTCGCAGGCGCGCATTGACGAGATCGTCGACCGCACCCGCAACGGCGGCGCCGAAATCGTCAACCTGCTCAAGACCGGCTCGGCCTTCTACGCGCCGGCTGCGTCGGCCATCGCGATGGCGGAAAGCTATCTCCGCGACAAGAAGCGCGTGCTGCCTTGCGCCGCCTACCTCAACGGCGAGTACGGCGTGAAGGACATGTATGTCGGCGTGCCGGTTGTGATCGGCGCGAAGGGCGTTGAGCGCATTGTCGAGATCGAACTGGCCGGCAAGGACCGCGAAGGCTTCGACAAGTCGGTCGGCGCGGTGCAGGGTCTGGTCGATGCCTGCAAGAAGATCGCGCCCGATCTGCTCGGCAAGTAAGGCGGCCAAGCTGTCATCAGCGTGTGATCCGGAGATGTTGGCTTCGGGTCACACGCCGGAATTCCCTTCGTCTCTTTTCCGATCCCTTCTTTGATCTCTGGGGCAATCCATGAATATCCACGAATACCAGGCCAAGGCGGTGCTGAAGGAATTCGGCGTGCCGGTGTCGCGCGGCGTGCCGATCCTGAAAGCGTCCGAGGCGGAAGCTGCGGCGAAGGAGCTTGGCGGCCCGTTGTGGGTGGTGAAGAGCCAGATTCATGCCGGCGGACGCGGCAAGGGAAAATTCAAGGAAGCCTCGGCGGGCGACAAGGGCGGCGTGCGCCTCGCCAAGTCGGTCGATGAGGTCAAGGAATTCTCCCAGCAGATGCTCGGCGCGACGCTGGTGACGATCCAGACCGGTCCTGCCGGCAAGCAGGTCAACCGTCTCTATATCGAGGAAGGCTCCGACATCGAGAAGGAGCTTTATCTCTCGGCGCTGGTCGATCGCGAGACCTCCGAGATTGCCTTCGTCGTCTCGACCGAAGGCGGCATGGACATCGAGAAGGTCGCCCATGACACGCCGGAAAAGATCGTAACCTTCTCGGTCGATCCGGCGACCGGCATCATGCCGCATCATGGCCGCACGGCCGCGCAGGCGCTGAACCTGAAGGGCGATCTCGCCAAGCAGGCGGAAAAGCTGATCGCGCAGCTCTATACCGCCTTCGTCGCCAAGGACATGGCGATGCTGGAGATCAATCCGCTGATCATCACCAAGCAGGGCGACCTGCGCTGCCTCGACGCCAAGATCTCGTTCGACTCCAACGCGCTCTATCGTCATCCGGACATTGTCGCGCTGCGCGACACCACGGAAGAAGACGCCAAGGAAATCGAAGCGTCGAAATACGACCTCGCCTATATCGCGCTCGAAGGCACCATCGGCTGCATGGTGAACGGCGCGGGCCTTGCGATGGCGACCCTCGACATCATCAAGCTCTACGGTGAAAGCCCGGCCAACTTCCTCGACGTCGGCGGCGGCGCGACGGAAGAGAAGGTGACGGCGGCGTTCAAGATCATCACCGCCGATCCGAACGTGAAGGGCATCCTGGTCAACATCTTCGGCGGCATCATGAAGTGCGACGTCATCGCGCGCGGCGTCATCGCCGCGGTGAAGGCGGTCGGCCTGCAGGTGCCTCTGGTGGTTCGCCTCGAAGGCACCAATGTCGAGGAAGGCAAGACCATCATCCGTGAATCCGGTCTCAACGTTCTGCCCGCCGACGATCTCGACGATGCCGCGCAGAAGATCGTCAACGCCGTGAAGGGAAAGTAAGCCGATGTCCGTCCTGATCGACAAGAACACCAAGGTCATCACCCAGGGCTTCACCGGCAAGAACGGCACCTTCCATTCGGAAGCGGCCATTGCCTACGGCACCAAGGTCGTTGGCGGCGTCGCGCCCGGCAAGGGCGGCAGCACGCATCTCAGCCTGCCGGTGTTCGACACCGTTGCTGAAGCGGTCAAAAAGACCGGCGCCGATGCGTCGGTGATCTATGTGCCACCTCCGGGTGCCGCGGACGCGATCTGCGAAGCCATCGACGCCGAAGTGCCGCTGATCGTCTGCATCACCGAAGGCATTCCGGTGCTGGACATGGTGCGGGTGAAGCGCTCGCTCTCCGGCTCGAAGTCGCGCTTGATCGGGCCGAACTGCCCGGGCGTCGTTACCGCCGGCGAGTGCAAGATCGGCATCATGCCGACCAATATCTTCAAGACCGGCAATGTCGGCATTGTCTCGCGCTCCGGCACCCTGACCTACGAAGCGGTGTTCCAGACTACCCAGGCTGGCCTCGGCCAGACCACGGCGGTCGGCATCGGCGGCGACCCGGTCAAGGGCACCGAATTCATCGACGTGCTGGAGATGTTCCTGGCCGATGAGAAGACCAAGTCGATCATCATGATTGGCGAGATCGGCGGATCGGCCGAGGAAGACGCCGCCCAGTTCCTGAAGGATGAAGCCAAGCGCGGCCGCAAGAAGCCGATGGTCGGCTTCATCGCCGGGCGTACCGCGCCTCCGGGCCGCCGCATGGGCCATGCCGGTGCGATCGTGTCCGGCGGCAAGGGTGACGCGGAATCCAAGATCGCGGCGATGGAAGCGGCGGGAATCACGGTTTCGCCATCGCCTGCGCGTCTTGGCACCACGCTTCTCGAAAGGTTGAAGGCTTAGTTCAGTCCTTGGTTCTTTTCCGCGCGAAGTTTTGCCCTAAATAGGGTAAAAGGTCCGGCACAAATACGATGCCGATATCAAATCGGACGATTTCTCCCGATTTCTCCGCGCGATAAACCTCAGGACGACCTCATGTCTCGCCAGGACGCGAACGCCAATTTCGCCCTCACTTCCTTCCTCGACGGCGCCAACGCCACCTACATCGACCAGCTTTACGCGCAGTATGAGAAGGACCCGTCATCGGTCGATCCGGACTGGGTCGATTTCTTCAAGTCGCTGAAGGATCAGCCGGCGGACGTCGCGAAAAACGCGGAAGGCCCGTCCTGGGGGAAGACCAACTGGCCCGCGACGCCGAGCGATGACCTGACCTCGGCGCTCGATGGCAACTGGGCGCAGGTGGAGAAGGTCGTCGGCAACAAGATCGCCGCCAAGGCGCAGGCATCGGGCGGCACGCTGACGTCCGCCGACCTGCAGCAGGCGACCCGCGATTCAGTTCGCGCCCTGATGCTGATCCGCGCCTACCGCATGCGCGGACACTTCCATGCCAATCTCGATCCGCTGGGCATCGAAGGTCAGAAGGATCATGAAGAACTCGATCCGCGCTCCTACGGGTTCACGGACGCGGACTTCGACCGCAAGATCTTCCTCGACCATGTTCTCGGTCTGGAAACCGCGACGCTGCGCGACATCGTGGCGATCTGCCAGCGCACCTACTGCCAGACGCTCGGCGTCGAATTCATGCACATCTCCAATCCGGCGCAGAAGAGCTGGATTCAGGAACGCATCGAAGGCCCGGACAAGGAAATCAGCTTCACCCGCGAAGGCCGCCGCGCCATCCTGATGAAGCTGATCGAAGCCGAAGGCTTTGAGAAGTTCTGCGACATCAAGTTCACCGGCACCAAGCGCTTCGGTCTCGACGGCGGCGAGTCGCTGATCCCGGCGCTGGAACAGATCATCAAGCGCGGCGGCAATCTCGGCGTGCGCGACATCGTGGTCGGCATGCCGCATCGCGGACGCCTCAACGTGCTGACCCAGGTGATGGGCAAGCCGCACCGCGCGCTGTTCCATGAATTCAAGGGCGGTTCGGCCAATCCCGACGAGGTCGAGGGTTCGGGCGACGTGAAGTACCATCTCGGCGCGTCAAGCGACCGCGAGTTCGACGGCAACAAGATCCATCTGTCGCTGACCGCAAACCCCTCGCATCTCGAAATCGTCGACCCGGTGGTGCTCGGCAAGGCGCGCGCCAAGGAAGACCAGAACGGCGACGCGCCGGACAACCGTATCTCGGTGCTGCCGCTGCTGATGCACGGCGACGCGGCGTTCGCGGGCCAGGGCGTGGTGGCGGAGTGCTTCGCGCTCTCGGACCTGAAGGGCTATCGCACCGGCGGTTCGATCCATTTCATCGTCAACAACCAGATCGGTTTCACCACCTATCCGCGTTACTCGCGTTCGTCGCCGTATCCGTCGGACGTGGCGAAGATGATCGACGCGCCGATCTTCCATGTGAACGGCGACGATCCGGAAGCGGTGGTGTTCGCCGCCAAGATCGCGATCGAATTCCGGCAGAAGTTCCACAAGCCTGTCGTCATCGACATGTTCTGCTATCGCCGCCACGGTCACAACGAAGGCGACGAGCCGGGCTTCACCAACCCGGTGATGTACAAGAAGATCGCGACCCATCCGACCACGCTGGATCTTTATGCCAAGCGGTTGATCGCTGACGGTGTCATCACCGAGGGTGAGGTCGACAAGGCCAAGGCCGACTGGCGCGCGCGCCTCGACGCCGAGCTTGAGGCGGGTTCGGGCTACAAGCCGAACAAGGCCGACTGGCTCGACGGCAAGTGGGCGGGCTTCAAGTCCGCCGAGATGGGCGAGGACCCGCGCCGCGGCAACACCGGCGTATCCATCGATGAACTCAAGGACATTGGCCGCAAGATCACCAAGGTGCCGGATGGCTTCCGCGTTCACCGCACCGTGCAGCGGTTCCTCGAGAACCGTTTGAAGTCGATCGAGAACGGAGAGGGGATCGACTGGGCGACCGGTGAGGCGCTGGCGTTCTGCACGCTGCTCAAGGACGGCCACCGCGTCCGCCTGTCGGGACAGGATTCCGAGCGCGGCACCTTCTCGCAGCGTCATTCGGTGCTGTTCGACCAGGAAGACGAAAGCCGCTACACGCCGTTCAACCATCTCGGTGACAAGCAGGGTCACTACGAGGTGATCAACTCGCTGCTGTCTGAAGAAGCGGTGCTCGGTTTTGAATACGGCTACTCGCTCGCCGAACCGAATGCGCTGACCGTGTGGGAAGCGCAGTTCGGCGACTTCGCCAACGGCGCGCAGGTGGTGTTCGACCAGTTCATTTCCTCGGCGGAACGCAAGTGGCTGCGCATGTCGGGCCTCGTCTGCCTGCTGCCGCATGGCTATGAGGGACAGGGGCCGGAGCACTCCTCGGCGCGCCTCGAGCGTTTCCTGCAGATGTGTGCGGAAGACAACATGCAGGTGATCAATCTCACGACCCCGGCGAACTACTTCCACGCGCTGCGCCGTCAGCTCAAGCGCGAGTTCCGCAAGCCGCTGATCCAGATGACGCCGAAGTCGCTGCTGCGTAACAAGCGCGCGGTGTCGAAGCTCGAGGAATTCGGGCCGGAGACCTCGTTCCATCGCATCCTGATGGACGACGCGGAAGCCGGCGGCGAGGTCAAGCTGGCCGAGGACAACAAGATCCGCCGTGTCGTGATCTGCTCGGGCAAGGTCTATTATGACCTGTTCGAGGAGCGCGAGAAGCGTGGCACCAACGACATCTACCTGCTGCGCATCGAGCAGCTTTATCCCGTGCCGCTCAAGACGCTGGTGCAGGTGCTCGAGCGCTTCAAGCAGGCCGAGGTGGTCTGGTGTCAGGAAGAGCCGCGCAACATGGGCGCATGGCACTTCATTGAGCCTTATCTCGAGTGGGTGCTGAACCAGGTCGGTTCCGCGCACAAGCGTCCGCGTTATGCGGGCCGTGCTGCCGCCGCCGCGACCGCAACCGGCCTGATGTCGAAGCATCTCCAGCAACTGAAGGCGTTCCTCGACGAAGCGCTCGGCTGATCAATTGAATGCCCGCATCTTGCGGGCATTTCCTTCCATTTCAATTTGTTTGAGGCGCTGACGGCAAAAGCCGCCGCTCATGACGCAAGGGGACTTAAGACATGGCTGAAATTCGCGTTCCGACACTGGGCGAGTCCGTCACCGAGGCCACCATCGGCCGCTGGTTCAAGAAGGCCGGCGAGGCCGTCGCTGTTGACGAGCCTTTGGTTGAACTCGAAACCGACAAGGTGACCATCGAGGTGCCGGCGCCGTCCGCCGGAACGCTGGCGGAAATCGTCGCCAAGGATGGCGAGACGGTCGCTGTCGGCGCGCTGCTCGGCCAGATCACCGAGGGTGCCGGCGGCGCCAAGCCGGCCGCTGCTCCCGCCAAGGCCGCCGAGCCGCCGAAGGCGACCGCGCCCGCTGCTGCAGCGCCCGCACCGGCACAGAAATCTCCGCCCGCAGATGCGCCGCAGGCGCCGTCGGTGCGCAAGCTGTCCGCCGAATCCGGCGTCGATGCCTCCACTGTTCCCGGCTCCGGCAAGGATGGCCGCGTGACCAAGGGCGACATGCTGGCGGCCATCGAAAAGGCCGCCTCGCTGGCAACGCCGCTCAACCAGCCCGCCGCAGCCGTGCAGGTGCGTGCGCCGTCGCCCGCCGATGACGCCGCGCGTGAAGAGCGCGTGAAGATGACGCGCCTGCGTCAGACCATCGCCCGCCGCCTCAAGGAAGTGCAGAACACCGCCGCGATGCTGACGACCTTCAACGAGGTCGACATGAGCGAACTGATGGCGCTGCGCACGCATTACAAGGACGTGTTCGAGAAGAAGCACGGCGTCAAGCTCGGCTTCATGGGCTTCTTCGTGAAGGCCGTGGTGCAGGCGCTGAAGGATGTGCCCGCGGTCAACGCCGAAATCGACGGCACCGATCTGGTCTACAAGAACTACTATCACATCGGCGTCGCGGTCGGCACCGACAAGGGCCTTGTCGTGCCGGTGGTGCGTGACTGCGATCACAAGTCGATCGCCCAGATCGAGAAGAACATCGCGGAGTTCGGCAAGCGCGCGCGTGATGGCCAGCTCAAGATCGAGGAAATGCAGGGCGGCACCTTCACCATCTCGAACGGCGGCGTGTACGGTTCGCTGATGTCGACGCCGATCCTGAACGCGCCGCAGTCCGGCATTCTCGGCATGCACAAGATCCAGGAGCGCCCGGTCGCGATCGGCGGCAAGGTCGAAATCCGCCCGATGATGTATCTGGCGGTGTCCTACGATCACCGCGTCATCGACGGCAAGGAAGCGGTGACCTTCCTCGTCCGCATCAAGGAAAACCTCGAAGATCCGGCGCGGCTGGTTCTCGACCTCTGATCGCGGGGGCCGGAATGACCAGCGTCGCCATTGTCACCGGAGGAAGCCGTGGCATCGGCCGCGCGACTTCGCTGGCCCTGGCGAAACGCGGCTATAAGGTCGTGGTCGGTTATGCCAGCAACAAGTCGGCGGCCGACGAGGTTGTCGGGAGGATCGAAGCCAGCAACGGCAAGGCCATCGCGGTGAAATGCGATGTCGGCGTCGAGGCCGACATCCTCGATCTGTTCAAGAAGGCCGACGCCTTCGGCAGGCTCGGTGCGCTCGTCAACAATGCGGGCGTGGTCGATGCCACCGCCCGCGTCGACGAGATGTCCGCCGAGCGGCTCGCGCGCATGATGAACATCAACATTGTCGGCAGCATTCTTTGCGCGCGCGAAGCGGTGAAGCGCATGTCGAGCAGGCACGGCGGCACAGGCGGCGTCATCATCAATCTGTCGTCAGTCGCTGCGACGCTGGGTTCCCCGGCGCAGTATGTGGACTATGCCGCCTCGAAAGGCGCGATCGACACATTCACGGTCGGGCTCGCCCGCGAGGTCAGCACCGAAGGCATCCGCGTTGCCGGCATTCGTCCCGGCCTGATCGACACGGAAATTCACGCCAGCGGCGGCGAGCCGGATCGCGCGCACCGGCTGGCCAACACGGTGCCGATGAAACGTGTCGGCACCGCGGATGAAATCGCCAATGCTGTCGTCTGGCTGGTGTCGGACGAAGCATCCTATGTCACCGGAGCCATCATCGACGTTTCGGGCGGCCGCTAATTTTCATTTCTCTGTGCGTACAGGATAAATCTCATGGCTTCTTATGATCTCATCGTTATCGGCACCGGTCCCGGCGGCTACGTTTGCGCGATCCGCGCGGCGCAGCTTGGCATGAAAGTTGCGGTGATCGAGAAGCGCGCCACTTTCGGCGGCACCTGCCTGAACATCGGCTGCATTCCGTCCAAGGCGCTGCTGCAGGCCTCGGAGCGTTACGAGGAAGTGACGCACATGCTGCCGAAGATGGGCGTCAATGTCGGCAAGCCGAAGCTCGATCTGCCGACCATGATGAAGTTCAAGACCGACGGCGTTGATGGCAACACCAAGGGCGTCGCCTTCCTGTTCAAGAAGAACAAGATCGATCCCTATGAGGGCACCGGCAAGATTCTCGGCGCGGGCAAGGTCGAGGTCACCGGCAACGACGGCAAGAAGCAGGTGCTGGAGACGAAGAGCATCGTCATCGCCACCGGGTCCGATGTTGCCAGGCTGAAGGGTGTCGAAATCGACGAGAAGCGTATCGTGTCCTCCACCGGCGCGCTGGTGCTTGAGAAGGTGCCGGAAAAGCTGCTGGTGATCGGCGCGGGCGTCATCGGCCTCGAGCTTGGTTCGGTGTGGCGCCGCCTCGGCGCGCAGGTCACCGTCGTCGAATTCCTCGACCGGATTCTTCCCGGCATGGATGGCGAGGTCGCAAAATCGTTCCAGCGCATCCTGGAAAAGCAGGGCGTCGCATTCAAGCTCGGTGCCAAGGTCACCGGCGTCGATACCTCCGGCAAGGTACTGAAGGTCAGTGTTGAGCCCGCTGCGGGCGGCGCGGCTGAAATCATTGATGCCGATGTCGTGCTGCTGGCGATCGGACGTGTGCCTTACACCGAGAGTCTCGGTCTGAAGGAAGCCGGTGTTGAACTCGATCAGCGTGGCCGCGTGCAGACCGATGGTCATTTCCAGACCAATGTGAAGGGGATTTATGCCATCGGCGACGTGATTGCCGGGCCGATGCTCGCGCACAAGGCCGAGGACGAGGGCATCGCCATCGCCGAGATTCTCGCAGGGCAGGCCGGTCACACCAACTACGACGTTATCCCGAGCGTGATCTACACGTTCCCGGAAGTTGCATCCGTCGGCAAGACCGAGGAAGAGCTCAAGCAGGCCGGTGTCGCCTACACCGTCGGCAAGTTTCCCTTTACCGCTAACGCCCGCACCAAGGTTAACCAGACCACGGACGGCTTTGTGAAGATCCTCGCGGACGCGAAGACCGACCGCGTGCTCGGGGCGCATATCGTCGGCGCTGAAGCCGGCGAAATGATTCACGAGGCTGCGGTGTTAATGGAGTTCGGCGGATCGGCGGAAGATCTCGCCCGCACCTGCCACGCCCATCCAACCCGCTCGGAAGCAGTCAAGGAAGCCGCGCTTTCGGTGGCAAAGCGCGCGATCCATATGTGAGCATATGGCCGGCATTCAGCCGGTCATGCTGGATGAGAATCCGTCATGCGCCGGTTGCTTCGCCCGGATTTCTCCGGCGTCTGCGGCGGCGGATACGGGCGTCGCGCTAGCTACATCAAATGCACCGCGTGCGGGGCGAACAGGCCGATCGCCGTGAAGGCAAGACCGGCCAGCGCCAGCGCACCGGAGATCCACGCCAGCGCCACCATGCCGGTGATGATGGTCGCGGACGCCAGCACGATCCCGATCTGGAATGCGGCCGAGGCGACTTCATAGTGATGATAGCGCGCCATCGCGAGATCGCGGGCGTGCTCGGCTTCCTTGGCGCGGGCTGCCAGTTGCTCGGAGCCTTCGCCGGTTTCCGGCTCAGAGCGATAACGCGCCGCGGTCTTGGTCCAGTCGTCGATCTGCTTGGCCAGCGCCGCTTTCTGCGTCTCGTCGGTTGCCGCGCCAAGGCTGAGTTTGGCGTGCTCGGCGACGGCCTGAACCGTGGTGCGCCGGATGCTCTTGGCCTGGAAGAAGGCCCACAGGTTCGAGGCCTCAACGTTCTTGCTGATGGATTCGGTCTGGGCGCCCTTGCCGAGCGTTTCGGAGAACGCCAGGAACAGCGCGATCACCGCAATCAGCAAGGCGATGCTTTTGTTGGAGCTGGAAGCGTGCTCGGCGTGCTCCGCATGCTCCATGCTTTCGTGTGCGCCCATGTCGAATATCCCCTCCGGATCGAAATGTGCGCCACGATTGACCGAACTATCGTCCGCGCGCAAGGGCGGGGCGATGGCAGGACGCGACTTATTTATGTCACGCGCGGGGATGCGCCGTCTTGTAGACGTCAAGCAGCCGGTCGGCATCGACGCCCGTATAAATCTGCGTCGTCGACAATGACGAATGGCCGAGCAATTCCTGAATGGCGCGCAGATCGCCACCGCGCGTCAACAGGTGGGTGGCGAAGGAATGGCGCAGCGCGTGGGGGGTTGCGCTGTCGGGCAGGCCGAGCGCGCCGCGCAGACGCTCCATCGTGAGCTGAATGATGCGCGGTGAGAGCGGGCCTCCGCGCGCGCCGACAAAAATCGGGGCGTCCGGCGCAATCGTGTGCGGGCAGGCCGCGACATAATCCTGAACGAGCGACAGGACGTTTTGCAGCACCGGCACCATGCGCGTTTTGTTACCCTTGCCGGTCACCGTGATCACGTCGCCCTTGCCGGGCAGCGGGACGTCGCGCCGCTTGAGGCCGAGCGCTTCGGAGATTCGCAGGCCCGATCCGTACAGCAGCGCCATCACGGCGGCATCGCGCGCCCAGATCCATGGTTCGCGGTTTTCGCCGGCGCGGATGTCCGCATCGGTCATCTGCCGCGCGGCGGTCATCTGGATCGGTTTTGGCAAGCTCTTGCCGATCTTCGGCGCGCGGATCGCGGACAGCGCGCCGACCTTGCCCTTGCCCTCGCGTTCCAGAAAACGACCGAATGAGCGCAATCCCGCCAGCGCCCGCATCAGTGAACGCCCGCCGATGTCGTCTGCGCGCCGCGACGACATGAAGGCGCGCACGTCGGTCGCCTCGATGGCGGCAAATTGCTTCAGAGTAACACGATCGCCCCAGTGCCCGCTCAGGAACACCAGGCACTGGCGCAGGTCGCGCGAATAGGCTTCCAGCGTTTTCGGAGACAGCCGCCGTTCGGCGCGAAGATGGGATTGCCATTCCGTGATTTCAGCCAAGAGGTCCGGCGCGGCGCAGGTGAGCTGCGCATCGCTGTCGCTGGAAATGGTTGCTTTGGCGGTTTTGGCCATCATATGCCGGATGCGTTCGATCCTTGACAGGAATCGGTTTATCGCACCCTTTTCCTTATATCCTCCTTAATCCGGGTCCTTCTCACCATGGCAAGACGAGTTGTCGACGTTCTTGTCCCGGTGGCCCTGAACCAGACCTATTCCTATCGCGTGCCCGATGGGGCCGAACTGAACCCCGGCGATGTGGTCAGTGTGCCGCTCGGGCCGCGCGAGGTCACCGCGGTGGTCTGGGCCGACAATCCGAGCCCAGATCCCCGGCTGCACAACCGCCTCAAGGACACCAGCGACAAGCTGGACGTGCCGCCGCTGAAGCCGGAACTGCGCAGCTTCGTCGATTGGGTCGCCAACTATACGCTGTCGGCGAGGGGCATGGTGCTGCGCATGACATTGCGCATGGGCGAGCATCTGGGACCTGAGCGCGTACGCATGGGCGTGCGGCTGGTCGGCACGCCGCCGCAGCGGATGACCTCGGCGCGTCATCGCGTGATCGAGGTGCTGTCGGACCGGCTGCTGCACGCGAAATCCGAAACAGCGAAGGAAGCGGGTGTCAGCCCCGGCGTGATCGACGGCCTCGTCGATGAAGGCACGCTCGCCACCGAGCCGATGCCGCGCGACCTCGCGCCGCCCGCGCCCGATCCGTCATTTGCGGAGCCGGATTTCTCGCCCGAGCAGCGGATCGCCGCAGACGCGATGAAAGAGCTCGTTGCGAAGAATGAGTTTCAGGTCGCGCTGCTCGACGGCGTGACCGGCTCGGGCAAGACGGAAGTGTATTTTGAGGCGGTGGCGGAGAATATCAGGCGCGGCCGTCAAACCATGATCCTGATGCCGGAGATTGCGCTCACCGGACAGTTTCTGGATCGTTTTGCATCGCGTTTCGGCGTGCGGCCGATTGAGTGGCATTCGGAATTGACGCCGCGCACCCGCGCGCGCAACTGGGCGGCGGTGGCAGCAGGCGACGCGCCGGTGGTTGTCGGCGCGCGTTCGGCGCTTTTTTTGCCTTGCGCTGATCTCGGTCTCATCATTGTCGATGAAGAACACGATCAGGCCTACAAGCAGGATGAGGGCGCGCACTATCACGCCCGCGACATGGCGGTGGTGCGTGGTTCGATCGCGAAGATTCCGGTCGTGCTGTGTTCGGCGACGCCGTCCGTCGAATCCGAGGTCAACGCACGCAAGGGACGTTATAAGCGGGTCGCATTGCCGTCGCGCTTCGGCGGCCAGCACATGCCGCAGATCGAGGCCATCGACCTCAGGCGCGAAGGACCGGCGCGCGGCCGGTTCATTTCGCCGCGCCTTGCGGAAGAGATCAGAATCGCAATTGAGCGCAAGGAACAGGCGCTGCTGTTTCTCAATCGCCGCGGCTACGCGCCGCTGACGCTATGTCGTGCCTGCGGGCATCGCTTCGCCTGCACCATCTGCGATGCTTGGCTGGTGGATCATCGCTTCCGCCAGCGGCTGGTCTGTCATCATTGCGGCTTCTCGACACCGCGTCCGCATCAGTGCCCGCATTGCGGCGCAGAGGAATCGCTCGCCGCCATCGGTCCCGGTGTCGAGCGCCTGCAGGAAGAAGCTGCGAATCTTTTCCCCGAGGCACGGACCATGGTGCTGTCGAGCGATCTCATCACGGACATCGAAACCATGCGCTCGGAACTGAACGAGATCGCGGAAGGCCGCGTCGACATCATCATCGGCACGCAGCTCGTGGCGAAGGGGCATAATTTTCCGCGCCTCAATCTCGTTGGCGTCGTCGATGCGGATCTGGGTCTTGGCAACGGCGATCCGCGCGCCGCCGAGCGCACGTTTCAATTGCTCAATCAGGTGATCGGGCGGGCGGGACGTGAGCAAGGCCGCGGTGTTGGCTTCCTGCAAACCCATCAGCCCGAGCATCCGGTGATGAAGGCCCTGATCGCCTCGGATCGCGAGGCGTTCTATGCCAGCGAAATCGAAGCGCGCGAACGAACGCTGTATCCGCCGTTCGGGCGGCTGGCGTCGTTGATCATTTCTGCGGGCGATCGTCCGACTGCGGAGGGTTTTGCGCGCAAGCTCGCGGCGGCAGCGCCGCGCGACGAGCGGATTCAGGTGCTGGGACCGGCGGAAGCGCCGCTTGCGGTGATCAAGGGTCGCTATCGCTTTCGCATTCTGGTGAAGTCGATGCGCGGCATCGACCTGTCCGCCTACATGCGCGACTGGCTCGCTGCCGGTCCGACGACCAAGGGCAATCTCAAGCTCGAGGTCGATATCGACCCGCAGAGCTTTCTCTAAGTGGAGTTTCATGAAAAAGGCCGGTGCGACTGGCACCGGCCTTTTCAACGCGACGTGTTACGCAACTTGACTCAACGCAACGCTTACTGAACTTCCGCGACCACGTGGCCGACGCCACGGCCGGTCAGGCCGACAGCGCGGGCTGCGCCCTTCGACAGATCGAGCACGCGGCCTTTGATGAACGGGCCGCGATCGTTGATGGTGACGACGACGCTGCGGCCGGCATGGGTGACCTTGAGGCGGGTGCCGAACGGCAGGGTGCGATGGGCGGCGGTCATGGCTTCCTGATTGAAACGCTGGCCCGACGCGGTTCGGCTACCGGACTCGTTGCCGTAGTACGAAGCCTTGCCCGAAAAGCTGCGGCCGATAGAGGCATTGGCGTCGCGCCAAGACTTTTCATGTGAAGATTTGCGGTGGCCGGCTTCGCTGGCCGTGGCGCCCAGCGCCAGCACGCTGACGGCGATCAAAGCGACAGAGGCATTCCGATTTGTCGCGGGTCGCCCCGGCGCGCGCTTGATAGCGGCAATCATATAGTTGTCCCTCAAATTGGTATATCCATCCAGCGGCTGGCTAAATAGAGCCGCCGCTTGCGTGGGCGGATGGATGTTTCCACAATGAGGCATAAGCACGGCACGAAGAATCGTTCCATGCACCGTCACATATTCGTTCATAATTTGGAGGATGACTATAATTACTTGAGAATAATCAAGTGCGAAAGTCTTCAATGGAAATATATACTTTTAATTACTGAATAGTTTGCGCAGCTATTGGCTCCGTTAAGTAAACGCAATATCGCCCAATTGGTTTCGATCATGCGTATATTGCAATACTGTATGCGATAATCGGGGGACTCGCAGTCTCTTAGGCGGGCAACTGTTCGATCCCGTCAATCCGGACGGCGGACGATCACCCCGTGCCAGCCCAGGCCTCGATAGGTTTCGTAGCCGGGGGTCGCATGGAAGGCCACGAAGGTCCCATCCGGGCGGGTGTAGAAGCCGTGGGTCTGGTCGCGGGTCTCAATCTGAAAATGCTGGTCGAGCGTGGTCGCGCCCTCTGATGACGCGATCACCCTGCGATGCGCGTCCACCAGAAGCACCGCGGTTCTCGCCTTTTCCTCGGGTTCGATACGGACGCCGCGCACGATTGTCTCGGCCTGCGGGGCCCAGTCGAAATGGATGGCCAGTACGCCGAGAGGAGCGCCATGGCTTTCGCCGCCTGCGCGGACCGATGCGGCATAAGTCGCGACCTGCGCGCCCTTCAGGCCGGGCGCGGTGCTGATGTCGCCGACGGCATATTCGTCGCCGGATGTGAGCCGGGAGGCCTGCACGAACCAGGGCTCATGCGCGACATCGAGGCCGGCCACCGAATAGCGATCGGGTCGTCCATTCGCCAGCACCTTGCCATGCAGGTCGCAAAGCCAGAGATCCAGATAAACCGTGTACGCATTGAGGATGACACCAAGGCGTCTTGAAGCATAGGCGAGCGACTGCGGCGTGACATTCGCGGCGCAATCGACAACGGCGCTGTCGGTCGCCCACCAGCGCACATCGCAGGTTCTTTCGTAAAGATTGCGGTCGATAATCTCGATGGCATTCAGTGCGAGATCGACCATCCGCGTGCCCATTGCGGCATTCGCCATGGATTGTGTATGCGCGCTCAGGGAATCGATCTGCGCGGTAAGCTCTTTTTGAAGCTGCTCCGAAATGAGTCCGACATTGGCGGCGATTTCCCGAACCTCTGCGGCGACCACCGAGAATCCTCGGCCGTGCGCGCCGGCGCGCGCGCTTTCAATCATCGCATTCAATGCAAGCATGCGGAGGGAGCCTGTGACGCGCTGAATGCCGCTGATCTTGTCGGCTGCGCTGGTTCGCAGGTCGTTGGTCAGTTCGATAAGTTCTGAAATGGAAATGGCATGCGTCCCGGTTTCGGTGCCGGGCGAAATTGTTTTTGGAAGCGGCATTGATCACCACGAGTGCTTCACGGCGGGCGCCATTGCCCGCCGAATCGCTTTTGTGCGATGCGCAATCATGATCCTTCCAGGCATAAGTACAATCGCGTATTGCGAGAATTTATCTTTGATTTCAAGGTCTTAGGTTTATCTTGTGCCACTTTTCTGGGCTTTCGGTCGTATTTTTAGGCAAAAACTCCTAGAGTGGACGTCAAGCGCTGTTGCGACCGTTGACGCGAAGGCGGCGCATATCAATGTCGGCCTTCAGGCGATTGCAGCTTCAGGGCGGAGCGATCACCGAACGACGCGCGTGCGACAAACCGGCGCCAGCAAAAGTGCGTTCGCAATCGGCGTCATGTTGCACCTGCGCGCGCCCTATGATAGCAAAACCGCGATTTTAGGCTGCTGGGTGCGTTGCTCCGGCCAGAAATCGAAGTCCCGCTTGAATTCCAAGGACTTGGATCGCTTGGTGTCGTCCCTGACACCGACCTCGCAGCGATGGTCTTTTTCTTGGGCATTCGACAGCTAGAAGAGATTTTTGTGGCAACTGAAGATCCTTCCGTAACTGGCGTGTCCGGCCGCTATGCGACGGCCCTGTTTGAACTGGCGCGCGACCAGAAATCCGTCGATTCCGTCAAGGCGGACCTCGACAAGTTCTCTGCCCTCTTGACCGAAAGCCCCGACCTCCTCCGCCTTGTGCGCAGCCCGGTGTTCACTGCCGACGCGCAGGCCAAGGCGCTCGATGCGGTTCTCGCCAAGGCCGGCATCAGCGGCATCGCCGCCAATTTCCTGAAGGTCCTGACCAAGAATCGCCGGCTGTTCGCCGTTGCCGATGTGATCCGGGCATTCCGTGCGCTGGTCGCCAAATTCAAGGGCGAAGCCACCGCGGAAGTCACTGTCGCCGAGCCTCTCAGCGATGCCAATCTCGATGCCCTCAAGTCCGCGCTGAAGTCAGTGTCGGGCAAGGATGTCGATCTCAACGTGAAGGTCGATCCGTCGATCATCGGCGGGCTTGTCGTCAAGCTCGGCAGCCGCATGGTCGACAGCTCGCTTCGCACCAAACTCAATTCGATCAAGCACGCGATGAAAGAGGCAGGCTGATGGACATCCGCGCCGCGGAAATTTCCGCAATCCTCAAGGACCAGATCAAGAATTTCGGCCAGGAAGCCGAGGTCTCTGAAGTCGGTCAGGTTCTCTCGGTCGGCGACGGCATTGCCCGCGTCTATGGCCTCGACAACGTCCAGGCCGGCGAAATGGTCGAGTTCGAGAACGGCACGCGCGGCATGGCGCTGAACCTCGAAAGCGACAACGTCGGTATCGTTATTTTCGGCGCCGACCGCGAGATCAAGGAAGGCCAGACCGTCAAGCGCACCCGCGCCATCGTGGACGCGCCGGTCGGCAAGGGCCTGCTCGGCCGCGTCGTCGACGCGCTCGGCAATCCGATCGACGGCAAGGGTCCGATCCAGGCGACCGAGCGCAAGCGCGTCGACGTCAAGGCGCCCGGCATTATTCCCCGCAAGTCGGTGCACGAGCCGATGGCGACCGGCCTCAAGGCGATCGACGCCCTGATCCCCGTCGGCCGCGGCCAGCGCGAGTTGATCATCGGCGACCGTCAGACCGGCAAGACCGCGATCGCGCTCGATACCATTCTGAACCAGAAGCCGCTCAACGTCGCGGGCGCTCCGGAAGGCCAGAAGCTGTATTGCGTTTACGTCGCGGTCGGCCAGAAGCGTTCGACCGTCGCGCAGTTTGTGAAGGTGCTCGAAGAGCAGGGCGCGCTGGAATACTCCATCGTCGTCGCCGCCACCGCGTCGGATCCGGCGCCGATGCAGTACCTCGCGCCGTTCACCGGCTGCACCATGGGCGAGTATTTCCGCGACAACGGCATGCACGCCGTGATCATTTACGACGACTTGTCCAAGCAGGCCGTCGCCTATCGCCAGATGTCGCTGCTGCTGCGCCGTCCGCCGGGCCGCGAAGCGTATCCGGGCGACGTGTTCTATCTGCACTCCCGTCTGCTGGAGCGTGCCGCGAAGCTCAATGACGAGCAGGGCAACGGCTCGCTGACCGCGCTGCCGGTGATTGAGACCCAGGCCAACGACGTGTCGGCCTACATCCCGACCAACGTGATTTCGATCACCGATGGCCAGATCTTCCTCGAAACCGATCTGTTCTTCCAGGGCATCCGCCCGGCGGTGAACGTCGGCCTGTCGGTGTCACGCGTCGGATCGTCGGCGCAGACCAAGGCGATGAAGAAGGTTGCCGGCAAGATCAAGGGCGAGCTGGCGCAGTACCGCGAAATGGCGGCCTTCGCGCAGTTCGGCTCCGACCTCGACGCGGCGACCCAGCGCCTGCTCAACCGCGGCTCGCGGCTGACCGAACTCCTGAAGCAGCCGCAGTTCTCGCCGCTGAAGATGGAAGAGCAGGTTGCGGTGATCTGGGCCGGCACCAACGGCTATCTCGATGCGCTGCCTGTCAGCAAGGTCCGCGCGTTTGAAGACGGCTTGCTGTCGCTGCTGCGCGGCAAGCACGCCGATCTGCTCAATGCGATCCGCGACTCGAAGGATCTGTCCGACGATAACGCCGCCAAGCTCAAGGGCGTTGTCGAAGGTTTCGCCAAGACGTTCGCCTGATCCCGTCATGGTCGGGCTTGTCCCGGCCATCCACGTCTTCGGGCGTGGCCGGGAAAGAAAGACGTGGATGCCTGGCACAGGGCCGGGCATGACGAACTGAGGAATTGCGGTCGGGCCGATGATCCTGGCCGTCAGGGTGAGATAAAGAATGGCGTCTCTCAAGGACATGCGTGTCCGCATCGCCTCCACCAAGGCGACGCAGAAGATCACCAAGGCCATGCAGATGGTTGCGGCGTCGAAATTGCGCCGCGCCCAGACCGCAGCCGAAGCGGCGCGTCCCTATGCCGAGCGCATGGACGCCGTGATCAGCAATATCGCAGGCGCGGCCTCCGGCTCGGGCTCCGCTCCGGCGCTGCTCGCCGGCACCGGCAGCGACAAGGTTCACCTGCTGCTGGTCTGCACCGGCGAGCGCGGTCTCTCGGGTGCGTTCAACTCGTCGATCGTGCGCCTTGCGCGCGAGCGCGCGCTCTCGCTGATGAACCAGGGCAAAGAGGTCAAGATTTTCTGTGTCGGCAAGAAGGGCTACGAGCAGCTCCGCCGCCAGTTCGACAAGCAGATCGTCGGCAACGTCGAGCTGCGCTCTGTCAAGATCCTCGGCTTCAAGAACGCGGAAGACATCGCCAAGCAGATCATCGCGATGTTCGAGGCGGGCGACTTCGATGTCTGCACGCTGTTCTACTCGCGCTTCAAGTCGGTGATTTCGCAGGTGCCGACCGCGCAGCAGATCATTCCGCTGGTGATCGAGGCGAAGGACGACAAGGCGGGCGCGTCTGCGGTATACGACTACGAACCTGCCGAAGACGACATCCTTTCAAGCCTGCTGCCGCGCAATCTCGCGGTACAGATTTTCCGCGCGCTCCTCGAAAACAATGCGTCGTTCTACGGCGCGCAGATGAGCGCGATGGATAACGCCACCCGCAACGCCGGCGACATGATCCGCAAGCAGACGCTGGTCTACAACCGCACCCGGCAGGCGATGATTACCAAGGAACTGATCGAAATCATCTCCGGCGCCGAGGCCCTCTGAGCCGACCGCCGACCAGACCGAGCTTTCAAGGAGATACTCTCATGGCATCAGCCAACCAGACCGGACGCATCGAACAGGTTATTGGCGCCGTCGTCGACGTGAAGTTCGACGGCCACCTGCCGGCCATTCTCAACGCGATCGAGACCACCAATAACGGCAACCGCCTGGTGCTCGAAGTTGCGCAGCATCTCGGTGAATCCACCGTGCGCGCGATCGCCATGGACACCACCGAAGGTCTGGTGCGCGGCCAGGAAGTCAGGGACACCGGATCGCCGATCGAGGTGCCCGTCGGCGAAGGTACGCTCGGCCGCATCATCAACGTCATCGGCGAGCCGATCGACGAAGCCGGCCCGGTCAAGGCGGAAGGCAAGCGCCCGATTCACGCGCCCGCTCCCGAGTACACCGAGCAGTCGACGGAAGCCGAGATCCTCGTGACCGGCATCAAGGTGGTCGACCTTCTGGCGCCGTACGCCAAGGGCGGCAAGATCGGCCTGTTCGGCGGCGCCGGCGTCGGCAAGACCGTCCTCATTCAGGAACTGATCAACAACGTCGCGAAGGCCCACGGCGGCTACTCGGTGTTCGCCGGCGTCGGCGAGCGCACCCGTGAAGGCAACGACCTCTATCACGAGTTCATCGAATCCAACGTCAACAAGAAGGGCGGCGGCGAAGGCTCGAAGTGCGCTCTCGTGTTCGGCCAGATGAACGAGCCGCCGGGCGCCCGCGCCCGCGTCGCGCTCACCGGTCTGACCATCGCGGAAGATTTCCGCGACAAGGGCCAGGACGTGCTGTTCTTCGTGGACAACATCTTCCGCTTCACCCAGGCCGGTTCGGAAGTGTCGGCGCTGCTCGGCCGTATTCCTTCGGCGGTGGGTTATCAGCCGACGCTCGCGACCGACATGGGCGCGCTGCAGGAGCGCATCACCACCACCACCAAGGGCTCGATCACCTCGGTGCAGGCGATTTACGTGCCGGCGGACGACTTGACCGACCCGGCGCCGGCGACTTCGTTCGCTCACTTGGACGCGACCACCACGCTGTCGCGCTCGATCGCTGAAAAGGGCATCTATCCGGCGGTCGATCCGCTCGACTCGACCTCGCGCATGCTCTCGCCGCTGGTTGTCGGCGAGGAACACTACGCCGTCGCCCGTCAGGTGCAGCAGGTGCTTCAGCGCTACAAGGCGCTGCAGGACATCATCGCCATTCTCGGCATGGACGAACTGTCGGAAGAGGACAAGCTGACCGTGGCCCGCGCCCGCAAGGTCGAGCGCTTCATGTCTCAGCCGTTCCACGTCGCTGAAATCTTCACCGGTTCGCCGGGCAAGTTCGTCGACCTCGCCGACACCATCAAGGGCTTCAAGGGCCTCGTGGAAGGCAAGTACGATCACCTGCCGGAAGCGGCCTTCTACATGGTCGGCACCATCGAGGAAGCCGTCGAGAAGGGCAAGAAGCTCGCGGCGGAAGCGGCGTAATCACGATGGCCACCTTTCACTTCGATCTCGTTTCTCCGGAAAAGATCGCCTTCTCGGGTGAAGTCGAGCAGGTCGATATTCCCGGCGTCGATGGCGATCTCGGCGTGATGGCCGGGCATGCGCCGCTGGTGGCGACCATTCGTCCCGGCATCATGACGGTGACCGCTGGCGGCAAGCACGAGAAGATCATCGTGCTTGGCGGCCTTGCGGAAATCTCCGACAAGGGCCTGACGGTTCTCGCAGATACGGCGACCTCGATGGCGGAGCTCGACGCGGTGGCGTTCGCCGACAAGATCGCGCAGATGGAAGAAGACCTGAAGGAAAAGGAAGGTTCGGTTCTCGATCAGGCGATCGAGCGGCTCGACCACTTCAAGACCATCCAGCGGCAGATCGTCAATTCGACCGCGATGCATTGACTGGAGCCATCCAGATGAATTGAAAAAGCCCCGCAATCGCGGGGCTTTTTTGTATCCGGAAGAAATCTTATTTTCCGGAAAACTTCGTGAATTCCTGCACCACGCGCTCATAGACCGGACGCTTGAACGGCACGATGAGTTCGGGAAGATTCTGCATCGGCTCCCAGCGCCAGTCGATGAACTCGGCCTTGTGACCGGCGGGCGAGGCGACATTGATCTCGCTGTCGTTGCCGGTGAAGCGCATCGCGTACCACTTCTGTTTCTGGCCGCGGAAACGGCCTTTCCAGGCGCGGCCCGCGACCGTGCGTGGAATATCGTAGGTCAGCCAGTCGGAGACCTCGCCCAGCTTTTCGACCGAGCGCGCGTTCGTCTCCTCGTAAAGCTCTCGCTTGGCCGCCGCCCAAGTGTCTTCGCCCGCATCGACGCCGCCCTGGGGCATTTGCCAGACATGGGCTTGATCGACATGTTCGGGTCCGCCGACCCGGCGGCCGATGAACACAAGTCCCTCTGGATTGATCAGGGTAATCCCGACGCAGGTCCGATAGGGCAGATCGTCGTAACGAGTCATCCTGCTAAACCTCTGATCCCCCGACTCACAAGGCGCGTGAGTCACTTCCATGCCGCCGCTCCATGCACTCATCGGCCGGTTCCGGCTGGCAGCGCATCTAGCTTGATTTTGGTTTCAGCATCGCTGTTGTCAACGGCACAAGGACGATACCTCTTGCCTCGAGCTGACGCGCCCAGCCTGCGATCCGCTCGATGGAAATCGGCAGCGCCGACGCAACGCCGACGGCGGTTCCGCGCTCCTTCGCAAGGTTTTCGAGCTTGCCCAGCGCCCGGTCGATTTCGGCGGGTGTCGGCACGGTGTCGATGCTGACATCGGCGCGCGCGAACGGCATGGCCTGACCTTCCGCGATCACGCCGGCGATGCTGCGGGGAGCGGTGCCGTCGTCGAGCCAGGCGAGGCCGCGCCGGGCTGCTTCCTTCACCAGCGGCTGCATCGCAGCCTCCGTCGCAACGAAGCGGCCGCCCATGAAATTGGCGATGCCGACATAGCCCTGAAACCGGCTCATGTGCCATGCAAGCCGGTCGGCGTTCTGCTCCGCGGAGAGCGTGGTCAGCAAGGTTTGCGGGCCGGGATCGTTGTCGGGATAGTCGAACGGCTCCATCGGAACCTGCAGCAGCACCTCGTGCTTCTGCGCGCGGGCGCGCTCGACCAGCTTGCCGGGATCGGCGCCGTACGGCGTGAAGGCCAGCGTCACCGCGCCGGGGAGCTTGGTGATCGCGTCGGTGGTTTTCGCGGCGCCGACACCAAGCCCCGTGATGACAATGGCGATCACGGGCTTTTTGGCGATGGCGGGCCGATCGGCATCGTTGCCGGCGGCGTAGGCCCGGAATGATTTCAGGCTGCCGGCGGCCACCGGAATCATGCCGTAGCGCGACGGCTCCAGCAGTTTCGGATTGATGCCAGCCATCAGCGGGGTTTGTGATGGGTCCTTTTCCGACATAGCGGCCGCACCGCCGCCGACAACGACGTCCTGCCGCGCGCCACTCGAGCCATCAATGATGGTGATGGTCTGCTGGCCGGCGGCAGGCTCCTTGACCGGCGCTGCGGCCTCCTTTGTCGCGGCTGGCGCGGGGCTTGCGGACTTTGTCGTCTTCTCGCCGGGCAGGGCAGCGGGGTCATAGGACACCCGCGCCAGAGGCTCGCCGCCCAGCGGGTTGTGGTTGAAGATCGCAAAACCGAGGAAGGCCGCGAGAAACAGCCCGCAGGCCCCCACGACGGCCTGCGGCGCGCTGAACGGCAGTCTGTATCGTCGCCGCTTGCGCGGCCGATCTTGCCCGAGCGGAGCGCTCAGATCGTCGGTTGTCACGGCGTTCAACCTCGCGAATCAATTCGCGAATCCTATCACGGTCAGGCGGAGCCGGTCGTCAAGGCGGACGGTTCCGGCGCGGTCCGGGAGTTCCGGTTTGTGCGCGTGCCTGCGGCCACGAAAAAGGCGGCCCGAAAGCCGCCCTGATCCAATCGGTATTCGTGTCCGCGCCGTTAGTTGGCGGCCTTGTTGTTGGCTTTCTCGGTCGGAGCCGGAGCCGACGTGGTCTGCTTGATGCCGTGGAGGAGGTCGGCGGCCATCTTGAGCGCCTTGTCGTCCTTGGCATCCGGCGGCACGTATGATTGCGAACCGGTCTCTTCCTGACCCTCGGCCTTGAGATGGCCGCGCAGCGAGGCTTCGCCCTTGGTATCGGTCTTCGCCTTCAGGTCTTCCGGCACGTCCTGCAGCACCTCGATATCCGGGGTGATGCCCTTGGCCTGGATCGACTTGCCCGACGGCGTGAAGTAACGCGCGGTGGTCAGGCGCAGCGCGCCGTTGCCGGAGCCGAGCGGGATGATGGTCTGCACCGAGCCCTTGCCGAACGAGCGGGTGCCGAGCAGCGTGGCGCGCTTGTGATCCTGCAGCGCGCCGGCGACGATTTCGGATGCTGACGCCGAACCACCGTTGATCAGCACGATCACCGGCTTGCCCTTGGCGAGATCGCCGGGCTTGGCGGTGCGGCGCTGGGTTTCCTCGGCGTTGCGGCCACGGGTCGAAACGATTTCGCCGCGATCCAGGAATGCGTCGGAAACCGACACGGCCTCCTCGAGCAGGCCGCCCGGATTGTTGCGCAGGTCGAGGATGTAGCCCTTGATCTTGTCCGGACCGATCTGGTTGGTCAGGTTGGCCATCTCGCGCTTCAGGCCTTCGGTGGTCTGCTCGTTGAAGGTCGTGACGCGGATGTAGGCGATGTCATCGCTCTCGACGCGCGCGCGCACCGAGCGGACGCGAATGTTGTCGCGGGTCAGCGTGATCTCGAGCGGCTTGTCCTGGCCCTTGCGGATGATCTTGAGTTTGATCTTGGTGTTGACCGGACCGCGCATCTTCTCGACCGCCTGGTTCAGAGTCAGGCCCTGCACCGCTTCATCGTCGAGATTGGTGATGATGTCATTGGCCATGATGCCGGCCTTGGAGGCCGGGGTTTCGTCGATTGGCGAGACGACCTTGATCAGGCCGTCTTCCATTGTGACTTCGATGCCGAGGCCGCCGAACTCGCCGCGGGTCTGCACCTGCATGTCGCGGAAGCTCTTCGCGTCCATGTAGCTGGAATGCGGATCGAGGCCGGTGAGCATGCCGCTGATCGCGGTCTCGACCAGCTTGCTGTCGTCAGGCTTCTCGACATAGTCGCTGCGCACGCGCTCGAACACGTCGCCGAACAGATTGAGTTGACGGTAAGTGTCAGACGACGCAGCGCGCGCGGTCGATCCCATAAGGGTCGCACGCGGCTGTGTGAGGAAGAGCGTAGCCGCGGCGCCCGCTGCGGCGCTGAGGAGAACCAGGGAAGTCTTGCGCATCATCCGCGAACCTTTTGGCCTTCACTTGCGGCCCACCATGGACCAGAATCGATTGGAGTGCCGTCCTTACGGAACTCGATATAGAGCACAGGCTGGCTAGACGAGGCTGCCAGAATTGACGCGACCTGAGACGTGGTCCCCATGGTCGCGACCGGTTCTCCAGTTAGAACAAACTGCCCGATCGTGACCGAAATACGTTCCATCCCGGCGATCAGGACATGATACCCGCCGCCCGCATTGAGGATCAAGAGTTGTCCGTAGCTGCGGAACGGGCCCGAGTAAACAACCCAACCATCACAAGGTGTTGTGACCTGCGCCCCGGGTCTTGTCGCGATGGAAATGCCCTTTTCCTGGCCACCTGAGCCGTCGGAACCGCCAAAACTGCGGATCCGGGTGCCGTTAACCGGAATCGGCAAAAGCCCCTTGGCCGAACTGAAGGCGACGGCGGGACTGAGGCGGGCAGGGTCTTTCAGCGCGGCCAGATTGGGCTTGCCGTTCGGCGTGTTCGGAGTGCCCTTTAATTCGGCAGCCGCGGCGGCCTTGGCCGCTGCCTTCACGTCCTGCTCCATCCTGGCAATCAGGTCCTGCAGCGTCTCGGTCTGCTTGGAGAGCGCGACGGCGCGCTGGCGCTCCGCCTCCATGTTTTTCTCGGTGTCGGACTGCTGCTTCTGCCGCTCCTGAACCAGTGCGGCGAGGCGCGTGCGGTCCTCATTGAGCCTGTCGCGATCCGCCGCCAGCCGGTCACGCTCTTCCGCTATATTCTTGCGCAGGCTGACGAGTTCGCCAAGGTCGCTGGCGAGCCTGGCGGCGCGCGCGCGCATATCGGGAACGACCGCGCCAAGCAGCATCGCGGTGCGCAGCGATTTCAGTGCATCTTCCGGCCGGACGAACAGCGCAGGGGGCGCGCGGCGGCCTGCGCGCTGCAATGCTGCGAGCACTTCGGCGATTTCATCGCGGCGCGATTCAAGCGCGGCGCGAATCTGCAGTTCGCGCGCATCCAGCGGACGCAGCCGTCCCTCGGTGTCGGCCATCTTGCCTTCGACATCGCGCACCTGCGCGGCGATGCCGATCAGTTGCTGATTGAGCTTGGTGCGATCCTGGCCGATGGCCGCGATCTCCGCCTTGAGTTTCTGTTCGAGCTCGGCGGCTTTCTTCTGCTGTTCGCGGGCTGCTTCCAGTTCTTGCGTACGCTGCTTGATCGCTTCGGGATCGGGAGCCGCAACCTGTCTGCTCGCGGTCTGCGCCTTGGCGGCGTCAATTCCGGAAGCGTGCAACGCGGCCAGCATGACGGACAACGGCAGCGCCGCGCGGCGCATGAGCCGCCGCAGACCTGCGGGATTCGTCGCTTCAAGGTCCGTCGCTTTGACCACGGGCGGTTTGATCTTTCGAGATCGGATAATGGGCCTCAGGCTTCCGAAAACCACAGACTGCATTTCGGGAGCTTGTCCTACGCGCGATGGTACGGATGGCCGGATAAAATCGTCGCGGCCCGGTAAATCTGTTCCAGCAGCATGACCCGCACCATCTGATGCGGCCACGTCGCCTTGCCAAACGCAACGCTCAGTTTCACCTTGCGCCGCAATTCAGGCGAAAGTCCGTCCGCTCCGCCGATCAGGAAAACAGCGGTGGGAACCGATTCGTCGCGCCAGCGTCCAAGATGCCGCGCGAAGCTGGCGCTGTCGATGGTTTCGCCGCGCTCATCGAGGGCAATGATGGACGATTTGTCAGGGATCAGCGCCGAGATCGCGGCGGCTTCATCGGCCATGCGGGCGGCAGCCTCCCGCGCCCGGCTTTCCGGAATTTCATGAATTTCGAGAGAGCGAAAACCGAGCTTGCGGCCGATATCATCGAACCGGTCGCGATAACGTTCGGCAAGCTCCCGTTCCGGGCCTTGTTTCAGGCGTCCGATGGCGATGACGACAATCCGCATGGCGCGCAAACTAGCATGCGCGCCAACGCATGAACACGCGCCGCTTCAACGCTCCTAGCGTGCCTTCTTCACCGGCTTGTCGGAGTCCCACATCTTTTCGAGATTGTAGAACTCGCGGACTTCCGGCCTGAACACATGCACGATCACATCGCCGGAATCGATCAGCACCCAGTCACAGTTGGGCAGGCCCTCGATATGAGGGGCCGGGGCGCCGCTTTCCTTGAGGCCCTTGGCGACATTCTCCGCAATCGCGCCGACGTGACGGTTGGCCCGTCCCGTCGTCACGATCATGTAGTCGGTGATGGAGGATTTGCCGCGAAGGTCGATGGTGACCGTTTCTTCCGCTTTCATGTCGTCGAGGCGGGAGAGGATCAGGTTGAGTGTTTCGTCGGCGTCAGGCCGCGCCTTGAGGGCGGGGGCCGGGCCGGCGGACACAGGCATCGCTTGGGCACGAGGCTTGGACGAGGCGGTTTTGGACAATACAGATGTGGTCAGGGACCATTCCTTTCACTGTATCGCGAGCGCCGAATCCTGGCGCCCGCTATGATCATACGCATGTGGGGTTAACGGTTTCAATGTTCCAGACATGGCCGCGATGATTTGCGCTGTGCTGTTGCCGGAAAACGTCATTGCGGGCCGGTGTCCTTCCAGCTCCCGTCCGGGTTCCGCAGGCGCGTGGAGGACAGGCTGGATTTCAGGCCGCTCAGGAATGTCCAGGCCGGCGCCTGGCGGCCCGCAAGCAGGCCCGCGTTCCGTTCATCGACGCGATAGGGCATCAGCGTCTGCGCGGCGGCGGAGGCGAGGGCGCGGAAGCTGTCGGGCGGACGGTCGACCACCGCGATCGGCACCATGCTGGCGATGTTCTGCCAGCGTTCCCAGCGATTGAACTGCGCGAGATTGTCAGCGCCCATGATCCAGACAAAGCGCACGCCGGGACACCGGCGCCGCAAGTAGGAAATCGTGTCCGCAGTGTAGCGGGTGCCGATGACGGTTTCGAGACAACTGATGTCGATGCGCGGATCGCGTGCCACCTTCGCGGCCGCGGCCATGCGCGCGCGCAGATCATGCAGCGCGCCGTTGTTCTTGAGCGGGTTGCCCGGCGACACCAGCCACCAGATGCGGTCGAGCTTCAGGCGCTTCAGTGCAAACAGGCTGATGGCGCGGTGTGCCTCGTGCGGCGGATTGAACGATCCGCCCAGCAGCCCGATGCGCATGCCATCGGCATGGATCGGCAGGGCGCGCGGCAGACGTGCTTCGCTCACGGGCGCGGGGGTCACGGGCGGGTTTGGCCGGTGCCGTGCACGCGGTATTTGAAACTCGTCAGTTGCTCCGCGCCGACCGGGCCGCGTGCATGGAATTTGCCGGTGGCAATTCCGATCTCCGCGCCGAAGCCGAATTCGCCGCCGTCGGCGAATTGCGTCGAGGCGTTGTGCAGCACGATGGCGGAGTCCACCTCGTTGAGGAATTTTTGCGCGACGCTGGCGTCTTCGGTGACGATGGCATCGGTATGGTGCGAGCTGTAGCGCGCAATATGCGCCAGCGCGTCGTCCACGCCATTGACGACCTTCGCCGAAATGATCGCGTCTTCGTACTCGGTGCCCCAGTCGTCTTCCGTGACAGGCTTCACGCGTGCATCGACCTTGCGGATGTCGTCGCCGCCGCGCACTTCGCAGCCCGCATCGAGCAGCATGGTCACCAGCGGCTTGAGTTGCGTGTCCGCGCTGGCCTTGTCGACCAGCAGCGTTTCCGCCGCGCCGCAGACGCCGGGACGGCGCATCTTTGCGTTCAGCACGATGGTCTTGGCCATGTCGAGCGATGCGGCCTTGTCGACATAAACATGATTGACGCCGTCGAGATGGGCGAACACCGGCACACGCGCTTCATCCTGCACGCGGGCCACAAGCCCCTTGCCGCCGCGCGGCACGATGATGTCGATCGCGCCATCGAGGCCGCCGAGCATCAGGCCCACGGCCGCACGGTCGCGGGTCGGGACCAGCGCAATGGACTCTTCAGGCAATCCGGCCTTGCGCAGGCCTGCGGTCAGACATTGATGTATCGCGCGGCAGGAGCGGAAGCTGTCCGAACCGCCACGCAGGATCACGGCGTTGCCGGACTTCAGGCACAGCGCGCCGGCGTCCGCTGCGACATTGGGACGGCTCTCGAAGATCACTCCGACCACGCCGAGCGGCACGCGCACGCGCTCGATGGTCATGCCGTTCGGACGTGTCCAGGTTTCGATGACCTTGCCGACAGGATCGGGGATCGCGCGCACCACGTCGATGCCCTCGGCCATGGCATTGATGCGTGCCTGCGTCAGCGCAAGGCGGTCCACAAAGGCGCTGCTCATACCGCCGGCTTTGGCTTCAGTGACGTCTTCGGCATTGGCGGCCAGAATCTGCGCCGCATGGGCGCGGATCGATTCAGCCATGGCGGACAGCGCCGCGTCCTTCTGCTCGCTCGAGGCCAGCGCCAGCACCCGCGCGGCGCGGCGGGCGCCGGCGCCGAGTTCGGTCATCAGCCGGGCCAGGTCGGACGTGGCCAGGTCTGAGGCGCTATCGAGAGCTTTGAGCGGAGCGGACATGTCGGACTACGTAAGGTTCAATTTCCGTAAGGCCATGCTCTAGCACAGAAATTTTGGCCGGGCGAGGCGCCGGGAACATGGCTGCCAAACACCGGGATTCGCGGCTCGGCCAATGGCCGAGGGCGCTGCTAGGTCATTGGCCGGGTTGTTATTTCGCGCTCTCGGTCCCGCCGCGCGAGCCGCCCACAACGAGGTCGTCGCGATGGATCATCTCGGCCCGCCCGCTGATGCCGAGGATCTGCGCCGCGTCCGAGGACGAGCGGCCCTTGATCTGCTCGGCATGGTCCGCGTCGTAGGCCACAAGGCCGCGTCCGATTTCATGGGTGTCCGGGCCGCGCACGATCACGGCATCACCGCGTGCGAACTGGCCATCCACGCGGATCACCCCGGCTGGAAGCAGGCTCTTGCCGGCGCGCAGCGCCGCGACGGCGCCCGCGTCGATGGTGAGCGTGCCCTTCGGCTCCAGCGATCCTGCGATCCAGCGCTTGCGCGCGGTGACCGGATTGGCAGGGGTGAGAAACCATGTGCAGGGTCCGCCATCGGCGATGGCCTGCAGCGGATGTTCGATCTTGCCGGAGGCAATCAGCATGTGCGTGCCGGCGCTGGTCGCGATCTTCGCAGCCTCGATCTTGGTGCGCATGCCGCCGCGCGACAGTTCTGACTCCGCCGCGCCCGCCATCGCTTCGATATCGGCCGTGACGGCTTCGACAACGGGAATGAGTTTTGCGTTTGGATTGGCGGAGGGCGGCGCGGTGTAGAGGCCGTTGATGTCCGACAGCAGGATCAGCAAATCCGAACTGGTCATGGTGGCGACGCGCGCGGCCAGACGGTCGTTGTCGCCATAGCGGATTTCATTGGTGGCGACGGTGTCGTTCTCGTTGATCACCGGCACCGCGCGCCATTCAAGAAGTTTGGCGATGGTCGAACGTGCGTTGAGGTAGCGCCGCCGCTCTTCGGTGTCCTGCAGGGTGACCAGAATTTGCCCCGCGCCGATGCCGTGGTCGCCAAGCACGCCGGACCAGATGCGCGCCAGTTCGATCTGGCCGACAGCGGCGGCGGCCTGACTTTCTTCCAGCTTGAGCGCGCCGCCCGGCAGCTTGAGGCGGCTGCGCCCGAGCGCGATCGAGCCGCTTGAGACGACGAGCACATCCTTGCCCGCCTTGTGGAGCTTGGCGATATCGGCGGCGAGCGCGGCAAGCCAGCTTGCGCGGACTTCACCGGCTGATGAATCGATCAGCAGCGACGATCCGACCTTGACCACGATGCGGCGAAAATTTTCGAGTTTGGGATTCGACATCGGACAACAGCGTGACGTGACAATGATGCAATGCAGGCGAAAGTTTCAGCGGTCCAGTGGCGACCAGCCCGATGGCTGTTCCGGCTCCGGCTCCCGCGCGGCTTCGGTCGCCTTCTTCGCGTTCGCCGAGACCGGCGCATCCCCGATCACCGACAGCAGCGCGCGCAAGGCCTCGGGCACGCCCTCGCGCGAGACGCTCGAGAGCAGCAGCGGCGTCTTTTTCGCCGCGCGCTTCAGCCGGGCCTTCTGGTCCTTAAGCTGATCGGGTGTGACCGCGTCGATCTTGCTCAGCGCCACGATCTCGGTTTTTTCGGCGAGTTCGCTGTCATAGGCTTCGAGTTCGGCGCGGATGGTCTTGTAGTCCTTGCCCGCATGTTCGGATGTCGCGTCGACGAGATGCAGCAGCACGCGGCAGCGCTCGACATGGCCGAGGAAGCGGTCGCCGAGACCTGCGCCTTCATGCGCGCCCTCGATCAGACCGGGAATATCGGCCAGCACGAATTCGCGTCCGTCGGTGCGCACCACCCCAAGCTGCGGATGCAGGGTGGTGAACGGATAGTCCGCGATCTTCGGCTTCGCGGCGCTGACCACAGACAGAAAGGTGGATTTGCCTGCATTGGGCAGTCCCACCAGACCGGCGTCCGCGATCAGTTTCAGCCGCAGCCAGATCCAGCGCTCCTCGCCCGGTTGCCCGGGATTGGCGTTGCGCGGCGCGCGGTTGGTCGAGCTCTTGAAGTGCGCGTTGCCGAAGCCGCCATTGCCGCCAGTCGCCAGCACGAACCTCTCGCCGACCCTGGTGAAGTCGTGAATCAGGGTTTCGCGGTCTTCGTCGAATATCTGGGTGCCGAGCGGCACCTTGAGCACAATGTCCTTGCCGCCGGCGCCATGGCGGTCGGAGCCCATGCCGTTGCCGCCCTTCTGCGCCTTGAAGTGTTGCTGGTAGCGGTAGTCGATCAGGGTGTTGAGGCCGTCGGCGACCTCGATGATGACGTCGCCGCCGCGCCCGCCATTGCCGCCGGAGGGGCCGCCGAACTCGATGAACTTCTCGCGGCGAAATGCCACGCAGCCGTTCCCGCCGTCGCCGGAGCGGATATAGACCTTGGCTTCGTCGAGAAATTTCATCGGGTGTCCGTTATGCCGCGCCCGGCAAAGCCCGGCTTTTCCGGGCAGATCGCGCCTTTGTGTCAGGCCAGTGTATGCGCCATGGGTGGGCGAGCGGCAACCCATTCATGCAGGATATGGCGACAAAGCCTGCATTTGTAACGGTTGCCGAACCGTCATCCGCCTTCTAAACGACGTCATCCGCGCGCTTTTTTGACGAATTAACGCTATCCGGCAACGCCCCATGTCCGTGCTTGCAAAGATCTCCGCCGATGCCGGGAACCGCTCCGCCACGCTTGCGGGCATCGCGCTGATGCTGCTCGCGGTCTGGATGTTTTCGTTCGGCGATGCGCTGGGGAAATTCATCGTCGCGACCTATTCGGTCGGCCAGTTGCTGCTGCTGCGCGCCGCCGCCAGCCTCGTCCTGCTGTCCCCGGCGATCTGGCAGAACCGCGCCGCGTTCCGGACCATCCAGCGTCCCGGGCTGCAGGTGGTCCGCGTGGTACTGTCGACGCTGGAGGTCGCGGCGTTCTTTGCGGCGTCGGTCTATCTGCCGCTCGCCGACGTCATCACCTACTATCTGGCTGCGCCGATTTTCGTCACCGCGGCGTCGGCGATCTTTCTCGGCGAGAAGGTCGGCTGGCGGCGCTGGAGTGCGATAATGGTCGGTTTCGCCGGCGTGATGATCGCGTTGCGTCCTTCCACACAGGCGTTTAGCTGGCCGGCGATGATCGCGCTGGCCGGCAGTGCGTCGTTCGCTGCGCTGATGATCATCACCCGTTCGCTGCGCGGTACGCCGGACGTGGTTCTGACCACGGCGCAATTCTGCGGAACGTTGCTGTTCGGCATCGTGGTCGCGCCGTTCGGCTGGATCACGCCGAGCCTGGCCGATTTCAGCCTGTTCGCTATCGCCGGCTGCATTTCCATTGTCGCCGCCATGGGCGTCAATCGCTCGCTCAAGCTCGCTCCTGCCAGCGTGGTGGTGCCGTATCAGTATACGATGATAATCTGGGCCGTGATGTTCGGCTACTTCGTCTTCGGCGATATTCCCTCGGTGGCGATGCTGATTGGCGCCGCAATCATCATTCTTGCCGGTCTCTATATTTTCCTGCGCGAGCGCGACCTCGTCCGCGAGGAGCCGGTGGTGGTGCCGCCGCCGGGCTGAGTCCCAGGCATGGCCGCGCGAAACGGGCTGCGTTTCTGGCGGTTGTGCGCGGGCCGGTTGCTTCCTAATCAGGACCGATTGCGTTGCGTACCCATCTTGCGGTCATTGCATTGTCCTTCATCCCGCCTTAGCGCCTGCCATTGCCGATGAATTTTCCGCCCCGCTTCCTTCGCCGCACGACGCCGTTGTCGTCCGCGCTCTCCGGCATTTTGTTCATGCTGGCGGCGATGACGATCTTTTCGCTGGTCAATGTCTTCAGCAAGATGATGGTGGCGGCCTATCCGCCGGCGCAGCTCTTTTTCATTCGCGGGTTCGGGGCGATCGCGGCGCTGTTGCCGTTTCTCGCGCGGGAGAATTTCGCCGCTGTGCGCAACGTGCCGAGACCCGGCTTGCAGGTGCTGCGCATGATGCTGTCGGTTTCGGACGGCATGCTGTTCTTCACAGCGATCAAATACATTCCGCTGGCCGACGCCACGACCTGCTATCTGGCCGCGCCGATTTTCGTTACGGCGTTTTCCGCGATCTTCCTGCGCGAGCATGTCGGCTGGCGGCGCTGGAGCGCCGTCGCTGCGGGCTTTGTCGGCGTTCTGATCGCGCTGCGCCCGACCGGAGCTGCGATCTCCTGGCCGGCGCTGATCGCGCTGGCGGGATGCCTGTGCCAGTCGATCTTCATGATCGTGACGCGCTATGTGCGCGGCACCTCCAACATCTTCCTCGCGACCACGCAGGTGGTCGGTTCATTCGTGTTCGGAGGGATCGTTTCGGCCTTCATCTTCGTCCAGCCGACATGGATTCTGGTGGTGGCGTTGCTGATCAGCGGCGTGGTCAATGTCGCCGCCGTGCTGTGCCTCAATCGCTCGCTGATTCTCGCCCCGGCCAGCGTGGTTGCGCCGTTTCAGTACACGATGATCGTCTGGGCCATTGTGCTCGGCTTTCTGGTGTTCGGCGATGTGCCGTCGGCGAACACCATGCTCGGCGCGGGGATCGTGGCCTGCGCGGGTATCTATATCTTCATCCGCGAGCAGAAGGTCACCCGCCGCGAGCCGGAGCCCAATCCACCGACGGTGGTGTGAACTTAACAGTCGCTCTCGTCATCCTTCGAGGCTCGCAAGTGCTCGCACCTCAGGATGACGAGACAGAAGTCACCGCCGCGCGGCGTTGTGCCAGCTCTTGATCGACGACCACACGCCCCGTTCCAGCTTGAAGCGGTCGACCGGTGTCGACGATCCAAGCGCGAGAAATCGGTGCAGCTCGACACCGGTCCACTGGAAGCCGCATTTCTCCAGCACATGGCGTGACGCAGGGTTCAGGACGCGGGCACCGGCCAGCAACTGGTCGATAGCGAATTCCTCGAAAGCGTAGTCGATGACGGCGCGCGCGGCTTCCGTCGCGTAACCCTTGCCCCACTGCTCGACGCCGAAGCAGTAGCCGAGTTCCGGCGCGTTCTCGTCTTCCCAGCTCACGCCGACCAGCCCGACCACTGTGCGTTCGCGCTCGACCAGAAACACCGTGTCGATGGTGGCGGCGATGGTGGTGACAAAGCTGATGGCATCCTCGGCCGTATAGGGATGCGGCACGCGGCGCAAATTGATCGACACGCGCTTGTCACCCACGACATGCGCAATGGCTTTTACGTCCGCGAGTGTCGGCTGACGAAGGACGAGCCGATCGGTCTCGAGGACGACGGCTCTTGATTCCCGCAAGGTGGGTGTCGGCTTTTCCAGCAGCATGATCAGGCTCCTTGATGTGCTCGTCCCCGTGTGAGTATCCGGGACGCGAGCGCGCAAACGAAAAGGGGAGGCCGGTTTACCCGTCTCCCCTTTTGAGCCTTCTGGCGCTCTGCCGGTTCAACGAGATCCGGCAGACGCGATGTGTCTACCGTTTATTCAGCCGCGTCCACCATCGGAAGAACCGAGATGTACGTGCGGCCGTTGGCTTTGGCGCGGAATTCCACGCGGCCTTCGACCTTGGCGAAAATGGTGTGATCGGTACCCATGCCGACGTTCTGGCCAGGATGCCAGGTCGTGCCGCGCTGGCGGGCAATGATGTTGCCCGGAATCACATGCTGACCGCCGAATGCCTTCACACCGAGGCGCTTGCCAGCCGAGTCGCGCCCGTTGCGCGAAGAACCGCCTGCTTTTTTGTGAGCCATCGCTCCGTCTCCAAACTTGTGTCTAGTCTATAGACCGATTCCTTGACGGAATCATTTCACTTTTTGTCGCTCTTTGCTGCAGGCTTCTTCGCTGCGGCTTTCTTGGCCGGAGCCTTCTTCGCAGCCTTGGCGGGTGCATCACCCTCAGCGGCGGGTGCTTCGACCTTTGCCTTCTTCGGGCGCGGACCCACGCTCGGGGCCTTGCCGTCGGTCAGAATCTCGGTGACGCGGATCACCGTGATTTCGTCGCGATAGCCGCGCTTGCGCTTTGAATTCTTGCGGCGGCGCTTCTTGAAGGCGATGACCTTCGCGCCACGCTTGTGGTCCAGCACTTCAGCCGCCACGGATGCGCCGCTGACGAACGGAGCACCGAGGACCGGCGTGTCGCCGCCCACCACCAACACTTCACCAAGCTGCACGATCGTGCCGACATCGCCGGCGATCTTGCCAATCTCAAGGACATCATCCGGAACGACGCGGAACTGCCGGCCGCCGGTTTTGATGACTGCGAACATCGTTTTTATCCTTCGTGTTCAATCCCGGCGCTCGGATTGATCCGGGCCGGCTTCTTGTTCAGTCGCTAAGGGTTCAATGATCTGCGTCGCCACGGCGTCGAGGCCATGCCGCGCGCAAAAACAAACGGCGCGAGAAACTCCCGCGCCGGGTTGCGGGTGTTATAGCCGGGGCGACCGGTGAGTCAAGGAAAAGTGCCCGGAAAACCGGCCATTTTCGGGTGGTTTCGGGCGGTTTTCTGATGTTTTGGGGCCTCCGCGCCCCGGGCTGGAAACCATCCGGTTCCCTCGCCGTTATCCCAGGCAACAACATGGGGCTTTCGGGATGGCTGAGGACACGCTGGCAACGGCCGGGATTGGCAAGCATGGGGCGGCGCGGCTGCCGTCGGTGGATATCGACAGCTACAATATCGAACTCAAGGACGAGGACGGGTTCCTCGGCGACCGCGCCAGCAAGGGCGCGTTTCAGGAAATTCTGGATAAGTGGCGGAAACCATTAAAGAAAAACGACGAAGATCCGTTTGGTGCCAAATCCACCGAGGACATCAGCAAGAAGACCCTGGACTGCATCCTTGTGAGCGACGACGTCGAGGCCTCGGCGCTGGTCCATAGCGCGATCGAGGAATTCGCGCAGGAACTGGCCTATGTCACGTCCCGTTTTCTCAAGACCAAGGCCTGGGACAAGACCGAGGCGATCATTGTCGGGGGTGGATTCCGGCAGAGCCGGATCGGCGAACTGGCGATTGCCCGCGCCGACATCATCCTCAAGGCCGACGGCGCCAAAGTCAGCCTGATTCCGATCCGCTTCCATCCGGACGAGGCGGCGCTGATCGGATGCGCGCACCTTGCGCCGTCATGGATTTTCGAGGGGCATGACAGCCTGCTCGCGGTCGATATCGGCGGCACCAACATCCGGTGCGGCGTGGTCGAAACACGCCAGAAGAAAACGCCGGATCTGTCGAAAGCGTCGGTCTGGAAGTCCGAACTTTGGCGTCATGCCGACGATGAACCAACGCGCGAGGGCGCGGTGAAGAAGCTGGCCGGCATGCTGAAGGGATTGCTGAAGGACGCGGAGAAGGAGGGCCTGAAACTCGCGCCGTTTATCGGCGTGTCCTGTCCCGGCGCGATCGACGCCGACGGCTCGATCGAAAAGGGCGCGCAGAATCTGCCGGGAAACTGGGAAAGCAGCAAATTCAATCTGCCGGCGAGTCTGATCGAATTGATCCCCACCATCGGCGATCACGATACGGCGGTGCTTATGCACAATGACGGCGTGGTGCAGGGATTAAGCGAAATTCCCTTCATGCAGGACTATGCGCGCTGGGGCGTTTTGACCATCGGCACCGGTCTTGGCAACGCGCGCTTCACCAATCGCAGGAAAGCCGACAAGGCCGAGGCGAAGGACAAGAAAGCCAAGGAGAAAAAGGCGTCGTAACCGTCTTCGCGAGCGATGCTTCAATCAGCAGGCTGTCTGGAAGATGCCGTGCGAATGTTTCCGACGAAAATGCCCAGCCAGCGTAAATCGCGGGATCTGCGGCGGCGGGCAGGCGACCAGAGTCGCAGGACGAAAAATTGCAGGCTGAGTGTGGTCTTGCGGCGCAGGATTGGCGGCAGATGCGCGCTGACGGCAATTTCTCCGCCGGAGAATGTCGGCCTCAGGAGTAAAATTCTCCAGCCGCTGGACATGGCGAAGACCTGCCATCGCGGCGACCGGACCGTGACGCGGAGAACGTCGCCGAACTCCTTTTCCGGGCTTCTGGAAAGGCAAACGGATGACAGCCGGGCCGCAGTCCAGCGGCCTGTGCTTTCCGGATAGTGCCATCCGGTCGGATACCAGATATCGCCGCCTCGGCTGCTGCTTCTCGCGTCAATAAATCCGGTCGTGAAAAGCCGCCACATTTTTCCGAGCGCGCGGGTGAATGGCAGTTCGGCATCCTTTGGGCTGGAACGGCGGACGGCTTGCAGCAAGCGAACCGTTTGCGTAACGGCGGCGTGCTGCTTGTCTGGCTTGCCGCGGTACGCTGCTTCCAGCCGGTCGGAGAGCGTCATCGGGGCGGATTTCAGCCCGTCCCATGCTTCTTGCGGAACTTCGATTGCGGTTTCTTTCTGAAGGATCTCGAGCGCATGCCGGGCAAGTGCGCCGAGCCGGAAGTCAAGTGCGGTCCTTGCGAACAGGCGCCAGTCGAGATTGTTACCGGCAAACTTGCTGATCAGGAAGGCGTCGGCGATCCAATCGTAAGACACACGAGTATCTGCTTCGCCGCCATGAACCAGGCAGTGAAGCAGCATGTGCTCGGCGCAGGGAATGTGGGTCTGCTGGCCATAGACCACGACAGGCCGGGCATGCGTGAAGAACCGGTCCGTCAGTTCGGAGCTGGCGACTTCCCGCAGCGGGCGCCAGTGCAGGTCGATGGCGTCCTGCAATTTGCCGGGAATCTCGAACGTCAGCCCGTGAAACGATTCCCGTTCAGGCTCGCTCAATGCGGCCCAGTTTGCCGGCACCGTGCGCATCCCTTCCCGTTCCATCGCTTCAAAGGCGACGTGTTTATCCCGGTCTGCGACGAGAAGATCGCAATCGCCCATTTGCCGTGTGCTGAGATCGTCGGTGATCCCGGCCATGAGGGCGCTCCCCTTGAGCAAAACGGAGGAGACGCCTCTGCTGTTCAACTGACCGAGCAGACGCGCGCAGAGATCGACCCGGTAACTGTTCCTGATCCAGGTGTAGCGGCTGATCCCTTTCAGGCGGCCCGCAACATCCTTGTCCGGAATGCTCCGTCCGATATTCTTGTAGATCAGCGGGACGAGGCGTATGCCCGCCCCGTCGATGTCGTCGAGCCTGACTTCGTTTTGCCAGGCTTTGAACGACTCAAGGGCTTTGGACGGGGCGTCGAGTGCCGCCGACAGGATGAGTTTCTGTCTCGAGTTCAGATAGGACATAGGGCGGAAAACTGGCGGAAGAAATGCATTGAAGAATGATGGCTCTTACTGACTTGCGATACTAAACTTTATACTAGCCGCGACGTCCCTGTCGCTCTGTTTCGTCGTGGCCAAGGAACATCGTTGTTATGGAATCAACAAGACCTTCGCGATGAAGGAGGCGATGAAACCCTCACGCAACAGCTCGGACGCGCCTGATCAGCGGCGCGCTGCGGTGACCGGAAGAAAGCCGGTTCTTTTCTCCGGAAGTGATTAAAGGTATTAACGTATACAGCTATTCCCGTCTTGATGCACTGATCCGCGCGCTCATCTGGTTTCCAGCAAGCCTCTGAAGTCGCAAAGAGGGGCGCGGCCGGGCCGATTGAACCATGGATTTGCCTGCAAGACTTCGGCCTTTTTTACTGTTTTTCGTTCGCCTGCCATGGCATTTGATGACGTCTTATCCCTGCGGAGCACACCCGTGCAGTACTACACAACAGAAGTACCGAAGATCATCAGCAAGGAGTTCGATGACGAAGTGGTGCTCGCGAACTATGACAGCGGCCTCTATTACAGTCTTGCCGACACCGGCGCAAAGATCTGGCTGGCGTTAAGAGCCGGAGCGTCCGATGAGGGCATTATCACCGCATTCGCCGGCAAATTTCCCGCGGCAGCGGACGTTGAAGCAAGTGTCCGCGCGTTCATCGAGCACCTTGTGCGCGAAGGCCTGATCGTCCCGGCCGACAGCGGGGATGAAAAAGCAGGCCTGTCTCTCGACCTGTTGCATGAATTTCAGGCTCCGGTGCTCGATCGTTTTGATGACCTGAAGGAACTGTTGCTTCTCGATCCCGTTCATGATGTCGACGAAACCGGCTGGCCCGTGAAGGCGGACGATGTCCGCTGACCGACAGCTATTGCGATGCGTCGATGAGATTTTTCAGAACGAGATTTTTTCCCGCGCAAAACGTCATTTTGTTCGCTGCGGATCGCTGACGTTTTCCCTGAAATTTGCTTCGCCGGATCTCGCGGATATCTTCCTGCCGTCGTTTCTTTCGGGTGACGGTCAAAAGGCCGATCTGACGGTGGCGGTTGCAGGCGCCAAAGACGTCGATCTCTCCGGTATCGTCCCGGTACCCCGCGACAGGCCTCGTACATTTGCAGGCGACACCGGCTACGCTGCTTGGCAGCCTGGAGAGAAGGACGTTCTTTCGCTTCTGAATTTTGAATCCAAGCGCGCGTTGATCTGGCTCCCGCAGAATGCTCCTCCCGCGTGGTATGCAAGCCGCCCCGGGCTTCCTCTCGTTCATGCGCTGACGAAGGATACTGCGTGGAGCGCCGTGCATGGTGGTTGCGTTGGCCGCGAAGGACGGTTTCTGCTGCTCGCGGGCAGGGGAAAGTCCGGGAAGACCACCGCCTCTCTCGCCTGCGCGCGCGCGGGCTGGGACTATGCCGGAGACGATTTCGTCTTTGCAAATACGGACACCGGACAGGTCGAGCCGTTGTTTGCGACCGCGCGGCTTCGCACAACCGCAGCGTCGGAATTTGCGGGCCTGCTCGATACCGCCGCCGAACTTTCTCATGATGACGGCGATGCGCGGCACGAGTTGCGCCTTGGCGGCGCATTCGGCCCGCATCGTTTGAGGGGCGGGAAGATTGCAGCGATCCTGCTGCCGCGCCGCCTCGGCTCCGAAAGACCGGTTTTTTCTTCGGCACGCCGCTCCGATGCGTTTTCAGCGCTGCTGCCACACACATCCGTCGGCCTTCTCGGCTGGCCCGACAAGACAACCCGCAAGGTCGCCGCCCTGGTGGAAAAGGCTCCGGCCTTTTTTGTAGATACAGGGACCATGCCCGATTATATTCCGGATTCTTTCCGGGATTTTCTTGATCGGGTGTAGCGCGAGATGACCGTCACGAGCGTCATTGTTCCGGTGCGAAACGGAGAGCGCTTTATTGCCGAGGCATTAACGTCGGTCTCGGCTCAATTGCAGGAACATGACGAAATCCTGGTTGTCGATGATGGCAGCACCGACAATACGTGCGAGATTGTTCGGCGCATCGGAGATTCGCGCATCAGAATTCTTCCCGGCCTTGCGAAGGGTGTTTCATCCGCGCGGAATATCGGGATTAAACATGCGTCGGGAGAATTTATCTGTTTTCTCGATCATGACGATGCGTGGCCTGAAGGTCGCCACAAGACTTTCCTCGAAATCTTGCAGCGCCAGCGCGAATACGACGCTGTCTATGGCCGGATGCACATTGTCGTTGAAGCGGACGCCATCTTTTCATCCCACTCGGACTCGTGGGAGGGGCAGTACATGTCTGCGCATATCGCGACAGGTCTTTACCGCCGCGGTTTGATTGATCGCGTTGGCCTCTTCGATGAGGACATGCATTTCGGCGAAGACATCGATTTTTCCATAAGGCTCGCAGAGGCAGGCATGCGGGATTTTCGCGCCGACATTGTCAGCCTTTGCTATCGCCGCCACGCCGGGAATGTGTCGAATGACCTGCTCAAGATTCGAGAAGGAATCTCGGCATCCCTCATCCGGAAACTGCGGCGAAGCCGGCAACCGGCCAAGCCGCGATGACGCATGTGTCGGTGGTCATGGCGGCGTACAATGCCGAACTGTATGTCGCCGAAGCTATTGAAAGCGTGTTGGGGCAGAGTGTGCCTCCCTCCGACGTGATCGTGGTGGATGACGGCTCGACCGACAGGACGCCGGCCATCGTCGAAGGCTTCTCCCGGCACGTGACGCTTGTGACGCAGGACAACAGAGGCCAGACGGCGGCCCTCAACCGCGCGATCGGTATGGCGCGGGGAGAGCTTCTTGCCTTTCAGGATGCCGACGACATCTGGGCCGGGCACAAGCAGGCCCTGCAACTTGCGGCCCTTGAGGCGGACCCGGATGTGGGCGCCGTCTTCGGACTGATGCAGCAGTTTATCAGCCCCGATGTTCCACCGGAGAGCAGGCCTGCGATGCAGCCAGAGGCGGACATCGCCCCGGGCGAAATCCGCACCTGCATGCTTATCCGCAGGTCCGAATTCGACAGGATCGGCATGTTCGATCCCGCGTATCGCGGGGGCGTCTCATTTGTCGAATGGCTTGGCCGTGCCAAGCGCATGGGGCTGGCAACGCGGATGCTGGATCAGGTGATCGTTCACCGCAGATTGCACAGCAAGAATTACGGGCGGACGAACACCGGGGAGCGGGACGAGGAAACCATGAACGCGCTGCGGAGCATCATCCTTCAGCGCAGGAAAAAGCCCCGGTAGCGGCGCCTGGCGGCGGCGAGGACGGGCGGATTTAGCGCCATAACCGCCGCTACGCCCGTTTAGGCAGCCACTGGATCATCCTGTCTCGCCATTCCAGGACCGGAAAACCTGTCCAGCGCCTTGTCTGGACGGGAATCCTCGCATAGAACTCCGCCCGCAACCCGGCGGTCACCGCCGTCTTGGCGCCTGGAGAGGTGGCAGAGTGGTTGAATGCACCGCACTCGAAATGCGGCATAGGTGCAAGCCTATCGGGGGTTCGAATCCCTCCCTCTCCGCCAAACGCAAATAGCTTTTTGATTTTGCTGAATAAAAAGCGCCTGCGTGCGGCGACTTACTGCAGCGCATGATGGTCTACAGTTAGTGACCCTTAGTGACCCTTGCGGTGCTTCTTCTTCTTCGGCTTCTTGCCGAAAGTCGGCTTCTCGACGTCGGGCCATTCCTTGCGGATTGCCTTTTTGCCGGGTGGCGGGTTTTTGCCGCGCGCCGGCGCATTCTCCAAGCGGCGTGCGTTATCACGGTGAGGCTTGCCGCCGTGCTTCGGCTTGTCGCGTGATCTGTCTTCAAAGCGCGGCTTGTCGTCGTAGCGCGGTTTGTCCTCGCGGCGCGGCTTGGCGCTGAAATCTCTGTCCTCACGCGCGGGCTTGCGTGGACGCTTCTCGAAGGTCTCCGTCTCGCCCTGCGGCCCGTCCGGCAACAATTCAATGCGGATACTGTCTTCCTTGTCGGGTCGTTTGATCTTTGCAGTAAACCCATCGACGGCGTTGGCGGAAATCTGAAACTCGGTGCTGCTGCCGTAAATGCGGATGGCGCCGATGTCCTGCTTGCCGATTCCGCCGCGGCGGCAGATCATCGGCAGCAGCCAGCGCGCTTCGGCATTCTTGTTGCGGCCGATCGCGGCGCGAAACCACATGCTGCCTTCCGGCAGATCTGCGCGCTTTGCTTTCGTTTTCTGCGGGCGGTCGTCGCTGCGTGGTTCGCGGCTGTCGCGCTTTGCGTCGCGTGAGCGCCCCTGTCCCGGATCGAGAATGTCTTCCGGCGCGGGAAGGCGTGAGCGATAGAGCCGCGCCAATGCCGTTGCGATGTCTTCCGCCGAACGCTCTGCGAGCAATGTCCGCGCCAGCACAAGATCGTCTTCGGTCGCCGCCTCGCCGAACAGTCCATCCTGCAGCATGCGCTGCTGGTCGAGCGCGCGGATTTCCTCAACGGTAGGTGCCACACCCCAGGCGGCTTCAACGCCTGCGAGATCGAGCAGAAATTCTGCGCGTTTCCGCCGCGCCGGGACGACCAGAAGGACGCTGATGCCCTTTTTGCCGGCGCGTCCGGTACGGCCCGAGCGGTGCTGCAGCACTTCGGGATCGTTCGGCAAATCGGCATGAATGACGAGACCGAGATTGGGCAGGTCAATACCGCGCGCGGCGACGTCGGTGGCGACACACACCCGCGCGCGGCCGTCGCGCAGGGACTGCAGCGCCTTGGTGCGTTCGTTCTGGGTCAGTTCGCCCGACAGCGCGACCACGGAGAACCCGCGTTCAAGCAGCGCGGCCTGAAGATGGTTTACCGCGCTGCGGGTGTTGCAGAACACGATGGTGGTCGGCGATTCAAAGAATCGCAGCACGTTGACGACAGCATGTTCGACATCACCGGGCGCGATGCGGATGGCGCGATACTCGATGTCGGCATGGCCGCCGTCGCCGCCGGCGACTTCGACGCGGAATGCGTCCTGCTGATACTGCTTCGCCATTGTGATGATGGTGCGCGGCAGGGTTGCCGAAAACAGCAGCGTGCGCCGCGTGTCGGGCGTTGTCTCGAGGATGAATTCCATGTCCTCGCGAAAGCCGAGATCGAGCATCTCGTCAGCTTCATCGAGCACGACCGCTTTCAGTTCGGTGACATCGAGGCGCTTGCGGCGGATGTGATCGCACAATCGCCCCGGTGTGCCGACCACGATATGCGCACCGGCTTCGAGTTCGCGCTTCTCGCGCTGCGGGTCCATGCCGCCGACGCAGGACACGACGCGCGCGCCGGCATAGGCATAAAGCCATTCCAGTTCGCGATGGACCTGCAAGGCGAGTTCACGGGTCGGCGCGACGATCAGCGCGAGCGGCGATGCTGCGCGGGGCAGGCGTTCGGCGTCACCCATCATGTCGTTAGCGATTGCGAGTCCGTAAGCGACCGTCTTGCCCGAGCCGGTTTGCGCCGACACCAGAAGATCGCGGCCGATGGCCTCGGGCGCGAGCACAGCCGTCTGGACCGGCGTTGCGTCATGATAGTTGCGCTCGGCCAGAGCACGGGCGAGCGGCGGACTTGCGGGCAGGGATTTCACGAACGTCAGACCTTGGTTGGCGGGATCGCCAGAAACAGCCGGGACGCATCGGTCATGCGCTCCCGAAGGGCGTGACCGGACTGAGGCATCGGCGCGAGGATGAATTGGATGTGCTTTAGGGCAGTTGCGGCAAAAGCACCAACGAATACTGTGATGCCGAGGCTTTTGGTGGCCGTTTGCGGCGGTTTTCGGACCGAAACAGCTATCGGCGGCTCGAAAGCTCGCAAAACAGCGCCGATTCAACGAAAACGGCGCGCATGGCTGCGCGCCGTTAAGTTTCTATTTGGCGATGTCAGCCTGCCGCTGTGACCGCGCGTTGCGCCAGCACCTTGATCAGGTTGGCGCGATAAGGTGCCGAGCCGTGGATGTCTTCCATCAGCCCGTCGGCGGAGATTTTCACCCCGTCGATGGCGCCGACGGACCAGTTCGCCTTCAAGGCAGCCTCGATGGCGGGCACGCGCATCACGCCGTTCTGCGATGCGCCGGTGGCGGCGACGCGGACATCTCCCGATTTCGTCTTCGCGACGAACACGCCGGTGAGCGCGAAGCGTGACGCCGGATGGCGCATTTTCTCGTAGGCCGCCTTGGCCGGAATCGGGAAGGAGACTTCGGTGATGATCTCGCCGTCTTCCAGCGCGGTGGTGAACAGGCCCTGGAAGAAATCATCGGCCTTGATGCTGCGCTTATTGGTTTTCACCGTCGCATCGAGCGCCACGAGGGCTGCGGGGAAATCCGCCGCCGGATCGTTGTTGGCGATCGAGCCGCCGATGGTGCCGCGATAGCGCACGGCGGGATCGCCGAGCACGGAGGTCAGATGCACGATGGCGGGAATCGCCTTCTCCGCATCCGCGCTTGAGAGGATGTCGTAATAGGTCGTCGCGGCTTTGATGACGAGCGTGTCGCCCGTAGCCGACACGCCGCTCAATCCCGGAATACGGGCAAGGTCGATGACATCCGACGGCTGCGCCAGCCGCTGCTTCATCACCGGCAGCAAGGTCTGGCCGCCGGCGAGATACTTTGCGTCCGATCCCTTCTTGAACAGATCGAGTGCGTTTTCGACACTGGAGGCGCGATGATAGGTGGTCTCGTACATGGTCGTGCCTCCTTACTCTGCGGCCTGCTGTTGATGGATCGCGTGCCACACCCGCGACGGCGAGGCCGGCATTTCAAGATTGTTGGTGCCGATGGCGTCGGTGATGGCGTTGATCACCGCCGGCGTCGAGCCGATGGCGCCGGCTTCGCCGCAGCCCTTGATGCCGAGCGGATTGCTCGGGCAGGGCGTCATGGTGTGCGAAATCTTGAACGAGGGCAGATCGTCGGCGCGCGGCATGGCGTAATCCATGAACGACGCTGTTACGAGCTGGCCGCTCTTGTCGTAGACCGCGCCTTCGAGCAGGGCCTGGCCGACGCCCTGCGCGATGCCGCCATGGACCTGTCCTTCGACGATCATCGGATTGATCAGGCGTCCGAAGTCATCGGCGGCCACGAAATTGATGATGTCGGTCTTGCCGGTGCCGGGATCGACGTCGACTTCGCAGACATAGGCGCCGGCGGGGAAGGTGAAGTTGGTCGGATCGTAAAACGCGGTTTCCTTCAGGCCCGGCTCCATGCCGTCCGGCAGGTTGTGCGCGGTGTAGGCGGCAAGGGCGACCATCGGCAGCGCGATGGCCTTGTCGGTGCCGGCCACCTTGAACTGGCCTTCCTCGATGACGATGTCGTTTTCGGAAGCCTCTAGCTGGTGCGCGACAATTTTCTTCGCCTTGGCCTCGACCTTCTCCATCGCCTTCACGATGGCCGACATGCCGACCGCGCCGGAGCGTGAGCCGTAGGTGCCCATGCCGAACTGCACCTTGTCGGTGTCGCCATGCAGGATCGACACCTGCGAGATCGGAATGCCGAGACGATCGGAGACCAACTGCGCGAAGGTCGTCTCATGACCCTGGCCGTGGCTGTGCGACCCGGTGAGGATTTCGATGGTGCCGACGGGATTGACCCGCACCTCGCAGGATTCCCATAGGCCGACGCCTGCGCCGAGACTGCCGACAGCTTTCGACGGTGCGATGCCGCAGGCTTCGATGTAACAGGAGAAGCCAATGCCGCGCAGCTTGCCGTCCTTCTTCGCCTTCTCCTTGCGGGCAGGGAAGCCGGCATAGTCGATGGCTTTCAGCGCGGCATCCAGCGAGGCGTTAAAGTCGCCCGCGTCATAGGCCATGATCACCGGTGTCTGGTGCGGGAAGCTGGTGATGAAGTTCTTGCGCCGCAATTCGGCCGGATCGACCTTGAGCTGGCGCGCCGCGGTTTCCATCAACCGCTCCATCACGAACGAGGCTTCGGGACGGCCCGCGCCGCGATAGGCGTCCACCGGTGTGGTGTTGGTGTAGACGCTGATCACCTCGGCGTAGATGTTCGGGATGTTGTACTGGCCCGACAGCAGCGTGGCGTAGAGATAGGTCGGGACCGAGGACGAGAACAAGGACATATAGGCGCCGAGATTGGCGTGGGTCTTCACCCGCAGGCCGATGATCTTGTTGTCCTTGTCGAAGGCCATCTCGGCCCTGGTGAGATGGTCGCGGCCATGGGCGTCGGTGAGAAACGCCTCGGTGCGGTCGGCGGTCCATTTCACCGGCCGGCCGGTGCGCTTGGAGGCCCACAGCGCGACCATTTCTTCCGGATAGATGAAGATCTTGGAGCCGAAGCCGCCGCCGACATCAGGGGCGATCACGCGCAGCTTGTTCTCCGGTGCGATGTTGTAGAACGCCGACAGGACGAGCCGCGCCACGTGCGGATTCTGCGATGTCGTATAGAGCGTGAAGTGCTCCTCTGGGGCATCATATTCGGCCACCGCGGAGCGAGGCTCCATCGCGTTCGGCACCAATCGATTGTTGGTGATGTCCATGGCCACCACATTGGCGGCCTTCTTGAAAGCGTCGTTGGTCGCGGCTTCGTCGCCGATGCTCCAGTCATAGATCACATTGCCAGGCGCCTCGGGATGAAGCTGCGGCGCGCCGGGGGCAATGGCTGCACGAATATCGGCGGCGGCAGGCAGTTCTTCATAAACCACCTCGACGGCTTCGGCGGCGTCGCGCGCCTGATTGCGGGTTTCCGCGATGACAACGGCCACGGCATTGCCGACAAAGCGCACGATCTCCGGCGCCATGGCCGGCCATGCGCCCATTTTCATCGGCGAGCCGTCCTTGGAATGGATCATCCAGCCGCAGATCAGGTTACCGACCTTGTCGTCGACAATCTGCTGGCCTGTCAGTACGTCGACCACGCCCGGCATGGCCTTGGCGGCGTCGACCTTGATGCTTTTGATTTTTGCGTGGGCGTGGGGGCTGCGGACGAACGCTGCGTAAGTCATGCCGTGAAGGCGGACGTCGTCGGTATATTTGCCCTTGCCGGTGATGAATCGCTTGTCTTCCTTGCGCGTCACCCGTGCGCCGATACCTTCAGCACTCATAATCTCAACCTTTCCATAATCGTCGCCATGGTCGCGCGGGCAGCGCGGGCGACTGCACATCCGATGAGTGAGTCCTCGTCGCGGATCATTCCGCGGCGGCGGCAACCTTCATGCGTCCGGCGGCGTCGAGCACCGATTTGACGATGTTGTGGTATCCCGTGCAGCGGCAGATGTTGCCTTCCAGTTCGTGGCGCACGGTAGCCTCATCGAGGTTGCCCTGATGGCGATGCACGATGTCGATGGCCGACATGATCATGCCCGGCGTGCAATACCCGCATTGCAGGCCATGATTGTCCCGGAACGCGGCCTGCATCGGATGCAGGTCGTCGCCCTTCGAGATGCCTTCGATGGTGGTGACATTGGCGCCGTCGGCCTGGCCGACCAGCGTGGTGCAGGATTTGACCGCGCGCCCGTCGATATGGACGATGCAGGCGCCGCACTGGCTTGTGTCGCATCCGACATGGGTGCCGGTGAGACCGAGATGATCGCGCAGCAGATGAACCAGCAGGGTGCGATCCTCGACGTCGGCGGAGACCGCCTTGCCGTTGACCGTTAATTTGATTGTCGACACAAGCACCTCCCAAAGTGATTCCAACGGACTTTTGGAAATCGTTTTTTGTAATTGTTCCAATTAACAACCGGCGCGCAAAACTTTGCAACGCCGATTTTCGTCGCGGGTGTCATCGTGCGATCATCTGGACGTGAAGCGTGCGTGGTCGCGATGTGCATGGCACGAAGTTATTTCGCAGATGCGAAAGCAGATGCTACGGAAGGTGCAAGCAATGCCGCTTTCTGCATTCCCTCAATGCGGATGTGATGTTTGATCGGCCCCGTCTTTTTGCTTAGGCTCTCCCGCAAAGTTCAGAAAATAGAACACGAACAAGGAGTAAGGCGTGATCGACAAGCGCGTGGAGTCGCTGGAGGCGGCGGTCGCCGGCGTCAAGGATGGTGCGACCGTTCTGGTGCCCGGTTTTGGTGCCGTCGGGATCGCCGACAATCTCCTCGAAGCGCTGCACGATCAGGGCGCCAAGGAGCTGACGATTGTCGCCAACAATTCCGGCAATGGCGATCACGGATTGGCGCGGCTGATCAATTCGGGCCGCGTGCGCAAGGTGATCTGCTCCTATCCGCGTTCGGGCGACTACAGCGCCTTTCTCAAAGCCTATCGCGCCAAGAGTCTTGAACTGGAATTGGTGCCGCAGGGCACCATCAGCGAGCGGATGCGCTGCGCGGCGGCGGGTCTTGGTGGATTCTTCTCGCCGGTGTCTGCGGGGACCAAACTTGCGGAGGGCAAGGAGCAGCGCGAGATCGACGGGCGGCTTCATGTGTTCGAGAAACCGCTGAAAGGCGATATCGCACTGGTCAAGGCTGCGAAGGCCGACCGCTGGGGCAATCTTGTCTATCGCAAGTCCGCGCGTAACTTTAACCCGGTCTGCGCCATGGCGGCGGAATTGACCGTGGTCGAGGTTGAGACCATGGTCGAACTCGGGACGCTCGATCCCGAGGCCGTCGTCACGCCGGGAATTTTCGTCGACAGGATTGTCGTTGCCGAGCCGCTCAAGATCGGGAGCTGAACCGTGACCTATACGCCTTTGACACGTCACCAGATCGCATGGCGCGCCGCCCAGGATTTGCCGGAAGGGGCCTATGTCAATCTCGGCATCGGCATTCCGACACTGACATCGGGATATGTGCCGAAGACGCGCGAGGTGATCTTTCACAGCGAGAACGGCGTGCTCGGCATGGGTGGTCCTCCGAAGCCCGGCGAGGAGGATGAAGAACTCACCGACGCCGGCAAGAACCTTACGACGCTCGTGACCGGCGGCTGCTACGTCCATCATGCCGATGCCTTTCTGATGATCCGCGGCGGTCATCTCGATTTCAGTCTGCTCGGCGCATTCGAGGTGTCGGAGAAGGGCGATCTCGCCAACTGGACCACCGTGGATTCAGAGTTTCCGCCCGGTGTCGGCGGTGCGATGGATCTTGCGGTCGGGGCCAGGGAAATTCGTGTGCTGATGGAGCACACCGACAAGAAGGGCCAGCCGCGCATCAAGTTCAAGTGCAGCTATCCTTTGACAGCGGCAGGCGTGGTGAAACGCATTTACACCAACTACGCGGTCATCGACGTCACGCCACAGGGCCTGATGGTCGCCGAGATGATCCCCGGCATGACTCTGGACACGCTGCAGTCCATGACCGAGCCGAAATTGCAGCTCGCACCCGGCTACAAGGACATGATGCCGCCTGCGCGTGCGGCCTAATCGTCGCTGGAACTCCGGATTGCGATCCAGGCCATCCGGGTTCCCTATGGAACCCAATCCTCACCTCGACGTTATTTCTGGGACGGCGGCGGATGTACCCGCAGTCAGGCAGAGCGGCTTGGCGCTGGGGTTCCAGGCCATTCCGTTCTCGCATTCGGTGCTCTCCAGTGCCCAGATACCGGAGAGCCTTTCGACATTCGCCGTGGTGTAAAGACCTCGCGGCGTTCCATTCGTTTTTCGCCGGTCACGGCGTCCATCGCAGGGGCAAGAGTGGAACCGAGAAGGACGACGGGATGTCAGTTTTGACAAACATCCAGATGTCCCCGGCAAAAGCGGTATCGGAAGGCGGCGTGGGTTCTCTCGCACGGGCAGGCGTGGTTGTCGAAACCGATATTCCATCCCGTCTCGATTCCCTGCCGTGGAGCGGGTTTCACACCCGGGTCATCGCCGCGCTCGGAATCACCTGGATTCTCGATGGGCTCGAGGTGACGCTGGCAGGCGCGTTGTCCGGCGCTTTGAAGGACAGTCCGGTCCTGCGCTTCTCGAATACGGATGTCGGAATCGCGACCAGCGCCTATCTCGCCGGCGCGGTGCTGGGCGCCATCGGCTTTGGCTGGCTGACCGACCGGATCGGTCGCAAGAAGCTGTTTTTCGTCACGCTCGCCGTTTATCTCGCGGCCACCGCAGCGACGGCATTTTCCTGGAATCTCGCCAGCTTCGCGCTGTTCCGGTTTCTGACCGGCGCAGGCATCGGCGGCGAATACACCGCGATCAACTCGACCATTCAGGAGCTTGTGCCTGCGCGCTATCGCGGGCGCACCGATCTGATCGTCAACGGCAGTTTCTGGATCGGCGCGGCCATCGGTGCGGTCAGCGCCATTGTGCTGCTCGATCCGGCCATCATTGATCCGGAGAAGGGCTGGCGTCTCGCGTTCCTCACCGGCGCTGGCCTCGGTCTGATCGTGTTCGTGATGCGGTTCTGGATTCCGGAAAGTCCGCGCTGGCTGATGATTCACGGTCGGCCGGAGCGGGCGCTGAAGATTGTCGCCGAAATCGAGCAATCCGTCGCGCATCGCGGACCAGCCAGCGTCGCGCCGTTCCCCAGGATCAGGCTGACCATGCGGACGCATACACCGATCCGTGAGGTGATCGTGACCTTGTTCCGGACCTATCGGCGCCGTTCGCTGGTCGGGCTGTCCCTGATGGTGGCGCAGGCGTTTTTCTACAACGCGATTTTCTTCACCTATGCTTTGGTTTTGACAGATTTCTTCGCTATCCCGGCGGCAAATGTCGGCTGGTACATCTTGCCCTTCGCGGCCGGGAATTTTCTCGGCCCGCTGCTGCTCGGTTCGCTGTTCGACACGCTGGGCCGGCGCAGCATGATTGCCTTCACCTATGGCGTGTCCGGCATCCTGCTTGCCGTGTCGGGCTATCTGTTCTCGATTGGCGTGCTGACCGCGCAAACCCAGACGATTGCCTGGATGGTGATCTTCTTCTTTGCGTCTCCGGCGGCGAGCGCGGCGTATCTCACCGTGAGCGAAACATTTCCGCTCGAGGTTCGTGCGCTGGCCATCGCATTGTTCTATGCGATCGGTACCGGCGTCGGCGGCATCGCCGGGCCCGCGCTGTTCGGGGTGCTGATCGACACCGGCTCGCGCGGCAGCGTGTTCGCCGGCTATCTGCTCGGATCGGTGCTGATGATCGCCGCGGCAATCATCGCATGGCGTTACTGTATCGACGCCGAGCGCAAATCGCTTGAGGAGGTTGCGCGGCCGCTGGCGGCGCATGAGTAACTGATGGATCATCGCGTGATTGAAAATTCGCTGACAAAATCCGGGGGCGATCTACTGGCCGCTCCGGCCGGAATCGTTCCGGACCTGAGCCGGACGGCGCTACTGCTCGACATCGACGGTACGTTGCTGGAGTTGGCGCCGACACCGCGCGATGTCGTGGTGCCGCCGAATCTGGGCGCGGTCCTGCAGATGCTGCATGAACGGCTGGACGGCGCGCTCGCGCTGGTGAGCGGACGCTCGCTGACCGACATTGATGTGATATTCGCACCGCTGCAGTTTCCCGCCGTCGGCGGTCATGGCGCGGAGATGCGCCTTTCGGTCGAAAGCGAGGCGGTCGCGTCGCGCGCGCCGCCGATGGACAACGACCTGAAGCGCCGTTTCATCGCGATCTCCCAGCTCACTCCGGGAATTCTGTATGAAGACAAGGGCTATTCGATCGCGCTGCATTACCGGCTGGCGCCGCAGTTCGAGAAAACCATTTACGAGGCAGTCTCCGCGATTCGCGCCGACTTGCCGCAGGCGCCCATCGAGGTGCTTCCGGGCAAGTTCGTCTGCGAGATCAAGCCCGCCGGCTTCACCAAGGCGACCGGCGTTCGCGAACTGATGAATCATGCGCCGTTCTTCGGACGCAATCCCATATTCATTGGTGACGATGTCACCGACGAATCCGTGTTCGCCATCATGCCGGCGTTTCGCGGTGTGTCATTTTCTGTGGGCCGCCGCGCGCACGGCGTCAACGGGCAGTTCAAGGCCCCGAAGGATGTTCGCGCGTGGCTCGCGCAATTGCTCGACGAAGAGGCGATAGCGGCGCAATGAATATTCCCAAGGTAGTTACGGCTTCCCAGGCTGAAGCCGTCGCAAAGATAGATCACGGTCTCGATCTTGCTGTGATCGGCAACTGTAAGACGGCAGCGCTGCTGGAGCCGACATCGCGGCTGGTGTGGTGGTGTTTCCCGCGCTTCGACGGCGATCCGGTTTTCTCCCGGCTGGTCGCGGGCGACGAGGAAAAGGGCTTCAGCGATGTCGTGCTCGACGGAATGGTCGAATACAAATCCGACTATGTCCGCAACACCGCGCTGGTCGAAACGATCCTGACCGACGCCAAGGGCAACGCCGTCCGGATTACGGATTTCGCGCCGCGCTTCCGGCAGTATGGCCGCATGTTCCGGCCGCCGCAGTTGTTCCGTATCATCGAGCCGATTGCGGGCCTGCCGCGGATCACAATTCGGGTGAGGCCGACACACTCCTACGGCAAGCCGTTGAAGCGCAGCTCCCTCGGCAGCAATCATATCCGCTTTGTGGAGGAGGAATCGACGGTTCGCGTCACCACTGACGCGCCGATTGCGATGATCGAGCACGAAACACCGTTCGTGCTGACGCGCCCGGTGCATATGGTGTTCGGCCAGGACGAACCCTATCCGGGCGATCTTGCCGCGACGGCGACGTCGTTCGCGGAGCAGACCAAGGCCTACTGGCTGCATTGGGTTCGGCGTCTCTACATCTCGTACGATTATCAGGAAGCGATCATTCGCGCGGCGATCACGCTCAAGCTGTCGAATTTCGAGGAAACCGGCGGCATCATTGCCGCGCATACCACCTCGATTCCGGAGGCTCCCGGATCGGGCAGGAACTGGGATTACCGCTTCTGCTGGCTGCGTGACGCCTACTTCGTCGTGAAGGCGCTGAACCGCGTCGGCGCCACGCAAACCATGGAGGATTTCATCGGCTTCACGCTGTCGCTGGCGACCAATTCCGACGGACCATTGAAGCCGGTCTATAGTGTCGTGCCGAATCTTGCCCTCGATGAGTGGATCGCGCACGATCTCAAGGGCTATCGCGGCGACGGGCCTGTACGCATCGGCAATGCCGCTGTCGAGCAAAGCCAGCACGATACCTATGGCAGCGTGATTCTTGCGGCGCTGCCTCTGTTCTTCGACCGGCGATTGCCGACCCCCGCCGGCGAGAAACTGTTCCGGCTGCTCGAGGATCTCGGCGAGAAAGCCGCGCAGGTCGCGCTGAAGCCGGATGCAGGCATCTGGGAATATCGGGGGCGGCAGCGGGTCCACACCCACTCCGCCGCGATGTGCTGGGCAGGCGTCAATCGTCTTGCGTCGATCGCAACACGGCTCGGCCTTCATGACCGTGCGGCCTACTGGAATTCGGTCGCCGACCCGATCCACAAGGAACTGCTGGAACGCGCGTGGAATCCGAAGCGCGAGGCCTTCACGGCGGCGTTCGGATCGGACGATCTCGACGCCAGCGTTCTGTTGCTGCCCGATCTGGGTGTATGCGAGGTCGACGATCCGCGCTTCATCAAGACGGTGGCGGCCATGGAGCGCGACCTGCTGCGTGAGAAGCATGTGATGCGCTATGCAGCCGAGGACGATTTCGGGTTGCCGGCGACCGCGTTCCTGATCTGCCGGTTCTGGCTGATTGATGCGTGGTGGCAGCAAGGCCGGCGCGAGGAAGCGCGTGAAGCGTTTGTCGACGCGCTGGCGCATCGCAATCGTTACGGCTTGCTGTCGGAAGACGTTGATCCGAAAACCGGCGCGCTGTTCGGAAACTTCCCGCAAACCTATTCAATGGCGGGACTGATTCTCACTGGCATGAAGTTGTCGCGTAATTGGGAGGATCGTTACTGGCGCAGCTAGTGCAAACCTCATCGCAATGGCAAGGAGTTCCCTTTTCCAACGTCCACGACTCAAACGGGAGGTAATCTGCATAGGTGCGCGGTGCGCAATTCGAGATGTGTCAAGACTATGCAGATTGCTTTTAATCGGCCAACCTTTTGTCTCAATGGAACCCGGTTCCCCATCGAGCGCCCGAGTTTGACGTTAATCAGTCCAGAGGGTGGCGAGGAACCATATTGATGAACAGGTGTTGGTTTTGCGTACGCAAAACTAGGGAGGGGACCCTGTGGATCTCGTTGTCGTTTCCAATCGTGTCGCGCGGGCAAAAGCAAATGAACCGATGACCGGTGGACTGGCGGCGGCTTTGTTGCCAGTGGTGGAAAAATCAGGCGCGATCTGGGTGGGTTCTTCGGGCCGCGTGCGCGACAACATCTCGAAAGATTCGTTCGCGGAAATCGAATCGCTTGGCGCAGGCGCGCTGGCCCTGCTCGATCTGCCTGCGGCGCACTACGGCGGCTATTACGAAGGCTTTGCGAATTCCGCGCTGTGGCCCGCGCTGCATTCGCGCAACGATCTGATCAAGGTCTCGCTGGACGATTATCAGTCCTATCGCGAAGTGAACGCATTCATGGCGCGCGCGCTGATGCGTTTCAACAAGCCGACCGCCGCGTTCTGGATTCAGGACTATCATTTCCTGACGCTCGGCGCCGAGATGCGCGATCTCGGCGTCGGCAATCCGCTGGGTTTCTTCCTCCATACACCCTGGCCATCACGGCGCGTGATTTCGGGCGTGCCGCATCACCGCGATCTGGTCGAGGCGATGCTGGCCTACGATCTGATTGGATTTCAGACCGAAGATGACTGCGAGAATTTCGCGGATTATCTGCAGGCGGAACTCGGTCTCGATGTCGATGGCGAACTGGTCTCGTCACGTTTCGGAACCTCGCGCATCGGTGTTTTCCCTATCGGCATCGACGTCGATGGGTTCGCGGCGCAGGCCCAGCGTGCGGCCTCGCATCCCGACGTGTCCCGTCTGCGCAAGAGCCTGCACGGCGAGCGGCTCGCGATCGGCGTCGACCGGGTCGATTATTCCAAGGGGCTGGTCAATCGCATCAGCGCGTTCGACCGGCTGTTTGAAATCCAGCCGTCGCTCAAGCGTTCGGTGTCCTTGCTGCAGATCGCGACACCGTCGCGCGGCGGCATCGAGGCCTACAGCAACCTGCAGGACGATCTGTCGAAGCAGGTCACCGAGGTCAACGGCCGTCATGGCGAGGTGGACTGGACGCCGATCCGCTATCTGAGCAAGGGGTTCAGCCAGACCGTGCTGGCCGGCTTCTATCGCGCCGCGCAGGTCGGTGTGGTGACCCCGCTGCATGACGGCATGAACCTCGTCGCCAAGGAATATGTCGCCGCGCAAAATCCGATCGACCCCGGCGTTCTGGTGCTGTCGAAATTCGCCGGTGCCGCGAACGAACTGGACACCGCGCTGCTGGTCAATCCGCACGACATCGACGGCATGGCGCGGGCCATCGCCACGGCGCTCTCGATGCCCGCGACTGAACGGCGGATGCGTTGGGAGGCGATGATGAGGAAGCTGCGCGCCGGAACCATTCACAACTGGTTTGCCGGATTCATCGACGCGCTGGAGGCGACGCGCGGGGCGGCTGGCCCCAGCCTTTCGCCGTCGGTTGTTCGGCCGCTCCGGCTGGCCAGCGGACCGGCCCTGAGCGGCAGCCAGATGCGCGATCCGTCCCGCTTCGCGCCCCGCCCGATAGCCAATTAGCGCATAAATCTCAAATATTTAGGGAATATTTCGACCGGAGGCCCGCGCTCTCTTGCAAATCGGCGCGGGTCCCTTCATGACAGGCGCCACGGAGAGGTGGCCGAGTGGTTGAAGGCGCACGCCTGGAAAGTGTGTATACGGGAAACCGTATCGCGGGTTCGAATCCCGCTCTCTCCGCCAAGGGCCAAGCCATTGAATTGTTGACGAAAATTCAGTCCCGCCATCCTGGAATACACGGTGGCGTACACATGGCGCCGTATCTCTGGCGGCGCGGCAGAACTTGGTTCTTTGCGTCACCGAAGTGCTGTTTGAACGCTCGATGAGCGGGTGGGCTCTTTCGCAACCGAAGTCATTCCCGATTTTGACGCCGCCTTTGCTGATATGCAGCGAACCAGAGAGAGCAGCCATCGGCTCTTTGTATGCGAACGCGAGGCTAGCCTTGTTCCGACCATGGCGTTGCGTGATGCCGCGATCGTCGATTATCGGCAGAGCTTTGATGAGATAGTCCATCAGCGGTTGAAGCAGGCTGGATACGACTTGCCGCGCCTACGCATGCTGATAGGTGAGGCTCTGTCATCATCGGTGATTTCACAAGAGTCTGCTGTCCGTTGGCAGGAAACGACTGGTCGAACGTCGGCACTCTAACTGCAAAACACTGCCAATTCTCGGTCAGTTTGGCGTTCTCATCGCGGATCTTGATCGGCGGAAGATTGCAGCGCGTTGGCGAGACGCTCCAGCTCGAGGCTGTAGCAGTAAAGACAGAACAGCGATGCCAGGAGTATTGCGACCCGCGGCACCAAAACGAATGCCCCTTCATTTGAGCTCAGCTCCGGTACATGTCTCAGAAAGTAGAGACTGAAGAGCGCCGCTCCGAAAACGAAGCTGAGGCGGCTGGCAAAGCCAAGAACGTGGCCAAGGACGGTGCTTCGCCATTGCGGGATACTGATGTTCCTGATGCGGTACCAATAAACGCTATGGAAAGCACAGATCGCACCAAGGAGCAGCCCTAACTCCATCGGAGAAGCCCGGTGCAACACACCCAAACTATCAATCAAGGTCCGGAATACCCAGCCGATCGCAGCGAGAATTGCGAAAGCAGCTACCGACAGGAACGTCAGCCACATCAGATAGGAACGAGCCGAGGACCGTACCTCACGCACGTCTATGAACCCTTCGGAAACAGAAAAGTCACGGTGGTCTGCAAGCCCCATCGCGGCGCGCCGTCCGGTGCGCTCAGCATGTAGATTCCGCCGAACTGAAACTGCACAGGCTGCTGCCCGAAGCTGACGAGCTTCGCAACCCCGACATTGAGCGGCACGGTCCATTGCCGGGCGGTCCAATCGTACGAGGTCTGCGAGGTTGCCGAGACGGACCACCCGTCCTGTAACTGATACGTCACCCAGGGCTGGATGAAGCTCTTGTTGATGTCGTTGCCGTCGAACGTCCACATCTGGTTGGCAAGAAGGCCGACTGTCCACGATCCCTTCTGGACCAGCGCCACAGCGCTGGGACCAGCGCCCCACTTGTTGGTTCCCAGAAGCGGATCGGTCGCGGTGGGCAAGTTGACGACGGCGCCGACGCCCCAGATCAGCCCGCCCGGCCCGACCTCCTGCGGCGACAGGAACAGGCTCATCTGCGTATCCGCAAGACCGCTCACGTCGCCCCTGCCGCTGAAAAGACCATCCACCGACGTAACCGGCAGAATGGTTCGCGTGATCAGATTCCAGTCATCGTTCAGACGAAACGGGATCACCGGCTGGATATCCAGTACGGAGGCCATTGCCTTGCCGTCGCGACCGCCGCCGAACAGCGCATTGTACTGGATGGGGACGCTGGTGAGATTGGCAATCGGATTGGCGAGCTGTTGCGACAACGACGGCTTTGCCTCATCGGCAAATGCCGTCGTAGACAACACACCGATTGCAAGAACGGGCGCAATGCCGAAGACGACGCGCCTCAACAGCCAGCCCATCACGCATACCCTTGTTATCGCCGGCTCGCGTCTGGCCGGTGCAAATTCAAACTCTAAGGCACGCGCTGGAGACCGTGCGGCTGCCATGTCCCTTTGCCGATTGGCAGAATTGAAGCGCTTCTGTTTTCGGCCAGTAAAGCCGCATCACGAGGTAGATCGGACCGTCAGACGCCGGCAGTCAGTTCGATTCCCTTGTCCGCGTCCGGCGATTTGTGCTGGATGTAGAGCGTCAGCGAGCCGCCGTGAGTGCCACGAAGGCCCGCTTCACTGAACGCATCTTTCACAGCAGCGAGACTTAATCTCCCATACTCAGTTCACCGGCTCGAACTCGCCCGGCTTCCAGGTCTTGTCGAACCATGATTCCAGCGGGCCATAGAGGCGAAGAAGAACGTTCCACCCCTTGCCGGGAACCGTCTGCACCCAGTTGGCCTCATGGCCTTTCGGCGCCTTCGGGCCGAACCAGACATCGACCGAGGAGTCCGCGTTGATCACGATATCCTTCTTGTCGCTGCCGATGCTGGGAAATTGCTGGTCGGTCTGCAGCATCGAACGCGTCTGGTTGTCATAGACGACGAACGACCAGAATTCCTTGGCCGGAATGTTCGGCGGGAGGCGTATCTTGTAGGTCTTGCTGCCGTCGAGAGGCTTGCCGTTCTTATCCTTCGTAGCGGCCGCGTACTGGGACCCGATGCCGACGCGCTTGATCGCCATGGCCGGCGTGATGCCCGTCGCATAGTAGTGGAACAGCACACGTGCATCCAGATTGCGAACGCCGGGCTGCGACAGAAACTGGTAACTGCCGCCAACAAAGCCGGTGAACCAGGCGCTGTTCGGATAGTAATAGGCGTCCTTCATACGGGTCTTGAAGGTGATGGTGCGCGCCGTCGCATTGCCGACGGCCACGGCCTCGGTCAGGATCTTCTTCATCCGCGCGTCGGGTGCGAACGGTTTGCCCTTTTCGATGCCGATGGAGGCGAGCTGACCCAGCACTTCCGGATGATAAGCCTCGTTCGGCTCGTATTGGACGATGTTGTTCACCTCCTCGTAGAAATGGAAGTCGTTGGCATGGATGGTGTTGTACTCCTTGCCCGAGGAATTGATGAACTTCATCGGCGGGGGTTGCCGGCTTCTGAAAGAAGATAGACTTTGGCGAACTTCCTGGTGTTCGCCACTGCTGTCGCGGTGCTGCCATTTTCCAGGAATCCGCGCCAGAAGAAGAGGTTTCCGTAAGTCGAGGTCCGAAGCACGAAATAGCCCTCGGGAACCTGGCCTTTGTAGCCGGGCGGCAAGAGCAGGTATTTGCCTCCCTTACCCTTGTCCGGGCCGGCATTGCCGACATCGCCGACATATTGGAACCAGTGATCGTCGATCATGCCCAGAATGTTGGGCGGTGTCTCGATGACCAGCGGGCCGGCCTTCGTGTCCAGCCACATCAGATTGTAGATGCTTTCGGTGTTGCCCGTGAGGAACAGCGAATGCGAGTCCATCAGGTTCTCGAAGATCAAAATAGTCTGGTTGTTGTTGGCGCCCTGGCTGGCCAATCCAACTCTCAGGGCTTCAACCGACGCGCCGGGCATGGCGCTGAGAAAGGCCTCTACGCCACGCATGAAGTCGAGATTGTCGTAGATCTTCTTCGACGTGGCGTCATCCGGATAGCCGTCGAAAAAATTCAGCTTGCCAATCCTGGTCTCCACACTTCGCGGCGTGATGATCGAATCCGGTATCGGCGTCGTCATTTTCATCTTCGGCGCCGGTTCCGCGGAAGCGGTGCCGAAGCCCATCAGCACCACTGCGGCGGTGGTGCACAGCAGTTTCGTCGTGCGTTTCATTGTTGCTTCCTTCATCTGCGAGTTCGGGACTATCGCGTGGCAACAAGGCCGGGCGGCTGCCAGGTTCCTTCGCCGGCTGGCAGAATCGACGGCTGTGTTGTCCTCGGCCAGTAGAGTCGCATCACCACATAGATCGGATCGTTGGTGGATGGATCGACATCCTGCAGCGCGATCGAACAACCCGGCTTCCCGATCGCGCGGACGGCGCTTACGGCTTCATCTTGATCCCGAGCTTGGCACGCATGTCCTTGAAGACGACGGCGATCGCCTCGATGATCTTCTCATTGGGATGCGCCTTGCAGTACATGATGACCTCGTGCTCGGCCTCTTTTGCCCGAGCTATGTTCAGCATGTGCTTGTGAGCGAGACCGTTGTACCAGCCGCTGTACCAGGTGGTGAGCATGTCGGCATCTTGCTGCCACGTTCCCGCGAGTTGAGCGCAGGTCAGCTTCTGAACGTCCAGGTATCCGTTGGCGTCGGCGTAGGCGCTGAGGTCGGTCTGCGCGCGTGCCGTCCCTGTCGATGTGAGGCCGACGATTGCTGCAACGATCAGGATTTTACGCATGGTTTGCTCAACTTTGTTTTTGAGGTGATCGGAAACGTGAGAGAGAAAACAAGGCCCATGCCGGTTCGCGAGAACCAGCATGGGTTCGTTCGTTCATCAGACCTTCTTGGCGGCCGGGATCTTCCACGAACCGTCGAGGATCGTCGGGTTCGTCTCGTTCGGCCAGTACATCCGCAGCATCAGGACGAAGTCATCGGCAGGCGCCGGGAGCCAGTTCGACTCCTTATCCTTGCCCGGGGATTCGTGCTGAATGTAGAGATCGGTCGAGCCGTCCGGATTGCTCTTCAAATCCTGGCGGGGACTGATCGAGTATCGGTTGAGCGGGTTGTTCACGAAGAACATCGCGGGGTTGTACATGGTCACCGACCAGAACGCTTCGACCGGCGGCAAGTGTCCCTTGGGGAAATGCATGACGTACTTGTTGGCGCCGCTGTACTTGCGACCGTCGGTATCCGTCTTTGAAACCGGATAGAGCGCGTCCTGCGGGCGGTTAGCGCCGAGTCCGATGGCGGTCACGAGCCCGCGCATCAGGTAGTCGGTGCCGTAGATACCGGTTTTCGTGGTGTAGGCCCAGCCGTTCTCGTTCGTGATCGCCTTGTTGATCTTGAACTGAATCATGATGCGGTGGAAGCCGACCTCAGGGACCCGCTTCACGAAATCCGCCTTCAGCTTGCTCGGGTCGAAGGATTGTCCGGGGACAATGCCGATGCGGGCGAACCGGGCAAGCTGGGCTGCATCTGCCGCGGACGGCGGATTGGTCTTCATCAATTCGCAGAGCAGTGTGAAATACTCCACTGCGTCCATGCGGTTGACCTGGTCGCGCACCGGCGTCTTGATGTCAATCGCGGGATCGACCTTGCCCGCAGGCGGCGTATAGGCCTTGCCATACGCACTCAGCGGAACGAGCTTGAATTCATCCTGCAGCTTGTGCACGGCGTCGTAATCGACCGGAGTGCCGTCGCAATAGATGCGGCCGAGCAGCCAGACGATGTTGGTCGGAGACTTGTATTCCTTGACGCCCGCCGGCAGCGTGCCCTTCCAGCCCGGCCCGGTGATCGCATAGGTCTGCGCGCCGGTGCCTGTGGTCCGGGTACCTGGCACCTGGAAAACGTTGGTCCAGCCGTCGAGCATGGGGAGCAGAAAATAGCGGCCCTTCATGTCCGGAACGCTGAGTACCCATGGCTCCTTGCCGACGTCGAAGAACGACGTCGTGTAGAGCGTGTCGGCGTTCGGCGCGGTGACGTCCTTGAACGACGCATCCGGATACTGGCGCAGCTTGATGATCTGCCCCATCGGCGCTTTCGTTCCCACCGGCTCTGCGACGTTGGTCAGAACCCGCCGGGTCATTTCCATGGTCACCAGCGGATAGCCGTAAATATAGGCGTCGGTGGCGAGCCAGAATTCCTCCAACCCGTCTTCGACGCCCAGAAACGACCCTTGAGCGAGAGCCGAACGGCTGATGGCCGCCAGGGCAAGCAAGCTCGCTCCACCAAACGCAGCGAACCGACGCGTAACCTTCATGTGTACCTCCTGAGTATTTGAGCAAACGAAATTTGATAGAATTAGCCGCGCAGTTTCTCGATGAGATCGAGATCAGAAGCGCGCGGTGACTCCCATGATCGGTCCGTGCGTCAGCATGTCGTACTGATAGAGCGTGTTGCCGGCGCCCTTCTCGAAGTCGACGTAAAGTGCGCGATAACCGACCATCGCGCTCCAGGCAGAGCTTTGAGTCCGGGCAAACTCCCAATTGAGATAGCCCATGGCCTGCCATGAAAATTTGCTCCCGGCACCGAAGCCGCCGACATCGCCTCGCAATACCATGTCGGTTTTGGGTGAGAAGCGCTGGCGCAAGCGCAGGCCGATCAGCGGATCGAACCAGGTCACGTCCCCCGAGTTTGCAAAGGCCCGCCCGCCGTTGACCGTGAGATCGCCGACATTCATGCCGGCCGTGAGCGCCAGATTCGCTTCGGCCCTCTGCCACCACAGGCGGCCGCCGCCATAAAGATCGATTGCTGTTTCGGCACCGGGCCCGCTGCCCTGCGAACGCATCAATTCATAGGCAAGAGATGCTTCCGCGATGAACATCTCAAACTGGGCCGACATCGACGCGGCCAATGCTCCACCAACGAGAGGATGGACGCTGCGCGCACGGGCAGCGCTCCCTGACGCACCCAGTTTCATGTAGACGAGATCGGTCATGACTCCGAATCGCCCATTCCGCGCCTCGAAAGCTCCCATCAGGCCGAACAGCTCTTTGGGAATCTTTCGCTCCAGAAGATCGCCGAAGCTGGCATCGATATCGGCGGTTCGCCCCTTGATCGTCGACGATCCGTTGATCGATGGCAGCCACGCATAGGCCATCGCACTATAGGTCCAGCCCGGCGGCGTCTCGGCCACGAGCGGGGCTGCGGGTTGGCGCACCGGCAGGTCAGCGGCAAGCGACTGCGAACCGCAACAAAGCACGGCGCCAACTATTGCTGTAAGGCGAATGTTTTCCCTTTTCATGATGCGCCCCTTCAGTAGCAAGGCGGCAGGGGGTAGTAACCGCAACGCGGCGCGTAATAGTACGGATAAGCGACCGCTGCAGCACCCACGGTGGCCGCACCGGCAATCGCCGCACCGCGATAATATGCACCACGCCAGGCTGTCCGGCGAGCGACACCAGCGAACGACATCGGCGTCAGCGGACGACCGATGATGTCGATGAACAGAGAGGCCGGACCGTCAGCCCCTGCGATATCCCCTTCGAGCACGTCCACATCGAAGATCAGATTGCCGCCATCGAGCTTTGGCGACTTCAGGACGACGACCGCATCAAACGCAGCGGAGCCGTCCCTCTTGAATCCCGAAACGGTCGCATTCGGCGGATCCTTCGCAAAATTGTCGCTGCCATAGCCCCAATCCTCGACAATCCTTGTTGTCAGGTCGTGCCCCGCCGCTCTCACCGGACGATCTGCAAACACGATGGCATTCGGAGAAACTCCGGTCAGGACGAGCTTGCCATCTTTCAGGGTAGCACCCTTTGAATTCAACACAAACAGCGAAGGAACGACCTCGGATTTCGCTTGTCCGATGGATTTTTCCAGCGGCACGTGCTGCTGGGATCCCGATGAGGTTTGCGCTGCGAGATTTCCCGGCGCATTGATCAGGCTCACGGCCGCACCGGCGATAAGCATGGCACGAAATGTCGTCATTTTTTCTCCCGCCCGACAGCAGACGCTGCTCCGCCCGAACATCTCGAACATACGCAACTCAGGAGTCTTGCCACTTCGCGCCAATCGGAAGCGACGGCCGCATCATGCGGGTATGATTTCTTGCCAAGGCCCGCGCCGTGTGATCGCAGGCGGACGTCTCAATAACAACAGCCACCGGTTGGTAGGATTGTCGTTAAATGCCGCTGAAGCGCTCCGCACTTCCGGCCATGGCCGCGCGTCATCAAAGGCCTAGAGATAAGCGAGATAGGATTGTACCCAGAGAAGGATATGCGCGATGAGGCCGATGACGCCGGCAGTTTCGGAATGCACCACGGCCGTTCCGGATGTACCCAGACGCAGGATCGTGTGATTTGCACGGTCCGGAATCGAGATCACCGCCGGATAAGCGTTGGTGCCTCCATACGATCCAACCTTCGCCAGAGTGCCTGACACCGCAATCTCGCCCTGGCCGACACCTTTGGGGATGTCGAGAATCTTCGCCTCATAGATTCGGCCGGGATCAGCATCAAAGAACAGCCACACCGCAGCCCCGGGCTGAATCGTGCGAAATCCGTTCTGCATGAACGTACCGACGATCATGATATCGGACTCGACAATGAACGACATCGCCGAACGCATTTGCAAAGCGCGCGCACCGACCGTGAGCGCCATGGTGCTCGTGTAACCGTCCGATGGCGCCCTGACCGTCGTCTGCTCTAGCTCCCATTTCGCATCGTCAAGCTGCGCGCGGGTCTGCAGCACCGTGGTGTTGACCCCGCCGATCGACGATTCGAGCGCTGCGAGAGCGCTTTGCTGCTGGGCCCTGGCAGCCTGCAACTGTGCGGCGGCAATATCGAGTTGGGATTGCGTATCCTGCTCGCGGAACGGAGTCCCGGCTCCGCTTTTTGTGAGATTCGCGATATCGGCCAGCCGCTGCTGATGGAAATCGACCTGCTTCTCGAGCCCGGCGACATTTGCACTCGCCTGATCGAGGTTGGCCTGAAGCACCTTGGCCTGTTGTCGGGCCGCAACCAATGCCGCTTCCAACTGACGAACCTTGTATTGGAACGGCTCCGGGTCGATCTGGAACAGCACTGTGCCGGCCTTGACCGCCATGTTGGGTTTCACAGGAATGGCAATGATCTCGCCGCTGACGTTCGGTGTCACTTCCACGACACGAGACCCAACCACAATACGCCCCGTAGGCGTAAGCGAGTTCAGGAGTGCCGCGAAGACAGCGAGGATAAAGATGCCAACGAATGCGGCTAGGACACCTGTCACCCAGGTCAGACGCACCAATTTAAGCTTCGAGAATAGCAGCCAGACCAGAACAAGGTAGGTAATGAGAATAATGAACATAGTCGAACTTTCGCAGGACCCTTAAACCTCATGCATCGAAGCGTTTCGCTTTCGACGGACCGTTCCTCCAAGGGGTGCTTTCGCCCCAGCCCCCGAAAGTTTGCGCCTGTTTCGCCTGCGGCCAACACTCATGGTGCCCAACAATGAATCTTGCCATTCCGCGCCAATCACTCGGCCATGTCGGGCTTGGGGGACGACGCCGACTGCTCGTTGCCGCCGCAACACCTTTCTTTCCTTTGCGCTATTTGCTGTCGTCGATAAGTGACCGGCTGAATTTTCATCAACCGCATGAAAATCCTGCTGAAACTGCTGGCCCCGGAATAGCCGAGACTCTGAGCGATGTTGGAAATGCGCTGGTCTGATTCAGCAAGCAAATGACACGCCGTATCCAAGCGTACCTCTGCAACTATTTCGCTGTAGCTTGTGCCCATTCCAGTAAGGTGGCGCTGCAGCGACCGCGGGCTAATTCCCAGCCGTTGCGCGGTGTGTTGAAGCGATGCGTCACCATGACGCAGCAACGATGAAATTGTTGCGCGTATGGAATACTGCGAAGGTACGGGAACAGGCTTCATCGGCGCGATGCGAAAAGGCTTAATTTCCTTCCATTCAAATCTTAGTTTGATTTTGTGTAAGGTTATGAACGAATTTCCGGTCCGTCTGGCCATAAGCCGCCAAAAATCGGCAGCGAATGAGTTGAAAGGCAGCCGCGCTACTGTCCGATGCAACATATCGCGGCGCGGCGAATACTCATCGTGGCCCCGGAGGCTTGGCGAACTCCTCCATTATTATTTGCAGCGCGCACAATCGGCTTTCACAAAATCCCTGGTGCCGGACAGCACCAACCTCACGATCAAGGGACGCGCCAATGGCTAGGATTCCTTTGACGCGTTGCCAGCACCTTATGCCTTTCGTTGACGTTCTTTCCGGGATTGGCGCACCGACAAGTTCGCTTCTGGAGAAGTTTGGTCTTCCGGCGTCGTTGGACGAGAAGAACTCGCTTTTCATCCCGATACTGCCGGCAATCGATTTTGCGGAAGCGGCTCGGAGGGCGCAAGGCTTCGAGGATTTCGGCTTTATAGCTTCCCAGCGGCTGCACTTTTCTCACCTGAGCGAAAAGACCAGAGCTCTGATCGCTCATTCCCCGACGCTGCTCGTCGCCCTGCAGCACGCCTGCAGATGGGCATCACTCGAGGATACAAACCTGATCATCTGGCTCGAATATGCCGACGACTGTGTGAAGGTTTGCACCAAACTTGCCGGGACCAACGGTCTTTTGCACCTGGAGCATTCGCAATGGCTTCAGAACATTTTCTCGATACTTATCGTCCGGCAATTCGCGGGGCCCGACTGGGCGCCAGCCACGATCGCCTTTGAGGCCCGCTACACGCCGCGGCCGGCGACGCAATCCGCCTGGCCCAATACACGCTTCCTGTCAGGCGAAAACTTTTCATGGATCGATATACCGATCGCATACCTGTGCATCGCTAACCGTCCGAACGAAACAAAATTACCGCTGCCCGCCGATGAGGACGGCCCTTCCAGTTGTGAAATCATTGAGTCGCTGAAACTGATGCTGCCGTCCTATCTGGACGAAGGCGCTCCAGCGCTCGCCGAAATCGCGGAGATGGCTGGCGTCAGCACACGGAGTTTACAGCGCAAGCTTTCATACGCCGGCCTCACCTACTCCAGTCTGATCGACAATGTGCGATTTGAGATGGCCAGCAAACTTTTACGAGAGACGGATTCCAAGATTATCGAAATCGCGTTTTCATCCGGATACACGGATCCCGCGCACTTCACCCGTGCCTTCCGCAGAATTTCCGGCACGACACCCCGGCAGTTCCGCGAGCAATCGCGAGTACGATAAGACGCCCGGCGTCACCCGGTCCGATTGGCGCGAAATGGCAATCTTCGTTCGCATGCACCCGTTATTACGGGAATGCTGGGCGCCGGCGTTGTCAGAGAGTTCAGCGAACTGACGTCCGGCGTTTGAACTGACGATCATAGGACGACGATATGGACGTTCTGGCAGGAACCCCATGGGGGACGGATTGGGCCTGGAGCCTGCCGCTGATCCTCCTGAACGTCATCACTCACGTCTTCGGATTGGCGTTCATCTACGACGGATTTATCGCCCTCTTTGGTGAAATAGACCGCCGCAGCAAATTCATGTTTCGCTTCGCAGCGACGATGAGCATGACTGTCGTCCTGATCGTGGCCCTTCATGGAATCGAGGCGATCACCTGGGCGCTGGCTTATCTCTTGCTCGATGCAATTCCGAGCGCCAAATCCGCCATGCTTTATTCGCTTGGTGCCATGACAGGATTCGGTGGCGGCGGCGTTTCGCTGCCGCCGCACTGGCAGATGATGGGCGTTCTGCAGTCGCTTGCCGGAGTGCTGCTGTTCGGGTTCACCACCGCGTTCATGTTCGCGATGTTCCAGGCTGTCTGGCCGTCGCAACAGCAGACGGGCGGCCGTCAGGGTTCTTCTGAATGAATGGCTGGTGGATATGGCTTGGTGTTGAGCCAGATCCAACCAGCGCTTTCATCCCATCGTCATCGGCATCGGAGATAGATGCGGCCGTACGCGTCCACGGCCTGAACGCACGCGGGAGCAACCACGACAGGCGCCGGAGCAACCACCACAGGTGCGGCCGCGGCAGCACCGACAGCCGCGCCCGCGGCAACAGCCCGACGGGTCGTGCGGCGCGCAACGCCGGCATAGCTCAATGGCGTTACCGGGCGGCCGATGACCGCGTGCGCGCTGCTCACAAGCGAAGCAGAATTGTTAAGAGCGATGCCATCGCTCAGAAACAGGGCGCCTCCGCCCACGACTATTGCTGCGCCAAACTGGAGTACCCGATATGCGGCACGCTTCATTTCTTTTCTCCTGGAACGATACCGTGCGGAACCTCGTCCAGGCCGGACAAGGCGGTAATCTCGACCTTCTTCGCCGAAGCCGGCGCCTTCAACACGAAAGCATCAGCGCCAGTTTCGATGTCGCTGCGAAGCTCCTTGATCCGGAGCGTGTACTGAGGAGCCGCCGCGACACCCTTGCTGGTGATGACATACTTTTTCGGAACAGGTTTTGCACCGACCGTCACCCAGAGCTGCCAGTCCGTATCCTCGGTCCGGAACGCGAGATGCTCGCACTCTACACCGTCGATCACGCCGCGTCCGACATGCTTGGCGTCGAGCACGCCCAACATGAGCTCGTCGTAGGAGCTTGAGAGCAAAAAGCTGGCTCCGGGAATCGCAATGGCGAATTCGTCGCGCAGTCGGTTCACGAGCTGGTCAACAGATCCCTGCGTCTGCACCTGAGCCAACGCATCGATGTTCTTGCCGAACATTGTCAGCGTGTTGCCGTCGAACGCCAGTTCGACGTCGGCGTAGCCGCCAACGCGCGTTGCGCGCACCTTGTTGGGGCGACTGAGAAGCACCTGCCCGGAACTCGCGAACTGGAGTTTCTGGATATCAGGCGTAATCACCTCGATATCAGTGTCGTAGGTCAGCGATATGGCCTTCAGGCCGGCGAGGTGGTCAGACATCGCTCGCACGATTTTCTCGGCATCCTGTGCGCGGGATTGCGTCGCGGAAAGCGTCACCGCAAGAACGCAGGCCAGCCGCAGGACCGAAATCGGTTTCATTAACTTCATGGATTCCCCTACAAGTATCCAACAGGATCGAACGATAGCTTCAGCACGCAGTTCGCCATCGAAGTCTCGGACCAGACGCCCTTTCGGCAACCCGGCGGACGTACAGGCTCGTTTCCGAAGAACTCGGAAATGACTCCGCCGGAACGAAAGGATCAATACGGAGTCAGATCCTGGCGACGACATCCGATGCCGGATGTGCAGTCAGCACCGGGGGCCGGTGCCGCGTCTTGCCATTTCGCGCCAAACGGAGCCTGGAGGTACAAGCGGGCGACATGTAGAAGTTCTGTCGCCCCCTGACCGGTATTGCCACTCCGCCAACGCCGCTTGGCAACGTGTAGCACTCCGTGTTGGCGCGAAATGGCAAGACGTCTCCTCACCTTTCCATGACATGGAGAGCGAAACCTCCTGTCGGCACCATGTGCTCAGACACGCGAGGCTCGCGCTGACGGGATTCGCTCTCGTTGGCTCATCGTCGGTATTTTATGTTCGACCCAGCAGTCGGACATGCCGAAGCGACTTAACTAGAGGAAGTGGCCATGTTTCGTTCTGTGTTGCTGGTTGTCATAGGCCTTGTTGTCGCGACGAGCGAAGCGTCGGCGCAGGCGTCCGCGATCGCCTGTGACAACTACGCAAACACCTACGCGCAGCGGGCGAGTCGGCAGGGCCAGTTGCTCGGCGGTGCGGCGGCGGGATCGCTGGTCGGTCTGGGTATAGGCGCCTTGTTCGCCGCATCCGGTGTCGGCGCAGCAGTCGGCGCCACGGTTGGGCTGGTTGGCGGTGGGGCCGTAAGGCACCAGCGCGAACAGGAAATCTATAACGCCGCGTATCAGGACTGCATGTCAGGCCGGCAACCGTAAACCGACAAATCCGAAATCATTCCCATAACTGGAGTTTCTACATGATCCGCAGCACTTCCATCATTCGATCCTGTGTAGCCGCCGCCGGGGCACTGGCATTTCTGGCTCCGAGCACGGGGTTCGCGCAAGGCGCATCGGACCGATCCGTCGATCAGTTCACTTGCAAGCAGATCATGCGGGAGCCTCCGGCTGTCCGCGAAGCATCCGTTGCGTTCATGCACGGCTACCTTCTCGGCAAGTCGAACTCAGTGAAGTTCAACGTCGAAAAGCTCCTCAAACACACCGACAGTTTCATCGATTCCTGCCTGGACAATCCAGGCGCGAAGGCCATCGACATCATGATGAAAACCGGCGGGTAGTCATCTGGCGCCGGCATTCGCGTTGCATTTGAGGCCTTCGCAAATGCCGGTTCGGAAAGCCACCAACGAGCGGGAACGGATTGCTTTTTCTTCCTCAAACTGACGTCAACGCAATGCCGACCATGACTCCAGTCTCACTTCGTACAATCGGCCTCGCAGATTGTCGTCCCATGTTGCGTTCTCTGATCCTGACCACAGCAGCATTGGCATGTGGCGCATGCGCCAGCATACCGGACAAAATGATGATGCCGGTCAGTGCGACAGCGAGTGGCGCCACGCAGGTGCCGATCCTCGTGGCGACAACCAGGCAGGCTGTTCCCAACAATCCTGGTATGATGTTCAGTGGCGACCGCGCGAGCACGGTTTCCTACGCCGCGGTGACGATCTCCGTACCGCCCAATTCGGTACGGACGGCCGGGCACATCCAGTGGCCGGCGGCGACGCCCGGAAATCCCCAACGTGAATTCGTAACGACATCTGCGAACTACATCGACAAGTCGGAATTCAGTTCAGCGATCACCCGGGCAACGCAGACTGGCCACAAGAGGGTTCTCGTCTTCGTCCATGGCTTCAACAATCGGTTTGATGAAGCCGTATTCCGGTTTGCACAGGTCGTTCATGACTCGAAATCCCAAGCGGTTCCGGTCCTGTTCACATGGCCTTCCCGCGGCGAGGTCGCGCTGCGCGCCTATACCTATGACCGCGAAAGCGCCAACTATTCGCGCGATGCGCTGGAAGAATTGCTGGCGACACTCTCACGGGATCGAAACGTTGCGGAGATCAACGTCGTCGCGCACTCCATGGGTAACTGGATCACGTTGGAGGCATTGCGGGCGCGCTCCATCGAGAGGGCATCCGCCCCAAAACGAGCCTATGTCGACAAAATCAAGAATGTTCTCCTCGTCGCGCCAGACGTCGACGTCGATGTGTTTCGCAGCCAGATTCAACGAATGGGTCCGCATCGACCGCGGATTGAGATGTTCGTGTCGCGCGACGACACCGCACTCGACGCCTCCAAGATTCTCTGGGGCGGTGTTCCTCGAATGGGTGACGTGAACATCAACGAGGAGCCGTACCGCAGCGAACTTGCGCGCGACAATATCGTCGTATTCGATCTGACCAAGCTGAAAACGTCTGGCGACAATGCGCACAGCAGAGCCTTTGACGATATCACCGAGGTTATGGCGCTGATCCAGAGACGGCTGCCGAACGAGATGCGATCAGCTCCGCCCAAGTAGATTTCCGATAGCGCTAGGTCTGATCAGCAAGCCTGCACCACAAACTCAGGATGCTCGAACAGGTTGGGCCCGGAAAAGGCGTTCCTGCGGCGGGTTTCGCGGCTTGATCGGCAAATGGCGCGCCCGATAAGGATTCGCGAACTTTTGTGCTGATAAGCGAGCCTAGAATCTTAGATAAATCAAAGGCAAAGTGCGGAACCAGGGTTCGTTACCGCTCTCTCCGCCAGAGAACGCCCCTCAGCATTCAAGAATGGCGACCGCGAATCGGGCGGCACAGCCGCGTTGCACAGGACAACGGCGCCCACCTTATGCCTAACGCCTCCTTTCCAAATCGGCCCCAAGAGTCTCTTTTTTATCACGCTCGCAGGGAATGAGGCGGGTGATCCTCTCAGACAGGAACTGAAACGCCCCGTGTCCATTTTTCATTAACCGGGGGGCCAATAGGGTCCGTCCCAACTCAACACGGGGAAAAACCATGCGTATTCGTTCTGCTTTCCTGGCCTTGTCCGCCACCCTGCTGGCTTCGACCGCCGCTCTCGCTGCTGACCTGCCGGCCCGCACCTACACCAAGGCGCCGGTTTATGCGCCTGCGCCGATCTTCAACTGGACCGGCTTCTACGCCGGTGTGCACATCGGCGCAGCCTTCGGCGGCGACAACGGCTTCGCCACCACCGACCCGACGGTCGTCGGCACCAACCGTGACGCAGCCTTCCTCGGCGGCGGTCAGATCGGCGCTGACTACCAGTTCGCGCCGAACTGGGTTGTCGGTATCGAAGGCCAGATCTCCGGCCTGTCGAACAGCGACCGCAATTTCACCACCGTCGATGGCGTGCTTCGTGATCGCTCCGACTGGCTCGCTTCGGTCACCGGCCGCCTCGGCTACACCTGGGGTCCGGGCCTGATCTACGCCAAGGGCGGTGTCGCGTTCCGTGACGACAGCGGCCTGGCTGCAACCGCTGGCCTTCTCCCGGCTGTGACCGATCGTGAATCGACCGGCTACACCGTTGGCGGCGGTCTGGAATACATGTTCGCTCCGGCCTGGTCGGCGAAGGTTGAGTACCAGTACTACAACTTCGACACCACCAACGTCGCTTACACCGGTGCGACCACCGGTCCTCAGGCCCTGTCCTACAAGGACGACCTCCACACCGTGAAGGTT